>JAABUN010000079.1_pt1 | contig 215474 bp, 36 predicted proteins | sample 5559311 | NCBI WGS metagenome assembly JAABUN01 (sample SAMN10711877, study PRJNA513370) | rock metagenome | isolation source: Antarctica rocks | place: Antarctica: Victoria Land, Siegfried Peak sud | reverse complement strand
AGGTCTAAAGTTAGTAATCGACCTAGTCTTTACTACCGAGGGTACTACTAACGTACTCCGAAACTACGGCCTAAGGGCAGACCTCTAGTATAGATCTAACTACCTCCCGGTATACACGGAATTCGAATAGAGCTAGGAGAGCTAAACCCTAGTCTAGAGGAGGGCGTAAAAGATACTTAAAGATAAGGAGGTCGCTATAAATATAAAGAATAGGGCCTAGTAGCTTAGACTTTCTCTAGGGCTCCCCTAGATTAGATCCGCCGGCGAGGCGGACGAGTACCTAGGGTAGATACTAGATAGGTTCCAGGCTATTATATAAGAATATATTCTATAAGCGAAGTTATCTAGTAAGGTAAGGTCCTTTTAAAACTTAGCTTATAGGGATATAATATAAAGGGCTAAATGGGAACTAAAGGCCTACTACTAGTACCGTAATACGGAGATAAGAGAGACTCTAAGAGAAGCGGAAAGGGCGAAGGTGGCTATAATCTAAAGAGAGAAAACCCTCTACTTCCGGGCGGCTATATACTAGGCCTTAGAAGATCCTTAGGGGGTATAAGTACTAGCCCGGTAGGGGAAGAATAAGAGTATATCGCTAAGAGCCCTATCTAAATTCCCCTCCCTAAGTAGATAAGACGGGATACTAGTAGCTACCTTTAAGGAGAAGGTAGAACGCCTTTAATAAACCTATTTCCTAGCCCCTTTAAGGGTAGATTTAGAAGATATTACCGAGGTAGAATACCTAAGCCCGATACTAGGGGGAGGGCTATAGCTTTATAAGGAGACCGTCGTAGGATAAGGCTCCTAGGATAAATAGGATTCTAAATAGGTTCCTACGGGCCATATATAATAAACTAGAGGAGGAGATCTACTATCTCTTCTAGGGGTGCTTTAAGATTAGATACTACCCCCGGAAATTTAAGGAGGCTAATATAGTAATCTTAAAGAAACTATAGAAGGAGAATTATATTAACCCTAAGTCCTATAAGCCGATCGCCCTCTTAGATACCTTAGAAAAGATATTTAAAACGGTAATAGCGGCTAGGCTTAGAGATTACGCGGAGGCTAATAACCTCCTTCTAGAGGAATAGATAGGTATAAGGTAAGGAAGATTAGTAGAAACCGCGCTAGAAATAATTACTAATATAGTCTACACGGTATAAGGAATAGGGAAGAGGAATATAATAAGCCTCCTCTCCCTAGATATTACCGGAGCCTTTAATTACGTCTCCTACTCTAGGCTACTCTATATAATAAAGATAAAGAGGGTCCTAGAAAGGATAGTATACTAGACGGCAAGCTTTCTTATAAAGAGGGCGACTTCGATTACCCTTAGTAGGAGGACGAGTTAAATAGAGTTAGTAGAGATAGGGATCCCCTAGGGTTTACCTATCTCTCCGATATTATTTCTATTTTTTAATACTCCCCTAATTAAGGAGTATAAAAAGCTAAAGCTACTAATTTAAGTCAGCGGATTTATAGATAATATCTATCTACTAGCCTATAATAGGAGTATTAAATGGAACTACGAGGTTCTAGATAAAGCTTATAAAGTATACCTACGGTAGGCGAAGACTTATAAAGCCTTATTTATACTAAAGAAGTACGAGCTCGTTTATATAACCCGTAGAATAAAGGGTATAAAGATAGACGTAATAATTAAGCTTAAAGGAATTAAAGTTAAACTAAAGATATTAATTAAGGTCCTAGGACTTATACTTAATAGTAAGCTAAATTAGAATATATACTTAAGGAAGGTATAAGCTAAGATAGATAATTAGATTTAAGCGCTCTACTACGTCGCCGGCTTAATATAAGGCGCGGTTCTACCGGTTAGTAGGCTTATATACGCGGTAGTAGTAAGGCTTATAATAATATTCGCGGCGCTAATATAATATAGCCCTAAGAATACCCCTATAGTAGTAGGGAAGCACGTAAAGACCCTGATAATAATCTAGAATAAAGGACTACGTAAAGTACTAGGGGCGTATAAAGCTACCCTAATTCCGGTCTTTAAAGTAGAGGCGGGAATCCCGTTAGTAAGAGACTTCTTTAATAAGGCCCTACTATAGAGTAAGATCCTCCGAGGGATATATAAGATAGTCCTAAAAGGGAACGCGAAGATTAAGTCTTAGTTATAACTAAAAAGGGGTAGGAGGCTACGCTCTCCGCTACCCCCGTTAGCTAAAAAGGAGTCTTAGGCGAAGCGGTCGCTAAACGGGGTACTTAATAGCCCGACGCTATAGAAAAGGATACTAACCTAGTAGGAAGGCCGGTAGTAGGGCCGGTAGCGCTACTACTAGCGGGGATTAGAGGGCCGAAATACGAGCCTAGTATAGAAGGGTGACCTAGTAGGAGGGAGATAGGACCTTTATAAGGGCTTAAAGAAGCCGGAGAGCTCTATAATAGTCTAGTTACGTACGGATAAGATTAGGTTTAACTACTTCTTATTTATTAGGAAGGTTCCTAGGATCCTAAGTCCTAGCTACCCGTACGGGGCGGCGAGGTAGACCGGTAAATATATCCTACTATTCTATCCCGACTATTATACTAGTAGGAGTTAGATATTACTAGAGGCTAGGTTAGAAGACTATAGTACTATTCTCTTATTACTAATAGGGATAAGGGCGGCGGCGAGGTAGTTAACTAGGTCAGGCACCCTCTACTAGTTTATACTAGTAAAAGAGATATTAGCGAGAACTAATAGAGAGGAAGGGCTCCGCCCTAACTAAAGAGAAGAGAATATAGTCGACGAAACCTTAGTATTATAGACGGTAGACCTAACCCCTCGATATACCGCCCCGATAGTAGGCCTATTAAGGGGGGAGGGAAGGAGCCGAATAATAGTATAGCCTGTAGATAGTAGGTGGAGTTTTCATCCCTTAGCTAGGTTTCTCCCCGAACGATAGGTACGCTAGGCGTACCTCTTAAAAAGTCTACCCTTATTAGCTTTAGCTAGTATAGGAGTATAAATAATTAATTAATTAAATACCCTAAACTTTATATACTTAATTAATAAGCTAGTATATTAAATAAGAAGTAATTTAAATAAATACCTTATATCTAGGCTTATAACTTATTAAAATAATAGGAGTAGATATTATAGATTTTCGCTCCTTCTATAACTATAACGTTATAGTACGGAAGGCTTCTATACTATAACCTAGTTATTCCTTAATAGAATCCTTAATAGCTAATTAATTATATACTTATATATAAAATTAGCGAAGGCTATTTATTACCTTATTAATAGTAGTAATACTAATATAAACTAATCTCTTTTATAGGTACTATTTAATTATCTATAGAGGAACTAAACGCTATACTAATAGTACTAAGTTATACTAAGTCTATTAGCCGAAAAACTTCCGTAAATCCTTATATCTATTATAATAATAGTTAACTTTATATAGTTATACTAAGGACCTTAATAGCCTCTTAATCTATCTACTATATTTAGGTAATACGACTATACCTTTATATTAGCCTCTATATAAGACTTTAATAGTTTTTTATATAAGTATAATACGGGCGCTTTTTTCCTTAATAGAAGTTTTAAAGACTTTTAAAGCCTTCTATAATCTAATCTATCCTTTATTCTAGCTTAATTACTACCCCTTAAGTAATAGCTTATTATACTAGCCTTCTAGATTTATAACTTTATTAAAGCTACTAGATAAGAGTATATCTATAAAGTCCCTAAGACTACTAGCTACTATATTAACTATATTATTACTAATTATAAGAGACCTACTTAACTAGAAGTTCCTAGACTAAGTAATAGATATACTACCTTAATTAAGCCGGAATTATTTCCTTTTACCTAGGTTATAGATACCCTAGCTTTCTAAAAGGCTATTAAATAATTTACCTAAGCTACTAAGTATTATTAAAGCCTTCTATAGGTCTAATTATACCTTATAAGATATTAGCCTCTATTAACTAGAACTATATTAATTATATTACCTATACCCCTAGGAAGGCTAAGCTCTCTAAATAGTTATATAAGTACCTAATAGACTTCTATATAGGAGGTAATTTATAGGTAGCTAATAGGTCCCTTACCTAATATACTTAATATAGCCGTAGATCCTACTATTATAGTAACTATTACTACTAGTATAGTACTATACCTTTATAATAACCTACCTCCTCTAAGACCTCTAAGACTACTAGGCCTACCTAGCTAACTAGGGTAAAATATTAATAATAGGGGTCCTAATTAAGGACCTAAATAGAATTAGGGTAACCTAGGATATTTTAATCCTATATATAATAGAAAGTCTATTAGTACTAGATTAGCTATTAAATATATTAGCTAGGATACCTACTTTAGGGATATTTACTAATTTATTAAATATATTAGATAATTATATCTATTAAAAGATCTAGTAATTATACGGGCTAATTTATAATTAAGCCTCTACGGTCCTACTCTAGATTAATAGACCTTAGGTGAACTTAATAATACTAAGTAAAGTATTATTAACCTTAGTAAAGGTATTAAATAATAGGTTAAGACTTCATTAAAATAATTTAGCTAACCTACTAATATTACTATTACCTCTCTATATTATATAAGATATATACTATAAAGGATATAGCTAGTTATAAAGAGCCTAGGGAGTTTATATTAAAAATACTTTACTCTATTAAAGACGCTAGGTTATTTATAACTTTAGTTTAACTTAATCTTCTTTACTATAATAGAATATCTGTAATTTAGGACCCTAAGCTTATCGCGGCTTATTAGTTAGTTAATAAGTCCCCTAGATTCCTTTCCTAGACTAGCGCGAATATTAAAAGTCTAATATTTCTTTATATTCTACCTACCTATATACTAACGCTTTATAATATTTTCTATTTAAACTAAGTTATATAGCTTACTTTTAGCTATTTAATACTTTAAAAATAATAAAAATTAATATAGTAGTTTAAAAGATATATTAGAATAAATAGATTTACCTACTAATATTAGTCTAACCGTCTAATATCTTAGTATATCCCTACTACCTAACTAATTTTTTCTTTCTACCCTATTTTTATTATTTAATACCTTATTATAGATATTATTCCTCCCCCCTATAATCTACGCCTTATAAGCCATGCTAATCATCTTTAAAGTATATATTATCGCCCTTCCTATACTAAATATAGCTCCTCTAGCTCCCTACTAATACTTTCTAAGCGCGTAGTTCTTTCTAAGCTATATCCTAATACTATTAATAAGAGGGTTAAATCTTATAAGAGTAATAATATAAGGCGTATTAGACGCCTAAAGAAGACTAATTTAGGAACCTAGGTTAGATCTAGGAACCTACTAGTAAACCCTAGAGATATTATATTAATAGAACCTAGCCCTAGAGAAATACTATTAGGTACTCGCCCTTATAGCGACCTTAATAAGGGTATTACCCCCTACTAGCGTATAGCCCTCGCTAATATAACTATTTAAGTAGTTATTCCGCCTAGGAACCTTTAATAACCTACTCCCCCTATCTTTAAAGAGACCCCCTAAGAAATTACTCCTCTACTAGCTCCTAAATATTATCTAGATACGCGTCGCTAGTACGCCTCCTAGCAGGCTAATTAAGATAATAATACTAAGTACTAGCCCCCTATTTAATAAGGCTTATACCGGCGTTAGAATAATATATATTAGGGGCGGACGCTAGGTCGGGGATATTAAGTATATAGGGATCCCTATATAGTAGGAGATATAGTACCCTACCTAGTTAATAAATTATTTAACCTCCCTATAAATAGATATCTATACTATAACGTACTATTATAGAAAAATAAATATAGTAACTTAGGGGACGGTTAATAGCTATACTATAACGGTAGAAAGAATAATTAGCTATCCCCTAACTAGTTATATAAGCTAGCTAATATTAACTTATTACCTAAGGGGCCTTAAAAGGAGGCGGAGCTTAGGGTATAATTTATTAATAAATTACTTAGCGACGTAGATAATATTATTATTAATAGATAGTCTATAAGAAGGAGGACTATATATAGTAAAGAATTTTTAGATAATATTATTAGTTATAATAATTATCTCTCCTTTACTAGTAAGGGTACGACTAATATTAATACCTATATTAGTTAAACTACCTTCTAGATCTAGGGGTCTATTTATTATCTTATAAGTCCTCTTATTTATAATAATAGCCTTAGGCTAAAATTCGCCTAGATCTATATACTAGATAATATATAGGAGTAACTAGATATTTACTATTAATATTTTAATAATTTAAATTAAGATACCCTTATATCTACTTAGTATACCCTTTAGTCTATTAACCTATATATCTAGGGGTTTAAATCCTACTATAACTACCTTAAAGAGGATAAATTATAATATCCTATTAATACTATAAGTATTTATATCTAATAGCTAAATCCTAAATAATAGGATAAGGGTACTTATAATTAGCCTACCTCTATAGAAGTCGCCCGTATTATAATAACTCCTAATAACATTATAAGAGGCCGGATTAAGCGGGATATCTATATTAAAACTATTAAGGGGGGCCATATATTAATCCCTAATTAGTATCCTTCCTATATAGCCCTCTAATATCTACTCCTATTTCTATTTAGTAAATAGTCGTAGTATAACCGCCTCCTATTAGCCGGCTATTAGCTTCTAGGCGACTATCTACTATATATATCACGATAGAACTATATTACTAGTACGCTCGCCTAGTATACCTTAATTAGTAGTAATAATAAACTAGAGTAGGAAGATAGTAGTAACCCTAAGTAGGAACTAGACTAGTATATTACTAGCGAGTATATACCTTAAGGTTATAGTAAGTCTTAATAAGTAATAAGATAATAATTTTATATAAAATAGATATAAGTAAGACTATTTAATATATTTCCCTAGTTATTTTCTAGACCCTAATCTACTTAGTTATAAATAGTTCTAAATTATTTAGATATTAGTTAGGGGATAGTTAATATAATTTAAATAATTAGTTAATTAATATCTAGATCTAGTCTAATTTCTTTAATTATACTATTAATAGTAGATATCTATTTAGCTATTAGGCTATTAATATCTAGATATTAATAGAGCTTAATAACCTAAATTAGTATTATTAGAATTAATAGACTATTTAGGTAGACTACTACTCTAGCCTAATAGATAAGCTTAGTACTAATCTAGATATCTCACTTAAAGATATTAATAGTAAGGTAACTATCCTCTTATTAATAATACTAGGAAGCTTATATACTATAAAAGCGAGAATATAAGACACTATAATAATAGTCTAAAAAGGGGTAAACCTAAATTTTTTATTACCTTTATATATAATCCTAAGTAGCCTAATATTTAGAGCTTACTAGTATCTAGTTAGATATTAGAGTACTATTATAATCTAATTACCTATATCTTTAATTAGAAGCTCTAGGAGCTAATAAAAGACCTCTTTAAGTAATATATCCTTAGTATTTATATAGCCTACTATTATATTATTAAGTTTTAGAAGCGAGGTCTCCTATATACTTATATTCTCCTTATTATATAGGAAGAGGATTAGATCTAGATAGTTAGTAATATTGATAGTATTATTTAAGTATTTATCCCCCCTTTATAATAGGGTAATATACTACGTAAGTTAGTCTTATAGTATATAATTTATAATTACTATACTAGCGTCCCTAGTAATAGATATTTTAATTAGGAGAAGAATTATTATAGTAAGGCTTTTCTAAAGGACTTTTATTAAGAGACGTCTTTTATACTTAATAGGAGTTATCCTTTCTATAAACGTCTAGTTAGCCCCCTTAGACTTAATTCCTCTATTAATAATAGATAGGTTATCCCCTATAACCTATACCTATTAAAGAAATATAATACCTATATTAATATTAAGATCTACGGCTCTATTAAGTCTATTTTCTATTTATATAAATATATTTATAAGGGACCTAATTAGGCTAATATCTCCCTTACTAGGAATTATACGCGTAATAATAATAACCCCGCTCTTAATAGCTAGCCGCGATAGTAAGGGGAGTTAGTAGATAAGATTATAGAGTTCTAGTTAGCCTATTAGATTAGGTCTACTAAGGCTATCTAGAAGATACTCTTATTTAGTATAGGTATTATAAAGCCTTATATAGAGTATTTATAAATCTACCTCCCTAACTAATAGTATATCCTTTTTAAGCCGGCTAATAACTACGCTACTAATAAGGCTACTAAATAAAAGTTAATAGATAGTAATAAGCTCTATAGGACTATATTAATAGAGTTTTTTAATATAAACTATCTTATTAAGGAAGCTTATAATAATAGTTAGCTATTACCTTTTATAAAATAGAATGGGAAATATCCTACTATTATAAGGGATCCACTTAACTATTTATACGCGGATTTTCCTAAAGTCTTTATATAGAATAAAAGAAATAAATGTTAGAAAATATATAAAAGGGGTAAGACTCTTAAGCGTATTAATTTTATTAGTCTTAAAACTAAGGATCTCTACTATTACTAACTACTCCTCTATTATATTAAGGGGGCTATATTATTTAATAACCTCTAGATAGTAGACGGCTAGCTAATAGGATAGAAGGAGGCCTACGTAAAGCTTAGGTTAACTTAAAATAATAGATATACTAATAAGATCCTTAATAAGGGAAAGGATTTTTAGGGAGGTTATAAGCTACGTAGTCTTTTTATATTAGTATTAGTTAAACTCTAACCTACTAACGCCCTTATATTATAGAATAAGTATAAGGAGTATATCTTAAATAACTACTTATACCTCCTATAATAAGATTTTTTAATACTTTAGATACTAGACGATTATTATAAGCAATAATTATTTATAGAATAGTACGCCCTTTACCTAATTAACAGCTAATTAGAATATTAATTAACCCCTAAATATACTAAAGATCTAACCTAATATAGCCTACCTATTTTAACTATCCTATTTAATAATTTTAATAATATTCTAAATAGACTTTTACGGGAAGAAATATCTTACTAAATTACCCCTAATAAGGCTAAGGTCTTATAGAATAGGCTAAATACTAATTAATACTACGCTACTAATTAGATAATTACCGCTATTAACGCTAATACTAATAATAAATTCGGTACTCTAGGTATACTATTCTTCCTTAATAGTACTAGGGGGACTAGTAAGATAATAGTTTAAAATACTATTATAGAAAGGCTACGTTCTTAGTAAAAGGTTACTTTAATAGTAGTATCTTCTAGTATTATATTAACGCTATTATAGGGAGGTTAGACTACTTACTTATAATTTAAGATACCCCTAGACTTTAATACTACCTCCTTATATAGGATTAAGAAGGGGACTAATCTCGCTAAGCTAATTAAGTAAGCTTATATTATCTTTTAGGATAAGTCTCCTATATAGAGTTAATACGATATAGAAGCTATTAGTCGTAGCCTTTAGGATATCTATAGTAATAACTAGGCTTATTTTAGGGGTAAGGTAGTCTACTTTTATAGGGACTTCCGATAAATACTCCTAGTTATTCTAAGAGGATCTAGTAGCTAGGTTATTAAGGCGTATCTTTAGAAGGCCTATTTCTAGAATAAGGTTATACGTTTAAATCTTACTATTAATAAGCGACTTAATAATCTCGACCTAATAGATACTACCTATTATAAAATAGGACTATTTATAAGTAATCTCCTCGCTATTAGTAATAGTATTAATATCTAGAAAAGCCCTACTACTAATAAAGACGTATTATATTAGAAATATAGTTATACCCTAGGAAACGCTATTAATAATTTACTTAAGAATATCTATACTAATATTAAGATAAATATCTCTTAAAGGGTTTATCTATTAGAATAGGCTATTCTCACTATTACTAATAAAGATATTACTAGTATTAATATTAAGATAATATCACGTATCCCTAGTAATATAATAATATACTAGAGTATTAATTATACTATATTAGAAGAAGATAATAAACTCTTCCCCCCTAAGTACTTTTATAGGTTTTATAAACCCTCCCTACCGTCTTATAAGCTATATATTAAGCTAGGCGTACTAGTTATACTACTAAGGAACCTTAATCCGCTATATCTATATAATAGGACCTAACTACGGGTAATAAGATATAGTAAGTATATCTTTAAGGGGGAGATTATAGGTAGTACCTATAACGGCGAGAAGGTAATACTATTTAAGACGCTATTATAGTCTAAAGAAAATAATAGGCGGATTCCTACCCCCTTTATCTGTAAGTAGTACCCTATTTAACTAGTATTCGCTATAACTATTAATAAATTATAAGGCTAATTAATAAAGTACGTAGGTATTAACTTATAGACTAGGCCTACTTTTAGTTATAGTTAGCTATATATTACTCTATCGCAGGTAATAAGATAGGGAAACCTCTATATTATTAGGCCTAAAACTCCTAAATATATATCTAGCTGAATAATAAGAAACGTTATATATAAGTAGGTACTATTAGATAATAGGTAGACTACCCCTAATATATTAGTCGTGACTTACTATTAATACCTAGATCCTATTAATAGCTACTTAACGGCCTATAAGAATACTAATTATAATATTAGAAGTATAAAAACGGCTTAATACTATGCTTAGTTATATAGTTATATCTTTATATTAGACTATAATATTAGACTTTCTAATAATAAAAATAAGCTATTCTACTATTTATTTTATTAAATACTACCGGTTAAACTTTAGAGGGCTAGATAAATACTAGGCCGTGCGAACTCCTACGTCTAATAGATTCCTTTATATTAACGCGATAAATCTAGTATAACTATTAATAGTTATTATAAGAGTATAAAAGATATATTATAATATAAGGGATATAATAATTTAAGAATTATATTAAATGGTCAAGTAGTATAGACGTTATTAGTAGAATAGAATATCGTTATACTAGATATCCCGTAGTTAGTTAGGTACTTAGTAGATAGCGTTAGTCTTTTAACGCTTCTATCTTAATAATAATAACGTCTTTTCCTAATAATAACTAATATAATAAGTCGTCTAATAATAGTATACTTAGTTATACCCTATTAGTCCTAAATAGTAATATTATAGTAGAGTTATAATATAGGTAGGCCTGATAACTATTCATTAATACTCTAGTACTAGGTAACTATTATAAATAATCCCTTAGATCTAAAATTAATATTTTTAGTAATATTTACCCTATATCTCCTATAATACTTAAGGGGGGTCTTAGTATCTATAAAAGTTCGTATAAATATCTATTATATTTAGACTTAAATTTACCTTATAACTATTATTACTTACTAATAAATAAAAGAATTACACTTTTAAGTATACTTTTCCTAAGTAAAAATCTTGAATTTTTATAGTCGTTTTCTAGTATTATCTATAATAGTATAGACCTAGGATTATAGCGTAATATTAGTCGCCCTATTAAGATAATATTTATAAGTAACTTCTTATCCGCTCTTAATAATATAAAATATAAATAGTAGGCCTATACTACTAGGTATAGGAATATTAGTAGTAGTTACCGGCCTTATAAAGGTAAATAAGTAGGATAATATAGTTAGTATAGTTTTCTTAATAAAGTAGGCTATTAATTACCTTTTTAGCTACTTAGTAACCCGTAATATAGTAATTCTTACCCCCCCTTCTTATAAAACTAAGCTTACTAGTAACTTTACTATTAGTAGGATTAAAATAATATCTCGCTATTAGCGCTAAGACTTTAAATCGCGGTAGGACTAGTAAATATATTAGATTTATAACTACCCCCTCGCCCTCCTTAACCCTCTAAAAGAGGGTAAGGTAATAGATAATAGTTAGGTAGGCCGCTATAGCGGCCGCTATATTAATAGAGGGTATATTAGGCTATAGTAGATAATATCATAAAAGACTTCTATAAAGAACCTAGAGGGCGTTAGTAATTTTATACTAATCCTTTTAAAGAGGATCTATTCTATAGTAATAAATAATACGGGAGTAATAAGGACCTTAATAGCAACCCTAGTTATAAGATAGCTAAGGTTAATTTTATAACTTCTTAAGCTAAAGAATCTAATTACCCTTATATTATATATAATACTACCTTTTCTTCTAGGAATAAGCTATTCTAGTATCTATAAGATTAATATTAGGATAGGGAGCTACTAAAGCCTTCTATATCTATAAAGCCTTTTATAAGTCTTACTATACTAGCGGCTCTAATTAATAAACTTCTATAAGTTATTAAATCTAAGGTAGTACTAGATTAGTCTAAAGTACCTAGGTATAAATTTTATAAATAGAAATATACTACTATAAGTATCTTATAGTTTAATAGTAAGGTAGAGTAGATTAAAGTCTACTTAAATAGTAGTTATTCTATTACCCTTATTAATTAAAGCTACTTAAAGAAGGTTTTATTATAAGCTTTAATTAAGAAAATAGCTTTACTAATACTAATTTATAGGGTAGGAAATAAAATTATAATAACTAATAAGTATACCTTAATTAGAATATTTATTAATAGAATTATTAAAGGAACGCTAGTAGCGGCTTTACTAGTAATAGAGGTCTATATTATTAAAAATTTAAAAGCTAATCTACTAATTAATAGTAATTTATTAAAGCTATAAAGTATTATCCTAGATTTTAGTAGTAATAGTATTACTATTAAAGCCTACTAAAATCTTATTACTTTAATTAATATTTATATTTACTCCTCGCCTTATACTAAGTATACTATTAAAGTAAAAGTAGCTATTATTATACTACCTTAAATAACTATAGAAGTTCCTATAGTATATAGGGGCGAATTTCCGTCTAATAGAGATTTCTTATTTAAGCCGGAATATTCTTGAAATTTTAGAGTAGATAGTAGTATATTTACTTATATTATTAATTCCTCTATATCTTTTATTTAAGTATATAATATATTAGCTTAACTAGTATAGCTATCTTATAAAGCACGTCTTAGTTTACTTATTAAGTATAATTAAGATAGTACTTATATAGTTATACCTATACTTACTCTACTAGTAGCTAGTAATACTAGCTCCTAAAAGCTAAGGTTTATTAAAGGCTTCCTTACCCTTATTATAGTATATATAGGTAGAGTAGTAAAACTATTTATAGACCCTAACCCTATATTAATAAGGACCTTAATTATAACTAATCCTGTATATAAGTATATACTACTAAACGGGATTACTATCTATAATACGCTTAAGGTAATTAATATAGTTACTATAGTTATAGTTAACTTCCCTAAGATATAGATAGACTAGAGTATTATAATAGATATCCCTAAAGATAAGTAGATATTAATACTATTAAAACCTAATACTATTTTAAAACCTTTATAAGTCTACCTAGTAAGTTAAAAGGATAAGGATCTAATTAATAAAATATTTAATAAACTTTATTAATAAGGGAAGATAATATAGTTTAATTAATTAACTCCTTTTAGCTACCTAGTTTTTATTATCTAGAGAGATATATTAGGCGGAGAATAAAAAGGCTATATAGTTATTAATATATATAGCCTTAACTAAATAATAGTCTCTAATAGGTACCCGCTTCCTCTCTAGTCTAATATAATATTAATAGTAGCGGGATTTCCCTTTATATTTATAATAGATAGGACTAGTTATTTTTACTAATTTAATATCTAGAAATATAATTATTATAAACTAATAGTAGTATTATATTATAGTTAGGAGTAGTATAATATTACCCTAATAGGATATAAGGGCTTACCGCTATATATATAATAGTAAATAAATAAATTACTATATCTATTTTAAAGCTTTTCTAAAGCCTACGCAGATAATATTATAGTATACTTAAAGACCTTATTAGAGTATCTTAATTACCTATAAAAGCTCTTTATACTTTTTAAAAAATAATATATTAGCCTTAATCCTAAGAAAACCTTCCTTAGATACCCTTCTATTATATTATTAGGGTAATAAGTAGATTTATTAGACTTATCTACCTTAGAAGAGAAGTTATTAGTTATTAATACTTTATACTTCCCCTTCTTATTAAAGGAACTTAAGATATTCCCTAACCTAATAGGCTAGCTACGCTTATTAATACCTCGTTATACCTAATAAGCTAATCCCTTATAGTAGCGAAAAACGGAACTAACTAGTATATTACTAAAGGGTTTAAAAGGGTTCTTTAGGAAAAGGTAGATTATATATAAATTATCTAAGACTAAATTAAGGGCCTTTAAAGATTTTAAAGCTACTTTTAGTATAAGTACTTTCCTTATTTATTTTAATAAATTAAGGACCTTATTTATAGACTTTAATACCTTAAAATAATAGGGTTTTACGGTAATAATTTACTACGTTAAAGGGGATTTTATAGAAGGCTTCCCTAGGGTAGATATATAGCCTATTATATTTCTTAGTAAAATATTAAATTAAGTTAAGTAGAATTACTAGCTAATAGAGCTTAAAGTTATAAGATATATAATTAAATTATTAGAATAGCCTCCTATTATAATTTATATAAACTACTTAGTAGTAGTCCCAATTTTTTATTAGATAAGTCTAATATTATTATCTACTAATAAACTTAATTTATACCTTATTTATACTTTATTATATCTATCTTAATTTAATCTTATTATAAAGTATAAGTCTAGAAAATTAAATATAGTCCCTAATACTCTATTAAGACTTTAAGCTACTATTAAGGCGGATATTAAGGATAGTATTAGTACTCTTAACATATTATATACTAAAGCCTTTAATAAGGTATATCTTTAAGGACGCTAGGATGATTTACCTATCTTTTATATTACGTTAGTTAAGATATTACCGGATTTTAGATTATACCTTATTAAAGCCTATTAGGTAGATAGTTAATAGTATAAAATCTTATAATTACTTAATAAGAGTAATAAGGACCTTAATAAAAAAAAGAGAATATTAGGGATCTATTTTTATCTTTATAATAGCCTCTTTTATTATATAAGCTTTAATAATAGCCGCGAGCGTCTTTATATACTTAATACTCTAGAGAAGAAGGTTTTCTATCTCACCTATAATAGATAATATTATAGCGGATTTTATTATACTTATAATAGGATTATAGAATTAATTTATATATAGTACCTATTAAAGTACCTCCGTCTCTATATTAAGTATTACCTAGACTATTAACTTAATTAGACTAAATAATATAAACCTTATAAAAGTATAGTCCCTATTAATAGGCCGCTAATCCCGTTTTATATTATAATAATAAATTTTATTATTACCTTACCTTTAACTATTAAAGGCTTTAATAGTCTATTAATTATAACTAATAAGTTTTCTAAATAGAACTTATTAATATTAGGCTAATTAATATAGAATACCCCTTAATAAGTAGATAAGGTATTAGTAGCCCTTATATCTTATAGCTAGGGGATTCCCTATACTATTATAAGTAATTATAACTCTAAATTTATATCCTTATTTTAGTAAGTAGTATTTTAAAGCTAGGTTATTTACTTCTAACTTTAACGGCCTACTATTCCTAGACTAATAACTAATTAGAATAGATAAATTAGATAGTAAAGGTTACTATTTATTATTATATTACTTAATATTTAAATATTAATATAGTTAATTAAGCTCTAATACTACCCTACCTCTAGAGATATCTTAATAATACTAAAAATTAATTAATAGGGGTCTTACTAAATAAAATTATTATAGGGTTTAACATTTATTATAATAGCTACTTATAGAAGACTTTACGCGTCTTTATAAACTAAATTATAATTAAGTTAAAGAATTAGTAGTATTTATTAATACCTTTATAAAAATTTATTATAATAGTAGATATACTATAATTACCTTTACCTCTAGAGACGAGGTCTACCTATAACTTAATAATAGATATAATATACCTAGGGTTAATCCTAAACTATATTAGTAATATATAAGACTATTTAAGGTCTTTAATTAAGTTAGATCTTAAGCCTATTACCTTAAGCTACTACTAATAATAGTAATCTATCCTATTATATCTATTACTTAGTTAGAACTAAGGCTAAGAGGCGACTTATAAGGTTATAATAGGAATATAAGTCCTCCCCTAATTATTAAAATAGGAAATAAAGAGGAGGATATTAATATATATAAGGTAGAGGCTATTATTAGGAAGAGGAAGTCTAGTAAAAGGCTTTAATACCTAGTAAAGTAGAAGGGTTATAGCTATAAGTATAATAAATAGTATAATAAGTTAGACCTTAAAAATAGTTAGGACCTTATTATAGAATATAATAGTTATCTATATAGGAAGTTAAGGCGATTAAGAGAGTAGTATATATTAAGGATAATTACTTTTCTTTCTCTCTTAGTAGTACTATTATAGATTTTCACTCCTTCTATAGCTATAACGTTATAGTACGGAAGGCTTCCGTACTATAACCTAGTTATTCCTTAATAGAATCCTTAATAGCTAATCAATTATATATATATAAAATCAGCTAAGGCTATTTATTACCTTGTTAGTAGAATACTTAATTAATTTATCTAAAATTATAAGAGTATTTATTTATATATATTAAGACTTTATATTTAGTTATCTTAATAAACCTTCTTTATTAAGAGTATATTTTAATAGTTAGGTATATAAGTTATAACTACTTAATATCCTTTATAATATATAGCGGGGGGACGGCGTAAAGGCTACCCCTTTTAGCTAGTTCGGATGCTACTTTTAATACCCTTTTTACCGGATAATTAAGTTACGCTTTCCTATACCCTATACCGCTCTAATAAAGTTATAGATCCTTCTTATATCTAACGTAATATATATCGCTTAGCCTAGCGCTCTATTATAATATAAGATACTTCACCTACTTCTTATATAATAGATATAGGATTATCTATTTATAACGGCTTTAGGACCGGCTCCTAGACTTAGTTACCCTATCCTTACTATCTTACTCTATTTCGCCTATACCCTTATATTCATTCTATTTCCTAACTTTAGAAAGAAAGTCTATTAATATTATAGGTCCTTAAAGATATAGTAAAGCTATAATATATACTACGGAGCATTCCCTAAAATATTACTAGTAAATAGAAGATAATCTAAATATTCTAAAATTTACCTAATAAGTATATAGTAGGGGTAGTAAAAACCTATTAAGCCTAGTTAAGAACTTCTAGTACTAGTAAGGGACCTACTCCTATTATCTATAAACTATCTAGAGTCTAATTAACCTAGATATTACTAATTTACTAAGAAGGACCCTATAACTACCCTTAAAGGTATCTTAATTAATATTTTATACGCTTTCTTTAATTAGCTTTTAAGAGAGTGGAAGTATAGCCTTAGTATAACTAGTTCTTTATAAATATATTAGAATACTTTATACCTTATATAAAAGTAGGTAATAGGCTATTAGATAAATCTACTAATTAAGAGCTAAATATACGGGGTATACTAGTTACTTTATAGACTAAACCTTAGCTAATAACTATTAGGTGAAATAGTAGCTTATAATTATATATAACTTATAAATAAATAAGAAGTAAAAGCCTATATTATATACTAAAGATAAGTTTAAGCTCTTAAAGATACTCTATACCTCTATAAAGATAACTTTCCCTTATAAACGCTACTATATATAACTAGCCTTAATTATATAACTTACTAAGATTATAAGTAACTAGCCTACTACTCTATTAGCGATCTATTATTAATATATTAAGGTGACCTTACTACTAGACCTTAAGGGCGGAGCGTAGCCTTAAGTACTAATTAAGATTATATTTAATTATACTAAAGGTTACCTTAGAGAGAAAGATATATATATCTTCCTATTCTACGCTATATTTACTATAGCTTCTAATTATATCGCGGTTACTAAATAGCGTAGTAGAAATAAGTTTAGGATTCTTAATATCCTAAATAAGTTATACCTACTACTTTATCCTTATATTACTATACTCGCTTTACTTTTCGCGGATTAAGCTTTTACTACCCCCTCTTTAACTTCCCTAGAGTAGTTATTCCATCTTTAGATTACTCTAGGGTAGAAATAGTTACTAGTACCTCTAAAGGAGGAGATAGCTAAATAACCTCTATTCCGGCGGTATAAAAATATTATAGGAGGTATATAGATTTCTAAGGAATAGGCTCTAGCTAATACTACTCTCTAACCCTAAATAATTAATCTTAGAAGTATTACTAGTATAAAACTTCCTATAGGTTTATATACCTTCTAATATAGTAATAGGTAAGCTCTTAATAATAGTAGTAAGTAGATTATAATTATTAGTTAAAATCTATACTTACTAGTATATAAGTAAGATTATAGACGCGCAGCGGAATATTATCTTATAATATTATAGTTCCTCTATTTTTTAGAAGAACTACGCCTTAAGATATATACCTAATACTTAGGCTACCTACTATAGCTTAAAACTATAGACCGCCCTAATATAAGCTACTAGTAGGATAAGTTATATAATTAATCTTTAATAACTAAGGAAACTTAGTCTTATATAATAGGCTAAGGTTAATTACTACTTAGAGGTAAGACTTTAATATTAGAGGCTAAGGTTACTACTATAAACCTTCTAAGATTAGAAGTATTCTATTACTAGTATAAACGGGACCCTTTTATATAATTACTATTAATAAGCCTATTAAGTTTATTATAATTTAAGATAGTAATATAAGAAGGCTCTTTTAATAGAGGTTAAAGAGAGGTATAAGAAGGAGTAGCTAGTAATTAATATCTAATAATAATTAAAGGGGTTACTAGTTAGAAAATAGGAAGCTCTTTAAGTAGCTAAATATATTTTTATAGAAAGGGTCTGTACTATTAACATACTCTTTACTTTTACTATATTATTAACTAAAGAGGAGTATTAATAGTAAGTAACTACTATTAATATATTAATTATACTATATAAGAAGTAGGAAAGCTAAGGCTTCTATTACTATAGAGTAGATATTAAGATTAAAGAGGAGTAGATATTAGTCTCTTTACTACTAAGTCTATTAGAAACGCTCCTAGTTAAATATAAAGCTATATAATATATCTTTTACCTTAGAAATAAAGATCTATTAGCCGCGGATCACCTAAAGACTTTTACGGCTTATAATAACCTTAAGAAGTACTTCTATTATAAGTATCTCTACTACTATCCTAATAGTTAGCTAATTATATGCCCCTATCTCTAATACGACGTAATCTTAAATAGTATAATATATCTATAGAATTATACTAAGGTAGTATATAAAACCCGTATATAATCTTCGCGGTTATAAATAGAATATCCCTTTCTAAGTTCTCCCTCCTAGAATAGAATTATTAAGATTTATAAAATATATTTTAGCGGCCCTACTAGTAGTAGCTCCCTTAATAATAGACTTAATAGCGTACTCTTTAATAGCGTACTCTTTAATAGCGGGCTCTTTAATAGCGGGCTTATTAATAGCTTCTAGAAAGAGGCTATAAAAATTAGAGCTATCTTCTACCTTTAATTCTTTAAATATATTATATAATTAGGTAGTTATAAAATTATCCACATAACTAGGCTAAGGGTCTATTATATAGAATTAGCTAAAGTAATATCTAACTTTAAGTTAATTAGATTTAATTATACCTTTACTTTAAATATTATATACTATATTCTTATACTTAAGAGAGGAAGGGGTTAAGATTAAAATAAGATCTCTATCTAGGTCTAGCTTATAATATAGCTCTACTATAAATACGGCTCTCTCTTATACTAATAATAAAGATACTTATCCCGTAATAGTATCTTCTTATAATAGATTTATTTTCCCTTTAAGCCTATTATTAGATATTAGTATTAGCCCTATATACTTAGTATAATATATTTAGTAGGACACGTTTTTACAGCTAAATAATTAACTATTCTATTAATTAACTATTACCTATTCCGCCGCTTTATTATCTTTACTATTATAAATCCCTAATACTATTTTTACTTAGATTAGAGTAATATTATTAAATTAAGGAAATAGCTCCTATATACTAGTATAGGTATTTAAATATTAATTTAGATTAGAAGGTCCTAGAAATAGGTAAAAAATAGGGTTTTCTACCCCTATAGCTATAGCGTACTAAGGTACCCTACTCTCTATCTTCTTAGTTATAGCCTAGACTATCTAAGTTATTAACTAACTACCTTAACTCCACGAAAGAACTATTTATAATATAATACTACTAAGCTTCTCTATCTATTAGTAATTAATTAATACTAGGGTTTATATAAAAAGCCTATCTCTCTAATAATTTAAATAGTATAAAAGATAGCTTTATAATATAATACCTCTAATACTTCCTAAACTATAAGGGAGGAAAATTATATAAAAGTTAGGATAATTAGAGAAATATATATAAATTTAGGTGGGGTTCTTACCTTCCCTAACTTATATACTAGCTAGCGTATATATTATATACGTAGTAAGTCTAGGTAATAGGTTATATTTAATACACGAGGGCTAAGTAAGGGATAACTTATAACCTTATAAAAGAAGCTAGGGCTTATATAATAATAGTAGGATTTATATTAAAGGCTTAAAAGTTAGTATCCTAAGCTTTAAGTTTATTAGAGTATTTTCTATCCTACCTCTATCTACTTAAACTCTACCTATCTTTATCCTTAACGCGTCTATATTAAAAGCCTTATTATAGGTTAGTCTTTAAAATTTAAACTCGTTAATTTAGAGATATACCTAAATACTTCTTATAAATTTAGTAATATTTTAGGAGCTATAAAATATAAGAAATGCGGGGCTACTCTTACTAAAGGAATATAACGGTTAGTCCTCTACTATCCTACTATATTATTAAAAGCTAAATAATTAGAACTATATAACTATTAGGTACCTTTATATCTTAAATAATATAAGTATAATTTTCTAAAAAGGTTATAGGGTATATATAGATAGAGTAGACCTCTATTTAAAGATAGATATTTAGTATAAGTACTAGTTAAATACTCTATATTAATAGACCTAGAGCGTAAAATTAGTTATACTAATAATCTACCTATATTTATTTATATATAAAGTTATATTAGTTTATTATAATTATATTTTCTAATATATATATACTTATATCTTAGGTTTAAGCTAACTTAAAACCTTCCTTCTTTAATATACTTCTTAAGAGATTACGCTACGCCTCCCTCTTTATTTCTTTTATAGATTTAAGATAGAAACTAGCGCTATATATAGGTTTTAATATAATCTAGTATTATAAATAGAACCCTATAGATTCCTAATCTAGGATTCCCTCTATATTACCTTCTTCTAATATTATAATATTACTTAATCTAAGCTCGGCGTAATAAAAGTATAAGGAAAGTCTAATATTAAGATAATATATAGTTAATTATTATAAGAGGTAGGAGTTAAAGTCCTTAAGAGAAAAGGGGCTTAGAGGTCTAGGCTTCTAAGATAGATAGGAAGGTTTAGCATCTACTATTAAGTATAGTTTAAGAACGCTATAATAGGTAGTACTCTTAAATCTAAGTAATATAATTCTAGTAAGCTTAGAGTAGTATTTTATAATCTAACTAATAATCTATAACTTTTAAGATAGGGAAAGTTAAGGCTAGGTATCTTATAATATTTATTTACTAACCCGCTTTAGGATAAGAAAGGACCTATTCTAATTATAATTGACCTAGGAATATATAACCTCTAAAATAGGGATACTAGGAGTATTCCTTACTACGAATTAGATTATATTATTCTTAGGTTTTAATCCTTTATACTAAGCCTTCACCTTATAAAAGGTACTAGTCCTAATACTATAAATCGCGGCTAAGGTACTACCCTAATATATTAATCCTATTTCTATACTATTTTCTAGTAATAAAAGGTCATCCTCCTTTACTCGTTCGCGGAGATAGAAGGTACCCTCTCTATCTTCCTAGCTAATAATTATATTCAAAGAAATTTTTATAATAGCTCGTTTATAGATTTTTAAGGAGCCTAATATCTAACGGACTAGAGTAAGGTAGTATATAGATTTACTTATAAGTAGCGTTATCTTACTATTTAAAATTAACTATCTATATAAGATAAGTATATATCTAGATATATACTAAAATATATTAAGTTTAATTAATTCTAGTTATTATAATATAGCCTTAGCTATTTAGGGTATATAGATAGCTATATCTAAAATTCGCCTAACTAAGCCAGTCTAAAGGAATAGTCGTATAGGGGAAATACTAAGTAATAAGGAGGAAGCTAAATATAATATTCTATTAGAAATACTATATATTAGGGTAGTTAAATATTAGCGTAATAGGGGGCTCTCCGCTAAATTTCTACTACGGCCTAACCTTTACCCGAATAATTAACCCCGTAGATACTATAGTATATAATTAGCCCTACGATACTAGTAGCTAGTAATTATACCTATTATATTTTAATCCTTAGACCTATTATACCTCCTTAGAGGTACTAAATATTAATTAAGCTTACTAATCACTATATATATAAATACTAGTAAGAAACGTTAATATACTTTAATAGAAGATAAGTGTAACTTAGTCTACTTTATAATTATTAAGATACTCCTCTTATTAATACTTATCCTTAAAATATAAATATCCTAACCTTTATAATTACTTAGCCTCTTCCTTTAATTATAATACTTAATAGTAAGTAACTTTAATAGCGCTAATAGGAGTTTTAAAGACTCTATCTCTATAGCCCTTAGAAGTATTAAATCTATAGGGTATTAGTAGTCTACCTAGGAGAATACTAGCTATCTCACGATCTAATAAGAAGTAGTTATTACTTAGACAAGTATATTACCTCTTATCTATATAATCTTTTACCTTTAAGAAAGAGATATTAGTAGGTTAGCTTATAAAGCTAGTATAGAATCTAGGCTTTACTCTATCTCTTCACTTAGCGGGTTATTTACGTGCTCTTATAAGGAGATATTAGGCGGTATTATTAAACATAAAATATTATAGTAAGATATAGTTAGGGCTATACCTAATACTAAATAAGTCTACTTTATCTTTAAGGATAATTATTCCGTCTACCCTATTATAAAGGGGGGTAGAATACTTATAGGATCTCTTTAAACTAAAGAGGTCCTATTAATTATATTAGATATTAGTATTAGTACTATATACTTAGTATATATATATTTAGTAGGATATATATCTATAATTAAATAATAACCGTTCTATTAATTATTTAATAGATTATAAACCTAGGCGATTATAAAAGGATTAAATAGAAGGATAGCTCCTATTTCCTTTATATATAGACTAAGACTAGGTATATTATAAATATTTATTAAAAGTTCTTAAGAAATTAAACGGGGCGTAAGGATTAACTACTATTAATCTAAGAGCTACTTTAAATAGTAGGATTATATAAAAGCTTAATAATTAGGAGGAAGTATAACTTTATAAGGATATTAGTTATATCTATTTAGTATTAGCTATTAAAGCGGTAGTTAAAGGAACTATTAAAATTTAGGGTATTAAGGGGAAATAAAAGATATTATAAAGCTTATAATTAATAAAGGGGATTATATAGGATTTAAAGTAGATTATTATAGGTTTATTACTAGGAAGACTATTATAGCTATATATCTATATACTCCTAATTTACTTAAAAGCTCGATAATTAAATTTCCTAATAATTTCTTTACTATTACCGGCGTAAGATACTAATTATATAACCCTAACTTTACCCTTACCCTTATATAATTAAGAACTTATATTACCCTTAATAACCTAGGATATAAAGAGCCTTACTAACTATATATAAGCTCCCTATTATTAAAATACGCGTAGTATTTTCTTACCCCCTAATCTTTTTTATAAGCTCTAAAGTACTCTTAATACTTAGTACTTTCTATATCTTAGATTATAGATAAGCCCGCGCCTAAGGCTTTATATACTTATTAAGAAGGGAGAATTATAAATCTAGAACTAAATTAATCTTATCTCTTTTAATAATAAGATTTATAAACTATTACTTACGCTTTATATATATTAATATATTATAAAAATTATGTACTATATTAATATATAGTACTATAGGAGAGAGTAAGCTAGGGATTCTAAGAGAGTAACCCAATCTTAATAGCTAGAATAGTAGCTAAAAATAAGGACTTAATAGATAGAGCTATTTAATATTAATATATTATTAGATATAAGTAAGCTAGTTATATTCCACTTTATATTAGAAATTATTTAAGTAAACTACCGCGTATATATTCTAAGACTAAGTTTATTATATACCCTATTAAAAAACTATATAAAATTACTATCTAAAATTAACTAAAACTATCCTAGCTAAGAGAATACTTATAATCCTTAAATTATATTAAGTGACGAGAGTATAGGGTTACCTTATAGTACTCTTTACCGTAAGAAACTATTATTAATAGCTCGAGCTAAAGAGAAATTTAGTAGCTAAACCTCCAGCTTTAGCTATAGAGTATTAGCTAGGAGATCTAAGTAGACCTTAATAAATTTTAGTATAACTCCTTTATTAGCTACTTATTCTTAAAGTATTATAGCTACTATATTCTACTAAGGGGCTAAGAATATAGGGGCGCCGGATTTAAAGATTCCTACCTTATACTAGGTAATATTCTTAAGAGATAGGCTAAGTTAATATATATAGTCTTTATTAATAGGCGTAATTACTATTATAATAGGCTTTAGTATAATATTTATTATATTATATTTACTACCTTAATAAGTTTTATATATTACTATATTAACCCCCTCTTTAATAAACGCGTAAAAGGATACTAGTATAAGGAATTAAAGGTATTAAGGGGCGTCCTAGATATCCCTCCTAGAGGATTATAAAGCTTTATAGGTCTCTAAGATATATCTTATAAAAACCTCCTTATTTAAGGGTTAAAAGTCTATCCGAATTCTCTCTTTAGGGTTAATAAGGTGCGGTAAAGTATAAAGCCTAGTCTTTACTAGGAAGTTAGTCCTTTAGCTATATACTCTTAAGAGATACTTAATATATATATAAGTACCGCCTTTTCCCTTAGTCCCTATTATATATATAATATTAAGGCGACTAATATTAGTAGTCTTTTAATTAGAGTTAGCTATATCTAAGTAATATAATATAAGTCTATTAGTACTATATAACTAAGCTACTCTAGCTATCTTAATATCCCGAATAAACTAGGTCTACCCTAAATACTAGGTTTACTACTAATGCTTAGTATTAATAGTAAAGCTACTATCTTAGGCGATATATATAGAGTTTCGCTTATAGGCCTAGGTCCTTAATATTAAGAGTTAAGGAGTCTTAAAGCGGCCTATTCTTAAGTTAGAAATATAAGTATTAATCTAAGATCTATTTAACCTATTATATAGTCTATAACTAGAGAATACTATTACTTTATCTATTACCTAGAATATAAGTTAGTAATCTAATACCGCGTAGAGAGGTTATTAAGCTAAGCTAATATCATAATATTTCTAAAATAGCTTAGAAGATAGCTTATATAACTAATATTATAATTATACTTAATTAAAGATATTCGCGATATTTAAGATTATCCTCTTAAATAGTCTTTTTTAAGGGGGGAATATTAAGACTATTAAATTAATCTATTAGAGATAATTAAATACTTTAAGTCCTTTATTATAAGTACTTTAAGGTTATTCTTTCCTATCCTTATTATAGGATTATCCTTTCGCGTCCTTATTAAGTAACCTAAGTTCTAATAATCTTAGGTTAAAGAGTTCTAAATCCCGTAAAGAAATATAAGTAATATTAATAAAACCTTCCTACTAGCCTATTAAACTTCTATACCTCCTTTAGCTCCCTAAGATTATATATTATAACGCTCTTAGACTAGTAAATAATTACCTTAGCGTAGCTAGTATCCTATTAATAGTAGCTTATAATATCTAAGGTAATATTATAGTAGTCGCGGGCCCTATATATATTATCTTTAATATATATAATTAAAGCTAACCCTAAGAGTATAGAGAACTAATTAGTCTTATTAGCTCTACTAAGGGTACTAGTATTCTTATAAGATTAAGTAAGTACTTAAAAGAGCTTATACGCCTTATTAAGCCCTTATTAAATATCTCTCTATGGAAATATATAGCTAGAAGCGGTCTATTAAGTAAAGATAACCTATATACCTTATATTAGGTAGGTATATACTAAAGTAAGCCTTAATTATTTTATACTCCTACTTTCTTAGGACTAATAGATAGTAAGATTATTTAATTATATTAATATATACTCTATACTTAATATAGTCTTACTTAATTTATAATATACTATAGTTAAGTAAGTTATAGCCTTATATATTATAGATACCTTAGGTCGTCTAGTATATAGTATTTACTTAAGATATCTCCTCGCCTTTATAAAATAACTAGAGAAATAGTGAATTTTATTATAAAGGATACTTATTTTATAAATCTAAATTATTTCTAGAGTTAATACGTTTCTTAGGTACTAGGGTATATATCTATTAAGCTTATTAAGTATAACTTAGAGCTACTAGCGCTTAAAGAAGATATTAGTATTAAATAGTATAAATTCTCTATAATAGCTATTTAATCTTTAATTAGTATAAGGAAATTCTAGATACTCCGCTTCTAACCCCTATTTATATAATAATATATAGGAGAGGATCCTCTTTTATAGTTTAACTCTCTTTTATAATTAAACGCCTACTAGAAAGCGTGTCCTAATACTCTTAGCTATTATTATAATAGTACTCTTCTAGTTTAGCATTAAATAATAAGAAGCTAATAAGTAGACTTTAATAATATATACTACTAATAATACCTTTTAAATATTAATTTCCTCTAGAAATAGTAGGACGTATTTAAGTAGAGGTAATATTAATATTATAATAGAGAAGGAGTATAAAGGCTCTAAATATTAGTTTATAGGGAAGGTATAAAAGATAACCTTTACCGCTTTAGTCTTTTATTATATATAATCCTTATCCTAGGTTATTTATATTAGTAACTACGGGTCTACTAAAATATACTTAATTTTAATTATTAATTAGTTTAAATAAATAGCCTTAAGTTAGTAAAGATTATAGAGTACTTTTTTATATATCTTTTTATTCTAGACTACCTTTATAGTATTAATGTTTTAAAGAGTAACTTCTCTATTTTCACCCTAAATTAATAAAGGCCCTTAGGCTCGTTCTAAGAGATACTCTAGTATCTTAGATTAGCTAAGAAAAGATATAAGTATTATTAGAGCTTATAAAGTAGGATTAATAGTATAAGATTAATAGGTAGATATAGTTACTACTATTAACTCTTAACTAGAAGTACCTACCTAGTTAACTACGCTACTAAAGATAGATATACTTAAGTACCTAAAAAGGGCTAGATTATAATAGGTAGACGTAGTTAAAGATATAGAATAATTCTATATTATAAGATAGATTATATATATTTACTTACTTATATTATTATATAGTAGAGCTAAATTACTATTTATAATATTATTATTAGTTATATCTAACGCGGGCGTAAAGATTCTACTATTACTAAGGTAATAAGAGGTAAGTAGGGTTACTCCTACTTACTCTATCTCTTAATATTTATTACTAATATTTAATATAATACTCTTATTATAAGAGATTAACTTAGGATTAGTCTATATAATAGAGTAACTTATAATATTACTTTTACCGCGCTTACCCTTTCTAGAGGCTTATTTAAGTTAGTTAATATTATTAAGTAATAGAGAGATCCGTACTTATTTTATAGAGGCTAAGGTCTTTTACCTTCTCTTCTAAGGCACGACTTAAGAGTAAATTATAATATTATACTATATATTTTATAAGGACTATACTCTTAAATAAATTTAACCTTTTTATTATACGTCTTACTATATTATATATAAGGAGTAATATATATATAGGGCTAGCTACTCTTAAAATTAGTTATAATAGCTATTTATATATTATACTACCCTTATAAGTCTTACGAGTCTAAGAAGAGTTAATATAACTACTTTTAAGTACTTCTAGAAATATACCTACTTCTTTTAAAGATACTCTATCCTTATTACTTAGCGCTCTTATAGTATTAATTCTCCTAGCTTTTCCCTTAAGTCTTATATAGTAATCTTTAACTTTAGTATCTACTTATAGGTTCTATTAAGTTATAAGTTCTACTTCTAATAAATATAATATACTACGGCACTTAATAATAAGCTAATCTAGCTTAGTATCTTTAATATCCTTAAATATATCTATCTACGCGAATTTTAAGTTCTTAGGTATAAAGAATATAACATAAGTAGGGTATATAATAAGGCTAACTAATAGTTAGAAAGGCTAGGAAAAGTATAATATAGGGTATAAAAGTAAACTTAAGATAATATATAGTAATATTAAATTAGGAATTATATTCTATAAAGGGTCTCTTTCTAACTCCCTCTTAAGCTTATATTTACCCTTAACTTAATCTTATAATAACCACTGAACTATTAGACCTAGGTATATTATATCTAGTATTAATTCCTAATATTAGCTACTAAGTAATCTAGAGGCTATCTAAGAAAGGATGGTAAGCGAATAAATTCTTAATATAGTCTTTTCCTATACTTAAGCTATAGACTAAAGATATTAGCTTATTAATAGCTAGAGATAAGAGGTAATTACCTAATATATAGCTAGTATTTAGCTAGTAGTAGCTAGTAGTAGCTAGTAGTAGCTAATAGTAGCTTAAGTAAGTAGTTATATTACTATAGTAATAACTTTAGACCTATATTATATAAATATCCTAGGGTTTTATACTATTTAATCTATCTAGTAATACTTAATTATATAGTATATAAGCTTTAATACCCTATCTTAGAAGTATATAGTTGTAAGGTATTAATACCCGTAGAATATTATATATAACTAGACTTTATAGAGCTTACTATTATAGGTACTAGTAAATAAAACTCTTATAGGTTCTTTATAAGACCTTAATCACTCTACTATTAAATAATTCTAAGACTTATTAGAGAAGCTAAAAAATAGTATTAATAGGCCTCTTATTTTTAGGTTATTACTTAATTTAATTAAGTTATAAAAATAGTCTTATTCTTTATAATAAAGTTTCTAAATCTTAGTTAAGTTATAAACCCTTTATTTTAATATAGTAATAGTATACGCGTTTTTAAGATCCTTCTCCTTTTAACACTATTAAAATCTTATTAAAGTGCCTATATTATACTTTTATTTCTTATTACTTAATCTTAAATTAGACTCTAGGTCTATAGGTATCTATATAAGGCCGTTAGGAGTCTAAAAGGAGTAGCTACTCTACGCCTAAGAGCCTACGGCGTTATAAGATAATAAGGCTAGCGGTTTAACTAGTATTAGAAATAACGCTAAATAAGTTAATACTTAATAGGTTATTAAGGATTACTAGGGTACTACTATACTATAATAAAGGGTAATTAAGGAAGAAGATTATAAGGTATACTAACTAGTATCTTATAAGTATACTAATTATAAGGCCTTTATACTAGATATCCTTAGCTTAGGTAAAGAGGTGGAAAGTAGAGGTAATAGGAAGGGTTTAGGCTTAATTATATTAACCTCTCTTATAATAGATAGATATTACTACGGCTTAGTAGTCTCTAGGTAACTACTTTAACCTAAGGATACCACGTATAGAGCTATTACTTAAGGATATAATTTTTAGCTAGACCTATAAATTAATACTCTAGTCTAGGCTTATCTAGGAAGTAAGTCTATCTAATCTACCTAAGATAATTTAAAATAGGGTAAGCGGTAAGGATAATATAGATTACTCCCTCTTTAAGAGGCTCTACTAGGCGTAGTTAATAGAATTAGATTAAGAATATTATAAATATTTAAGGAGGAATATAAATTTACTATAGATTATATATTTATAGCGCTTAAGGGCTTAATAGATATTATACTAAAAAGTAGGAGAACCTAGAGCATTAAAGTATTCTATCATTTGAACTAGAAATACTCTATAGCTATTACGCTCCTCGCGTAATAGGTATAAATAATAAGAAGATTAATAACTATTAAAGTATTATTATAAGGGGAGAAGAGAGAAGTTAAGTAGGTATAAAGATAGGGAGTATAATTTTATTAGGATTATATATAGTAGGTAATTATTATCTACTAAATCCTCTATTTTATTTTATTAATACTAAACTCCTTTACTATCCGCGCTAATTATTATAGAATTATTTTTAAAGTAAAGACGGTTTACTTTATTAGTATAGTATTATAATTAAGGGGAGATTAGGTTTATATATATTTATAAGGCTATTATATATATAGGCTAACTAGGATACTATCTATAAAATATAGTAATATAAAGCTATTAATAATACCCGCGTATTAAGAAAGTTCCTATAATATAATAGTACTAAGATAGATAATAAACTATTTAATAGATAGTAAACTATTTAATAGATAGAAAATAGCTAAGTATAAGAAATTAGTCCCTAATCTTAACGCGAAGGGCTTAGCTCGATCCGCGCGAAAGTTATATTCCTTTATAACTAAAAATAGCGCGGTATATTATACCTTACCTATCCTTAAATAGGATAGGGTAGGGCTACTAGGCGAGGTAGAGCTTATATCTCTCTCTAGGGATTTAGTTCTTAGAGTATAATATTACGCGTAGGGGGACGCACTTAGTTTAGAGGTTATATACCTCTAGATTACGCTATTAAGAGTATATATATCTTTTACTTAAAAACCCCTCCTATTATTCCTATTACCTTCTCTTATATCTAACTTATCTAAACTATCTTATACTTATTATAGTTATAATAGCGAATATAGTATTATATTTACTAGGGACTAATTCCGCCTAGTTAGCTTTTAAGGATATCTAGATTAATAAGGAAATTAAGACTACTTATAACTTACTAGGAATAGGTAGATAGGTAATATACCCTAGGCTCTTAGCTTTAAGAACCCTTACTAATATTTTATAACCTTTTATAGATATTAGAAATACTTCCGCGTTAGTTTAGAGAATTATATCTTAACTTTAATAATAAGTTATAAACTCTTATTTACTTCTTTATAAAAAAAATTCTACTAGAGGGTTTTAAATTAGATCGCTTCCTTTTAAACTTAGGTATTATAATTAATACGGTCCCTTATATTATAGAATATAAGTATACTAGGTCTTATAAACTCGTTATTATAATATTATATCTTAACGTACTCTTAGAGAAATTTTAGGATTTCTTAATAATTATTAGTTATAATCTATTTAAGTTAGCTAAGAAGGATATATATATTTATAGGATTTAGGAGGCTAAGAAAAGAGCTTAAATTAATATACTTAATAACGCTATAGAAGTAACCCGTAATATATAGGGATATAAACTAGTAGAATATTATTAAAGAGCTATTAGAAAGGCTAGCCTTAGGATAGAGCTTAAGAGAGTAATTCTAAATTAAGATATTTAAGTAAGCTATCTATATATCTACCTTCTAATAAATCTACTAATAACGCCTAGTATTCTAACCCTTAGATCTTTAAGAAATTTATATAAAACCTTATATACTTTAATCTAAGTTATTATAATAGTTATAATACCCCTTCCGCCCTCTATATCCTTAAGCGGGACTAGAAAGACTAGCTCTAACCTTTTTAAAATAGTTATATAGACTTATTTAGGCTATTAATAGCGGTAGACTTCCCTATTAAGATCTAAAAAGGATTAGAGTAGTAGATAATTTTAATATTCTAGAGCTTTCTTAAATTCTCTAATAGTAAGGTGGATTATTAATAGTATAATTTTAGAATAGATTATATAATAAGCTAAAATATATCCCTTTATACTAGTTCTCTAGGTATCTTCTATTTATATTAATTTAGATATTTTAACCTAGAAGAAATATAAGGCGCGCTTTCTAAGTTAAAACTTTTTATAGAATAATTAAAGTTAGATATATTAAATATACTTAATTAGGGCCTTTATATAATAGTATATGTACCTATTAGTTTTCCTAATAACTACCTAGTATAGTACTATTAAATCTAAGGCTAGCGTATATTAATAATAGCCTAGAATCTTTTATTATAATTATTATATAGTTTTAGTATATAATAAGTCTATTAGATTCGTTTCTACTTATAAATTACTATTCTACGTGTAGTAAAGAAATAATATTAATAGAAGATAGTAAATATACCTACTACTAACTTCTATCCCTTTAGAAAGAGGAGAATAATATACTTATACTTCTTACTTAAAGTTCGACGTATTATAGTTAGACCCTTAAAGTACTAAGTAATTAAATAAAATTAGAAGAGAGCTTAAATCTATATTAAAGGTTAATTAAAGACCTTTAACTTAAATAAATACCTAAAGTATATATACTAACTCTAGCTACTTTATTATACTATAAGTAACTACTTCTATATACTATAAATAATACTATTTAGCCTATTAGGGGTAGCTACTTAGTAGACTCTAATACTATCTTAAATAGTTAAGATATTAATAATAGACGGGCGGTCTTTAAATAAATAATCTTATTACTCCTACGCGTATTATATACTCTTAATACTAGTAAAGAAATAGTTTAACTTCTTATAAAGGTCTTTAATAAAGAAGTATTACTACTAGAACTACTAGATAGTATTATAGACTAGTATTATACTAGAAAAGTTTATTAATATAATTATAATAAAGCTTTTAAGGAAGCTAGAGAAGGTCTTATAAAATATATAGAGGTAATATTAAAGAGGGATAGGAATACTAATACTAAATAGATAGTAATACTAAGATTACCTCTATAGCTAGTTAGCGTAGTATAAATAACTAGGAATTTCCTTATATAAGTAGCTATTCATATTATTAGTAGAGAGGTAACTATTTAATTACCCTATAAAAGTTATTATTCTTTAAAAGGCTAAATAAGTAATATCCTTTAATTAGTTATATTAATACCTAACTATTAATTACCTTAGAATTATTATCTACTTAATCCTTATTATTACTATCTTCTTTATTATTAGTCTTATTATCTATATAATCCTCGCTCTTATACCTACTCTTATTACTTTCTAAAAATATATTATCCTCTAAATACTAAAAGCTATCCCTATTATTATACTTACTACTATTATTTCTATCCTTAGTATTAATATCCTTATTATCTTATTTACTAAGTTTAATCTTTAGGTCTTTCTTATATTCTTCCTATTTTAGTAGTTCTTTAATATAGGAATATATAATTATTTTAAAGATATTTTGATAAGTATTAAGCTTTTCTCTCCCTTCTACCTCTTATACTACTTTAGACTAGTTAATCTAGTTAAGAATTAATTCCTATACTTTTATTAATTCTACTAGAGGAATAACGCGGTATTAACTAGTAGGAGGATACTAGGATTAAAGTAAAGGAAAATTAGCTAGATAAGGTAGTATCCTTAGAATTTCTCCCTCTCTAATAATTTTATATTTCTTTACTTCTCCTTCCCGCGGAGAATTATCTTATTTATTAAACAAGATAGATTACTTACCCCCCTTACTTAATAGGGGGGGTAGGGAGTACGCGGTAGGTCTACCTTATAATATTAAGTTATTTATTATAGTAGTTTAAATCTCTAAGGTTATAGAGATAATATATTAGGCCTTCGCTTTAAGCCTCTAATACTTAATTATTCTATTTTATTTAAGGTTAAGTAAAGATTTAGAAGGAGATATAGTATTTCTACCTTTAATTAATAAATTATTCTCTATTATTATTATTTAATAAATTCTCTTTAATTCCTTTTAGAATAAATAGTATTATTTAGTCCTAGTCCTAATTAAGTCCCGTCTAAATAATTACCTTAAATATAAGCTTCTATCCTATTAAAATTAAAATCTATATTACTAATAGAGTAGATAGCTTTCTTTTATATTTTTATAATACCTACGTCTTATACTACTTATTATATCTTATATATAGGTATATTATAAGATTATTATACTATCTTTATTAAAGAGCGAGATAATCTATTAGGATATAAATTAGAAGGGGGTAATAGCTATAAATAATTAGCGTATTAAAGAATTCTACTAGGGTACTTCTCTATTAAAGAAGTAGTTTAAAGGGCCTTATTAATTATATCCCTATAAAGCTCTCCGCCGTTATTAGGAATAAATTATAAAGGCTATCTAAGCTTTAATTAAGGTATAAATTATCTAGTAATAATATTATTTAAGGGTAGTATTATATAAGATTAAATACTAATTATTTATAGATAGTTAAAATAGCTTAAGAAAAGGTTTCCCTACTATACTCCTTAATATATATAAGAAATTATAAGTAAATTTAATTACTATATTAAATCTATAATTATATAAGGTTAAACGCTAGTAGTAAGAAATATATAGATATTTTAATTTTATCTATTATAAGGTTAGTAGTATAGGCTTATTAATATAGTAATAAGCTTACTTCTATATAAAGGAGTAATTAAGAGTAGTTATTAACTAATATTAAAAGTAAGCCTCTATAACTAAATAATAGACTACTATACTATTAATATAAATATTAGTTAAGTAGCTACCTTTTAGATCTATTATAAGACGCTTTAATCCCTAGATTACTTATAACCTTTAAGTTAGTATTAAACTTCTTACTTACTTAAATAGCCTTCTTTATAAGTTACTAATTTAATAATCCTTTAGGTATAAGATATATTTAAGCTCCAACTAAAGTTATATAACTAGAGCTAGTAAATATATCTATATCTAGGGTAAGCTTATTAGCCGACGTTTTAGATTCTAGGTAAGTAGGCTTATTTAATAATAGTAATATAAAGCTTTATATAGATAAGCTAAATCCTAAATATTCTATATTTAGTAACTTATTATTTACTATAGTTATAAGCTCTTCCTACTTCTCTTTTACCTAGTCTCTAGTATTTCTTAAAGCGCTAGCTCCTTATTAGAAAGTATCTAGGTTATTAGTTATATCCTAGCCTTTAAGCTAGGTTATATAAAATTTATAGTTATAATTAGGATTAATATATAATATATAATAAGTAGTATATAATTTAAGCGCCCTAGAGCTACTATAATAGGTTAATATAATTATATAAGCCTTATTATTATATAATATCTCTAGGTTAATATATAACTAAAGCTTATATACCCCCTAGGCACCTATTATACTATTATATAAAGCTTACTACTTATATATAGCCGTATTTCTATTTAGGCCTTTCCTCTTAATAAAGAAATTTAGTAGGTATAATATAGCGGTATTTATAGATAGTATAATATAAGGGCCTAATTCTTCCTAGATATCTTCATATAAATCCGCCGGATGGCTTTTATTATAAAAGTCTAGCTTAGCCTTAGTAATAAAGCTATTAGTTAGGTCTTTAAGGTTTCTAAATAGGAGGTTCTCTAAATAAGGGATATAGGTGGAGCTAGTAATAATTAGGAATATAGTACTTATAATTATACCCTTAGTTAATACTTCTTAATTCTCTTCTTTAAAATCTAGAAATACTTTACTAGTAAAGCGTAACGGTAATAAGAAGACTTAAGGTAGTACTAATCTTATATTTATCTCCTCCTAGTTATATAGTTCTTATAAATTCCTAATACTACTATATCCTTTAGGATAGACTCTATAATTAATAAGATACTACTTAAAGCCGCTATTATAGGTAGAGGATTTCTTAGTCTTTAAAGATATATCTAATTCTTTTCTAGTCTTAGCTTATTTCCTAGAGCTTAATTAACTTAAGGCTATCATTTAATTAGAAGTAATAGTAGTTTTAGGTTTAGGATATTAATATATAGTTAGTAGGATAATTTATATAAGATTAAATTAAACTTATAACTTTTAGGTAATTAAAGCTTAGTCTATTATATCTTATAAAGTACTTAAGTTATAAAAAATTAATATCTTCTTTACTACTCTACTTAGGTAGTATAGGAGTAGTAGGCTATATAGTCCTTTAATTAAACTCTTAAAGAGCGCGGGGAGTAAGGTATAATTATAATAAGTTATCCTAAAACTAGCTAGGTATCTAGTATTATTACTAATTCTTAAGCTTTTAATATTTAATAGTAGGCGGTAGTAAAGACTTAATTATAGGCTCTACTTCTATATATAGCCTTTATTTTTAATTAGGTAGTATTAGAGTACTCTTTAAAGGTATAGAACCTTAGTTTTATAAAATATCTTATTTTAATAGATAATAGAGGGTAATTAAGAATATAGAGATATAGGTAGCGCGGTCTCCCTTACTTATATTAGCGGGTAGGAGTTATTTTAAATTATAAAGTTGATAGCTAATTAATAAAATAGCTCCTACCTAGGAAATACTTAATATATTTAAGCGCGGGATAAGTACCTATACCTTATCCTATTAAAAAGATAATAGTGTAACTACTTTACGTATTATAACTTTAAGCTCCTACCTACGTCCCTTAAATTTATAAATAAAGGACTTAGTAAGTAGGTAGTACTCTTTAATCTTACCTCTTCCCTATTAATATAATATAGCTATGGTATACTAATAGCTTATCTACGTTAGGACTTATATATAACTAGTAAATATTAGTTATAAAGAAGGATTAGTTAGGGTAGCTTCGGTGATATATATATAGGTAATAGAAGTAGGTAATTATAGCTACTCTATAAGACTTATAATATACTAGGAACTAATATTAAGACTAATAAAGATATTACTATAAAACTTAAACGCGTACTAATTAATCCCTCCCTCCTAGAATATAAAGCTAATATTTATTAATCCCTTTCTAGTAGTATTAATATTCCACGCGTTCGCTTATATAAGACTAAATATAAATATAATATAATAGTATTTAATCTCCTAGGGCTAAGTTTAGAATACCTTTTTGACTTTTATAATTATAAGTTCTCTTTTAAAATAGTATTAATACTCGCTAACTAGCTTATTTACTATCTTAAATATATCTATTCTAAGAGCGTTATCTAATAAGATATTAAACCGGAGAACTTCTTAATAGGTATAAGGAAGTATAGGAATCAGGTTTATATAACGGATTTAGGACTTATTATAGAACGCTATACTACTTAGGTTAATACTAGTTATACCTAGAATTTATTTTTAATTAGTACGGCCTATTTTACTAATATTAATAGTTATTTAGGTGTTAATAAGTATAATATCCTTAGTTCTTACTACGTAAATATTAATACCTAGTTAAGTATAGTATTACTATAATAATTTAGAATCCTTTAGGTATATACTTCTCTACTTTCTTTAAGGCTTACTCCTATAGTAAGGTCTTATAACTATAGATTAGATATAAAAGGAGGAACTTATCTTAGAGAAGAAGTAGATAATTAATATAAGGGAGCTTTATAATAGCCTTCCTAAGGAATTCGCGGCTTATTTTAACTATATCCGTTCGCTTAGCTTTAATAATAAGCCTAAATACTTATATCTATATAAAATATTCCGTGGTCTCTTTATAAGTAAGGGCTTTAATTATAATTATATATATAATTAGATAATCCTTAAATATCTAAGAGTAATATAATAAAGGAAGGTACTATAAGGTATATATACCTACTAGAAGAAGCTATATAAGATTAGATTTTAGGGTAGATAAGGTAAATAGGTCTTATAACTAGATAAAGATAGTATATAAGAAGAGAAAACACTAGAGTATCTAATAATAGTAATAGAAGATTATATCTAGACTAAAGTACGGGTTTTAGGCTTTAAATTTATATTAAGTTACTATTCGCTAGTAATATTATTAGGTATTATAAGCTAATAAGGAGCGTAATATTATTCTCTCTCTTAAACTATAATTTAAATATAGGGAGAGAATCCCTACTTTTCTTACTAATACTACCTACTAAATAGAGCCTTAGCTCCACCTTAATATATAATTACTTTAAAAGAGGATATAAATATAACCTACGGCCTAAAAGCTAATAGGATTAAAGTACTACTGAGTAATAAAGCTAGCTATTTACTTAGGACTTCTTATAATACTCCTTTAAAACTAACTAATATAAATATAGGCTAACTACTAGCTTAGATAATACTACGTAGATAGATACTTCTAACTTAACCTAATATATTCTTAATAGTTACTATATCCTAATCTTTTAAACCTACTACCCTTTCTTTAGGTAAATAGCTCTAGTAACCCGTTACTAAGCTTAATATATAAGCGGGAGAAGAAAGGATAAGTTATTCTTCTTCTATCTTAATTAACTAGAGTATAAGAAGTCTAGTTCTTAGAGGATAGAGCCTATAATTTTATTATAGTTATAGAGAGAAATTAGGGGTAATAATATAGATACTTGTAAACCTAAGGGAAGAAGGTATAATATATTATAGATCTATCTACTCCTAATCTATCTACTAATTACTAATTAATAATATCTATATAATTCTCGCGCCGTAATAGTAAGCTTCGGAATACTACTTAGCTATTAAGTCTATTACTAAAGATTATTAAAATACTAATACAGCTTTTATAAATCTTTATAATATAGAAAAATTATTATTATAAAGTATTAGTACTATTATTATAATAATACTAAGCTACCCTATTATAAGGATACTTATTATTATAAAAATTATTTATAAAGCTATAAGCTACTACTTTAGAAGGAAGCTATTTTATATTAATTAGCTAGGCTATATATATAGCTATATACGCCGCGATAAATAATATTAGTAATACCCTGTTACCTAAGCTATAAAAGCTAGCGTCCTTAATAGGTATAAAGAGAGGGCCCCCTAAGAAATTATAAATTAAAAACTACTAGAACGCTAATTATACCTAGAAGCAGTATAACTAAGATAAAGCTACCGCGTTAAAGGAAGTATATACTAATAAGTTAGCGCCTAACTAAAAAGATAAAGAAATCTAGCCCCTCTACTATCCTTAAGGTAGTAATTAATAAGGATATAACCTAGATCTTAGCCTTAAAGACCTAGTTAAGGAGTATTAAGAAGGCTATATTTATTACGAGTACTAGAATATCTATAAAAGTAGGTAGTAAGTCCTCTTATCTAATATTTACCCTCTAGTTAACTTTAGAAGTTTTAGATTTTTAAACTTTATAAAAGTTAGGCTAATACTCCTTTAATATATCTATTTATAATAACTCTAGAGATACTAACTACTTTTATACTATAATTTAAGATATATAAATATATTCTATTTAAGCCGAGCCTACCGCGTTTTATATATTTATAGATTAATTTACCTAAGATAGCTATCTACTATAGTATTATATATAAAACTTTAACTATATTAAATAATAGCTACCCGCTTTAGATAAGACTACCGTGTAACTCTATAGCCGGATAGACTAGGCATTATATTAGAAGTACGGCTAGAAAGGACTATTTATATCTTCTTAATTTAATAGACTGGAATTACCTTTATATAGATATTACTATTATAAATTACTTAAATAAGAAAGGACTAGGAAATAGAGTCTTAGTATTAGTCAACTCTATCCTAATATTATTCTCTATAAAGAAGAGAACCCTAACGGCTATATAATTAGGAGGCGAGTGGTATATAATATATAGAAGGGACTAGATATTATCTACGTAGCTAGGACCGTACTTAAGGTTCTAGGGGCGAGAAAATTAATATAAGAACTATATTATATAACTAAGGCTTAAGGAGGACTAGCTATATAGATTAATAAGGATTTACTACTATCTAGTTTAGGCTTCGCCTTTAATTTTATTCTTAGAGGAGATTATAATAAGATTACTAGGTTACCTTTAAATATAAGCTAGTTAGCCCTAAAGGACTAAAAATATTCTTACCTCTATTAATAGAACTATATCTAACTATCTATTACCTAAGTCCTATTTAACCTTTAAACCTTTAACTTTAAGTCTCCTAACTTTAAATACCCCTTTTATATACTACTATAATAGTTATTTAATACTATAATATTAACCTTATCACCTAGAATTACTATATATTACCTAGAGCGGAAATTTTTAGAAGTAGTATAACCTATCCTATTTTAATTATTATAGAAGGCCTTATAGATTATAAGAAGCGGGGGCTTTTATATCTTAGATTACGCCTTATTTAAATATAGGAAGGTAATCAATAGGTATTTTACTTTAAGGTATACTAAATATAAATATTAGGCTATAAGCTACTTTTAGAGGACGGGCTAAAAGTATAAGTACTTAAATTACCTAATAGATCTAGTAAACCTTTAAATTAATAGATTAGCTAAGAGATCTTATAATAGTAATATATAAATTCCTCTATTTCCTAAATAAGTAGTTATAATAGGATCTATATACTAGGGTCTTAAATAAATATCTACTTACCCCTTACCCTACTACTTAGGAGCTTAAGTAGCCGTTATTAGAAATAGTTTCTATAAGCTCTAATATTAGCTAAAGAATAAAGTATAATACCTTTTATTACTTTATATAAATATTATCTCCGCTAATATCCCTAAAAGTCTTGCTAGTAGAGCTTTAAAGGGTACTAGACTTACTTATAAACTAGATGAATTAGTTAGAGGTTACGCTATAAGTAGGGAAAGGACGGGCGCCGTCTATCTACTATAATATTATTAAAAAGATCTTATAAGTAAAGATCTCCTAGCTTATAAAGGCTAAAAATAAGATCTAGAAGAATTATAGTAATATATATTATATTAATATATATAAGGCTAATAATAAGGATAAGGATAAGGATAAGGATAAGGATAAGGATAAAGACGAAGATAAAGATAAGGAAGAGAAGGAGGGAAGGAGGGGAGAAGATAGTAATAATAAGGTAGAAGGTAGTATTACTAAGTTTCTAATAGAGGGTATTAATAAGGATAAAGATAAAGATTATAAGGCTATAAAAGAAGAGGAGGAAGTAGATAAGTATAATAGGATAGATAAAGATAATAGTAAGGATAATAGTATATAATAGATAATAGTAGGATAACGGCGTAGGTTTAAGGTAGCTAGGTAGGATATAAAATAAGTTAACCTTTATATTAATAGTAATATATATATCCTATTATCTATATCTAGGTAGCTAGTAGGAAGCGCTCTATATTATATAAAAACTATTAACTTTATTATAGCCTTATAATACCCTACTTTAGGGTTTATATATATTACTACCTATATATTAGGGGAAATAGTTATTAATATAATAGGGATTATTTTAATAAGCCCTCTCCTAAATAATTAAGACTAGACCTAATACTACCCTTATATACTAACTAAAATTAGAGTTAACTAAAGGTTATAATATAGGGCTTATCCTAACTTCTAACTTAATATTCTTAATTATAATTTAGTAGTTTCTTTTACGCGCGGTTTTAAGGTATATTTTAATTTCTATACTATAAACTTATATATCTAAGCCCTACTAATACCGCTAATATTATCTATACTATTTAATTAATCTTCCTAGAAATCCTTCTAAAGGATTATAAGTATAGGTAGTTCTATAAGGGTCTATACAGGGCGCTTAATAGTTAGGTCTTTTATACTAGTATCCTTTAATTAGGCCTAGGCTAATATACGCGAGATATTTATAAAGGAAAATAGACGCCCCTACTAAGATTAATATTCTTTCTCTAGTCTACCCTTTTATAAAAATATTTATAAGTTTTAGCCTAGTAACTTAGTAGATCTAGTAAGTATACCTAGCTTAGGCGGTACTATAATACTTTAAGTAATTAAAGTATATAGATCTTCTACCTACTCTTAGCGTTATTAACTATTAATAGCCTTATTCATATAACTACCTAAGATATAGTATTAAAGCTAATACGTACTAAAAGCTTTAATAGAAGAAAGCCTCTATTAAAGGTAAAGTAGCTATACTATATAATAAGCTCTAGTAATAAGGCGTTCTTAACTATTTAAACTTAGTTACTATATAATAAGCCCTAGTAGAATATTAGGAAGCTCTAAACTCTAGGGCTAATAATTAATAAGCTCTTTTACGCGAAGTAAATACTTATAAAGAAACTATACTACTATTTAAGAAATTTATATATTTCTTAGATACTCTCCCGTTTATTAAAGCGGATCCGAAGTAAGAAGCTAAGGCTAGTATACTCTAGTAGGCGAGCTAACGTAAAGATCTAGATATAGAGAGATCTAGTTAGGAAATTTAAAAAGTAATTATTCCTACTAGATACCTTTTACTAATAGTATTAAATATATAGTAAGTTTAATATAAGCTTTCTATCTAATAATAGCGCTTTAGATAGGTATAACGCTTTAGATAGGCGAAGCCTAAAATATAAGCGCGTTAATTATTATATCTAAATTATTACTATTAGCTATTTATTAGGGGTAAATCTACTATTTATTAGGGGGTAATCTACTATCTATCTAGGGGAGCTTTTATTTTAGGGAGGCTAGGAATATTTACTAGATCTAAACCGCGCTAGTATATTTACTATATTTTATTATATTACTAAGATTATATTTAGTAATTTATTTCGTATAAGTCCTAAGAAATATATCCTAAGAGCTAGTAGTTATAATAGTAAATAGGGGCTCTTTTAACCCTTCTAGGGAACTACTTCTAGGATTAATTAGCTCCTAGGACTATATCACCTCCTAGGAATAGGCTCCTAGGGGATAGATAAGGATCCTAGGAGGATTCTTCTAGGGTAAAGGAATATCCTAGGTAAGCTATCTACTCCTAGGAGTAGCCTCCTACGTATAGTAGAATTCCTAGGTAGTTTCTCCTATTATCCTTAGGTTTCCTAGGGATTATTTAGCCTAGTTAAAGATTTATAGTAGGTTAATAGCCTCTTAGGATATTGGGCGTAGGATAGGGAGGTAGATTTAGCTAGGAAGCCTAGTAGCGAGCCCTATATTATTTTAAAGAAAGCTTTAGCTAAGCGTTTTTTAGGTTATATAAATATTATTAAATTAACGCTTATCCTTACTACCTAAATAGAAACTCTAGAAACTCTATTATAAATATACCTCCTCCTATTATTAAACCTTCTTACGCGTTTTTAATCTTCCCTAGTTATTAGATATTTACCTTTTTAGGGATAAATTCATGATATATAATTTATAAGCCTAGTACTATAAGTCCTAGTAATAGGTAGTACTAAATAGTACCTCTAGCTTCTATTAGGCTTAGAACTACTATATCTTCTAGGGGAAGGTACTAATTTTATAACGTCCTTATATAATACTCTAAAAGTAGATAATAATAAGCTCGCTTAGATATTAAATATAGAATTCTATATTTTTCTAAAAGTAATAATATATTAAATATAGATCTAAATCCCCTTTATAATATCCTAAGGTTTTATTATTATTAGTAAAAGCTAAATTAGATATAATATATTATATTAGTAGCTTAAATACTATAGTATTAGGAAGATAATATCTAATTATATTATAATAATAATATTAGCTATCTTAGATATATTTAGGAATACTCCTAAGCTTAAAATAAAAGGTAGAGACTAGTAAGTTATAAAGGGTCTTCTTATAATTAAGAAGTATTAATAGTATATAAGTACTCTCTTATATCTTAGCTATATAATAAATATTATTAATAGCCGGTTTATTAGTAGATAAGACTAAGTTTAAATAGATATAACTCTCTTAATTATATAAATCTAAGGAATTTATAAGTTTATCCTATATTTTTTAGCTATTAAAGGAAGATATATATAATTATTATAATTAAGGGATATAGCTATTAAGAATTATATAGTAAAAGTTAGTAGCTTTAAGAGAAGGAGAAGCCTTTTAGGTACTAATTCTAAGTGAGATAATAATATCTAGAGTCTAAAGAGAGCGGTTATTCTATAGATATTCTAATAGCGCTATCTAAACTGGATTATTATATCTACTTATACTACTATCTTAAATTAGGCTAGAGGCCTTAATTTAAGCTAGTTAATATAATCTATTAAGGTTAGCTAATACTTAGTTAAATCCTCTTTTATATACTTATATAGGTATAGCTAAAGTACTATAACTATTATAAGGTTAGTCTTCTAAAGCTAATTTAGAATATTTAACTTATACTTCCTATATATATAGCTTATCCTTAATATTCTTAGGGCGAATATATATATATATCCTTTATTTAAGTTAATCCTTCTCCTAGTCTAAAAGAAATTACTTTTAACTAACTATATTTCTCTTTTCTTATACTAGTAGAGCTATTATAGTTAGTGAAAATAACTAGTAACGCGTTACTAATTATAGCTATAATTATACTAACTTTAAGACTATAAACTATAGGGTTATATCTAAATATATAGTTATTCCTACCTGGGTATTACTTTAATAGATCTTTAAGGGCATCTATATTATAATACCCGTCTTTATATTAACCCTATAGGAAGAGACGGAGACGCTTAAGAAGACTAATTATACCTTAAGGTTATTTAAAGAGCTTCTAAGCTAATATATTAAAGACCTAAATATATTATATAATAGGTATATTATAAAGGAATTGGATATAGATAATAAGACCGCCTACTACTATCCTTAATTTATAAAGAGAGACTTTAACTACTTAACTTATTAATACTAGTACTAAACGCGATATTAAATAAATCTTAAAGCTATAATTCTATTCCTATAATACTTTAAATAGTTATTATAATATCTAAGGGGATAATAATATATATGCCGCCTCTATTAATAACTAGAATATATTTACTAGCGGATAATAGTTTAAGTCTAATAATATAACATCCGGTCTAATATAAAAGGTAAGCTATAATATAATACTAATATTTAGTAATTAGTATTTCCTCCCTATAAATATATATATAGATATTATTTATAGCGTATTTATAAGATAGAGGATTCTCCGGCCGTTAGTAAAGGTATTATAAGTAGGTCCTATTATAGTAGAGGTATAACTATAGTATACTTAGGTAGCTTAACTTTTCGTAGTAAATTTAGGCTATAGGTTTACTAGAGGATATTATCTTAAGAAAGAGGATAATAAGATATTACTTAATAGATTACTCCTAAATTTCTACCTATTCCTTAGCCCGTCTTCTTAATTATAAGTACTCCTTAGTAAGGCTAGCAAGTAAATTATAGTAGGCTAAGTAATATATAATATTATAAATACTTTTAGGATAGAATCCTAAGATCTATTTTAATTTACTTCTTATTTTTATTAATATAAGAACTTATTATATATCTTAGGAGGATAAGCGTCTAGTAATATACTTAAAGCTATAAAAGTAGCTACCGCGTTATCTATTATATAATAGTACTTACTAAGGCGTAAGAATATAGTTAGATAACTAGTATAATCTATATTAACTTTATTACCTAGCCGACTTATAGTAATAAAGTTAAAAGGGCGAAGTATTAATAATACTATATATAAGATAGCTATTTAGAAAAACTTATCTAGGTAAATTATAGAATAAAGGTATTTATCTTATAACTAGATATTATATATCTTATCTATCTATCTCTAAAGTAGCTCTTTTAATTACTAAAAATATACTAATAGCGAGATTTACTTATTAGCTAAGTATAGGATTTTAATAGTTAAATAGAACCTCTATAATTCTCTTATATCTAACCTAAGCCGGACCTCTTCTAATTTAAGTAGGTTATATATAGGACTAGTACTAGCCTTAAGGCCGTGTTAAATAACGACTACGCTTAATCTTACTAATAGGTTAGATCCTCTACCTATAATAGCCTACGCTCTAAGATAATTAATAATACTCTTAAGCTTAGGGAAGTTATCTATAAAGATATATAGTATATTACTAAACGGGTAGATAAGACGTATATATAAGATATTATAAATATTAGAGATAGTTACAGCTTTTACCTATATAATAGGGAATAACTCTATCTTATAATAAAACCTACTTAGTAGTAGTATAGTTATTATAGATAGATTACTCTTAGTAAAAAGTATAGGATAATTAGAGTAGAGGCTAGTATTATTAATTCTTAAGTTTATAATACTATCCTAACGGCCTTTTTTAATTTAAGTTAGGAAAAGTTCTTAAAGAGCTTAATTCTTCTTTTTCCTACTAATAAATATAAGGAGTAATAGATATTAAGCTAATAGGTTAGTTAGCTCTCTAACTATCCTCTTTAAGTAACCTAGATTTAATAGGGCTACTCTTATACTACTTTATATATAGAACTACCCTAGATACTTATAAATAGTTACCCTTATTATCTACTAAGAGTAGCTATAAAAACCGTATTATAAGGTATACTTATATACCCTTCTATAAAATAGTCTCTCTTTTTAAGTATCTAATTATAACTTACTTAAGTAATACTAAATATTATAGTTATATTAGTATAGTATATAATATAGGCATAGAAATTAAAGCCTTAGGGTTAGTCTAATAAATATAATTATATTCTATATTCTATTAAGTAATAAATATATAGTAGTATCTACTTTCTTAAGCTAGCTTATAAACCTCTTAAAGGTTCTTATATAAATAAGATATTACTACCCCTTAGACCTCCTTATCTAACTAGATCCTAACCTACTCTATAGAAACCTTAGGTATCTCCTCCTTAATATTAGAGAATATAGTCTCTAATCTAGACTATAAATAGACCGCGAAATCTATTAAAAGGTTCTTAAGTACTAACTATTTATATTATAACTTAGCGGCCTTATATTATAACTTATTCTATAGACTCCTAACCTCTAATTTTATAGTCTATAATTTATAGTATATAATCTAAAGATATATAGAATTTATATAAGGGGTAGTTAATTACTATATATATTTAAGGCTAAGTTTATTAAGGAAGTTTATTATATTCTAGACCTTTACTTACTTATATTTAAGGCGCGTCTCTATCTCTTTGTATTAGCTAGATTTAATTTCTAAGTAGTTAAGGGTATAAGTATAATCCCCTCTTTTAGTATTAATAGTCTTTTATTAAGTATTAAGCTATCTTTAAAAATTAAAATTAACTTATCTTAATAACTTTATAAGTCTAGTATTCCCTTCTATATTATTAGTTAGGCTTCTAATTTAGTATTTATTAGACTAGATAATATAACTAGCCTAAATTAGGTAATTATTTAAGATACCTTACTAGACCTTAAAGATATTATTCTTCCTATAGATTTTCTTATTTAAGAACTATTTAACGCTATATATCTTATAAACTAATAGATTAGCCTATAATAAGATTAGCTTTTTATAGGCTTAAGAAAGTAATTTATATTCTACCCTAATTATTTACTATTATAAGCTCGCTACTTAGCTATCTAATACTATACCTTATATATATACCTTTATTAAAAAGATTTAATCTAAATCTAGTATAATATTAATTAAGTTATATAGATATACTTAAGAGGTATAGCTTATAATAGATATTCCTATATAATATAGTATATATTAAGCGGGGATAGGGCTTCTTACTAACTTTGTAAGCCCTTTTTAGGAGGGTAGACTATAATAGGTAGTATTCTTATATTCCTTTTAAGGGGCTAGATCCTTATTATTAGATACTATTTTCTTATTAGCGGAGTGCTATATATAAATAAGGCGTAGGTTTATACGGCGCTTAGGGCTTAGGTAAAGTATAAATTAATAGTACCTACGCTTATATATAGGCTAAGTACTTTAGCGCCTAATAATAGAATCTTACTAGCTTTAATATATTAGGGATATAGATATTATAATAGTTATATAGAGGACTAATATAATAATCTATATATATAATATATATAATAAAAGGGATCGGTGGTAGATAACCCTAATAAGTTATAACTAATTAGAGAGGCTAAGAATACATTCAGATCTATAAAACCTTACTATTAAAAATCTACTACTTATATAAAGCTAATAAAGAAGGTTATTTATAATAAATCTACTACTATATATAATATAGCTTTAATTAAGTAAGAAGATATTAAGGATAGATAGGAGGTATTTATTTAAACTTTTAAGAATAGACCTTAACTTTAGATAATTAGCTAAAATATTAACTTTAATTATATTAAATTATTATGCTTTATAGGCTAAGTAGTTATATTAATAACTAATTTATTAGTATACTATATAAGCGAGCCTAATAATATTAATATAAGTTTAGACTTTATTAATTAGCTCTTTAAACTAGTAGAAGGTATCCCTAGTATTAACCTTAGCTAACGGCTAAGTAAAATATAAGGTAGTAGTTATTACTTTATTAATTAAACTAGCCTTACCTATTAGACTAGTAAGGTTATTACGGAGAATATTCCTTATTATACTAATTAGATTAACTTTAGCTATTAGACTTATAAAGTACTTATAAGAGATATACCTTCTAGGATATAAATAAAAGATATATTAAATAAAGAACTTAGTATAAAGCTTAATATTATAAAAGTAATATATAGGTATTAGTAAATAACCCTTAAAAATTAACTAATAATTAAATAAGTATAAAGTAAATTTAAAGTAAATCCTATTAACCTATAAATTAGCTTAAGTTAATAGTAAATAAAGAGATATTAATAACCTCTAATAATATTATTAGAAACTTAATAAATTCTTTAATAAAATAATATTAGCCTTTAAAATAATAATAGAGTATATAAGCCTTAAAGTAGAGATTAAGATACTTATAACCCTAGTACTTATATAATATAATAAACCTTTTAACTATAGTTATAATTAAGCCTTAGGTATATAAATAAAGTAGTAGTTATTAAGGAATATTTAAAACTTAGAGTACTCTATTTTATATTTTTAGCTACTATCTTTATAAATTACTATATTAATAGGGAAAGGAATAGGATAAAGTAATAAAATCCTCTCTTATAAGTCTAACTCCTTTAAGTCATAAATAGCTCCAGCTTTTATTATATATTAATAGAGGTAAATTATCTTAGGATCTATAACTCTTTTTTATAGAAGTTTTAACGCGGTAATATAGATTTTCTCTACTATTATTATTAACTCCTTATTAATAACTATATTATCTTTAAGTATTAAAAGTATTATATATATTCTATTATAAATAATAGCTTTATAATAATTATTAGGATTTAATACTCTTAAATATATATTAAAAGGCTTTAAATAATTATTTATTATATACTCTTTTACTACCTATATAATATTAGAATTAATAGATTATTTATAAATAAAGGCTTTTATATCCTAAAAATACCCTTTATTAAGATATTTAAATTTAATAGAAACTTTATACTTATTATTAAGTTAGGTATTTATATTATACTCTTATCTCTTTATTAACTCCTTTATAACTTTATTTAGATTAATCTAGGTTATATACTTTTATATAGTATTTTTTAAAGTATTATCTCTTTAGTTAATTATATCTAATAGTACTTTTATACCCCTTCTCTATTAATTTAGATCTATATATTTACTCTCCTCTAGGGTCTAATATATCTATATTAGCTCCTATTTACTTTATTTTTTATTAAATATCTCCCGCCTCTTATTAAAGGCTTCTACTTATTATAGTTACTACTTTTATACTTTTACTTATTATAGCTTCTTATCTTTATCTATAATTTTCTTCTACTCTTTATTATCTTTATTTATAATTCTCTTCTACTCCTTCTCTAATTTATTTATAATCTTTCTCCGCTCTTTCTCCTCCTTTATAATTCTCTTCTACTCCTTCTCCTTTTTATCCGCGAGTCTTATTTACTCTTTTTCCTTCTCCTTCTCCTATTTATCCGCGAGTCTTATCTACTCTTTTTCCTTCTCCTTCTCCTATTTATTTATAATCCTCTCCTACTCCTTCTCCTATTTATCCGCGAGTCTTATCTACTCTTTTTCCTTCTCCTTCTCCTATTTATCCGCGAGTCTTATCTACTCTTTTTCCTCCTTCTCCTATTTATCCGCGAGTCTTATCTACTCTTTTTCCTTCTCCTTCTCCTATTTATTTATAAGTCTTATCTACTCTTTTTCGTTCTCCTTCTCCTATTTATCTATAAGTCTTATCTACTCTTTTTCCTTCTCCTTCTCCTACTTATTTATAATCCTCTTCTACTCCTTCTCCTATTTATCCGCGAGTCTTATCTACTCTTTTTCCTTCTCCTTCTCTTATTTATTTATAATACTCCTTAGCTCCTTCTCCTATTTAACCGCGAGTCTTATCTACTCTTTAACTCTCTCCTATTTATTTATAATCCTCTTTTATTCCTATTTAATCGTAAGTCTTATCTACTCTTTTTCCTTCTCCTTCTCTTACTTATTTATAATACTCCTTAGCTCCTTCTCCTATTTAACTATAAGTCTTATCTACTCTTTAACCCTCTCCTATTTATTTATAATCCTCTTCTATTCCTATTTAACCGCGAGTCTTATCTACTCTTTAACCCTCTCCTACTTATTTATAATCCTCTTCTACTCCTTCTCCTATTTATTTATAAGTCTTATCTACTCTTTAATCCTCTCCTACTTATTTATAATTCTCTTCTACTCCTTTTCCTTTTCCTACTTATTTATAATTTTCTTCTCCTCCTTTTCCTTCTTATTTATAAGTCTCTCCTACTCCTCCTCCTTAGACTCTCTATTAGGTATTTTAACCTTATATAAAACCTCTTAATACCTAATAGTAATATAGGTAGTTACTAGTCTATTTTCTAAATCTTCCTAGGTTTATAAATAAGCTATTAATACTAGTCTACTAAAGAATTTTAAGTAAATAGACTTATAAATAAAGAAGGAGGTAATTACCTTACTAACTTTAACCTTATTATTATAAAGATTATTAATAAAGAAGAACTTACTATCTACTTTATAATCTTTTATTAGAGGTAGACTATATCTTTACTTCTTTAATTTACTAGGGCTATTTATAATAAGATTTAATTTTAATAGGCTAGATATTATATATATAATATACGGGTAGTAACTTAACTTAGTAATTTTATAGGATTTAAAACCTAATTAAGTTACTAGAGTAGAAAATTTATATAATATATCTTTATCTACCTTAATAGTCTACTATACTAAGAGATCTTTACCTTTTAACTCTCTAGGTATCTTTAGAAAATATTATATAGTAAAAGTATAGAGCTATTAATATCCTATATTAATTTAAGCTTCTAGGCTTATAAGCCTAGGCTTAAATATAGACTTTATAACTTAGACTAAAGCTTAACGCGTCTATTAATTTATACTAGTATAAATACTTTTTAAGGCCGTAGATATAGTATCTTATTACGAAAGGTATATTAATCTCTTTATATAATCTATATAGACTTTAAGGACCTTAATATCCTTAAATAGTATATATAAGGAGGGTATTAGACCTTTAATAGTTTATAATCTATCTTATATATCCTTATACCCTTTCTAAGTAAAATTCTTAAAGATTAACCCTTTAAGTATCTAGCCGCGTAGCGCCTTTAAATCTAATATTAATACCCTTAATACTATTAGCTCTAAAGCTTTTATAATATTATAGTCTACCCTATTTATTACTTCTTTATCTCTATTAAGGAATTTAAACTAGGAGTATTTGATCTTATTAAGGTAATATAGAATTTCCTACTTATAAGTTAGTAGTTATAAGAGTTTATAATAGGGTCTTATATACTTTATTATATCTAATTATTATTACTTTATATAATACGCTTAACCTTATACTATCCTAGAGACTAGAAATATCTAGGAGGGCGTTAAATACTATAGTAAGCTTATTATATTAAAGGAGCTACCTTAAATTCTTTATAACGTACGGAGTTAAACGTGTCTACTAATATCTCTTAAAGAAAAGATTCCTTTAATAATAATAGCCTCTTATCTTATAATAGATCTTACTATTAGTTAGCTTTACCTTATTTAAGTATTCCTTTATAAGGTATAATTTTAATTTATAATTTATATCTACGTAAGATTAGATTAGCTATTTAAAGCTTAAGATATTTCTATCCTTAAGATAAAGGTTAATAGTCTACTATTTTTTACCCTAATAAAGGATTTCTTTACCGGCCTAGATCTTATACTAATTATAGAGGTATTATAACTAGAAGCTAACTAGAAATCCTAGCTCTAAGTAGCTATTAGAAAAGTTATTAATTAGATCTTTAGCTAAGATATTTAACTCTTTTATTATTAAGTTAAGTAGCTATTATTTAATAATAGCTAGGATATAATTATATATATTTAGTTAGTAATAATCTTTAAGGAAATTTAACTTAAGCCTCTTTATATTCTTTCTATCTAGCTCTTTAAGCTTATTTTAATAGAAATATAGCTATTTAAGCCTAATATAAGTAGTACCTTTATATTTAACCTACTTTTTAGCCTTAAGCCTAAAGTCTTCTACTTAGGAGTAATATTACTATATAGGATAAGATATAAGACTAGGTTAAGGTAGGATATATATTCTCCTATTTTAAGGATATCTTAGTAGCTTTTATAAATAGCTTACCCCCTAATAAAAGGGTATAACTTTTCCCTACTATATATTACTACTAACCTTTTTAAAAAATAAACTCTATAGCTAGATCTATAGTTAAGCTACTTTAGAAGATAACTAGCCTATTAGAAAAATATAAAATATATCTAGCCCTAAATAAGTTATAAGATATAAAAGTCCTAGCCTCTAAGCCCTAGGCCTAATAGTAGGGTATATATCTTAGGTACGTTATACGTCTTATATTAATATAGAAGAGTATTTAAAGTAGAGAAGAATTAACTTAACTAAAAGAAAGGACTTTAATAATAGGATTATAATATTAGATCTTTAGCTTCTTAGAGCTATTTAGGCTAGTATTAGAGTATATAAATATATAATAACTAAATATAAGTCCTTATAAAAAACGTTCTAGAAAATTTATAAGCTTAAACTTAGAGATTTTATTATAGTTACGGCCTGTATATCTTCTCTATATAAGCTTATTACTATAAAGCTATTTAAAAAGCCGGCTAATAGTAGACTTAACCTACTATAATAAATCTAGTATAAGAACTTTATTACCTTTCTAGAGTTATATTAATTTAAGGAATACTCTTATTCTATACTTAAGTACTTAGTAATCTTACTTATCTAGGTAGTCTTATCTCTACCTTATCCTATTAAGCTCTAGCTTATAGTAATAGTTAGATAAGTATATTATATTATATAGAGGTTTTATAAGATACTTATTAAAATAGATTCTCTATAAGCTAGTATACCATAATTCTAAAGGATATCTATATAGGTTACTAGCCTACGTAAATATTTTATTAAGTATAACTAGGGTTATTAAGATTAATAACTTCCTAACTAAGTTATAAGTAAATATTAATAGTAAGTTTAGTAGATTAAAAGTATTATAATAAGAGTAATACTATTAAGGACCGTATTATAGATATATAAGTAGTTAGCTATATAACTATAGAGCTTATATAAAAATACTATAAAGATAATAGGGTTATAGGAGTTAAGAATCTAGATTAATAGCCTATTAACTTAAAAGTTATAACTTTTCTATTAGAAACGACTTCTATAATTTTAGTATATAAGTTAATTAAGGTAATTAATATTAACCCCTTAAAAGGTATAACTAATCTACTTAGTATCCTCTAATTAAATCTTCTTAGCGACTAGAAGAGCTAGGGTAGTTAGTAGATTTAGTTATAGTTTTAGTATATAGGGCTTATAAGTACTATTTATAATTATTAAGGATAGCTATTTCTAGTATTATAAAGGCCCTTTATAATTATTTATTACTTAAATAAGCTAGTTTATAGACGTCTACTTTTATATATACTTAATTTCTATCTTAGCTATACTACTTCAACTATATAATTAAGCTTTCTCCTATTTATATCCTAGTAAATATAGATATAACCTAGATCTACGCTATTACCGCGGGTAGTATCTTTATTCTCTTTATTATTTCTAATTACCATTATTATATTATATAGTTTATTAACTATATTAAATTTTTTATATCTAGATATCTTATATATTACTTTCTTATTTATTATTATTATATCTTAGGCCCGTAGACGCGGGCTAGTATTATCATCTAGGTTATTTATATTACGGTAAATATTATTTACCTTACCTTCTAAATTTCTAAGCTTTTATAAGTTAGCCTTTAAGCTAGGATACTTTTATTAATTAATATAATACCTCTTTTTACTAGTCCCTATCTTAGCTTCCTTATAAACGTGCTTAGTATCTTACTATCTATATATTAATATATTTACCGTTTAAGGAGCTTAGTATTATTTACCCTTAGGCTTTATTACGCTATAATAGTTATAATTAGCTAGGGTAACTTAATACTAGTAAAGCCTTAGTACCTATTTAGACTAATTACTAGTAACCTTTATATATTCTATTTATATCTTACTAACTTTTATAAGGAGGGCTCTCTTTATACTTTATAGTTATATTATTATATCCTTTCTACTATAAATTATCTTATAAGATTTTCCTTTATATATATTAAGCGTTTACTATTATCTTTACCTATTCTACTTAGCGCCACCTACTATCTAATAGATAGTTTCCACGTTTCTACCTATATCTTTATACTATACTATTTCTCTTAACGCTTCTTCTTTAGATAGGAATTATACTATATTAAAATAGTATATTCTATTATAATTTATCCTAAGCTAATATTACCTATATTTATAATACTATTAAAATTAGTATTAAGCTTTTATAATAGGTTAAGATTAAACCTAGATAGTACGTTAATATTTAAGTCCTATTACTTAGCTTCTAGTCTTTTTTATAAAGTTATCCCTTTATAGTTATATTTTAGAGAAGTAAGAGCTAGGATACTTTAGAGCTCTTTATATAACCCTAGAAAGGCTTAACTAAATAACTCTTATATTATACTAAGGCTAATAGTATAGGTTCTTACCTAGTACTATTTAGTAGGCTATATAGGATAAGTATACTAGTTAGAAGCTATAAAAGCGTACTAATAATTACTAATAAGGTTAGAATAGCGGTATATCTACTATACTTAAAGAGACTTATTTATAACTATAATACTTATAATATCTATACTTAACGCATCTATCTAGTCTAGTAAATATAGGATATTAGTAGGTTTTATAATAGATTTTATACTAGCGGTAGCTAATAAAGCTAGGAACTACTTTCCCTTTCTAATTAGTACTTAACCGCGCTTTAGATAATAATACCCTAGATAGAGGCTATATCTATATATTCTCTTACTAATTCCTATTATAGTACTAAACTTTACCTAGATCTTCTATATCTCTATATATATTACCTCTAGTTATCTATAAAAGGAGATATCTTTTAGTTAATATACTACTATCTAGTAGGGTAATACTAACCTAGGAGATATCCTTTAAGCTAAAGTAGCTAGAAAATACTTAGAGGATACTTACTATAATACTACTAGACTTAGTCTACTTCTAAGGAAAAGAATACTAATTATAAGTAAATTTCCCTACCTTTCTTAGCCTTTAATCTTATTAATAATATAGTTACTAGGACCTCTACTTAAAAGGAAACTATTCGCGGCCTTATATAAAAATATCTTAATAATAGTATAGAAATACTAGAACTAGAATATTAACCTATTAATTAAATACTATTATATTTAGTTTATCTTAAAATTTATTAGAAATAAAAGTTCCGCGGCTAATTACTTCTTATACCCTTAATCTTTACTTACTTATATAGGGATTATCTAGCCCCCTCTTAAAATAGTAAGGCTATACCTAAAATATAATAAATTATTACTTTATAACCTTCTTAAGCTTATTATTTATATATCTAGGCTTATTCTATTTAAACCCTAATATAATACTTAATATAATTACTAGGTTTAATTAAGCGGCTACTATTAATAATAAGTAGACCTTACTTAAACTACTTTAAAGGCTATTTATATCTATATAAATAAGGTTAATATATTCTTATAAGTCCTAAAATACCGCTAGGGACCTTCTATCTCCCTATTAGGGCTAAGTATAAGTTATTCCTAGCTAAGTAGTATACCCCGGTTTACTACGCGCTAAGCCCTCCTCCTTTAACTCCTTATCCTCCTATATTAATATATAGTAAGGATAGTATTATAAGGTAAGGTAGTTATTATATATATTACTAATAATATTATAATACTAGCGTATACTACCGTAGGTAAAATATTATAGGAAAGGTTAAAGACTATAATAAGCTAGGGTATAATAATTAGTATACTAGAACGGAATAAATTAGAGAGGATTCTAACTATAGGTAGCCCTAGGGATTATATACTACTATTATATAAGTAGGGATCTTAGTTCCCTCCTTTATACTCTTATATTTTACTATAAAGGATATATAGATATTATAAGGACTAGTAGCCTAAGCTTATTAATAAGCGTTTAGCCTCCTATTAAATAATATATATATTCCTATAAGATTAAAGTAGTTAAAGAGTAAATAAGTTTATAATCTAGATATTATTATTAATAGTAGGCTATTAGTAAATAACTAGATCTAAGTATTATTTAACTTTTAATCTAGTTATTAATTAAAAAAGTAAGTACTACCTACTTATATATATAACGTATTATCTATTATAAATGCTATTAGTACGTAGGTAGTATAAGGTATATAGGATAAATAGTACTACTCTAGCGCTAGCTCTTAATAAATAAAGACTACCTAAGATTCTATTAAATTCTTTAGGCGCTATTTCCTCCTAACTTCCCTTTAAGTATAAACGTCTATACTTTATTCCTTATTAGTATAATATAATATTAAGGTAGCCACGCTACCTTATTTATAAGTCTAAGTTAAACTTAATACCTACGTTAATATTATCTTTATAAGACTCTAGTTAACCTAAGTATCTTCCTATTACCTTTCTAAGACCTACCTATAAAGTAACCTTTAATATTATAGGTCTACTTAATATAAATATAGTAGCATCACTAGGTAATATAGAAGAATAGAAGTAAGAGGTCGGTATATATACCTCTTAATATTCTCCTTACTAAGCTAATTTAGATTTCTATTTAAACTAGTATTAGAGCCCTTTAAGGCGAATCTAAAGACGTTATAAGTTATATATTTAAGGGCGAAATATAAGCGAAGTCTATTACCTTTATAAGTATATTAATAAGGGTTAGGAATGCCTTAGGGGGGTATACTAGGAGAGAAGAGGCATTATAATAGAGGAGATACTAGAGGTTCTACCTTAATACTATTATAAGGTAATTAGTAGTAGAGTAAAGTTTATTAGGTTATAAGTAATTCTAATTTATATAATTTATATAATTAAAAACTATTATCTTAACTAACTAAGATATTTATATAGGTATCTTATATTATATTACTTAGTATTATTACCGTTATATAGTATATAGATAAGTCCTCTTCCTTTCTTTCTAATATCTATAATAGGCTACTCTAGATTACTATAAAGATTAATTTAGTAAGAAATATTAATCTCTTAAGTAGTACGCCTAAAAATATAAAAGCTATCTAATATATCTAGTTATTTCCTATATTATAGATTAGCTACGCTTCTTAATAAATAAGATAATCCTAGTAGACCTTTAAGGAAGAGAGACTTTATAAATTTAGTATAATAAGTATTATCCCTAAAACCCCGTCTAATAGCTATAGAATTAAATAGCCGTTTTATATTAAGATTTAGTTATAAATTCTACTATTCCTTCTAATTAGCTTTAAGTAGGGCTTAGATATAATCCTTAAAGCTAGGCTTATTATATATTATAGGTCCTATAGCTAATATAAATATAAGGAATAAATAATAATTTATATCCTAGATTTCTTGATAAATATTTTATATATTCTATTTTCTCTAAATTATAATTAATATATCTTATAGATCTATACTCTCTCCCTAAGCTAATACTAGGCGGCTTTCTAGGTCGTACTTATAAGAGATTAGGATAGTACTAGCTTTATTTAAGGTTTACGCGGTTTATTAGATCTTTATTAAATATATCCTCTATTCTATTATAGGGTTAGTTATAGCGGTATAAAGATAGATTAATTAAATAAGAGAGTAAAGTATAGCGGAGAGTAGAGTAGAAGTAAAGTAGAATAGAATAGAATAGAGTAGAGAATAAAATAGAATAGGCTAGGGTTAATTAGATAGAATAGAATAGAATAGAATAAAATAGAATAGAATAGAGTAGAATAGAATAGCCGGATATAGAATAGAATAGAATAGAAGATAGAATAGGAATCTAGATTAAGATTAATTAGGGTTTAATTAGGTAGAATAGAGTAGAGAAATAGAGTAGAGTAGAATAGAGTAGAATAGAATGGAATAAAATAGAATAAAATAGAGTAGAGTAGAGTAGAGATAGCTAAGTCTTATATAAATTATATTAAACTATTTAACGCCTTATAAGGTATTATTTATTAAGAATAATCCCTACCACGTTAATAACTTTATATACCGTACTATTATATATATACGTAGTATATATATAGATTATCCTAGAGCGCTAAGGTAGATAAAGTTAGATATTTAAAAGAATTAAAAGAGCCTAATTAAGCTCTTAAAGTATATATAAATCCTTTTTAGCTATTTAAGATTTCTCTCTCTTTAAAATCTTATCCTAATAATAATATTAATCCCCTCTTAGCTATTATCCTTTAAAAATTATAATAGATATAGTTACCCTTAAACTTTATTTACTAAATATACTAAAATTCTATAAAGCTAGTTAGCCCCTAAATAAATTATAGGATAGAGTAGCTAATTTTAAACTAGAAGAGTTATAAGATACTATAAGGATAACCTTAAGCTATATTAATTTAATTAATTTAAATAACTATAGTACTTTAGTATCTTTCTTCCTATTACGCGTTAATATATCCTTATAGCTTATTTAACTTTAGATTAGATAAGATCTAATAGACTATAACCTTAATAAGTTAAAATCTTATAAAAGGACTAGCTCCCTCCTTTATTTTAACCTTATTAAGACGGTCTTTCTAGAGATCCTATAATTAATTTTAGGACCTATATAGCTCTTTCTTATAGCTACCCCTTATACGAAAATATATAATAATAGTCCTAATATTATAAGCTCCTTAGGCTAGGAAATAGGTATATATTATTCGTCTAAGTAATTATAGCTTAAAACCTTTCTATATAACCTTAAGGTATATAGTTCTAATAAAGGAGATTAAACCTAAGTTAACTTTAATTTAAGACTCTCTATTTTACTTATAATAGACCTTCCTTAACTAGCTAATTTCACGCTACGTATTATACTTTAAAGACTATAATAATTCTAATTTAACGGTCTTTAATCTATAGGTAGTATTAGGTAAGGATATATATTAAAATATCTAGCTTTAGCCTACTTACCTATAAGGGGTAGTTTATAAAGTTATATAAATGCCTTTATACCCTCTTTTATTATTATATAATCGGCGGGATCTCGCTTAATAAACTATACTACTCCTATAAAGAAAGCTTAATAATATTAAATCACCTAATAATACCCGATATTAATAAACCCCTATCCTACTACCCTTATCCTAAATTATAAGTAAATAGGAGTAATAGCTTTAGGATCTTAGTATAGGAATTAATCCCTCTATAAATAAGTAAGTAATTAATACTATCTCTATCCTATAATATAAGGTCAACTATATTATAGAGGAAGCCCGTAAGTACTAATCCACGCTTCTAAATCTTAACCTAGTTAATATATCCTAAGTCTATAAGGTAAGGCCCCTATTTAGCTATATCCTAAATATCTCTAACTAATATAATTTATCTTTCCTTAAATAAGCGGATTAACCCTAGAGGGGCTAAACACTTTAAGTATATTTATATTAGTCCTCCTAGCTACTATACCTCTACTAGGCTAATCTTAATAGTAGAGTAACCTTAAAAATATTCCTAATCCTTACTTCTACTAAGGATTTTATAATTATAGAGTTACTATATCTACTATAGATTATAATAGAAAACCCTTATTAATACCTTAGGATAGGCTAATTTAACCTTATATAAAGCCTATTAAAGATTTTACCTAACTAGCTATAACACGCCTAACCTAGGGAATTTATAGTTATATTTCTCTTAAGGCTAAGAACTAGTATATATATCTTAAGGCACGCTTTAGATTAATTACTAGCTTATAATCCTTATATAACCTTTTATAACTTAATAGTAAGCTTACTAACCTTAGATAAGGAAGCGACACTTAATAGTATATATCTTAGTATAATTATTAAGCTCCGCTAGCTTAAACTAGTAGATCTTAAGTAATTTACTATATATTATATAGGTAGAACGTAAAGAGTTATAATAATTCTACTACTATACTATTATAGCTAATATTAGCTAGCTAATCCTCTAGTAAGTTATAAGGAAATAGTATATAATCTTATTATAAGAATAGCTATAGATAGTTAGTAGGTACGTTAAGGACTTCCTAAGACGGACGGCGCGGTTAGAGAGATAAGTAAGCTATAATACTTAATAAATCTAAGGAGCGCCGACTTACTCTAGACGGAAAATTTATAGGAGGTAATAGGGGTACTTAAAGGATATTATAAATAAATAGATTAAATAAATATACTTAACAACTTCTTAATTTATAAGATATATATTCTTAATATATAAGACCTTTTTAATAAACTCTTTCCTATTACCTAAAGTACCTAGCTATAAAAAATAGTAAGATAATTAGAGGGAACTAAAGGCGTCTTTATTATACTATATAGTATCTAATTAGGAATCTATTAGGCCGTTTTAGAAATTAGACTTAACTAATAGACTTTTAAGTAGTTCTAGGTTTATAGATATACTTACTTATTCCCCCCATCCTAAAGGCTTCCTTAGTACTACTTAGAACTTAATATTATTATTATTGCCTTCCTACTTTATACTAATCTTATTATTAATATTATTAGTAATTATATCTAATAATAGCTATAGTATCTAGTCGATATCTTTATTAGTTAGCTATTTACCTATATTAAGGTACTTATTATTATAGCGGAAATTATCTAGCTCCTTAAGTAATAGTATATCCTCCCTATCTAGGTCCCTATTAATAATTTTCTACTTTCTAATACTATTTCCCTTTACTTTTAAGAGCGCGGTTTTAGTACTTATAAACTTCTATTTACTAGCTCTATATATATATAATTAAATTAGGCGGTTAATACCTCTACTTATACTTAAGCCTAGCTAATATCTAGATCTTAATAGGCGAGCTACTATAACTTAGTTATAGAGGGTTACTTTACCGCTAATTATAAGTTTTACTAGTAGATCCTCGCTTTTATATAACTTACTCTTATACTACCCTATAGCTACCCTATTCCTAAAGGTATTCCTAGGGTATATATTAAAATATAGGTACTCTTCTATTCCTTAATATATAATAATATAGAAGCTATTCCTACTAGCTTTCTTTACTATTATAACTAGTCCTAAGCTAGTATTTTTATTAGACTTATTAGGTAAGGAAATATTAATCTTAGTCTTTATACCCTATATACTAGCTACTATCCCTGCTATATTACTATCTTCTTAAACCTCTAGAACTCCTAGAACGCTTAGAAGCTTAAAATACTAATTATTAGGGAGGCCTCTCTACTTAACTAACCCTTTAATTAGGTTATTAACCTTAATAACTTCTCTTCTTACTATATAGTTAGCTAGATTCACTAGTAACTTTTACTATAAAGGTGTAATAGCTTTAAAATACGCTTATAAAGTTAGAATAGGGATCTTAAAATCTAATATTAGATAATTTTCCTCTTTATTTCTAGCTAAGATTTAGCTATTATACCTCGCTAAGGCTCTTAATACTTTTAAATTATTAGAATTTAATATTAGACGAGCTAGAGTACTTTCCGCCTTATTATAGACCTATAAAACGTACTTAGGTAGTAGTAGCGCTTTATTCTCCTTAAGCGGTAGAGTAGGAAGAGGTTTATTATTTTTATTACTATAAGCGTTCGCTGCGAAATACTAGTTATTAATACCTAGCTCCTTAGCTACTATATTAATAACTATTAAGATATTAGGCTAGTACCTTTAAGAGGGTAGATTAGTACTTTCCTTTAAAAGCTTCTATAGCTTCTAAATACTTATTTTTATCTAGATAGATTATTAAATAAAGCTCTTTATAGGTCTTATAGATCTCCGCTTTCTTATTAGTATCCTTAGCGTTAAGGACCTTATAGTACTTTATAGGGTTCACGTTTATAATTTATTCTACTTTTATTAATTTCTACTCCTTAGTATATACTTACTAGCCTTAATAACCTTTTTTTAATAACTCCCCTTAACCTTTATTCCTATCTAGAGTATCGCTCTAGGGTAGCTTATTTAGAATATTACTTTAGGGTAGTTTAATAAGGGCCTACCTACTAGCCGTTTATAATTTATTAGGAGATAGCGCCTAACCTTTCCCTTTATTTAAAGGGGTTCAAGGCTTAGGCTTATAGTTTAGAATACTACTTTAAGGTAGTTTAATAAGGGCCTACCTACTTAAACTAGCCGTTTATAATTTATTAGGAGATAGTACCTAACCTTTCCCTTTATTTAAAGGAGTTTAGGGCTTAGGCTCGTGGTTTCCTTTACTAACGGTAATAGGGGTAATTACTACTTACTAATATTTCTTATTAGCTTTAAGGCGAGCGTTATCTACTTCTAGAGTAGCCGCGGGTAATAGAAGCCTAGTAGATATAAGTGTTTTAGGATCTCTTAACTTACTAACTATAACTACCTCTTTTAAAGCTTTAGTAGCTAAAGAGCCTCTATTAGTAGAAGCTATCTATTTAAATTTATAGGGAAGTCTTACTTAGGGATAATAAATAGGTTAAGTTTAAATTAACTAATCTAGTATCTTATTTCTAATTTTTAAGTATTAGCTAGGAGAAGATATACTTTATATTCTTCTTAAGGAGCTAGTATCCTAATTACTACCTTTTCCTACTATATTTAACCGCCCTTATAGCTAATTCTAACTAGCTCTATATTAAGAGCTTAATAAAAGCTCCTAAAAATAATATAGTAAGCCTTAAAGAATAGAACCTATAAGACGGCTAGATCTAGACCCTTAGATAATAGGCTAGAATATCTTAATCCTCGAACTTAGACGTAATATTAATATAGTATAGAAGTATAAAGAGAGTAAACTTAGGGATATAGTTAATACTAATTACTAATATATAAGGTATTAAGGCTAATTAGACTCTACTAATACTTTAGTAGCTACGTATATAATACTTCCTTAACCCTCTCCCTTAATCTTAATATAAGCTAGAATTTATTAATAATAAATATAAGTATAGGAGTAGGCACGGCGTTAGAAGCCTAGCTAGATATATTATCTCCCGCTTTATTAATTTATTAGATTATTATTAATTAGAATAGTCTAATAATCTTCGCTCTAGACTAACTTAGTATAAGCGTTAGAGACGTTATCCTATTTACCCTAATAGACGTTAGGGATATAATTATTAAACTTACTTTAGATAGATTATACTAAATAGATAATATCTTAAATACTATTAATTTTCCCTTGTTAATATTCCCCTTTTTAGTTATATTAATTAATCCGGTATAGTTTTCCCGCTTATCGCTATATAAAGACTATATACTTAATAGAAGGAATTAAGTATTATTTAGCCTTAACCCTTAAACTTATTACTTTATTTAAGTTAGCTTAATAACTACTATTAAAGCGATTTTAGTAATACCTTTAAGTAAGCCTAGTATATATTAGACGGGGACTACCTTAGCGGTTACTATAACTCCCTCTTTATAGGTAAGTAGCGTAGTTAGACTAACCGCTAATTAGACTATAAATAATAATAGTATAGGGATAACTAGCTTCCTATATCTAAGTATATAATTATTACCTAGTCCCTTTATTAGGCACGGAATAGGGATAAGAGTATCTTAGGGTATAATATATTTTCCGGTAGCCTACTACTTTATTACGGGATGATTTCTATAGAGAGATATTAAATAGTTAAAAGGAGGGTAGACGGGTAAGGTCTAAGAGATATATAAGTAGCTAATAGAATACTAATATTATACTTCTTTTAATTCTATTAGATAGAGACTTAATATATATTTATATATTACTAACTATATACCTAGGTAGCTACTAAATTTAAAAAGCTAGCCCCTATTATAGATATAATAGGGTAATCTTAGTAGTAGTAGGTAGCGCGTAGAGAATATCTATTAACTTTACTATAATAGCTATCTACTACCTATTTATCTTAGTCCTTTTACCTTTAGCGGTATTTAAGTTATTCTTAAGAGCCTAATAGTATATTTCCGCGTTAACTTAGTTACTCTTCTTAATATTAAAGGCTAGGCTAAGAGACTAGATTTCTTAAAACTAGCTATTAACCTCCCGATAAGATTAATTATAGGCTATATACAGGGTCTAGTATTAATTATAAAGATCTCTAAACTACTTTCTTAGCTAGTTACTCTTATAGTAGTCCGTGTAGTCTAGTTAAAGGTTAATCTCTAGGGGTTCCTTATTCTAATTACTTAAAACTAGAAGTAGTCTAACTACTTCTAGAGCTATTAAGGAGGCGAAAGCGTACTTAGGTAGGGAGGAGGATATCTTAAAGGAGGAAGATTAATCCTTAAATATAATTAGTATAAAGATAAGATAATATAGATAGAAGTATTAATAATTAAGGTAAGTATAGATATAGTATATAGTCTAATAGTAGATAGAGATTATTTACTTTAACTCTTAGATAAATAAATAAGTACCTAAGAACTAATAATAGAAGAGATCTTTTATAAAGCTAATATACCTATATTAAGATCGGGGCCGTAGCATTACTAGGTAATCTATATATAAGGGCGGTTATACTATAATAGCTAGAAACAACTACTATCCCGCCGCTTAACTAGGTAGGTAGCTATGCCTCCTAGGGAGGATTCCGATATTACCTTCTACCTATATATAAGATATTAGATACGTATCTATTTTCTCCCCTTATACCTACTTTAAGTAGATATAATTAATCTAGCTCTAGACGTACTTTATATAGCGAAAATTAGGACTAAGCGCCACGTTATTTAAGAGAAAGCTAGGAAGTAGATAAAGAATCTTTTTAAAAAGGCGAATAAGCTAGCCTAGATAGTAGATATAAAGATCTACGTCGTAATAAATTATAGCGGAAAGTTTTAAGTCTATAACTTTATAAATATACTAGGGTAGCCGCTATCTAAGTAAGAAATAGTAAGTAATTATATATACTTATAACTAATACTAACTAACGCTTATTATAAGATAACTACTACCCTATCTTAAAGTATAAGGGTCCGGCGGATTTCCTACCCGTTAAGGGCTATTTAGGAAGCTAAAAGATAGAGGACACGTAATTAGAGGATATAGAATTCCCTATAATAGAAATATATAGTAGCTCTATTATTTACTAGCTACTTATAGTCTCTATTCCTAAACCTCCTCTATTTCCACGTTATTAATAATATAGTTATATAAGTTAGGTTCTTTATAATTATATAATATAAAGCGTTCTTAGTAGTATAATAATACTTTATATTTTATCCCTTATCCTTATAACTTAAGTCTTTAAAGTAATCCCTATTATATTAATACTTAAGGGTCCCTATTCTTATATCTAACTCTCCTAGTAATTCCTCTTAGGAAAAATCGCCTAGACCTTAAACTAGCTTAGATAAGCTAGTATTAAATTAGTTTAATTTAAGGTATTTTAAGCTCTTAGGAGGTCCGCTTACTAAGAGTCTATAGAATTCCTAGAGTTCTAGTTTATAGGAGACCTATAGGCTTCTATCCTTAATAATAGAGAGCTAGGAAGTACTACTCTATCTATAAGAGGATTAAAGGTTTTAATTCTAATCTAGAATAGTCTAGTAATTATAGGGACTAGTTACTCTTAGCTAGATAGCTTTAAGAGTTATATAAAGGTATTCTAAGATAATATATAAAGTTACTTAGTTTTAGATATTAAATTATAAACTATCCTTCTCCTTATAAGAATTTATACTAGATAAATTATACTATAAAAAGTGAGATAAATATATATCCTATATCTTCGTCTTTATATTTACTATATTACGCCTAAATTTTTATATTATCTTTTCCTTAGCCTTCTTTATAATCTTATCTAACCTATTACTAGCCCCTCCCTTATAGATTATCTTTAAGGCCCTTTTAGCTATTCTTACTACTTACTCCACATCTTTCCTTAATATATCTACTACTATTTCTTTATCTACCGGCCTTTATTTTCCTTTAATAATATAAGTGAGGGCGGCGCCAATCTTAAAATATTTCTAGCCTTAACTACGCCTACTACTTTAATAGCTACTTAAAGTACCCTAATTATATTATTAAGATTAGCTAAGGCTTTACCGGAACTTATAAAACCGGCGGTTATATTTAACGCTATTAATATTTTAAGGATATTAAGGTAGTAATACTTATTTATAATATATTTATTAATATATATAGTAGTCCATTTTAGGATAGTACTAATAGGTAATAGAGAGGTATAGAGAGCTAATAAAAGGTAATATTCTAAAAGTAACGCTAAATTAATTAGGAGACTTTTATTTATAGTAGTCTTTATAATAGATATAGTTCCTACCTTAAGGTTTTATAAACGGCCCGTAATAATAGCAGTATTAATAAGCTACTATAACCTAGGTAATTAGAGCCCGTTCTTAAGCTAGCGCTATAGCCCCCTATTATACTCTTAGTAGCCAACCTATATAAGGGCTACTATAAGGTTACACTATAGAAACCTCGCTATATATAGGTAACCCTTATCAGCGCCTATATCTAGAGAAGTCGCCGAAAATTTCTATCGACTAATAATTCCTTACTTATCTCCTAGATCGCCTCTGACGTGAGAATAGAAAGTAGCTCGAATATTTTACTAATCTTAGGCTAACGTCCGTCCCTAGGTAGGGAGAAACCTACTATATAGAGATGAATCCATTATTTAGGAGTCTTAAATTTCTCCCTCGCGAGTATATAAAGTTATTAATAGTATGCCGCTATTCTTTAGCTATTTATCCACAAGGATCCGGTTTACAGTAAGAAAATACCGCGGTTATAATCATACTATCGATCATCCCGTCGACGGCGTTAAAAGCCGCTTCGGCTATTCCCTCCTACTCTATTATAAGTATCGGACTGCCTCCGAGTTTCGGGGCTACGGCACGAAGGTACTATTAAGAAAGAATATAATTCCAAGTTTTAAAGATATAGAGTATAAGGAAACCTTCGTGCCGAGTTTATCCGTATAAAGGGCAGGGTATATAGAACGCCAAGCGAATTTATCGCGCTTATATAGTATCGTATTTACAGTCACGCTAGTTATATTATATTATATATTATACCGTATTTAGATATAGTATAGCGTTCTTCTAGAAATTTCTATAAATAGCTACGTGTCTGCTTTTACTCTATACTAAGCTACTACTTAATTATTCCCATCTCCATCTCTATTATCGTAGTAAACTAGTATAAGCGACCGCGCCAGTAAAGCCCTTACAGAGGGCTTTCTGCTAGGAGAGCCTCGAACATACGATGCCATATTAAAACGAAGGAATATCCCTCTCTCTTCCCTCTATTATCGTGCACAGGGCCGACGCTTAAAAGAATAGAAGGCCTAGAGCTAATAATATCTTACTCTATTAGAAGAGATAGCCCTTGAAAAGTTTTTAAAACTAATATCTAACCTTAGAAATCCTATATAAATAATTTTTTTTACCTTTACTAGCCTATAGTATTACCCGCTAGTATTCCACGATAAATAAAGCGATTAAGCCTCTAGGTAAGAATTAGGCTTAGGGCCTCGAGAAGTATTATCTAGCACTTAAATTAAGAAGAGTAAGGGTAATAGACTAGAAATATTACAAGACTAATATCTATAATAAGATAACGCACTAGTTTAAGGTAATTAGAAAGGTAGTCTAAGACCTAGCTATTCTACTAGAGAATATCTATAATATAGACGAGACTAGAGTTATATTATATATACTTAGCTCTATTAAAGTCCTTATAAGTAAGGATAATCCGCGAGATTATAAAGGCGCAGGTATTAAGCGGATAATAGTAACTACTATTAAGTATATAAGTATAAATAGTAGGTCTTTATTACTAATAATTATTTAGCTAGCTACTACCTATTAAAGTAACTAGACCACGTTCCCTACCCCTAGATAGTACTATACATACTCTAAATCTAGATATACTAACTCTAAGATTAGCTTAGAGTAGCTTAAGCGTATATTTAATCCCTAAACTAAAGGATAGGCTAACTAGAAACTACGGGTATTAACTTATAACGGCTTTAGGATATATAAGACCCTCGAAATCTTAGAGTTTTATTTTAAAAATAATATAATTCTATGTCATCTTCCCTCTTATACCTCTTATAAGCTCTAGCCCTACAACGTTAGAGTCTTTACCCCCTTAAAGGCGGCCTATTATAACTAAGCTAAATAACTATATTAAGGAGGTATAAAAATAGTTAGTAAGGAGTATTTTATATCTCTATATAGCCCTATAAGGGAAAGGGCGTTTACGAAGAGGAATATTACCGCTATATAGGCTGCGAGTAGTTTATTTCCACTTAACTTAGATAGAGTACTTAGAGCTATACTAAAGCCCCCCGCTTAATTAACTATTCTAAAAGCTAATAAGATGAAGGTAGGTTCTTATCTATAAGACGAAGTACTAAGAACGCCTATAACGCTAGTATTAATAGAGGCTCTTACGTTACTATATAATCTAATTAAATAGGATGCTTATAAGCTTAATAAGACGAGTATATAGCGCTTAAAGAGGTATATATAGAAGCTTACTAATACCGCCTAAATATCCTTTATTAAACGTGTCCTCCTCTATAATTAAAATCAATTCTTAATTAGAATAAATAACAAAGCTAAAGTTTACTAATTAACTAAGTTAGTAATATTAGGTAAGGCGAAGGTAATAAGCTATAAGGATATTAAGGAGGCACAAGCAAAGCGTACTATAAAAGAGGTCATAAAGGGCAAGGGAAAACGTAGTTAGAAGCGGAAGAGTACTACGCTAGAGGCAGGTAAGCCAGATCTAGAGCTAGAGCCAGAAGTAGCGCCGATAATTAAAGCGCCAGAGCCATAGAAAGTACCAGTGGCGCGGATATACTAAAGCGCAAGTTACGGAGGATTAGATTACTATAAGAGGAATAGAAGATTATTACTCTATTCTTTAATTCAAATAGGTTTCTTAAGGCACGCTCGCGCAGGCCTCGCGACTAGTTACTATACATTAGAGTTAGTCTTCGTCGTATTCTCAGCGTAGTAGAAGGGAAGTAGCAATAAATTACCTCCTACTAATTATTAGCGAGTAGCCTTCGCGCGTATCTAGGAGGAGCATTCAGTCCCCTACTCTTCTCTAAAAGTTAATATTATTATCAGTATTATAATTATTATCCCCAAGATTATTATAGCTATAATTATAATTCTAATTATCTTTAATATTACTAAAAGACCTATCGGCGCCCTACTCTTCCATATATTCCGTTATAGCATCGACGGATAGCGCATGCCCTATCCTTCAATTATAACGACTATAACTAATCTTTCGATAGCGAAAAGGCGTTACAGCAGCACCTGCGGGATTCACCAGCGTATACCCTATCCTTTAACTATAACAACTATAATCGATCATTTAATAACGAGGAGGCTCTAGAGCAGCACCTACGGGACTCTCGCATTTACTATCAGGATACGGAAACCCCTTTAGATATCTTTTTCCGCTCTTTCCCAGCGTTTAATTATAACCTTTCTCTCCCACTAGCTACCTTATATACCAACTTACAAGGACATGAAAGGTGGCGCCGTGGCTATACCAAGTCAGATAATACGTAGAACAGATATCAAGATGCGCTAGAAAGCGAACTACACATATAGTACGGTATAAAGAATAATTTGGCTACGTAGTATACACTTTATCGCACATTTAGTATCGAGCCGCTTTTAAAAACGTGTAAGCGATACAAGGAGGTAGGAGACCGTACAATAAAATTTAGTAAATTTATATTAACGCGGATCATATACTATACGAAGGACACACGTCAATATCAAAAATAATTAAATAGGGATAAGTTAATAGTAAGGAAAAAGTTTATATTATTATTATTACCTCGTTACTATAAGGTTAACACTTTCTTTATAAGTTAGATGTTATAGCTATTAGAGTTAGAAGATTAATAATAGTTAGGTAGCGTTAAGCGAAAATCGGTTAAGGTATATTAAGCGCCGAGAGGCTATATCCGCTATTAAACGCGTCACTTAATATTAAATACCTTCCCAGATAGGCATTTATTATTTCTCTCCCTCCTAAGCTTCCTCGGGCTAAAAATTACCTTATTATATATAGGAAGGGGCGGTATCTTTACGTATATAACTTCCCCCTTTAGTATTAATATCAGCCCTAGTATCTAATAGTATCTATACTACCTTCTCGTAACTATCTACTAATACTACCTATAATATATTACTATACCTCCTCCTTTAGTATTAATATCAGCCCTAGTATCTAATAGTATCTATACTACCTTCTTATAACTATCTACTAATACTACCTATAATATATTATTATAATATCCTTTTTTAATATTAATATTAACCCTAGTATCTAATAATATCTATACTACCTTCTTATAACTATCTATTAATACTACCTATAATATATTACTATAATATCCTCCTTTAATATTAATATCAGCCCTAGTATCTAATAGCATCTATAATACCTTCTTATAACTATATACTATTACTACCTATAATATATTACTATAATCTCCTCCTTTAGTATTAATATTAGCCCTAGTATTTAATAGTATCTATACTACCTTCTTATAACTACCTATTAATACTACCTATAATATATTACTATAATATCCTCCTTTAATATTAATATTAGCCCTAGTATCTAATAGTATCTATACTACCTTCTTATAACTACCTATTAATACTACCTATAATATATTACTATAATTTCCTCCTTTAGTATTAATATTAGCCCTAGTATCTAATAGTATCTATACTACCTTCTTATAACTATATACTAATACTACCTATAATATATTACTATAATTTCCTCCTTTAGTATTAATATTAGCCCTAGTATCTAATAGTATCTATACTACCTTCTCGTAACTACCTACTAATACTACCTATAATATATTACTATACCATCCTCCTTTAGTATTAATATTAGCCCCAGTATCTAATAGCATCTATACTACCTTCTCGTAACTATATACTAATGCTGCCTATAATATATTACTATACCGTCCTCCTCCAGCATTAATATTAATAATTTAGGGTATTATATTCTCGACGACTTATAATAACCCAATCGAAGCTATATAGTATAAAGGCGGGGCCGCGTGCTTTATTATAAGCAATAGATATATATCTTGCCATAGATTATCAACGTCGTATAATTATATCTACGGAAGCACGCCAGCGTCTTCGTTTATTAATAACTTCCGAGTAAGGTTAATTACCATAGGGTTAAGTATATAATCAATAGCTCGTGCGTACTACCACTAATACTCAGCTACGTATTAAGATAGTAGATACTAGTCAACTAAGTCGTTAGTTAAGGGTAAGTTCTCATATAGATATAGTAAGTAGTATAGGTAGCCTTCCGCTATCGCCATATAACAAGTTAGCGTCTGAAAATCCAATCTTAGAAGGCACCTATCAGATAAAAGGTACTCTTTTACGGAAAAGTATACGAGCCGAATCGGAGTATCGCAGGCTTCTTCACTATAATCATTACAGTTGATTAGACTGGAGCAGATCACCATAATATTAATAGGATCCGGGAGGCGTTTATTAGGGCAGAAGCCTCCACTATCTCTATTCTCTATGGAGAGCACTTCAACAATTTCTGATAATTATAGCGGACGATCCGAGAAATATAACTATCTTAGTACTATAGTAGCATCTTAACGCTACCCAGCCGACTTAATACCTTAAAGTATCCTATTATACGTTTCGTACAGAGTCTTTAGTAACGTCGATAACGCTTTTTTAATGGCACTTAACTTAACGCATTATCGAATAGACTTAAGCTAATAATATACCTACTAAAACCTATTCCCTTATTAGCGGACTAGATATAATACCTTCAGATAACAAATATATATACCATCTACCTTCTCTATCATTACTACAATAATATCTTCTTGCACTTTTACTAGCCATTTTTTTAACTTACTATATGTAGCGAGGCGATCACGAATATATATACGGATATCCTCGTCTATAATAGTACTTTAGATATTAATATTATAGTTTATAATATCACTTAATTATTCTCTAATATCTTTCTCTTAACAACTTGTAATTATAACACAAAGACCTTCCTATTATAAGTTAACTAAGTCACGAATAAAGGTTATAAAAACTTTATAATTAGTATATTCATCTAATATATCTAAGATAATATACTTATATTCTATATATACTAACGCATCTTTAAGTAGTACTTATATCACATCTTTAGCTAGTTACTACTACCTATTTTCACACTTTTAATATAGTTATTTAAGAATCTAAAGACGGTTTTATTATTATAGAGTAAATTAAAATAATAGTAATCAAATCGCCTTCTTTAAGGACTACTTTTCTTTATCGTTAAAGTTAAAATAGAAATATATAACTATAGTATTAGATCAAGTCTTTTTTAGTCGGGAGATATTTTATAAGGACGTAGCGCTGGCTTAACTTATTAATATCTATAATTTAGGTAAAAATCTTACTAATCTAACTAACCTTAATACTATCTTACTGCAGCTAGCTAAAATTATTAGTTAGTCCCGCCTAATACGTATAGCGACTATTACATACCATTACTATAAAGCTATATTAAAGAAGATATAGAACTTTTCTACCTATTAAATTATTAACTATTTACGAACTATAACCCTATTTCTAGATATTACTTTTCAAGCGCCGCATAAAAGTTAGTAGATAGGTCCGGAAGTCCTAGCCATCGCGATAATTTATTTTACAACTCCTCTATTCTCGTATTAGATTTAGCTCGCTTATCTTACTATAAGACTAGCCACTAGTACTACTTACAATCAGTATAACTCTATAGCCGTTCCATCCAGACGTAAAGAGCCTCAGTCTATTCCCTAAGGGCTATAATATTACTATGGGTTACTTATAATAATATGCTTATCTTATTAGTAATAACCTAGTCAGGACGTAAAATTATACTTATAGTAGGTCCCTGGTTAAGGCGCAATTAATTAGCGACTTTAGACATTCTATCTACTTTAAAGTATTCTCGACCTCTAATATAGTAAATTTCCACGTCAAGGCTAACTTAATCTAGTCTCTCTTCCTCAGCGATAATATCTATCCTACTATCCTTTCTAGATCATCTTTAAATTAATCTAATAGCCTATTATATATTCCTAGTATCTTAACCTACTTAAACCATGGATTATTAGATTATACTACTTCCACCCGAAAGCGTAGGCTAGTAAGTAAACTATAGAGATTACTTACCTTAACTACTACCTTCGCCTATTCTGCGGTTATGTATCTCACGTCGTTAATATAGCCAGTAAGCGTTATTATTAATTATAAGATGGCACTAATACTAGCCGTTATTAACAGAAGATCTATTATACTAAAACATCGGCTGGGGATAACCGCAGCCAGCAGATATTTAGTAATTAATCACTCGAGCCTCAATAATATAGTTATCATAAAGGAAGGGTAGGTACGAGGGGTTAGCGCGATTAATAATAGCTATCAGTTTACAATAAACCTATACACTTAAGTAATATCGCACGAAAGACTTCTTCGTGTAGTTATAAAGAACCTAGACGAAGTTATATACTCTAAAGCCTAGAGTAATAGAGAACTAAGATAGACTAAAGGTTACCGCTATAATAGTAGCTACTATCGACGGTTAGCTTCCACAGTATAGGTCGATTAATAAGAGGCGTTCCAGGTTAAGCCTTTCTCCGACCGCATACTTTATAAGCCACGTACTATAGGCTTAGCAAATAATTATATAAGTAAGATTACGTTATAATTACGGAGTATTATAGACTATGCGGGGTTATCTCGCACTAACTAAAACTCGTTAGTCGCTTTAACTAGAGGTACTAATCCGCGTGGCGACCTTATATAAATCTGCGTACCACAGCAGCTACAAGGCGAATAACGATTTCCTAGTACGGTAGTAAGCCTTAAAGCTCGGATACGACCCTTTTACATATATCAGGAATAATAAGAGCTTAATAGTAGAGTTATAGTAAAGGAACTCTATTACGCGATAAAAGGAGACTTTCCGTTAATTAAAGGTAAGGGCGATAATGCGAATATACTTTTTAAGTAGGAGGGGTTTAAAGTATTTAAGAGTAGCTACGGAACACAACTTATATAAATATATAGGAGATATTAATATATACACGGAGTTTAAGATACTTAAAGTTAGAGTACCTATAATTTTTCTCAACACGGTAGGTTTCTCGCCACTTAGGGAGGGATATTACTAAAGGATCAATTACTTTAAGATACGGGCCGCAGGGAAAGGCCGGAGGCTACCTCAGCTTAGCGTAAGATAAAGTATACTAACTAAAATTATTTATAAATAACTAAAAGACTCTATATATTTAAGGTAAGAAGGGAACTTTATATATTTTATTATTAACTCCTCCGCCCCGCCTAGGATAAGGTCCTAATAGATTAACCGCTTCCTAGTTACTAATCTTAAAGTTAAGGAGTATTACGCGGGTAAGCTACTATATATTATTATATAATATAAAATTACTAAGTATCTAACTTTAAATTTAAGAGAATAGTATTATAACTAATTAGGTTACTAGTCCTATTATCCGTATTATACTTATAGCGGACCTTTAAGGGAGGATCCTTACTAGAAAGAGGCTACTTTTTACGCTCTATTATCTAGTAATACTAGTTACTAATTAATACTACTATACGTTTATTCTTCTTATTAGTACCTAGACATTCCGCCTAAGTTTTCTATATAATTATATACTTATCTAGAGATTAGGTAAGAAGCTAATAGTAAAAAAAATTAATATTAAGAACCTTAAGAGGAGAATAACTAAAATAATAGAGTTAGAGGATATTATAAACTTATATATATTTAAAAAGGTAATTAGTAAAATAAAAGTAGAATATAAGATTAGATTAGACTTCTTAAGATAGCTTTTTAAATTTAAAACTTAATATATAGTATATAACCTATTTAGAATATTAATTTAGTTATAAGAGTTAATATATAACTTAACTAAAATATAGCTAAGGGATTAGATATATTTATATTTTCTAACTATATATTAAGGTTATAGGCCCTTAAATTATAAGGAAGTAGTATAACTTCTCCGCCTTTACCTAGGCCTTAACTAATTAATAAGTAAACTTAGAGCCTTTAATAGTTAGGCTATATTATTAGAAGGCGAATATAACTAAATTTAAAGGTTAGAATAATAACTTAGCTACTTATTATTAATAGAAGTCCCTACACCTTTTAATAGAAGTGTCTAGTCCTACTTATAATAGGGTAGATAGTAGGATTAACTAGGGTAATATTCTTACCTAGATAATATATCCGCTAAAGGTAAGTAATCTAGTCTAAGATAGTTTATACTTAGGGTATTAGGTTATTTAGCTTATAAATATATAAGCATAATATTTCTAATATATATACCCTAGTACCTAGTATTACTAAGAGAGGATTAGTACTAGTAAGTTATAATTATAAATAAAGAAAACTCGAGCCTAGATATCTTATAAGGAAAAATAGTAGCGTCTAGTCTCTAAATAGATATTACTTCTATTTATAGTATTAAAAGGGAAGCTTTAAACTAATAGAGCTAATATATAATTTTATAAAGCTAGTTATATTTAAATAGGGTATTAAGCCTATAATATTCCCTATCTTTAAGTTAACGTCTAATATAGCTATTTATAACTATTCTCTTAATTATATAGGGGGCTTAATACTCTTTATCTCGTGTATATTAATATACGTAGACTAAATAAGGTTATAATCTTTATTATTAATAGCTTATAATTATTTTATAATAGAGTCTTAAGGAGGCTATATAGTCCTTAAGGAATATAGTTATTTAGATAATCCTTACTACTTCATTATAGTCGCGCTAAGAGTAGGTATATATAATAATATTATTCTAGTCTTATCTATTATATTATTTATATAAGAACTTTATACTATAATTAGCTATTCTTTAAAGGTCGAGGTCCTCTAATAAGAGAGTTATAGAAATAGACTAGATACTTAAAGCTTAACTAAGGAATAATATACTAAATACTAAATAGATAGTATAAGGCTCGTATCTTATATTAACTATTACTAGGAAGACTAATCTAGTATTAGGAATATAGATCTATAACCCTATTAAAGAAAAGAGAGCCTAGACTCTCTAGCGGAATCAGGTAGTAAATTCACTAGGAGTAGGATATAGTAAAGGATCTTAGAGAGAGATATCTTAAGGTAGATACTTCTATAGCCTATTAAACTACTAAATAAAGTCTTATTTTATAGAGCTCTTTATATATCCTTCTATCTAACGTAGTTATATTAATTAACGAACCTTCTCAAGTAGGAATATACTAATACCGGTAGCTAGAAAGAGAGCGTCGTGTATAGTAACAACTTTCCGTTGGCACTATAACCCTAGTCTAAGGGGTGAAAGGATAAAGGGGGCTTTAGACTTAAATACGTAGTTAGTTTAGTACTTATAACCTAGCCTAAGTAGCTAGGTATCTCGCTCCCTATTAATAATAGTATAAATAGGTAGTACGGTGTAGAGAGAATATCTATAATCCTTCTTATAAGTAATATTAATACCACGCCTATAATATAATAAGCTATTATTTAAGTAGAAAGTTCTACTATACCTCTTTACCTATTACTTTCTTCTAGGCTTACCGTAGATACGTACTATAGAGCTATAAAGATACCTAGTCTATAAATTTCTAAACGTTAGCTAAAGTATAATATATAAATAATAAGTAACTAGATTAAAGATATATATTAAAGCGCTAGGTAAAGACTTATTTACCTAATAGTTAGAGATTCTAACGACCTTCTAACCCTTAAGGAAAAGTATAGTTATAAGGGGCTTATAAGCTAGGTTAATCTCCCCTAGGCTAGTATTAACTAAGGCTAGATTAAAAACGGTTATTTTAAATATCTAAATAGTAAACTTTAAAGTCCTACTAGTAGCTACTAGTAGTTATAAGGCCTATAGTAATAGATAATTAAGCTAATTTATATATCCTTATACTATTAAGTTTAGTATATATTTAAGATCGCGTAGCTAATATTATCTACTTTAACCCTACCTTATATATATATACCTATCTATAACGTTAATACCCTATTTAATAATAAGGCTACTCCTAGTAAGTACTAGAGAATTATAGTTAGTTAGTATATAATATATCTACTAAGCTAAAATAATTTAGTAGTAGACCCTCTAAGATTTATTATACTAATTCTAGTTATAGAGTAATGCTAGCCTTAGTATCTATAAAGGATATTATATCTAACCTTATAGCTATATTACAACCTAAGATATTAAATAAGTCTAGCCGTTTATATCCTTAGCTATTTATATATTATAGAAAATAAGTAATTCTAAATTAGGGATTATTTACTAGAGGTATTAAAGGATATTTAGGTATATTAGCTAGACTAATAGTTAAAGGATAAATCCTTTTATAAAATAATCGCGAATAAGTTCTAAAAGCGACTTAGATTAAACCTTATAAAATATATTATTTAAGCGAACCCTATTATTTAGACTAAGAGGGAAGGTAATCTCTTAGTACCTTTTCCTAAGTAGTACTTAGTTATCGTCGCCTTAAAAAATCTTAACTAGTATAATAGAATACCCCTTTATAGAGACGGTACCCTTAGGGACGGAGAATATATAGTATTATTAGGAGAAGAGACCCTTAGGTTTAATAATAAAGGTAGAGGGTTAGTATTTTTTATAATATTAGATTTATAGATAGGACGTTTCTAGTTAAGGTATATTATATAGCCTATACTACTATCTTAAATTAAATATAATAGCGTTTATTTATAACGATATCTAAGTAGCCTAATCGTACGTATCTAATATTAATAACGGGCCTAGAGTATCTAGTAATATAACCTTATCTAGGAGTATAAATTATACTCTAGTATTCAGCTATACCTATCCCCTAGATTTAGAATTAAGGTTTAGTACTAGCCTATTACATAGCGTAGAGCTATCTAGGTATATATTCTATACTTCAGTACTTAATAGTAGCTAATCGCCCGTAAGTACTTCCTATACTCTAGTATTTAATAATCCTATAAAGCTACTTAATATAAGTAAGTCTCTATATAAAGGCGCCTAACTATCTAGGTTAGAAGAAAGGGCTAGTAAAAGCTAATTAGGATATAAGAGTATCAAGATATTAAAGCCTTAATCCTAATAATTATATAGTATTTTAACGCCTAGGGATCCTATATTAACCCTAGATAAGTTATAAGATAGAGTAAATAGCTACTATCCTAGCTAATCTCTTACTACTAGACTTAGAGAATTATAATAATTAGTAAGTCGTAGTTCTATAACCTAGTAAGGTAATAGTTCTATACTAGTATTCTCTTCCTTAATTAGAGCGCTTTCTTTCTATTACTAAGGGTCTCTTATTCTAGCGCTATTATTAAGGTAGCTTCATTTCTATTTTAGATAACTTAGACCCCCTGCCTCTTATATTAATAACTATCCTAGCTTCCTAGTAGAGTATTAAAGGGTATTATAAATTATTAATTCCCTATTCTAGGTTAATAAGTATATTAGTATAGAGGTAAAGACTAACTCTAAGAGATAACTAATAAGTTATTATATAAGCCGTAGTATTATAATTTTAAATAGCCTAGATACTATAATATCTTTATATCCGTCCGTGTTTTCCTTAAGCTAGCTTATAAAATATAGTAAGCTAGGTTAGTATATACTACTAAATATACTATACTTTAAGGGCGTTATATTTACTTAACTTTAAAGTTAGTATTATTATAGGCGAAGAGCTTTAGATTATATAAAGGAAAAACTTCTTTCATATAGTCTAGCCCTATCTAAGTTAACTAAGAGTATTAATAAGCTTATTCACCTAGAGCGCTCTCTTCTTAAGGTTATTAAGATATCTACTTAATTTTATACTACTATAATAGCTATCGCGAATTAGACTATTAACTCTAGTACTATCTAAGAGATAATAATATTTAAGGATGATATATATAGATATTAATATAAGTAATTAAAAATTAGCTATTAAAGACCTAAGTTTTACCGCGGCTTTAGAATCTTTAATAAGCTTAGTATAATATTAAAGGGTAGGGAGGAGCTCCTTTAAACTATTACTACCTTTATTAATAGGGTCTAAGCTACCTTTATTAGGTATATTATCTTACCCCAGCTAGCTAGTCCTAAAATCACTCTATTTATAGGAAGTATTAAGTATAATAATAGTATTAGCCTTCTACTATAGTTTACTATACCTTATAATATCCCTACTTAACTTAACCTATAGTTTATAGGGGATAAACGCGAAAACCTATTTTATAAGAGTATTAATTAGGCTTCTAGTATAGGCTACCTTTAGATTAAGTACTAGCTCTATACTCGAGCTTTCTAGGAAAGCTATTAGAAGTGAGATTAGTTATAGTAGGCTTAGGCTATAGCGACCGTAATAGCTAAGATAATAATCTTCTAGCGCCTTAATTCTTAATTCTAGTTAAAGGATATATAAGCTTTATATATTATTCTACCTTTACCCTTACTAGTCTATTTAGAAATATAGTAATAAAGGAGAGATTAGGCTATATTACCTCTTTCCTTTAGGATACTACTAAATTATTATTCTAGCTACCCCTAATAGGGAAATTTAAAAGGATTATTTATAAGTAATTATAGCTAGCTAGATTTAGGTTTATAGATAAGATAGGGGTATTATCTATCTCCTAATATAGCTGGTTTAGGCTCTTATATATATAATATAAGAGTAGGCGAGGTTAAGGCATATCCCCTTAATTAACTAATTAGAAAACCTACTAGGTAATCCTAAAGTAAATTATATTACTTACTTCCTATATTAACTAATTTCCCTATTTATAATTTCGCTTAGGTTAAGTAGCTATATAATAACTATTAATAATCTAATTCTAGTAACTATTTTTATTACCTTATTCTATCTCCCGACTTATTTATTAAAATCTTATATTACCTCTTTATCCCGCGATATATAACGTCTTACTAACTATTTTACTCTATATCTCTAGTTTTAGCCTCGTCCTTTCCTTTTTAGTACTCCTTACTCTCTTTACCTATTATTATCGTCTAATTATAGATAATTTCCTATAGTATTATTACCTCTAGCTATATATTAATATCCTTAACTATATAATTAACTACGCTTTAAATATCTTAATTAGCTTAAATAGAGCGTATTAGAATAAGATAGGTAAATTTCCTTAACCGGACTCCTACTAGTCTATTAATATATCTAGGTAATAGCTTCTTAGTCGCTATTTTCCTCCTTTTTAATATATCTATAGCGTGTAGAGTCTTTTTATAAGTAGGTCTATAGCTAAATTAATATTCTTTATCTTAGACTTACTTCCTTAGTATAGCTTTTTTTTATACTAAGGATTTTATTAAAAGAGAAATTAACTAAGAAATTATACTTCTCTAGGTTATAATATAGATACGGGATTATCCTTATTATAATAATTATACTTACTAAAGTTCTCCCTTATATTAAGTACGCTTTAATATTTCTTATAGGTATTCCTATTACTCGCTAATAGAGACTATAGCTTATACTAAGAAACTCTATAATTCTAGAGCCTCTTTATTATAAGCTTAATTAAATTTTCTTTCTTTACTTATACCTACTAGTTTCTCTTTTTTATAGTATATTAAAGGAATAAATAGAGATTAGCTCTTCTAGTAACTACTATACTCTATTCCTATATTATACTTATAGTACTAATATATTTAGTTTTAGGTTAGCGGGTCTTATTACTTTAATAATTACTCTAAATAGTAAGTATAGGAATCTATATCTAGGGTAATATTCTAATAATAGACTTAGATATTACTCTTACCTATTACTTTACTATCCCTACTACGTAGTTTCTCCCTTAGCGTTTTAGCTACTAGGACTTAGATACGCCTTTAGAGAGAAAGGTCTTCTTTAAGGCCTAGATTAAGACCTAATATAGTATATAATAGGTTTAACCTATTAGCCCTATAATAAGGTTAGGGAGGCTTAGGCGCCTAAAATCCTCTATTAACTAACGGAAACTTATATAGACCCCTAGCGGCTCTTTTAATAAGGTATTATATACTAGAGCTAGACTAATTAAATAGGGCTAAGCGGAAGAGAGATATAGAATACTTAGACTAAGGCCTACCTCTAGAGAAGTCCTTTATACCCTTTAAGTGTAGTAGCCTCGAATTATACCCTATATAATATTATAGTAAGTACTAGAGCCCTACGGATAAGGAAGATAGATAGTCTTAAGATACTAATAGATATAGGTTTAAAGAAGGTTAAAACTCTAATAGGAGGAGATTTATAAGTAAGCTTAAGTATATTTATATTAAATATATAATCTACGTATACCTAAGCCTTATACTACCTAAATAGATATTATACTTACGCGCTACTAGAGGTACTATAATATAATAGTGTCTATTATAATATTTATTATACCTTTATTAAAGTTATAATCTATAATATAAGCCTTTATCTATAATTAAGACCTATATTAGTAGCTAAATAGATACGTAATTAGGTTAGTCTTATTAACTAATAGTAGTTATTATACGGAGCTAGCTTCTAGAGCCGGCGACGCTATATATACTATTTTATAAGTTATATAGCTCCTAGCTAATTAGCTTAAATAAAGGCTAAACCTTATATTAATTATACTAGTATTTCCTATCCTTAAATACCTACGTATAGATATATATTAAGTTAAGCTTAATATTTAGTTATTTATATAAGTCTCTAGCTTTTACCGTGTTAGTTAAAATATCCTTTTTACCTAGAACCCTTCTCTTAACTAATAATTTAGATATCTCTTTATAAGATCCTTAAGTCGAGTATTACCCTAGCTATTAATAAGTAAGAGGAAGATAAGAAAGTAAAGGTTAAGGTATTAACTATCTCTAAGATTTTAGGTACCGGCTAATAATTTTATATCTTAGGAGATTAAGGCTTATCCCTTATATAACCCTACTAGAAGATATTAAAGAATTATTTATATCTTAGTTAAGGAGCTTAAGTCTTAATCTTATTAATTTAAAAATAATCTAATTAATATCCTATATATTAGAGCTAAGTATAATAATATATATAATCTTATTATTAATATACCTTAGGTCCTCCCTAAGCTAACTACTTATTATATAGCTTATAATATAGATCTAATAGAGCTAGATAGCAGCGACGTAATAAGATATAGAATAAAGTATAAAAAGGAAAGGGCGTAAATATAATTAATTAATAATATATAGAATATAGCCTCTTAAGATATTTTTAACCTTACGCCTTATTATAATAGTATTCTAATATAAAAGGGTCTTATTATAAGATTTAAACTTAAGGTAATTCCTAGCCTTATTATTAAAGGTATTAATACTAATAATATCTAAAAATCTCTAAAGGAAGTTAAGGAAGACTTTATATAGGCTACCTACTATCTTTACTTTAACGTAGCGGTAGAATTATAATCTATATCTCTATCTATTCTTAATTTATAAGAGCGTACTTTCTATAACTAGTATTAATATATTATAAGGGTACTAGAAATATTATAGAACTTAGACCTTAATTATAAAACCCTATAGATAATTAAATATAAAGTAGATTTCTTATTATATAAGCTACTCTACCTTACTAATACTAATATTATAATTTAATAGAGGCTTTTAACTTATAACTTCCTAATATTATTACTCTAATTAGCCTTATATCTTTATAGTATTATTTTTAGTATTCTAATAGCTAAGCTAAAGCCTTTTAGTACTTATAATCCCTAGTAATTATAGAAGAACCTCTTAAGGTCTATAGTCTTTATCTATAGTCTAGAGATAGGACGTATAATAATATTATTAATATTATAAATTAATAGGTAGCGCGGGTATCTTAGAAATACCTTACCTATTAAGCTTAAGAGAGTAACCTAGAACTTAGAGATAATATTATAAAGTTAAATTAGATATTATAAGTTATTAGACTTAGATTAATTTAGATTAGTTATTTACTTAGATAGTAGTATTATACTAATAAGAGTAGTACTAAGATAAAGTAAATACTTAATTTTCCCTTAAAGCTAGATATTAATACTTAATTACTCCTTATATAGAGTATTTAATATACTAGCTATATATTAGAAACCCTTTAAATATAGGTTGTAATATATAGAAGTGAAATCTACTATAATTTAATTAATAATTTTTATTATAAATATAGATTTACTAAACTTACTTTAATCTATATTATAATATTAGCCCTCCTGCGGCTCTACTATAATTAAGCTAAGAGGATAGTACTATTAGACCTAGATAGTTTTTATTACTTCCGGCGGCTACTTAAAGAATCCGCTACGCCTAGCTTATAAGTATAAGTAGTCTTAGAGGATATAGCTTAGGCGTTTAACGACGCGCTCCTACTTATATATTACCCTAAGGACTAGGAAATTATAATACTCTTATCTACGGCCCTTTCTTTACCCTAATACTAATCTACGACTATTATAGCTTATTTCACCCTTAGATAAAATCTTAGTAATAAGGATATACTTTTCTATTAAGTTTAATAAGGTTAATACTACTAGGAAGCTAGCGAGCTTTAACTACTAAATAATTTACCTCTAGTACGAAGTACCCTTTATACTAACTAAAGTCTCTAGGATAGTAAATAGCTTCTAGTTAATTAGTAGGAGGTAAGGGTTCGCTAGTAGTAGTTTACATCAGCCTATAAGCCTATTAGTATTAAGATATTATAGCTAATTTATATAGCCGTTAGAAAGGATTATTATATAACCTTATAAGAGAGGTAAAGCTATTTAAAGACTATTAATTAATAGTAGTATAAGCCTAGTAACCCTATTTTATTTCCTTTAAAAGCCTTAGAAAGTAGTAATAGGGTTCCTATTAAATTACTTTTCTATTTAGAATAAGACTTATTATATAACTTTACTAAAAAGAGTAATTATATTAGGATAAAGAAGCTTACTTAGTATACTAAGATTAATATCTAAATACTTTAAGTTAATATAGCTTTTATATATTAATCTTATTAATTATTATTTCCTCTAATTATACGCCTAGGTATTAATTAATATAGAGATTATTCTCTTAGCTTACTTTAAATTAAACTCTTAAAAGTAATACCTTCTACTTCTTAATAAATATAATTTACTTTATATAAGACTTTATAAAACTAGTCTTATATAGCGTCTAAAAAAGAAATATAAGCTTATATAGGTTAATTATAGAGCTATTAGTATATAAGTACCTAGAGGGCTAAATATAACTACTAGGCTACGCCTATCTATATTAAAAGATAATCTGCCAGATCTAGAGTTACTAAAGCTAGATAAGGCTAAAGGAGCGGGCGCTATAAATAACCCTCTTTAACCTTTCCCGCCCTAGCTATTTATAATAAATAAAGCTAATGCTAATACTACTAAGGAGGGCGTTATTACTCCTTAATTAGAGGCTAATATAGCTCTATAACCTAAGCTAGAGGAAGCTAAAGCTAATAGCGCTAAGGGGAACTTAGTTAACTCCTAACCTTTATATACTTTAAAGCTCGAGCCGCCTAAAGATAAATCTATCTAGGAGAATACTACTACCTCTTAGGTACTTTATACTAGGTTACTTACGCTAACATAGACTATAGCTAAGCTAAGTATATCTAGGATATTTAGGTCTATAAAAATAGCGCCCGTTATTAGGGTCCTATAACCTCTAGGGTTTAAGTCTACCTTAGGCGGGAATATTATAGCCCTAATTCCTATGCCTAAGTTAGATTCTTTATTTATTCCCTTATATCTTAAGCTAATAATACTAGAAGATATAAAAACTAAGTCCGCCTTAGATATAATTAAGGTAAACCTAGATTTTAAAGCTAATAGAGGATTAGTAATACTAATATATATAATAATAGGGTAGAAGCTAAAGCTAGAAGTTTATAACTATAAGGAACGCTATTAGGGGATAAAATTTATTATTAATTATAATAATTTTATAGAGTATATAGAACCTAATAAAATCGATGATTTCTTTTACCGTTTTAACTATATAGTATAGCTTAGTAATAGATAAACTATACTATTAATATACTCTTTTAATTAGCCGTTAATTACCCTAGTATTATAAAGCTTATATATACCGGTATTATAAGTTCGCCTAGAAGCTAAAAGTACTTTAATAAAAATATAGTAGCTACTAAGTCCTAGATATAATCGACTTATACTATTATACTACTATAAAAAATATTAGACGCTATTTAATATAGACCTCTAATAGTATATAATTAAGTATTATAACTCCCTTACTAATAATAAGGAGAGACTAGCTAAGCTAGTACCTCTTGTTAAAGAAAGACTAACCTATATTATAGTAGCGTAGAATAATTAAGACTTAAAATAGCTAGTAGAGGCTAAGGTATATTTATATTTTCTACTCTTATATACTACGCTAATAGTATACTAGGTGCCGTACTTATAATATAATAATAATAACTACAGGATTTTTATAGTTTATAATATAAACTATCTAGCCTTAAGGAAGGACCCTTTAGAAGAGATTATTAATAGTATAGAGCTCCGCTATTATTATCTTATTAACCTAAGATTACTAGAGCTTTAAGGAAGAACTAAATAGTAGGTAATAGAGGTAGCCCTAGGATAGAGCCTTAAATTAAAACGTTAGAGAGTACTAGATAATATTTTAGATAATATTAATAATAAATAAGCTATTAAAGCTAATTAGGTATTATTAATATATCTAGGCCCTAAGAAGGTATAGTTTAAGGTATAGGATTACCTAGCCGCGACTATCTTTAGAGAAGGCTCTAAAGTAATACCCTAGAAGCGTAAGGAGCGCGTAGGGGAATTACTTTATATAATTAAGGCTATTAGCTATATAGATATATTCGCTACTTAGGATAGAATAATTATTAAAGGGAGAGGTTATATAAAGCTTAATCTATTATTATAAAATATATTAAAGGCGATCTATTAGCTTATAAAATAGACCTAAGTAAGATTATTTAAAGATAAGGTTATATTATATATTAGAAAGTAGATCTTTATTATAAAAAATTTTATAAGACGTGAAGCTACTATTCCTAGGGAAGATAGTAGTAAAGCTCCGGCTAATAGTAGGGGTTATATACTTTTTTAAGTAATTAAACGCTTTCTCCTTAATACTTATCTTAAACTCCTAGAAGCTAAGCGTCTAACTATATATAATAAATATTAGTAATAGTAGTATAATAGTTAGATCTAGGTCTATATATTTAACCTATTTAGTCCTACTATTCTATTACTTATACTAGATAGTTATTATAATAAAGGTAGATAGTCTATCTCTAATAAATAGTATAAGGCTACTAAGCTTAATACTAACTTATATTAATATTAGTATAAGTTTATATAGATAGTATCTTAGGAGCGCGAACCCTTTATTAAAGCTCTATAAAGACTTTAACTAGACTTATTAAGAATAGTTAGTAAGCTAGACTAATAGCTTAAAATTCTTAAAGATAATATAGTAGCCTTACTTAAGTAGGTAAGTATAAAGACTAAGTAGTTATCTAAACTACGCGATAAGCTTACCTTAGTAAACGCCGGAGGTTAATATCTTTTAGTAGGAAACTATAGATAAATAATTCTTATATAATAACTTATTTAGCCTTATTTAAGGACTACTTTAAATTATACTATAGTTAAATCTTTGCTAGTAATATTATATTCTATATATTTTAGTATCCTATCTATTCCCTATTTAATATATAATTTAGATTAGTTTACTAACTACGTCCGCGTATTTTAGAAGATAGTTATAGATAACTTATTCTATAACTAGGTAGTAGGTTATAGTAATTTAATAGTAACTTATAGGCTTAATCTTTTTTCGTATAGTAGTAGTATTAAGCCGGTGTATTTAATTCTTATAATAGTATACCTTAAATAGGAAATCCTTTAGGATTAAGTTAGTTAAGTAGATAATATACCTAATTATTCCCGCGTAAATATAATTACGGCGTAATATAGCATTAATCTATATAGCTATTTAAAGGTAGTTTTAGCTTTAATAAGGGCGAGGAATCTAGCTAAGAGAAAATATAATCTTTATTAGGAGTACTATCTATCATTCTATCTTTATAATAGAATTACTTAGGATCTACGTATAGTTAGACGTCGTAATAGAGTATAAAATAAAGACTTCTAGTATAGCGCGCGAATATAAAATAATTATTTAATTATACTAGGTAAGATATATTTATATTATAAGGGCTATAAGAATAGTAGAAACTATCTTATACTTTAAACTAGTAAGCTCTTATAATATTATCTATATTTAGGGGACGCGTTTATCTTCTTAGCGTAGTAGCGCTACTAATAATAGATCTATTAGGATTAACTACTATTTAGCCGTAGCTTAGCTAGTATATAAGATAGGACGTAGATACTACTAGAGTATAAATATAGTTTAAGTGCGGTAATAAGTTAATAAGTTATATAAAATTTAAAACCTTTAGATTAGTAGACTTTATATAGGAAGTATTATAAAACTAGATACTCTTACTACTTCTAATCCTTAATAGCTACCTATAAAACCGGCCCTACTATTACTAATATTTATAGTACTAATAGAAACTACTAGCTATTACTAGTAATAACTTAAGTAGTTTTCTAAGATCTAGTAAAACTATATATTTATTTAATAGGATAGATTAGAAGCTATAAACGTGGATTATAGGGGTATATATAGTTATAGAAATTTAAGGTAATAGTCGCTATATATTATAGCCCGTACCTAGTAATACTATAAGTATATATAGGAAGCTATACCTTAGGGGATATTATAATAGCCCGAAGGTATCTTAAGTCTATATCTCGCTATAAAGACTCTATATACTAGGGCCTTATTATACCTATAATCCTACCTAAAGTAGCTAATATCTAGCTATTCTTACTCTCCTAATAGACGAGATATCTAAAAAGATATAAAATTAATTATTAGGCCCCTATTTATAAAGGTAAAGTTATCTTTATAGTAGAGAGTTAATACGGGGTAAGGTTTAATTAGGTAATTAAGTCCTAGAAAAATAGATATATTAAGTCCTAAAGAAACCTAATAGTAAGAACTATAATTAATAGCCTAGAAATTAAACTAATAAGGATTAGTAGAGTAAATTACCCTAACTAAAGATTATTATTAATCCCTTCTCCTAGGATAGGATATTAATAAGGTAATATAGCTAGCGTTAATAGAAGTAAAAGTTATATAGAATATCTATATCTAGAATATATAAGCTTTAAGGATACTAATAAATATTATTTTAACCTAGGAATATTAACTCTTATAGTTAGGAATTCTAGAGTACTCTATATCTTTATACCTCTATAATTAGCTTCTATATATTCTTATACTTAAATCTTATATCTATAATAGGCTCTTCAGGTATAGTAGCTAGAAAGATTACTTTCCTTAAAAATATATAGAGCTAGATTATTATACCTCCTCTAAGATTAATATATCTCTATTAATAAGTATAAACGCGCTAGCTTAAAGATTTAAGTCTACTATAGATTTAATATTAGAAATTAGGTTTAGCCTAGAGATATTTAATTATAATAGTATAATAAATTAGATATAACTATAATTAACCTCTAAGGGGAAAGATTAGATAGTACTCTACCCTAATACTAGTATATAATAACCAAATATATATAGTAATAGTCCTACTTACTATATTTCCTTTAAAGATATAAAATTACTAAAGCGGTAAGTATTAATCTATCTAGTACTCTATTAGTAGTATTTAGGTAATACTAGTAATATCGCCGCTTTAGATAATATAGTTATAAGGAATAGGGGTATAACGTCTACTTATAAGTAATTACCCTACCGACTTAGGGCCTTAAAGTAGAGCTATCTAGTAACTATAAAGGAGCGGATAATAGAGCTTATATAAATAAATAGCTATCTACTCTAGGAGCTAGCCTACTATAAAGATACTAGAGCTATAGATATTAAATTATACGCGAAGGTTATTAAACTATATAAATTACTAGAAGATACGCTAAAAGAATAATCTTAAAAGCGAGTAGGCGTTAAACAGGCTCTTCTAAATTACTAGGGTATTAATTTTAGTAATAGAAATATTAAAAATAGTATTTTTTAAGCGCTAGGACTATTACTAGGGCTAGCGCTAAAGCTAAGCCTTAGCTTTATAAAGTTTAGATTAAGATTAATCTTACTAGGGATAATATATTATAAATATATAAATATTTACTATACTATTCTAAGACGTGAAACGCCTATAAAATAACCCCTATATTAGGTACGGAGGAGGCCTAGTTATAAGGATAAGATAGGTAGGGCTAGTAAACTACCTAGAGTCTTACTTAGGACCTCGCTAATATTAAGTACCTTAAAAAGTTATATCTAGTATCCTCTCTAAAATTACTACTAATATTAGATATAACTTTTTTTACTAAGTAGGGATTAGAATTAGAGACCAGCTCTAACGCGCTATACTAAATTAAAGCGGGGTACCTAATTTAGAGTAGGGTACCTAAGTTAGAGTAGAGAGCTAAAACTAGAGTAGGGCGTTAGAATTAGAGTAGAGCGCTAGAACTAGAATAGGGTAATAGAAAATAAAGTATTAAGCTACTCTCTAACTCTAATATAATAGCGTATACTAGTACGTAACTTAAATAGATCTAGTAGATTATTTATCTATAATACTAAGATTAATAGAAGGTTCTAATTCTATAATATTATAATTAGCACTTATAAGCTAATTTATAAATTTATATACTTACCTCCTAATTTACTATATTTATATTTTTCTTATAAATTCCTTAGTAAAGTTATCTAGATTTATATTTTAAAGTTTATTTAGGAACTTATAATAGAAGAAGCTCTTTACTAATATATAACTAATAAAATTATAGATTAGTAGGTTCTAATTACCGCTTATAAATTAATACCTCGCCTTTAGGAGTAAATCTAGTCTATAATATATACCTACCGCGAGATAGTAAATTAATAAAGCCTAGATATTATTATATCTAGAGAGACTCTTTAGGCGCTTAGGGACGCGATTAAGGATTACTAGAGGTAAATCTATAGAGACTCCGGTAAGATAGCTTATTTACTTAGATATATATTAATATTTTAGATATTCTTATAATATAAGCTACTAGAAGATTATATAGGGATACCTTATATAGTTAATAAGAATATTCTTTACTTAGGCTAATATTAGGGTGAACTAAATAATTATAAATAAGCTACTTATAAACTTAATACTTAGATCTATAATCTTAATAATATCTATTAGTAGCGTACTACCTTTATTCTTAATAAACTTATACTTAATTAAACTTATATTAAAAGTAAGATATATACTACTTTAGTAAGAGATAGATAACTAGGTAGTAATATCTAACTATTAATTAAATATTATAACTAGGAAGTTTTAGCGGTAGTATTAAGGAAAGGTTAACTTCTTATAATAGAGCTATTCTTAAAAGGTAATAGTATAAAGAGGAAAATCTAGTATAGTATAAGCTAAATCTAAAAGAAATACTTTCGCGAGCTTAATAATCTATTAAGGTTTATAATTAATAAATATACTAGTAAACTACCTATTAAGTTATTAAGCCCTAAAATTATAGAATTAGCCTTAAACTATCTTACTCTAGTACCTCCTCCGTACTTTAACCTATATTAGGGAGAGGAAGGCTTATACGCTTTAGAAGAGACGGGTTAAGAGAAAGCCTATAAACGAGACGAACTAAGTTTAATAAATATAGCTATCTAAAAGATTCAGCGTCTTCTTTAAGCTCTTTAGCCGCCTATTAAGTATACTTTATAAACGCGGGGATTTATTTTAGGGGCCTTTAAAGATATTATATTAATTATAATAGTTATAGAATAATAGAGGTTATACGAGACTATTCTATATATAAGCTATAGATATATATAGCTATACGGGCTACCCCACCGACTTAGTACCTAAACTCCGTCAGCCTAGTATAGTATTACTATTAAAACTACTCCTAAGCCCCTTTATCTTATCCCCTCTTTCTAAGATCTAAAGGGGATATTTACCTTAAGGTAGGTCTACTTTCTATCTCCTTATTATATAAAGTCTCTAACCTACTTTAGGGATTTATCTTAAATCGCTTAGGAGCTTAATTTAAAGTATTAGTTATATATTCTAGTTCTCCCTTTAATAGTTCTATCTCTACCCTTAATATATTTAATTTATTCCTCTTACTTTCTAGATCTACTCCTATATTAGTCTACTCGTATTATATAGTACTAAGGCCTATATTCTCTAGTAGAATAATACTAGGGCTTCTAGTATAGGTGACTTTAAGCTTATTTAAGAAACCGCTTAAGACTTAGATAGTAGTATATTTATAGTCTAGGCATTTCTCTATATCCTAGTAAAGAGTATACTCTTTAGCCTTATAGTTACGGTTAACGCGTTAAGTAGGATATAATTTATTATTAAGAATAGTATTCTAATTATATAGTATCTTATCTCCTCGACCTTACTTATAGTCTAGATACTATTTATTACTCTATATCCCTATTAATATAGATTACTTTAGCTAGGGAAGGGCTTTATACCACCATAAACTCTTAAGCTTTTAAAAGGGATAGAATACCTTCTAATAGTATTATTCTATTAGATATAGAGGAAGAGTAGATATAGTTTAAGATATCTATTACTATCTATTACTTTAGTATAGATCCTATACTTTCTACTACTATTTAATAGTATCTCTAAGGAAAGTAGTATATATATTAGTTTTCTGCGGTTTAACGTAGATATAATTATGATAGAAATAAGGTTAGGATCTAGAAATCTAAGATATCTTACCTTTTATAATATATTATATATAGAGTAAGTATAAGACTTTAATTTTAGGGGTTAGGTACTCCTAGTAGCTAATAATCTAATATAACCGCTAATCTTTCTAGGGCTAATAACTAAAGTTTAAGAAGTGATACCTATAATCTATAGTAATTACTACCTATAAGTTATATAGAAGGATCTCGTTTAGAGTAGTATTAACCTAGTAGCGCGCTAATATTCCTTACTATATTTAATATAATAGTTATATACTAAGCGCTAACTTCTTCTATTAGCGAGAATATAATTTTATCCCTAGGGTGCTATACTAATATATACTAGACTAGTTAGGATAGAGTATATATAGTAAGGCTAAGCTTACCCCTATTAATTACTATTACTACTTAAAGAAAGTGAACGCTATATAAAAGGTTTTATAATAGATACTAGGCTTTAAGATATTACCTTTACTCTAGTATACTTTCCTAAGGTAACTCTATATATCCCCGTTTCTAAAGTAAATAATAGACTTCTAAAAGTCCCCTCCTTAAATTAGGTACCTTCTAAATTAATTCTTAACGCTTTATTAGGGTATCTTTAGTATAAGTATAAGTATCCTAAACTCTCTTCTATCTATAGTCCTTTAAAATAACTCTTAAGGCTACTCTATAACGCTTTACCTATTATAATTAGCGGGTATTTATAAATTAGATCTCCTTAGTAATTACCTCCCTTTTACTATCTACTAGCTTATATAATAGTAGTAGTAGTTATAGACTATTATAAAGCGTTTCCTTTAATATTAAATTATTTATAAATTTATCGCTACCTAGACTTAAAAGGAATAGATCTTAGAATCTATTAATAGCTTAGAGGGAATACCTTTAAATAAGGAATAGGGTTTTAAGTAAATTATAAACCTAAGGAAGGTTAGCGATTTTATATTTATAAAGAAGTAGTAAAGACTTTATAATTAGACGTAATAAGCTAATTCCTCTACTATTTATTATAACCTATTAAATATATTTATAAATTTTCCTTATAAAGTAATCTTAAAGCTAATAGAGGTTAAGTAACTAGGCTAGGATATAGATAGGTAGATAGCCTCTAAGAAGTTAGCTATTTTCCTCCTTATATTCGCCGTAGTATAGAAAATCTACTATAATAGCGATATTATAAGAGGACTAGTTAGGTAGTATAAGAGCGTATAAATTAAAGTTAGTAGGGAATTTATATATATAGAGTATACTAGCTATTAATATATTATCTAAGGTAAGCCTAACCTTAGTTAATATTATTATAAGTATTATATAGTATAGTTAATAGCCTTTATATTCTCTACTAAGAATTATAAGGTCTAGGTAATACCCTTCCTTAAACTATTTATAGATATTATAAGTAACTATAGTTAGTAGTTCTAGAAGTAATATACTTTATAAATACTTTAAGGACCTCTTATAAGTACTAGACTACTATTTTATTATATTATACTAGAATCTCTAGAATTAATTATTAGGAGAAGCTTAGGACTATACTAATTTAAGGGAAAGGTAGTAGCTATTACCTAGTATAGTATAGTAAGGCGGTACGTACTAAGAGCTACTAGTAACTTTTAGCCGCTATTATTCTACCTATAATTAGGGCCGTACCTAGTATAAGAAATCTATCTAACCTATTAAGCCGGCCTTATTTATTATAGGTAGAACCTAAGTTAAAAAGGTAAGTTAAGGTAATTAAGGTTAAAAGGTCCCTTTACTAATATTAGTAGTAAACGGATTAAGTATTACTATTAATAGAATTAGAACTCTACTACCTCTTAAGTTTAAGCTAATAAGAAGGAAAAGTATTTAGAGGGTAGGGAGAGTTAGACTTATCCTTACTTAAGCCTAAGGTTTATCTATTACTTATATAATATAGAGGATAATACCTATAATATAGAAGTTAAAGACTATATAATTAATATTAATAATATTCTATTCCCTACTTTAACTTAGGTAATCCTAGTAGATACTATACTTATTAGTACTTAACTTAAAGCCTATAAAGAGAGTAAAGAAAGTATCCATATCTTTACTAAACTATTAATTAAATCTAGTAAGATTTTAGCTAAAATACTTATAAAGGTAATAGATATAGTCTTTAAATAACTTTAAGAATCTCTTTTTAAGGAATATATACTATAGTAATAGAAAGCCGATTATTACTCTAGACTGAAATATAATTATAGACCTAAAATTAAAGATAAAGAATAGTATTTTAAAAGGATATAATAACTAATAAGTAAATATAGCGAAAGTAACTATAATTAATTTAAAAGAGATAACTTTATAAAATATAGAGAGGTATAAGACCTTATAATAGATATAAATATATTCTAATATAAATAGCTTAGGTCTTTATTAAAGATTTCTAACTTAAGGCTTATATTAATATATAATAAAAGCCTTAAGGCGATAATATTAAGAGGAAAATAGTTACTTATATTAAATTACTATCACCTAGCTTCTATATATAACTTACTATATATAGATTAAGTAGACTACTACCTATCTCTACCTTTATATTATATTTAATTAACTCCACTATATTTAAAGAGCTAGATTTAGTAGAAAAGGGTTAATTCGCGGTAGCGCTAGAGGTATTATAGATTAGACTAAGATAGAAGAAGAATTAAGTAATATTATTATCCTAAATATAGTTATAACTTATAATATTAGTCTTAGTAAAGATTATATTATAAATGCGAGAAAGTATTATATAATTAATATATTAGTTAATATTTAGAATATCCCTTATTATACCTTAAACCTATATAATACGCGATTCCTCCTAAACTTATACCCCTTATAGATTATAATTAACTCCTTAACTCCTATCTTATATCCTACTTAGGTTCTAGTTGTCTTAGTAGAGCCCCTAAAATAATTACCTTACTTTAAATAATATTATTTAGGATTTAGTAGGCTTAGTATAAAATCTATACTATAATATACTAAGGAAGTATAAAAGAGAACTTATAATTTAAGGTATACCTTACTCTATCCTTAGAAGGAGTACTACTTATACTTAGTATATATTAATATACTATCTTTATAACGCTACTACCTTAAACTTAATATTAGATCTAAAGTCCTAAAATAGCTATTACTATTAAAGGTAGCCTACTAAGTACTTTTTATAATATATTTATATATTATATTCGCCTCTATTTCTAGCTTTATATTAATTATTATAATATATAAATTCTAAACCTCTATATTCCTTTAGCTACTAGTAAGTAATATATTTTAAATAAATAATACTTTAGTCCTTTCTAATTCTACTTACTAGCTAGCTAGCTTTAAGTCTTAACTTTACCCTTAGCGTAAATAATACTATTATAGGGTAAGTAGTTATAAAGCTAGATAATATCTTACTAATTTGTATAAATAGTAAGAATATAGAGTCTATCCCTAAAAGACGAGATTCCTTAGATAGTTAATCTTTAATTAATATAGCTATAACTTCTAGCTTAACTATAATAACCTTAGTAATAACCTTAGTAATAACCTTAGTAATAACCTTAGTAATAACCTTAGTAATAACCTTAGTAATAAGCCTTGGTAATAAGCCTTGGTAATAAGCCTAGTAATAAGCCTAGTAATAAGCCTAGTAATAAGCCTAGTAATAAGCTTAGTAATAAGCTTAGTAAGGTCTTATACTATATCTCTTATAGGGATTATATAATAGTTTATTATTCTAATAATATCTAATAATACTTAAGCGTATTAGTTTAATAATATATATAAGATCAAGATATATAGAAAAATCTATAGCATTTATACTAGTATAGACTTCCCCTAGCTTAGTACCCCTAGGGTTATAGATATAGATTACTAGAATTAGACTGATTTCTTATCATATCTTTAATAATGCGCTATATTAGATATTAGTAATAAGGGTAACTTAACTACCTTTATAGGATATACCGGCGTTTTATAGGTTAATAACTAGTATTTCCTGAAATTAGGCCTTTATTTAGATTCTTTAGCACCTTCTTATAATCTTAATATAACCTCTATAATCTTATACTTTATAGGTTAAAGAGGATAGATAATAGGGTAGTTATATTAACTCGCTAATTATACTTAGTAGAAGTATATCCTATCTAGAGTAATTTTATAAACCTATAGTAGACTTATATAAATAGCCTATTCTAATATTTATCTTTTATAGTTAGCTAGTATAAGTTAAATCTTAACTAATAACCCCTAAATAGTTATATAAGCTAGGACGGGTTAACTACTTAATAAAAGGTACTTATAGGAATTTTAAATCTTAAAGTACCTTATATAAAGCTACTACCCCTAACTATATAGCTTTATATATAACTTTTTATTAATTATAAAGCTATAGCTTAAGTACTTAATATAGCTATAAGCTTATAAATATTAAAGTAAGTCCGTAGGTAATAAATTTACTCTTTATTAATAGTAAAAACCCTCTTTTATTTTAATACTAATCTTAGACTAGACTTTAATAGGGAGCTAAGATAGATAAGCTTTACTCTTTATTATTATAATACCTTTTTCTATCTAAGATTTATTTAAGGCCTTAAGCTATATATACTTTAACTAATAATTTTATAGGAGTAGGGGAAAGGTAGCTAAATATTAGATTAATCTCTATCTACGCTATATACTTTATAAGGTTATAGCCTACCCGCCTTACTATAGTACGCGGGGATATAGTATTATAGTGAGTAGATAATAGCTTAAAGCCTACGCTTATATAAAGGTAGTAATAGTAGTAGAGCTCTTCTTCTATCTAGCTATATTCCTATAGGTTATTTTTTTAGCTACTATATAGGTACTTAATAGAGAGTCCTAATATAATATAAGATTTAGGTACTATTAAGATTACTTATATTAGCTATATTATCTAGAGGATATATATAGGCCGCTCCCTTATAAATAGTAAAAAATAGTAGGGCGGGTCTTTTAGGGCCTTACTAGACTAGGTTTAAGTAGACTAGACCTTTAACTTAATTAGGATACGGAATTCCTAATTAATTAAATAGCTTGATATTATAGCCTAATACTAGTATTCTACTAGAAGAGTATATAATAGGTATAAAGTAGCTATTAATATAGCTAATATTAATATTAAGTAGACCCGTAAAGCTCCCTTTAATCTTACTTCCTAATAGGTTAAGATTTAGTCCTATTTATATTCTCCCTACCTATTAAGTTAGGAAGGTATACTAAGTAAGAGCGTTATTAGGGAGCGTAGTTACTAAAGGATTACCTACTAGAGATATACTACTAATATTTAAATTAAAAGAGATAGATAGTTACTTACTATATATATTAGTTATTAAAATAGTTAGAGTAGTAGATATAATCCTAGTACTCTAGGCTACTAGAGCGCTTATTACTAGTATAGTACTTTAAGCTAGGACGGTACTCTTAAGTATAATAGTTATAGTAGTTATAGTAGTATTCCCTATTCTAAAAGTACTTAGAAAGGAGGTACTACTTAATACTAGGACGGAAATAGTACTTATAAGAGTAACTATTATTAATAAGAGCCCTAATTATAAAGTACTTAAAGCTAAGGTAGAGGCTAAAGAAGCTAGGGTAGATATTATACTTATAGTACTATAAGTAACTCTACTTATAGAAGGGAAATTACTTAAAGCTTAAATATTTAAATTCCCCTACTCCTTAATAGTAACTATACTCCTAAGTATAACTATATTAATAAGGGGTAATAGGTAGTTATATAGAGTTACGGCTACTAGAGCCGCGAATAACTAAATCGCGATCTAATAGGAAGTATTTATTTTAACTTAGGGATTAACTAGAAAATAACTTAGAGAAAAAATATAGTTAGATAAATAAGCCCTTTTATACTTAATTAACCTAAATTAGATATTTATTTAAATCTATTATAAGATACCTATATCTAACTTTTTAGTAGGAAAGTAGGAGAAAATAAGGATCTAGCCTTTCTAGATAAAGTGAAGACTACTAAATCCTTAGCTATATTAAGTAGAAAATTTATAGAAGAACTAGATTACTAAACTCCTATACTAAAGATTATAGCTTATAATAGTAATAGGATAAGATAAATAATACTATAAAAATAGACTAGTAGATACCTTAATATAAAGAATCTTTACCTTTATTCCCCTCTTTTTAACTCTATAATAATTATAGCTTATTAAGATAGTTACTATCTATCTAAGACTAACTCTATTAAATAAGGTATTACTTATAAGGTCTCTCTTAGCCTTATTATATATCCCTTTTATTAATAATTTCTCCCTCTTAACTCTACTACTTATAGATAATAGCCTTATAAGGAGATAATAGTAAGCTTAACTAACTACCTACTCTAGCCTTTTAATACTTTAGGGTATAGGTAGGCACGTAGTTATTAGAATCTTTATCTAAGCTTAATAATAAAGTAAAATAGAAGCATTTATAATAATATTTTATAGATTACTTCTTATTAATAGTAGACTATATATATTACTTTAAATTAATTTATAAGAGAGGATTACTATCTCTACTACTATTAATATCCTTATCCCTTCTATCTTTTACTCCTCTTTTATATAATAATACTTTAGTTTTAAAGGAGGAACGTCTAATTAGGATTTTAATTAGTATTTAGAGTTATAATTAAAGGGTTTAGAGTCCTACTTATATTCTAAGTTTATTATAGCTACTCTATAATTATAAGTCTAAAGCTATAACTAGCTTCCTACTTAGGTTCTAGGATAGATTAAGGGTATTTATCTACTATAAGCTATTAATATAAATTTTTAAAATCTAGAGTCCTACTCTTACCTTTCCTATTATATAGGATTATAGGTTTTACTAGTATCCTATTAAGGGTAAAGCGTTCCTCCTAAAAATTAGCGACGCTATTATTAAGCTTATTTAAGTAGTCTATAAGTTATAAGTATAAATTAGAGGTAATTTAAGTAGAAGAACTTACCTATAATATCTATATTACTCTTTAAATTAAGCGTCTATAGGAAGAAAGGATTAATAACCCCTCCTAGCGGCGAGCTAATTATATTAAAAATTTTAGCCGGCTTAGTAGTAGGATTTCTATTTTAAAGAGGAGTATAACTATTACTATTATAAATAAAGGTTAGGGTAGAAGTAGATAGAGTTAAGTGCCTTTCTTTAGGTATTATAGCTACCTTAATAGGCGATTAGTAGAATTAAATAGATTCTATATTAATAAAGGCTATAGCGTATATTATAGGAATAAGGGCGTAAGGAGGCTATTATATATATTAAGTACCTTATTATACCTCCCTTAAATTAAGGCTAAGGCGTATCTTCCTACTTTTATATATATCCCTACCGATCTCTAACCTAAATATATAGCCTCCTAGCGAGAAAACTTATATCTAGTTAGATAGGGTATAATATATCCTAGCGCTCTCTTATTATACCGCGTAGAAGGGCATTATCTATTAAGTTATATTAGCTAGACCTAAGCTAATCTTTAAGTTAAGTATATCCGCGAGGCTACTATTATAAGACCTTAAGCCTAAAGAGGAGATTAGAGTCTTACTATTATATTACTAGACTAACGCTATTTAGATCCTTTTATATAGTAAGGTATATACGTAGGAAGTAACTAGTAATTAAGCTACGCTAGCTAGCTAACTTTATACTTAAGCTAGGTACTAGTTAAGATATTTACTACCTTATAGCCCTCTTATTAATATTATTTAAGGCTTATATTAGCTAAGTACTAGTAAAACTACTAAATCTTATAAAGATAGGTATCTAGGCTTTAAGCTCCTCCTAAGTAAGAAAAACCTCCGTAGGGCTATTTTAGCGTAGTAAGGTAGACTTAATCTATAACCGCTTAGACCTTAAAGCTTATTATAGAATAACTACTAAGTTTTATAAGTATATAGATAAGTAGTATAAGGGCTTAAGTAGATAATTTACTTAGTTATATAATAATTTAATATAGACGTAGGCTTTAGCTTAGTTTAGGGACTTCCTCTATTTAAGCTGAACCCTAGGGATATAGTAGAGTAAATAGGACTAGGATAAATATTATAAAAGGACTAAGGGCGGGTAGGTATTAATTAATAGGAAGGATATAGCCTAGATTTAGGTAGGCGCCTAGCTAAGGGGTATAACTAGTAATTAGGAGTTTAGATAAATAAGGGAAGGAAAATATAAGAAGAGTTAGAAATAGTAAGAGGTATATATTCTTTATATCTTAAGTAAAAGTGGCGGGTCGGCTAATACTAGAGCTTTACCTAAATTAGGTGCGCTAAACCCTAAACACTCCGCCCTTACCTAGGAACGGAAATAGCTACCCTTTCACCGTCTCCTCGTTTATATATATAATATCTTTTATATTTTATTTATAAAGTTATATAAAGGTAATAATAAGAGTATTATAAAAATAATATAAATATATAAAAAGTTAAAGCTATTTTTAATTATAAAATGTTTTATAATAAACCTTAATATTTAATAAAATAAAAGGGTTAGTCTTATAATTATAATTAATAATTATATAAGTAAAACTTAGTTAATATATTAAATATATTAAAAAGATTTAAATAAAATTACTTTAAAATATAAAGTTTATATTATATAAGAGGGGAATAATTTTTATTATTATTAATAAAAAAGAAAAGATACTTAATATAATTAAATTATTAAGGGTATTATATTAAAGGACTATTATATTATATTAATAGTAGTACTAGGACTATTACTATTATTATTACTATTAATAGGATCCTCCTCTTTATCCTTATCTTTATTTTTTATAATAGAAGGGACGCGCTCTTATAATATATTAATAAGGCTTTAATAAGGCCTTAAAAGGAGAGATAGAGTAGTATATATATATTAATAGAGGATATTAAGAATACTATTAAGGGTATTTATAATATAGTTAGTACTAGTAGGGTCTATCCTAGCTAAGGTAGTAGTTAGGGCCCCCCTAGTTATAAGCTCCTAGGGGTAATTAGCTACTTATTATTACTAGCTAAATAATACTTTTTTATATTTCTCCCTATTAGCTTTATACTATAATTACCCTATGGAGCTATATTATTTTAGCTTCTAGATTTTATATATAAAGTATATATATTTTAAATAAATTTTAATAATAATTTATATTTTAATATAAATAAAGTTATAAAGAATTCTAATATTCTTATATATATTCTTTCTTTAATATATTAATAATATTAACTTAAAAAAAATTACTTTTTTATTTTTTTTTATTAAAGAAAGGATATAATATAAATATATTAATTATTAAAATATTAATAAAATTACTTTAAATTAAAAATAACTTAAAAAATATTAAATTAAGTCTTATAAATAGTTAATTAAATTATATAAAATTTACTAAGCCTTAATTAAATAAATTACTTTAAAATGTATAATAGTAATCCTTTTAAGTATACTTAGAAAACTTTAAAAGGTTATAAATATATTAAAGTTAAGCTAAAGGAGAAATAAGTTAAGTTATAAAGAAAGTAGATTAAAGTAAAATATAAGGCTTAATAATCTAAAAATAGCTTATTAAATAAAAAAAATTATAATTTATAAGCTATTTAAAGTATATAATCTAACTTTTTCAAGATAGAAAGCTTATAATTAAAGAATATATCTATATCCTAGAAATATTACTTAGCTAGTAATAACGAGTAGCTAATTACCCCTAGGAGCTTGCGACTAGGGGGCCCCTAATTAGTAGTAGAGGGAGTAGAGGTATAATAGAGGTAGTAGTAGTATTAATAAATAAGCCTATTAAAGGTTTATTAAAATCTAATAAATTAAAGAAAATTAAAACTAATATTAAAGGTAGCTATAATATTAGAAGCTTATAAGAGGTATAAATAAGAGTAATAAATAGAGGTAGAGATTTTTTATTTATATTTTATATTAAGGTTCTTATAATAGCTATATCTTATTAAGCTAAGAGAGGTATATATATAAAATAGGCTATTAAAAAGGTAAGTAAAGCTTTAATTAAAAATATTAGACTTATAAATCTTTACTTTAATATATAATATATTAGAGGTATATTATATAAAATAATATAAAAATAGGTTATAAATAATTTAATAAAGGAGGTTAAATATTATTATAAAGGGGGATAATAAAAGCCTTCTTTAATTAGTAAAAGATAAATTAATTATTAAAAGGATACTTATAAAAAAATTATTTAAAGTATAAAAAAATATTATAAAGTAAGAGGAGGATAATAATATAAATAAAAATTTAAAAAGGACTCAGTATAATTAATAAAAGATAAAGATATTATAATTAAAAAAAGGGTATTAAAATTATTTTAAAAAGGTATACTTTAAATACTTAATAAACTCTAAATAGTAATAATTTTTTATTTACTTTAAAGTATTAAGACTTCTAACTACTTTTATAATAAATTAATAAAGGATAATAAAAAGTATAATAGGAATATATTATAATGTAAATATTATATATAAGAGTATTATTTATAATTATTATAATTTAATAAAATTATAATTCTTAAAGGGTTAGCTTAAGGGGCTTTATAATTAATCATATTACTATACTCTTATTAAAGCTATATTCTATTATAAAGGGAGTACTATTAATAGATTATAACCTTCTATACCTTTAAAGCCTAAGAGCCTAGATAGAAAGATAATTATAAAGATTAGTTAAGAATATAATACTACTATTAATATAATATTTATAGTATATAATAGTACTATACTACCCCTTTACCTATAATATATAAAGGGAGGAATTTAATATAGCTGCTTTATACGTTTCACTTAGTAATAGTGGAATAACTTCCGCCTCCTTAATACTTTATCTTTCTTAATAGCCTTAATAGCTTCCTTAATTAATTAATCTATATAAATTAGAAATATCCCTGTTAATATAGTAGTAATACTATATAAAAGGCTTTATAATACTAATTAATTATCTTAAATTATTAAAAATATTAAAGCTACCCTTATAATACTAATAATTCCTAAAGCCCTCTAGTAGTATAGAGAAGCCTATTTCTTTATAACTAATCTATCTCTATTTATTACTATCTATTATAATAGTAATAAGCCCTAATAGTATACTCTTCTACTATACTTAGGTATATAATCTTATACTACTTTAGCTTACTATTAAAGGCTTTAGTAGCCTCTTTTATTAAATTCTAAAGCCGTTATAGTAGCTTAACTACTACTACCCCTTAATTATTATCTTATTATATTAGTAAATTAAATCTATAAGTTTATCTAGGATACCGGTAAAGTATATATTTATAAGGTACCGGAGACTATTAGGTATTATATTAACTATATTATTACCTATTATAAGTATCCCCTATAACTAGGGATCCCTAAGTTAAGTAATTAATATACTGCCTTAGTAGAACTATCCTTTTATCTATTTAATTAAGCTACTAATAGCCCTACCTTTTAAAAAGTAGTTTTTTTATTATTAAGAGTACTAAGTATTATTAAAATCTCTTATAACTTCTATTATATATTATAAAGTATTAGCTGTTATTAATAGGGGGAACTTCTAAGAAGTCTCTATTAGTAAAAATACCTACCGCTATATCTACTACTTTCGCCCTATCTAACTTAGAGTTACTTATAAGAATACCCCTAATAACCCTAAGTCTTATACCTCTAAATCTTAGTACTAATCCTATAACTTATAAGACTTCTATCAAAGAAGCTATATATAAATAGCCTATTAGACTAATATAATATCTAGCTATAAGTAAGAATATAGGCTTTACTAAGGCTTAGTATACTAAGTTATAAAATATATATATTAGTATTATACTACTAGCCCTACTACTAGCGCTAGGACCTATAAATCCTAGTATACCTCCTAGAGTACCTTATAATAATAGTACTCCCCGCTTTAATCTTAATAATATTAGATATTTTAATCCCTTCTATAATAATTAATCTATAACTACCACCTCTAATATTAAATATACTAGTAAGACTACCTATTTCCGCGACGTTTATATATTTATAGACCGTATTAAGGACGTTATTTAAGTAAGGGGTAATACTATTATCTACACGAACCTTTAACTATATCTCCGTAGAACTACCTAGGGATAGTATACTACTAAGCTTAGAGAAGGTAATAAACGTCTTATTACTTATAGTATTAATAAATAGTATTATCTATTAATATAACGGTAGAAGGCCCAACGCTATATTAGTATAGGCATGCTAATCTATAAGAAGTACACTATATAAGATACTTCCCGATAGAGAGAGCCTTAGGAGTACTCTTAAACTATTATAAGAGTAGCTAAGGATTTAGAGATTAGGGTAATAAAGGATTATATTCTTCTTATCTAGCATAGTCTTAATATAGAATTCCAGCGCGATATTCCTAAACCTAGTAAGAATACTAACTATAACGAGGTCCTTACCTTATTAGACCGTAGGAAGTATTAATAGTAAAACTATACCTCTTAATATTTAAAATCGTCTTAGTAAAAATAGCATAGTAGGTATTAATCTCTATTTTAACCTTTTTAGTCTTAATTTTAGTCTTAATCGCGATAGCCTTCCTAGTAGTTACTACCTTTTTAACCGTAGTCACGAACTAATAATAATACTTACTATAATAATTAGTACTAGAAGCCTCTACTAGGCTATTAACCCTACTAAGGCTATTAATAAGGCAATTAGGGCGTAAACGTCTATACCCTTCTAGCATAGCCTATAAGACTTTAAATAACGGTACTAGCTCTATTAAACGGGTCTAATTCCTTTAATAGGGCACCTTAATAAGGTCCTCAATATTAAGGGAATTAAAACCAGAACTAGAATTAAGGAAATCGCTTTCCCTTTAGACTATAAGGGGAACAATAGCGATAGGCTCCAAGACCTCTATAGGTCTACTAGGCTAGTACTAAGGAAGCCTTTAAGAGATAGCCCTCTTAAAGCCCTTAAGGTTATAATTAGGAAGGACCACACTAAGATTTCACTTATAAGCCCTCTAATTTTCACTAGGAAGGTTCTTATAAACCATCCTAGGAAGAAACCTTATAATATTATTAAGTATTAGTAATAGAAGACGTCGAGGTAGATAATAGCTATAACCTTAGAAACTATTTCTCTATAACTAGTCCTTTCTTAGGTTATAAATATTATTATTACTATCTAAGATTCCTATTAAAGAATAAACTCTTTAATTACCTTTATAATTAATACTAGAAGGCTACCTTATTAAAGCCTTTTATAATTATTTTAAATCCTTTTATAATTAATCTACTAGCTACTAATACTTTAATAAATACTAACTTAGTAAATTATTCCATAAAGGACTCTATTATAATTATTTTATTAATAGTAGCTATATAAGGGATAGGCTATACTTTTAAAAACTATTACTATACTATTATAGCTATTAAGTAGACTATTAATAATAAAGATATTAAAGTCTATTTTAATTTAAGATATTTAATATTAATTATAAACATAACTTTTATTTCTACTATTATAGAAATTAGAACTATACCCTCTAGTATCCCTATTAAGGGCCTTAGTTCTAAAATTTCTTATTTTAATAAATTTACTATTATAGCTTTCTTTCCTTATAATTTAATTAATAAAAAGCCTATAATTATATATATTACTAGAGAAATTTATATAATTAATAATTTAAAAGTTAAAATACTTATAAGAGTAGATATTCTTACTCTAAAAGCTATAGTATTAGATTTTATAAAATAATAAACTATTATTAATAGCTATTAAATTATTAAAATCCTAATAAGTACATAAATTTACTCTTTATTAGTAAAATAAGTAATTAAGAATAAGAAAAAATTCTTAATTCTTATAAAGACTACCGCCTTAGTAGCTATTATCTTTAATAGGACTCTATTACATAATTAAAACCTTCTCTTTAAGCCTTCTTATAATCCTAATCTTAGGTATATTAGTAGTATATTTACTTATATTATTAAGGTCTTTATTAACAATAGTATTAATAAAGATATTATTATTCCTAGGAAGATAAGATTAAAGATTATAAAAGAGTTTAATTATAATAGATATTTTATAATTAATATATACTACTCTAGCCTTATAATAAGTAGTTAGCGTAATAGTTAGAAGGGTAAATAAGCTAAAATTATTATATTAGCTATTATATTAGCTATATTAGCTATATCCTTATTAAATATAATTAATAAGAAGGCTCTTATAATATCTATAATATCGATTATATCTATTATTTAGGCTCTTTTTATAGAGTTAAGTACTATTATTAACCCTAGTCTTAAGAATATACTTAAGAATAGAGTTAGAATCTATAGAGAAGTATATATTATAAATTAACTAGCTAAAGTTATTAAATTATATTAGGATCTTTTTATAAATAATATAAATATAGTTAATATCCTAGAAGAATAATAAATATTAATTCTATTAAAGCTAAATATATTATCTAAGCCTATATAAGTATATCCCCTTAGGGTAAAAGATAGAGATATTATTAATAAGACCTTTAATAAGCTTTAAGCCTAGGGAAAACTTATATAATTAGATTAGCTAACCCTATTTAACTATCTCTACTTTATAATTTAGTATAATACTCCTACTAAGTAAAAAGGCTATATTATAATTAATATATAAGAGCTTAATAAAATTATAAAGAATAATATATATCTAATATAATAATATTAGTATAGGGTTATTAATATATAATAATTATTAATATTATAGGATAAATCTACTAATTTTAGGTTTAGGTAAAGGATTAGTATAAGCTTATAATAATAAATTATTATAGTTAAGAATAGTTATCTATAACCCTTATAAGTTATAAAGGTTCCCTATTATATATATAATAGTAAACTAATACTATATTTTAAGAATATTAGGAGTTTATAAAGGCTTATATTAATAATATTATTGTCTACTTATATATCTTATAAAAATATCTAAGTTATTTATATAAGGTTTTTAATCTCTTTTATTAAAAATAAGTAAGCCTTTCTCTTATAAAGTTATTTATTAGCTATCTATCTATTACTCTATTAAGATAGTATATTAATAGCCTAGGTATATTTATAATAAAAGAGAAAATTATAGTTATTACCTTATTATAATTTCTATAAAACCTAGCTAACCTAGAAATATTTTTTAAACTAACTAATTAGCTCTACTTATCTATTAAGAAATATATATAGAGGGTAGACCCCTTATAATAGAGAAAGGTAGTCCTTAATAAGGGCCTTAATATAGGTATAAAGGGTTATATATAAAAAAGGAAGGTAATTAAGGTAATTTTTTATAAACTTATATAAGAGGAGCTTAGTACTTTTTAGGATTTATAAATAGCTTTTAAGACTCCCTAATTTCTTATTTACTACAATTATACTAGGGTTCTATATATAGATTTAAATACCTTAAAAGTAGTAGGATTTACGGCTATTATATACTATATAAAGGGGGATCCTATATAGTTATTAAGGCCTTTTATAAGGATAAATATATAGCCTATTATATTTTTTAGTTACTATCTTAATGATATAGAGAAGAACTATTAGCCTATTAAACTAAAAATTACTAATATTATATAGGTTATTAGGAAGGTTTAATATATAATTAAATTAAATCTATAACTACTTATAATTATTTATTCTAATTATTCTACTATAATCCTAATATTAAAATAATTAATAATAAGGATTATAAGTATAAATAAATTAAATCTCTAGCTTATATAAGCTTCTTAGTACCTTTCTTTATTTAATTTAAAATTATATTATAAATCTAGAAAATTAAATATAATCCTTAATATACTATTAAGACTTTAAATTATTAATTCTATTAAGAACTCTAATTTATTATATAAAATCCTTAATATTCTCTTTATATCCCCTAATAATCTCCGCTATAATACTAAAGGCTTTAATAGTCTTACTATCTACTATATTATAAATATAGAGATAATAGAGGATTTTAAATCTTAATTATAAATAAGCTATTAGAATAATAAGTAATAGTAAAAGATCCTTAATATATTAAAGCCTCCTATAAATAATAATCTAGATATAGTTTTAAAATATAAGAAACCTAGGATATTATTTATTCTTAAGGATAGGCTTATTTTTTATATTAATAGTAAGAAAAGGTAATATTTATATATTCCTCCTATTATAAAGAAGGAATTATTTAAATAGCTTATAACCTTTTTAATTATAATAGTTATTATAGATATTATAACTAACTTTCTTATATAATATATATTAGATATCTAGTTAAGAACCTTTAAGCCTATATTAGCTACTACTCTTAGTACTAATTTAATTAGATAAGAAGATATCTATTATATAGGGAATAAGTCCCTATATTAATACTACCTATACTATTTTATATAATAATAATAGATTCTATAATTACCCTACCTACTATATTATTAGGTATAAATTACCTACTAATAATTACTTATAAGTTCTTAAAGAAGGTCCTTCTTATACTAGATATTAATACCTAAACCGCCCCCTAGTAGGCCTAGGTTATAATTTTATCTCTACTATTATATAACTAGGGAATTCTATATAGTATTATTAGTAATTAAGATCTTTAATTTATATTAGACTTTTAGTAAAAAGTCTTTAAATATTTTAAAGTTAAATTTCTTATATTTATAGCCTATTATCTATAAACTAATAGATAAAGTAAGTATATTAATTAAATTATAGAAATTATTATATAATTTTACCTTACCTACTATCTAATTACCTAGAATTAATAGGATTATATATTCTTATATATCTAGGCTAATATTAATAACTCCCCTACTATTATAGGATATACTCCTAATAAGCTCTATTATAGTTTTAGGGTAAATAATAGTATAGATATACTAGTAATTAATAATATCCCTACGGAAGCCTTTAATAGCTTATAACTTACCTACTAGGAATAGGTAGAAGATACTATAGCCTTTAATAATATAATAATAAAATACCGCTATAATAGTAAATATAAAAGTTTATAATTTAAAGAAAATAATAAAGTCTTTCTTTACTTATATAAAGGTTATAAAATCCTTAGCGTTTCTAATAAAAAACTTTTATAATAATATACTAATCTATTTAGAATTTTATAAAAGGTAGGATTACTCGCCTATTAGCTTAAGCTACCCTCTATAATATATATATAGCCGGTAGTACTAGTAGTATAGCTTAAGTTAAAAATAGGAGTAGATCTATATAAGAGGATATTTAATTAAAAGCTACCCCCTATTATAGCTAAAGATAGTACTATTTATAAAGATAAGTATAAAATTAAGAGATTACTAGATAAATAGTATTTAAGAGGTAAAACTTAGTACTTAGTAAAGTAGGTTAGCTATAGTAATAAGGATAATTTATAGTATAACCTAGCAGACTTATCTAAGGCTGGCGATTTAATAAAGGTATATAAAGACGCCTATATTAGTATTATAAATAGCTCTAATTAACTATTAGTAAACGGAGTCGTTTACTTTTTTAATTTTACTAGTATACTAATATAGCTACTTTATACGTTTCGCTTAGTAATAGCGGAATGACTTCTACCTCTCTAATACTTTATCTTTCTTAATAGCCTTAATAGCTTCCTCAATCAATTAATCTATATAAATTAGAAATGTCCCTGTTAGAATTCCCTTTAGTAGAGAAAGGTAGGGATTAGTCTTACTATTAATAAGAATAGAGAGTTCTATATATATATATACACCGTTTATAATACTTAATAGCTATATTATTACATAGTACTCTTATAGTCTTAGTAAAATAATATAAGTAGAACTAATATCTTAGTAAGTTAAGTTAATACTTTAGTACTAATACTTAGTACTACTTACCTTATAATATTAACTTAAATACTTAGTACTAACTATTAGTACTAACCTAAATACTTAGGCTAGGAATTTTATAGCGATAGCTTTATAATATAGTAGAAAGATAATTAGTAGAGATGTAGAGAGCCTCCCTATAAACTACTACGCTAAGCCTAATATAGTATAGCTAGTATAAAGGTATCTATAAGAGCTTTTAGTAATATAACTATAATAAATACTAGTAAATAAATAATACTATTACCCTAATAGGCTAGCGACAAGATCCACCTATACGTAGTACTAGCTATAAACCTATTACTTATTCATAGAGCTAAGAGGTCTCTAGTCTAAATATAGTTAGAACGAAACTAAGATGTTATATAGTAGTAGAGCTCCTTTATATAGAGTTTTTATACGCGCGGCGAGCGCGCCCTTAGTAAATATAATAATACCTACCTTAGTTCCCGTTAGCAGTATTAGCTCTACGTATAGGAGATACTAGGTTAAGAGATAGAAGGTATATTAAGTAGAAAAGTTATAATAGATATACTAGGGCTACCCCCCCTAGCTTAAAGGAATTATAACCACGCGTAGGAGTAGGAGTAGTAACCTTATAACTATAAGTATAACTAGCAGGATTTTAATATAATCCGCTTCCTCTTATAAGTAGATTACTATATAGCTTAGTACTAGGAAATAATAATAAAACGGCGGCGACGTAGTATATTTACACCCCCTTAATAACTATAATAGCTCCCTCCTATATATTAGGATAAGATACGCGGTAATTCCTAATAGGAATATTATAAGCCTTCTACTATACTACCTAGCTAAGGAATATAATAGTAATTAAGGCCCGCGTAGTATAGGTTTAAGAGAAAAGGATATTATAATACTATATAGCACGAAAAAGGAACGGCTATAATAGCGGTAGATAGTAGGAGGGCTAAGGGCACTTAGATTAGTTAAATTATATAGGGAAGGGTAAGAGGGTAATTAGTAGGGTATAGATCTTTTAAGAGGTACTATTAGGAAATAGTATAAAGGAGGAGGCGAGGCCCTAGTATAAGAGAGGAGTATTTAGAGGTTAGGATATAATACTAAGGAAGTAAGGAGTAGAAGGGAGAGGTTAGTATATAATAATTAAGGGTCCTAAAGTAGACAACTAATTAGGAAGGTAAGAGAGATTTTCTTTTATAGGATATAGTTTCCTCTTAATAAGTTAGACTTAGAACGCCCTTATTAGCTCTAAGTAGCTAGATAGTAGAGTATAAATTAAATTAAATTAAATCACCCCGATAGCTATATATTTAGTAGTATAGCTAGAAGGTAAGACTCCTAATAAGAACCTTAGTCCGCTTAATTATATAATACCTAATTAGTTACTATATATCTTATTACATTCCTTAACTACGTTAGTAGTATTCCTTATAAGTTCCCTTTCTAATATTTAGAGGTCTTCCTTAGGGCTACTATCCTTCTACCTTATTAAGTACTAAACTAACTACCTGCGGCTATAATATATCCGGCGTTTATTTACTAACCTATTAATTTCCTATTTATCCTAGCCGTTAATAATAATAGGAACGGCTAGTTAATACTACTTATATAAGTTATTAGTAGTATTAGTTACTAGTTTAAGGTAGGTAATTAAGATAATATTATAAATCTTTATATTATCTAGGAATTTTAGCTAGTAGGCTAATTAACTAATTTATTTAATAATTTTAAAAGGCTTAACTAGCTATTACCTAATTTTCTTAGACTTAATTACTAGTATATTATAACCCTAGTATAAATATAAGTTAACTATATCCCCTAATTTAAAGAATATAGGTATATAATAGGCGTTATAGTACTCTTTTATCTTAAGGGTAGCTATTATAATAGCGTCCTTTATATTAATATATACTAGGTAATATTTATCTATAAAAGCTAGTCTTTCTACTAGGTTTCCTTCCCTAGTAGTAGTAGGGTTTATTATAATAAGGGCCTTATTACTATAGACTTCTATATTATTTACTAAAGTATTATAGTTATAAGCCTAGGTATTAGTAAAGCCTTTAGTAGATAGGTTATTATTAAGGCGTAGTAAGTCTAGTACCTTATATATTTAAAACCTATATTACCTAAGTTAGGGTTAGGTTTATAAAGCTATATTTAGTAGAGTTATTTAAGGTAAATAATATCCTATATAAAACTATAGGCTATTACCTAGGATTATTAAGAGCTATAATATAGTAGCGTAGTACTACTTTAGCTATCTAATTAGATTATTTAGATATACTATCTATTTATAGATACTAGGTAGTTAAGTATAATAGACTAACTTCTAAAGACTAAAAGATTTATTTCTATATTTAACCTATAAACTTCCTATCTTAGTCTAAAATAATTACCCTAGGAATACCCTAGCTAAGTTTAGCTAATTAATCTAATAGCTTAATTACCTAGTCTTTACCTATCTATATAACTTTACTAGGAATAAAACTAACTACCTTAAAGAATTTATTAGTAATTAATATAATATATTTATACTAGTCTAAGACTAATATTAATAGGGCTAATATAAAGTTAATTATAATTATATAAAATAGTCTTACTAGTAAGAAGATAGGTTAAAGGGATCTATATAATTTATATTATAGAGTCTAATTTAGCTAATAATATAAATAATACCTAATAAATTTATAAAGCTTTATAGTAAGGTTATATATATAGAGTCCCTTAGTAAGGCGTTTATAAGTATAAGTATACTCTAGGTACCCTATCTTATTATGAGCTAGTTAGAAAACTTCCTTTTCTAAAGCTAAAAGTATATATAGCCTTAGGCCTTTATTATTATTAAAATAGAGTACCCTACTAATAATATAGTAAGGTAGCTTAGTAGTATTATTATCTAATATATTATTTACCTTAACTATAGAGATAATACGCGCCTAGCGGGGTTTATTAAGGCCCTTAATAAGATATTCTTAAAACTCTAGACTTATTTCTACTAGGCTAACTAGGAATACCTTTACTATTAGGGTATCTAGACTAAAATTTATTAGATAGGTAATATTTATAGCTAATAAGATAGATAGGATATTAGGTATTATATTAGATTTACTAGATTTATAATAGATATCTAATTAAAAATATTATAGGTATTTAGATACGCGGATAAGATAGAGGTTTAGCTTCTCTATTAATATAGTATTTAAATTTATTTAATAGGCTATTAATACTATAGTAGAGTAATTAATATATATAATAGTTATAAGTTTAGCTATTTTAATTATATACCTAATCTTCTTTACTACCTATATTATACTAATAACTTCTAGCTTAGTTAGCTAATAGCGTATCTTAATATCTATTAGAAGATGGCTAAGGAATAAAATAGGCTACTAAGATTTCTACCTAGAAGGGCTATCTCCTATAGAAGCCTCTAGTAAGATATAATAAATACTTTATATACTCTAAAATTAAACTCCTTACATATATTAAAGTCTATAAATAGTTACCTTAACTTATTAAAACAATATAGTAGTATTAGTAAGATAAATAGCTTTTATAAGTAATAAAAAGTATTAAGTTCTTTAAGTATTAATCTACCTAAGTAAGTATAATAGGCTAGCCTCTTATATATATTACCCTAAATACTATTAATATTAGGGCCCTAAAGTATTTTATTAAGGTATATCTTATATAATTATAAGGACTTAATAATTATAGCGTAGTAGGTAATATATTACCTAAGATACCCTATTAATTTAAGGTATTTCTTAAGAAGATTAAGTATCTTAGGGAATATAAGGTTAATAATAGCTATAAGCTTTTCTATTATAATAGCTAGGCCTAAGGTATTAACTTTTTAACCTAGTAAATATATAAAGGGGTACCCTAGGAATAACTTTTTTAGTAAAAGGTATATATTTATTTCTAATAGAGTCTAAAAGACCTTATTAAGGTAAGCTAAGTATTCCTCTAGGGAATTAGAGAAAATAATATTATTATTAATATATATATAGTAAAAATATTAAAATAGCTATAAGATTCTATTAATTATTCTTTATATATACGCTAGTAAATTTTAGTATCTTATAATTAGGATATTAAACAACTCTTATTTATAATAGCTTACTACTATTAAATAGTACTTATAATCTTAATTAACCTACTATTAATAGAAGAAGCTTATAATATCTATTATAATAATATAAGTTACTCCCTTAAGAGTAGTAAAGATTTTAGATTAGGATAGTATTAAATATATATCTAATATAGTAATTTTATTTAATACTTTAATATCTACTATTATATAGCCTTTTCTACCTACCTCGCTATTTTTCTAGATAATAAAATATAAGAAAGAGAATAGGGTTACCTTACTTATCTATTTTATATAGCCTTAGTTATAAAGTTTATTAAATACCTTATTAATAACTTCTTTATCTACTTTTCTAAGTAGGTAAACTTAGGCCTAGCCTAGTTTATAGAGCTCCTACTAGTTATTAACTAATAAGATATCTATCTATTATAACTTAAGTATATACTTAATATTCCCTATATCCTATTATAAGCCAGGGTATTTATCTACTACTATACTTAATAAGGCCCTTAATTAGGGGGTATTATAAATTATTACTTTAATAGGGTAGATAGCCTTAGCTTTTATAAGGCTATAAGGTAATACTATAAAGGTAGTAGTAGCTATTACTAATTATTATAGATTTATCTTAACCTAATTAGTAGATTTTTTAGGTAGTTAGGTAGTAATATTATTATAAAAGGCTTTTACTAGAAAGTATCTTATAACCTTATACTTAATAACTTAGCCTAGTTTAATATTTATAAAAGCTTAACTTTATTTTTTATATTATTATAAATAATAATATAAGATATATTATAGTCTATAATATAAGTATAGATAGAAAGCTTATTAAGTTTCTTAGATTTAAATATAGATTTATAATCCTAAGGTAAGGCTAGAGACTAGTAATAAGGTTTAGAGATTAAGACTTATCTATTTATATAAGGGTAATAACTATTACCTCTTAACTATAAATAGTTATATTTATTTAACTTCCTTTACTAAAGATATTAATTAGGATAATTAGGCCTTAGTATAATTAAATTATTAGGATATTTTAATTAAGATTAATTATTATACCTTTAAGCTTAAGGATATTAACTTTAATAAGTATATTAGCTAATAAATTATTAATAATATATAGCTCTCTTTTAACTAGCGTTATATTATTCTAACTAGGGAAATATATCTTAATTCAAGTATATTTATTAATATTATATCTTCTATTTCTAATTCCTTTAATATTAATAGGCGTAGGTATTCTAATTACTTTTACTTCTAGGGTATACTTTAGTAGGAACTTATAATTAATTAGACTTATTATATATCTAGTATTAATATATAGCTTATAATATTAACCTTCTACTATAAAGCTAATTAAGACTATTATAAAATAATAGTATTAAAAGGTATAGCCTTTAGAATATATATTAGTAGATATACTCCTAATAATTTTACCTATTTATAGAAGGCTTCATACCTAGGTAGTATTAGATAATATTAAAGCTATTAAGGCCCTTATTTTAATATAGCCCTAATATATATACTTATATAAAGAATTATTTAAGGTAAATTTAAATTAATAGTAGTAATATTTAAAGCTTTTTATAAGTACTACCTTTAAGGTAGCTAAGAAATATACCTTTATTATATCCTTACCTTCCTAGCTATTATAATTATCTACTTAATCTAGGTTTTAAAACCTAGTATCCTCCTAGCTTTCCTAATAACCTCCCTAATCCTCCTACCTTATTTATTCTACCTAGTAGAAGGCTTCTTTATATACCTTATACTTAGCCTATTTATTATATCCCTTAGGTTCTACCCTAGCTTAGTAGGCCTATAGCTATTATTAATAGGTATTTCAATTATTACTTAAAGTATTTAAAAATAGGTATCTTAAGTTTTAAGTCTAGTATTAACTCTACCTAGGTAACCTACTTATATTTCCGCTAGTAATTTATAGTAGTTAATATAAATTAGGGATTTAAGGCTAACTAAATACCTAAGGTACCTATTAAGTCTATTATAAATTATTATTAATATTATTTTAGTAGTTATTATAAGGTATAAATAGCTAGGTATAATTCAAGTTATTATAATATTATCTCTAACTAATACTATTAAGACTAAAGCTATTATTATAAGATAAATTAAAAATATATTAACTTAATTAATAATCTTAATTATAATAATTATTATAATAAGATTCTAGTTATTTTACCTTATAAAGGCCCTTATTTTTATAGATATTAAACTAGATATCTTTCTTATATCTTAACTCCTTTAATAAGGCGGGAATTATAAATAAATTTATTAAAACTAAAAGATTATAATATAGCTAACTATTAAGGTATTTATATATAAAGAGGACTTAGGCTAATTTAGTTATAGCTATATTTATATTTTTACTATTTCAGATAATATTAGATATATAGTCTACTAGATCCTATTAATTATAGGTATCTTTAATAGTATAGTAAATTACCTTAAAGAAGCTAAGTAAACTACCTAGTAAATCTTAGAAATACTCCTATAATATATTATACTACTTAATAATACTATTTAGGTTATTTTATAAGCTAACCTAGTTAATATAAGTTAGTTAATTAGTAAACTAATTATCTACCTTTCCTAAGAGGTATAAGTTAAGGTTCTATTATAAGATAGTAGTATTTATAGTTATAACCTTTACCTAAAAGTAGTTAATAAAACTAAATATATTATAATAAATATTATAATTATCTTTAACTTTAATTAATAGTATATTAGGATTTAGATTAAAATACCTAATATCTCTTAGGTAAGATTAAGGGTTACTATTAACTACCCTACCTCTTATAATAGGTTATAGGGTAGGTACTAGTCCGCCTACTCTATTAATTAATATCTAGAAGAGATTTAATATTATATTAAGTTATTTAGCTATAAAGCCTCTTACAAGCTAGGTTATAAGCTAGGTATTTCTAGTATTTTAGCCTCTATTATTTACTATTCTTAAAGTATTTAGTAACTAGGGTCTAATTAGTTAATTATAAATTACCTCCTTAGCTAAGGTTACCCTAGTTATAGTATTATCCTTACTAATAGAGTTAGTAGAAGTAACTATAAACTTTAGTAGAGGTATACCTATTAATAAAGAAGATTAAGACTAATCTTTATAAGGTATAAGAGGTTATTATAAAAGCTACCTTAAATCCCTAATTTAATAGTATTAACGGAACTTAGTAAGTAAGGTATAAAATAAGGAATAGTTAATTACTTAGTCTAAAGGGTATAATAGTTTAAGCTCCCCTAGACTATTAGAATTAATAGATATAGACCTAGAATATATATATCCTTAAGGTTAACTAAGTAGCCTAAGTAGCCTTAAGTTTCTTAATATAATTAGGGAGATAAGATAATAATTAATATAATTAATAGTACCAGCGTATATATACTTAATAGTAGAGAAACTAGAAAGCTCGAAAGTAAGGATAATTATATCCCTATTAATAAAAGCTAGTTTCATAATACTATTAATAAAGTAGATTAAATAATACATAGTTAAATATAATAGGTAGTAAGTTAGAGTATTACTCTAATAAGATAATTATAAACTCTAAGGGGAATTTACTAGGAAATAGGAAGTAAGGTAATATAATTATAACTACCTTCTCTAGCCTATTTCTTAGCGGGAGGTAAATTATTAAAAAAAATCTATTAAAGCTACTATACTACCTCTATAAATAAAAAATAGTATAATACTAAAGAGGTAGACTTAGTAAAGAGCTATATTAAAGTCCTTATTTTATATAACTAGAGGTTATTATCTAGATAGGCTAGGCGAGGTAAGTCGGAATAAGGTAAAGTAAAAACGGGGGTAGAGAACTATTAAACTAGTACTACTAGCGGCTAGTAGTAATATAAAATACGTCTAGTATACCTAATCTAGCCTATTAGGTAATTAATAGTATTTAATAGAGGCTAATATAGTATTACTACTATTTATAGCAATAGCTTTATAATATAACAGAAAGATAATTAGTAGAGAGGTAGAAAGCCTCCCTATAAACTACTACACTAAGCCTAATATAGTATAGCTAGTACGAAGGCATCTATAAGAGCTTTTAGTAATACAACTATAATAAATTTAGTATTAACTCGCTAAGAGTCAAGTTAGGTACCTAACTTAGGTTTAAAGTACTAACCTAATACAGTTAGTCTAAATATAAGGTATATTAAATATTTAAAGATAATTAATATAAGTACCTAAGTTTAATCTATAATCCTTAGGGTTAATCTAATAAATATTATATTAATATAACCTTATCTCTAAGATATACTATTAGGGATTTACCTATTAAAATATATAGTAGAATAGTTAATTAAGTTACTAAATCTAGATATATAAAAACTAAGTATAAATGTTAAAAGACTACTTAGTTATATATTACTAAGTATACTAGTCTCTTAGTAGGACCCTATATTTTAATACTCCTATTTAAACTATTTATACCCCTAAAATTAAAGAATATTTTAAAAATAATCTAAAAATAATTATATTAAATTATAAATTCTACTTTTTATAAAAATATAATTATTTAAGACCTTTATTTTAGGATAAAGCTATATATAGTAAAATTATATTAAAATTATATTAAATATAATATAAGAGGGTAGTTATTCTTAATTATTAATATATTATTAGTCTTTACTATTATTATTTAGGCTTTATAGTACTTATAATAGCTAGGTAAGTAGTTATAAGGCTTTATATTATTATAAGGGTATTATTACTAGTCTTTAAGGTAGTTAGTCTTTATAACTTAGTAATAATTTAAGGTATCCTTAAGCTTACTCCTATTAATAATAATACTCTTATTATATTAAAGGACCTCCTTTAAGCTAAGTCTTTTATAAAAAATAATAAACTTCTCTTTATAAAGGAGTTTAATAAGGCTATTAATTAACTATAAATTTATAAAAATATATTTAAAGTTAATAATTTTAATAGTAATTTATTCCTTTATTTAATAATATTAGAGCTTAATATATTTAGAGTAAATATAAAATTTAGGGTTCTTTATAAGAGTAATTATACCTTAGTTATTATTATAAATAATTACTATCTTAAGTACTTCCTTAAAATAAAGTTAATTAAGTAGATTCTTTAATTAAATAGCTTCTTTAAAGATTTAAATTTAACTAATATATTCTACTTTATATAAGGAAAGGGCTATTATAGCCTATTACTTAGATAACTAGCTAAGGGTTATACTTCTAATATTAAAGATATAATCTAAAGTTAACTTATAAATATTATAATTACCTACTTAATTAAAGTTAATATACTTAAAAGTATCTTATAAAGAGCCTTAAAATATAAATCAAAATCTAATTATAATTTATAAATATTAAAAGATATACTTAATTACTACTTAATATAATTTATTAAAGTTAATAGTATAATAGCTAATAATTAATATTATATAAATAATATTAAGCTAAGTTTTAGATATAATATATATAAAGGACTCTACTACCTTTTAATAGTTCTTTTTAAATATAAGGTTTACTCTATACTTTTTATTAGCCTTTTTTAGGTAAGTACTAGTTTTTATTAGTATAGTAATATACTTATACTCTTATATATTAAAGTTTTATAATATCTTCTTATTATAAGCTACTTAACTTAATTATACTATTTATTATTAATAGTTTTAAGTAATTATTATATTAAAGTAGTACTAGTTATATAGACTTAAATCTATTATTTTAAATTAATAATTTAATATATCTTTAATCTATTAAATAACTTATTTATTTAGACTTATAATTAAGATATTAATTATATAAAGAGCTATTAAGGTCCCTTCCTTTAAGTTAATAAAAATACTTAAGTTAGTAAATAGTAATATAAGGCTTAATTCCTTTATAAAGTTAATAAAGGTATAATATTAAACTTATAATAACTACTTAAGTTTATAAAAAGCTTTATAAAGCTAATAAATCCCTTTTCTTTACTTATAATTAATAGGTTAGTTTATATAAATTTCCTTATTAATATTATTATAAAGGAAGGCTATTTTAATATTTATTTACTTTAAATCCTAATTTATAATAGTTATCAAAGTAAAGATAGCCTTATAACTTATAAATTTTACTATTAAAATAGAAATCTTATTATAATTAATACTTTTATACTATTTAAACTTATAAATAACCTAGTATACCTTATAATATATAGTTATCTTTAAGGGCTATACTTTAAGATATAAACTTATTTACTTCTTAAAGTATACTTATTTATAGGTAGATTAATTACCTTTTAAGTATTATTATTTTAAAGGGACTTAACTTTATTATCTATTTTAAGGTTTTATAAAATATTATAACTATCCTTTATTACCTATTAATAAGTCTTAAACTTAAATATTTTAAAATTATAATAAAGCTAGCTTAGAATAATCTTATATTATCTATTAAATAGCTTATTCTTCCCTATTAATATATTCTACCTTATAGGTATAAACTTATTACTAAGTAAAAGTTATAACTTATTAAATAGGATTAATATTATTCTAAATATCCTATTTTTTCTTATTCCCTTTTAGAGTAGATATTTATAAGTACTTATTTAACTCAAAGTTTAGCTACTACTACTTATTAATATTAATATATTAAGGGTATTTTTCTTAAAAATAGATATTATTTACTTATATAAACTATTATTTTATAGGGTTTTATAGTTTAAAAAATATAGTCCCCTTTATAATTAAAAAGGTAATATTTATTACTCTTATCTTCTAACTTCTTTTAAATATAATATAAAGTATAAGCTATTAAGTCTATTATTTAAAAGTATAAAAGCTTTAATAGATATTTATATTATATTTTATAAAGAGTCTTCCCTAATTTTATATTAAGAGATTAGATAGTAAGGTAGTTAATTATAAAGATAATCTTAAGCTAGAAAGACTTATTAAATTTAAAGTTAAAGAGTATTAATTATATCTTATATAATAATATATATTTAAAATACTTTATAATCTTATTTATTTAAGGATTCTTAAGTATTATAAAATTATAGTAGATACCTTAATCTTTAAAGTAATTGATAAAGGTATTACTTATATATTTACCTCTATTATTAATATAAAGGTAATAGATATAATAGTCTAAATACTTATAAATTACCTTAAATTATTAGAAAAATTAAAAAGTATTACTCCTATACTTAAAGTAAATAATTATTAAGATATATATAAAATTATCTTTAAATATTATAAAGTATTAACTCCCTTTAAAATCTATTAAGTTAAAGGAGTTAATAATATTATTATAAATAGATTTTATTAAATACTCCCTTAATTAAATAGTATCCTTATAAAGTACTACCTTTTAATAGCTTTAAATATAATATTTATATATAAGCTTATTAAAAATAAGCTTATTAAAAATTAATCTTAATTAATATAACTAATAATTTATAAAAACTTTATTATTTAAAGTACTTTGAGTAGGTATATTATAACTATTAAACTTTATTTAAAGGAATATTATAAATATTAAGGGTTAAGGGCCTTTATAAATTTAAAGTAAATGCTTTTATAAATTAATTAATATTAAAGGTTACTAATCCCTTTAAGATAATATAATTTACTTTAATATAAGTTATATTTATATTAATATTAAAGAGCTAATTAATAAATAGGAAATTATTAATTCCTAGATTAAATACCGCTATAGTATTAAAGAGCTAATTAATAAATAGGAAATTATTAATTCCTAGATTAATTACCCCTATAATATTAAATATAAGTATTAATTTAAGGTTATTATTAATATTATAATTAATCTTAATAATCCTATTACTTTATAAAGTATATTAGATACTATTAATATCTCTAATAATATAAGAGGTCTTAATTAATTATAAGTAAGTAAATATACTTTAATCTTAGAATATATATCAATTATAATTAAACTTTATAAAAACTATATTATTTAAGTTTAAAAATAATTTTTTAAAAGTTATTATTAAGATAATAACTTTATTATTAATTATTTTATAAATATTAAACTTATTAATATAATTTATGAAATTAGATTTAATAAGAGTATTATTAAGCTTTTATTTCTTTAAATTATTATTACTTTAAGTAGTAATAGCTTTTATTAAAACTTTTTTAAATTTAATAGACTTTAAATTAAGGAACTACTCTTAATATAAATTTATAATATAAGTATAATAAGATTTATATAAGATATCTTTATAATAATTATAATTTTATTATAATTTATTATCCCCTTTATCCTTTCTATATTACTCTTTATTATGAATAATAAATATACCTTAATTAAAAAGGACCTTTTTTAAGTTAAAAAAAAGTATAACTTTAAGTATTAATAATTTAAAAAGTATTAAAAGTACTACTTAATCTTATAAAGTAGAGTTAGATTATATAAGTCTTTAATATAACTATTTTTTATTTAACTCTTTAAGTTTAATATTAACCTTTTTAAATTAATAAGTATAATTATTTATATCCTTAATAATAGACTTATTAAAGTAGATTATATAAAGGTAATAAATTAATTTAATATAAATATTAAAGCGTATTAATTTAAAGTTAATTTTAACTTTATTAAAAATAATTTAAACTTATAAGTTAAAATAAATAGGAATTTTAATAAATTTATAAATATTAAATTTAAGATAATTATAACTTATATTATATATCTTAGTTTATATAACCTTTAAAAAGGGTTTAATGTTATTTAAAATTAATTAATTATTAATTTCTTTAACTTAATAATTATAATCTAAGTTAGATTTCAAGATTATAATTAAAGTAAGGGGAAAATTCCTACTATTATTATAATTATTAATTATTTTACTGAGAATCTATATTTAAAGATATTAAAAATAAAGATATTAAAAGAGGAGGTATAAGTCTATAATTTTTAATTTATAAGTTAAAAAGAATAATTTTATTAAAAGTATTTAATAATAATTTATTAACTTCTAACTTAAAGTTATTATAATTTAAAGGTAATTATAATAGTTTATTTTTTTTAATAGGCTTTTTAACTTCCTTTATAATAATATTTTTAATAAGTAAGGGAAGAACTTTAACCTAGAATATTAATAAATAATTATTAAAATATTAAAATAAAATTTTTAATTTAATTTAATTTAATTTAAAAATTAAAGGAGGATTAATAAGTTATTTATTATAATAAGCTATTTATATATATTTAAAGATATAAATTTTAAAGGGGTTAATTTAATTAAAATAGCTAGGTTAGTAATTATAATAATAAAAAAAGTTAACTTTAAGTTTAAGTAAATAATTAATAATTACTTAAGAAAATTTAGAAGAATTAAGATAGTTAAGGGTTAACCTCCTTTTATAAAAAAAATTTAAGGGGCTTAACCTCCTTTAAAGAGATTTTTTTAAGGGGAAATAATTAAATAATATTAAAAGGTATAATATAATAAAATAAAAATAATTATAAAAATTAGTATTTATTATAATTATTTAAGAGGAGGAAGTACCTTTCTTTTCTTAAATATAAAGTAGTAGTAGTCTACTTAAAAAAGCTTAATAAAGGGAGTATTAATAATAATAAAATTTATAAAATTAAAAGTAGATATTTATTTAAGGGGTTAAATATAATTATTTAATAATATTTATATTAATAATAATATTATAATAGCCCTTATAACTAGTCTTTAAATTTTATAATTATAAATTAATTAAATTTACTTATTTATTTAAGGTTATTTATAATAGTAAAAGCTAAGTACTTTAATAAAAATTAGAGAATTTTAAGTAATATATATAATAATAGTAATTATTAACTTATTAAAAAGTATTAGGGACTATTAAGACTTTAATATTATATTAATTAAAATAAAATAAGTAATAATTATAATTAAAATAAATACTTATACCTCTAGGCTTATAACCTATTAAAATATATAATAGAATAGTTAATTAAGTTATTAAGTCTATATATATAAGAATTAAGTATAAATACTAAGAGACTACTTAATTATATATTACTAAGTATACTAGTATCTTAGTAGGATCCTATATTTTAATATTACCCTTATACTAACCTTAATAAGACGATTACTCTCTAATAGTATATAATAACTATTAATATAACTATTTAATAGTTATTCTACCTAGAAATCTTTAATAACCTACCCCCTTACTTTTAAAGAGAACCCCTAAGAAATTACTCTCTTATTAACTCCTAAATATTATCTAGATATATATTATTAGTATACTTACTAGTAGACTAATTAAGATAATAATATTAAATACTAACTCCCTATTTAATAAGGCTTATACTAGTAGTAGAATAATATATATTAAGGGTAAATACTAGGTTAGAGATATTAAGTATATAAGGATCTTTATATAATAAGATATATAAAGCTTTACTAAGTTAATATACTATTTAATTTTACTACTAGTAATATATACCCCTATTATAATATACTATTATAGAACAATAAATATAGTAACTTAAGAGATAGTTAGTAGCCTTATTATTATAATAGGAAGAATAATTAGTTATCTCCTAATTAAATATATAAGCTAGTTAATATTAACTTATTACTTAAATGGCTAGAAAAGGAGGTAGAACTTAGATTGTAATTTATTAATAAATTACTTAGTAATACAGATAATATTATTATTAATAAATAATCTATAAAAAGGAGGATTATATATAGTTAAGAGTTTTTAGATAATATTATTACCTATAATAATTATCTCTCCTTTACTAGTAAAGGTATAACTAATACTAATATATATATTAATTAAACTACCTTTTAAATCTAAAGGTCTATTTATTATTTAATAGGTCTTATTATTATTAATAATAGCCTTAGGCTAAAATTTACCTAGATCTATATACTAAATAGTATATAAGAGTAACTAGATATTTACTATTAATATTCTAATAATTTAAATTAAAATATTCTTACTTTTACTTAATATACCTTTTAATCTATTAACTTATATATCTAGGAGTTTAAATCCTATTATAACTACCTTAAAGAGGATAAATTATAATATCCTATTAAGACTATAAGTATTTATATCTAATAGTTAAACCTTAAATAAAAAGATAAAGGTACTTATAATTACCCTATCTTTATAGAAGTTACTTATATTATAATAACTCCTAATAATATTATAAGAGGCTAATTTAATACGGTCGCTAGCCTATTCCTTTATCGCTAGCCTATTCGCTTATCTGCGGAAGCCTTCTATACTATATAAAAGCAGTCCTTAATAGAATCCTCAATAGCTAATTAATTAATTTATATAAACTAGACTAAGTACTTATTAATTAGTAGTAATACTATACTATAGGCTTTATAATACTATTTAATTATTATAAACTATTAAACCTATTAATAATACCCTTATAATACTATTAATCCTATAGTCCTCTAGGAGAAGTCTTTATTAACCCTTCTCTATAACTAAACTACCTTTACGTCTTATATATCCTTATATCCTTACGATAATAAGGCCCTTAATAGTAGGACTATATAAGTACCTTACTAATATTATAATAGCTACTAGTTAAAGCCTTTAATAGCCTACCTCTATACTTTACTTTATATAAGTACTACGTTCCTTTTATTTTTAAAATCTTAGTAAGGTTATAACTAATAGTCTTTCTTAAAACTACTATTATAGCGTCTCTACTACCTCTTAACTAAGACCTTATTACTATAGCTTACTAGATCTATAAGTTTATTAATACTACTAGAAAGGCTTATAAATATAAAGTACTAGAAATAATAGGCTATTATATTAACTATATAATTGAATTCTATAGATAACTTAAATAATTAAGTAGTATTAAAGTATAGACTTAATATTTTATATTAATTAAACTATTATACTTTCTATTTAATTAGGCTATTAATACCCTAGTATTTTAGAGAGCTATTAAGTCCTTTATTAAGGATATTAAATAGTACCGTAGCCCTTTATAACTCTAAGTATACTTTATAAAGTATTAGAACCCTTTAGTAGTAGGAGTAATAAGCTCTACCTTATCTAATATTAAGACTATTAATCCTACTACTAGGGGTATATTAACTAAAGAAGCTATCTATAATTATCCTATTAAACTTTCCCTACTAGCTATAAGGGAAAATATAGGCTTTACTAAAGTATAATATATTAAGCTTTATAAAATATTTACTAGTATTATCTTATAACTACCTATAGACCCTATTATAAATCCTACTACGAATATAGATAATAGTATATTAAGATTTAACTCTAATAATAATAGCTACTTTAATCTATTCTATAATAATAAATTAGTAGATATAATATTAGGTATTAAGTATATTAATAAGATTATATGCTTTTATAATATATATATATTTATAGACTAGATTAAGGATATTATTTATATAAAAGGAGATATTATTTACTAGAACCTTTAATTATATCTTTATAAAATAGTTATAAGTTAGTATACTTTAGAGCTTAAAGAAGGAAATAAATATCTTATTACCTATAATATTAATAAATAGTATTATCTATTAATAGAATATTAAAAGGTACCCTATAATATTAATATAAGTACCTTAATTTATAAGAGGTATACTATATAAGACGCTTTATAATATTATAAGCCTTATAAATACGCTTAAGCTATTATAAGAGCTACCTAAGATACTAAGCTTAGTATAATAAAGGACTATATCTTACTTATTTAATATAGGCTTAATATAGAATTCTAGCGTAATATCTTAGAGCCTAGTAGAATTATAGACTATAATAATCTCCTTAATTTATTAGATAAGAGAAAGTACTAATAGTAGACTTATACTTCTTATTATAAAAAACCCTATTAGTAGTAGTAGTAATAATAATATAGTAGGTATTAATTTTAATTTTTAGCTTAGTAGAAATAGCTATATAGGCCTTTATAATAGCCTCCCCCTTAATATTAATCTTATTAGAATAATAACTATAATAATACTTATTATAATAACCTATATTAGAAGCCTTTAGTAGGCTATTAAGGCTATTAGCTAAATTAGAATTAGTAGTTTAATTAAGGAGTAAATATCTATACTCTACCTATATAGCTAATAAGGCTATAATGCATAATACTAGTAAACGCGTTAGATTCTTAATCTAATAGATAATATTAACCTTAATAAAGTCCTTAATATAGATAGAATTAAAATTAAAATTAATAGGGCTAGATACTATTTAATCTAAGAGGTATATACCCTTAGAAGCCTTAATAAGTCTATTAAGCTATTATAGAAGATACTAAGAACTCTAAGAACTTATAATAATATAATTAAGAAGATAATAATATATTATAGCCTACTAACCCTAATTAGTACTATAATAAGGGTACTTTTAAGTAATACCTAGATAAGCTATTATAATACTATTAAATATTAGTTATAAAAAACTTTAAATAGTAGGATAAGAGTTTTAATAACTACTTCTTAGCTATACCTATATTATTACTAGACTATAGATATTAATACTATATTAAGAGATTCTTATCTAAAAATAAACTCTTTATTTACCTCTAAGATTAATATTAGAAATCTATTATATTAGACCTAGCGAAGCCTTTAATAAGGACCTTATAAATAATAGCTATAATAGATACTAATATATTAAATCCTTTAATAGATAATCTATTAATTATATATTCTTTAATAGAGGTAGTCTAAGGAATAGGCTATATATTTAAGAACTACTATTATATATTAACCTCTATTAACTAAACTACTAATAGGGAAGATATTAAGATATATATTAATCTAGGGTATATAATATTAATAATAGATACTACCTTTATTCTTAAAGGTATTAATATTAAGATTATACCTATTAGTATTCTAATAAGAGGTCTTAAGTCTAAACTATATTATTTTAATGAATTCGCTACTATTACCTTCTACCTTAAGGGTAGGGCTAATAATAAGTCTATTATTATCTAAATTATATAAGAGGTCTATATTATAAATAATATTAAGGCTAAAATACTTATAAGAGCTAATATTATAACTCTTAAAGAAATAGTATTTAATTTTACTAAGTAATAAATTACTATTAATAGTTACTAGGATATTATTATACTTATAAGTACCTATATATAATCCGCTCTAGTAAGATATATTATTAAGAATAAAGTTAAATTTATAATATTTATAAAATCTACTACCTTAGTTCTAGTAGTTTATAATAAGTCTTTCCTAAATAATAGAGATCTTCTCTTTAAGCCTAATTATAGCCTTAATCTTAGTTATACTAGTAGAGTATTTACCTATATTATTAATACCTCCCTAGGTTAGGGTTTTCTTAAGAATAATATAGACTTAGATATAATTATTCCTAGGAAAATAAGACTTAGTACTATAAAAGAATTTAATTATAATAGCTATTTTATAGTTAATATATACTATACTAGCCTTACTATTACTAGATAGTAAAATACTTAGAAGGGTAAACTTATTAAGGTAGCTAGAATAGCTACTATTATAGTATTAATAGCTTTATTAGGAAGTCTATAAGAGGCTTCTATTATAATATAGTCTCTTATAACGCCTAATAAGGGCCTTAATTAGAAACCTTTACTAGATACTATAATTAACTCTACCTTAGAGTATATACTTACTAATAGAGTTAAAATCTATAGAGAATCTTATATAGCTAATTAATTAATAAATATTATTAATTCTTACTTAGATCTTTTTATAGATAAAGGTAATATAGTAGATATATCTAAAGAATAATAGATACTAATTCTATTAAAGCCTAATATAATATCTAGACCTATATAAGTATATCCTCTTAAGTAGAAGGATAAAGATATTATTAATAAGACTTTTAATAAGTTCTAAGCCTAAGGAAAACTTATATAATTAGATTAGCTAACTTTATATAACTATCCTTACTTTATAATCTAGAGAGATACTCCTAATAGTAGGAAGGATTAAGTTATTATTAATATTAAGAAGCTTAATAAGATTATAAATAGTAATATATACCCCTTACTACTATAAGCTAATATAATAGCCTTAGTCTAAGGGTATTAGTATATCTCTATTATTAATATAGTTAGGTAGTTTTATTAGTTCTATATCTAGGTTATAGACTATTATAAGCTTATAATTATAAGCTATTATAACTAGGAGTAGTCTTTAATAGCCCTTATAGGGTATAAGGGCTTACCTTTATATATTTAATATTAGATAGATACTATACTTTAGTTAGTCTAGGCTTTTACTAAGGCCTATATTAATAATATTATTATTTACTTATATACCTTATAAGAGTATATTAAATACTTATATAAAGTCTTTAATCTATTTTAGAAGAAGTATATAAGCCTATTATTATTAAAATTATATATTAGCTACCCTTCTATTATACTACTAGGGTAGTATATTAATAGCCTAGGAATATTAATAACTAAAGAGAAGATTATAGCTATTATATCCCTATACTTTCCCTATAACCTTAGAGACCTAGAAATATTCCTAAGTCTTACTAAATAGCTCTACTTATCTATTACTTAATACGCCTAATAGGCGGATCTATTATAAAAAAGATATATAATATAAGTTATCTTTTATAAGCCTACGCTTAAAGAAATACTAGTATTCTAAGACTTATAAAAGGCTTTTAGTACTCCGCGCTTTCTAATTTATTATAACTACTATAAAGTACTATATATTAATCTTAATACTTTTAAGGTTATTAGTCTAGTAGCTATAATATATTATATAAAAGGGGACCTAATATCTTTAAAGCCTTTTATAAGGACTAATATCTAATTAATAATATTCTTTAATAGATATCTTAATAATATAGAATAGAATTATTAGCCTATAAAACTAAAGATAGTAGGAATTATTTAGATTATAAAAAAGATTAGATATATAATTAAGTCTAATCTAAAGCCTCCTATTATTATATATATAGACTACTTAGTAATATTACCTATCTCTAAGTAGATAATACTAAATATAACTAGTACTAATAAGTTAAATTTATAACTTATTTAAGTATCTTAGTACTTATCTTTATTTAACTTAGAATTATGTTATAAAGCTAGAAAATCTAATATTATACTAGATACCCTATTAAGACTATATACTACTATTATAAATATACCTAGTTTAACTAAAGGCGTACTCGACGCTCTCTATAAAGGGACTACTAATACCTTCCTAGTAATAAATACTAAAGCCTTTAGTCTAATTAAGGACCTTAATAAAAATAATATTATAGTATATTACTTAACCTTAGTAGACATAACTAATAAATTTAAGTCTAGGTTATAGAAGGCTTATATAAATAATAACTAATAGAAAAAGATTATTAGTATATTAAAGCCTTTAGTAAGTAGTACGCCTAGTAGTAAAAAACCGGGCCTATCTTTTATCCTTTAGGATAACCTTATATATTACGTTAGTAATAAAGGAAAGTATAGGCTATATATACCTCTATTATTAGAATAGGAACTTTTTAAATAAATATATAATCTTTTAAATTATAATAGCTACTACTAATATTATAATTAACTCTTTAACTCCTTATATATTTATTACCTATTAAAAAACCTATAAATATATATCTCTTATTACCCTTAGTACTAATTAAATTAGATAAAGAGATATTTATTATATAATATATAAGTTTTAATATTAATACTATTAATATCCTTCTATACTATTATAATAGATTTTATTACTACTTTATTAATAATACTTATAGGGAAGAACTATTTACTTACTATTATATATAAGTTCTTAAAGAAGGTCTTTCTTCTACTAGGCTTAGATATATAGAAAGCTCTAGAGTAGGCTAATATTATACTATATAAACTCCTATCTTATAATTAGGGTATACTATAAAGTATTATTAATAATAGGGACCCTTACTTTATATTAGACTTTTAGTAAGAAGTCTTTAAGCGTCTTAAAGTTAAATTTCTTATATCTATAATATACTATCTATAAATAGATAGATAAAGTAAATATACTAATTAAATAATAGATTATAATAAGGTTTTATTTAACCTATAATCCTAATAGTTTATTAGAATAAATAGAATCTAATACTACTATATATCTAAGCTATATTAAATAACTTATTAATTATTATAGGCTTCGCTCTAAATAAGCTATACTACGGATTTAAGGTAAATAATACTATAAATATTCTTACTACTAGGGATATACCTATAGAAGCCTTTAATAAGCTACGGCTTATTAAGTATAAGGAAGTAGAGGACTATATATCTTTTACTAATACTATAATAAAAGCGCGTTATAATAGTAAGTATAAAGAGTTAAATCTTATAATTAATAATAAAGTATTCTTATATCTCTATTATAGTTATAAGATTCCTAGGGTAACTAACTAAAAACTATCTTAGTAATAAGTAGGACTATTTTAAGTCTTATATAAGGTTAGTTCCCTTACTTATAAGCTAGAATTTCCCCTAATAATAAAGATATAACTAGTAGTATCTAAGTATTATATAATTAAAGCCTAAAATAATAGGCCCTAACTTATATAAAAGAGTATTTAATTAAACGAACCCTCTATTAATTATTATAGAGGATAGTATAAAGTATAATAATAAATATAAAATTAAATAACTAATTAATAAGTAAGTTAGCTATAATAAAACCTAGTACCTTATTAAATAAATTAGATATAGTAATAAGTATAATATATAGTATAACTTAGAGGATCTTAGTAAGGCTAGTAACCTAGTAAAGGCTTATAAGGGTAGGTAGATAAAAGGTTAATATTAAGGACCTTAATAGAGGTAGTTTTATTACTATTACTTTTAAGAATAATAGTAGGGATAATAAGGATATTAGTCTTATTTATTTTTAATAGGTATATTAATATAGTCGCTAGCCTATTCCTTTATTACTAGCCTATTTACTTATCTATAGAAGCCTTTTATACTATATAAAAGTAGTTCTTAATAGAATTATTAATAGCTAATTAATTAATCTATATAAACTAGACTAAGTACTTATTATAATTTAAGTAGGATATTTATATTAAAACTATTAAGAGAGGCCTTATATTAATCTTAGATTAATATCCCTTTTATATAACCCTCTAATATCTACTTCTATTCCTATTTAGTAAATAGTTATAATATAACTACCTTCTATTAGCTAGCTATTAGCTTTTAGATTACTATCTACTATATATATTATAATAGAACTAAGTATATTACTAGTATACTTACTTAATATACCTTAATTAGTAGTAATAATAAACTAGAGTAGGAAGAGAGTAGTAATTCTAAATAGGAACTAGACTAGTATATTATTAATAAGTATATATCTTAGGATTATAAAAGGTCTTAGTAAGTAACAAGATATTAATTTTATATAAAATAGATATAAGTAAGACTATTTAATATATTTCCCTAGTTATTTTCTAGATCTAAATCTACTTAGTTATAAATAGTTATAAATAGTTATAAATAATTTAGATAATAGCTAGGGGATATTAATATAATTTAAATAATTACTAGCACTTATTACGTCTATGATAACTCTATCGTCCTCCTCCTCTACGTTACGATTTGCCTATGAGACGTTCTTCGTGGAGCGACGAGGGTTGGCGGTATTTAGGGTGACAAGGAGCGAGTTGGGCTGCCCTGTAGAACGAGTGTGGTACGCGGCTGAAGATATGACTATGAGAGTTGCGTATAGCTTCAGTTTTAATGGATTAAGACGTTATGGATAGGAAATATCTAAGTAGCTGATTATTGTGTGATTTTACATATAAAAGGGGGGGAGAATTTCTACGTTAAGCGCCAAGTTTCATCAACCTTTTTACAAATACAACTTCGACGCTGACTTCAATCTCCCATCTCCGTACCTCAACGGCCTCCTCGGTCTAAAAAATTGCTTTCTGATCCTTAAACCCTTTCCCATCTAATGTAAATGCACCCCATCTCTCCCCTCCCCTCCCCCCCCCAGCCCGATATATTTATTCTTCTCCCACCCTCCGCCCTCCTCCCGAGCCCCAAAACAACGACAAGAGGGACTTAAGGTCCTACTGAACCGCCACCTCCCTATTCGAGACAACATGTATACTCTTCGCGACCGTATCTTCCGCCAGCGCTGCCAACGACACGCTCTGGAGGATATTAAAGATCGACACGTCCGCAGCGGCCTGCAGCATGAGCATGTTCCGCAGCTCCACCGCCACGAGCGAGTCGACGCCGTACAGGGCGAGCGGTTTGGCCAGGTCGATCTCCGCGGCCGGAATCATAAAGATGTCCGCGAGGGTGCGGGCGATGGCGTCGCCGACCAAGTGACCCGCCTCGTCCGCGGACCCAGCCTGCTGGAGCCGGATCGCGAGCGGCTGTGAGTGGGTGTCGGCATGATCCCCCTGCGTGGCCGGCCCCGAGGCCCCAGTAGGCTGGCGGTAGCGGAGTGGCGTGAAGCGGCCGTCGCGGCCCATCGAGGAATTGGTGGCTGGGTCCCATTGCGGGCCGGGACCCGAGTTCAGACCGAGCAGGACCTGGGCCTGTTCGAGAGGGTGCAGGATGGCGGTGCCGACGGCATTCATCACGTCGTCGTCAGAGAGGGCTAGCGACTGGCCAGATTTGCGGACGCGGGTCTGCACGGCGAGGTCCTCGGCCACATAGCCGACACCCTTGACCATACCCAGGTCGAGCGAGACCGCCGGCAGGCCCTGGGAGCATCGCCAGCGCGCCAGGGCGTCCTGGTAGGACCCGCCTGCGGCGTAGTTCGCTTGGCTGGCCCAGCCGAAGATGCCCGAGAGCGACGAGAGCATTACAAAGAAGTCAAGCGTGTCCCGCTGCGAGAAGTGCGAGTGGAGGTTCCACGAGGCCGTGACCTTGGGTCCGATAGCCGTTCGCCAGTCGTCCAGAGTCATCTGCTCGAGGATAGAGTCTTGCAGCACCATGGCGCCTTGCACGATACCTCGGATAGCTGGAAGCTGCTCCCGGACCTCGCAGGTGCGTAAGGCCCGCGCGAGGTCGTCGTTACTGGAGACATCGCAGCTGATGGCCACAACACGGCAGCCGGCCTCACGTAGCCAAGCTATGAAAGGTCCGGTCTTTTGCATATTACCGGCACTCCGCGAGAGGAGGATGAGATTGCGAGCGCCATGGTCTACCATCCAATGCGCGATCGAGCGGCCAATCCCGCCCACGCCGCCGACGAGTAGGTACGACGCGTCAGACTTCAGCTTCGGTCTTGGGACCCGCGGGAGCACCTTCACTTCTTCCCCGGGCGGAATGGAGAGCACGATCTTTCCGGTCTGCTTGCCCGTCTGCAGAAGGCGGAAAGCCTTGGAGACCTGATGCATCGGGTACACATGTACTGGGTGGATAGGTCGGATGACACCTTGCTCGGCGAGCCGGGCTACCTCATTGAGGACTCGATTAGCGTCCGATGCACGCTCTCGGAGAAGTGACATCATGTCTAGAGACGTATAGGAAGCAACGCGTGAGAAGGTACCCATGTCAAGCAGACTATTGCCTTCCAGGTCTCGCTTGCCGATTTCGACAAGATGGCCGAAGGTCGCGAGCACGTCAAAGCTAGCCTGTAGCAATGGACCGGCGAGAGAATTAAGCACCATATCAACGCCGCGCCCGCCTGTGGCAGCCAGAATGGCTGGTGCGAAGGATGCGTCACGGCTTGAGAAGATTCGGTCGGATGGGATGTTGTACTCCCTCATAAGCAGCTCGCGTTTCTCCTGGGACCCCACGGTAACGTAAACTTCGGCACCCAGGTAGTCCTTGGCCAACATGATGGCCGCCTGGCCAACGCCTCCAGCAGCAGCATGGATCAGGACCGACTGGCCAGGGCGGAGTCGCACGATATCAATGAGGCTGATGTAGGCGGTGCTGAAGATCATAGGGAGCGACGCAGCGTCGTTGAGTCCCATTCCCTCTGGGACGTGAGCGACACCCTGCCAGTGAACGCGAGCACGACTGCCAAAAGGCCCTAGGATGAGAGCCATGACACGATCACCCACGGCGAAACCCTGTGCCGAAGCCTCATCGCCGACATGCGTGACAATGCCGGCGCACTCCAGCCCCATGACGCGCTCGCGTAGCTGGCCCATGGCCACCATAACGTCACGGAAATTGAGGCCGTACGCGTGAGGTTCGATCTCGACCGTATCGGTATTGGCATAGTCCTCGTAGTGCTCGTCGTCGTCGAACGCTAGTGTGTCCAGAAGACCGGGAATGCCAACCTGCAGGCGAAGCGGGCGTTGTGGCTGGAACAGAGTTGCCTTGGGAATTGACTCGGGATCTGCCCATTGCGTGGCGTCGGGTGAAAGCATTTTGTTCCGGGAGACGTCCTTGTAGATACGTGGAACATGGATGAGGCCATCACGTAGTGCAAATTCACTGTCCGCAACCGTGGAAGCGGTGCCTTCACGACTACCAAAACCGTTCTTCATGACGTGGACGATCCCCAAGGCACCGTATTGGGACCACACAGGCTCCTTGGGATCAAGATCCAGCGTGAGGAAGCTGCGGCCCACGTACTCGCTCCGAAGGACACGCAAGAATCCGGAAACCAGAGCCATTTCGGGATTTGTGCATTCGACGGCGCCGCCACGTGTGACCCACAGCAGTCCGCTACAATTGGTCGCCATGGCTTTGATGCCCTTAAGAGCCGTGGATTCGAGGTTGTGGAGTAAGGGTTGGTCTAATTCTCCCACAAAGATGCACAATTGGTTATTGTATGGCCTGGTGGCAAACTCTAACGTTTGAACGTCGGGGAGGGGTCCACCGACAGCATTTGCGATAGATTCTCGCAGGAAGTCGAGCCAGACGGTCGGAGGAGGGGCCTTGTTGCTGATGACAACGACAATGTTATCCCCAGCTAGCTTCGATGGTTGGGTAGGAACTGACGACAGCATGTTGCTGATCGAGTACAAGTCTTCCCGGCTCTCATAGTCGCGGAGCTCCACGTCGATTCCATTGAAGCCGGCGCCCTTGAGGACTCTTTGCCACATGGGAGGCGACAGAGAAGGGCTGGACTTGCGCTCAGGCTCTTCACTCAGCCACCATCCGGGGACCAGGCCAAAGATGAATTGGAGATCTACACAATCTTGTGTAGTTTCCATCAGCAAGAGGGAGGCGCCGGGTTTCATCAAGCTGCGTACGTGCGACATTGTGCGATCCATGCTCTTGGTTGCATGCAGCACCTGACAGGCTACGACGACATCATAACTCTCCAGCTTGAAACCCTGCGCTGTGGGATCCTGCTCAACATCGAACTTGTCAAAGCTCATGTCCAGGAAGCTGCTATGGGCAGGGAACTCGGACCGCGCCGCTTCGAAGAATCCAGATGATATGTCCGTAAAGTGCCAGCTATCGATGAATGGACCCCCTTCCTCTTGGCTTCCCAGCGTCTGCATAGCGTACCGGGTGGCTCCTCCCGTACCTGCACCGATTTCGAGGACACGGGCGCGGGGGTTCTTGTGCGCAACGGCACGCATCAGCGACTGGAATTGTGCAAAAGCGCGACCGAAGCGGAAGGCATTGGCGTAATATTTGTACAACAGCCGATTTTCCATCATGACCTGTAGCGGCGGTTGCTCGCCTCGGAGAATCTGTAGGAGCCTGGGGCCCAAAAGACAGATCAGTTCGCCGTCAACGCTTTGTCCGGCGGCCAAGGCTATGTTTCTCTCCCGTTCCTGCGGCGAGTCGCACGCCCATGTGTCGCTGTCAGGGCCCAGGCGGCGCGACGCAGCGAGGTCAACCGTGTCCTTCATCCACCCGTGGAACTTGACATGGTGCCACTCAAGGTTGGCAACATCTTGGTCAGTCAAGGCTTGCAGCGTGTCGTGGCAAAAGTAGACGCACACGCGCCTTAGACCCATAAGCACATCTATGTCGTCGGAAGTCATTTCCTGTGCGGGGCTGAGCTTTTCCTTTGCTGCTCGCGACGCGCCGGGCAAGCCCATCGAGAGCCCTAAGTCAGGCGCCCATCGAATATCGGCACACAGCTCCTTGTTCCACGGCTGCTCTTTCTCTTGTTGGGAAGCCATGGCGCTACGGCCCAAAGACTGACATACAAGGCCCTCCATCGTGAGAACGGGCTTGCTGCCCTCAGAGCCATTGGCGACAGTGATATTGGCCAGGTAGGTCTGAGCGTCAATATGTGGCATTTTGGTATTGCAGACAAATGCGTGACCGGGCCGAGTGGCCATGTCAGACGAGATCCAGAGCTTTTGGATAGATCGTGGTACCCTGGGACTGTCGTCTTCGGCGCCAGCGCCTGGCAGGGTTGCGTATGACGAAATGAAAACCGAGTCTAGCGTAGTTGGGTGCAGGACGTGTTCTTCTTGGGAATCGCAGTCGGCAACCTGGATTTCCGTCACGCAGCGCCTGGTATCTCTCGCGCCACCGTCCTGCACGATACTCGTCGTGTTTTGGAACAGTGGCCCGTGATTAAGGCCAAGTGAGCGCAGACTGGACCACATGTCTTCCGGGTCGATGCGCCGTCTATAGCCTGACTCTTCCAAGGGAGTGGTTGCGATCTCATTATCGAACATATCAAAGTCGGCCGTGATGAGCTACAAATCCAACAGTCAGCAATCTGAAAATTCTTCGTCTCAGTCCTGCTTAAAGGACTTGAACACTTACCCCTTCGGCATGCTGCGTCCAGCGGCTGTCCGCAGTCACAGATGAAACTTCAAATTTTTTCCAGCCACGAATGCCGATCTCCTTCTGGCTGACTGAAGAGAGTACCGTCTGCAACTCGATGCCGTCTGCAGTGTCAGGCACCACCAATGCTTGGCTTATCTCGACGTCGCGCAGCCTAAACCCAGTGGCCGGTGTCTCGTTATTTTGGTTCGCAAGCTGCTTCATGGCCTCGATGGCCAGACATAGATAGCCGGCACCGGGGTACAGAATGTCACCCTGTACGACATGGTCTCTCAGCCATGGGGTCTCAGAGACGCGTACTATCTGCCTCCATGTGGCCGCATCTGGGTTCGCGCCTGGTACAGGCATTCCGAGAAGGTGATGAGGCTCCTGATCTCTCTGACGATAGGCCACGCTGTGGCGCGACTCGGACCAATGCTTGATGCTGTGATTCCATGGGTAGGATGGTAGATCGGTCAAGGCGCGTGGCTTGTGGCCCGGAGCAGAGCTTCTGAGATGAGCTAGGTCGACCTGGTAGCCCTTGCGGATGAGAGTGGCCGCCATATTTAGCATGCAGTCGCGGGAATCCTCATTGCGGATCAGGCAGCCAACGTATGGCACGTCCAGGCTCCCAAAATCAGGCTGGGAAAGGACTTCTTTGATCGGACCGCCAAGCGCGGTGTGAGGACCAACCTCGAGAACCATGTCAATGTTGCTGCCCGACTCGTCCGGATTCCCAAGCACCATGTCGGTGAAGGCGTCGACGAATTGCACGGGTTGGAGCAAGCTGCCGACCCAATGCTCTGGATCCGCAAGTTGCTTGGACTGCGTGATGCGGCCCCCCGTGACAGGCGATGAGAATACCACATCGAGCTTCTTGTTTTTCTCGATTCCAGCTCCGTTTGCAAATGCGACATGGAGAGCTTGTCGGTATGGCTCGGCGATAGGCATCATATGATGTGAGTGGTAAGCGGTGTCCACCTTGAGACGACGTGCAAACACGCCATCCTCATTCGCCATGTCCAAGACAGCCTGCACAGCCTTTTCATCGCCGGCGATAGTGACGCTACTCGGGCTGTTGATGCATGCCGCCACTGCTCTACCGCTCTCACTAGACAGTCTGTCTAGATAGGCCTGTGCCCCATTCCTTCCAACACCGACAGCCACCATGGCGCCCTTGTGACTCTCTTTTCGCAGGCTCATGTCGGCAGCCATAGTAGCACGGTAGTAACTCGCTGCCATGGCCTGGCGCAGACTCAGTGCCCCGACCGCGTACGCCGCCGCAATCTCTCCCGAGGAATGGCTCGTGACGGCGGTTGGCTTGATGCCCCAGGTCTCAAGCAAACGTACAAGCGCAATCTGCACGGCAACGCAGATGGGAATGCTCAGTGCCGTGGTATTCACTCGTGTTGTGGCTGCATCGCCCATCAGCTCTTCAGTCAGAGCCCAATTGGCTCCGAACTCCCTCAGATAGCCGGCGGCCTCTTCGAGTGACGCCTGGAAAACCGGAAATGGCGCGATGAGTTCGCGTGCCATAGCGTGCCACTGAGCTCCTTGTCCCGTGAACACCATGCCTATACGCGGCGCCGTCGACGGTAGGCGTGTTGGCTTGAACGGAGACGCCTCTAAGCTTTGGATGGCGACAGTCAGGTCTGATTCGCTGTACTGCACCACATGTGCCGACATCCAGCCCGAGGAGAACCTTGTACGGTGCTGGCTGAGGGTCCAGCCAAGGTCCTGCATCAACTTGGTTGGAGTTTCGGTCCTGCGGTGCCTCTGCAGGTATTCTCCGACTCCAGAGACCTCACGCTGGCAGGCCTGCTCATCACGGCCGAAGAGTACAAGCACCTCACTTTTTCTCTCCTCGGCTAAACTGTGGCCGTTGACACCGTTGGCACCGTTGGCGATCCTCATTCTCTCCGACCCAGGTAGGTACGGCGTTGCATCCTCTAGGATGACATGGCTGTTGGTTCCTCCGTATCCGAAATTGTTGATAGAAGCACGGCGCGGCTCGTTGCCCGTTGTCGGCCATGCCTCCAGCTCGGTAGCCACCTTGAGTCCCCATTCGTCGAGTCGAATCTTGGGATTGGGCTTCTCGTAGTTGATGCTGGGCGGAATTTGGCCCTTCTCCATGGCCAAGACTGCTTTGATCAGACCCGCCAATCCGGAAGCCGCCTCCGTATGGCCGATGTTGCTTTTCACCGATCCAATACGCAGTGGTTCTGTCCTGTTGGTATGAGGCCCAAATACGGCTGCGATGGAGCGCGCTTCAATAGGATCACCCGTGGGCGTACCCGTGCCGTGGGCTTCGAAATACTGAGTACCATTTGGGCTGAGGCCTGCCCTTCGGTAGCATTCACGCATAAGCTCAACCTGCGCTGGCTGCGAAGGTGACGTGATTGTCTCTGTCTTGCCGTCCTGATTCAGATAGGTTTCGCGAATGACGGCACGAACCGGGTCGCCTGCCTCGAGAGCGTCGCTGTCTTTTGATAAGCCTTGGCAGGTCAATAGACCCAAAGAGACATACCTGAGACGCTTGATAACAATGGTTGCGACGCCTTCGCCGCGGCCATAGCCGTTCGCTCGCGAATCAAAGGCGTACGACTTGCCATCGGGTGAAAGCATTCCTAGCGACGAAAATACCTTGAATAGGTCAGGTGCTAGCATTAGGTTGCACCCACTGACTATGGACATGTCCGCCTCTCGCGCGCGAAGACCCAGCACTGCTTGATGCAACGCCACCAGCGCTGTTGAGCAGCCCGTGTCAACTGTCATGCTAGCGGCTTTCAGGTCGAAGAAGTGTGAAATCCGGTTGGATGCCATGGCGGAGAGCGTGCCAATGGGGAGGAAGCGCGGCAGCTTGTCCCCATCGCGCATAAGGCCATCATGGTAGTCGTGCGTAAAGACACCTGCGTATACTGATGTGTTGGACCCGGCCACTTTGGAGAGCGGCAGGCCGGCATTTTCGAGCGCCTCGTAAGTAGACTCGAGTTGAAATCGATATTGTGGATCCACAGCCTGGTGCAGATCATCAGCCTCGTAATGTTCTTTTCAAATTGACTTTCTTGCAACAGGATCCGCCATGAATCTTACCGCCGCAGTCTCGCCTGAAAAGTTGAAAAAGGCAGCGTCAAACAGGCCCACGTCCTCCTGAATGAAATGCGCTCCTTTGACGTGCGTCTAACCGAGCGTATCATCCGTCAGCATTGCCCTTTGCTCTAGATCCGGTGCTCATAACTCACCGTGCTCAGCTTCTCATTATTGGGATGATAGGCTCCCTTGGGATTAAATCGTGACTCCGGCAGCTCTGACCAGGCGTTGCGCCCTTCTGCCAGCATCGTCCATAGATTCTCGGCATTGCTAGCGTCGCCGGCGAACTTACAGCTCAGGCCAATGATAGCGATGGGCTCGGTAGCCCATTCTGGGTGCGAGGGAGTGTTGTCCATGCTCCCCATCGTGTCGACGTTGTTTGGATCGGGGCTTGCTGCCTTGCGCCGCGTACGCCAGGTAAATATGCAACAAGATCAACGAATCGCGATGATTTCGCAATCGGGGTCGACAGGAACGTCTAGGATATCGACCACGAAGGAACAGGACAGATGCCGAGTATGTTTGACTGAAGAGGCTACTCAATCATGACATTCAGTCCGGTTTGTGTTGAACAGTATTCCCAAGGTGGTTTTGACCTCTGAAGCTGGCCTCGGTATTGTTGAGGTCCTTTGGGAGCCGCCTCGATCATACTTTGTCTGGCTTTTGGGCATTCTTGCGCTGCTGTCCATGCTTTCAGCCTTAATACGTCTTACCTGCTTGACCCTGCCACAGAGCAGAGTTGGGGTGAGACCAAACTCCTATCTTTCGTCACACATGCTGGTAGCGCATCCCAGGCGCTCCCGAGAGGCAGGTAAACAGTACCTGGCGATCGCCACATACCCTGGCCATTGAACCTTACTCCTGGAGTCCGAAGGATAGGATCTTCAGACTGATGCAAACCGGCAGGCCGGAAAGGGTTGGTTGAAACGCGGCTCATGATGTTTCTGCTGAAGTCCTGGAGATACTCCGGCATGTGGGGTGGCGGGTTTCAAAATAATTCGGATACATTTGGCCGACAGCCCTACCAAAGTGTCCGAATTATTTTGAAACCCGCGTGTCCGGCTGACTCCGTATATGCGCTCGCATGCTTTCGGCTCAAAGCCATTCTCCGATCACGTGCTAATGCTTGGTGCTCAACTCGGTTCGAACTGAGCTACTGACCACGTGATCGGAGGACCTGGCCCATGATCACTCGCCTACCTTTTACCGTGCGGGTACGTGGCGATACACCAAATATTGAGATCATTGATGCCCGGATGATACTCCCGCGAGGAAGGCTACTTCTGCTTAAGAGATGAATTCTGACTGGGATGCTTGGTTGTTCCACCACCTCCATCGCGTACTAATTCACAATTGTTAAGCAAAAGGGATATTGGCACTATTCGTGATACATAGCAGCTATTACCCTACGCTTGTACGTATACTCAGGTGATTACCGTATATATAGATAGATAGATTTATCTTGTTTAACGTCTGTTGCGGTCCCTAGTGGGCCATGCAGACTGGCTACATACTAAGGAAAAACTATAACAATAGAAAACCTCTTGCCTCGCCTCGCTGCTTATCACTTGATATTAGAGAGGCCTACACCTCTCCTAGAGCTCTCCTGCGTGTCGCTGACACCTTTAAATCCTGGCTTCCTTTTAGCTCTTTTCCCACCACTCCGCATCTTCACACGGGACAGGGTCCTCTATCTTCTCTTTTGCTATCTCTGCAGCAACCCTAAACTGTTCTATAACCCCTGACTGTACTAGCCAGCGAGCCGCGCGCGCCGCGATGGCTGGCCGCTGGAGGATTTCCTCTATCCTCTCTGCTCCGCATTTGATGATCAGGTCTGTTCTGTTATGTTGGGGGCAGCATGGAACGGTTAGTCTAAATATATTACAATACGAACCGTAATAAAAATAATAAAAATATTATAAATAAAGATTTAATTTCATAGTATTATTTATCGCCCACTATACTTAATGCATTGTCATAGCATCAGGGCACAACGACCCCATGCACCTTGTCCACCAATACAGGTGCTTCCGACGTCATGGCAAGGATGACCTGGATTGGCCGGAACTGTGTTGCCACGTGCGCTTTGCCCACGTGCCTGGGGAGACAAATACATGCGTCTTTCTGGCGCGATGGGCTTGGGACGACCGGAGTTGAGAACCTACGCTCTGGGTAAACCTCACTTTGTCATCATCAGCTCCTCCCCCTTACCCATCTCTCTCTCCAACAAGTCCCGCTCAGCTCCCCCCGCCTCCACAGCGGGCCGTAAGTAAAACCCCACTCCCTCCAATTCCAGTAGCTGCCGGGGAGAATCGTAACCCCTAAACTCCATTCTCCCCCCCCCTCCCCTCTCCCCCCTGCCCGGAGTTGCCCAGCCACACATGGCGCAAGGCTCACTTACTACCCAGCATTACCTCGCCTTAATCAGGGGACTGGGCCGGAACCGTGGATGTAACTTGGGCCCAACCCACCACCACACCCTTCCATCGTACTCGTGTAGAGAATTCAGACCCAGACCCAGCAGGTGCGGGCCATCGATGGGCGTGGGATCGATCGCTTACACTCATGCCTGCATCTGACCTGCCATGGTGGCAGGGCGAGGAGACCTTCATCGGGCATACCGACATGATTGTTCGTCATCATGTGCCGGCCGATGCGACGATCCGACTCAGTACGCGGCCGGGCATGCGTGCCAGGCTACGCACGGCATGGGCGACGACTTTACCCATGGGTGACGGCACAGGTACCGGGGATTGCGGCCGGATCGACGGCTGCATCTTACACGCTGCGCCTACTGAATGAATAATACTTTATTGATGACGATGACATAATCTCGGTTCTTCCGTCGGCACTTTGTATTCGCATCCCTGAGGCCAGGCCCCCGGGGATGTAAGGCCCAGAGGCAAGACCCCGAGATCACACCAAGAGTAGAGGCAATCCCCCCCTCAGAGCCAAGAAGACCTCTCAGAACAAGGGCTTCTCCCCGTTGACCCCATGAGAGACCACATATCAGATGATGCTGATTGCCAGATCAAACGTGCTGATCGCCGAGATCAGAAAACGTAAAGATCTCGAATCGATCGTAGTCAAGGCCCCGTGAAAAGGCTGGTTACAGGAGTCCCTGATATTAGCTTTTGTAGCGGGCGGAATATCGTTGAGGAGGGATGATTGCTTCAAGTATCCGCGTGTTAGCGACCCAGGTCGACGAGATCGGGTAAGCTTGAAAGGAATCGGTGATACGAAATTTTGTGAATGGATGATCTATAGACGTAGAAACGCCGAGTCCTGTGAACTAGAGCTCTCGATACCAATTGGGGGGGAAATGACCTAGATATATAAAATAAGAAAGATCTTTGAACGAAAAATGTCCTGAACTAATTGACCTCCGGAAAACCTCGTTACCAGTGATCCTACCGCCCACGGGCTCCAAAGCAGTCGCCTGCTATGAAAAGAGAGACAGGAAGTTGTCACTTCAAAAACCCCATCTCCCTCCATTTATCCACAAACTTCACCGCTAACGCGGGACTGACAGGGCCCTCACTCGCCATCGTAACGCTATGCTCCTGCGCCCTCTCCGTGTCGAGGATCAATCCTCCACACGACATGCGCTCGAAGTTCCCGGCCAAGAACTCCACCATCATGGGTCTCCCCGCCGGGTTCTCCGTATCGGGCACTAGCGGCGACGTGCGAACCCGCTTGATCCAGCTGTCAAACGGGATGATGGCGTCGGCGGGAATATCGAGCGTGCGGGCCATGACGGGCGACATCTGCTTCCAGGGCTGGCCGACCGGGTTGTCGATGTGGTAGATTGGGTGCGAGGGCCCGGCATGGTGGAGGATGAGGTCGGCGCAGACGCCGGCGCAGTGGTCGACGGGGACCCACTGGAGCATGCCGTCGAGGTCGGGCCAGGCGCGGAGGTATTGCGAGGACTTGACAAGGAAGGCAAAGTGCTCGGCAGGGTTCCAGAAGCCGCTCTTGGAGGAGCCGGCGATCTGGCCCGGGCGAACAACCATGGCGCGGAAGAGGCCAGGGTGCTGGTGGAGGGTCTCGTCCAGCATACGCTCGCACACCCACTTGGCCTCGGTGTAGCCGCTGGGAATCGTGGACTCGAGGGGAACGCGGCGCTCGAGAACGCGGGCCAGGCCGGTATGGCCAACCACGCCGATGGAAGAGACGAATTGAAAGCCGATCTGAGCGCTGTCGCTGGCGATGGCTGCTTCACGTGCCAGGTCCAACAAGTTTCTCATGCCTTGAAGCTGCGGCTCAAAGCCGGCGATTGGACGCGTTCCGCTCATGGGCCAGGCGTTGTGCACAATGTGTGTGACGCTTTGCACAAGGCCTCGGTACTCATGAGGAGGTAGGCCTAGCTGCGGCTGGGATGTATCGGTGTCGAAAATGCGGAGCTTGGCGCGCGCTCCGGGGGTCAAGGCAATTCCTCTGGTCAAGAAGGCCTCCTGCTGTCGCTCGTTGACGGGGACCCTGCTGCGACGGTTCACACATACGACTTGGGCAATCGTGCTGTCCTCTGCCAGCTTCTGAACAATGTGCGACCCCAGGCTTCCTGTTGCTCCCGTCACTAGGATTACGGCGCCAAGCTTCGGCGCTCTGCTGTTTGCCTTCGTCTGCCCCCTCTTTGCCTGCAAGGATTGGATTCTGGGCGTGGCCCAACCTCTGGTATACTTTGCCAACAGCCGCTCTGCCTCGGCCGTGCGCGCAGCGACATCGCCCTTGTCCAGATCCATCTGTTCCTTGAGGGCTGGTTTCGGCAGCCGTGGTCCCTGGTCACCCGAGGCCATGGCCATGATAACCTTTTGATACGCGTTTTCCGGCAGGTTCCCATCCGTCCAGTCAACATGACCAAAGCCCGCGGCGTGCATCTCCCGTTCCCAATGCTCGGCCGGTACGACAGCATGCTTCCGACCGTCGTCATAGAACCACCAGCCCTCGAACAGGCCGAAGACGAGGTCAATAAAGGGCGCGACCTCGGTCATCTCGAGAATCATGAGGAGCCCATCGGGCCGTAACGCTTTGCGGACATTGGTAAGGGAAGTAACAAGGTTGTGGGTGGCGTGGATCGCGTTACTGGCCAGTATGATGTGATGTCCTCGAAGGTCTTCCACGGGAGCTTTTTCGATGTCGTGCGTGGCGAAGCGCATGAAAGGGTATTGCTTCCCGAAGCGACGGCGAGCATTAGCGACCATTGAGGGTGATAGGTCCGTGAAGGTGTACTCGAACGGAATGTTGAGTGATTGTAAGAAGGGCGCCAAGACCATCGTAGTCCCTCCTGTGCCAGCACCCATCTCGAGTATCTTGAGCGGCTCTCCTGATGCATGTGGACCAGCGCGCTCAGAAATACCTTTAATGACGTCGCGCATCTGGCCGTAGTTCATACGATTAAATGTATGCTCGCAGTACATGGCTGCCGTCAGCTCCCTTCCTTCAGGACTGCCAAAGAGAACTTTGATTCCATCCGTCTTGCCACTCAAAACACCCGCCAACTGCTTGCCAGCGTAGAAGGTGAGACGATTTGGTACGTTGAACTCGGGGTGCCGGGGTATAAGCTCTTGCAAAATGGCATGGCTTGTCTTGGAAGGAGCGGCAACATAGGTTCGTGTCAGCTGCCCACTGGCGACGTCAATGTCGATGAGGCGGGCGTCACGCTCAAGGAAATCGTACAAGCACTGCATCAGGCGATCATGTTGGGGCAAATAAGGCACGCGATCAAGTGGCTGTCCCGCAGCTGCGGTGCGGAGGGGAGAGCCTAGCTCGTCAAAGGCCTCGACCACCAATGCAGCACAGAGTCGGTTACTGCCTGCCAGGATAGTCTTTTCAGTGTCATCGATCTGGTACTCGCGTAAGAGATCGTCGGTCCCCATCTTCACCTCGCCAAAAGACTCAAGAACGTCCGACGGTGACAAGGTTAGGATCCTATGAGCTGGGGGCAACGCCTGTGCTGTCGTCACGTTCGTCGGTTGTAGCTGTTTCGCAGGAAGCGGCGTCTGGCTGGTAGCTGGCGTCTTGACAAGACTGGGCTCCGAATGGGACGACGTCGTGGTAGCAGATTCATAGTCGGTCTCGACAACGACCAACGACGAAGATTCCGATCCCTCATCAGAGGAATCTTCGTCATCGTCATCGTCGTCGTCGCCGTCGCCGGCAGATTCAGCGAGAGGCACATCTGCATCAGCCCCAAATAGCGCATGTCCTACACACAAGACGAACTTGCGCACAGTCGTTGCTTCCATCTGCTCAACCTCGTCTAGCGTGCACTTGAAAGCCTTTTCGACCTCCCGTGCCAACTCCATGCCCATCAACGAGTCAATACCAAAGTCGGCCATATCTGCGTCGAGCTCCATCTCCTCGGCTGGAATGCCCGAGACGCTGGCTACAAGATTCCGCACTTCGTCGGTGATATCCCGCCTGCCGGATGGTGGCGATGGAGCTGCCTTGCCCGACTTGGTCCTTGTCGAATCTTTTTTCTTGGTTGGCTTGGGCTTTGCAACTACTGCAGTGGCATCAGTGGTCGCAGGTAATGCAGCAGGCGGGGCAGAGTCACGAGGAGCTGCAGATGAGGCCTTGATACGCAATGCTGATTCATCTTTCGTCATTCGAGCCAGCATCTTACTCATGGATGCCTTGGCTACACGCCCATACTGCATGCCCAACATAACCTCGACGAGCTGTCTCGTTGTAGCATCGAAAACAAAGAGGTCGGTCACGAACATTTTATCGCCCTGGGGCAAATGTCGAGCGTACACATGCCACACGTCGGTTTCGGTCCGGCCCGCGACGGTGTGCTTGGGCGAGCGCATCGACAGCTCGCACCCATTGGCAATGTACATTTCTCCCGATGGAACATCGATCATGGCATTTACCCACAAGCCGCCGACCTGGCTGAATGAGTCGCTCAATGGCACGTCGAGCCAAGTATCGGCTCGTCGATGCTGTCGGTCCAGCTGCACACGCCCAGCACACTCACCGCCACGGCCGACGACGTATCTAACGCCTCGGTAGATGTCACTGTAGTCGACAACGGGACTAAATGCGCGGTATACTTGACGTCCTTGCAGCGATTCGACACCGTCCTCATCCAGGCTAAGATCCAGAATTTCTTGACATCGTGTGTGGCTGGTGAGGCGCTCAAATTGCGCGAACTCTTGCACATAAGCCGGGTCTGTAGATGAACGCATGGACACGCGCGTTTCGGCATGTATTTGAGGCTTTTCAACCGCCGCGTCCTTCTCAACACTGAAGATATGCCCGCTCCACTGCATCATCTCTTTGTCAAGCGCGGATAATTCAATGTAAAAGGCGCGGGATAGATCTTCGCAGATGGGCATGTGGTTGATCAGATCACGAACGACCGGTTGCATACCTTTGGCCTTCCAGTCCGGATGCAGACTGTATAAAGCTTCGATGATCATGTCGCATTCAACTGTCCCAGGGCAAATAGGTGCCGTCTGCGCAATGACATGGCCGAGAACGAAACCCTTATATTTATCCGACTGCGTGTTGATGCGGAAACGGGCTGTTTTCTGTTTCTTGTCTTGGTATCCGACAAAGTCCCACAGGGCGAGCGGCTTGGGTTCGAGGGCTCCGGCCTGCTGCTTGCTCCAAACCTCACCTCTTTCTTTCACAAGCGCCTCAGCAGCCTCTCGAACCTTCTCAGCCGGTGATTTCAGTGGCAACCAATGACGCGATGCGGGTGACTTGTCAAATTGGTATGGCGGCAGAAGCAAAGACGCATACTGGAGTGTTTGTTGCTGGTGGTGGGCCCAGAACGCCATGCGCAATCCCTGCTTCCAGAGCGCGACGGTGGCGTCTGTCAGCCCGTCAAATCCCTTGGTATTGGTAATCGAGACGGCTTGGAAGTAGTGCTCTGGAGTCGCGACATTGCTCTGGGCGAGGGCACGGGCTGCCATGACAGTGATGGTGGAATTGGAACCAGCCTCCAGGAACACAGCTTGCGGATGTCGTTTGGCGAGACGCTGCACAGCATGGTTGAAGAAGACCGGCTGACGCATATGTTGAGGGACGAACGTCCAGTCCAGCAGCTCATTGCTCTCTTGAGTTGCGCGTTCCACAGGGATGACTGGCTTGTGGAAAGTAAGCCCTTTGCCAACCTGTCCTAGGCCAGCAACGAGCTTCTCGACCAGGGCTGAATGAAAGGCATTGGTCACGCTGAGACGCTTGTTCTTGGTGCTTGAGAACTTGGCAGACGAAACCATAGTCTGCTGCAGGGCGTCAACGGCGGCAGTAGATCCAGCAATGGTGAAGCTGCGCGGTCCGTTATAGCATGCGATATTGACGGAGCCATTCCGGCCGGCAGACCGATTGACTTCCTGCAGAAGACTCTCCACTAGATCCAGATCGGCTTCTACCGCGACCATCGCTCCAGGATCGGTTCCCCAGGAATCGCGCACCAGCTTGGCCCTCGCTGCCACGAGTCGAACCGTGTCCCGGAGGCTGAGAGAGCCAGCCACGCACAGCGCTGTAATCTCCCCAAAGCTATGGCCTATAACGGCCACGACCTTGGTCTCAAGCCCACAGTCCATCCAAGTCTTGGCACATGAGTACTGCATAGCAAATAGCACGGTCTGCAGCTTGATCGGATCTCGGATAGGCTCCTGCGAGAATATGTCAGGGTAGATGGATCCCAGACCAAGAGACGTTATCATTCGGTCGCATTCATCGAGGTGCAGACGAAGCATAGTTACGCTATCGTATAGCTTACGGTCAAGCCCGACGAAAAGCGAGACCTGGCCACCGAAGCACAAGATGACGGGTCTGCTAGCCTTGGCCGGTGTGACTCCTGCTCGTAGAGCCGAGTCCTTCTCCGGCGCAGAGGCCACCTGGGCCAACTTCTCCTGAAACTCGGCCATCGAGCGACAGCTGAAAATGAAGCTCTGCGCCAACCCACGATTGGATTGCCGGTTCAGAACGTATGAGATATCGGCCAGCGTGCTGGATTCTTGAGACAATGAACGGCAATAAGAGGATAGCTTAGCAGCGTACGCAGAGATGGCCCGAGCGTCGAGGCCTGGGATCCAGAAAGGATATTGTGAAGTCTCTTCGACGGCCATGCTCGGTCTCAGAGACTTGGGTGGTTGCGCGACAATTAAGCTGGCATTAGACCCGCAAGCGCCATAATTGTTGATCAGAGCCATTTTGTGATCCTCCTCCCAGGGCCGCAATTTGGTGACCACTTCCATCATATCATCAGCCCGCACGTCGATGCCGTGATTCATCTTATTGAAGCTGGCCTGAGGCGGAATGAAGGCGCCCCGCATCATCATGATGACCTTGATCAGCGCCAGCACGCCGGATGCGCCTTCCGTATGACCTATATGGCCTTTCACAGATCCGATGGGAAGCTTCTTTACGCGGCCAGAGGCAGGGCCTCCAAGCGCGGTGCGAATACTTTCGTATTCGGCTGGATCTCCAACCGGAGTGCCTGTACCATGTGCCTCGACCAGGGAAATATCCCGCGCCGCGACCTTGGCTGAGCGTAACACGTCCGTGAACAGTCGTGAAAGCGACGGAGCGTTAGGCACAAATAGCGGCGTGCTGTTCATGTTCTGGTAGACGGCTGTGCTGGGAATCACAGCGAGAACGGGGTTGCCATCTCGGATGGCGTCCGACAACTTCTTGAGAAAGACAAAGCCCAGACCTTCAGCACGACAATATCCATCAGCGCTGTCATCGAACGGCTTGCATTGTCCGCTTGGGCTCACAAAGCTGCCAGCAGCGAGATTTTGAAACCACATCATGTTCGTGATGGTGTTCGATCCACCCGCTAATGCCGCGCTGCATTCACCGGACAAGATATTCCGACACGCCGTGTGTATAGCAACCGTTGATGACGAGCATGCTGTATCGAATGTCATGCATGGACCAGTCCAGCCAAAGTGGTGCGATACCCTTCCAGTGACGAAGCTCTTCAGCGCCCCAGTCGGTGTGAAAGCATTTGGTTCGTGACAGCTAATGTTATGCTCGTAATCGACGCCGCAGGAACCTAGATACACGCCAACATGCATCTTACCGTTCATATTGGTGCTGTCGCTGTCGGTCCCTTGCCCAAGTCCATGTCCATGATCTAGCTCCGAAAAGTAGCCTGACTGCTCCACCGCCTGGTAGGCTGCCTCCAGCACTAGACGGCTCTGCGGGTCCATGGCGGTTGACTCGCGCGGGCTCCGCTTGAAGAATTTGTGGTCAAAAGCATCCGAGTCGCGAACGAAGCACCCATAATACTGGCGCTTGGGGTCGCTATCTGGCGCTTCGCGGAATAACATATCGTGCATCAATCGGTCCCTGGTGATAGGCACGTGCTGGGACTGTCCACTTCTGAGCATTTCGGCATACTCGGCCAGGTCATCGGCGCCGGCAGTCTTGACGGATATACCAACGACAGCAACGCTGTCTTTATTGCTCTCAAGTGCAACAGCGAGATTGGAAGAGAGATCATGTTCAGATCCTGCTGCAGCTTCTGCGGGTGCAGGCTGCGTATTCAGCACGCCAGCGGGGAGCTGCGATATATCCACATCCACCCCCGTCTCCTTTTCCAAGGCCAGATCTTCAAAGTGCACTTGTCGAGTGTCCAGACCCCGCATCAGAGTCGGTGGTACACAGCGCTCCATGCCAAAAGTCACGACAAAGGGCTTTTTCGCCTTGGTGGCTACAGCAGAAAAGGTTCCGTACCAGTCGCACTGGTTGACCAGGATGGAACGTAGAACCATCTCGGTCATGCTCTCTTGGTGTTTGGAGGATACGAGATCCCCCTTGCCGCGGTTGTCGTAGGTAGGCAAAGCGAGATTTGCAGTGGCGGCGTACTGCAGATCAGGCATGGAGCTGCAAAATTGGACAAGGGCATCGGTGTCGATCTTCCGATCGGCGTCAGGGCTATGGATATGGCCCTTGATACCAATCTCAGCTACAATGGCACCAGCAGCGCGGAGCTGCTTCACGAGAAGGGGAGCCGTGGACTCGGATGTCGTCACCGTCGCTCGCGCCTCGTCGTAGAGAACGGCGATATAGGCATCAGGAGAACGGGCGTCGATAATTCGCCTCACTTCGCTGGCCTGTTTTGAACCAAGCCATGCTATTGCGAAAGAGATTGAACCGCCTTTGCCCGAAGTCTTGTCCCAGACCTCTCGCGCGTCGACCAGAGCGCCCATGAGCATGGCTAGCCGGACCGCCGTGGCCCCGTACTTCTGAAAGTCCTGACGGTTGCTGGCGCTGGCGACGGACAGCGCTCCCAGCAGCCCAAAGCAGAAGCCCAGCGTTTCGAATTTGCTGTTGCTCTTTGAGGCTGCGACCACGCTAGCCTGCAAATCTGCCGGTGGCTGTCCTTGGTGGAGGAGCTCAAGATAGCGCCAGTACTGCGTGAGCTGTATTAGCACCACCAAGGGTCCGACGATAATGCTGGGAAGGGTAGCTTCGGAGGGTATGTCTGTTGCCCCGTGTCGAAGCCACGAGTCCAGGTCAGCGAGCTGGCTGGAACCTGGGACCGCGCGGGCGACCTTGGGCATTATGGAATTCAAGCCATTCAAATAGGTTGGTAAGCCGGATATGGTATCTAGGATCCAGTCTCGGTGAGGGCCTTGAGATATTGGCCGTATCAGCGTCTCCATCGATTTTTTTGTGAAGGTGCCGACATGGGGTCCGAAGAGGAAGATTGTGGACTCGCGAGAGTCATTGTCGGGCTTGATCTGTAGTTTATTGCCTGTCATTGTGGCTTTAGGCGTGCAGGCTGAAATCAGGATAGACCGAGGCAGAGAGAGAAACAAAGTGTCAGTGTTTGCTGAACCTGTGTTGAAATGCCGCGTTGTTGAATGTGTCTGGTCTTGTTTCTTTGCAAGCCAGGTGCGTTGCCGAGCGAAGGGGTATAGTGCTCAAGCTGTGTCGATGCCTGTCCAGATCGGAGATCTCGAAAGGGGGTCTATAAGAGTAGGCAAAGACTGTTGAAGCCGCATGCAGGTGGATGCAAGAGCCGCAAAGAGAAAGAGTCTTGCCGTAGTAATGTAGATTCACATCCAGCCCAACCTTACCAAGTACTGCGACATAGCTATCAGCCTCGCTGACAATCTGGCGGACATGAATAGAGCAGGGTCGTGCTTGCTTGCACGTGCTGGACCGCATGGCGCGTGGCATCGGCGCTGCGATAACGATCAGCGGGACTTAGCCGGGGCAACGGTGCTGGATTCAGGAGTTCTTGGAGTCAGGAGTTTCGATTCTCAGGTACGATTATGCCTCTCGACCCGGTCTGACGCAGCGCCCGTGTTATTGTGTCTGAGTATCTGCGTGGGCGGACTTGCCGCGGTCACCAAGTCCGAAAGTCCGGTGTAGCAACCCGCCCCGCCCTTATGTGAAGGGCCATCAGGATGAAGGATGAAGATGGGAGCTGAGATGCGCTTGAGGCCTGCTCCATAGCATGCAGAGCACGTAGGCCTGGTCGTGCAGTGAAGCCAAGATTTTGTCATCGCGTATCTTCATGTAGTCCCGATCGCGGAAGCTTTGAAAGCCAGCTGGTGTGCCAACAACGACCGGAGCAGACCATCCATCTAGCCCTTGATTGTGATAAACATTGCTCCTAGGCACTTCAGCCACGACCAGCTGCTCCATGGGCACGATGCTATCATCATATATTATCGCACATCATCACATGATTCGACATGCATCCAGGTCTTGGCATTCAAACATGGAGGTCTTGGCATACAAGGAAGAGAATCACCGTAATCTGCTCAATCGATATATCGATGACAGCATGTCGATGCAAGTCTGCTTAGTATGGGTCGGGGGAAGGTCCGGGGGGAACGGAACGGCCCTACGTAATTAACAGTATTCGTTTTCCCACAAGTGAGTCCTGTCGCTTAGTAGCTTCGGGAGGTGCCACCAATCAATCAATCCTGAACTCCTCCTCTTGGTGGAGGGCCAAGACGCTAGAAGTTAGCGTTGGGACTCACTTGTGGTCAGTACGAGTAAGAATACGACAAATCGCGATAGCTCCAATCGCTCCCATGGCGCCTATCACCGGGAGATCTACTACGTACCCTTTTAATGTTAATCGCTTAACCAAACGGCAGAGTACCTCTATCTAGTACCTATAACACCACCCCCAACCTTTTCCCTCCTCCTCCTCCTCCTCCTCCTCTTTTCAACCTTTCTTCCACCTTGCCTCAATCTTTCTCTTCCACCCCCGCCCGAAGATGGAGTCAGACCGGGCTGCGATCCCCGTCGAGGCCGTAGTCAATTCTCCTGCACAAGATCTTGAGAGCGTCGTGAAGAATGAGAATGCTTCAGGCCAAGATCCCGCCAACGATGGCGAGAACCAATACGACTATCCCACAGGCCTCAAGCTTGCCTCGATCCTAGCAGGCGTCACCATGGCATACTATCTCCTTTTCCTCGACCTGGCCATCATTTCCACCGCAACGCCCGCCATTACTACCGAATTCAACGCCTTGATAGACATCGGTTGGTACGCGGGTGCCTATCAACTGGCAAGCGCTGCCCTCCAGCCACTGAGTGGCAAGATCTACACCTATTTCTCCCTCAAGGTATGTCGACTGCCGCCCCTCCAGTCCGCTCGCTTGACTGAGCCTAACTCTTCCCCAGTGGACCTTTCTCGCCTTCTTCTTCGTCTTTGAGCTGGGATCGGCCATATGCGGTGCGGCACAATCGTCAACTATGTTCATTCTCGGCCGCGCCATCGCCGGCCTTGGTTCTTCCGGCCTGTTTACTGGCTGTCTTACCACCATCGCCAATTGCGTCCCAAGAGAGCGGCGGCCGTTGTTCCAAGGAATCAACATAGGTATTGGCCAGCTCGGTCTTGCGTGCGGCCCCGTCGTCGGAGGTGCTTTCACAACCGGCGTCTCATGGAGGTGGTGCTTCTACATTAACCTACCCATCGGTGCTGTCGTTGCCCTCTGCCTCGTCTTCAATAAAGTGCCAGAGGCAAGTGTCAAGCCTCCCTGGCGCCACGTTCTCGGCACCGCCGTCAAGTCGTTAGACCTGGTCGGATTTGCCCTTGTTAGCCCGGCTGCGATTATGCTTTTGTTGGCCCTCGAGTATGGCGGAAACCAGTATGCCTGGGGCAGCTCGGTCGTCATTGGCCTGCTATGCGGAGCCGCTGCTGTCTTTGCCCTCTTTTTATTCTGGGAACGCCGAGAAGGGGACGGCGCAATGATCCCATTTGCTTTCCTCAGGAGCCCTGTCGTCCGATCAGCATCACTGACGCAATTCTTTGCCCTCGGCGGCATTCTCGTCGGCGACTTTTACCTGGCCATCTTCTTCCAGGTCGTCCACAATGATTCGCCTCTGATGAGCGGCGTGCATTTGCTTCCGGTAACACTGGGCCTGGTCATATTCACCCTCGTCACCGGCGGCTTGATACAAGTCACGGGCTACTATCTACCCTGGATTCTAGCGGGTAGTGCCATCGCAACCATTAGCTACGGACTCATGTCAATGCTGAGCCCCACAACTACCTTCGGGCAATGGTTCGCCTACTTATGCCTCTACGGCATCGGTGGCGGCGTGGGAAATTCAGGTGTAAGTTGCTTCCAATCAATCGCCGGGTCGTGCTCCAAATCTGACATCTCCCTACACATTTAGGCATACATCGCCGTCCAAAGCCTCGTCCCCCTGAACCAGATCCCCACGGCCATCGCGATCGTCATCTTCGCCCAGAACGTGGGCGCCGCCGTTTGGGTCGTCGTCGCCAACGCCATCTTCAACAACAGCCTGCGCAAAGAACTGTCGCAGCGAGCGGCGCTGATCGGCCCCAGCCCCGACGTCATCATCGCGGCTGGTGCCCGCAACATCCGCGGCGCGGGCCTGACTCCCTCTCAACTAGCCGCCGTCTTGGTGGCCTATAGTAAGGCGATTGATCGGACCATGTATCTCGGCATTGCCGTGTTCGGCAGCGTTATGGTTGTTGCATGGGAAATGGGCTTTACGAACCTCAAAGATGTCAAGCGGCAAAAGGAGCTCAAGAACGATAGCACGTCGGATGAGGGAACAGATGCCTCATCGGATGTCAAGCCTGTGGAGCAGGTGCGCACGTGAGCCGGGAGGTCTGGGAGCAGAGTAAGAATAATGGCCGGGAGGTTTGCATCCATATGGCCGCCATCGATGTGTGACTATGCATAGCGTTGTACAGTCTGTATCGCCAGCTCGAGGCTGCAGCATTTATGGAGTTATCAGAGGCATAGATGCGAGCAACACTAGGAAATTTAATCCCTTCAACGAGTCACATTGATCACCATATTACCAGGTAGTAATCGAGACACCTGCTTGATATGACTTCGTCGTCGCATGATTCAATTCTACCAAAAGCTTTCCTTCAGCCACCTCGATCATACATCAAGTGAATCTGACACTTAGTCAGCCATCTCCCAAATTTACGACCAATCCATCTCCCCGCCACGACTCTTCCCAACTAACAGCATGGATCTACCACAGAATCGGTCTCACTACACGGCCGAAACATTACCGATATAGCGAGGCGATCAGATCCTTAAGCTATCCTGCTCTTCGCAGTGGGGGCGTGTACACACCGGAGCGCAGGTGCCCGACCACTCATCGCCTATCTATCACATCTGTGGTGCCAAGTAACCATTGCGCCAAAAGATCGACCTTCTAGCATAGCGTACACCAAAAATATCTATCTGTTATCTCTCTTCAACATCGCCACTTGTAAGAAGTAGGTCGGGCAGGGAAATTCCAAAGTGCAAAATCCCCCGGCTAATATAAATCTATACAGGGGGGAATTCCAGGATTTCCTAGCCTAACTTATATTTTATAAGTTAATATTTTTTTTCAAAACTCTATAATCTAAAAATTTAAACAATATATACATAATTATACAACTTTTTGCCATCCCCGTCCCCACCCCCCCAGGCTCGAATCCCGCTAAGTGCCATCTAGGTACGCGCTCGCCAACCCATTCTTATCCTGCATGGCCCTCAACAGCCTCAGCAGATCCTGGATACCGCCCTCGGTCGCTGTCACTGCCATCTCGCCCCCCATGGCAGCAGCAGTGGTATTAGTGGGGTTGGTAAGATACCCGACCGCGCATCCGACCGGGTCTGGCAGGAACGGGTGCGCGCGGACGGCACTGAAAGACGGGATCTGCCGTGCCAGATGGACCATCTCGGCGGCGGCGTTCAGGGCCCGGTTCCGGTATGAGGCAATGGTGCCCTGTTTGTCGACGGAGCGCCAGCCCGCGAGTGACGGCGAGCGCTGCGCGGCGTGGCCGAGCCGGATGACGGCGCTGTGGGCGAGCATGTGGGCGAACAGGAGCATGGGGTCGGAGTCGAGGGGGCCGGACCCGTGCGAGGTGCCGAGCACCCGGAGGCGGGTGTCGACGGCCAGGGCGAGGCGTTTTCGTTGCGGCCAGAAGGGTGGGTTGGTATCGGCGGGGTTTGTGATGGGGTCGGGGGAAGGGGGGGAGCGTTGGAGGGCTAGGCAGTGGCCGTGGAGGGTTACGGCGAGGATGCATTCGGCGAAGCTGGATAGGGGTGGGGTGTTTTGCGGGGCTGACATGGCTTCTGGTAGGAAAGTGGTGCAGATGGATTGATTGTTTTGGAAGTTGGCCTCGGGAGCGGGGAGGCGGACGCAGATCTACAGATTGGGGGTTTTGGTCAGCGACGGAGGGTTTCACTTCTATCCGGATTCCGCTCGAACGCCAAGGGGAGGCGCTTACCATGTCTTCTTGCAGCGTGAGGGGGTACTCGTTGCGCAGGCAGAGAGAGCGGTCCAGGCAAAAGCTGAGCCAGAACACCCGTCTCTGCTCCTCCACGATCGAAAAAGTGTCCCCGCGGACGTTTTCGCAATTTAAGAGTACAGGGGAAGCCTGTGGATGATCGACACCGTCGGGCCCGGGGGAATCGATGTCGGAAAGACGCGCCATAAGCACAAGTCGGAGGCAGCGGCCTGCCGTCAACATGGCCTGATACTCGCCCACACGCAGAAGCTCATAGTGTGCCAACAGCAGCCACGCCTGGACGTACTCGACCGATATATCTGCTTTTGAACCAATCTTATGGGCTTCGAGCAGGTCGCATGTCTCGGTATAGAGCTGATCGCAGAAACGGCGACCGGGCGCTGACATGGCGGCCGCCATTGCGCGCATGGCCGACCGGAGGCAGGCCCGAGTGGCTCCGGGATGCTCCTTATCTGCCCAGGAAAAATAACGGCGATGATAGATGAGGGGGAGAACGGGATGCACCCGGTCAAAAAATACTTGGTCCAAGTCGGCCCGCATGAGGTCTGTCATGGCCGTGTCCCTGTTGTCGGCCGGGGTGATGGGCTCTGTTGAATAAGAAAGAGTTTGGTCGGACGAGTAGAGGTCTGACGGCATCGATTGCACCTCTGTGGGGATCGCGGTCATGGCCAGGCCACAATTGTCCACTTGCAAGCCTGCCGACCAATACGGCCGTCCAATGTCGACCGGCGCTGCTGGTTTGATGCCCACTGGCGCCGAGGGGAAGCAGATATCTGAGAGATTCAGATCGGCCTCTTCGAGGCCGCTGAAGTCTAAATCCCCGCATTCTATCTCGATTTCACGGGGCGCCTGTCCTCCATTATTAGGATCCCATTCCGGCATCGTCTGGGCGGGTATAGCATCGCTACTGTCCGTCTTGGAGCCTTCTTGTAGGCTCAATTGCCACTGGAGAGTTTCTGTGCACACGTAGATGTTGGTAAAGGAGCTCAAAAGCGGATATTGCACGGACAGAGCCACGACTTGCTGATGGTAGAAAAGTAGAAGCGTCGAAGTTAGAGAAGCAAAGCTGCTGAGGATGAAAGATGAAAGATGAAAGATGAAAGATGAAAGATGAAGGTGCCCGAACCTATCCGTGACCGTAGCGCAGTCATATGACCCTTCTTTGGACCCCTTTGAGTTGTCTTGTCGATAACGATGCAGACGGCGTCGGTTTCCAAGCAGTATCCACACTTGGGACGAGCCCGATCACATCTAGCTTTCCTCCTCCTGCATTCTTCGCACGCAAATCCGGCTTGCTGTCGTCGTCCTGTCTCTTCCATGTTCGGAACTCAGAATCATTTGCTAGTGCTCCAAGGTGGTGTAGGCTCACGGTGAGGGGAGAACCAAGTGAGAGGACGTGCCTATTCAGCAAGTTTTCCCATGCCCTGGTTTGACATTATAATATTGTAGAATCGGATACGGAGGATATAGTAAGACGAAGCGAGCGGCTTGAGATGAAGGGCAGATTGTCCCCATCAGACCTGTAACGAAAAGATGCCCATCTGTGTCGTAATCAAGGTAGCGTAGGATCAGGCCGCTCATCTGTCGGCAGTCGTAAACTCGTAATCAAGGTAGCGTAGGATCAGGCCAACCCCATAGAGAACAGTAAGATACGAGGCTAAAAGACTGCGGCCCCGATTTGCAGCAACAATTTACATTATGAGAGGCTCTAACAATCTCCTTGCATTAAGCTATGTGGCACGTACTTTATAATTTCCCCTACCATCTCGGATCATTAGCCAGCGTTCCTGCATGGTTAGTATATGGCCCGAGATGATCTGAAACATTAAAAGAAGCTCCAATTGAGAGATTTTAAAAGGTATTAAGCACTGACTCTGACTACCACGCAATTATCGTGGCGGCTATCACCGCATGTTGGTGACAGAATAATTCGTACACTAGTTTTAGGCGAGACGGAGACCCGTATAAGAGTCATAACGTACTGTTGGGGCGTCCAACATATGCCACTTAGAGCTCGCCGCAGGATGGAGAGATGTTTAAAAAGGTGGTAGGGAACCTTCAATGTTCAACGGTAGGAGGAATGTCCGCATATACTTTAGGCGCAGTTCTCTAGTGTACGAATTATTCTGTCACCAACGTGCACGGTTACTTCTACGCTTGAAGCGGTTGGATGTTTCGCAACCCCGACCGCTTTCGGCTTAGCCTAGATACCGGAGCAGGCTCCAGAAATAGGATCTTTCCCGGTAGGGCTTTCCGTGCCAATGATAGTGTATCTGAGATGGCAATCTGATTTAGGATAAAGAAAGCAGCGGGCGAAGAATACCATGTGGGACCCTGGCACGCCGTGAGCATAATAATTCGGACACTTTTAACCGAGGTCCCTCCCAAAGTGCCCGGTTTAGTTTGCTCACCGCGTGCCTGGCAGGTTTCAAAATAATTCGGACACTTTGGTAGGGCTGTCGGCCAAATGTGTCCGAATTACTTTGAAACCCGCGTGGCAGCCTGGTATCGCAAATTAAGCGAAAAGGATGCCGACACCTTAATTGGACGTACTCGTGCCAACCACATATGAGTCCCGAGGCTAAGATTTAGCGTCTTGGCCTTTGGCCAAGAGGAATAGCTCAGAATGAAGTAATCAGTGGCTTCTCCCGAAGCTACTAAGCGAGCGGACTCACTTGTGGTTAAAACTGTAGCACTACTAATAACTGTGGCACCTGGGTACGGCATGCCAGCCGCATATCTAGCACGAATTACGATCGTCCCGCGGGGCCGCTTATTAGCCTCGCGCTATCTACTTGTTCCCTTTCTGTGGTGTCAAACGGGCGGGTTCCTCACCAGGAAAGTGCCAAGACGCTAACAATGAACCCCCCGGGCACCCATACGTCATACCTCCCGCGCCCCCTAGCCCCGCTCTAGAACCCCTACTACAACCCTCTTTAGAACGTATATCTTACCACTACGGAGTATTTAAATACACTAGACTTACTAGTAGAGGCTTACTAGCGAATCCTTCCCCACAGAAGAAGTAGCCGAAGGGTCGGCCCTTTTAGCCCTATGGAATCTGAACAATTACGCGGAACGAATGCGTGCATCATAGAAGGTGAGTAAAATAGTTCGGACACTTTTGTCCGAGATCCCTACCAAAGTGTCCGAATGATATTGCTCACCTCGTGAGATCCCAGAGGAGAATGGAAACTCCGAGATAATCCATACTAACCGGATAATGCAGCCGATTGATAGGTAATTGGTCCAAATGAACCTGTCGGCAGGTGGCTATAGTGGCAGGAGCATATGCTTAAACTACTACTCCGTATAGGTTCGAGGGTGGTAGGTAGGTTGATACGCGTACCAATCACAAAGCTGCTGCTTTATGCGTCAAATCTGGGACAAACGAGAGCCCGGTTGCATGTCTCATGGAATAACACGTTCGGGCGGCATTGAATCACACGAGGCTGCGTGACCTTGGCGACTTTGGGGGGGATCTTCTGCTTCCCATAATTGGGTCGATGGGCCAAGGGTATTTTACACCTCAAAAGCAGACGGGCGGGACCTTGGTATGACCTGACCTCCAAGACCAGATACTTCTACCCCTCAGCAGTCATGGGCGAACCTTCCGCCACCTCCAAGCCCCTTGATGTCGCCATCATCGGTGGCGGTATCGTTGGTGTAATCACGGCTCTCGGTCTCCTGCGCCGAGGAGCTCACGTGACCATATACGAGCGCTCGCCTAGCTGGCCAGACAATGGAGCCGCCTTTGCCTTTACAGGCGTGGCGCGTCAGTGCATGCAGAGTGTGGACCCCACCATCCTCGAGGCACTTGGCCGTGTCGCGCTCAGGAGCCCGGCCGAGACGGTTCGCTACTGGGACGGTTTCAATCCCCGCACTAAGGAGGCTGCTCAGCAGGAGGAGACCGCCCTGCTCTTCGAGACTCCAGAGAAAGACATGGCCTTTTGGGGGACTCTACGGACTCCCTTTCTGCATCAACTTGCGGCAGCCCTGCCCAAGGAAGGCGACGTGGTCCAGTTTGGCAAGCGACTGACGGGCTATGTCGACGACTGGGAAGAAGGCAGCGACAAGGTCCTGCTGAATTTTGCTGATGGGACCACGGCTGAGGCTGACGTCGGTTCGTGATTTTCCCTGCCCCATACACCGATCGTGTCCTTCGACAACGTTCTAAGTCCTTTCACCAGTCATCGCTTGTGATGGCGTTCACTCCACCACCCGAAAATTGTTACTGGGCGCGCATCCTGCTGCCAAAGCCAGATACGCCCACAAAATGGTCTACAGGGCGCTTATGCCTGTGGATGGGGCTGTTGCTGCATTCGGTACCACCAAGGCCAGCGTCAACTGTTTCCACATCGGACCTGACGCCCATATGGTCTCGTTCCCGGTTTGTCCCTCTTCCCACGATCCCAACAACCGTTGTCATGCCCAGGCAGCATCTTGAACCAAAGCTGACGACGACAAGATCATGAACGGCGCCGCCTTCAACGTCCACCTGTTCGTGCACGACCCCGACGATTGGCCGGATATGTCGAACAGCGAGAAACCCAGCTCCCGCGCCGAGGTGCAGAACGCGCTACAGAGCTGGGGTCCGCACGTGACCGAGCTGCTGATGCATCTACCCGAGAAGGTGAGCAAATGGGCTATCTTTGACATGGCCGACCACCCCGCCGCGACTTACGCCTCCGGCCGCATCGCCGTCGCCGGCGACGCCGCCCACGCGTCTAGCCCTTTCCACGGCGCCGGCGCCGGCATGGGCGTGGAAGACGCCCTCATCATCTGCGAGCTGCTCGCGGGTCTAGAAGCGGGTTCCGACGAAGTGCAGCCGGGGCAGCTAGCGGCCGCACTGCGCGTCTATAGCGATGTACGCATCCCACGCACCCAGTGGCTGATGGAGAGTTCGCGCCAGGTGGGCGACATGTACCAGTGGCGCTACGGGCCGACCGGCAGGGACGCGGCCAGGATGAAGGACGAATTCGTCCAGCGGCAGAGAAAGATCTGGGATTTCGATCCGGAGGAGATGGTGGAGGGGGCCAGAGTCGAATTGGAAAAGCAGCTGGGGGCGTTGTCCTCACGCGGGCATGTGTAGTCCAACCATTGATGGCTTTGGCCCGATTTCCCATGTGTTTAAAAGCTTCAGCCTGGTCGGCTTGACGTAATGCTCTCTAAATGATGTAAGACGGGCTTTAGGACTTTGCCGGCTCTGATGCTGTAGAGGGATCTACGATAAGAATTTCCCCGCCTCTCATCTTCTGGCACATCTGAGAGCTCAGTAATGCCCACTATCAGGGTCTCCAGCTAGGCCTGAGGTGACAGCTAAGCCCTGACATATCCCAAACCCCGGGTAGAAGTTCTGTGGCCCTAATTTGCCACGCGTTCAATCGTTCCGTGACGGGCAAAACGCGGATCGATCCTTGACCACCGTCTCGACGGTCAACTCCAAAGACCTGAGTCATCGATCCTCCTTCCTAAACAGACACCCACACCCGGTTCATCCGTCCTGTTATGACGTAGATCGAGGGGCGATGTCGCAGTAATAGGGCCGTAATGGAATGTCGGTCGATGGCGGTAAGCCCTCAGATACAGCTGTGGCCGAACTCTAAAAACTTGATCTCCAGATCCTCATCTGAAATGCGGACTTGTCGAAGGACTTGACTGGGAGTCATCTTGCTGCGAGACGGGGTAATCCGCCGGACCTACCCCGGAGTTGCGGACTTGAACCTGTGGCTAAGAGATCCTATCGCGCCTACATCCCCTGGTCTCAAAGGTAAGAGGGCTTGACTGCTTCAAATATGTAGCATTTGAAGCGACTTTGCACCCTATCCATCTTCAGCCTTTGTAAATCCCCAAATTTCCTCTTACAATCATGTCGATTCCCGAGTCTTGCGAGGTGCTTGTCATCGGCGGCGGTCCGGCCGGGTCCTACTCTGCGGCGGCGCTGGCGCGCGAGGGCGTCGACGTCGTGGTGCTCGAGCTCGACCATTTCCCTCGATATCATGTGGGCGAGTCGATGTTGGCATCGATCCGCCATTTCCTGCGCTTCATCGACCTGGAGAAGACGTTTGACGCGCACGGGTTTAACCGGAAGGTTAGTTGACTTTGGATGGGGCGATTTGACGTAAGCAGTGGACCTAATGAAGAGGAGTAGAATGGCGCGGCGTTCAAGCTGAACAGTAAGAGCGCCGGCTACACAGACTTTCTGGCGGCCAACGGCCCTAACGGCTACTCCTGGAATGTGATCCGGTCCCAATCGGACAAGCTGATGTTCGACCACGCTGAGAAATCGGGAGCACGCACGTATCAGGGTGTTAAGATCGATGCCGTCGAATTTGAGCCGGTCGACAACTTCCCGACCAACGCGCAGGTTGCCAACCCGGGGCGGGCCAAGTCGGCGTCGTGGAGCCGCAAGACAGATGGCGCTAGTGGCACCATCAGGTTCAATTATATCATCGACGCCAGCGGGCGCAACGGCGTCATCTCGACCAAGTACCTGAAAAATCGCAAGTTCAACCAGGGACTGAAGAACCAGGCTCACTGGGCGTACTGGAAGAACGCAAAGGTTTACGCACCAGGTACGGCGCAAGAGGGCGTCCCTTTCTTCGAGGCTCTCACCGATCAGAGCGGCTGGTGCTGGTCCATTCCACTCCATGACGGCACGCTGTCCGTTGGAGTTGTCATGCGCCAAGATTTGTTGTTGAAGCGCAAGCAGGAGTTGGGCTCACCCGGCATGGTCGAGTTCTACAAGAATCTGACCACTCTCGCGCCGCAGATCCAAGAGAGGTTGGTCGATGCCGAGATCGTATCCACCGAAATCAAGGCTGCTTCGGATTGGTCGTACAGTGCCTCTGCCTATGCAGGCCCTAACTTCCGCCTGGTTGGTGATGCAGGCTGCTTCATTGACCCGTACTTCAGTTCGGGCGTGCATCTCGCGCTGTCCAGCGCCCTCTCTGCCGTTACAACAGTCCAGGCCGTCCGCAATGGTGAGGTCAGTGAGTTTGAGGGCGCCAAGTGGCACTCGGTTAAGACGGCCGAGGGTTACTCGCGATTCCTCCTGGTCGTCATGACCGCCCTGAAGCAGATCCGCAAGGGTGAGGAGCTTCTCATCAGCGACGTCGACGAGGACGGCTTCGACCGGGCGTTCGACTTCTTCAAGCCGGGTGAGTACAGACACATGCCCCCGTAATGATTGATCGGAAACTGATATATACGTACAGTCATCCAGGGCAGCGCCGACACTAACATGGGCGGCAAGCTCACGCAAGACACGGTCTCCAAAACGCTCGATTTCTGCTTCAATGCATTTGCTCAAGTCACCCCGGACCAGCGCCAGGCCGTGCTCGACAAGCTCGATAGCGTCAAGGATGACCCCACCACCGAGACCAAGCAAGACCTGGAGAAACTGACGGATGACGAGCTCGCAATCCTCCGCACCATCCGCGCGCGCCAGATGATGCGTAGCGAGGACGCGATGAACATCAACACCTTCAGCAACGACGCTATTGACGGCTTGCTGCCTCGCTTGGTCAAAGGGAAACTGGGCCTGGACCGAGAGAAAAAGCTGGCGGCGGCGCCTGCGCACATCGAGACTTTGTTTGACACGGGGCTGGCGGGACATTCCACGATGCCCGAAATCAAGACCGAAGCTTGAGGTTCACACAAATATCAAGGCTCGCTTCGCCATGCTGATGGCGCCCGTGGTGGTTATTGTATAGGCCTTCTACAACTAGTTGATTCGTAGTTGTTGTGGCCCAATTCTATTATCGTCGATTATCGAGCATACCTTAGTCATTAAGATATAGTAGTTCAACATGCTGCGTTGTGAATACGAGCGCTTCATGCGAGTTATAAGGTTAGTACCTTATAAGGCTACCCTAGAGTATTAGACTTTATAAATTATAACTCTTTATAACCTAAATTTTATAATAATACGATCTATTAATCTATTTAATATATCTAATATACCTCTACTATCCCTTCCTCTACTATAGGAGGCTAAATTAGGTAGGGAAGATTATATAGAATTAGCTTATATAGCCTAGGTTAAGGCTAGGGGACTAGGTAATAGAATCCTATTAATTACTAAAGTAGCTAAGTAATATAGTATACTAAAGAGTATACTTACTAATAGAATTAAGGGGAGTATAATAGTTACTTCTACTTATAAAAGCTAATAGCGGCTTAGTAGTTCTAGAGAAGAAGTAGTAATTCTAGCCTAGGTCCTCCATCTTTACAGGAGTACCCTCGACCGCGATACAGGAAGTAATACTAAGGAAGGTAGACTATACAGTTATTTAGATAACGACTAAGCGACTAAAAAGACTCGTTATTAAATTACTAATAAGGGTAACTACGGCTAAGTTAGAACGGGGCTACGAAGATAACTAAGTAGCTAGGAAGGATAGAAAGGACAGGTAACTAGAGGAATCAGCTAATCAGGACGAGGTATACAGATAAGAAAACCTTATAAAGGATGATATAAATAGCTTTAAATATTTATTTTATAAATTTATAGCAAGAGATGGACATTTTGGACCATAATAGGGTAGGCTTATAGGGACTAGCCCTATAAGGCTGGACGGTCACCGAGTGTAGACGGTTACCCAGTGAACCCTTCTATGGTTTTCTTTCCAGCTCCCCTTTCCATCCTTCTAAACAACCCCATTATATAATGCTATCAGTCAAGCGCTTTATATATATGTGCTATGATCACCTTCCCCGGTGATAATGATCCTCAAGCACAGGCCTATGCTCAACAACTTCGGACCCGACAGAAGCGCCCAGCACCAACTGACACCCAGCCCTCCATACCAACATCTTCCCTACCTACCATTAGACCCCGCAAGAGGCGCCGTACAACTTTGACCGATATCACTAATAATGGCGCGAATAGGCAAATACAAGCAGGTGGAAGGAAGAAGAAAACGGCTGCACAAGCCCGGGCTATCAATACTACACCACAGGGCGCAGACAACAAGGCCCTCAAGCGTACACGCAAAGCACAGCACGATGTTGAAATGCAGGATGTGCGCGATGTGCGCGATATGCAGGTCATGCAGGACGCTCGCCCCCCCCTCCTCCCTATAATTCGCCCCAAGCCCCAGTCAGATGGCTCTACAACGCTCGCAGCAATACGCCCAAGCATTAGGGTTGTTGCTCCAGCCCCAAATCCAGAAGAGCCCCCGCCCCCGACCTTCCATGCGACCCCCCAATCGACCCCTTCAGCCTTCATACACATCGATGAGATCGCCCCCGACCCACCGGCTGACTACGCTCCTCGAGCCCTCCGTTACCACGCCCGGCAGGAGCGAGCCGCTGACGACCAACACAACGAAGCCATTGACCGACGACGTGGCCCCTACCGTCGAGGGACAGAGCAGCTTATCGCAAAGCTACAGATCGCGATGCGGTTAAGGAGGTGGAGCTCTTCAGGATACCCGATAAATTATCAGATACCCCCAACAAATGCCCCCACTGCGCTGCAGTGTCATGGAAGAAGGAACGGGGTTCCGATGATTGGTGGCCATGCTGTGATGATGGGAAGAATGACTGCATACCTCCCGACCAGTTTATCAGGCCGCGGGACGTGGACGCTATGCCTGAAGGCCCCGAAAAGGAACGGGAAAAGGCTATGGAAGAAATCAATAAGCTGCTCTTTTGAGGCCGAAGATGTTGAGGTGAATGGTGAACGTATTCTTCGGAGGACTCAGCGGAGTAAGGATCTGTTTGATAATATCGTCAGCTACAACAATTGCCTCTCTTTTACCAGCGAGGGCACACACAATATTGACCACAACGTCGGACGTACCACCTTCCGCGTACAGAGCTCGGTCCATCATCTCATGGGGCCCTTGATGGCTGACGACGGTTTGAAGCCCAAATTCGCCCAGATCTACACCATTGACGGTACGCAAGAACAACTGGATACGCGCCAGCATTATTTCGAAGACCTCAACCGCGATACCCTTGATATCATGCAGCGGACCCTCAAAAAAGTCAATCCCTATGTAGAGGGTTTCAAGAGCTGTCACGATCGTCTGAAAGAAGATGAGGAGCGGTATCTAATTGAGAATATGAGTGTTCGGATCAAACAGCTGGATCCACGTCGACAGGATAAGGGTATACACAATCGGCCTACTTCCAATGAAATTGCATATGTCATGGGTACACCCACCGATGCTCGGAAAGGCCGAATTGAGCGTGACATTCGAGTGGAAACAAAGGTGGCCTGATGACAATACCTGATTACCATCCTTCTTACATGGCTTTACGATACCCTATATTCTTCCTATGTGGTGAGCAATCGTGGCATAATCTCATCCCATTGGCTGGGCACGACCTTCCTGCAGATCACCCATTGCATGCAAGACGGCGTAACAGAGCTACTGGCACTCTACGTCGCCACGCCGTACCCGCATTCGATGATGAGCCAGAGGAGGGGGAATTAGGTTGGGATCCGGAGTATCAGGATGACGGTAGCGATCAACCACGCCGAGGAAGAGGGGGTTCCACACGTATCACAAGGCGTCAGTTTTATGTCAAATGGATACAGGTAAGCACTCCATTTATATATCTAATAAGTGCCAAGGAACAGAGCAGCTTGACTCCATCTGGATCCAGTACATATCGCTCAGATCACACATATCGCCCTGATCGAGCGGATTTTTCTGTCAATTACTATCATAACAATCCTGCACCTTCAGGTAAACCGCGCCGACCGGGTGAGTTGGTTGACGAGATCACGGAGTTTCATCTGGCCTGGTGGATTGGCTCTGCGGAAGCTGTATGGAAGATGTTCTCTTTTGGTATGGGTACGATGAAGCTATCTGTGGAGCGCCTACAGATCCATCCACCTAATCAATAGCGTATACTCTTTAACGCCGCTGATAATGCGGCCGCCGACGAGCTTAAAAAGCAGAAGGTAATCGACGGCGAGAAATTCCGCCGTACCATTTTGACAGCCTACTTTGATATCAATCGCAGGGCCAAGGAGGCCATTGATCGTGGGGAGCCACTACCCTTCAAGAAGGATAATGGTCGCCCGCTTGATATCATGAAAAATCCGCTTGACTACGTCTACGCTGACTTTCCGGAGTACTTTGTTTATCAGAAGACCAAAAAGCGTTGGAAGGTCCGTAAAAAGGGGGCTCTTGGCCGCATTGTCTTTATCAGCCCAAAATAAAAGGATCTGTTTTACGTTCGACTCCTCTTATATCACGTGAAGGGCCTAACATCCTTCGATGATTTACGTACTGTCGATGGTCAACTCCTCGAGTGGAAGGAAGCCTGCGTTGCCCTTGGGTTGACTGAAAGCGATAAGTATGCTGACGAGATACTGGATGAAGGCCGTCATATGCAAGGAGGATTTGGATTGCGATATCTGTTTGTGATGGTACCCCTGGAGCTCCAGCCTGTTGATCATTTAGTGCTTTGGAATTAATATAAACAATTTATCGCTTCGGATTGCTTATATATCTTACGACGGGATTTTCAGTCTCTTCTAATACCTATTGGTGAAGAAGAATCCTACGCCGAGCAGTATACGCTCTATCTGATTGACGGTCTATTGGAACATCACTCAACCCCCGAACTAATCGAGGATCTTGCTCGCAACTATCTTCCAGTTCCGACGGTCAATTTTGACACCTTTAGCGATATTCTAAACCGCCTGTTACGGGAAGAGATGTCTTATACCATCACCCCGGATGAAGCACAGCTCGCCTGGAACAAACTAAACCCCGACCAACTTAACGCTGCAGAACGGATTATGGCTACAGTTAACTCCAATAATGATAATGAGTTTGGTACCCCTGGTGCCCTGTTCTTTTTAAATTGGGCGGGTGGTACTGGCAAGACTATGGTCCAGAATACGATTATGCAGAAGTTACGTTCGGAAAAGAATGTGGCACTTGCTGTCGCATCGTCCGGTATAGTATCAACTCTTCTACAGGGTGGCCGTACTACACACTCCCGCTTTAAAATCCCGTTGGACTTAGATGCCACGTCGTTATGTGGTATTAAGAAGGGGACCAATTTGGCGGAATTAATCAAGCGAGCGCAGGTGATCTTTTGGGATGAGTCGCCTATACAGAATCGATTTGATTTCGAAGCCGTAAGTAGAAGCCTTTAGGATATCTGCGATAATGAGTAAGCGTGGTTTGGTGGAAAGGTTGTCTATTTTTGTGGTGACTTTCGTCCAACACTACCGGTAATTGTAGGAGGATCAAAGACCACTATCCTGGATCACTGTCTCAATAAGACCGAGTTTTGGCCGGATGTTATACGGCTCGATTTAACCATCAATGAGCGACTCAACCACCCCGACCTGACTGATACTGCCCGTGATAGTATGGCTCAATTCGCCAACGATCTATTAGCAATTGGAAACGGCGCTACCGTTCGACAGAGCCCTACTCTGAAGCAAGATGTGGCGCCTTGGGCATATAGCCATCTTCCGGACAACATTCTAGATGCGTTGATTGACGCGGGATATCCTAACCTTGACAGTCCGAACAACCCGTTCGATAAGGAGTACCTGGCGGAACGGGCGATCCTGTCGATTACCAATAAGGATGTTGCCCGTATTAACAACAAGAATTTTGCGTTGGATGCCTGGTGAAATGACAACGTACTGGAGTATCGATAATGCTGTCGATGAGGAAGACAACGAGATGTTTCCCCCTGAGTACTTCAATGCGTTCTATGAACCGTCATTGCCACCGCATAAGCTCTTTGTCAAACCAGGTATTCCGATCATACTCCTGAGGAACCTTGATCCACCACGGCTCTGTAATGGAACACGGCTCCGCATTATCCGCTGTGGTAAACAGGTCTTTGAGGGTGGGATCATGGGTGGTACGCATCACGGCGAAAAGGTTTTGCTCTTTAAGACTCCGCTGCAGTCAAAGCAGAACAATCAGCGGATCCCAACACCGTTTGTCCGCAAGCAGTATCCTGTACGGCCAGCCCACGCCATCACGATTAACAAGGCCGAGGGTCAATCTTTAAATAAGGTAGGCGTTGATCTGCAGTCTCGGTCGGTGTTCAGCCATAGTCAGTTGTATATAGGGCTTTCAAGGGTGACGAGGAAGGAGGGTTTATTTGTGATCGGGCCAGATATCCATGAGTATACGAATGAAATGATGATGAGGAATGAGGTTTACAAGCAAGCGCTGCTGTGACCTATGAATAATGTATGCCTACGAATGATGTATGATATATATGATATGCGCGATGGGTTCGATGTGCAGGATGTGCTCGATACTGTAATCCACCTAGGGTTAGATGGATCCAGCTGAAGTCAATCTAGATTATCCTTGGGCAAAGAGGTCGCGTATGCGATAATATGTGATATAGGTAATGTACGCGATAAATGCGATATATGGGTTTTATGCGATAAGAAAAGGTGAGATTGGTCTTGTCGTTGTCTGATATTGATTTGCTACTATGGGGGTTGCTAAGGAGTAGGAATAATAGGGCCCTAAATACATGCTTCCAACGCTAGTCCAATTACCCCTCATCACGATACGTACAAAACCAGCATGCCAAGCCTATTCACCGGCTTGCCAAGCATATTTTCAGCGGGTTCATTCCGCATTTAGGGCTGAGCAAATGGACCATCAAAAGCGGCTCCTTTCTTCGCACACTATGCACTACACGCGCAACATATATGATACTTGAAGGTATACATTAGATTGTAGGGCTCACTCTGCGCTTTCCAACACGCTATGACTGACGTAGATCGGTGCTGTATCGCAGAAGATATCGCGCATTTCCTCTTGAACCGTTGCGCGCAAAGACCGCTGCATGGAGCTCGAACGCCAGGTAGCTAAGGCATCCGCCGCGCTGTCTTGTCGAGCGTGCGGGATCTCTAGTGCTCAACGCTTCTTTTATTGTTTCCGCAACTCCTTCTCTAAGACATCGAATCCGACCGCTTTCTTCATCTCCCCATCCATCATTCCGAATGGCAGCCATGTTCCAAGCCACGATAACATCGCCTGGGCTCCCCTCCAAATCTTCGGTGACGGGTTCTTCTTTAAGAGATCCTTGACCACCTGATCCGCCCACAAGGGGGATGGCATGCCTGTGCCGCTCATCGTATCACCACCCATGATTTTTTCCGCCGCTGATTTAGCCGGCGCGTAGATTGAGTCCTCTGGCAAGCTAGATCCGATCTGCTTTTTGTGGTTCTCGAAGAAGTTTGACTGTACGGCGCCTGTTTTCAGGTCGATGACCGTGACACCAAAAGGCTGCATTTCAAGTCGGAGCGCATCCGAAAACATGGCTATAGCAGCTTTAGAGGCGCTATAGGTGCCCTGGAACGGTAGTCCCATCGTTGACGCTACTGACGTATTATTGACTACTATTCCCTTTGATTTGAGCAGGAGTGGCAGGAACGCCTGAGTAACGGCGATGGGTGCCCAGACATTCAAATCGAACAAGTCCCTAGCCTGGGAGATATCAAGATCAGAGATAGACATGATCAGGCCGGCGCCGGCATTATTGACAAGGATATCGAGGTGGGGGAGCTTGGAAACACAGGTATTAATTGACGTTTGGGAGAGAACGTCGAGAGAGAGGGTCTCAATGCCAGCTTTCTTGATATTTGTCATCTTAGACGTATCCCGGGCTGTTGCGTACACGTGGAGGCCGGCGCGGTGGAAGGAGAGCGCGAGGGCAGCACCGAGGCCGCCGTCGGAGCAGCCTGTGATCAGGACGGTGCGACGAGAATTCGACATCGTTCTGTTGACGGGACGATGGGAGTTGATGGAATCGTCGAGAGATGAGTTGGTTCTTTTGCTCTCTTTGGCACCTCTGATAGGGCGGGTATGGAGGATTAGATAGAGGTTGTGGGGTTCGATGCTTGTATCGCCCTTGCTGGCGGGAAGGGGCGCTCATGATAGAAGAGTTCACCCCTTCTGGTCCAAACGGTCCAGCCCTAAGGGGTTAGTGACCCGGAGCTCTTAAAACTCCATACTCCGTCGCCTAGCTCCGGGCGTGCTCTAGGGTACCCTTAGGCCTTAATACTGTCGCTTCTACAGATCCTTAGCCAGGCTTGTTTTATAATTAATTCCGCTATAAGAAGTATTCGTATCTAAGCGTTCTATAATCCTTGTGGCGGAAATAAAATAATAAAGTGCGTGGTTGTAGAAAGCGAGGGCGTAAACCAGAAGCATTATGTCCGGAGAAACTCCACTCGCGGACTTTATCTAATTGGTACTAAAATCCCATGTCCGAGGCTCGGTTGCAAAAGTCCCTATCGACTTTGTCCCTCGCGCCCACCAAAACAGTCGGCACGGACTTTTGCAACCGACCCTCGGTCCTAGAATTTCTAACTCTGTAGTCTTACCGCACGTCCGGCCTATCTGTATTTCGCTCGACCCGACGTTCTCAAAACTCCAGTCTATTCTCTCTCCTCCGTCTCTACTCCCCCCCATCGGCGCCGCCCCTACCCTTCCTCTTCCAAATCCTCCCCCATCCAATCATGGACGCAATCCTCGCCTTCCCCAACTGCCCGCGCCCCTATCTCGCCCACATCGCTCTCCTCCTTTACGCCATCCCTTTCTGTGTCGGCCTCAACGCCCTCTTCCGGCCCCGGGCCGCCCTCTCCCTCCTGCATTTCCCCCGCCCCTTGCCTTCCGCGTCCCGCTCCCCCCCCGGCTCTCAAGACTACAACGAAAAATTGGTCGATGGATTAGTACTGGTCTACGGGTCCAGGGAGCTCAGCGTAGCCTGCGCGGCGCTCGCGGCTTATTTCACAGGGAGCTGGGAGGCGCTAGGGTGGGGCATGTTCGGGGCCACGATATACACGGTTGCGGATGGGGTGGCGAGTCAGAGCGTGACGGGGGGTGGCCAGTGGAGGCATTGGTTTTTTGGGATGGTAGGGATAGTATTGGGGTCGGGGATCTTGGGGTGGTGGTGAGGTCTCTGGGGTTGGGGGTTGGGGGTGAAGAGGCAGGTGGGAAGGTTGAGGAACAAAGATCGCTTTTGTATGATAGCGATTGTTGGGGACGGTGGGGAATATTCTCTGCCCTCGGTGTCGGAAGGTCCAGTCAGTGCTCAGGATGGTCCTGGACGGTATTGGCTGTCTGAATTTCAAAATGGTAGCGGAAGCGATATGGGCCACGTCCAAAACGACGGCTTCAGGGCATGCAACTCTCGACCTAGGTACTGCGAGCTGCTACGTTAGGAAAGTAATACGATAATAGTATCTAAGTGTTATAGTAGGTAATAGTACCTTACGTGGTTAAAGAGATAGGATGAGATTTCGCCTATTCGTACTATATAAACCCCACTAAAGATTTCGGGGGTTTGACCTCAGACCCTAGAGGGAGGCTACGTCATTAATACTTGCTTCTGATTGGCCCCCGTAGCGAGGTACGAGTGGACCACTGTGGTGTCCAACGGGCTACTTGTTAGCGTGACAGGGATTATTCTGGTGTGTCCTCTCCAAAGTAATCCCTGTTGCGCTAATAAGTAACATGCTGAATACATAGTATAGGACAGATTGCTATATTTATCAAGTTTCATTTTTTGATCGCCGCACCACCATACATCATTGATATATAAAGCCTTTTTTGTGAGACATTCATTTCTGCGGACAATGTGTTCTCAAAAATGGCCGACTTTTATCTGCACTGCGCTCGCGTCGATCTCGGTAATCGTAAGAAGTTTCTCGGTTGCCGAGGGTCCATAGTCTTTTCTGCAAGACACCTACATATACCTTGCCCCCTTCATCTTCGCGCCTCCAACCTATAATCTTCTCTCACTCTTTGAATTCTTCGCGGGCATCTTTGGAACGGTCAGACGAGTCATCCCCTTTCAGCTTTGTTCTAAGAAAATTGATCTGGTAAATAGTTATTTGCTGGATACACACGCTTTTCAACCGATCATGCCGGCTCCTTCACCGACTTTGCCGAAAATCGCCTGCTTCCACGGCGGTGGCTCCAACGCATCTATTCACAAAATACAGTGCGCGCGTATTCAGGCTTTGCTGCGAGAGACATTTGAGTTGGTTTTCTTTGATGCGCCCTTTGTTACTGAGGTGAGTGGAACTTGAATTTCTATCATTTTCCGGCGAGAAAGAGACCATGAAACAGAATTGAAGAATGGGAAGAATGTATATATGTACAGGCTGGTGAGATGGGTCAGCATGATGGAGTAGATCATCGTCATTGGCGAAAGAATAGAGTCAAAGATTCCTTGTAGTCATTTTCATCAAATCAGCTTACTACCCAGAAACGGTTCTTACCAATCGCGTTGACCTGCTAACATTTTCCCCAGCGACCAGGTCCAGGTGTATTCCCTGCATTCAAGAACTACCCTCCTTGGCGGACTTGGTTCAAACCCTTGAACAAACCGACCTCCCCGGGCAGTCCTGATCCTCCCGGTTCAGCAGTGAACACCGAAGCGCAAGAAATCGCGGCAGGCGTAGATGACGGAAGCGGGTACAGTCCCTATGTTGCCGATGGTATAGATCGGGTCCATGAATGGATGGACGAGGTTGGGGACGGAAAGGAATGGGTTGGCGCGCTCGGATTCAGCCAAGGAACGAGAGTTGTGGGTGGCCTTCTGGCTGACCAACAGGCAAGGAAATGGTTGGGGTGGGCAGAGCGAACGAATTTGAGGTTTGGTGTGCTTTGTATGGGGAGTAGAAGTCCTATGTCCAGTGAGGCCCAGAAAGGTTAGTCAATCTTCATGTTTCTGTAAGATAACGTATCATGTGCTTTACTACGGGGATCAAAGTTATAAGTTCCTGATATGAGCAACATTACTAACACCTATTAGCTATCAGAGGTGAAGCCAGTCGTCAGAATACCGTCATCATCAATAGTCAGACTGACGCCTCAGGCGCAGCCGAAAACAGAATTTCCATTCCTTCGGTCCACGTCCATGGCCTCAAAGACGCTCAGCTGATTCCCGGGCGGATTATGCAAGAAGCTTTCTATGACAAGACCACGACACGGCTGCTCGAGATCGATTATCATCACGCAATGCCTTGGAACAGAAAAGATGTGGATGATTTGGCTAGATTGATCATGGAGGTATATGATAATAAGTCGGAAAGCTGAGCCAGGAAAGAAATCTGAGACTATGAGATACGGCATTATTGGTTTGGCTAAAAGTGCATGCTCCTTTCGCCAAGTAGTGTTCGACGTGAAAGTACATGATCTCGGATTTGGCCGGGTTTCCTTCAGTGCCAACGAAAGTGGCGGGCATTAAGGTGGCAGGGAATCGGGTTCTTGCGCCATCAAAGCTGGATCACTATCAGCATGAAATCCATCCATTTGTCCAATTGAATAGCTATGGACCCACTCATTTGCAGATCTATGGTCCTGTCATAACTTCAGCTCGCAGCCACTAGGAGACAGAATGTCAGATTACCAGTCCAGGAGCCCGAATGCTACTTCTCTCGGCCCTCCATGGTACTTCGAGCAGTCAAGCACAAGTATAAGCAAGACGCTTCAATGTTTCCTTCTAGCAGTCATAGTCTTTCCTGTAAGTTCCCCTCTGATTCTGATTGCAGGCGTTCCATCAGTCCGCGTGATTACTCTCTAGACTGTACTTCTGCTCGAAATCTATCATGATATTGTTCTCTGTGGCCAGATAAAAGTGACAGTACATGCAGTATACAAGCGACTTGGATGTCAGAAGAGTATCCAAGTTCACCATACAGTCACTACGTGCCAGGCGTATCTTGCACGACCTACGAAGACTTCTGAACGGTGCGGTCAGAGATATTTTCTTCCAGATAAGTGTACCCTAGAAACAGTCATATAACTTTCGAATTGACAGCTTTCCAGAGATCAAGCGTTTTTAACCTACGTTCCAATTCCCGCCACACAATACCAGCTGTGTGTGCTAATGCTGTTTACTTTCAAACAACACCTTGAACCATATAAGCGAGACTCTCAGATATTACAGCGCAAGCCGAGAGTTAATCTACACTACAGTCCCTGCCTTCATGGTTGTGCATGACTTTGGCAAGATCGATGGGTTATTCTCCGGGTTAAAAGGCAATTTACAAGGCCAAAGTCGAACAAGAAGCAGCTGCTACAGTGACTCTTCCCCTTTCAGTGCCAAGGTAGCATTGAGCCTGAGGGTAGAGAACGAAGTGGATTTTGGCAATCATGAGAAGCAGAACAATTACTCAGGGTCGTCCTGAGATAGGTAACAACGGCAATGCGTCATAGTCATTTGGAACATTTGAAGCTCAACTTTAGGTAGCGCTGCTTCACAATCGGCTTCGGGATCTTCGTAAGAGATGAATGAATCAATCCAACCATCGACGAGCTCCAATTAGATCTACAAGACCGAGTAAACATCGCCAAACGTTTTTCCACGAAAGCCTTATGTTCTTTTTGATGTGTCGTCGGGTCTTGCTTGGAGTGTCGGGATTTGTAGGAACAGAGGCGCGTTCTCGTTGTATACCCTGCTTTCCCATGAGCAGAGTGGTACTGTCACGAAGTGGGAAATCGGACAATCTCTCAGATTGGCAGCTGTTCTAGTTGAGATCGATTAGGATGGCAGACACGGGTGGGTGACTCCTCGAAAATGTCGCCCGAGATCCATAGTAGCCGCTAGCATCAGCGCGTTAGCTCACTGATGACAGGTAGGATTCACTTCATACAATCAAACTTCGTGCTTAGGGATTTGATGTTATGCTATCCAGTACCTCCAGCTAAACTAAATGATCATGACTAACATTCGTATGGGTTCTAAGAACCATCAAGAAGACCTCATCGAGGTTGCTGAGATCCATAGTTCAAGTAAGTTTTGCATCCCGCCGAGAAAGTAAATTGAGAGCATCGACATTATCAATCATTACGACAGAGTTTTCTATCACAATGTATTCACTCTCATGGCGCTCGAGAGAACCTGAGCTGTTCCGTACCTGCGTCTCCTAACCAATCTCGATGAGACCGGGTCCATAAACAGTAGCGGCGCTCACGGTATCAGTACTATTAAATTTCTGATTGCCCTTGACCACAGCTGCGACAGTCAGACCATTGGAGGATCTGGAGTAGTCGAAGGGGAAGCTGGCGGAGAACTCTTGCAGGCCACCATTGCTGATTAGGATTGAGATTGGAACAGTGACCGGCAAGGTCTGACCAGACATGTACACCACGGCGTTGTCGGACGATGAAATGGGTCCATCAACACTGAAAGCCATGGTCGAAAGTTTCGCTTCCGGCTGGGTGACGATGTTTAGTGGCCCGAAAGTGGGGATGTTGATAGCAAACAAGGGCTGATTGCACGATTCAGGACCAATAAACAATTTCAAGGCACTGAACGCAAAGCTTGCGGATACAGATGTCAAGAAAGGGTCCGCTGAGGGCGTCTTCTTCTGCGAAAACCGGAAGAATCCAGCCTGCTCGCCTTCTTGACCGAGGACAGAGCCAAGTAGACCGAACAAAGGGGTTTCGTCGCCGCCATCACTGAGGAAGACTGATTGGGCTCCTGGGAGAGCTCCGAGGGTTTTGTCGGTGAAGGTCGCCGCGAGGGTGATCGCTTGTGAAAAGTTTGAGACTGGAGCATGGAAAGCGCAGGGCTTGATTGCATCGTGGTTTGCACTAGTCAACGCGCTATTGAGGATCAGAGCGTGGAATTTCTCTTGCTGTTGCACAGGTCAGTAGATATCTCGGTGATGACATCGAGCAATCACGCTGCTTACATTGAATATAGCTTCAATCGTATCAGTGACATATTGTTTTTCCAGCCCAGCAAGACATCCAGGCCCGTATCCAAGGACATCGTTTGTGATGTTGAAGAGAAGCTCGGTGAAGAACGCTACTTCAAATATCTCATTGAGCCCGAGGAGCGACAAAGTTGTTGCGCCGTTGCTCATCAAGTTTGTAGGAAGCGGGGTGGCGGGAGGTGGGCCTTGAGCTTCTGTCCAATGACAATAAGCTCGGCGTTATTTGGATTAGGAAATCCATCTGGTAGCGGGAAAGTGATTGGCGAAGCCGTGATACTGACGATGGCTGCTGACACGAAGAGAGTTGAGGTGGGTTGCATGCTGATACTGAAATCGAGTTTGAATGATAGAGGATGTCTGGTAGTGGAGGAGTGTTAATTAGTGAGTGAGTCCAAAGATATACAGGCTGCTTCACTCTAAGTAGGTGATAGCCTCAGTATCGAAATGTGTTGGAGGATGTGATCTCAGACTTTTAGTTGCTGACGGCTGTTTGTGTGACCTGACGGAGTAAAGTCCCAGGAGAGATTGCGGGAAGCGATCGCACATCGAATTCAGCCCAATCGGAGATCCGTGTTCACTCTACAACCTTACTGAGGTGGTCAGGAATATCGGTCGAGCTAAGCTTAGCTCTTTTCACAGATTGTGGTGATGGAAAATTCGAGCCTGTGGTGCTGATATGGAAGGAATTCACACATCGAATTCTGTCACCTACCTCCTGACAAGCAATTCCAGATATCCTAGAACTATCTCAATATCTGCGACCACGCATGGAGCCCGAATGTAGACTCCAAAGATAATCCCGATGACTGGAATAGAGACGGATCAGTTCAGATACGATTCTCTAGAAAGTGTAAAAGGACAAAAGACGCGCCACATGTTTCACAATATGGGATACTCCAGAGAAAGCATTGTGCAGTTCATCGATCTCTCTACTCAGAATCCAATTCGGCTAGAAAGACGAGAAAAATCGAGATACCCTATCCAGCTACTACATACAGAAAATCGAGCCATGCGTTCCCGTATACTCTGGGATTTTTTCAATAAATGCTTTATAAGCTTCATCATAGGGGTGAATGATATATTCCCACCATGATTCGCAGATGCGAGGATTCATTCGATTATCTAGAATCCATCTATCAATAGGGGGATTCAGACTGTTCCAACTTTTGGAACAGAACAGTCGCGAGTCAGAGGTGAAAATCATCGGAAGAGGGTGGAACGTGCGCTAATTGGCTAGATCACCTTACTAAGCTGATCTGTTCCAGAATCAAGGGTTCGAACTGTTCTAGGTCAGGGAGCTGGAACTGAACCAAATCTTGATTCACTGATTCGCCCAGTGGGAAATTAAGTCGCCGGATCAATATCTCATTGGCTCTACTAGGCTCGGGTCATTAGCTAAGCGAAAACTGTTCTGATTCACTGGTCCAAGGAACAGAACAGTCTGAATCCCCCTAATATTGAAGCACTTAGCGGCGATTTCATGGCGAGGCTAGGGGAAGATTGAAAGCAACGACCCCCAGTAGGCGATTGTGCTTTGCAGTTTCCTGGCGCGAGGATACCTACAACTTGCGGTGCTCTATAATCAACATCAGAAGGATATGTCTTCCCTTCTAGCCGGTATGATAATTGTGACCTCCAGGAAGTAGATGCCAGTGAGGCGTATTTAAGAGCATCTGAATGTGGTCTCAATGATCAAGCATGCCGGGACAGTCTCAACGCTTTGATGGAGTACAGATTGAACGGGACTCCTCTCCCACCTCTAGATCTTGAGATGCAAGACCACGATTTGCGCACAGTCACTTACGATTCGCACGAGCTTGATGAGCATCGCTCAGTCGAAATCGCAAGCCTTCGTCTTGATGATGACGTAGAAGATACCGATGACGATGTCGTGAGTACTTGGAGCACCGAAGGACGGACTATCGTGGAGGCAATTGACGATCAAGGCTTGACATATAAGCAATATTCATGGTCTGGAGTGTAGTATCTGCGTATCGCAAAGATGATTAAGTTAAGAATCATACCATATCTCTATGATCTTGATATGGGCACTGTCAATGCGCTACAGATACAGATCGACTAGCTCCTCCCATATCCGTGGTGACTGGACCTACGTATGCAGCCTCCAAAGCGATGACTGTAGTGTACTATCTACACTGACAGATCTCGGCGAATGGGGTGAATGAATAATCTGAGCTTGTTTCAGCTTTGCTGCCAACTCTGCATTTTGGGCCGCTAGCTCCTTCTCCTGGAGAGCTGCAAGCTTCTGGGTCGCAATAAGTGCCTGCTCCACGGAGGCGGCAAGCTGCTGGTAGAAGTCTAACGGTATGGCCGCGGATGTGCTAGTAGAGCTAGCAGCAGTGCTGATACTAGCGGTCGTAGCAGGGATCGCGGTAGATGAGTGTACTGCTGGCTGTGTGCGATTTCAGGATTTCGATCAAGATAGGATGGCAGCGAACATGGTTACTAACCGTGCTTTCGCCGCTGTTCTACGGACGGCCATGCGCTAATTGCGACACAGCGATGAGGACACTGAGCCTGGGAGCGTGAAAGAGCATGATGGGATCACGCGGTTGCCGTTGAATCTAGGCCAATGAATGCTCTTATGGGAAGAACCCGCAGAGACCAGTACGTCGTTGAAGACTATCAAAAAGTCTGCTCTGCCTCTTCCTGAAGAATTTTGACAAACCTTTGGGGTGGGCAGTGACTGTGTCGAGAAAGACTTGTACTTATTCTCGAATTCTGTCGGGGACCTGGTGACTGGCGCTTTTCAGTCATTCACAAAACCGTGGATGTCCATCATAAAGTGATTGTATCCTGATAGTTGTGTAAGCAAAGAGCAACGAGGAAGATCCTGTGATGGCGTTTTTGGCGGATCTTTCTGCGGTTTCTGTACGCTACACCCTTTCAAGATTTTCAGGGCAGTATTCCAGACCTTTCCCGGAGCAATCGATGCTTGAGTCTGCAAATGCACTCTTATATCAACCAACCAGCATGGATTCCATTTGAAGTGTGAAAATGTCCGTGCCACGGTATTGACATTGGGTGCGGTCTCATCGTCGAATCTCGACCGAGCAGATTTCTGTCAAGATTGCCATAGGATTTGGCGTCTGTTAGTGTCACAGATCATAGGCCCGTCTCAAATCAGAATGACTTTAGGAGTATGCGACTAGCCCTTTGTATGCTACCATTGACTCGAGCTATTGTATTTGATGGTATCGTTCGCCACATGAGGCTCATCTTGACTATCGCCAAATTCTTTTCAAACAGTGCCATGGCTTGTGATATTGCGTGAGGTACGCTGACACTCGTCCCGAATGAGATAGAACTTTAGGCCCACTCCCTCTCGCCATTAACGGTGACTGGATGCGAGCCATCGCCAAGCGATCGAGGGAGACTTGGTAAGAAAGGGGTCGATAATTCGTACAAATACAAGTTGAAGACCTAATATTGAGCGCTAAGCATTAAGATCACTAGGCTAAAACCAATTGTAGTTGAAAAGAATGTACCAAACGCATGCTCCACTCATCAGGGTTCTTCTATGACTGAGGGTGGGCTTCCAGGTCTCTCAATGGGCACAGTCTTCCATGTCCGTGAACCAGAAAGTCTTGGATCGCTTTAGATGTCCTGTTTCCCTGATCCTCCAAGTCACTGTATTCTGCCCACGGGGCGGGCTCAAGATCCAAGTATTGCTTTGGGTCTTCTCCGAGAAGCTCTCCCCGCAGGTACGCAAAGTCCAAGTTGAGTGCTCCGCTCATGCTCTCTAGGACTTCATTCCACGATCCCGTCGTCAATCGAATGGTGTGCATGACTACGTGCCGCAAGGTTGAAGAATGTCGATCGAAGAAGTCGAGCCAATCCTGAGCTGATGCATCTATCTTCTCGAGAGTGATGATTTGTAGATACGACCACGTAAGATCTTGGGAAACGTCTTGGAATTATGCTGGACTTTGAGGTTCGTTCCAGTCGAAGCACAGACTCAATGCTTCCAAAGTTGCGGCACCACTGATCAATTCATGGAGCCGACCAGTGCTGATGAGTTGTCGGCGTTCTGGAATGTCAGCGCCAAATTCGTCCGTAGCCTTGTCGTGGCCGGTAGACATATTGAACTCCAAAAGTCTGACTTGCTTCACAACTTCTTTGATCATATTCCAGTCTTCGCCAGGCTGCAATGTCTTCCAGTCGACGTGTCCCAACCGAAGCTCATCAAGCTCAAGATGCGCATGATGAGCGGCTTGGAATACAGATAAGGCCTGCCTAATCCCCGGTCGATCCGTTTCACTGCGATCACCAAACGCGTTTTGGAGGACTGGTCTGAAAGCGTTCCTGGAATACCCTGATAGTTTATCAACGCCCGAGCCAAGTGACATTATGATGTCAGATAAATTAGGTAGATTTTTCATAGCTGCAAGTAGAATTTCTGCACCAAAGTTCTCATCTTGGAGAAGTAACTGTTCCATAACTAATTTTGTATACTTTTCATATGCTTCGCACAGGAAAGTTTTCTTGAATGTACTGAATTTGTTGATGTCCCGACGATTGATGCGCCTGTCTCGCTCAGTGGCTCCAGGTCTGAGAAGGTTTGGAATATGGCGAAGCCAGTCGTCGTCGTGGATGCTTGTTTCCCACTCATCGAAGCTGTAATATACACTCAGCAGGTCTGGTTCGTAGTATAGTGAGGTGACATGTTGGCTGATGATTGGATGCTGTGAAACTTGGAGAAGACGACGGAAACTGCTGGCTGTGAAGAGCAAGTGGATCTCAGGGATCAAGTAAGGTGTGGCCACCTGTGTCCACTACTGCGAGACGAGACGAAGATTCGCAATGTCTGGAATATCGAGCTCTGAGCATACCATTTCTGCAAGCTCAGGTGGCAGTTGACTCAAAAAGTCAGAATTTAATGTCGTGTCAAGCATGACGGCAACGTATGGGCTGATCTTGACACAGAACGCAGAGACCTAGGTGTTCATAAGCAGATACATCATAGTAAGCCTGTAAGACTTTTGTTTCAGCATTGTCACCAGTGTGGATAAAAATAACGACACAACGGAAGAATGCCAGCAGACTTCAGGCTAGGGTAAGAAGTCAATCAATCGGTCACCGCCGCTACGAAGGCGAATGCATTCAATGCTTGTTCCTATTGATGGACTGTGTAATGATCTTTCGTGAGTAATCTCCCAAATACTCGGAACCCAACGAAGTTGAGGATAGGTCGGATGTTTACACCGTTGCCTCAGTCCCTCAGACGTGTTCCAAGCCGGGCTTGTAACCAGCCTGGATTACATAGGGTACTCGTTTTACGGGTGTTTTTACCGAGTCATAGCCGGGACGAGTGCCTAAGTTGCTAGGATATAGGATGATAGCAGAGAAGAATAGAGGAACTCTTTAATCATACATGCTTCAACTAGATGTAATCCTAGTAGACCGGGAGATCTCGCTGTCCTAGGTTTCGCAACTACTCCAGGTTGAGATTGCTTCATCTCGCTACAACCTTGATTCCTTCACAGATCTTGACGCTTCATGGACACCGGTCTACTGGCAATCTTGTGGCAGATAGCAAGTCCACGACAAATCTTCGGCGGATCTCGACGTCTTGATCATGTCTGGTAAGTTCAATCCCTGAACCATTACGTGGATCAGTCCTGATCCGTAGTTCCCATGTGGGGTTTGAATAGCACTGCCAAGTAGTTGGAAAGACGCTCCGCTCAATGGTGGCCTAAGCTGCGGTGACGGATCCTCAAATTAGTCCCCTGGCTTCGTTGGGCGGAACCCCAAGGACATCCCTAAGGTACTCAACCCTGCATGTGATCAATATCAATTCCTTCAATCAATTGTGGCAACGCAGAAGGCGTACTTAGTTTCGTATGCGAGCTTCTCTCTAGCTCTCTCAAATCTACTCTCGGAATCCTCCCACACCGCCGCACGCTTTTGTGCATTGATTGTCTTAATACGTATCTTGAAGCGCCCGGTCACGGGCCGATGATCAGATACCCGTAGGTCTTGCCGGCAATATTCTATCTGTTTGATCTTTCCAGTACCTCGATAGAGTATGCGATCGCACCACGCGGGTACTCGACGCTTCTCACTAGTATCGTATCTGTCAGAGCCAACATCATATTTGTAAGTCGGATCAAATCCGATTGGAGATTCTTGAAATGCCCGTGCACGAAAGCCCGGATTTCTTCGTCGAGACACAAGCAGCTGATCTCGTTCGAGGAGTTTCGTTAGATTTCCTGCATTGACCGCCTTGACCACAGTGTCGCGTCCCATGGTATCAATTCGGTAATTTAGGTCTCCGTGCAGGATGCATATCTCGTGATCAAGGATCATTGAGCCATCTCCACCCCCTACAAAGGGATCGGTGCCAGCCGATGCGTTCCGACTCGGGGGCAATATCGCAGACTCTAGAATAGCCGTAATATCATTGTTGCGGTTGACAGTCTGAGTTTGGCCAGCAGCCAGATGACAATTGACCAGACAAATGGAGCTGTCATCTAGGATAAATCGCAAGATCAGCGCACCCTGAAGCTCAGCGGTCAGTTCAGAGTCAAGTGATGGGAGGATTTCCACAACCTTGTTTCCGTGTAATCCGCCCATTCCACGTTTGATCTCGGCTCCACTCAGATTGCGAACCCTATTACGCTGAGATGCTTTGATGAACACGCAAGTAAACAAACCGACCATACTAGCTGTGTGCAGTAGATGGTACGGCTCGCTGGGCGGCATGGTATCCTCGATGCATCTGACAAGATAGTCGCGCCAAGCCCTGTACTGGCGGCTCATATGTTCTTGTTCCGACGGATCTTTCTTTTTGTTCCCCTTGAAAAGAGTTTCTGGAATGCCTTAGACTACACTCATGTCTAAGAATGGAATACACGAACTTGCGGTGAGCTTCTTATCCTCCAAATCTACAAGTTCCTGAAAACCAAATACAAGCAGGTCCGACGATAGGTCAGCTTGCAGCATGTCGTTGAAGAATTGAGAGTCTCTCTCCTCATAGCGAAGGTGGGTCGGAGTCGCTGCGCCCGCGTTCCAAGAGATCACCAGCGCTGTAAGCTCACGAAAGGAACAATACTCAATATCGTGGTCTTGCATATTATTTGCTGCGATCCATTAGCATGGTATTTAATTAACCATGAAGTCAACGATCAAATACCTAGCCAGTCGTCTTTCAAGGTCCCATCCCAGAATCTCAGAATATTGTCGGCGCCAAGCGAAACCACTCGGAGAACGCCATCCTTCCAGATGCTACTTCGCTCGACCAAAATATTGAGGGTAGGACTACTGTGAGCAAGCCAATCCTTTTTCATAGTCCAGGGCCGTGTCCTAGTATCATATACGCATATAGTGCCTGTACTGTACCCGGCCCAGAGGTGGGACCCGACACCAGCTAGACAGCTGATCTTGTAGATACTGACACTTACGACCGCCAAGCAAGCAAAATCAGTAGTCGAGTAGACCGTGACCTTGCCATCTGCGTGACCAAAATAGACTCGATCAAGCTGTCCGCCAATAATAGCACCTGAGGTTACAGGTCCAACGCCAGGTTGACTGAGAGTCTCCCTGAGGATTGAGAAGTCTGCACCATCGGCTGTACTGGGTCGAAAAATTCTGATATCCTTGCCTGTAGCTAACCATAAATCATCTTGAATGACGAGGGAGAAGGTGTGGCCTTTCGGTACTCTGTACGACACAGGACTTTGTCGAAGATCAGGTAAGCCGGTCTCCTTATCCAGCCAAACACAAAGCTTTCCACCGTCATCTAACGTCCACATGGAGCTTTGGTGCCGAAGGATCTTTACAACTTCCCGTCTCTCATGTGTACCTGTCTTGACATACACGGAAGTTTGAGTTGGAATATGCACCTCTTGTATTTCACCATGATTGGTGCCCAGCCAAAGGGTAGACCCCTCCTCGCTGGCTGTTGCTGCTGGTTTGAAGGCCAACGATGTCACCCTAACATCCTTTTCACCATGGCCAAGACTAAGTACCATGTCCCCAGTGACTACATCCCAGACCCGGGTGATATGACCTGTTGTGACTACGTACCGACCACAGATATCAATAAGCCTGGTATCATAATTTGTGTCAATGTCTTCCGCCCCATTATCCATACTTGGAGGATGTCTATTAGAGTCTGAGGCATCCGGATAATCAGTCGCCGTACTTGCTTCAGCAGTAGAATTCAGGTCCTGTTCATCCATAGCACTACTTATCGGGACCACGTCAGATACTATGGAATGACTAATTGTGCGAGGAAGACTTCGATTTGGCGGATGGGATGTGTTCGACGAAATGGACATGGACATCCGCTTTGGTGGAGGTAAGAATTGCGGCACAGGGGCTGGCGTAGTCTGCGCTTCCTTTGATCTGTCATATAGAGGAGCGTTCGCTGCAATGGATTTATCTTTGCCCCCTGCATCAATCCTTTGGGTCCAGGCCACTTGCTGATGCTGCCCCAGCCGAGGAGGAAGGCTCGGCGGGGCTTCAGGGACACCAGCATATGCGTCCGAACCTGCTGCTGCGGCGAATCCAAAACCACGGGCGTCTTGCCTTTGCTTATTTGGAGCTGCAGTCTTCCTACCAGCATCTCGTGCATCATGGAGGGAGCGCAAGGTCATTAGTTTACGGCCTTCGTCTTCTCTAGGATCCCTACGTTCAGTGTCTCGGGTTTTCGGTTCACAGACCCTGCCACAATTCGACGACTCTGATTCCGCACTTTCATCGCTTCCTGGCGGAGTACTGAACGGAGACACCCTTTCATCGGTGGTAAGTGCCAGCGGCTCCAAGCTAGCCTTCCAGGGGATCGAAGTAGGTTTCGTGGGCACTTTAGGCTTTTCAGCTCGGTTCACTGGTGGTGGAAGGTTCCTTGAAGAATTGTAATCACCGCTTGATCTACGGAGTTGATCTGATACTGGACTTCCCTTCCGATCATTAATTATAGACCCCTGCGGATTGGTTCTTGGACTGTTGCTGATCCGTTTTGGAGGCACAGGAACTATGCGCGGGGATTGTGAAATCACGTTAACGGGGGCCAACGGCATTGGTGTTGTGGATCGCGAACATTGTCGCTGGTTAGTCGACTGGGGAAGCCTTGGTGGGGACCTGGGTGAATCAACGGTTACCTGTGGAGGTGATTGAGGGGCAGAAAGTGATGTTGTTGACAAAGGCCGTTGAAGATTGGTGAAGTTAGGCCAGCGAGTACGGGGAATTGGTGGTCCTGGAATGTCCTTGCGTTGTGAATCATCGTCGCCATGAACTATCGACCACGGGGAAGGCGTCCTTGGTATTTCCAGCGAAGCTCGAGTTAGAATTGGACTGCCACCATGCGAATGATCCGACTTCGTAAGAGGCCTTGGGGTAAGGGGCCGTGAAGATGTTGCGGTGCTGGTATCATTGCTTATCTTAGTCTCAAAAATAGATCTTAACGAAGACACGGGTTTCTATCCGAGTGTGAATCAACATCCATTCCTCTTCATAAATACCAACCCCACTCACAATTGAAGCCTGGTCTGTGCCGTTGTCCCCCAGGTCCCCCATCGCGTAGCTTTGCTGGGGCGATCCCTTATGGCTCGCCCGGGACAGCGATCTTTCTTAATTATGGAATGCCGCATTCGTTACCTGATATGGCGCATTGTCACGTTATCACGTTACTGGTCACTGTAGGGCAGACGATAAGAGATGCAGCTGATAATGCTCCATGACCATAGGTCATCATATTGATGCTGTAGGCCATTGACGTGAAACAAATAGAGTACGCTTTTCAACTAGGTTGTCCCCTACAGTCGATAGGCAGATACTCAACAGTAACTTTACTTATTCTTGGCTTGAGTATGTATTAGCCGTAGGATGCACTCAAGATTGCTGATTCCGTGCGGCGTGTAATATTCGTAATCTCCACAGGATTTGATACTTTGTAGGAGCAGGACGATAATGGTTGCATGTAAAGCTGAGGATGGTTGTCAACTGTCAGGACAATTCCGTCAAGCTTTCTTTGGTGCGGCCGAAACTCGCGCTTAGATTTCGGAAGTCGATCGTCCGCACATACTACAAACCTAAACCTTACCTTTGAAAGCATAATTTGACGTCACGTAAAGTAGGTCAAGGCTCCAGTACAAAAGTATCAATAACCTTCTTTGTTGTTACATTTAAACATGGATAGTAGGTAAAAGATGCATTCTCTATGTGTAAGAAATCCGCCTTTATAGAAAGGACGGACGCTAAGCCTATTTAGGTAATACCGTAAGGTAAATATCAGGCAATTATAAAGTAATCGCAATAAATGCCAATAATAAAATAAAAGCCATCGCCCTAATAGTATATACTATTATTAGTTTTAAATATATTATACTTCCTAACTAATTAGACGTCTTATAGACGTCGTCTAGTAGTAAAATATATATTATAAGTAATACTAAATATAGATCTATCTATTACTAACCTATATTTCTAACCCCTAATTCCCCTTCACTACGTATTAGGCCTGGTACGTAGGTAGCCCTAACGGGAGTATAAAAGACCTTATTTAGTAGATAATAGAGGAGAGGGTAGATAAGAGGGTAACTATCGCTATACTATATTATTATAGTAGGAGGTTTTATCACGCTGTTTATTTAATTTCGTATAGTTACTAGTAACTATAAGACGCGGATTCCTGTTACCTATAGCGATATAAATAGTAGCGATATAAATCGCTAGAACGTGCGAGATAGTAGGACTATTAGTCGCTATTAAGGTCCTTATTAGTAGCTTTATAGAAGGCTTCTATAGTATCTTATTAATAGCTTAGATAGATATTAGACCGTTAGGATCTAGAGTAGTTAGTAAATCTAAATAGGACTTTCCGCTATTAACTACCGGGGGAATTAACGACGTGTCTTTATAGATAGTAACTCTAGTAGGCTAAGTCTTTAGTAGTAGTAGTAGCTCTAAAGAAGTCTTTTATAGGACTATAGTAATGACTCTAGTAGGCTAAGTAGTCTTAGCTAGTAAGGGCGTACTAAGGACCTTATTATAAGTATATAAGGATATTATATCCGTAACGGGAATAGTATAGTCTTACTAGGTATTTAATTTTCTAATAAACTTATTTAGGTTAAATAGCTACCGCTCTATATTTATAGGTAATAAGAGTCTTAATAAGTTATAGAAATATTCTTTAAGTAAGTAATACTATTTAATAATACCGTTTAGGGCGTATTATAGACCGTATTTACTTAAGTCAGGTAGACTAGTATACTAATCCTTAGTAGTACTAAGTAAGTAAGCGTTGATATTAAGTCTTATAATATCCGTATTAATACTATTAGCCTTAAAGCGTAGATAATCGGTAAAGCTAAATATATTATAGTAGATATTCTCGTTATTAGCCTATAGATTAGGACTAAAATATTGAAATATATTAAAATAGGATGTAATTAGTCAGACTAGCCGCGTACTAGACGCGCGCTAGTACCCGTCTTAGTATCCTATATATTCTATCTCTCTCTACTTATATAGCTAGTAATATAATAACTATTACTATTCTACCTATTTTAATAGGTTATAAGCCTAGGCGTAGGGTATTTATTTATTTACCCTACGACTACTATTAATACTATCCCTTATAAATTACCTCTATATTAATACTACTACTACTATAAAAAGGGGGCTAGGGAATCTACTAGCAGAGTTTTCTACTAAGATACTAAAACCTAGCTGAAATCCTCTCTAACTTAAATGATAATAACCTCTTAGTAGTAGTATATAATAGTTCGCTAATTATATAAATAATATCTATTCCTTATATATGCTAACTACCTTAATAATAGTTATTTATACCTATTACCTAGCTGATACCGTGGATAACGTATAGTATTCTTATGAAAGGGGGCTAGGAAGATAAAGAAGGCTAGGAATACTTACTAACCTCCTTATAAATCAGCTATATCTATCCCTTCTTCCCTAGACTCTTCTCTCCCTCCTTCTTATTATTCTAATTACTTTATACTAGAACTTAAAGAATTTAAAGAAGAAATCTATTAATAATTAATTAATATTTACTTTAAAGGTCTTCTAGCTAACCTTTAAGTAAACTACTACTTCCTTAATTTCCTATATCTCTACTAAGATATTAGCTACAAAATTAACTAAGAGGTAGCTACTACTATTAACTATTAGGGAATACTATTAAATAATACCTCCTTTATACCTTCGCTAATACTAGAACCTTATCCCTAAAATTAATTACCGTCGTTTTTAATAGAAGGCCCTAGAATACTAAGTGAAAGTATTATCTTCAGCTTTATTATAAGGTTAAGACTACCCTCCGTATATTTATAGTTACTAACGCTAGTACTAACTTAGTCTCTAATACTAAATCTATATAATCTAGATACTAAGACTAAAGATATACCTCCTACTAGTATTAAAGTAGAGATTAGAGGGGGCGGTAACTACCCCCTTATACTTATTCCTATACTAGAATCTAGCTGTAACTAGCTGCTATACTCCTATAATATACGGTCTTATATCGTTCTTAATAGCTTTAGAGCTATCCTTAAGATAGACTATATTATCCCCGCGACCTAAAACCTTTAGGAGATTTAGGATAATAAGTATAATAAGGCCTATAAGGTAATAAAGGCACGTTATAATACTAACGCTTATAGTATAATTAAGGATAAGACTATCCCCTTAATAGCCTAGAAGATTCTTAAGGACTTCTATAAGCCTTAAGGTGCCGGTATTCTTAATAAGACTATCTATAATTTTAATACCCTCTTTTATACTAACTATAAAGATATTAATAACTATATAGGTAAATTTAGAACTATTAATTCTAACCTAATTAACCTAAGATATAAGCTCCCTTATATCTTTATTATTAATACCTACCTCTAGTATCTTAGCGCGAAGTTTAATACCTTTTAGAGTATATTTATTTAGATATATACTATTACCGCCGAAGAAGGTATTATAATAGTCTTATTTAATAAACTTATACTAGCTATAGTAAATAAAGAAGCTCGCTAGAATTTAATAAAGTCTTCTACTATAGCTACTACTATAACTACTACTCGCCTACTCTACTAGGGTAGGTTAAATGTACGGCGTAGTAATAAGTATTATAACTACTATAATTATTTAGGCTATATAGAGTCTAACTACTAGACTAAGTACCTTAAGTTAATAAAGGCCTTCCTTAAGACAGTTAAGGCGGATAAGAGCTAAAACTAAGGGGGCCGTAGTTAAGGGGGTAGTAATACTAGAGGTAAGCGTCCCCGTATACTATTAAGTTACTGGCTAGAGCCTATATAAAATGAGTGGGTTGTAAAGGCTTGTCTTCCCTATATCCTTAGGCCTGAGGCTAAATATAACTATCTAGGTCGGTCGTACTTACCTGATATAGCTATGCCATAGCTATAATATCTGCTCTTTATAGAAAATAAGCTCGTCCCAAGCGTATTAAGTCGTTAAATTAACTAAGTTAGCCTCTATAATTTTTTTAGGATTAGCTAACTATTTTACTAACTAACCGTTATCGTGCTTTATAATAATATCCTCGAGATATAGGTAGTATAATACTAGGCGCTATAACGCGTTATTAGAGATATTAAGTATCTTATTAGCCTTTTCTATTAACTTAATATTCCTAGTACTATTAATTATTATTATTATATCTGTAATAGATTAGTTATATACGCTTAAATATCTTACTAGCTCTACTATTATAGCATTTCCCTTTATTAGTAGCTATATGTTTAATCGTTATTATTTCTTATTAGATTCCCTTAATTCCTCTACCTTAGTTATTAGTATTATTAAGAGTAATCCCGACCTTAGGATTTTAAGACCTTTCTAGGCTAGCTAGGTTAGAATAGGTTATTATAGGGAAGTAGAGCTGGGTTATCCTATAGCCTCTTATAACGGGGGTGTCGGAGTAGTTAGCGGTATAGTAGGGATACTATTTTATAGCGGGGGTATTGGATTAGCTAGTAGTAGGGTAGTTCTCCTAGATTTTACTAGCTTTTTAGACCTCTTTATAGTCACGGATTTTTTTGTCGTAGAGGACCTTAGTATCTAGCAATTTTTCTCCTTTATATCGCTAGGCGGCAGTTCCCCTAGGATATCCTAATCCTCCGATAGACGGACGATTGTAGGACTATTATCTCTAAGGTACTACGGCGATATTTTATTACCGCTAGCTATATAATTAGGGTACTATTTATTAACTATTTAAGTCTAGTTAGGTAGTAAATATTTATTAGCTAGGCCTAGTCTTTCCCCTATATCGCCGTATAGTTAGCGCCCTTAAAATACGCGGAAATACCTTACCCCCTTATTATCTAGGGCTATTACTGGTACCCTTATAGGGATAAAGTTAATAGGAAGATATCTATTAGTATTAAGGCTTAGTTAGTAGAAATCCCCCCGCTTAGATAAGTTAGAATAAATTACCTAGAATACCTAATAATTAGGTAGAATAGTAAAGCTTCTATAATAGGCTATAAACTCCTCCTTTAAGACGACGTAGTCTAGGTTTAAAAAGACTAGTGTAGGGAATTTATTAACTAATAGCTAGTCTAGATACTTAGAAAGAATAACTCTTTTACCTAGTTTCCCTAAAATTTTTACTCCCCTATTTTCCCCTATATAAAGGGTCCTAGCTATATAGTAGCTAATATTAATATCTTTAGAGGTAACTTTACTAATAGGCTTAAGGGCTCCTTTAGGAGCTATTAAATAGGGTTATTTAACTAAGTAAGATAAGGATATACTATTAGGCCTATTTTTAGGGTCCGCCGCTAGGATCTCCTAATCTAATAGAGGAGCTAATAATACCTCTAATATCATTAGTAATATAAGTTATAAGTATTCCTTAAGATAAGCTTACTAATCTATATCTAGTAGTTATCTAGGTCTATATTTAAAGTTATAGTAGATATTATCCGCTATCTTATAAATTATCTTAAAAAGGCTTAAAAGGCTAGCGCGATTTATACCCGCCCGCCGGTCTAAATTAGATATAATATATTCTTGGGAATAGCTTAAGTCCTAGTCTTCTCTTAGTACCCTAAGTAGGGGTACCTTATAATTTATTTTAAGATAATTAAGAGGATTAAAGAAGGTAAAGTCTTTATAACTATCTTATAATCCTATACTATTTTATAAATTTACCTTCTTTAATTTATAAACTTTAAACTCCTAGAGAATTTATAACTACTTTCTCGCCTCCGCCCTTATTTCTTCCTAGTTTAGGCTAAATATAGCTTCCTAGGCTTAACTATTATAGTTAAGTATACTAACCTTAGGTAGGGCTATTATATACTAGATGACGTCTTATTTAGCCTAGTATAGATTTTCTTAATTACTAACTAGTACGCCTAACTTCTTAGTAATATCTAGGGGTATAGTAAGGTCTAGGAATAAGTTTTATTATACCTACTAATTAAGTTAATCCTAGATCTAGTATATAATATAGTAGTTATTAGGAATAAGAATAGCCTAATTATATACTACTAAAAAGGGTCTTAATCTATTTTCTCTTAGGTACTTTAATATATAGGCTCTATTAGTAGTTTTAGAGTAATATAAGTTATTTTTATAAAGGGGATTATATTTAAATTTAAATTAGGGTATATAAATTTAAACGACTCTTAAAAGGATAGGCGCCTTAGGTAAGTAGTTTAAAATCTCCTTAGATGTAAGTCTACTTAAATAGAATTAAGTTAGTAGTAAGCGTTAAATATAGCCTTTATCTACTATTCTTAATTAGTCTACTACGTATGAATTAATATCCTTCTTAGATAGGGTTTTAGGTTAATACCTTATTATTATATTTATTCTAAACTAGGTTAGTAACTAGGCGACTTTCTTAGTAATAGTAGTTTATATAAGAACCCGCGGTAGTAAGGAGTATTACCCCTAGAGATACAACGTATATAATATATATTATATTAGTATTAATAATTAATAATAGAGGTAAAAGTAAGTAAGGTGATTTTCTTATAAGTTAAAGCTAATACTAGTAGCGGGAGTACCTATATTATATATTTTTAGAATATAATTATACTAATACCTTTGTCTTTAGCGGATATTAATATATTACCTTTGAGATTTCTTGAATTTAGCTACTATATCTAGTACGTCTTCCCTAAGGTTACTAGTAGGCTCCTAGGTTATTTTATCGTAGCCTCTCTACTTAACCTAATAGCTATCCTTTCTACCTCTCTTCTCCCTACGTAGTATTTTATCTACCACGTACTCTTATCTACCCTATATAATAATAGGTGCTAGGGGAGGAATAGCTTAACTAAAAGGGTTAGGTTTACCCTACTCTAGGTAGATTACTAATATTACTAGATAGATCCTAGATATACTAGGGGGTAGTTCTAACTTATATACTAAGGGGCTAATTTTCTCTAGGATTCTATATAACCTAACTTTCTTTATTAATAGGGAGGATAACTTAGGAATATAATATCCCGCGTCTTCCGTTTTAGCGAGTTTAAGATATACGCTACCTACTAGGTCTAGAACCCTATATTTTAAATTATATCTTACTACTATCTTTACCTAAGCTAATTTTATAGCGTCTATTATATTATTATATATTATATCCTAATAATAAAGGAATTCTACCGTAATATTATTATTTCCGGGGATAATAGCGTTAAGGTAACCCCTAGGTTTTACGTTATAAAGTACTTTAAACGGCGTTATAAGTATACCTATATTTTCCAAAGTATTTAAGGCGTATTTAACCTCTAGTAGTAAAGTATCCTAGTTTTCCTTATATTAGCCTACTAGTAGATATCTTAAGGCTATTTCTATAGTTTAGTTAGTTTATTCTGCTTATCTATCTACTAATAGATAGTAAGCTATTATTATTCCTAATAATACCTTATATTTAGAGAATAGAGTTCTTTAGAACTTACTAGTAAACTTAGGATCTCTATTAGAGATAAGGCGGCTTAAAATACCCTATAATTAGTATATATTATTAAAATATTATTTGGCCTAGATTTTAACTATATTAGTCTTATTACCTAGGACTAACTAGATAAACTTTAAGAACTTATCTATAACTATAAGTAGAGAGTTATAGCCTTACCTAGTAAGCGGTAAGCTAATTATAAAATCTATTACTAGTTCCTCTAAAGGGTATTAAGTATCCCCTACGGGATATAATTCTTTATATAGTAGTTATCTTAAAGGTTTTAATAATTAATAAGCTAGGCACCTATTAATATACCCTTATATAACCCTTCTTATTCTTAGAAAGTATATTAAACTATATAATTAGTTATATATCTAATATATACTACTATATATATAGTAGTTATATCTATATTCTAGGATTTTATAGGTAAGCTTTTCTAGAATATAAAGCTAATCTAGTCCTAGGTAATTTTATATATATAGTAGCTTATTCTTAAGGTCCTAGCGATATAATTAATATACCGTTTTAACCCTAGACTCTTAGTCGTATAACTCTTTTAATTATTTCTAGATTTAATTATAGATTTTCCTAAAATAGGAATCCTTAAGTAAAATATTTAAGATTTTATTTAGAAATTCCTTTTCTACCTTAATTACTATTATAGGGAAGATATTCGCGAGTTTAGTTTCTATTATAAGTAGTCTAAATAGTCTATCTACGTTTCTATATATAGTTTTAGCCTAATAGATAATTTTTATCTTTAGTTAAAATATAGATAGGTAAAGGGCCTACTTATTTAAGCGGGTAGATTAGTAATTATTTATTTTATTTTAAAGCGCCGATTTTAAAGTAGTATAATTTATAATAATAGTAAAATTACTATTATTAAAGAATTAAGGGAGTTTAGTAAGCGCTTAAATAAGGGCCCCTACTTTTAATTTTATAGCCTAATATTAGGTTTCTACGTCTAAGAGATCTTTAGAGAGAAATAATATTAGCCTTTCTACCCTATCTATTCTAATTTAGTATAGCGTAACTCTATATCCCTTCTCTTTACTACTATTTATATATAATATAAACGGTCTATTAAAGTTAAGAAATACTAAAGTAGGAGCGTTATATAGCTTTTCCTTAAGGATTTCCTAAGCCTTATAATATTAAGGACTAGCTTATAAACCTTCTATCTTATATATAATAGAGACTTAAGTAGGTTTTAGATAGGATATATCTACTAAGAGTTATTTTTTCTTAGTATAATTTCTTCTTAGCCTCCCCTTATTTAGGCTTCCCTTAAAGCCCTCTATTTTTAACTTAATTAGGGGTCTAGTAATTATTATATAATACTCTATAAATTTATAGTAATAATTAAAGAAACTAAGTCTAGTCTCTAACCCCTTTAAATTTATAGGGAATAATATCTTCTAGATAGCTTTAACCTTCTCCTCTATTACACTAAGCTCTAACCGCGATATATAATATCTAAGAGCTATTATACTAGGATATATAAAATAGTACTTTACTAATAATAGTATAACTCCGCTATTCTTAAGGAGTTTAAGAACCTAGTTAAGATATTTAATATAATCTTCTAGAGTAGTAGAGAAAATTATAATATTATTAATATATACTAGGATGAATTATTATAAGTAGGGGGATAGTAGCCTCTTTATATAATATTAGAAAAAACCTAGAGTATTTATTAAACTTATAATAGAAACCTTTAACTAGTCCTAGCCTTAGTATAAACTAATAAATATAGTCTTCTACTAATTAGAAGGATATATTCCCTATTAAAAAAAGCCTTTAGTAAGGTTAACTAATAAGAATATTACTAATCTACTTAATACTCCTAGGATTATATCTTACTTTAGAAGTAGATATATATCTAGGTAAAGCTTAGTATTAACTTTATATAAATCTACTACTACCCTTAACTTCCTATTTTTCTAAACTATAAAAGCCGGTAATAACGTAGTAGAGGGTACGCCTAAAGGAACTTTCTTAATCTAGCCCTACTTTACTAAGGGATCTAGGATTAAATTTATAGCCTTATAATCCCTCTAAGAAAGATTATATAGGTTTTACTTTAATCCTACTATATCTAACTTATCTTTAAAGGGTATTAGTATTTTAATACTATTATTAAACTTTCCTAGGCTATTTTAAAAAAGGGTCTTATATTTTTTAAGTACCTTTTTAATATATTCTTAATATTCTAGGCCCTAATATATAGAGATATCTACTTTAGGAACTATAACTTCCTTTAAAAAGTCTATTATATAAGGTATATCTAATTCCTCCTTAAATTTACTAGTATAAATATCTATAAAGTAGAAGTCTACTTTAGTTAGCTTAGCTAACTCTTATAGAATAGCTAGTCTTCCTAGTAATTACCCCTAGTAGATTTTAATAGAATAATCGCTAAAGTTAGTTATAAGATAAGCTTATAAATTATTACTAACTACTACTTAAACTCTAGAAGTAAATATCCCTAATTATAAGTCGACTATTAATAATAGTTTAAATAAATAGGAGTAATTTAGCGCTAGCGGGTTATATATAATTAGGATATTCTATTCTATTCCTAGGTCTAGTATAGTAGGTAAGGTAGTATAGACGTTTACTCTTTTATATTTTAGTATCCTTAATATTCTTAGCTTAATTAGTAATACTAGTATTACTAGGAGTTCTTAAATATCCGCTCGGATTTTTAGGATATAATCTGCCTTTAAAGTAACTCTAATTAGAATAGGGGTATTATTAATTATAGCGAGATCCTAGTATTTACCCTATTAAATATTAATTATACTTAGTTTTATAATATCTATTCTAATAATTATATTATACGGGAGTTTTAAAATTATATAAATCTCCCTAGATATTTTAACTAGTTCCTTAGTTAAGTTATATATTATAATATCTACTTTAATATAATCCTGTAATAATAACTCTCTAGTACTAACTCCCTTATATTAAAGCCTTTTTCCTCTAGTTATAAGGTAGACCTTATAAGCGTTAAAAAAGGCTAGGCGGTAATTATTAAAAATAAGTAATACTAAAGACCTAATATTAAAGTAAAACTTAAGGATTCTACTATTCTTACCAATATATTAGTATATTATACTAGAGAATTTCTTAAAGTCTATACTAGCTCCCGTCTATATATCTATAAAACTAAAAGTATTAGTAAAACTAAAAGTATTAGTAAAACTAAAAGTATTAGGTTTAGCTCCTTTTAAAGATAAGCTAGTAATATTATTATTAAGATAGGATAAGTCTAAGGATATTCTAGTAGTAATATTTAAGCTATTAGTGGAGTTATTATCTTTAGGTAGGCCCTAACTACTAGTTAGGAGCCCTAAGGGGCTTCCCCTTATAGATCCTCCTCTATAAGGATCTCTAAGGCTATATAGGTCTCTAGATTATATAGATTAAGACTATTATTATTATTATTATTATTACTATTACTATCCCCTAGGTTAAGGTCTATTTTATCCTCTAGTTTAACCTTTAAGGCCCTTTTCTTTTTATTACTATAGTTACTATCCTAATAATTTCTACTATAATACTAGTAAAGATAAGGTAGGAACCATTTAAGTTATTAATTATTAGCGTTTATCTTTTCTAAGGGGCGCCTCTTTATTTTTATAAGCTTAGGGTTAGACTAAATAATTCCCTTAGCCGCTAGATTACTAAATAATTACTAGACTCTAGCTAGGGATAGTACTTAAAATATCTAAGTTATTATAAGTTTCTAATAGGGTTTATTTATATTATAAATACGCTTTACTACCGCCTTATTATTCTAGACTTATCTATTAAAATTTTCTATAGTATCTCCTTCTTCCTATATTAGGGTTATAAGTACTAGGTTTAGCTTAAGGCCTTATTATAAATACTTAATAATTATATCCTTATTAGTTATACCTATATTATATAAGTAGTTAGTCTTTTAAGTTAGGTATTAGCTAAGGGTAGTTAAGGGTTAGTTAAAGTAAAACTTTATCTTTTTAGCCTCCTTTATTAATTTAAATTAATTAGGTTAATATTCTTAAAAGAGTTTATCTTCCTAAATAGCTAGATTATACTTTATTTCCTAGCGGACTCTTATAAAAAGGCTATTATACTATTCTAGAGTATCCCCTTCTAGGTATATTAGGAGTACCTTAAGGACTAAACCACTACCTTCTAGTTCTATTATATATTAGAAGCGGCGAATAAAGAAGGTGGCGGAGTATTTCTTAAGATTAAATATTATAATTTCTTAGGGTTAAAGGTTTTACTCCTTATACTCCTTTAGTTAAGGTAGATATTTATTAAAGTCTTTATATTAATAATAATCTAGTTAAAATTCTTATAAAAAGTTATAAGGAGGGTTCTAATATCTATATTCCTAGGGTTTATAGTTATAATATCCTAAAATTAACTCTAAATAATAGTTTTCCTAGGGTTTAAACCTAGGTTCTAGACTAAGGTTATAATTTTAATTATAATAAAGTTTAGCTTCCTATTAGATAACCTTTATATATAATTATACTAACTTATTTTACTCTATTAAAAGATATTATAGCTTAGGCTCTTATTACTAGTAATCTTATTAAAACTAGTTAGGTTAAAATACTCTAGGCTAATCCTTTATAAAAGGTTAGTAAGGAATAAAAGTCTCTAGCTAGGTATCTTAATATAGTAGTACTAGGGTATTTTAACCTTATAAACTAGCCGTAATTAGTTTAAAGCTAGGAGTAAGTAGAGACCTACTATATTATACTCTTATTAGGTCTTCCTTAACTTCTTAATTAAAAGGGTCCTTTTATTCCTAATAGATTCTATCTAATATTAGATACTAAAATCTCTTAGCTTATAACCCTCTTCTTAGAGGGTAAGCTAGCGCTAGCTTATACTATATTAATAATAAGTAATAGCTAGAGGTAACCTCTTTAATTACTTATTAAGAAAGATTAAGATTACCTAGCTTACTAGGCCTATTATATAGTTTATTTAGCTACTCCTAGAATATTTCTTTATTTTTAATAATAGAGTACGGGTAGCTAAGAAGTTATTACTTAGCTTCTACTTAGAAGGATTTCTTCTTAGGTTCTAATAAGAGTTAGTAGATAGCCTAAGTAGCCCTTATATTAATATTACTAATTAGTTCTTAAAGAAATAGGGCTTTATATCCTAGGGTCCTCTTAGTTAATTATCCTATAATTACTAGTACTATAATATAGTCTTATTAATATAATATTTTAGAATACCTTATATTACCTAAATTCTTCTAGATTCCTATAACTTCCTTAATCTACCTAGAAATATATTCTATTATACCTAAATAAGGTATAACTTATTTCCTAGCTACCGCCGAAGATTTACCCTAGGCTACCTCTATAGATTTAGGTAGGTTAACTGGATTATTAAGGCCTAAATTATTCCTCCCTAATTTAATTTAGTTAGCTATCCTTATTAGGGTTATTCTAGTAGATAGGGGGGCCCTTAATAAATACTAGGCAGCCTTAGTACCGCGCTTAAAATCTTATAAAGTAGCTAGAAATATCTCTAGCTCTAGTCTAGACTACTAGGATTCCGGCTAGGCTAATCCTTTAAGATCCGCTACTACTCTTAGGCTATACTAAGCTAGTCTAAGACTATTCTAAGTAAGATACTTAATAAGGTACTAATTAGGATAGTTAACTAAGTTTACTTATTTAGGTTCTATAAAGAGGAAATTATATAGGTAGAAGGTAAGAATAAGAGTATTATAACTAGTTATAATAGTAGATTAAGCTAGGTTAAATAACGTAGAGGGCTTTCTAGCTCTAGTCCTAGTAGAAGGGTAGGGACTAAAATAAAGATAAATAGAATTATTAGGCTAGTCTAGTCCTAGTAGAAGGATAGGGACTAGAATAAAGATAAATAGAATTATTAAAGCTAAATAGAAATCTTTTAATAGGGTAATAGGATAGAATAGAGTGGAAGTGACTTTTATACCCTATAATCCCCTTAAGAATAGTTAATTACTAATAAATAGACCTAATCTAAATAGATAACTTAGTATATCTATTTAGGATCTTCTAGTATTACTACTAGCTATTAAGTTACTAGCTAGAGCTTATATAAAATAAGTAGGTTATAAAGGCTTATCTTCCCTATATCCTTAGGCCTAAGGCTAAATATAACTATCTAGGTCGGTTGTACTTACCTGATATAGCTATGCTATAGCTATAACATATACTTATAAAGTCTAAAGACCTAGTTATTAGCTTTATAACTACGCTAGGTATAACTAGCCTTACTACTACTATCCTCCTAGATACGGTATATAATTAATATATTATTAATAATTAATATATCCTTAAAGAATATAAGGCGATTCCTAAGTCCCCTATTTATAAGATTAGCTAGGCTAGTCCTTATATAATAGGGCGTAGCATCGCGGTTATCCCTTATAAGACTAGTAAGGGAATTAGGGTAAAAGTACGCCTTACTAATATCCTTTATATCCTAGATACTTAATTAAATTTAATTTTAGTATCTTAGCTACTCTATCTTAGGGCTAAAGTCTCTTTTAGCTTATAAGAGTATACTATTACTTATAAAGGCTATATCTTTATATATACCTAGTATAATAGTATCTTCTACCTTAATACCTAGGACTATCTAACCCTAGCCTTTATAACCCTAATAACTATATCCTAGCTTTCTTAAAGTTAAAAGTATATACGTTTATAGCCTTTTATGTCTCCCTATCTATTAGCCTCTAATATACCTATATAAGTTATTTAGGCTAATAGAACCTAAAACGGCTAATAAATATATCTAGTAGAATTAATCTTAATAAGATTATCTCTAAGGATTATATATATAATATTTATATAGAGACCTAAATAATAAGGGCTTTATATAACTATCCTATTACCCTAGGGAAGTACCTATATCAGTGTATTAATAGCGACTTAGTAGGCCCTTATAAGGTCTATAAGGGGATTACTATAGCTTATAATAGCTCTTAATTCTTTAGTATAATATTATATAACTATATTAAGGAATCGGATATTACCCTACTTAAGGCTAAAAGCGAGTTCCTCCTAGCCTTTAAGGCCTTTAAGATAAACTAGGAGCGTCTTATATAATATATATAACGCTATTATACTTATAGCAGAGGGGAATTTAACTCTATAGCCTTTATAGAGTACTACTAGGCTAATAGTATTATCTAGGAAAGTATAATATAAGATACTCCCTAGGCTAATAGGTCTATAAAGCGTCTTAGTAAGACCCTAATAAATAAGGCCTATACTATACTCGTAGATAGCGGGATAAACTATAAGTACTAGCCTAAATTTATTTAAGCGGCTAGCTACCTCTAGAATAGGTCCCCTAAGGCTAGTATTAAGATAATACTTTATAAGAAGTTTAACGGCTACTAGCCTAACCTCTCCTATCTATAGGTCCTTAGCTCTTAGGCCTTCTATTATACTAGTAGGACTACTACTAAAATTAATTACTTTAAGGCCTATTCCTATCTAGGTTAACTTATTAGTTATAAAGGTGAGGCTATCTACTATCTTATTAATAATAAATCTAGGAAGCTCGCTTAGTTATCTAACGTCTACTTTATTAAGAAAGTCCCTGTAGGCTACGTTAAAGAACTAAAAGCTAAAAGGTATATATCTATAGACCTCCCCTACTACTCTAAGCGGGTAGCTAGTAATATAAGAGGGTAATCTCCCTCTAGAAGTAAAGTATTACTAATCTATATTAATATACTACTAATCTACGTTAAAGATGTAGTAGCTAAGGATAAATCCTACCTTAAGACCCTATTAGATATCCGGCCTAAACTAAATTAGGCCTATCTAGTAATATTTTATTAAGATATTAACGAGCTTCTATTATTAGCTAGGGTCCTATCTAATTACTTTAAATTTAAAATACCTCCTAATAAACCGCGTAATAACTCCTTAGATCTACTAGTAATATTCGCCTTCCTAATAATAGTTAAAGGTATAGAGCTATTTAAACCTAAATTATATAAGGAAGCTATAGTAAATAATACTAAGAAGGACTAGGAAGTAGTATTATAGGATAAATTTAACTCCCTTATATAGAATAATACGTAGGCGCTTAGATAACTACCTCTAGGTTAGAAGGTACTCTAGGGGAAGTAGGTATTTAAGTTAAAAAGGGGGCCTTATAGTAAAGTCCTCTATTATAAAGTACGCTAGGTAGTTAGGGGTTTTAAATAGTAGGAAGGGGTTAACTATAATAAGACCTTTACTTTAGTAGTAAAGCTAATAAGTTATAAAGCTATCTTCGCCCTAGCTATATCCCTTAACTAGGAACTAGATTAAATAGATATTAAGACGGCCTTCCTTTATAAGAATATTAAGGAAGATATTTATATTAAATAGCTTAAAGGCTTTATAGTTAAAGGTAAGGAATACCTTATCTATATCTTAAAGAAGGTACTTTATAGCCTAAAATAATTACTTTAAGTCTAGTTTTCTACGCTATTTATATTCCTAAAGACTTAGGGCTTTATACTACTTATAGCTAATAAAAGCGTCTTAATTAATTATAAAGATTAGGTTATTATTATAGCTTATATAGATAATTTATAATTACTAGACCTAGTTAAACTATTATTAATTAGGTTAAGGCTATACTTAATAAATACTTCTAGATAACTAACCTTAGCCTATATTCCTTCTATCTAGGTATATTAGTTAGATGGGATTAAGCGAATTAGGTATTATAGCTAGGTTAAGAAGCCTATACTAAAAAGGTATTAAGGGACTTTAGTATATAGGAGTTATACCCCGTAGCGACCCTAATAGTCTAATAGATATAAATAAGTTATAAGTATCTAAGGAAGATTATATAGCCCCTAATACTTTTTAAAAGGAATATTAGTCGGCTATTAGCTCCCTAATATATACTATACTAGGGACTAGGCTAGATATTACCTTTATAGTCTTAGTAGTTAGTAGATACGGATTAAACCTAAATTAGTTATATTAGATAGCTATTAAAAGGATTTTCTATTACCTTTAAGGTATAACTAACCTATAACTTACTTTCTATAAGAGTATCTTTCCTCTTATCAGCTATAGTAATACTAATTAGGCCGGTAACTAAGATACTTAGCGGTTAACTATAGGCTATATTTTTAATATTAATAGTAGAGCGATAAGCTAGTTATTAAAGTAATAGCCTACTATCGCCCTATCTAGTTACAAGGTAGAATATATAGGCTAGATATAAGTTATAAAGGAAGCTATCTAGCTCTAGTAGCTCCTTACTAAGCTAGACCTCTCTAAGGATACCTATTAGCTTACGGCCGTAATACTTTATTATAATAATTAGGGAGCTATTACCCTAGCTAAGAACTCCTAGTTCTATACACGTATAAAGTATATTAATATCTAATATTATTATATATAAGAACGGGTTACCGCCGGTAATATTAAGCTAGAATATATTAAAATTAATAAGTAGGTAGCTAATAGCCTTACTAAAGCCCTCCTTAAAAATAAATTTATCCCCTTCTATAAGGCCTTAAGCCTAGAAGTACTATAGTAGTAGGAGTCTTTAGTATAGTAAGGCTCTACGGGTACTCCTAGCGGCTCTACGGGCGCTTCTATTACTAACTAAGGGATAGCTAACTCCTAACTACCTATCCTTCTAGCCTTATAACTCTACGCTATAATATTAGAATATAAAATAGACTTTATAGGCCTATTTACCTCTATTATCCTTTTATATTCTAAGCTTAAATAGCGAGTTATACTACTAGTAATATTATCTAGATACTAGACCGCTCCCGCTTATAAACTAATATTATAGTAGATAAGTTAACTACTTTCCTATAAAACTATTAGGCCTAGACTATAATATATATCTACTATAATCCTATCTCTTACCCTACCTCTAATATAAAACGGAATTAGCGTAATATATTCTTAGATACTAGTGAATATAATACCTATAATAGCTTCTAGCGTAATATACCTCTAGGTTATAATAGCCTCGCTATCTTCGCCACCTAGACACGTACCTAGGTAGGATAAGAATAGGAAGTAGATAACTAATACTACTAGGGAGCTATAATCCTCTATCCTAGTATTAATATTATTATTTTTAACTATAATACTACTAAAGATATAGATACTAAAATTAGGCCCTATAACGCCCTCCTCCCTACCTAGTATAAGCTTATCTAGTATATTAAAGGTAAGAAACGTGCTATTAAGTCGCTATAATACGGAAACCTTAATAGCGTACCTTTATAGAATAAGTACGTTTTAGAAATAGTTATATAGATAGAATTAGTAACCTTATAACTACTAGCCGGAAAGATATGGGATAGTATAGGATATTAGTCTCCCTAGCCATCCCGTAGTATAGTATAGGATTAACGATTTTAGTCCTATCCTATTATAGGATAGTATAGGTTTTTATAGGATAATCCCACGGGATAGGTTATTTATAGGACCTTCTTTTAGGATAGGATATTTATAAGATATCCTATAATTACTAAGAGGAGCTTAGTATCTAGAAAGAGGAGTATAGAAGGTTATATTAAGTAAATATAACAACTAGAATAATAACTAGAAATAATATATTATAAATATTATATTAGTTATTAAGCTATTATATATAGAGAATAAAGCCTATTATTATAATTTTAAAGTTTACTAATTATTAGAGAGTTTAGGCTTTATACTCTATATTAGAGTATATACTCTATAATTATAAGGGTTTATAATCTATATATATAGCTAAATATCCTTTATTATTAATATAATACACTTCACGTGTATAATATATAAGTTTAATACTACTATAATTATTAGTATTAGCTATATTAGAAATAAATAGATAACTTACTTTCTAATATATTTACTAAGAATGCTTGTAAAGCTTCTTATAAGCCCTCTAGTACCTTAGTCTAGAATCTAGTACCCGTATATAAATCAAGGGTAATCTCACGAATAAGTCTATAAAAAGGGAGTTTTAGAATAAGGAGATTGGAAATTTTCTAGTAGCGGTAGATCTTATAAAGAGTAATAGCTTATATACTTTATTAGCTAGGAGTAATAAGTAGAATAATAGCTATAAAGATATACTACTAGGCTTCTATCTAGGCTTCTTTTAAGTACCTAAACCTAGAAGACCTTTAGCGGTACTAGACTTAGGACTTATAGCCTTCTTACTACCTTTACTACCTATAGTCTTACGAGCTTTCTATACTACTATATTAGCTATTATAAATTAAATACCTTTATTAGAAGTAATTAATTATATCTAATAAGGTTAGAAATATATAAATACTAGTTTATTAGTTTAAGCTATACTATTAATTATAGAAGGGAAGATATACTTAAATTACTATAAAATAAAATAAATAAAATAAATAACTATATAATAAGGATATAGTATATATAATATAAGACTAATATACTCCTAGAGTTCTAGAGTTATATATATATAATACTAGAGGAGGTTATAAGTTAGATAGTTAAGTCTTTTAAATAAGATATTTATAGCTATTATTATTTTAAGTAAATACTTAGATTTCTTATTATTCTCTACTTAAAACTACTCTATTATTTATTATACTTATCTAATTAATACTAGAGAAGATTATAATTAATTTATAAATTTAGTATTATTATATATTATATTATTATAGAATCCTATAATATAATATAGTTATTATTATAGTTATAATATCTATAGAATTAATATTTATAGAGATTTACTACTAGTAGCGGGAGGCCTCTACTAGTAAATACGGGGCTAGGAACTTAAATTCTACTATTATATATAATACCCCTCCCTTTAATACTATTTAAGCTTATAGAGATACGCCTCTATTAATAGTAGTATATAATATATTATTAGGAAGATCTATAGTTAATAATAATTATAATTACTTGAAGAATTAATATTTATAATATTTACTACTAGTATTAGGTACTAATACTAAGAAGAAGCGGTAGGGCTATTATAACCTAATTAGGACTAGTATATTTTATAATTTATATAAATCCCTTAATTCCTATCTCCGCCTAATACTTCCTTTATATATTATTAAAATCTATTTAAGTGTTAATAGTTTATAATATAATAGTACGCGGTATATATATCTTATTATTAATAACTATAATAATAGCTAGAATTAATAATATAGGAAGGTAAATATAAGGTAGTAAAGGTAGAGTAGGTAGTAGAGTTTAATTTAGTAGATTATAGTATAATGGCTCTTTTAAAACTTATATAATATCCTACTAACTATTATAGATATTAAAGATAAAGAAGAAGACTCTAATAAAACCCTCCTTTAGCGCCTTAATACTTATAATGGTAATAATACTAGTATTATATAGGGCTTAATATATAGTATAAGGGGTCGCCGCCTAGGTCTTTAGGTAAAGCGTAAGGTAGTTAAAGAATTAAGTAAGAATATATATATAAAGTATTTATAAATATATATAAAGTCTTTTATATTAGGTAAAAAGGTACTAGAATTAGTAAAGAAGGCTGATATTATAGCTATTAGCTATGCTATTAGGAAGTATAAGAAGTCCCTACTTTATCTTAATAAGTTTATATAAGAAAAGGAAGGATAGCTCGCTTATCTTTAATAATTTATTATAGATTAGAGGTAAGATTCTCCTAATTATAGTTATTATTCTAGTTATCTAATATTCTTAAAGGATCGCTGCGGGAATTTATATTAAAGTAGTAGTGAAGTATTATAATATATAGCTTACTACGCGTACTATTATTTATACTAATAATAATAGTAGGGACTTAGTATAGGAAGATATTAATAATAAAGAGGCTGAGTTAGGTAATTTATATAAAGCTAATTCCCTCTTTAAATTATATATTAATTATGTAGATCTAATTTTCTAAGCTACGCGTAAGCGTGACGCGCTTTATAATTAGAAGAAATATAGTATTACCTAGTATTAACTTATAAATTAGTAGATCTTATAAAAGTCTAGCTAATTATAGTAGGAATATATAGTAAACTTTAAAATAAGTTTATTTATTTATACTTAGCTAGTTTAGTATAAGTTAATATATAGCTTATTATATAAGTTAGATTACCTAGATTAATACTTAAACCTAGGATATTACCCTAAATATTATACTAGTAGCTTACGTCTACTACTTATTAAGGTATATTAGTTCTATAATTCTAGTTATTATTTTAGTTATTACTATATATATTACTAACCTAGGTAGAATAGTTAGATTTATAATAAGCCCCTCTCTCCGCCGTATATATACTTTAGTTATAGAGAAAAGGCTATTTAGTATAATATAGCTAGCTATCTTTAAGACTAGCGTTTTAGTATTATAAATAATACGCGCTTAATTAATCTCCCTAGACCTACTTTATAATAGCCTAATAATTATAATCTAGTAGCTAATAGTTTTAAGCCTAATATAGATATAGCTAATATTATATAAGTATATCTTCTAATTATTTAGGGTTTTAAATAGGTGCCTTAGGAGTTTAGCTACCTCGCGCCTTCTATTAATAAATTATACCTCCTGCCGTAGGATATAGCCTATTTCCCTATATAAATAGCTATAATTTATAGATATAATAAATTAAAGATTCTCTTTATATTATACTTTTAATTAATAGTTTATTATTATAATCTAGTAATAGGATTTATCTTTAACCTTATCTAGGTTAGTCTTTACGCTAATAATAGACTTCTAATTACTAAATCTAGCTATACTCTTATACCCCTTTATTCTTTTTCTTTATAATATATTCTCTAAGGTCTATCTTCTTCTCTTTAATATATTCTTTAAGGTCCTTATAATTAGTCTTCTTATTATTATTATTAATAATTATAGATAAGTTCCGCGCTTATAATTTTTAGATTACTAGTTATTATTCTAGTTATTAATAGTACTTAAAATAGTAAAAGGTAATTATAATATAACGTAGGTACTATTTAAGGAAGTTATACTTTATACTATTTAAAGACTTATATTATTCCGTAGCTTTTTAAATAAGTCTATATCCTTTACCTATATAGTAACTCTCTTTATATAGAATATATATAATTAGGCTACTAATAATTTATTAGTATCTATTATATTAAGAGTCTATAATATAATATAAAATACTATTAAGATTATTAATAACCTTAGCCTTTATAGCTTCTTAAAGTATACTTAAAGTAGAGGCTTATATTTATATTAAATATATAGCCTTCCGTAGAAGGTTTATAATAACTTCTCTTACTAGACGACTGAATAATAAACGCGGTATTACTAGGTCTATTATTTTTTATAAATAATAAATTTCTAGTAATACCTATATTATAATACTACGTTAGTTATAATTAATCCTATTTATATTCCTAATATATATCTAGGTTTCTATTACCGTATCGTAATTAGCTGTCTCTTTTACTTCCCTCTTACCCTTCTTCTAATAGCTTTCTTACTACCTACTATCTTCTAAGGTCGCTAATGTTTTAATAGGGTTCGCTTATCTAGTAGTAGATTAGGTAAATTATTTAGTAGATATTTAGTATTAGAGACTATATTATTAAGGTCTATAGATATACTACTAGTAGATACTTAATTAAAAATAGTAGTATAACTATTAATAGAAAATATAGGGAATATATTATACGCTAAATATAGAAGAGAGAAAGAGTATAAGAGATTTTAGGAGATTAATATTAGTTATAAAACGTACTAAAACCTTAGTCTACCTATTAGTTTAGGAGTAGGGATTATAGCGTTTAACTAGCTAGGATAGTAACTAGAATTATAACTAGAAAGGTTAAAACGTAGCTAATTATACTACTTTTAGGCCTCTAATTAAAGTATACTTTGCTATTACTAAGACTAGCGGTAGAATAGTAGATATAAATACTACGGCGTAATAAGAGCTTATAAATCCTAACTTAAATTCTTAAATCTAATAGTATATTAAAATTATTAGCTTTACTATATTATCCTTCTCTTTAAATAGTAATACTCTACCCTCTTTTATAATTAAGACTTTTATAAATACTCTAACTACTAATCTAGTAACTAAGGGTAGAAATAAACCCTATTATATCTTTTAATATAAGTAGAAGGATAAGTAGCTAGATTAATAGGTAAAAATGGTATAAGCTATTAAAAATAAAAATAAATCTAGTTATAGTTACTATAATATCTATTAGAGTTTAATAAAGAAGTTTAAGAGATAGGAATATTTTTATAAATATACCCTTATCTCTAGTAGAGCTCTATAGCTTATATACTACTATTACTACGAGGTTATTATTTATACTTTTATAGGTTATAGTATTAATAGTATAGGTATCTACCTATTATCTAAAGGATATATTAAGAAATTAGGTTTTAGTACTTTATAGTAAATATTAATTATTAATAGTTACTAAGATAAGGTATATTAATATTATATTTCCCTAGGCTTTAATAGGTAGAATAATAACTAGAACTAATATACTACTATCTACCCTAAAGGAATAAAGGTAAGGATATGAGATTAGTATTAAGTAGGCGGAAACTTATACGTAAAGACTTCCCTAAGTAATTTTAATATTAGATTATAGTTATAGGTATACTATTTAGTATTACTAATAACCCTAAGATATTATAACTCTTTTACTACTTTAACCCTACTCTCTAAATAGACTTAGTATTTATAATTAAGAACTACCTAATAATAAAGGTTAAGGAGATTAGATAGGGTCTTCTATTAAACTTACCTACTAATAGTACTAAAGTCTCCCTATTACTTAATTATTAGTTAGCCTTAAATTACTAATTATATATAGTAATTATAGCTTTCTTTATTAATAATAATTAGATATAGTATAAGAAAATTATAAGCTTTAAGTATCTTAAAGGTTAGTATAATAGCTTATAACTTATAATAGTTATAAATCTAATTATTAGGTAGTATAAGATTAAAGATTAACTTCTCACCCTTACTACTAATAATATCTTCTTACTATAATAGAAAACGTATAATTTAGGACCCTAAGCTTATCGTAGCTTATTAGTTAGTTAATAAGTACCCTAGATTCCTTTCCTAGACTAGCGCGAATATTAGAACTCTAATATTTCTTTATATTCTACCTACGTCTATACCTACGCTCTATAATATTTTCTACTTAAATAAAACTATATAACCTACTTATAACTATTTAAAACTTTAAAAATCTTTAAAAATAATATAGTAGTTTAAAAGATATATTAGAATAAATAGAATTACCTACTAATATTAGTCTAACTATCTAATATCTTAATATATCCCTACTACCTAACTAATTTTTTCTTCCTACCTAATTTTTATTATTTAATACCTTATTATAGATATTATTCCTCCCCCGTATAATCCCCGCCTTATAAGCTATATTAACTATCTTTAAAGTATATATTATTACCCTTCTTATACTAAATATAGCTCCTCTAGCTCCCTACTAATACCTTCTAAGCGCCTAGCTCTTTCTAACCTACACCCTAATACTATTAATAAGAGGGTTAGATCTTATAAGACTAATAGTATAAGGCGTACTAGGCGCTTAAAGAAGACTAATTTAGATACCTAGGTTAGATTTAGTAACCTACTAATAAACCCTAGATATATTACGTTAATAGAACCTCGTTATAAAGAAACACTATTAGGTACTCGCCCTTATAACTACCTTAATAATAGTGTTACTCCCTAGTAGTATATAGCTTTTACTAATATAACTATTTAAGTAGTTATTCCGCTAAAGAACCCGTAATAACCTACTCCCCTAATCTTTAAAGAGGCCCCCTAAGAAATTACTCCTCCGCTACCTCCTAAATATTATTTATATACATGTTACTAGTATATCTAGTAATAGGCTACTAAAGAAGATAATCTTAAGTATCTACCTCTAGTTTAACGGGGCTTATACCGGCGTTAGAATAATATATATTAGGGGTAGACGCTAGGTTAGAGATATTAAGTATATAGGGATCCCTAGATAGTAGGAGATATAGTACCCTGCTTAGTTAATAAATTATTTAATATCCCTACTAATAGATATCTATACTATAACGCACTATTATAGAAAAATAAATATAGTAACTTAGGGGATAGTTAATAGCTATATTATAACGGTAGGAAGAATAATTAGCTATCCCCTAACTAGTTATATAAGCTAGCTAATATTAACTTATTACCTAAGGGGCCTTAAAAGGAAGCTAAGGTTAGGGTATAATTTATTAATATATTACTTAGCGACGTAGATTATATTATTATTAATAGATAGTTTATAAGGAGGATTATATATAGTAAAGAATTTTTAAATAATATTATTAGCTATAATAATTATCTCTCCTTTACTAGTAAGGGTATAACTAATATTAATACCTATATTAGTTAAACTACCTTCTAGATCTAGGGGTCTATTTATTATCTAATAGGTCCTCTTATTACTAATAATAGCCTTAGGCTAAAATTCGCCTAGATCTATATACTAGATAGTATATAGGAGTAACTAGACGTTTATTATTAATATTTTAATAATTTAAATTAAGATACCCTTACTTCTACTTAATATACCCTCTAGTCTATAACTTATATATCTAGGGGTTTAAATCCTACTATAACCACTTTAATAAGGATTAATTATAATATCCTATTAATACTATAAGCGTCTATATCTAATAGCTAAATCCTAAATAATAGGATAAGGGTACCTATAATCACTCTACCTTTATAGAAGTCGCCTATATTATAATAACTCCTAATAACGCTATAAGAGGCTAAATTAAGTAGGATATCTATATTAAAACTATTAAGGGGGGCCTTATATTAATCCCTAATTAGTATCCTTCCTATATAACCCTCTAATATCCGCTCCTATTTCTATTTAGTAAATAGTTATAATATAACCGCCTCCTATTAGCCGGCTATTAGCTTCTAGGCGACTATCTACTATATATATTATAATAGAACCGTATTACTAATACGCTCGCCTAGTATACCTTAATTAATAGCAATAATAAATTAGAGTAGGAAGATAGTAGTAACCCTAAGTAGGAATTAGACTAGTATATTACCGGCGAGTATATACCTTAAGGTTATAATAGGTCTTAGTAAGTAATAAGACGTTAATTTTATATAAAATAGATATAAGTAAGACTATTTAATATATTTCCCTAGTTATTTTCTAGACCTAAATCTACTTAGTTATAAATAGTTCTAAATTATTTAAATAATAGCTAGGGGATAGTTAATATAATTTAAATAGTTAGCTAATTAATATCTAGATTTAGCCCGATTTCTTTTATTATACTATTAATAGTAGATATCTATTTAGCTACTAAGCTACTAATATCTAGATATTAATAGAGCTTAATAACCTAAATTAGTATTATTAGAATTAATAGACTATTTAAGCGGACTACTACTCCAGCCTAATAGATAGGCTTAGTACTAATCTAGATATCTCGCTTAAAGATATTAGTAGTAAGGTAACTATCCTCCTATTAATAATACTAGGAAGCCTACGTACCATAAAAGCGAGAATATAAGACGCTATAATAATAGTCTAAAAAAGGGGTAAACCTGAATTTTTTATTACCTTTATATATAATCCTAAGTAGCCTAATATTTAGAGCTTATTAAAACCCGGTTAGATATTAGAGTACTATTATAATCTAATTACCTATATCTTTAATTAGAAGCTCTAGGAGTTAATAAAGGACCTCCTTAAGTAATACGTCCTTAATATTTATATAAGCCACTATTATATTATTAAATTTTAGAAGCGTAGTCTCCTATATACTTATATTCTCCTTATTATATAGGAAGAGGATTAGATCTAGACGATTAGTAATATTAATAGCATTATTTAAGTATTTATCCCCCCTCTATAATAGGGTAATACCTTATATAAGTTAGTCTTATAGTATATAGTTTATAATTACTATACTAGGGTCCCTAGTAATATATATTTTAGTCGGGAGAAGAATTATTATAATAAGGCTTTTTTAAAGGATTTTCGCTAAGAGACGTCTTTTATACCTAATAGGAGTTATCCGTTCTATAAGTATCTAGTTAGCCCCCCTAAACCTAATTCCTCTATTAATAATAGGTAGGTTATCCTATATAACCCGTACCTATTAAAGAAATATAGTACCTATATTAATATTAAGATCTATAGCTCTATTAAGTCTATTTTCTATTTATATAAATATATTTATAAGGGACCTAATTAGGCTAATATCTCCTTTACTAGGAATTATACGCGTACTAATAATAATCCCGCTCCTAATAGCTAGCCGTAATAGTAAGGGGAGTTAGTAGATAAGATTATAAAGTTCTAGTCCGCTTACTAGATTAGGTCTATTAAGGCTATTTAGAAGATACTCTTATTTAGTATAAATATTATAAAGCCTTACGTAGAGTATCTATAAATCTACCTTCTAGACTAATAGTATACCCTTTTTAAGCCGGCTAATAACTAGGCTACTAATAAGGCCGTTAAATAAAAGCTAATAGATAGTAATAAGCTCTATTAGACTATATTAATAAAGTTTTTTAATATTAACTATCTTACTAAGGAAGCTTATAATAATAGTTAGCTATTACCTTTTATAAAATAGAACGGGAAATATCCTACTATTATAAGGGATCCGCTTAACTATCTATACGCGGATTTTCCTAAGGTCTTTACGTAAAATAAAAGAAATAAATAATAGAAAATATATAAAAAAGGGGAGACTCTTAAGCGTATTAATTTTATTAGTCCTAAAATTAAGGATCTTTACTATTACTAACTACTCCTCTATTATATTAAGGGGGCTATATTATTTAATAACCTATAGATAGTAGACGGCTAGCTAATAGGATAGAAGGAGGCCTACGTAGAGCTTAAGTTAACTAAAAATAATAGATATACTAATAAGATCCTTAATAAGGGAAAGGATTTTTAGGGAGGCTATAAGCTACGTAGTCTTTTTATATTAATATTAGTTAAACTCTAACCTACTAACGCCCTTACCTTATAGAATAAGTATAAGGAGTATATCTTAAATAACTACTTATACCTCCTACGACGGGATTTTTTAATACTTTAAATACTAGATAATTATTATAAGTAATAGTTATTTATAGAATAGTACGCCCTTTACCTAATTAACGGCTAATTAGAATATTAATTAACCCCTAAATATACTAAGGAT
>JAABUN010000078.1_pt1 | contig 215711 bp, 188 predicted proteins | sample 5559311 | NCBI WGS metagenome assembly JAABUN01 (sample SAMN10711877, study PRJNA513370) | rock metagenome | isolation source: Antarctica rocks | place: Antarctica: Victoria Land, Siegfried Peak sud | reverse complement strand
CCTCGATGCGGTCGAACTGATGAGCGTTGGCGTCAACTACCTGCGCGAGCATGTGATCGACGCGGCGCGGATCCACTACGTGATCACGAACGGGGGCGGAGCGCCGAACGTGGTGCCGGACGATGCGAAGGTCTGGTACTTCATCCGGGCGCCGGAGCGGTCTCAGGTCGAGGAGTTGACGGAGCGGATCCGGAAGGTGGCGCAGGGAGCGGCGCTGATGACGGAGACGCGGCTGGAGGAGACCTTCGTCTCCGGCGCCTACAATATGCTGACCAACCAGGTGCTGAGCGATCAGCTCATGTCGGCGCTCGACCAGCTCGGTCCGCTCGAGTTCACCGACGAGGAAGTCGCCTACGCCCGCGAGATCGCCTCGGCGTTCCCCGAAGAGCTGCGGCGCGGCGTGCTGGCGTCCGACAACCTGCCGGAGAGCGTGCTCGACGAGGGGCTGTCCAGCGATGTCTGGCCGATCCGGGACGCCGGAAAGGTGCTGCCCGGCTCGACCGACGTATCGGACGTCTCGTGGATCACGCCGACCTCGCAGGTGACGACGGCATGCTGGCCGCTGGCGATCCCCGGCCACAGCTGGGCGATCACCGCGACGGCCGGCGTCTCGATCGGCCACAAGGGAATGATCCACGCCGCGAAGGCGATGGCGATGACGGCGGCCGACTTCTACCTCGACCCGGAGCTCCGGGCGAAGGCGCGGACGGAGTTCGAGGCGTCGACGGCCGGTCGGCCCTACCAGTGTCCGATCCCAGCCAATGTCATGCCGCGCCAGCCGTAGCGCCTGTTCCTCAGACTCCGGGTTCCGGCCGTAAACGGTCCGGCTGAACGACATTGGATTCGGCGTTGGCTTGCGGCGGCGACGGCAATGGTCCGATCGTACAGCGTGCTCCGTTGCCTGCCAGGTCGTCACCAATGTCGTTCGGTCGGTTCCTTCAGGACCGGAAACCCTTCACGGCAGGGTCGTCCTCAGGCCGGCGGCTCCTCGCGCCCCTGCCGCTTCTTCCGCGCGATTGCCTGCCCGCGGCCGACGATCAGCTGGCTGATGACCAGCAGCGTGATCGCGGCCGCGACAACGACCAGGACCAGCCCGGAGGCGATGAACAGGATCTCCTGGATCAGGCGGACACTCATCTCGTCGTCCCTCTACGGCGCGAGGTCGCCGGCGACTTGCTCGGCGATCTCGTTCCCGAGCCGGACCGAGTAGTTGGTGCCGCGGTCCTCCGGGTAGATCTGCGTTGTGTTGGCGAGGTAGAGCCCGGCCAGCGGCGTCCGGCGGGCCGGGATGCGCTGCGAGTAGTTCTTCGTGATGATCGGCTGGGCGGCCAGCTCGCGGAAGATCCAGCGGTTCTTCACCCAGGCCGGGTCGAAGGCCGGGTTGAGCCGCTTGAGATGCGGGATGTAGTCGGCGAACAGGTCGTCGTCGCTGCGGGTCCAGGCCGGGTTGTCGGCCTCCATGTAGCGGCTCAGGTAGACGATGTGGCTGCCGCCGTAGTCCGAGGCTGGCAGGAAGTTGGTGTGCTCGATCACGCCGGTGAACGGGACGTCGTCGTCGGCGACGTTGAGCCAATAGATGTCGGTCAGCTTCCGGTCCAGCTCCAGCACCGCAACCACCGCCGCCTCGTACTCCAGCCCGCCGAGTTGCGACCGGTAGGACTCCGGCAACTGTGGGACCAGCCGGCTGAAGATCGGAGAGGGGACCGTCGCGACGATGGCGTCGCAGACTACTGGCGGCGCGGCCTCGCCGAAGCTGACCTGCCACGTCCCATCGGCCTGCTGCTCGATCCTCTCGGGTCCGAGGCCGCTGTGGAGCTCGACGCCGGCCGAGCGGGCGCCGTCGACCACGGCGTTGATGATGGTGTCGAAGGATCCACGGAAATAGCCGAGCTTCTCCTGGTCGAGTGGCGACTTCCGGGACGTCGTCCGAAGTCGGATCTTGCCCCAGAACCAGACCATCGCGACCTGCTCGGCGTAGCGACCGAACTTGGCCCGGAGCTGGGCGCCCAGGGTTCGGTCGTAGGCTCGCTGGCCAAGGGCCTTGCGGAGCCAGTCGTGGGCCGTCACCTTCTCGTAGGGCATCCAGTCGGTCTGCCGCTGGAGATAGAGCGTGACGAGACCGAGCCGGATCCGGTCGATCAGCGGGATGGCGCCGAACCGGAGCAGATCGAGCGCGCCGTTGAATGGGTAGATCCGGCCGCCCGACAGGTAGCCGACGTTCGACGGCAGCCACATCAACTCGTCGCCGACGCCGAGCTCCTCGGCCAGCGCGACGATCGACGTGTCACTCTGAAAGAGGTGGTGATAGAAGTACTCGATCCGGGCGCCGTTCAGCTCGAACGTCACGGCCTGCCCACCGAACCGGCTGCCGCGGTCCCAGAGCGTGACCCGAAATCCGGATCGCGCCAGGCGGTAGGCCGCGACCAGCCCAGCCACGCCGCCGCCGATCACGCCGATGTGGCTGGCGCCCTCCTGCGAGAGCGATGCGTCGTTCGGGTCGTAACTCGGTGTAGTCATTGAACTCCCGTGATGCGTTGCGACGATCCCGGTCAGGCGATGTGCTGACCTGGAAGACGTTTCAGAGCCGGTCGACGAGGAGCGATTGTTCGATTTCTGGCGCCGACCCATGGCCGGGCAAGCACGACGTCAGGCGGGACGTCTGTCTCCGGCCCGGCGTCGTCTGTCGCTGTCGAACGGAACGATCCTAGCGGCTGGGAGCGAGCTCGGCATCGATCTCGACGTCGCGCTTCGGGCCCGACCGGCCGAACAGGCGCTGGATGTCACCGTTCTCCCACGAGACCAGGAGCTGGGCCGCCGTGAAGATGGATGAGTACGTCCCGCTGATGATGCCGATCAGCAGCGCCAGGACGAAGTTCCGGGTCGAGCCGCCGCCGAGGAGGAACAGCGCCAGCAGCGTGAAGACGACCGTCAGCGACGTGTTCAGGGACCGGACCAGCGTCTGGGCGATGCTGTAGTTGACCGTGTCCTCGAAGCTGCTGCTGACTCGCTTGCCGACGTTCTCCCGGATCCGGTCGAAGACGACGATCTTGTCGTGGACCGAGAAGCCGATCACGGTCAGCAGGGCGGTCACGAACAGGGTGTCGACCTCGGTCCCGAACAGCCAGCCGAAAATCGAGAACAGGCCGACGACGAAGAGGACGTCGCAGACCATCGCCACGACCGCGCAGGCGCCGTAGAGGAAGGGGTTGCGGGTCCGGCGGAAGGCGAGCGAGATGTAGCCGAGGATGGCGAGCGAGGCGACCCCGATCGCGAGGATGGCGTTGCGGGAGAGCTGGTCGCTGACCGAGGCGCCGATCGTCGCGATGCTCTGCTCGGTGAACGGTCCGATCCCGCTCTCGATCCGTTGGTAGAGCTCGGTCTTGGCGGTCGTGCCCTCGCCGATCTCAGAGGTCTTGATCTGGAAGGCGTTGCCGCCCTGCGTATCGACGCTCTGGACGATGGCGCCGCTGTAGCCAGCCTGCTCGACGACGTTCTGCAGCGCGGCCGAGTCAACCGGCTGCTGGAACTGGAGCTGGATCTGAGTGCCGCCGGTGAAATCGATCCCGAGGTTGAGCCCGGTGAAGATCAGTGAGATCAGGCCGGGGACGATCAGGATCGCCGAGATCAGATACCAGAGTCGCCGCTTGCTGGTCAGGTGCGTCATGGGTGAGGTCCTCAGTACGTCGTTCGCCGGGTTTCGTGGCCTGGTAGGACAGCAGCAGGCAGAGGGGCTGGTCCGCCGTGAATGCACTTCGGGTCAGCCGGTTTCGCTGAAACGCTTCTCGCTGTTCCTGAGTCCGGTCCCTTCAGGGCCGGCATCGTCGCCAGGGGGTTGCTAGTCGCCGGTCGCGCCGCTCGGGGCAGTGTCGAGGCCGCGGGCCTCGCGCCGCTCGACGCCGAGCAGCCACGGGTCGCGGACCCGGCCGGACGAGATCATGACGCGCATGAAGTTCCGGGTGATCGTGATCGCCGTCAGGAGGCTGACGAGGACGCCGATCGCCAGCGTGATCGCGAAGCCGGTCATCAGCGACGTGCCGGTCTGGTTCCCGAAATACCAGAGGATCGCGCAGGTGATCAGCGTCGAGGCGTTCGAGTCCCGGATCGACGGGAAGGCATTGCGGAACGCCTGCTCGACAGCGCGGCCGAGCGTGTGGCCGACTCGGAGTTCGTCGCGTAACCGGGCGAAGATCAGGACGTTGGCGTCGACCGCCATACCGATCGAGAGGATGAAGCCGGCGATCCCGGCCAGCGTCATCGTCACCCCGAACAGCTTGAAGGCGCCGACCGAGACGGCGGTGTAGATCAGGAGCGCGACCACGGAAAGCAGGCCGGGCAGACGGTAGAAGAAGATCATGAACAAGGCGACCGTCGCGAGGCCGACGATGCCGGCGATCAGGCTGCGGCTGATCGACTCGTCGCCGAGGGACGCGCCGACGGTGTTGCTGGACTGGACGACCAGCGGGACCTGAAGCGAACCGGCCCGGAGCTGGATCGCCAGGTCGCTGGCTTCCTGCGCGGAGAGCCCACTCACCTGAACGTTGTTGCTCAGCACACTCTGGATGGTGGCGGACGAGATCACGGTCTTGTCCACGACGATGGTCATGTACCGGCCGACGTTGTCCCGTGTGAAACCCTGCAGCGCGTTCACCCCGTCGCCGCGGATTTGAAAGTTTGCGACCGGTCCGCCCAGTTGATCGCGGCCGACACTGGCGTCCGAGATGTCTCGTCCCTGGAGGATCGTCGTGTAGACCGGGCCGGTCGGGGTATCGGCGGCAGCGGTGTCGGCAACAGGTGTGCCGACTGCTGGCGTTCCGGCGACAGGGGTGGTTCCGACGGTGATCGGCATTGCGCCGGCACTCGCGACGTCAGGGGTCCCGTCGGTCGTCGGCGTCGCGCCCGGCGTCGCGGTGTCGGTCTGGACGCTTGCGGCGCTGCCGAGGCTCGTGTCCACCGTCGTCCCCGGTGGGAGGTACTGGCCCTGGGGGTCGATGACCTCGAGGAGGGCGGTCCGCTGGAGGAGCGCGACGGCCTGATCCGGGTCGCTGACGCCCGGCAGCTCGACGAGGATCTGGTCATTGCCGCGGGTCGAGATCAGCGGCTCGCTGACGCCGAGCTCGTTGACGCGGCGCTCGACGGTGTCTCGCGTCCCGCTGAGGGTGTTGGCGTCGACTGTCTGGCCCGCGGGCGGGTCGGCCTGGAGGAGGACCTGGAGGCCGCCCTGGAGGTCGAGGCCGAGGTTGATATCGCGCTGCGCCTTGACCCCGTTGACGTCGAGGAAGCTCGACGGGAGGGCGAACCAGCCGGCGACGAGGCCGAAGGCGATGATCAGGATGAACGCGATCCGGGGAGAGATGTACACGCCGAGTACCCCTTGGACAGCCTGAGGGCTGATGCTCGGGGTAGACGTCTCCCGGCAGGTCCCTGACAGACATGGTCGAGTGTTCGCGCCATTGGCGGATGGGTCGGAGTATAGAAGCCATCCGGAAGAGGGGTCAAACAATCGTCCCGCGAACGGAGCGCACTGTTGACTCGCTCGTTCTCCGCCGAGCGGTCGCTCACCGGAACCGGCCCTGAAGGGACCGGCTGAACGACATTGGTAGCGACGAGGCGGGCGAGCCTCGACGGCGCGTAATCGGTACGTCGCCGTCAGCCGTCAGGGCCGAATCCAATGGCGCATAGCCGGTCCCTTCAGGGCCGGTGTGCGGCCCGGTCCGAGCGACCCAAGGGGATCGATCGCCCGATTCTCCGGCTACTTCGCCGCCTCCTCAAGCGACGGTGCCACGGTCGGTACGGCCGATTGGCTCAGGTCGATCTGCTGCCCGGTCTCGGCCGAGCGATAGATCGCGTCGAGAATCCGGAGGATGTCGAGCCCGTGCGTGATCGTCGCGCCCGGCTGCCGGCCGGCGGCGATGCTGTCGACGAAGTCGGCGACCTCGCCCCGGAACGACTCGTAGAGCTTGAAACCGGGCAGGGCGGCCTCCATGCTCCGGAACTCCGGGTGACTGATCAGCGTCGCCCGGTCGGGTCCGGCGCCGCCCGTCGTGTTGATCGACATCTGCTCGTTGCTGCCGGACACGGGTGTCCCGCTGCGGGTGATCTTCGCGCCGCCGTCCCGGCCGAACAGCTGGGTGTAGACCAGGTCGCTCTCCTCGATGTGCGACATCCAGGAGACGTCGAGGACGATCGTCGCGCCGTTGTCGAGCCTGATGAAGGCCGTCGCCAGATCCTCGACGTCGACATCGGTCCCGGTCCGGGCGCTCATCGGCTCGTGGAACTCGGAGTAGACCGAGCCGGACACGCTGACCGGGCGCGGGTTGCCCATGAACCAGAGGGCGAGGTCCAGCATGTGGACGCCGAGGTCGATCAGCGGACCGCCGCCGGAGCGCTCCTTCTGGGTGAACCAGCCGCGCAGGTTGAACTCGGCCGCCCCGCGCAGCCACCCGGTCTTGGCGTAGTAGATGTTGCCGAGCTCGCCCGCGTCGATCTGGCGCTTGAGGACGACGCTGTCGGGCCGGTAGCGGTTGTTGAGCGCGATCATGAACGCCTGCCCGGGTCGCTCGGCGACCTTCGCGGCCAGCCGGAGGCCCTCCTCCAGCGTGTTCGAGAGCGGCTTCTCCAGCAGGACGTGCTTGCCGGCGTCCAGGGCGTCGATCGCGATCGGGACGTGGAGGAAGTTGGGCGTGCAGATGCTGACCGCATCGACGGTGTCTCCGGTCAGCATCTCCTGGTAGTCGCCGTAGATGCTGGCGCCGTCGACCTTGTACTCGGCCTTGACCCGCTCGGCCGCCTCGGTGTTGACGTCCGACAGCCCGACGATCTCGACCCCGGCGTGTTTCTGATAGCCCTCGATGTGCCGCTGCCCGGGCCAGCCGAGCCCGATGATGCCAACGCGAAGCTTGTCCATGAGTGACCGAGACCTCCTGAGGATTGAGAACGGCGAGCCGCCGACAGACGCGATATCTTCACGGGCCGACGCTCTTTTCGCAATGGGCACCGGCTCTGACTGAACTGTGTAGATGCCTTTCAGCTGACCGTGCCGTCGCGACGCGCGGCGACGGTCCTGAGCCAGGCCATTCGTGGCCAGGGCCGGACGGCGGACCGATACCGAAAAAAAGGCACGACCTCAATTATCACCGGTTAGCGGCTGGCCATAGAGCCGGTGGCTCACGATGTAGTCGCAGACCGTCTCGGGAACGAGATATCGGAAAGGTCGCCCGTCGCGCACCCGGTCGCGGATCTCGTGCGAAGCGATTCCGATCAGCGGCGTGGGTACGACGTCGATGCGCCCATTCGATTCTGGCACCTGGCGGTTCACCGCCTCGAGATCGACATCCCAGCCGGGCCGGGCCGCCACGGCCAGACGGGCCAACGAGACGATCTCGCCGGGATCGCGCCAGGTGGGGAGGTCGGCGAGGGAGTCGCCGCCCATGATGAACCACAACTCGGTGCTCGGCTCACGCTCCCGAAAGATCGCGACGGTGTCAACCGTGAAGGACCAGCCCACGCGCTCCAGTTCCAGCGTGTCGGCCGTGAAGGCGGCATTGTCCGCGACCGCAAGTTGGAGCATTGCCAGCCGGTCCGTCGCTGGCGTCACATGGGCCGCATCCTTGTGCGGCGGGACGCCGGCCGGGACGAAGACCACCTCGTCCAGCCCGAGTACCGCCTGGATCTCCGAGGCGATGATCAGGTGACCGGCGTGGATCGGGTCGAACGTGCCGCCATAGAGACCGAGGCGGCGCGGCCGGGCGCCGGTTGCCTCAGGGGGCGGGGATGTCGGGGACACTCGTTACCTCGCTCTCGGGGAAGGAATCGCGCAGGGAGCCGATCAAGTGGGTCCGGACCGGGATGTCAGGGTCGTGCCAGACGCTGATGCTCACGGTCGTCCCGGCCTCGGTCTGGGCGATGGTCTCGACGATGGGGTCGGGTCGACGCAGGTGATCGAGCGCCTCGACGATGGCCCGGACGTGGAGTTGCGCCTCGACGGCCGAGAGCGGCAGCTTCGTGACCTGGACGCGGGTCCGGGCGGCCCGGATCGCGGTCCGGTTGGTGACGATCTCGGTGAAGACGATCGAGTTGGGGACCAGCACGAGGTCGCCGGTCTCGCTCCGGATCGCGGTCGTCCGCAGCTCGACGTTCTCGAGTCGACCGTCGATGTCCCGGATCGTGATGCGGTCGCCGATGTTGACGGGACGCTCGAGCAGGAGGTAGACCCCGGCGATGATGTTCCGCAGCGTCTCCTGCAGGGCGAGGCCGACAGCGAGCGTCGTGACCGAGAGGTAGGCGACCAGGGCACTGATACTGGCGCCGAAGACCGCCAGGACGAGACTGAAGGCGACGACGTAGATTACGATCGCGACGACGTTGGCGACGAGGGTGGTCAGATTGACACCGAGCCGGGCGATCAGCCGCGGGCGCTGAACCCGGCGGCGCGCCCAGACGACCAGCAGGCGGGCGATGAGGACGATGACCAGCGCCTGAAGCAGCCCGGCCGTCAGCCCCACGAGCCGGTCGCCCAGCGCACGCGACTCGCGCTCGATCCAGTCGCCGACGACAGCCCAGTCCACGGTTCGGTCCTCTGTAGAGCGTCTGTCACGACCGGCTGACGTGGCACCGGCCAAGTTTGAGATGGTGGAAATGGATCTGGATGTCAGGCAACGCTCTGGCAGGCCGCTTCAAGGCGCCGCCCGGTCCTTTAGGGCCGGTGTCAGGGACGACCAATCCCCCTCGACGTTTGATTCTCACATAGGTCCTCGTTTCCCCCGCAGCGCCGAATGGCGGACGCATCGGCTGGCGCTGGTATCATCGTGCCATTGCGGACCGGATTCGATCGTCAGGAGCAGCGTGGCGGTGTTCGACTATCACGTCCATAGCGATTGCTCGGTGGACTGCGACGAGCCGATGGCCGCGACCTGTGCGGCGGCGATCGCCGCCGGCGTGACGGAGATCGTGTTCACGGACCACGTCGACTTCGAGCCTGCGGACGAGAGCACCGGCTACTACGATGCCGAGCGGTACTTCGCCGAGCTCGCAGCGGTTCGGGCGATCCATGGCGACCGGCTGACGATCCTGGCCGGAGCCGAGGTCGACTTCAACTCCAACCGCGCCCACCAGGCCGAGGCGTTCCTCGCCCAGCACGAGTTCGACTTCGTCATCGGGTCGGTTCACTTCTGGCTTCCACTCGGTGGCGGGCGGGCCGAGATGGTCTACCCGAGCATCTTCGAGGGGCGGACATCCGACGAGGTCTACACCGCCTACCTCGATCAGGTTCGCCAGGCCGCCGCCACCGGCTGGTTCGACACGATCGGCCACATGGACTTCCCGAAACGCTACGCCCCCGAAACGCAGCGCGACTACGACCCCAATCGCTACCGCGAGAGCTACGAGGCGATCTTCGCCGAACTGATCCGGACCGGAACCGCGTTCGAGATCAACACGTCGGGCCTGCGAAAGGCCGCCCAGGCCGCCCTGCCGGGTCCAGCGGTCGTGCGATGGTACGCCGAAGCCGGCGGGACCCGCATCACGACCGGCAGCGATAGTCACGAGGCCGGGACGATCGGCAGCAGGATCGCAACCACCCTCGCCATGCTGCCGCTCTGCGGCGTCGAGGAGGTGCTGTCCTTCCGGCGTCGCGTCGGGACGCCAGTCACGATCGAATCCCTGAGACGCGTCCGGGAGACCATCGTCCATGAGACCGTTTGACAGCCGGCCCGGCTCGTCCGGTGGCCGGAACGTCACCGGCGGCACGGGCCGGTCGACCGATCCGCAGCTGTGGAAGCCGTACGATGCCGCCCCTCGGACATCGCTGCCGGACCTGGCGGAGCTCTATGATCGCCGCCGCCCCGAGCTCGACTGGCGGGAGAGCGACCGGACCGACCCGGCGCTGGCGATCCCACTTTCCGGACGACCGCTGGACGAGGATCTGACCAGCCTGGGTCCTCGGACGCTCCGGCCGGGCCATTCGTCCATCGGCGAACCGACGATGCTGGACCGGGGCCAACAGGCACTCCGGCATCGGCTGGCCCATCCGGGGCACACGCTCGGCCTCGCGCTGCTCGTCGCGTCCCCGTTCCTGCTCTCGGCGCTCGTCTCGACGCTGCTCGGTCTGGCCGGTCCGCTCCGTGGCGCCAACCAGATCCCGCTGGCGACCGTGCTGGTGCTTGCCTTCCAGGCCGTGATGATGGTGATCTGCTACGCCCTCCAGCTCACGATCCTCGGGCGGATCTGGCTGCTCGACCTCGTCGCGCTCAGCACCCTCATGCCGCTCCTGGCGCTGCAATCGACCTTCAGCGGGATCCCCTACGTCTCGCCGACCCGGTCGTCGGCCGAGCCGGTGATCATGACGGCGGCCGTGACGATCATCGTCCTGTTGGTCATCGCGGTTCTAGCCGCGTCCCTGAGTTACGAGTCGCCGGGTGACGCGGCGGTCCTGTTCCTGCCCGCTGCGCTGATCGTTCCGGTCGTCCTTGGCGGGCCGGCGTCGGACATTCCGGACAGGGGTCTGGCGGCGATCGTCAGTGTCTCGATCGCCGCCGCCATCGCCGCGGCCGGCGCGCAGGTTCTGCCGGAGCCGATCCGGCCGGTGATCGGTCTGGTCGCGGTCATGGTCGAACTCGGCGCGCTCTACGCCGCCCGGCGTGGGCCGGACATCCCGACGAGTTCCGGGGAAATCGTCTCGATCCTGCTCTGGGCCATCATCGGCCTGACGGTGGTCCTGACGATCGCCGTCCCGCTCCTCGCCCGGTGGCTCCGCCACGTCGAGGGCGCCGCCCGGCTCACGACCGCCGGACCGCGTTAGCGGCGAGTCCTCGTGGACGGATCTCAGTTCGTCGGCTGGTCCAGCTCAATGAAGAGTCGACGGATCGCCAGGTTCAGGGCCGCCTCGATCAACGGTTGGCGGTCGGTTTCGGTGTTGATGGCGTGCATCATCAGTCCATCGATGGTCGCGGCCAGCAGGACGGTCTCGGCGTCGAGATCCAGCCCCGCACGGAGTGACCCACGCTCCCGCGCGGCGGCCAGTAGGTCCCGGATGAGGTCCCGCATCATGTCGATGCCGGCCGAGTGCGGAGCCTGAAGGGATGCGCGGGACGGCGCGGCGGCACTGAAGACCAGCCAGACGATCGCCTCCTCGCGCCGGGTCTCATCGAACGGCATGGCCTCGATCAGCGTCCGGCGCAGAATGGCCGCCGGGTGGTCGGCCATTCCCATCGCAACGATCCGCTGGAGTTGTCGCTGGATCACCCGGTTCATCGCACCAACCAGCAGCGCGTCGCGGCTCGCGAAGTGGTGCTGGACTGTTCCCGGCGCCAGACCGGCCTCGGTCGCGACGTGCCGGACGCTGACCTGGTCGAACCCAGCCTGAGCGATGACCCGGATGGCGGCATCGGCGATCAGGCTGCTCGTCGGGGACAAGGTTCTCTGGCTCATCGTGACGGTTCTCCAAAGTCGTCGACGCGAAGGTCCGCGTGTCGTTCACTTGTACGATAGATGCGACTCACCGGGAGTCGCCTGGACGGAGGTCTTCACATGTCGCTGGAGATGGTGGGCTCCCTGGTCGCCCTCGCGCTCGTCGACAGTAGCAGCTTCGGGACGCTACTCATCCCGATTCTGCTGGTGCTCGCCAACCGGCGGGTTGCCTGGCGCCCAATGGTGATCTACCTCGGGACCGTTCTGTTCGTCTACTTCCTGCTCGGGGTAGTGCTCATGCTGGGGCTCGCCGCGGCCATCTCCGCGCTGGAAGGGGTCTTCGAGTCGACCGTCTTCAAGTACCTGCAACTCGCACTGGGAACCGCCCTGCTGGTCGGAAGTTTCTTCGTGGACCGCGGTTCGGGTGGCCGGAACCGCCGGTCGCGGCTGGAAGGCGTGACCGAGAGCCTCCGGGCGATGGTCTTGCTGGCGCTCTCGGCGACCGCCGTCGAGGCGGCCTCGATGCTCCCATACGTCGCGGCGATCAGCATCCTGTCGACGGCGGATCTCTCGGTCATCGCCTCGCTTCCGATCCTGTTCGGCTACTGCCTGGTGATGATCTTGCCGGCGCTGCTCGTCCTCGCTGTGGTCGGAACCCTTGGCGATCGCGTCTTGGGACGCCTGGAGCGGTTCGGGAACTGGATGGAGCGTAGCACCGCCGGCGCGCTCGGCTGGATCGTCGGCATCGCCGGCTTCTTCATCGCCAGCGACGCGGCGTCGAAGCTCTTTCTCGACGACGATGCCACGGCGGCAGCGATGTTGACCGCTCTGACAATCAATGCCGTAATGACATAAGAGCATGTCGTACCGTTCGGGGCCGTGGTACGGGCGGCGGCGGGACCGAGCGGGAACGAAGAAGCGGCCGGACCAGGGAACGAATGCTCCCCGGCCCGGCCGCTTCTCGATCACTGGTGCCGATCGCTAGTCTTCGTTCACACTCGCGATCACCGTCTCACCGATCTCGTTCTCGGACGACTCGAGCGTCGACTGGAGGCGGGTCAGTTCGAGCGGGTCGCGGGGCTCGATCACGGCCAGCGAGGCGACCTCGTCGTTCCCGGTGATCTTCATGAGCTGCACGCCCTGGGTCGCCCGGCCGATCCGCCGGATGTCCCGGACCTTGCTCCGGATGATCTTGCCCTTGGAACTCATCAGGACCATCTCGTCGTCGTCGTGGACCATGCCCGCCGCGACGATCTTGCCCGTCCGGTCGGTGAGACGCATGGCCGTGACGCCCTTTCCGTTGCGACCCTGCCGCGGGAAGTCGGCCAGCGCCGTGCGCTTGCCCAGTCCCTTGGAGGCGACCAGCACGATGTCATGGTCCGGCTGGACCACCTCGAAGGCGATGATCCGGTCTCCGACGCCGAGCCGGATCCCGCCGACCCCGGCCGCCGGGCGGCCCATCGGCCGGACCTCGGTCTCCTCGCTGAACACGATCGACTGGCCGCTCTCGGTGATGAGCATGATCTCGTCCCGCCCGGTCGTCATGCGGACCCAGGCGAGCTCGTCGCCCTCGTCGAGTGAGATCGCGATCAGCCCGGAGGAGCGGACGGACTTGAACTGGTTGAGATCGGTCCGCTTGACCCGGCCGAGCCGGGTGGTGAAGAAGAGGTAGGCGCCCTCGGTGAACTCACGGACGCGCATCAGCGTCGTGACCGTCTCGTCCGGCTTGAGGCTGATCAGGTTGACGATCGGCAGCCCCTTGGCGGTCCGGCTGCTGTCGGGGATCTCGTGGACCTTGAGCTGATAGACGCCGCCCCGGTTCGTGAAGACGAGCAGGGAGTCGTGGGTGTTGGCGTGCAGCATGTGCTGCGGCGCATCCTCGTCCCGCATCGTCAGGCCGGTGACGCCGCGGCCGCCGCGGCCCTGCAGGCGGAAGAACTCATCGTTGCTGCGCTTGATGTAGCCGCGGTTGGTCACCGTCACGATGACGTCGTGCTCGGGGATCAGGTCCTCTTCCGAGATGTCGCCGGAGATGTCCTGAATCCGCGTCCGGCGCTCGTCGCCGTACTTGTTCTTCAGGAAGACCAGATCCTCCCGGATGATGTCGAGGACCTGCGCCCGGTCACCGAGGATGCCTTCGAGCCGGGTGATCTCGGCGAGCAGGGCGTTGAGCTCGTCGTCGATCTTCTGCCGCTCGAGAGCCGCCAGCCGGGCCAGCCGCATGTCGAGGATCGCGTCGGCCTGGACCTGGCTGAGCGAGAAGCGCGTCATGAGGTTGTTGCGGGCGTTCTCGGTCGACTGCGAGGCCCGGATCGTGGCGATGACCTCGTCGATGTTGTCAAGCGCGATCCGCAGCCCTTCGAGGATGTGGGCGCGGCGGCGGGCTCGCTCCAGCTCGTGGGCGGTCCGTCGGGTGATGACGATCTCGCGGTGGTCGAGGTACTCCTGCAGGGCCCGTCTGAGCGAGAGGACGCGCGGGACCTTGCCGTCCTCGACTAGCGCGACCATGTTGACACCGAACGACTGCTGCAGCGCCGTGTGCTTGAACAGGCTGTTCAGGACCCGCTTGGGCTGAGCGTCGCGCTTGAGCTCGATGATCGCCCGCATGCCGTTGCGGTCGGATTCGTCGCGGAGGTCGCTGATCCCGTCCAGCTTGCCCTCGCGGACGAGCTCGGCCATCCGCTCCAGCAGGGCCGACTTGTTGACCTGGTAGGGGAGTTCGGTCACGACGATCTGGAAGCGGTTGCCGCGGGGCGACTCCTCGATGAAGGCCTTGGCCCGGATCACGACGCGGCCGCGGCCGGTCGCGAACGCCGCCTTGATGCCCTCGCGCCCGAGGATCGTCCCGCCGGTCGGGAAGTCCGGCCCCTGGACGATCTCCATCAGCTCATCGACGGTCGCGTCCGGGTTGTCGATCACGTACGCGGCCGCGTTGCAGATCTCGACGAGGTTGTGCGGTGGGATGTTGGTGGCCATGCCGACCGCGATCCCGACGCTGCCGTTCAGCAGCAGGTTCGGGAGCCGGGACGGCAGCACCCGCGGCTGCATCAGCGTGTTGTCGTAGTTCGGGTCCCAGTCGACGGTGTCCTTGTCGAGGTCGTTGAGCAGCTCGTCGGCGATCGGCGAGAGCCGGGCCTCGGTGTACCGCATCGCGGCGGCACCGTCGCCGTCGACCGAACCGAAATTGCCCTGGCCATCGACCAGCACGTAACGCAGGTTGAACGGCTGGGCCATTCGGACCAGCGTGTCGTAGGCAGCCGTGTCGCTGTGGGGGTGGTAGTTCTTGAGGACCTCGCCGACGATACCGGCGCTTTTGCGGTACCGTGCCGTCGAGCGCATGCCCATCTCGCTCATCGCGTAGAGGACCCGGCGCTGGACAGGCTTTAGGCCGTCCCGTGCGTCCGGCAGGGCGCGGGAGACGATGACGCTCATCGCGTAGTCCAGGAAGCCCTGCCGCATCTCGGTGTCGATGCTGGCGAGCCTGACGTTGCCGATTTCCAAAGTGCGTTTCCCTTCGAGCGGCAGCAATGAGGGCGGGTTCTTGCTGCCCAGAACCTTATCATTATATCAGAGTGGCCCTTCCTATAGGAAATGCGGGTCGCCCGGCGTCTCTTCGGAAAGGGTGTCCGTCCCGATGATCGTCTCCTGCGATGAAGCCATCGCCCTGCTGCTCGCTCGCCAGGGGCTGACGACGCCCGGCTACGTGAACGGCAGCTTCGCCGTCAACGATCTCGACCGGGTCGTCGGCTGCATACATGGGATGGGCGTCCTCCAGATCGACACGATCCACGTCGTCGCCCGGAGTCCGTACCTCGTGCTCTGGTCGCGGTTGGGATCGTTCGAACCAGCCTTGCTGGAGCGGGCGCTTGCCGATCGCCGCATCTTCGAGTACTGGTCCCACGAGGCGTCGTTCCTGCCGATCGAACACCTGCCGTACTCCCGCATGCTCATGCTGCAGCGCGAGGCGAATCCGCGGCGGATCCGTTTCACGCAACGGAGGACCGACGATGCCCCGCTGATCGACGCGGTGCTGGCTCGCGCCGAGCATGGCGTCGAAGTTCGTTCGTCCGACTTCGAGCGTGACGTCCGGGGCAGTGGCCAGGGCTGGTGGGACTGGAAGCCAGAGAAGATGGCGTTGGAGATTCTGTTCATGCTCGGAGAGCTGACGGTCTCCCGCCGCGAGAACTTCCATCGCATCTACCGCCGCTGGGAAGATCACTACCCGGAGCTGTGCGCCGCGACCCTGCCGGACGAGCGTTCTGTCGCCGACCAGCACGTCCGGATCGCGTCCCGGGCGCTCGGCGTCGCGACGAGAGCGTGGATCGCCGACTACTTCCGCCGGCCCCAGGCCGAAACGAAGCTGGCGATTGAGCGGCTCGTCGCCACCGGCGAACTCGTCGAGGCGGAGATCGAAGGGATCGGTCCCGCCTACGCCTCGGCGGACACGGGGGAGCTGCTGGACGAGATCCGGGCGGGTCGGCATCGACCGACCGGAACGGTCCTGCTCTCGCCGTTCGACCCAATCGTCTGGCACCGGGCCCGGGCGCTGGCCCTGTTCGACTTCGACTACCGGATCGAGTCCTACACCCCGGAGCCGAAGCGGCGCTACGGCTATTTCAGCCTGCCGATCCTGCACGATGGCCGGCTCGTCGGGCGGCTGGACGCCAAGGCGCACCGGCGGGATCGCCGTCTCGAGGTGAAGGCGATCCATCTCGAACCCGGCGTCGAGGTCACGGTCGACCTGATCGAGGGCATCGCCACCGCGCTCACCCGGTTCGCCAGTTGGCAGGAGCTCGATGACGTCGAGGTTGTGATGTCGAACCCGCCCCTCCTCCGACGTCGCCTCGGCCCCGCATTGCGACGATCGAAGCCGCGCACTGGGAGGACGAGACGGTCACTCGTTCTCCCAGTGGACAAGGTTGGGTAGGTCGGTCGTCCGACAACGTGATCGATGGCGCCGTTAGGTAGGGGCGACGCTTGCGAGCCTGGCCGCCGCAGCGGCCATCGCCCCGCAGGGGGATAGCTGTGTTCGCCAACGACTGGGTCCTCTGGACAAGGTCGTTTACGAGGCAGTCTCGCCTTGCGGCGAGGGCCGCCGCGATGGCCTAGCAGGTAAAATCCGCCGCTACGAAACAGCGCAATCACCCGTCACCGTGAGGAACGGGTCATCAGGAAGGCGAAGCCGGCCAGCATGAAGCCCCTCTCCATCCGATGAATCCCCGCAGGGACGAATCGAAATGGGGAGGGGTTGGGGAGGGGTCTCGCCGCCGCTGCGGCGCGACAACGCCAGGCGGCGGCGAGGCTAGACTTTTGCCAGCGCCTGCTCAAGGTCGGCGATCAGGTCGCCGATGGTCTCCAGGCCGACCGAGAGGCGGACATAATCGGGCGAGACGCCAGTCGCCTGCAGGGCGTTCTCGTCCAGCTGGCTGTGCGTCGTCGAGGCCGGGTGGATGATAAGCGACTTGGCGTCGCCGATGTTGGCCAGGTGGGAGAAGACCTCGACGCCGTCGATCAGTTGCTTGCCGGCTTCGAGGCCGCCCTTGACGCCGAAGCCGAGGATGGCGCCGAACAGCCCGTGCCGGTGGTACTTCCGCGCTGTCTCGTAGGCTGGGTGGCCAGCCAGACCGGGGTAGTTGACCCACTCGACCTTGGGGTGCTCACCCAGGAAACGGGCGATCTGGAGCGCGTTCTGACTGTGGCGCTCCATCCGGAGGTTCAGCGTCTCGACACCCTGCAGGATCAGGAACGAGTTGAACGGGCTGATCGCGGCACCGGTGTCGCGGAGCCCCTGGACCCGGGCCTTGATGATGAAGGCGAGGTTGCCGAACGCCTCGCTGTAGACCAGCCCGTGGTAGCTCTCGTCGGGCTCGGTGAACTCCGGGAAGCGGCCGGAGGCGGCCCAGTCGAATCGCCCGCCGTCGACGATGATGCCGCCGATGGATGTGCCGTGGCCGCCGATGAACTTCGTCAGCGAGTGGATCACGATGTCGGCGCCGTGCTCGATCGGGTTGACCAGGTACGGGCTCGGGATCGTATTGTCGAGGATCAGCGGCACACCGGCGTCATGGGCGACCTTGGCCACCGCCGCGATGTCGAGGGTGACCAGGTTCGGGTTGCCGACGGTCTCGCTGTAGACCGCCTTGGTCCTGTCGGTGATCGCGGCGGCGATCGCTTCGGCGGTTGGCTCGACGAAGCGGACGGTGATGCCTTGCTTCTTCAGCGTGTAGGTGAACAGATTGTAGGTGCCACCATAGAGGCTGGTGGTCGAGACGATCTCGTCCCCGGCGCCGGCGATGTTCTGGATGGCGGCGGTCTCGGCGGCCTGCCCGGATGCGAAGGCGAGCGCCGCGGCACCACCTTCGAGGGCGGCGACCCGCTTCTCGAGGACGTCGGTCGTCGGGTTCATTAGGCGGGTGTAGATGTTGCCGAACTTCTGGAGGGCGAAGAGATCGCTGGCGTCCTGGGCGTTCTCGAAGACGTAGCTGGTCGTCTGATAGATCGGGACGGCCCGGGAGCGGGTCGTCGCGTCGAGCTCCTGGCCGGCGTGGAGGGCGAGGGTCTCGAAGCCCTGGGTGCGAGTCTCGTCGGTCATCGGTGTCTCCTTCTGGGGCTGGCTGGTGCGGATGCAGTCGGTGTGCGCGGTCAATCAGTCGTTCGGTGTCGTCTGGCCGATTCGGCGGAGGAACGGGTTCAGGGTCGCGTCCAGCTGATCCCACTCCTTCAGGAACGCATCGTGGCCATGTGGGGAATCTATCTGAGCGTAGGTCGCGTCGATGCCGAGGGCGTTCATCCGGTCGGCCAGCGACTCGATCTCGTCGGGCGGGAACAGCCAGTCGGTCCGAATCCCGACCATCAGGACCGGAGCCGTTATCTCGCCGAGCCAGCGCTCCTCGCCGCCGCCCCGGCCGACGTCGTAGAGGTCCATCGCCCGGGTCAGGTAGAGATAGCTGTTGGCGTCGAACCGCCGGACCAGCTTGTCCCCGTGATGATGGAGGTACCCCTCGACATCGAACGTCGGGCCGAAGGCGGGGTGGGTGTCGGGCCGGGTCGCCGGGTTCCGGCCGAATCGGAGGTCCATGCTCTCCCGCGAGTGGTAGGTCGTCATCGCCGCCATCCGGGCAGTGGCAAGCCCAGCCGCGGGGAAGGTCCCCTCGCTCTGGTACTCGCCGCCCCGCCAGTCCGGGTCGGCCATGATCGCCCGCCGGCCGAGTTCGCCATGGACGGCGATCCCCATCGGGCCGAGCGCCCCGGTCGACGCGATCGGGATCGCCGCCGAGACCATGTCGGGGTGCCGGGTCGCCCATTCCAGCGCCTGGAGGCCGCCGATCGAGCCGCCGATCGCGACCAGCCGGGTCACCCCGAGCGATTCGAGCAACCGCCGCTGGGCGTCGACCATGTCGCCGATGCTGACCAGCGGGAAGCGCATCGCGTAGGGCCGCCGCGTCAGCGGGTCGACGCTGGCCGGACCGGTGCTGCCCATGCAGCCGCCCAGCACGTTGACGCAGACGACGAACGCCTCCTCGGTGTCGATTGATGCGCCCGGGCCGATGACTGGTGCCCACCAACCGCCCGGCCCAGCCGCGAGTGTGTCGCCCGTTAGGGCGTGGAGGACGATCACCGCGTTGTCGCCGGCTGGATTGAGCTCGCCCCAGGTTCGGTAAGCGAGAGTAACCCGCGGCAGCGAACCGCCAAGCTCGAAGTCGAACCGGCCGGTCTCGAACAGCCGCAACTCACCGTCGGGGATGTCGATGGCAGGACGCGGACGGTCTCCGACGATCGCGAGATGCGAACGGTGAGCGGTGCGACCGGTTGACTGGTCTGACGGTAGGGTGGCTGGCGCCCGTGAACCGACCACGATGGGGCATCCTCTCCGGTGCGTCTCCCGGACAACCTCACGGCGTCGGGGACGAACTACTACTTGCCTTTCGGGAGGGCTGCCGAGACGCAGAAAACCCCTTGCTGGAGCAAGGGGAAGTGCGTCGCAACGCGTATTCCCTTATCTCGCAGATCACTCTGCCGGAATTGGCACCTTGCGCGCGCACAAGATCGTGTGCGTACGTCGCAGGCTGCCGGGCTTCACAGGGCCGTATCCCTCCACCTCTCTTGATAAGGCAGCATATTCAGTTGTGGATACGGAATGTACCAACCGTAAGCAGGCCTGTCAACCGGTCCGTGATCGGCTGACGGACCCTATACCCGGGAGAGCGTTCCATGCCTCGCCTGTTCCACGTCAGTGACTGGAACGATATCTCACGCTTCGATCCCCGGTCTGCCCCAACCGATCCGGCGCCCGGACCGCGGTCTGGGCGATCGAAGGACGGATCCCAACGTTGGAAGCGCTGTCCTGATTGGGGGCGGCTGCTCGCTATTGCCTGGGCGACGTCCCGTCACGAGGAGTCGGCGAGCCCGTGGCCCCGGCCGTAAACGGCCTGGCTCAGGACCGGCGCGATGCGGTGGGCCCGGGCTCCGCTCGTTGGTTCCGACGGCACGCAGGACGAATTGGCGAGGGCGAACGGGTTCAATGATCAACATGGTCGCGACGCGCAGCGCCGGCCCTGAGCCAGGCCATCTATGGCCGGGGCCGACGATCGGGCCACGGTGATCTGACTGGGTGTTCACCCTCCGCCACGTCAAGCCGCCGCCCGTGGCTACCCCTTGATGCCGGTGCTGGCCGAGAGCCCCTGGATGAACAGCCTCTGGGCGGCGAAGAACAGGACGATCATCGGAATCGTCATCATGACCGACGCCGCCATCAGCAGCCCCCAGTCCATGTCGTAGTCCGCCTTGAACGAGGCGAGACCCAGGCTGAGCGTGAAGTCGTCGCGCTTGTTGAGGTAGATCAGCGGGATGAGGAAGTCGTCCCACTTGGCCTGGAACTCGAAGACGCCGATCGCCACCAGGGCCGGCTTGAGCAGCGGCAGCAACACCCCGAACAGGACCCGGAAGTAGCCGGCGCCATCGAGCCGGGCGGCGTCCATCAGATCCTGCGGGATGTTCTTGAAGAACTGGCGCAGCATAAAGATGTAGAACGACGAGCCGAACAGGTTCCCGAGGAACAACGGGAAGAACGTCCCGATCAGGCCAAGCTTGTTCCAGATCAGGAAGGTCGGGATCATCGTCACCGCGCCGGGCAGCATGTAGGAGGCGAGCAGCACGCCGAACAGGACACCCCGCCCACGGAAGCGCAGCCGGGCGAAACCGTACGCGACGACCAGGCTCGAGAAGATGACCAGCACGACCGACAGGGACGAGATCAGCAACGTGTTCAGGAGCCAGCGGCCGATCGGCGCGTACTGGAAGACATGGGCGTAGTTCTCCCAGGTCATCCGCGACGGGAGCAGCTGGTCCGAGAAGACCTCGCTCGACGGCTTGAGCGAGGCAAGAACCAGCCAGACGAAGGGCGAGATGAAGACCAGGGACAGCACGACCAGCAGCAGGTAGAGCAGCGCGTTGACGGGCGCCGGGCGCCGGTTCGCGGGCTCGGGCCTCGCGACGTCGATCGCCACGTCCTGTCGAAAGGTCGCCGGGAACTGGTCGATCGTGGTGCTCTGGTTGACGGCCATCGTCGACTCCTCAGGGAACAAAGGGGTCCAGGCCCGAACGACCGGTGAGGAACCGGTCGTTCGCGTCTGGACCAGAGCTACTCGTTGTCGTAGTAGACGAAGCGCTGGGAGAGCCTGAACTGGATTAGCGTGATCGCGACGATGATCAGGAACAGGACCAGCGCGACGGCCGAGGCATAGCCCATCCGGAAGTTCTCGAACCCCTGCCGGTACAGGTACATCATGATGAAGAGGGCGCTGTTCTCCGGGCCACCCCGGCTGTCGAACATGACGTACCCCTGCGTGAACACGCCGAGCGAGGCGATCGTGCTGACCGTCAGGTTGAAGAGGATCACGCCGGAGACCATTGGGACCGTCACGCTCCACATGCGCTGCCAGGCGTTGGCTCCGTCGAGCTTGGCCGCCTCATACAGATCCTTGGGCACGCTCTGCAGCGCCGCCAGGAAGATGACCATCGCGCCGCCCAGGACCCAGAGACCCGTCAGGACGATCGTCGGCTTGATCCAGAACGGATCGACCGTCCAGAGGGGTGCCGGCAGATGCAGGGCCCGTAGCCCCCGGTTCAGCCAGCCATCGTTCGGGTTGAGGATGGAGAGCCAGACGTACGAGGTTGCGACCGCCGGCGTCATCGCCGGCAGGTACATCAGTGTCCGGAAGCCGCTCTGCCACTTTGTGACCTGATGGAGCAGTAGGGCGATGCTGAAGGCCAGCACGAGGTGCAGTGGCACGTAGATCACCGCGTAGATGACCGTGTTCCGGACGGACTTCCAGAAGATCGGGTCGTTGGTCAGGATGTTCTGGTAGTTCTGGGTCCCGATCCACCTGGGCGAGGAGAGCACGTCATAGCTGGTGAAGCTGAAATAGACCGACGCTACGATCGGGAAGAGCGTGAAGATGAGGAAGCCGACGATCCATGGGCTGATCGCGATCCAGCCAGCCCGGCTCTCCTCCCGCTCGGCGCGGCTCGGACGCCGGGCCGGGACCGGTGTTGCCGATGGGTCGGACCGGCGAAAGGGGAGCGACACCATGGCGAGACCTCCGGCGGTCGATCGGCTCCGAGCAGCGGAGTCAATCTTGAGACGGGCGGCGATCGCCGCCCGTGTCGTGGTGCGTCACCCCGCAATCGGGATGACGCGATCAGAACCCGGAAACGGCCGCTTCGGCCTCAGACTGGGCGGCGTCCAGTGCGTCCTGGACCGGTCGTTCTCCGCGCAGGGCTGGCAGGACACCGGTCTGGAAGAGGATCTGGTCGAGCTGCTGGGCGTACGGTGAAGGCGAGAGCGCCCTCGTCGTCGAGGCGGCGAGGATCTGCGGGAACAGTTGAACCGCGTTGTCGAACTGCGGCGCGATCGGCGTGTAGAGCTCGTCGATCTGCCGCTGATCCACGGCGGGTACGCCCGTCAGCGACGGCAGATACGGTGCGCCCGCCGCGTCACGGGCGGCGCGAACGGCCTGAGCGCCGATCATCCAGGTCTCGTCGGAGTGCATGAACTTGATGAACTCCCAGGCCGCGTCGACGTTCCTGCTGTTGGCGGTGATGCACCACGACGCGCCGCCTGCGACCGCGGCGATGCCGTTCGGGTCGCTTACCGGCCGGATCGGCAGGACGGCGAAGTTGAGGTTTGGAGTGGTTACAGCGTTGATGTTCCCGAGCCAGTTCTGGTAGGGCGTGATCGCGACCTGTCCGCGAGCGAACTGTTCGTCGTTCTGCCAGCTGGAGCGAACCGCCTCGTAGCTCTGGTACCCGCCCTGACTGTCGTACGACGCCTTCGCTTGATCGAGCAGGTCGGCGACTTCAGCCGAGTTGAAATTGGGCTGCTGGCCATCATCGCCACCGAGCAAATGTGCCCCGTTCGCCAGCGCCCAGGTGTAGAACTGACCATCCTGCATCTTGGAGTCGAAACCCCAGCGCTCGACGGCGTCACCGTTCCTGCGGGTCAACTGCGTCCCGAGCGCGGTCAGCTGATCCCAGTCCGCCGTGTTCAGCTGCGTCGGGTCGGTGATGCCCGCCTCGGCGAGCGCGTCGGTGTTCGCCCACATCGCCACGACGTCCATGCCGCCGGGGATGCCGTAGAGCTGACCACCAGGGGAGGCTTCCTGGATCGCCGAGGGGTAGAACCGGCTCGTGTCGTAGCCGTCGCGCTCGACGAGGTCGTCGATCGGCCGGAGGACCTGTCCACGGCTGACGTAGGAGTTGAGGATCTCGCGACCCAGCCAGAGCAGGTCGGGCAGCGTGTCGGAGACCGCTGCCGTCAGGATCCGCTGCACATCGGACTCGGGCGAGATCTCGAGCGTGACGCCGGGGTAGGCCGCCTGAAAGGCCTGGAGCCGGGCGAACGCCAGTGGGTTGGTCTCGGTCGCGTTGAAGCCCCATTCGGAGAGCGCGGCCGCCAGATCGGATGGCGGAGTACTCTGCGCAGAAGCCCGGCGGTTGAACTTCAGGCTGATGCCCAGACCGGCGCCGGTCGCTCCGGCGACTCCCAGGAGGCGCCTTCGATTCGCCCGGCGACCACTGTTCTGGCGATACCACGAAGCTGCGTCGATCACGGTCATCGCTCCACGCTCCGGAACGGTCAGCCGCCGTGGCCAGCCCCACCGGAGTCTCAGACAATCTGTCGATCTGTGGCCATCGCTCATCGGTCAGATCAACCGACTGAACGATACTCTCCCGTGAACGTTCGGGTCGAGGCACCAACGGCACTTCTGCTACCGGCACTTGTCAACCGATTTATGGGGACAATCTGTCCCTGAAACGGAGAGTAACACTTAGCGGTGATGAATATGGGAGATTCAGTAGAGAAAATGTGCGTCGAGTTGACGGGATCTCAACCGGTGAACGGACGTGCCGATCGGGTAGTCGTGACCGCCACCGTGGCCGGACCGGGAAGACGTTCATCCCAGTCACCGAATCTCGCATAGAGGCCGAGCAATCGACTGGAAGGCTCGGGCCGTCGGAGAACCGAGCGGGACACCACGAGGGCCGGCCAGTAGATCGATTCGCCGATCCCCACGCCACCATGCTCGATCCGATCGATCGACAGTGGCGCCGGACCGAAGACCGCGGCGATGTCGTCCGTCCCATAATGCCGCCGCCAGCCGATCGGCAGGGCTTCGGTCGGGATGTCGCCGTGGCCGCTCAGCTCTCGGGTGTAGCGGTAGAGGTTGAGCGCATCGATCCCGTCGAGCCGACCGCGGAAGGGTAGGCGGACGACCATCCGGCCACCAACCGCCAGCACGCGGCTGAGCTCGCCGACGACCTGGCGGTCGTCATGGGTGAATTCCAGGGTGGCATGGACGATGACGAGGTCGAATGAGCCATCGCGAAATGGAAGCGCTCCCGTGTCCGCGAGGACAACCGGATCCGAGTCCGTCCGGTCGAAACGACGGGCGGGGACACCATGAGGAACGACGGCCCGCACGACAAGCAGCCCGGCCCGGGTGCAGACGTCGGCCGCCCGGTGGGCCGGGTCGCCGAGGATGAGCGCCCGTTTCCCGTCCGTCGGCTCAGTCGGATCGTCAAGGATTCGCCGGACGACGTCGAGCCAGTGGGTCATCGAAACGAATCCTCGTCAACGCAGCGTGACTGTCGTGTGGCAAGCCGGGCGCAATGGCGGACACGGTACCATGCCCCTTACGCCCGGGGCCCGGACGGCCGACCCGGCCGTCGATCGCGCCGTGATACCCTCAGGCAAGGACCCCTTCGCATGCAACTGGCCTCGATCCATCCCATCGACAACGGCGTCGCCGAGGCGTTCGTCGGTGCCCTCACGACGCCCCGGCGGGAGCTCGGCGTCCCCACGATCGACGGGACGCTCTGGTTGCGGGAACGGCTGGAGTCGGCGAGGGTGGGTCTGGCGGAGGCCAGCGAGGGGCGAGAGTCGGGTGCCAACGCCGTCTCGCTCGCACTGGCCCAGGTTCTGGCGGCCGCCCAACCGTCGTTCGTCCACGAGGGCCTGTCGCTCACGACCCTCGAAGCGGCGGTCGACCGAGGCGTCGGGATGTTCCTCCGTCCACCGTCCCGGCTCTTCACGGACCTCGGGGTGCCGACCGACGCCGCCCGCACCATGCCGATCCGGATCGACGCGTCGGCGGGGATGATGGGCGGAGCGTTCATGCCCGCCAACCTGGTCCCGCGGTTCCGCGACCTGCTCCGCGAGCGAGACGTTCGCTTCGTCCGCCGACTGCATGACTCCGGCTTCGACGGGGTCGGCGTCTACGGCTTCCTGATGGAGATGGCATCCTACGCCGCCGAGCGGAGGATGGGACTCTTGGAGGCGGTCGACGCGGTCGTGCCCGACGCTCCCCGGCTCAACCCGCCGGGGACACGCATCGTCATGGTCGATCGGAGCCGGATGGACCGCGAGACCGTCCAGCGACTCACGCAGTCCCTCCGGCCGCCGAAGCGCAGCTTGATGGACCGGATCACCGGCCGGCGGGCTCCCTCCCTGAACTGATCCCTTCCGTGCCCCCGTCACCTGCGCTACCCTGCCGGGGTGTCGATGTCGACACGACAGGAGCAGACGGGAGCGGCGCGGTCCGCGACATGCCGGGCGGAGTCGCTCAGGATCGGACAGACGTGAAGATCACCGCGGTCAAGACGTTCCCCGTCCATTCCGGCCATCGCAACATCTTCATCGTCAAGGTCGAGACCGACGAGGGGATCTCGGGGCTGGGCGAGGGCGGGATCTCCGGACGCGAACTGGCGATGGAGGGGATGATCCGCCATTTCGAGCAGGAGCTGATCGGGCAGGATCCGCGCCGGGTTGAGCACATCTGGCAATACCTCTACCGCGGCAACTACTTCGAGGGCGGCAACATCGCCTCGGCCGCGATCTCGGCGATCGACATCGCCCTGCATGACATAAAGGCCCGCTGGCTCAATATTCCGGTCTACGAGCTGCTCGGCGGCGCCGTCCGCGATCATTGTCCGCTGTTCGCAACCGGACCATCGCTGGTTTCCGAGGTCGCGGTCGCGGGCGCCCGGGAGCTGGTCGCGGCTGGCTGGACACACCTCCGATTCGGACCGGGGATGCCGGACGAGGGCTGGGCCGGCGGGCCCGACGCGACGTACGAGCCGATGGAGTCGCTCTCGCTGGCCGCCCACTGGATCCGCGAGGTGCGCCACGCCGTCGGTTCGGCGATCCAGCTCTCGATCGACTTCCATCACCGGCTCCAGGTCGCCGAGGCGGCGGTCTTCCTCCAGATGGTCGCCGATGTCGGGCTCTACTTCATCGAGGAGCCGATCCGTGCCGAAAGCCCGCGCGCCTATCAGCAGCTCCGGACCATGACGCCGGTGCCGTTCGCGATCGGCGAGGAGTTCGCCAGCAAGTGGGAGTTCGCCCCCTACATCGAGGAGGGCATCCTGAACTTCGCCCGGATCGACGTCTCGAACGTCGGTGGGCTGTCGGAGGCGCGGAAGATCGCTGGCTGGTGCGAGGCGAAGTACATCGACATCATGCCGCACAACCCGCTCGGACCGGTCACGACGGCGGCATCGGTCCACCTCGGGATCGCGACGAGCAACTTCGCCCAGCTGGAGTTCCAGCACCGGCTCCAGGAGACCTATTCGCGCGACCTGTTCCCGAAGCTGATGGAACTGGACGGGACGGTCTTCCCGCTGCCGCTCGGGCCTGGCCTCGGCGTCGAGTTCGACGAGGAGGCCGCGAAGGAATATCCCTTCGCGATGTGGAACGCACCGCACTGGTACCGCCGGGATGGCCAGAAGACCAACTGGTAGCCACGAGACCATCCTGAGAGGCGTAGCCACGCGGGGCGGCAAACCAGCCCTGAAGGGACCGACCGAGAGCCGACGCGACCGGCTCCGCCTGTGACGAGGACTCTCATCTCGCCGTCTGGTAGCGGCGGGCGGTCGCCTGCTGAAGCCCGCGGACGTAGCCGATGGCGTAGAGCCGACCCATCATGTCGTAGCCTGGCTCCCGGAGTGCCTCGCCCGCCATCGTCGGGACGTGGTCCGGACGGACCGGGCCGTCGAAGCCGACTTCGTAGTAGGCGTCCATCGCCGCCGCCATGTCGGTCTGGCCGTCGTCGTGGAACGTCTCGGCGAAGTCGTCCGGCGTCCCCTGGACGTCGCGGAAGTGGACGAAGCCGATCTTCTTCTGGCTGCCGAATCGCCGAATCTCGGCCGGGACGTCGGCGCCCATCGTCGCGATCGTACCCTGGCAGAAGGTGAGCTGGTTGGCCGGGCTCGGCGTCATGTCGAGGACGCGCTGGAGGGCGTCCGGCGATGTGATGATCCGGCTCACGCCCCGGATCGGGGAGATCGGCGGATCGTCCGGGTGAAGCGCCAGCGTGACGCCGGCCGATTCCGCGACCGGGACGATCGCCTCCAGGAAGCGGTGCATCCCCTCCCACAGCTGCTGCTCCGAGATCGGCGTCTCGACCGCGTCCGGCTCCTTCGACATGACCGCGTGGTTGTAGGCCGTGACGCGGGCGCCGCCCCGGGTCTCCTGGTCGAGCACGCTGCGGGTCCAGTTGAAGACCGCCATCCAGTTCCAGCAGGCGACGGTCACTCCGGCCTCACCCATATCCCGGACCAGCCGTTGCGCCTCCTCGATCTCCCGATCGGCCGTCGCCCCGAGCTTCGCGATCTTGGTGTCGACCAGCATCGGGAAGGCGGTCTCCAGGACCAACAACTCGATGTGGTGGTCGGCGAAGCGCTGCTTCTGCTCCCGGAGCGCCGCCAGCCTCGGCTTCGCGTCCGCGTCGTCCCGCCGGTAGCCGGGCACCGAGGACACCGCGTGGGTCACGCCGAGCTGGTTGGCCATGGTCCAGAGCGGCGTCGGGCGCGGGGGAAGGAACTCGGCCAGTAACATGAAGAAGGCTCCTCGGAGAGTGGATCGACGGCTCCGCGCCGCCGGCGGGGAGCGGATCAGGGGGTGATCACGGTCCCGTCCAGACGACGGACCGGAGGCCAGGCCCCATTCAGGATGTGGTCGGGGAAGGGGTAGTTCGCCGCCAGCGCCTCGTCGATATCGATGCCGAGACCGGGCTGCTCATTGGACCACAGCATCCCGTCGCGCACCTCCGGGCAGCCGGGGAAGACCTCCCGGGTCCGTTCCCCGAATGTCGCCAGCTCCTGGATACCGAAGTTCGGCGATGACAGGTCGAGCTGGAGGTTGGCGCTGTGACCGACCGGTGAGACGTCGCCGGGCCCGTGCCAGGCGGTCCGGACGCCAAAGAACTCGCAGAAGGCGGCGAGCTTCCGAGCGGGCGTCAGCCCTCCGATGTCGGAGATGTGGACCCGGATGAAGTCGATCATCCGGTCTTTGATCAGGTCGACGTATTCAGCCTGGTTGACATAGAGCTCGCCCATCGCGATCGGGATCGAGGTCTGCTGGCGGAGGAGCGGGAAGTAGCCGTTGTTCTCCGGGGAGAACGGGTCCTCGAGGAAGAACAGGTTGAACCGCTCCAGGTCCTTCGCCAGCCCGATCGCCTGGATCGGCGGGACCCGCTCGTGGATGTCATGGAGCAACTCGATCTCATCGCCGAGTTCCGTCCGGAGGTGGTCGAACAGGCGCGGCACCGTCCGGCAGTAGATCGTCGGCTCCCACGGCTCCTGCTCGGGCCGGAGATGGTAAGCAGTCCGCGGTGAGCCGTCCTTCGGGACCGCCACGCCGTAGGTCGACATCCCCTCGATCGCGACCTGGGCGCGTACGTGGCGGAAGCCCTGGTCCATGAGTCGCCGGGCATTGTCGGCGACCTGCTCGAAGCTGGTCCCGCTGGCGTGGGCGTAGCAAGGTGCCGCTTTCCGAACCTTGCCGCCCAGGAGCTGGTAGACCGGCATCCCGGCCCGCTTGCCCTTGATGTCCCAGAGCGCCATGTCGACGCCGGACATCGCATTGTGCAGGACGGGACCGCTGCGCCAGTAGGAACTGACGAACGAGGTCTGCCAGATATCCTCGATGTCGTCCACGTCCCGACCGATCAGGAAGGGCCGGAGGTACTCCTCGATCGCCGTCTTCACGACGAGGGGACGCTGGGTGAACGTCGCGCAGCCGAGACCGTAGAGGCCCGGCTCGGAGGTCTCGATCTTGACGACGACGAGCCGGATGCCGTCGGGCGCGGTCAGGATCACCCTGACGTCCCGAATCCGGACGCCGGACGGATCGTCCGACTGCCAAGGGGTCGGGACATTGGCGCGGATCAGGTCGGTTGCGGCGGGCTTCGCCGCATCGTGGGCGGTCACCAGAGAAGGCTCCTTCGCCTCTTGCGAGATCAGGTTCCCGGGTGGCGGAAGCGCCCATCGGGATCGCGAAAACAGGCACGTCTGGCAGGCTACCATAGCTTTTCCGTGCCGGGAACCATGCGCCGGGCAGGACGACGGCCCACCGCGATTCACGGTGGGCCGTCGTCGAAGCGCTGAGACCGGCGACACGCCTGTTTCAGATACCGCCCGAGCGATAGTTGGGCGATTCCTTGGTGATGACGACGTCGTGCGGATGGCTCTCCCGGAGACCCGCCGAGGTGATCTGGACGAACTGGGTGTCGTTCTTCAGCGCCCGGATGTCGGCGGCGCCGACGTAGAACATCGACGAGCGCAGCCCACCGGTCAGCTGGTAGACCATCGTCGCCAGGGGACCTTTGTAGGCGACCCGACCTTCGATCCCTTCCGGCACCAGCTTCTGGACGGAGTTCACGTTCTGCTGCGAGTAGCGGTCCTTCGAGAACGACCGGGCTCGCATCGCCCCGAGCGACCCCATGCCGCGGTACTCCTTGAACCGCTCGCCCTGGAACAGGACGACCTCGCCCGGGCTCTCGTCGACCCCGGCCAGCAGGCTACCGAGCATGACGACATCGGCGCCGGCGGCGATCGCCTTGGAGATGTCGCCCGAGTACTGGATGCCCCCGTCGGCGATGACCGGGATGCCGAGCCGTTGCGCGACCGAGGCGACATTGTTGATCGCAGTGATCTGCGGGACACCGGTCCCGGCGACGATCCGGGTCGTGCAGATCGTGCCCGGACCGATCCCGACCTTGATCGCGTCGGCGCCGGCGTCGATCAGGTGCTGGGCACCGTCGGCCGTCGCGACGTTGCCGGCGATCAGCGGGACGTCGAGCTGGCGCTTGAGCAGTCGGATCATTTCGACCACGCCGGCCGAGTCGCCGTGGGCGATGTCGACGACGATGACATCGACGCCGGCCGCGGCCAGGGCGATCGCCCGGGTCTCGCCGTCCGGACCGACGCCGACCGCCGCCCCGACCCGGAGCCGTCCCCGGCCGTCCTTGGTCGCGTTGGGGAACTGGATCCGCTTCTGGATGTCCTTGACGGTGATCAGCCCGGTGAGGTGGTTCCGGTCGTCGACGATCAGCAGTTTCTCGACCTTCTGGCGGTGGAGGATATCGCTGGCCTCTTCGAGGGTCGTGCCGGTCCGGGCGGTGACGAGGTTCTCGCTGGTCATCACCCGGCTGACCGGCTGGTCGATGTTCTGGATGAAGCGGAGGTCGCGGTTGGTCAGGATGCCGACGAGGTGACCGTCCGCCTCGACGATCGGGACGCCGGAGATGTGGTATCGCTCCATCACCGCCAGGGCGTCGGCGATCGGGCTGTCCGGGCCGAGCGTGACCGGCTCGACGATCATCCCGGACTCGCTGCGCTTGACCTTGTCGACCTCGGCGACCTGGTCCTCGATGCTCAGGTTGCGGTGGATGATGCCGAGCCCACCCTCGCGGGCCAGCGCGATCGCCATCCGCGCCTCGGTGACGGTGTCCATCGCGGCCGAGAGGATCGGGATGTGGAGGTCGATGTCGGCGACGAGCCGGGTCCTGGTCGAGACGTCGGCCGGCAGGACGTCCGAATAGCGGGGCAGGAGCAGGACGTCGTCGAAGGTGAAGCCGAGACCGGAGAACTTGTCGCTCCGCATGGTCTGGGCGCGGCCGGCGAAGGCGTCGGCCGCGGTGTCGCGGCTGCCAGGGACGAGGGGTTCCTGACCGTCGATGATGGAGTGATGGTCGTGCCGAGTCTGGGTTGTGGACATTCGCGCCTCCGTGGTCGATGAGCGGTGCCGTCAGGATCGGGCCGGTCCGGAAGTCGGGGCTCCCGGACACAATCGGGCGGCTGCGCGGCGTCGCCCGTTGGAGGGCAACATAGCCCTCATCGGAGTCGATTTGATCCTGACATGATACCAACGGCGTGCAAGTCGCCGTTCAGGGGACAGCCTGAAGCCCGAGCCGCTGGATCAGTTCGCCGGCCAGCCGCTGGTAGGCGACAGCGCCGTTGGACTTTGGGTCGTACTCCGCGATCGAGAGGCCGTAGCTCGGCGCTTCGGCCAGCCGGATCGACCGGGGGATGACGGTCGCGAACAGTTCCTTCGGGTAGAACCGGCGGACCTCCTCAACGACCTGGGCCGAGAGCCGCGTCCGGGCGTCGTACATCGTCATCAGGACGCCGGTGATGGTGAGATCCGGGTTGAGGTGCTGCCGGACCTGACCGATCGTCCGCTGGAGCTGCGTCAGCCCTTCCAGCGGCAGGAACTCGCACTGGATCGGGACGAGGACCGAGCGGGCGGCGGTGAAGGCATTGACGGTCAGCAGACCCAACGACGGGGGACAGTCGATCATGACGAGATCGAAGCGACCCTCGATCCCGACCAGGGCCCGCTGGAGCTGACGCTCCCGGTCATCGATGTCGACGAGCTCGATCTCCGCGGCGGCGAGGCTGGAGCTGGTCGCCACGATGTCCAGCCCATCACGGCCGGAGGGCCGGGCCGCGTCCGTCGCCCGGGCCCGCCCGATCATCAGGTCGTAGGTCGTCCGGACGAGGCTGGACTTGTCGATCCCGAGCGAAGAGGAGGCGTTGCCCTGTGGGTCGAGGTCGATCAGCAGGACGCGAAGTCCCGCCCGGGCCAGCATCACGGCGGTCGCGACGCTGGTCGTCGTCTTGCCGACGCCGCCCTTCTGGTTGGCGATCGCCAGGACCGGCACCGCGCTGTGCCGCGACGAATGCGCCGGGCCGGCAGCCGGATTGGGTGATGCCGTCCGCGGGTTGGTGGGTGGACTCGCCGTCACGTCTGCCGTTCCTGACTGCTGGTTGCGGTCGTCCAAACGTGTACGGGATCGAGCCGACGATGAGTCCGATCGACCGGTGACGCGGACGCGGTTGCTCTGTCACAGGACTGTCGCAAGGCTACCACGGCGGCCCGGACCGGACACCGCTCCAGCCAGCCCAAGGGGCTCAGTCGAGCAGGCTTCGGCGAAGCGCGGCGATGGACTCCGGCGAGACCCCGGCATCGAGCAGATAGGCCTCGGTCGAGCCGTACTGCGTGTCGACGATGGCGAACGTCGCCGCGAGGACCGTCGCGTCGACCCGCATCAGCTCGTCGGGGATGATCGACAGGTGCTCCAGCTCCTCGGGCGAGAGCCGGTCGAGGAAGGTGCTGAAGTTGCTCTCGGTCATCACATAGTCTTCGGTGATGGCGGCGTCATCGACACCGAGCAGCCGGAGGAGCAGGGCGATGCTGACGCCGGTCCGATCCTTGCCGGCCGCGCAGTGGACGACGGCCGGCCGCGATTCGCGCTCGGCCAGCGTCGTCATGACCTGCCCGATGGCCCATTTCGCTTCGACGACGATCCCCTGGTAGAGCTCGGCCAGAGTCATGGTCTGCCAGGTCGGATCGACCTCCTCGCCGATCCGGCCGAACGGGATGTGAACGACGTGCAGCCCTGGCTCGTCGTGGATCAGGCCGCTGCCGCTGGCCGTGATCTCCCGGTTCGAGCGCAGATCGAGGATCGTCCGGACGTTCAGCGGCCTGAGTTGATCGAGGTCCGCGTCGGTCAGCCGGTGAATGGCGTCGCTGCGGAACACCTGACCCCAGCGGACGTGCCGGCCGGCGGCGGTCTCGTAGCCCCCGATGTCGCGGAAGTTGTAGCTGCCGGCCAGTCGGTAGTTCCTGGTGCGAGGAGTGATCACCGGATTCTCGGACATTGCGTCATTTCTCCATGGGTTCGACTGGCTCAGGACTGGTTCGGATCGGCGCCGAGCGTCTCGAGGTCGTCCATGACCGTCGCCAGGCGCTTGCGGGCCACGGGCAGCCGGTCGATAAGTGTCCGACGCTGCTCGTCTTCGCGGGTCAACTCCAGACGAAGTCGCTCCTCTTCGGCCCGAAGCTCCTGTCGCTGGAAGGCTCGCTGTACCCGGACGTTGTTCGTCCCGTGAAGATTGATCCATCCACCGACCGCGACATCTTCGCGGATGATGTCGCGGAGCGTACTGACAGCAGGAGTCTCGGTCGCTTCGAGAGCGGCGTCCCGAAGGGCGAGGGCGAACGTCATCAGCGCGGAGTCGAGGATCGGTTGCCAGTCGAGCGGTGGCGTCGGTTCGGCCACTCCGGCCGAGATTGCAGCCGCGTCGCCGGCGGTCCGGCGCAGATCACCGCGGACGACCATCCCGCCGCGGTTGTCCCAGTCGGTTGCCTCGACGAACTCGAACAACAGGTCACCGATCCGGAACGAGACCCGGGTCGGTTCCGCGACGGCGACCGCGGGGTCCGTCACCGCCAGGGGCGGGACGTGCCAGGTCGGCTCCGGGTCGATCGCGGCGAGTTGCGCCCGGTCGGCGGCGACGGTCGCCATCGATTCCTGAAGCAACACGATCCGCTCCTGCCACGGATTGTCCGCCGACCGGGCAAGCTCGCCCTGCTCGATGTCGAAGCGCAGCCCGTCCCGCCGCCGGATAAGATCGCCGATCCGCCGTTCCCGTCGCTCGGGCGAGAGGACGCTCGCGATCGGAGGGCGCAGAGGTGGTGGTGAGCTGTAGGAGGCGGTTCGCGGCCGATCCGTCTGGTCGGACTCGGCCGGCGTCCCCGGCTTCGTCTCGTCGCTCGACTTCCAGAAATCCCACCAGGGCATGATCTTCGCTCCCGACGCCGGACTGCCCTTGGATGAGCCGGACAGACAATGTTGGCGGCTCCAGCCGCTCGGCACCCCGCTCCGAGCGCCGTCGGCTGGTTGCCGCTGACAGGCCCATGATGCCATCATCCGGCCATGAGTCCACCTCCCACCGGGCTTCCCCCTGGTCCCGGCCAGCCCGCGACCGGCTACCTGCCCCGCCACCCCCAGCACGAGACCGCCCGCTATCCGGTGACCGGCGTGCCGGAGGCCGTCGCTGGCACGTCCCGGCGTCGCGGCCGCATCCGCCGCTGGCTGGTCCCAGTGCTGGTCTTCCTGATCCTGGCCGGTCCGATCCTGGAGCTGGCGCTGGTCGGCGCCATCTACGTCCAGGCCCGGACCGATCAGACCCGGCCGGTCGACGCGATCGTTGTCCTGGGGACCACCCAGTACAACGGCGTGCCGAGCCCTACGCTCCGGGCCCGGCTGGACCGGGCTGTGGCGCTCTACCGGGGTGGGATCGCGAGGACAGTCATCGTGACCGGCGGCGGGCTGCCGGGCGACGTCTACACTGAGGCCCAGTCTGGCCGGATGTATCTCGTCGAGGCAGGTATCCCGGAGACCGCGATCGTGCTGGAGAACGACGGCCGTGACTCATGGGAGAGCATGAACGGCGTCGCCGGCATCCTCGCCGCCCGCAACCTCGACAGCATCCTGCTCGTCAGCGACGGCTTCCACCTGCTTCGGCTCAAGATGATGGCCCGCGACCTGGGCATCACCGCCTATTCAACGGCTTCCGAGGGCAGCCCGATCTCGGGTAGCCAGGAGTTCGGCTACGTCGTCCGCGAGGCGCTGGCCATCACGGCGTTCGTCCTCGGGAGGCGGTGAAGTGCCTGTAATGAGCGGCCGCCGCGGCCTTCGCCGTCAGGTGAGATCGTGCCGAACGGCCAATAGACGTTCGGCGAGCAGACCCCTCCCTCAGCGAATCGCGACCCCTCCCCGGCTCGGTTTCGGGACTGCGGTGCCGCACCGCCCGGCGAGGGACTCATGCTGGTCGAGCTGAATCTCTCCGACGACGGCCAGCGTCGCCTGAGACCATCTCCCCCTCTCCGGGCGGTGAGAGGGGTCTGCTCGCTACCAACGTTGTATCGAGGAACGACCGTCGGGGAACACCATTGCTGCTTCGCGGAATGGCGCCTGACAACGCGGACAAGGCAAGCCATGTCCCTACGACAACGAGCCAGGCCATCGCAGTTTTCTGCGATGGCCTTGGCCTTTCAGGACCAGGTATCGATGCCGAAACGCGGCCTAGCTGGCGGCGATCTCGTCGATCTGGCGGAGTTCGTCATCCGTGAAGGCCGGGGCGGCGAGGGACGCTACGTTGTCGAGGATCTGAGAGGCGCGGCTGGCGCCGATCAGAGCCGTCGTCACGGCGACGGTGCGGGTCGAGCCGTCGGCGGCCTGGACTTCGCCCTGTGGCCGGAGAACCCACGCCAGCGCCATCTGGGCGAGGGACTGGCCGCGCTCGGTCGCGATCCCGGTCAGCGCGCTGACCCGGCTGCGTGACCTGTCGTCGATCGCCGAGGCCTGGAGGGACTGGCTGGCGCTGCTCGCCCGGGAGTCAGCGGGAACGCCGTCCAGATAGCGATCGGATAGCACTCCCTGGGCGAGCGGCGAGAAGACGATCGATCCGATCCCCTCTTCGGTCAACATCCGGAAGAGACCGCTCGTCTCGGGGTCGCGCCGGAAGATGTTGTAGGACGGCTGGTGGATCAGCAGCGGGGTCCCCAGCGAACGCATCACGGCCGCCATCTCCTGAGCCCGATCGGTCGGGTAGTTCGAGATGCCGGCGTAGAGGGCACGACCGGAGCGAACCGCCTGGTCCAGCGCCATGCCCGTCTCCTCGAGCGGCGTCTCCATGTCCGGGCGGTGGTGATAGAAGATGTCGACGTAGGGGAGGCCGAGCCGCTTCAGGCTGGCGTCGAGGCTGGCGAGCAAATACTTGCGAGAGCCGCCGTTTCCGTACGGTCCGTCCCACATGTCGTAGCCGGCCTTGCTGCTGATGATCAGTTCGTCGCGGAGACCCGCGAAGTCCTCGGCCAGGATCCGGCCGAAGGCGGACTCGGCCGATCCGGGCGGCGGCCCGTAGTTGTTGGCCAGGTCGAAGTGAGTGATCCCGTGATCGAACGCCGTCCGGACGAGATCGCGGGCGTTCTCGTAGCTGGAACTTCCCCCGAAGTTGTGCCACAGGCCCAGCGAGAGGGCTGGCAGGGTTAGCCCACTGGTGCCGCAGCGGCGATAGGACATGGTCTCGTAGCGGTCCTGGTTTGGTGTGTACATGTCGACATCATATGGGAGACCGGCCAGGCTCGCCAGACCCGGCTGGACATCTCCGATCCGAAAGCCGTGGGACGCGGAAGATCCGGAACCAACAATTCCGGGTCACTCACCGTGTCTGGTTCGTCGCTGGTACCGGGAGCGGGATTCGAACCCGCACGGGTCTCCCCGGCGCATTTTGAGTGCGCTGCGTCTGCCATTTCGCCACCCCGGCCCGGATCACGCCTTGGCGCTGCGGATTGTAGCAGGGTCGCCCGGCGAGGACCGTCCGAGAGGGCCAGCGTTGCGGCATGATTCCGGCGAAAGGGATCTCCATGGAAGAGACAAGAAAGCTCCCCGTCGCCGAAGTCCGCGTCACCCTTCAATCCCTCGCCGACGGTGAGGCCGAGGTCGCGATCGCGATCGACCCGGACGGCGAGCTCAAGGGCGCCTACGGCGACGCCGAGCAGCGCTTCGCGGCCCTCCAGACCCTGTTCGAGGTCGTCCAGCGCGAGTTGGCCGACGCGCTCGACACGCTGGCGAACGGCGACGAGTCCGACGAGGAGGCTCCCGAAGGCACCTCGTTCGACGGCCACGACCCCAGGGGCACGATCTGACCTGGACGGGGACGTTGCATCCCGACCGGACTTTCGTGCCGGCTGCACGGGCCGGTGCGACGCGGTCTGGCCGATCCGGTCGCCGGGTCTGATACCCTAACGCGGTTTCATCCACTCGCCCAGGACTCACGCGCCTCGCCGGTCACACCATGGAGCAGTTCCGCACGATGTCCATCCCCACACCCACCGGCAACGGTGTCTCGGCTCCCGAACGTGCGCCGAGAGCGGACTTCACCAGCGTCGATGAGTTGGCCCAGGCGCTGGCCGGCGAGAAGTACGTCACGGATCACGGTCTCGCGACGACCCTCTTTCTGACGCTCAAGCTCCAAAAGCCGCTCCTCCTCGAAGGCGAGGCGGGCGTCGGCAAGACCGAGATCGCCAAGACCCTCTCGACGATCCTCGACACGCCGCTGATCCGGCTTCAGTGCTACGAGGGGTTGGACGCCGCCAGCGCGATCTACGAGTGGGACTACGCCCGCCAGATGCTCTACCTGCGCTCGCTCGAAGTCACCGGCGGTGGCCTCGGCGGCGCCCGGGACAACCTGTTCAGCGACCAGTTCCTGCTCAAGCGGCCCCTGCTGCAGGCGATCGACGCGTCCCATGACCGGGCGCCGATCCTCCTGATCGACGAGGTCGACCGGGCCGACGCCGAGCTCGAGGCGTTCCTGCTGGAGCTGCTCTCGGACTTCCAGGTGACGGTTCCTGAACTCGGCACGATCCGGGCCGAGCACGTCCCGATCGTGATCCTGACCTCCAACCGGACGCGGGAGATCCACGACGCGCTCAAGCGGCGCTGCCTCTACTACTGGATCGACTTTCCGACTTTCGACAAGGAATTCCACATCCTCGCGGCGCGGCTGCCGGAGGTCCCCGACCGGCTCGCTCGCCAGATCTGCTCCTTCACGCAGGGCCTGCGTGAGGGCGACCTGTTCAAGCCGCCGGGCATGGCCGAGACGCTGGACTGGGCCCGGGCGCTGCTGGCCCTGGGGACGCAGTCGCTCGGACCCGACGTCGTCAACGACACGCTGGGCGTGATCCTGAAGTACCAGGAGGACGTCGACCGGATCCGTGGTCGACGCGCCGAGGAGCTGGTCAGGCTGACGACGGCCACGCCGGGCGCTGGCTGATGGCCGAACCTCACCAGGACGATAGCCGACAAGGCGTCAGCGCCCGCACGCGGTCGCTGGCCGCGGAGCTGACCCAGAGCTGGCCATCTTCCGGGTCGGTCCGGCCGTCGGCCATCCTTGGCAACCTGATCGTGTTCGCCGAGGACCTCCGGATGGTCGGCATCCCGCTCGGCAGTGGTCAGCTGATCAACCTGATCGAGGCGTTCTCGGCCGTCGATCTCGGCCGGCGGCTCGAGGTCTACCACGCGATGCGGACCAGCGTCGTGACTCGGCCCGAACACATCCCGCTCTTCGACGACCGCTTCGCGACCTTCTGGGAGCGGCTCGGGATGGGCCACCTGCCCAGTGATGAGGGCGGCGCGATCGAGATCGACGGGCCACCGCCGCCGGGCTCGAAGGAGGGGCCGCCGAGCGACAACGAGGACGACTCCTCCGAGGAGGCTCCGGCCGGCAAATCGACTGTTGTCGTAGACAGCGACGAGTCAGGCGGGATGGGCGGCGAGATCGACTCGGTCCCGGATGACGTCATGCTGTTCAGCGCCGACGAATCGCTCCGCTCCAAGGACTTCGCGCTGCTGACCGATGACGAGCTGACCGAGGCGCAGCGGTTCATCTCGCAGATGACGTGGAACCTCGGCCGGCGTCAGACCCGCCGGCTGACGGCGGCGATCAACGGCCGGACGATCGACCAGCGCCGGACGCTGCGCCACGCCCTGCGCCACGGCGGCATCCCGATCGACCTCCGCCACCGGAAGCGCAAGGAGCGGATGCGGCCGCTCGTTCTCATCTGTGACATCAGCGGCTCGATGGACCGCTACAGCCGGCTGTTGTTGCGCTTCGTCCACGCGCTCGAGCTCGGTCTGGACGCGACCGAGGTCTTCGTCTTCAGCACCCGCCTGACCCGGATCACCCGCGAGCTCCGCCGTCGGGACGTCGATACCGCGATCGCCGACGTCGTCAACGCCGTCCAGGACTGGTCGGGCGGCACGCGGATCGGCGAGGCGATCAAGAGCTTCAACTACCTTTGGAGCCGCCGGGTGCTGCGGTCCGGAGCAACGGTCGTCGTCATCAGCGACGGCTGGGACCGGGGCGACCCGCAGCTCCTGGCGGACGAGATGGCCCGGCTCCAGCGCTCCTGCCGACGGCTGATCTGGCTGAACCCGCTGCTCGGTTCGCCCGGGTACCAACCGCTGACCCGCGGGATGAAAGCGGCGCTGCCGTACTGCGACTACTTCCTGCCCGTCCACAACATGCAGAGCCTCGAAGCCCTCTCGAAGCTACTGACGTCCTTCGACGACGAGCCGCCGCCCCGGCGGGCCCGGGGCAAGGCCGCCACGGTGCCGGGCCGATGAGCGACGCGACGGGTGAGTCCGGCATCCTTTCATCGGACGGAGAGATCGACCTGAACCGCGAGACCACCTTGCAGGACCGGCTCGCCGCCGCGATCCGGGCCAACCGGCCAGCCGCGATGGTCACGGTCGTGACCGGGCCCCGGAGCGGGACCAAGCTGCTGGTCCTGCTCCCGACCCCCGGCGTCCCGGACGAGCCCGTCGAGCGGTTCGGCACGCTCGGCGCCGACGCTCTCGATGAGGAGGCCGCTCGTCAGGGCTTCAGGCAGGTTGCCGCTGAAAGGTCCGCTCGAATCTCCCTGGCGGATGAACGCGACGAAGTACTCGACATCTTCGTCGAGGTCTTTCCGCAGCCGCCGACGCTCCTGATCTTCGGGGCCGTCCACGTCGGGCAGGCGCTCTGCACCCTCGCCAAGCAGCTCGGCTACTGGGTCGTCGTGACCGACGCCCGTGGCGCGCTCGCCACCAAGGAGCGCTTTCCCGAAGCTGACCGGATCATCCGGGGCTGGCCGGACGACGCGCTGGCGCAGGTGCCGATCACGACGACGACGGACATCGCGATCCTGACCCACGACCCGAAGTTCGACGAGCCGGCGATCGTAGGCTCGCTGGCGACCCCGGCCCGGTACATCGGCGCGATCGGCAGCCGGAGCACGAACGAGGACCGCCGCTACCGGTTGGCCGAGGCCGGAGTTGCCGAGGAGGACATCGCCCGTGTCCATGGGCCGATCGGCCTCAACATCGGCGCCGAGTCGCCCGAGGAGATGGCGGTCGCGATCATGGCCGAGATCATCGCGAGCCGCAGGGGCCGGCCGGGCGGCAGTCTCAAGTCCGCGACTGGCCGCATCCGGAACGAAGGCTAGTAGCCGATGACCACCATCACGCCCGATTCCGTCTGGGCCGTCGTTCTCGCGGCCGGCACCTCCAGCCGGCTCGGACAGCCCAAGCAGTTGCTTGACCTCGGCGGCGAGCCGCTTCTCAACCATGTCCTGCGGGCGGCGGCGATGGCTCCCCTCGGTGGGACGGTCCTCGTCCTCGGCCACGAGTCGCGGGCGATCGGTTCCGCCGTCGGCGACTTCGGCCAGGTCCCGGTCATCAACCCGGACTTCGCCGAAGGCCAGAGCACGTCGCTCAGGGCTGGCATCGCCGCCCTGCCACCGAGCGCGACGGCCGCCCTGATCCTGCTTGGCGACCAGCCGCTCGTCACACCAGCCCTGATCGGGCGGGTCATCGACCGCTTCGTCGAAGGCGGTCGGACGGATCGGTTCGTGCAGACCCGGTACGGTGAGATCCCGGCGCCCCCCGTCCTGATCGGCCGCGACTGGTTCGACTCCCTGAACGGGATCAGTGGGGATCAGGGCGCCCGGGAACTGCTCCGCGATCATCGCGACCGGGGCGAATTCGTCGAGAGCGACGACGACCGTCCGCTCGACATCGACTCACGTGACGACTACCGCGAACTGCTGCGTCGAACCGGGAGTGGAGAGGCACCATCGACCCGGCAACGAACCGTCTGATGGACGCTGTGATCCTCTGCATTACATCTGTCACGGAACCCGTACAAAACCCCCGGAACACTTTATGATTGGGTTCGACGAGGTTCCTGATCCCGCGGTCCTGGGAGACCGGGATCTTTGCCCGATCCGCTTCGGCTCGACAGCTCTTCGGACATCATCGTCGGCTGGCAACCACGAACAGGGGATGTGAGATGGACAACGGAGCCCGCGGACCGATTCTGGGTGGGATCACCGCTATCATCCTCGGCCTAGCTACCGCATTCTTCTGGTACTACCGAAACGGCGATAATTACTACAAGCCTGACTACACCACGACCAGGTACACCTTCATCCTCGAACTCAATGCCTTCGAGATCACGCTCGTCGGTCTGGCCCTGACCCTCGGGGTGTATTCGGCAATCGGCCTCTTCTCGTACTTCCTCGACGGCCCGCAGGTCCACATCGGCCGCTCGGGTCCGCAGCTGACCGACGGCACGGCCGCCGCCCTCGGAATCTTCAGCGTCCTGACTGCCGCCTGCGCCGTAGTCTTTGCCATCGGAGTGGTTCAGGAATGGGGACGCGAGGTCATGGGTCTGTCAATCGGGCTCGGCTTCGTCTTCGCCGCCTTCGTCCTCGGCTTCTTCAAGCAGGGATTCCTCGGCGAGGAAGGCCGCTTCGACGAGCGCGAGGACGGCATCCCCTGGTAGCGACCATCCTCTTCGCACTCCTTCTATCCATCTCACTCAGCAGGAGCGTTCGGCGATGACGTCCAATAGTCCCAACCATGACGCAGGTCCAGTCGGCCTCATTCGGCCGGAGCAGGGGCAGATCAGTCCACTGACTCCCCAGCAGCAGAAGGCGCTGACGACCCGGCGCCGGTTCCTCCAGGCCACGGTTGGCGGTAGCCTGGCGGCGATCGGCGTGGCTTTCGCTTTCCCGGTCCTCGCGCTCAAGGCGATTACCCAGTACTCGGACGTCCTCACGGACGGGGATGTGATCGGTGACGCTGGTAGCGACACGGCGCTCGATGTGGCAACGTTCGCGGTCAATACCGGCGCCTACTCTGGCATCCTCGGCAAGTCCACTCAGGTCAAGCAGAATCAGCTCGAAGTGGTTCGCATCGCTGAGACCGGCACGGCCGACGACTTTCGCGCCTACAGTCAGATCTGCACTCATCTCGGCTGCGCCGTGCTGCCGACCCTCAACGAGCAGAACAACATCCACTGCCCGTGCCACGGGAGCGTTTTCTCATCGGAAGACGGGAGCGTGATCAAAGGCCCTGCTGCCCGAGCGCTCCCGTCGCTGCCGGTCGCACTCGACGATCAGGGCCGTCTCGTTGTCGCTGGTGAGTACAGTGGTGAAGTCTAGAAGGGGCGTGAAGGATGATGCGACGACTCTTCAACCGGGTTGAGGCGGCTGGCAAGGTCGCCGTCAGCGAGACGGTCGGGCCTTCCGGTACCCAACCTCGGCATGTGGTGAATCCACGGTCGAATGGCGCTGTCCAGCGAAATGGGCACTCGGGCGACCTCGGAGAGGTCATCTCCGATCTCCGTGGCGAGGCCCGCCTGACCGCCCGGCAGCGGCGCGAGAACAAGAGCTGGTTCGAGGAGCGGCTGGGCATCAGCGGCCTGATGAACAACTACGGCCGCAAGGCCTTCCCGGTCCACAGCACCTACTTCTTCGGCGAGATCTCGACCTTCGCCTTCCTGATCCTGATCATCACCGGGATCCTGCTGGCGTTCGTCTACATCCCGTCCGACACCATCGTCGGGTACGTTCCATCCAGCGGAGCAGACGAGATCGCCCCCCAGGGGTACCAGTACCCGCAGGCCTACGCCAGCATCCTCTCGATCGAAGCCAACACGGTCCTTGCGCTCGTTCGCAACGTCCATCACTGGGCGTCCCACCTCTTCATCTTCGCGATCCTCCTGCACACGTTCCGGATCTTCTTCCAGGGCACGTATCGCAAGCCCCGTGAGCTGAACTGGATCGTCGGGGTGGTTCTGCTGGTGCTGGCGATCGGCACCGCATTCTACGGGTACTCGCTGCCGTTCGATGCCTACTCGATCGCCGCGACCAGTATCGGCGTCAACCTCGCTCGTGCCGTTCCCTTCATCGGCGACTGGGCGGCGGCGCTGGCCTTCGGGAGCTCGTCGTATCCGGCCCCGGGAAGTCTCGGCCGGATGTACGCGATCCACATCTTCATCCTTCCAGCGCTCCTGGCGGCGGCGACCGCCGCTCACCTGATCATCCTCGTCAAGACCAAGCACAGCCAGCCGGTCTACGCCAAGAAGATCGCCGAACCGGGGCGCGTTCTCGGTGTGCCCCTCTTTCCCCAGCAGGCCGTCCTCGCCATCCAGCTGATGCTCCTCAGCCTCGGTGGGCTGTTCCTGCTCTCGGCCTTCGTGCCGATCCACACGGTCGAGGCCTATGGGCCTCCGGGCTCGGTTCTGGCTGAAGTTAAGCCCGAGTGGTACTTCATGTGGATCTACGGCCTGCTCCGGATCCTGCCCTCGTTCGACCTGTTCGGAATCATCGACAACAACTTCGTCGCCGGCCTGCTGTTCCCTGGCATCGCCTTCGGTCTGCTGGCCCTGGCCCCCTTCATTGACCGGACCAATCGCGGACGCGGTCTGCGCCGGGTCGATTACTACGAGCCGATGAACCAGGCGCCGGTCCGGACGACCATCGGGGTGTTCTCGCTCCTCTACGTCTCGATCCTGTTCGTCGCCGCCTACTACGACCACCCGTTCTCGCTCACCATCGGGCAGACGTGGCTGATCACGCTGGGCGTTCCGCTGATCCTGTCGATTGCGACCTACGTCTTCCTCAAGTCGCGTGAGCCCAAGGGGGCCGACCGGTTCGACCCGCGCAGCTACTACGACGAAGAGGACATGGAAGACGCCGAGCAGGAGAGCCGCTCCGCTCGCGCCGCTGACTAAGATTCCAACTGGAACCAGAAACGAGAACGGCGACCATCCCAAAGGATGGCCGCCGTTTCATCGTCTGAACTTCGGGAGATGATCGAGTCAGGCGGCGTCGATCAGGAGGGGCGACGCTTGCGAGCCCGGCCGCGGCAGCGGCCATCGCCGTCAGGCGAGACGGTGCCGAGGTACCAATTCGTTCCTATGGAACCAACCGAAGCTGACAAATATTCGATCTCGAACTTTCGCGTTCGACACCAAACCAGGCTGAACCCCAACTCCCGATTATCGCCCTGCGGGGCGATGGCCGCTGCGGCGGCCTGGCTCGTAAACTTTGCCCCTACGAGTGAGCCGCTGCGGCGGCTGGGCGCGCACGCGTCGCCCTTACCGACGCGAGAACGGGCCACCCGATGTACCAGGTAGCCCGTCCTTTCGTCGTCGTGGGTTCGGCTGGCCGGTGGCTACCGGAACAGGTCGTCGTCGGCCATGCGGCCCAACGTCGCGTCGAACGCCGCGACGGTCCGGTCGATGTCCTGGTCGGTGTGGGCGACGCTCGTCAGGCCGCCGCCGCCGAACAGGTCGACGCCCTGAAGGAGCATCCCCTGGCCGAGTGCGATCGCAAGTCCGCCCTTGCCGGCAGCCTTGGCGCCCGAGAGGTCGATGCCCCGCGGCCGGCGGATGTCGTCCTCGGTATTGGTGCATTCGACACCGAGGGCGACGTGGAAGGTTGAGCTCTCGCCCCAGACGAAGCCCGGCGCGCCGTGGCGGCGCAGCGCCTGGTTCATCCCGACGCGGAGCTTCGCGGCCTGGTCGTCGCAGTAGGACTGCACCTCCGGGTCGCTGACGAGATCGAGGCAGGCGACGCCGGCCGCGGCCGACATCGGGTTGGCGTTGTAGGTGCCGGGGTGGCGGACCTTGCGGTTGGCGTTCCAGTCCGGGTCGTCCTTGAAGGCGAGGAGCTGCATCACCTCCAGCCGCCCCGCGACCGCGCCGCCCGGCAGGCCGCCGGCGACGATCTTCGCCATCGTCGTCAAGTCCGGCGTGACACCGAACCTGGCCTGGGCGCCGCCCGGCGACCAGCGGAAGCCGGTGATGACCTCGTCGAAGATCAGCAGGCTGCCGTTGGCCGAGGTCACCTCGCGGAGCTGGCCGAGGAACTCGTCGTCCGGCAGCGGCACCATCGACCATGAGCCGCCGCTGGCCTCGAGGATGACGGCAGCGACATCGCCCTTGGCGAGCCGGGTGCGAACCGTCTCGATGTCGGCCGGCAGGACATCGACGGTGTCGAGGATCTCCTCGGGGACGCCGGCGACGTGGTCGTCGTGCAGACTGCGCTCGCCCTTGAGCAGGTAGTCGTTCCAGCCGTGGAAGTGGCCGGCGAACTTGACGATCTTGGTCCGGCCGGTCGCCGCCCGGGCCAGCCGGACGGCCAGCATCGTCGATTCCGTGCCGGAGCCGGTGAACTTGACCTGCTCGGCGGAGGGGACGAGCTTCCGGACGCGATCGGCCCAGCGGACCTCGCCGTCGTGGCCGGCGCCGAAGTGCGTCCCCAGCGCGAGCTGCTCGCGGATCGCGGTCGAGACGAGCGGGTTGTTGTGGCCGAGGATCAGCGAGCCATGGCCGATCGCGTAGTCGATCAGTTCGTGACCGTCGACCGACCACTTATGTGAGCCCTCGGCTCGCTCGACCGTGACCGGGAATGGGCGAAAGTGGCGGCTATCGTGCGTGACGCCGCCGGGGATCAGCGTCCGCGCCCGCTCGTACCGGACCCTCGAGATGGCGAAGTGCTCGGTGAACTCGCTGGCGATGGACTGCCGCGTTGCTACCTGGACCATGGCGTTGATGCCCTCCAGCGAGATCCCGATCGCCCGGCGGGGCGACCGTGACGGCGCTGCGAACGTACGGTAAGGGGCGACGGAGACCTGTCCGGACTATAGGTTGCCGCGATGTCACTGTAAAGGAGGCAGTCCCCAGCCTCTGGACGTTTGCGATGGGCGGCTCCGCGTGCTACGTTCTTCGCTTGCCTCAAGAGATTCCCCCGCCAGCCCAGCGCGTTCCGACCGTGCGCAAGCGCTCGGATTCCCAAGCACCACCGAGGACCTCCGATGCACCTCTCGACACTGCCACGCTATCCCCTGCTGTCTGGCCCGACGCCGCTCCAGCGCGCCTCCAATCTCGAAGCCGCCCTTGGCTCCCTATCCCCCCGGATCTACATCAAGCGCGATGACCTCACCGGCCTGGCCTATGGAGGCAACAAGGCCCGCAAGCTGGAGTACCTCGTCGCCGACGCGCTGGCCCGCCGGTCGACGGTCCTCGTGACCGAGGGGGCGGCCCAGAGCAACCACGCTCGCCTGACGGCCGCCGCCGCCGCCCGGGCCGGGCTGAAGTGCCTGCTGATCCTGGACTCCCGGAATGGCGACGATCTCAACGGCAACCTGCTGCTCGACCATCTGATTGGGGCCACGGTCAGGATGGTCGAGAACCAGGTCGACCGACAGAAAGTGATGGCGACGATCGGGGACGACCTGTTCGCCGACGGACAGCGCCCCTACGTCATCCCGACCGGTGGCAGCGTGCCACTCGGCGCCGCCGGCTACGTCGCCTTCGTGCTCGAACTCCTCAACCAGCTTCAGGCCATCGGGGAGTCGCCCCGGCGGATCTACCTGGCCACCGGCTCCACGGGGACGCAGGCCGGGATCGAGGTCGGCGTCCGGGCCTTCAGTGCATCGTTCCTCGTCCAGGGCATTGCCGTCTCCGGAACGACGCACGAGCTGGTCAGCCGGACGGCCGAGCTCGCTCAGGAGACCGCGACGCTGCTGCACGCCCGGCAGCGCTTCCACTTCGGCGAGATCCTCGTCGACGACGGCTTCATCGGTCCGGGCTACGGCAAGGCGACGCCCGAGGGGCTGGACGCGATCCGGCTGCTTGCCCGCACGGAGGCGATCTTCCTCGACCCGGTCTACTCGGCGAAGGCGATGGCCGGGCTGCTCCACCACATTCAGACGGGCGAACTCCGGCCCAACGACTCGCTCGTCTTCCTCCATACCGGTGGCGGTCCATCGGTCCTCGCCTGGAACGAGCGGCTGCTCGCGGAGCCCCGGAGCGCGATCGCCGCGGAACCACTGTTCGAGATGAGCCGATAGCCTCGCGGGGCCGACGCGCTCACGGCACCCCGTATACTTGGGAAGATGCCTCCCGAGACTGACACCTTCGATGCGTTCGGCGAACCGCCCGGGCAAACGGTTCTCGTCGCCGTCGACGGCGTCGACCGCTCCGTCGGCGATCACGGGCTGCTGGCCTACACCGTCCCCCCGACCATCGAGATGGATCTGCCGGTCGGATCGCTGGTCTGGGTACCACTGCGCCGGACTTATGCTCGCGGCGTCGTCGTCGAACTCGATCCGGGAAGCCCGAGCGGTCCCTATGCGCTGAGAGGGGTGATCGGTCTCGTCAGCCCACCGATGGTGCTGGATGAGCGCCGGGTCGGGGTCGCCCTCTGGCTGGCGCTGGAGACGATCACATCGCCCTTTGCGGCGATGGAGCCGTTCCTGCCGCCGGGGTACGGGAAGGATGCCGTGGCGTCCTACCGGCGGACCGCCCAGGAGCCAGCTCGAGCGTCCCTGACCCCAACCCAGCGCTCCGTGCTCGATGCTCTCGCCGATGGCGGGACACTCCCGCTGCCCGAGCTTCAGCGCCGGACGGGGCGGAAGCTGACCTCGGTCCTCGGCGACCTGCTGCTGGCGGGGCTCATCGAAGCCCGGCCGGCGCAGCCACCGGTCAACCCATCGAGTCAGACCGATCGTTACATCCGGCTGGCGGTCGACCAGGACCGGGTCGGGGCGGTCGCCACGACGCTGCGGTCGGACCGCCAGCGCGCGCTGCTGGAGGAGATCGCCGCCCGATCGGCCGACCTCGCCGCCGATGACGACCCATTCCTGCTCGCCGCGCCGATCCTCAGGGACGGTGGCTGGCCCCTGGACGTTCTCCGGCGGCTCGTCAGCGCGGGACTGGTCGAGTCGATCGAGCGGCCGAAGCTTCCCTCCGCCTGGGCGGAATCGGGGACGCGAGACCGTCCGCCACCGCTGACACCCGAGCAGGCCGAAGTCTGGACCGATGTCAGGATCGCCCTGGAGGCGCACGATCCCGTCCCGCGGCTGCTCCGGGGCGTGACCGGCAGTGGCAAGACCGAGATCTATCTACGCGGCGTCGACTGGTGCCTGCGGAATGGCCGGGGCGCGATCGTCCTCGTCCCCGAGATCACCCTCGCGACCCAGGTCGTCCGCCGGTTCCGGAGCCGTTTCCCCGGCAAGGTCGCCGTTCTCCACTCATCGCTGCCGGCCGGCGAGCGGCTGGCCTCGTGGCGGGCGCTGGCCGAGGGCCGGATCAGCGTCGTGGTCGGCGCCCGCTCGGCGCTGTTCGCCCCGCTGCCGGATGTCGGTCTGATCGTACTGGACGAGGAGCACGAGTCGGCCTACAAGCAGGACAGCGATCCGCGTTACCACGCCCGGGCACTGGCCGAGGAGCTGGGGGAGCGGTACGGGGCGGTCGTGCTGCTCGGTTCGGCCACGCCGTCGATCGAGACGACCCGCCGCGTCCACGACGGCACGGCGGTCGGGCTCTCGCTGCCGAGCCGGGTTCGGCCGGCGACGATCGACGGCGACGTGGCGGGAGCGCTGGAGCTCCCAACCGTCGAGATCGCCGACATGCGGCTGGAGCTCCACCGCGGCAACGCCGGGCTGCTCAGCGAGGTTCTGAAGGAGCGGTTGAGCGAGACACTGGCGCGGGGTGATCAGGCGCTGATCTTGCTCAACCGCCGCGGGATGGCGACCGTCGTCCTCTGCCAGGACTGCGGCAATACGCTGATCTGCCCGCACTGCGACATCCCGCTGGTCTTCCATCAGGACCGGACGCTGCTGATCTGTCACCGCTGCGACTACCGCGAGCGACCGCCGGCGTCCTGCCCGAAGTGCTCCGGCCGGCTGACCTACTTCGGCGCCGGCACGCAGCGGGTCGAATCCGAGGTCGCCGCGATGTTCTCCGGCGCGCGAGTGCTGCGTTGGGACCAGGACACGACCAGGCGTCGGGGTGCGCCCGAGGCGATGCTCCGGGCCGTCGAGGGACAGCAGGTCGACATCGTGGTTGGGACGCAGATGATCGCCAAGGGGCTGGACCTGCCCCATGTCACGACGGTCGGTGTCATCAACGCCGACTCGATCCTCCACCTACCGGACTTTCGTTCGGCCGAGCGCACCTTCCAGCTCCTGACGCAAGTCGCCGGGCGAGCCGGGCGGCGTGGCGCCGGGACGGTCATCATCCAGAGCTACACGCCGCACCACTATGCGGTCCGGGCGGCCGCGAGCCACGACTACGATCAGTTCTATGAGGAGGAGATCATCTTCCGTGACCAGAACTTCTACCCGCCATTCACCCGGCTGATCCGCTTCGCTTTCCGGCATCGCGAGGAGGCGAAGTGCGCGGCCGAGGCGGCGACCTACGCCCACATCCTCGTCCAGCACGTCCGCAACCACGGCCAGGTCGGGGTCGCCGACATCCTCGGCCCGACGCCGGCCTTCGCGGCCAGGGTCCGGGACGAGTACCAGTGGCAGATCATCCTGCGCTCACCCGAGATGGAGGCGCTCCTGCCGCGGCTGCCGACCCGGCCCGGCTGGGCGGTCGACGTCGACCCGATGAGCGTGCTGTAGGGGGTTGGATAGGGAACGATTGAACCTGGCGCTGGCCGTGAAGGACAGGTCTGCGCCCAAAAACCTGCCCAGAACCCCGTCGGTGTGGGACCGGCTGGACTGATCGGCGATACTTGTCCGATGGAACACGAACTGCCGGGTGCACGGCGCAGCCGGATCGCTGAACGGAAGCCTTGGTCACGATGACGCAACTTGAGATCAGACTGGACGGGGACCCGATCCTCCGGCAGAAGGCGACGAAGATCAACCGGGTCGACGACTCGATCCGCAAGCTGGCCAGTGACATGTGGGAGACGGTCATCGCGGCCGAGGGCGTCGGCCTCGCGGCCCCACAGGTGGGCGTCAGCCGGCGGCTGATCGTCGTCCACCTCCCGGAGGGATACATCGAGGAGGGGTCGCCGGAGGTCGCGCTGCGGCTGGTCAACCCGGAGATCGTGAAATCCCGCGGGGAGGTCAAAGGCATGGAGGGCTGCCTGAGCATCCCTGGCTGGCAGGGCGAGGTCGACCGGGCCGACCTGGTCACCGTCAAGGCGACCGACCTCAACAACCGCGACGTCCGGCTCAAGCTTGACGGCTGGGCCGCGCGCGTCGTCCAGCACGAGATCGACCACCTCGACGGCATCCTCTACACCGACCGGATGAGCGATGACGATGATCTCTATCGGGTCGAGGCGGCCGGCGAGGACGATGACGACGCGACCCTGGAGCCGGTCGCTGAGGCCGCCGGGGACCGTGTCGCTGAGCCCGTTCGCTAGAGAGCGACCGCTGGCTGCTGGGTGCGGCAGCGCTGGGCGAGGATGATGGCGTGGATCTCGTCCAGCGCGACGTCGAGCCGGTCCTCCTCGTTGAAGACGACATAATCGAAGTCGGCGGCGGCGGACAGTTCCTGGGTGGCGGTGTTGAACCGCCGCATCAGCGCCTCGGGCTCATCGGTCTTGCGGGAGCGGAGCCGCTGCATCAGGGCCGTCAGCGACTCGGGCGCGATGAAGATGAACGTCGTCGTCGGCAGCAGCGTCCGCATCGTCGCCGCTCCCTGGACATCGACCTTGACGATCACGTCCTGCCCGCGGCTGAGCGCCTCGCGGATGCCCCATTTCGGGACGCCGTAGCGCAGCCCGTAGACGTTGGCCGATTCGAGGAACTCCTGCTGCGCCTCACGGGCCGCGAAGGTGTCGAGGTCAAGGAAGTAGTAGTGGATGCCGTCGATCTCTCCCGGACGGCGCTGGCGGGTCGTCGCCGTGACCGCGAAGTGGATCTCCGGGGACCGCTCCCGGAGCCGCTCAATGACCGAGTCCTTGCCGACGCCGGACGGCCCACTGATGACGTAGACGTGCGGCTGGCGCCGTGAGCGGAGATTGGCGATGATCTCGTCGGCGTGTTCACTCAACGTGGTCGACATCCTGCTGCACACTCCCGCATCGCGTTGCCCTGGCCCTCGGCATCCGCCGGGTGCGAGCCGCTTCCCTGGAAGAGGAACACGACCGTGTATGACGTCCTGACACTCGCCGCCATCGTCGATGAGTTGAACGCCACCGCGATCAACGCCCGGATCCAGAAGGTCGGCCTCATCGACCGGCTGACCTTCGCGGCCGAGCTCTACACGCCCGGTCGGCGGCGATGGCTGGCCGCGAGCGCCGACGGCGAGAGCGCCCGCCTCCACCTGACCGGCACCACCGCGTCGCTCGACCCGGAACTGATCACCCCGTTCGGGCTGCTCCTGCGGAAGTATGTCCGGGGCAGCATCCTGATCGGGGTCGAGCAGGAACCGCTCGAGCGGATCGTGCGAATGAGTATAGCCAAGCGGCTCCCGCCCCTCAACGCGCACCGGAAGCGGGGCGCGGCCGCCGCCGTCGAAGATATCGAGCCGGACGAGGAGATCGCGGCCCTCAAGGTCGACGAGGACTCGGTGCTGGACGAGCTCGACCGGCCCGACATCACGTACATGCAGCTCGTGGTCGAGGTGATGGGACGGCACTCCAACATCATGCTGGTCGACAACGATGGCGTGATCATGGACGCCGTCAAGCACGTCACGCCGGCGATGAGCCGGGTCCGCCCGATCTGGCCAAAGCTGCCCTACACCTTGCCGCCGGCGATGGAGCGGCCCGATCCGCGCCGCCTGGCAGCCCTCGCGGTGACGGACATCCTGCATGGGGCGAAGCCGAAGGACGAGCTCGCCCGGCTGCTGGTCACGCGCCTGCGAGCAGTCAGCCCGCAGATCGCCCGTGAGGCTGTCTTCCGCGCCACCGGCGATACCGCGACCCGGGCGACCTCGGACGCTCTCGACCCGGCCGCCGTCGCCCGGGAGCTTCGTGGGCTGTACGAGCCGTTGCTGACGTCGGTCTGGCAGCCGACGGTCTACCGTGAGGACGACGCGGTCATCGCCTTCAGCCCGTTTCCGCTGCACAGCCTTGAGGCGTCGAGCGAGGCGGAGTCGTTGGCCTCGATGTCGGACGCCGCCCGGCTCGGCGACGAGGCGACCTCGGCCGATGCGCCGGTCAGCCATTCCCAGCGGCGGGAACGGATGATCACGACCATCGGCGCCGCACGCGACCGCGTCGACGCCCGGCTGGCGTCGCTCGAGGCCCAGGAGGCCAAGGCGATCGAGGCCGAGCGCCTCCGTGAACAGGGCGAACTCATCTACGCCTGGCTCTATCAGGTGCGGCCCGGCGATACCGTCCTCGAGGTGGACGGCCAGACCATCGCGCTGAACCCGAACCTGTCCGGCAAGGACAACGCGGCCGAGTACTTCGTGCGCTACCGGAAGGCGCAGGGTGCTGGGCGGCAGCTCCCGGAACTGATCCAGCAGGCCACGCAGCAGCTCGACTATCTGGCCCAGCTCTCGACGATGGTCCGGCAGGCACCGGGCTTCATCGAACTGGAATCGCTGGCGACGGAGTGGGACGGTGTCGCCGAGCAGTTCGGGGCGCGGGCGTCGGTCAAGGGCCGGGGACGGGCGATGCCGAAGAGCTCGAGCAAGGCGGACCGGCGGCCGAAGGCGCTCTACGATCCGGAGGGACACGCGATCTACATCGGCCGGAGCGGGCGCCAGAACGACGCGGTGACGTTCGACGTTGCCGGGTCTGATGACACCTGGCTTCACGCCCGCGGGGTGCCGGGCAGCCACGTCATCATCAAGTGGCGGACGCCGATGCTGGAGGAGGACGAGCGGACCGTCGAACTGGCGGCGTCGCTGGCGGCCTGGTACAGCGGCTCCCGCGGCAATGGGTCCGTCGAGGTCGATGTTACCCGCCGCCGCCACGTTCGCAAGATCAAGGGCGCCGGCCCGGGCATGGTCACCTACCGGCAGGAGCGGACGCTCTCGGTCCCACCGCGGGACGAGTCGGCGCTGAAGATGTCGCTCACAGCGTCGGCGCGGTAGGAAGATCCGGGAAGCGCAACGTGAAAGGGGAACCGTCCGGACGATGATTCGTCCGGGCGGTTCCCCTGTCTTTTCAGTGGTTGGCTCCGACTACGCCTCGGTGGGAACCGGGCCACGGGTCGTCTCACCACGAACGAGGAATCGGGCGAGGATGATTCCGATCTCGTAGAGGATGACGAGCGGGATGGCAACCAGGGCCAGGTTCACCGGATCGGTCGTCGGCGTGATGATCGCGGACACGAGGATGATGAGCAGGAACGAGTATTTGCGCCACTTCCGCATCTTGGCGGCACTCAGGATGTTGATCTTTGCAAGAAGAAACATGATCAGGGGCAACTGGAAGGCGAGACCCAAGCCCACCATGATCGTCAGGTAGAAGTTGACGGTCTCCTGGGCGTCAGCTCCCTTCTGGAAGATATCGCCACCGAAATTGGAGAGGAACTGGAGGGCTCGGGGAATGGCGAAGAAGAACGAGTAGGACGCTCCGGCGATGAAGAGAAGCGCGACGAACGGGAGCGAGGTATAGACGATTCGCTTCTCCCGATTCGTCAGTCCGGGAGCGAGAAAGGCGATGATCTGATAGAGGAGGACAGGGGACGTTATGGCGATCGCAATGTACAACGCTACCTTGAAGACGACGGTCAGGTTGTCGGTCGGATTTCGGACATCCAGACCTTGACCGTCATTGACGTTCTCGGAGATGATTCGGAGGAGCGGTTGTGAGAGCAGGAACCCGATGATGAGTCCACCGACAATGGCGATGCCCATCCGTATGAGCCGGCGGGTGAGTTCTTCGAGGTGCTCCTGGAGCGTCATCTCCTCGAACACATCGGGTTCATTCTGATTTGGAAGACGCGGGACCCGCATCTGTGGCAACTTGGTCGGAAGTTTGCTCGGGACGCGGAACCGGGGGACACGGAACGCTCGGGCCATGTCTGAAGTCCTTCGAGAGATGCCACGTCATCGAGAACCCGGTAACTCTGACGCGGTTCGTCCGGTCACCGGTTCGAGCGGCATTCCGATGTGTCATCGGTATTCGGCCGGGTGCGCGACGCGACCCGGCCGGATACCGATGCTGGAGCGGACAGACAGGCGGTTCCGGTGGAACCTACCCCTTCTGGTGCTCGTTGATGAAGTTTACCGCGTTGGCGACGGTCCGGATGTTCTCCGCCTCGTCGTCCTTGATCTCAAGGTCGAATTCCTGCTCCAGCGCCATGATGACTTCGACGAGGTCGAGGCTGTCGGCGTCCAGGTCGCCGATGAACTCCGCGTCCATCGTCACCTTCTCGGTATCGACGCTCAGACGCTCGGCGACGATGCTCTGGACGCGCTCAAAAACGGATGCCACCGAACTCTCCTCAGCCATGCGACGGGATGGACGCATCAGCTCAACGCAGATCAAAGCGGCCGTTCCGCCACGGGAACGCAGCCGCGCCGTGCTGGTCACGCAACCCGGTCAGCCAGACCGGCGCGAATGGTTCGCCCCGGAAGGAAGCTGACGCCCGGCGTGACGTGCTCGCGGGATGATACACGAGCCGTCCGGCTCATACGAGTTCCGGAGCCCGCTGGAGTGGGCTACTGTTCCGCGGCGCGGATCTCGTCGCTGATCGTCCGCAGCACGCCGTTGACGAACGCGGCCGTGGAGTCGCCCCCGAACCGCTTGCCAAGCTCGACCGCCTCGTTCACGACCTCGGGGATCGACTCCGCCCGGACGTACTCCAGCTCGTAGATTCCGAGGCGCAGCACGTTCCGGTCGATGGGTCCGATCCGGTCGATCGGGTAGGCCGGCGCGGTCCTGACGATCGTGGCGTCGATCCCGGCCGTGAAGCGGATCACGCCGAAGACGAGGTCACGGACGCCCTGCTCCAGCAGCCGGGTATCGGCGACCGCCTCGGGAGGCAATTCGAGCTCGGACTCACCGGTCTGCTCTCCGTACGGGGAATCGGCCGAAAGGAAGGGGTCGTCGATGACGCGCTGGACCACCTCCTCGAACGGGTGACTGGTGACGTCGAGCTCGAAGAGGGCGAGAAGGGCGAGCTGGCGGATCGCGTGCCGGTTGGTCGTCGCGGTGTTGCCGGGGACGGTCACGGTCGCGTCGGAACTGGTGGCCCGGCGGGCCCGCTTCGCCGCCCGGCGCCGCTTGCTCGCGGTCTGGGGGGCGACCGCGAGGCGCGTGGATTCGACCGGCTGCTCGGACGTGACGACCTGCTCGACCGCCTCCTCAGTCCGGCCGACTGTCGCCGCTTCGGCGAGTTGCTGTCGAATGCGCTCGTAATCCATGCTGAAGAGTACCTTCCGCGGGTTGACTACCATCTGCTGAATGACGCCCGCCGCACTAAGAAACGTTGGAGCAGTTCGAATCGTCGTAGGGGTGCGGCTTGCCCCACCCCTACGACGGCCGCTCACCGATCCCGAACGTCAACCTTTTGAACGAACGGCTAGTCATCTGGGGTTGATCACCAGGAGTACTGGCGTTCTCGGCTTGATCGGGGTGGTCAGGGATGCGCGATATCGCTCACAAGGTGGTCGGCGTCGAAGTCGTCCTCGCCCAGGATCGGCGAGCGCGCCAGCAACTCCGGCACGAAGCCGGTGTGGACATCGCCGTCACGGAAGCGCTGGTCGGCCATCACGACACGGTGGAACGGCGTCGAGTGCGTGATGCCGGTGATGACCGTCTCGCGCAGCGCCCGCTCCATCCGGGCGATCGCCTCGTCCCGGGTTTTGCCGTGGGTGATGATCTTCGCAAGCAGGCTGTCGTAGTTCGGCGGGACAGTGTAGCCGCTGAAGAGATGGGAATCGACCCGGACGCCCGGTCCGCCCGGCGCAACGAACGTCTCGACGGTGCCGGTGTTCGGCCGGAAATCGTGCGACGCGTCCTCGGCCGTGATCCGGCACTCGATCGAGTGGCCGACCGGCTCGAGCAGCTTCGGGTCGACGTCGAGCTTCTGCCCGGCCGCGATCCGGATCTGCCAGACGACCAGGTCCAGCCCGCTCGTCTCCTCGGTGATCGGATGCTCGACCTGGATCCGGGTGTTCATTTCCATGAAGTAGAACCGGCCCTCGCCATCGAGCAGGAACTCCAGCGTTCCGGCACTGGTGTACGAGGCGGACTTCGCCCCTCGAACGGCTGTCCTCAGCAGACTCTCCCGGACCCGGCGGTTGAGGTTGGGCGCGGGCGCCTCCTCGACGACCTTCTGGTGGCGGCGCTGGAGCGAGCAGTCCCGCTCACCGACGGCGATGACGGTGCCGTGCTGGTCGCCCAGGACCTGGACCTCGACGTGGCGGGGGTTGAACAGATATCGCTCGACGTAGCAGGCGTTGTCGCCAAAGGCGGCCTCGGCTTCCGCCTGGGCCAGCGGCAGGAGCCGGGTCAGCTCCGCGTCGTCGTTGGCGACGCGCATCCCGCGGCCGCCGCCGCCGGCGACAGCCTTGATGATGACCGGATAGCCGATCTTGCGGGCGGCCTGCCGCGCCGTCCCCAGGTTCTCGACCGGGCCGTCCGTCCCCGGCAGCATCGGCACTCCGGCCGCCCGCATCATGTCACGGGCGATCGCCTTGTTGCCCATCTTCTCGATGACTTCGGGGCGGGGGCCGATGAAGGTGATCCCGACCTGCTGGCAGACATCGGCCAGGAACGCATTCTCGGCGAGGAAGCCGTAGCCGGGGTGGAGGGCGTCGCAGCCGGTAATGAGGGCCGCGCTGATCACGGCCGGGATGTTGTTGTAGGACTTCGCGACGTTGCCCGGCCCGATACAGACGGCCTCATCGGCAAGCCGGACCGCGAGGGAGTCGCGGTCGACGTCGCTGTAGCCGACGACCGCCGGGATGCCGAGGTCGCGGCAGGCGCGCAGGATGCGGAGGGCGATCTCGCCCCGGTTGGCGATCATGATCTTGCGGAAGAGTGGTTCGGCCATTCGGTTCCTCAATACGACCGGCACCGGCCGACTCGGGCCGACCGGCGTTCAGGCGTCGGTCAAGGATAGACGACGCGGGCAGGTCGCCCAATGGCGCTCGGGGTCGATTCGATCGCGTCGGGCATTCACTTGCGGATGGCTGGCAACCGATATGCATCGCCGGTCGCGGTGACCATTCGCCCCTCCGATCGGCATCAGCCGGGCCATCTCGCAAAGGAAACAGCGTGCCACATTCCCCACGGATCATCGTCGACACCCTGACGCGCTCGTTCGCCATCGGCATCTCGGCCGGGATGCGCACGCAGATGCCGGCCGCCGTCCTGACGCAGCAGATCGCCGACGGCGGGCTCGGTCGCGGGAGCGGTCCCGTCTGGTCGCTGCTGCGTCAACCTCGCAGCCGGTGGGTCGCCCTGGCGCTGGCCGGCGGGGAGCTGGTCGGCGACAAGCTCCCGATCACGCCGAACCGGATCGACGGCGGAGCCGGTATCGCCCGGCTCGTCTCGGGCGCCACCATGGGCGCCTTGGTCGCTTCCGGCATCGGCGCCCGTTCCGGTGGGCTGGCCTTCGCCGCCGCGGCCGGGCTGCTTGGTGGGGCGGTTGGATCGTACGGCGGCTTCAACGCCCGCAAGTCGATCGTCGAGCGTTACGGCCTTCCGGATCTCCCAGTGGCGCTGGTCGAGGATGCCTTCTCCTACACGCTCTCCCGCCTGGCCGTTGCCCGGGAACTCTAGACCGGGATTAGCACTACCGCACTACGGCATGAACAACCCGCCGTCGATCGTCAGGACGTGGCCGGTGATGAAGGACGCGTCGTCGGACGCCAGGAAGGCGACCCCGGCGGCGACGTCCTCCGGCTGGCCGAACCGGGACAGCGGCGTCTGGGCCAGGAGCGCCGCCTTCTGCTCGTCCTTGAGCACGTCGGTCAACCGCGTCTGGATGAAGCCGGGGGCGACCGCGTTGACGGTGATGTTGCGCGACCCGATTTCCTTCGCCATCGACTTCGTCAGGCCGATCAGCCCGGCCTTGGCCGAGGCGTAGTTGGCCTGCCCGGCGTTGCCGACCTGCCCGACGACCGAGGTCAGGTTGATGATCCGGCCCGACCGCTGCCGCATCATCGGCCGTAGGACCGCCTTGCTGACGAGGAAGGCGCCCTTGAGGTTCGTGTCGACGACGTCATCCCAGTCCGCCTCGGACATTCGCATGACCAGTGTGTCGCGGGTGATCCCGGCGTTGTTGACCAGGGCATTGACCCTGCCCAGCTTCTCCAGCGCCGTCTCGATCGTCGACGCGGCACCTTCAGCTGTCGAGATATCAGCGGCGAGAATCTCCACCGTCCCACCCAGCGCCCGGAGTTCCTGACGGGCGGACTCGGCCGATTCGGCGTCGCGCTGATACGTGACGAGCAGATCGTAGCCGTCGGTCGCGAGCCGTCGGGCGATCGCCAGACCGATTCCGCGTGAGCCGCCCGTCACGATTGCCGTCCGTCTGGCTGTTGTCGACACGGGTGTTTCCTCCAGGCACGATCCATCGCCATGCGGTGCTTTCCGGCCCTGAAGGGACCGGCTCAGTGGAACTGTTCGCCGGGCCAACAACCAATCGCCCAGCCACGACATCGAAAGCTGGACGGTATCAGACGACGCCGAATCCAATGTTCCTGAGCCCGGTCCAGTTATGGCCGAGCAGCGCTGTCAAGCGCCATGACGCGGCCGGCGGGGCTATGGTTGACCACCGGATCATCTCGCAACCCCTAGTGGGGCCGGGCCTCACGGTCCGTCGGCGGTAGCGACGGTTTGGTCGCGCCCCGTTCCCCAGCGCAGGGCCACGGCGGCCCAGGACAGACCGGCGCCGAACCCGACGCAGACCACATCGTCGCCGTCCTGGAGCCGACCGCCCTCGGCCGCCTCGTACAGGGCCATCGGGACGGACGCCGCCGAGGTGTTGCCGTACCGGTCGACATTGACGACAAACCGGTCGAGGGGGACGTCGAGCCGGCGGGCAGCGGCATCGATGATCCGGACGTTGGCCTGGTGGGGAATGAAGACGTCGATGTCGTCGAGGGCCAGACCGGCCTTCTCGACGACTTCCTTCGTGCTGTCGCTCAGGACCCGGACGGCGAACTTGAAGACCTCGCCGCCGTTCATCAGCATCGCCGGGTTGGCCGCGAGCGACGGCCGGTTCCGTAGTGCCGCCGCGACGTTCGGAGCAAGCGCCGGCGCCATCGTCGCAACCGCCGTCTCGGCACCATTGAGGTGCGCGGCCGGAACGCTCTCCGGCCCGGCTGCGGCCGCGGCGTTCGAGGTATCGGGCAGGGTCCAGCCGGGAACGTACAGGCTCTCCCAACGGGAGCCGTCGGCGCCGAGGACCGAGGCGAGCAGACCGCGGTCGGCGGTCGTCGCTTCGAGGACGACGGCCCCGGCGCCATCGCCGAACAGGACACAAGTGCCTCGGTCAGTGAAGTCGATGTACCGGGTCAGGGTGTCCACTCCGACGACGAGGATCCGTCTGGCCGTTCCGTTCTCGATGAATTGCGAGCCGACCGAGAGCGCGTAGACGAATCCGGAGCAGGCGGCACCGATGTCGAAGGCGCCACCCGTCCCGCCCAGCTGGGCCTGAAGGAGCGACGCCTGGCTGACCAGCAACTGGTCGGAGGTGCAGGTGCTGCAGATGATGAGGTCGATGTCGGCGGCCGTCACCCCGGCCCGGTCGAGGGCCTCGCGGGTCGCAGCCAACGACAGGGAGGTCGACGAGTCTTCGGGTCCAGCGATCCGGCGCTCCCGGATTCCCGTTCGCGACACGATCCACTCGTCGGATGTCTCGACGAGGAGCTCGAGGTCGGCGTTGCTGAGGATAGCGTCAGGTACTGCCATACCCCAGCCGGTGATCGCGGCGTGGCGGTCCGGGCTCGTCATGGCCGTTCTCCGGGGTTGTCCGAAAAGACATCGACCCGTCCAGTCCGAACCATCGGTCCGGTGAGGCGGGTCGGTATCGGTTAGGCGCTCGGCTCGTTGTGGGAGTGTTCGATCTGGAGGACAGCGCGCCCACGGTAGAAGCCGCAGCTCGGGCAGACGTGGTGCGAGCGCATGTTCTCGCCGCAGTGTGGGCAGGTAACGAGTTGCGGCAGCTTCAGGAACTGCTCGCGGCGGCGGTTGCCACGCCGGTGGCTGCTGATCCGCTGCTTGGGAAGGGCACCCATTTCTCAAGATCTCCTTCGACCCTCATCAGAGGGTCGCTATGGCCGGACTCCTGGTTCGACCGGACTACCGGTCGGGAGTATCTCTCTCGTCAAGGAGCGCCGACAGGGCGGCGAAGCGCCCGTCCGCGGGACCGTCATCGTCAGGGTCGTCACCGTTGGCGAGGCTCAGCGCCCGTGTGTCCGGCCCGGGACAGAGGTCCCCGCAGTCCGGACGCATCGGCAACGCGAGCAGCACGTTCTGGCGAATCGCCTCCCGGATATCGATCTCGTGATTGTCGCTGATCACGAAGAAGTCGTCCTCCTCCGGATCGAGCTGATCGCTGGCGTCAATCTCGGCGCCGGACCGGACATCGACGCTCTGTCGGAATGGCTCGGCGAAGGTCGTCTCGACCACTTCTTCATAGGAGCGCAGGCACCGGACGCACTCCACCTGGGCGGTACCCGCCAGCCGGAACGACCCCAGCACCTGTCCCCGGAGGCGGGTCAACGTGACGTCACCGTCGAGCCGGGTCGCGATCATCTCCTCAGCCAGGCTCACCGGACCGAGTTTCAGCCCGTAGACCCGCCGCGCACCGACATCCTCCTGGAGGAGGGCCGCCACGTTGATGACCGTCTCGTTCACGAGCGTGTCGCTCGGGCCGCTGCCAACCGGTTGACTCACCATGACGTTCGCTTCATCTTGATCCGCCGACCTTCCCGGCCCAGGTCGGGTCGGTCAGGCTGGCTCGCGCCGGGTTCCGCATGCCCTGGGGCATAACCCACGAATGATAGGAGTATGGAGGGTCTCCGGTCAATGGAGGGCAGCGAATCTGGACGTTTCCGACGGAAGCCATGGCCGTACTACACTGGTGAGGAGCGGTTCGTGGACGATGAGCGGCCGCGAGTCGTGACGTGGGATGTGATGACGATGGCGAAGATGTCGGTGAAACGGGCATCGGACCGGGCCGCGGCGGCCCGGCAGGGGGGCGATCGGGTCGTCGCCAATAATCGACGGGCCACCTATGAGTACTTCATCGAGGATACGATCGAAGCGGGGATCGTGCTGACCGGCTCCGAGATCAAGGCGATCCGGGAGGGCAAGGTCACGATCAGCGAGGCGTACGTCCGGATCGAGAACGACGAGCTTTGGCTGATCGGCGCCAATGTCTCCCCGTTCGCAAACGGGGGCTACGCCAATCACCGGCCGGACCGGGCCCGGAAGCTGCTGGCGCACCGGCGCCAGATCGTGAGCTTCCGTGAGCAGATCGAGCGGAAGGGGCTGACGATCGTACCGCTGCGGCTCGTGCTCCGGGACGGACGGGCCAAGCTGGTCATCGGCGTGGCGAAGGGAAAGAAGCTCTACGACAAGCGGGCGTCCGACGCCGAGCGTCAGTCGAAGAAGGACGTCCAGCAGGAGCTCTCGCACCGGAACTAGCCGTTCGGGCGGCGCGACAACGATTGCAACGCGCGCCTGAATCGGGCATACTCTGGGGACGACAAACGGGGATGTCCCGGTTTCGACAGGGTCGGGCGGGATATACGGTGCGTGTCGAGGTGCCCAGGCCTCGTAAAACCGGGCAAAAAAAGTAACTGGCACACAGCCTGTTGCACTCGCTGCCTAACCTAGTTTAGGCGGCGCGTCCCTCTGGACTTCCACCTTCCGGGTCCAGCCAGGGGCGCCACTTAAGGGAGGATGCGGTAGCCAAGTTCGCCGGAGCGCGGCTATCAAAGGCAGTCTGGCTCACGGTCACGGCATCCTGTCAGTGGGAGGCTGAGACCGGACATCGAACACTGACTACGCACGTAGCAGACGTATGGTCACCGGTTCTGGACGGGGGTTCGATTCCCCCCATCTCCACCAGTCGTGAACGAGGCCACCGGGCAATCGGTGGCCTCGTTCGTTCTTCCGGTTTTCTGACCGTGACCTATCGTTGCTCGGCCGGCACCTCAGCGTGGCTGACTTCCGGTATCGGCGTGGCGGGCATCAACACCTCGTCGACCAGCCCGTAGTCCTTCGCCTCCCAGGCGCTCATGTAGAAATCCCGATCGCTGTCGCGCTTGACCTTGTCCAGCGGCTGATTGCAGTGGGCCGCCAGCAACTCGATACAGCGCCCGGAGAGCAGCAGGGCCTCGCGGGCCGCGACTTCGATATCGGGGACGTTGCCGCGGAAGCCGCCCGAACCCTGATGGATCATCATGCGCGAGCTCGGCAGGGCGTAGCGCTTGCCCGGCGCCCCACCGGCGAGGAGAACGGTCGCCATGCTGGCGCCGAAGCCCATGCAGAACGTCGAGACATCCGGCTTGATCATCTGCATCGTGTCGTAGATCGCCAGACCGGAGTAGATCACGCCGCCGGGCGAGTTGATGTAGAGCCTGATCTCCTGCTCCGCATCCTCATGGGCGAGGAACAGCAGCTGGGCGATGACGAGGTTGGCGATCTGATCGTCGATCGGCTGACCGACGAAGATGATCCGGTCCCGCAGCAGGCGGGAGTAGATGTCGAACGACCGCTCGCCGCGGCTGCTGCTCTCGACCACCATCGGGACGAGATTTTTCACGTCCGGAATCTGCATCACACCCTCACTTCGTGATTGGTCCGACCCAGCTCGGTGGGCCGATGTAACGTCCCTGTTCGGTCACGAGTCTATCAGCCGACCCATGATGTTCCGCCTGCCCGATGAGGCAGGGTGTTGGGTATCCGGGCTGGGACGCCGGGCGACGATTCTGTCTCAATCAGGTGGGTCGATCGACCGTCCGAAGCGGCGACCGATCGCGTTGCCGGCGAACCAGAACAGGCCGGCCAGCAGAATCACGGCGACGAAGACGGCGACACCACTGGCGAACCCGGACGCCAGGGCCCCGGTCACGGCGTAGAGGATCGAGGCCGGAACCGCTCCGACGACGACGGCCGCCAGCACGCGTCGCCATTCCAGGCGCGACGTGCCGGCGATGATGGCCATGGTCTCGGCGAGCAGGGGAACTGGCCGCGTCACGATGATCGCCAAAAGTCCCCATCGGTCGAGCAGCTGGTTAGCCCGTTCGACCTCGGCGGGACGGACGATCCGGTTCAGCAGCGATCCCCCCCGGCGGCCGATCAGGAAGCCGACCATCGCCGCGCCGACGCTGCCAACGAGTGACAGCAGCGAGCCGACGACGATGCCGAAGATCGCCCCGTTCGCGACCATGATGACGCTCGACGGCACTGGCAGGACGACGTCGGCGATAAGCAGACCGGTGCCAACCGCCACCGCCACCCAGCCGCCCCGGTCCAGCCAGGGCGACGGGTCGGTCAGGAGCGGAACGCCGAGGGCCTCGACAACGGCGAACAGCATCCCGAGGATCACAATCATGCACCCGATCAGGAACAGATAGCGGCGCAGGGCCATCCGTCGGGGATCCGGGACCGGCGCGCAAGGTCCAGGTCGGCCGTGTTCGGGACGTTCCACGTCGTCCACCGCATCCCTCATCGCTTGCTGCCCAGTGCTCGAGGACCGATCGGTTGAACACGTCCTGACATTGGTCGGCAGCTTCACCTGGGACCGCTCTCCGGTGTGATATCGGCAATCAGCCTCGGATGAACTCGATCGGCGGGATCTGGCGTTCCACCCGTCCCTGATACGTCTCGATGATGGGACTGACGGAAGCGATGGCCGCCCATGTCGACTCGTAGTTCGACCCGGAAAGAAGAGTCGCTACGGCGTCCCAGCGTTGTCCATCCTTCTCGATCATCACTCCAGCGTTCGCTACGACGTTGTGATATCAGGCCGGATGCTTCGGTGCGCTACCGTTGCCCGACACGACCACGATTCGGCCGCCGATATCGTACTAGTTGAGGGCCGTCATGCTCAGGTTTCCGGATCGTGCCCCAACGTGCGTGAGGAGCAACCGATAGCCTTCCGGGTCGCGTGGGCCGTTCGCCCGGAAGGCAAGGCTGAACGCTTTATCGAAGCGGGCCTGAGCAGCGGGGTCTGTCATGCCGTATCTCCGTAGCGGGATCGATCGTCCGCACGTTGACTCACGTACTGGGCGATCAGACACCGGTGTGGGCCGGAGCCGCCACTTGGTTAGTAACCCTGACGGCCCTCGCATCGACGGCTGCCGCCGCGGACGGACGAATGCGGGACCGATCGCTTAGGAGACCCGATGCTATTCCTCGTCATTTCGGCAACGCTGGCTATCTCAAGGAACGTCGTCTGCTTGGTCGGGATGAGGGCCGAAAGCACGCGTTCTTCCTCCATGTCAACGTTATGCCCCCAGCAACCACGCCGCCAAGCTGATCGCTATGCGAGCGGATGAGATCGTAGCGGCTGGCTCATTCAAGAGCCTGGGGCGCTGAGGGATGTGATGATTCGAGGTTCGCTACCACGTCGCCGCTGGTCGCGCTAGGTCGGGCGGAGGCATAGTCGCGGCTCGCAGATTCCCGACACAATAAACCATGGCAGATCGCGTCAGGCTCAAGCGTCAAGGGGCGGTTCACGCACCTTTTCTGGCGGGACTGATGACGGTTGTCCAATACCCAGATCGTATGCGGTGCGGTAGGGTAAACTGCGGATTGGCGGTGTGGGCAAATTCTCCATATCGAGTCGAAATGGCCGCGTGAGGACAAGTGGCCGGACGCCAGAGCCGCTGTTGTCGCTGTCGGAATTGAGCGATGCCTCGTGTTCGAAGGCCAATGGGAAGGACGAATCATGAACGATCCGGTCAACCGGGTTGACCTTGTCGACCCGACGGTATTGGGCAGGGGAATTGCGGTCCTCAGGATCTTCTTTGGCGTCATCTTCCTCGCCAACGGCTTGGCCAAAGTGACCGGCGAACGGAATTTCGACGTTGGATGGTATCGCGGATTCCTGATCGTTCGGGACGAAGCACGCAACATCCTCGACTTCGAGACCAATCGTCGGAACGACACGGGTACACGAGTGCCATTCGTCAAGAACGTCGTCAATGACTGGATTCTGCCAAACTGGGATGTCTTCCAATGGGTCGTGACGGCGATAGAGGTTGGCGTTGGCGGGCTCCTCGTGTTGGGTCTGGCGACTCGACTTGGAGCATTGGTTGGACTGGGCATGCAGCTCTTCCTTGCGGCGATCTACTTCTCGAGTGACCGCTGGATGTTCGAACAGCCGCACGAGTACGTTCCCATGATCATCCTCTCGGTCGTGGCGACGGGCCGCTACTGGGGGCTCGACGGGTTCCTGGTCCGCTGCTGGCCTAGTATCGGCCGATGGCCGTTCTGAGCGGCCCTCGGAGACAGACAGCCCATACGCGCGTTGCGGCGCTTGAGAGCATCGAGGTTTGGCAGTGAGATCGTCACACGCATATGACAACGTGGCATTGAGGTCTCAGCGGGATGATTTCGACGAACCGTCTTTATTCCGCGCGGAGAATATGCTACGAGAGGCTCGCCGTCAGCGGGGATTTGCTCAGCATGACGTCCCATCGATCTGCGTCCTGGACCCGGATGGCGACCTGTTGTCATTCCTGCGGGGTCATCATGGGGCGTCTCGTATGGAAGGGTGGGCTTGCTATCACACCGACCTCTGGTTGGTGGATTGGCAGGGACTTCGGTTCGGGGTCGTCGCTCGTGCCGTTGGAGCGCCGTTTGCCGTGCTGGTGGCCGAAGAGCTGTTTGCCTCCGGATGTGCCTTGTTGATCAGCATCACCTCCGCAGGTCGGATTGCAGATCACCTGCCGGACTCTTGCATGATCCTCGTCGACCAGGCTGTCAGGGGGGAGGGGACAAGCCAGGCGTATCTTCCTGCCGCTCCGACGGTTCAGGGCCCCCTTCGGCTGCTCGATCATGTCTTCTGCGAGTCGATCGACTCGCCGCAGCCCTTTCTCCGCGGCACGGTCTGGACCACGGATGCGCCGTTCCGTGAGACCGCCGCTGTGCTCGCGGCGGTCCGTGAAGCCGGCGCGCTGGCGGTAGAGATGGAGGCTGCCGGACTCTACGCGTTCGCTGAGTCCAGGCAGCATTCCGTCGTCTGCTTCGCGGTGGTTACGAACAGCATGGCGATCGCCGAAGGGGATTTCGAGAAAGGTCCCGCCGATGGAGCGGTGTCGGCTCTGGAGGCAATACGCATAGCTGCTGCGGGTTGGAAAGCGCAATTGTCCACGGCGAGGCCAGCTGACGGACAGACGCAGTCTTGAGACGATTCGGTTCATTCGGTTCCTTACGAGACGAAATGCTCTTGTTAAACTCTATAGCCGGATCATCGGCTCCTCGAAGAAATGCAAGAGGCTAATTCGACCGAAGCGATGAGGCAGGGCAGGTATCAGAAAACGGATGCGTGCCCTGAGCATTAACTCAGACCACCAAGATCCCGGGACCAGATGGGAAACGACGACAGTCGGCTGGGTGTTTGGAGTACCCGTTCGCCGAATCACGCCCGAGGCGGTCGGTCGTTCTCCAGTCGTCCGAATCCAGGGAACGTCCGCTCCGCCGGGCAAGGCTCGACCTGACGAATTCGGCCCAGTGAGACCGGCCTCCTTCGTCCCGGGCTTGGTTCATGCCTCGTCAGCCTCTTCAATAGCTGAGCGGATCAGTTCATAATCGCCGACGGGCAGGTTGTGGACGTTGCCCTGGAAGGCGAGCGTCCAGTTCTTCGCCGGCCAGCGTCTGGTGTATTCCATCTCGTGGGCGAGCGGTTCGGCCGGGAGGAAGTCGGCCTCGTCGAGAATCAGGTCCGGCGCGATGTTGACGCGGAACGGGTAGTCCTCGAGGTCCTTCTTCGGGTCGGCGCTCGACCAGATCCGCTCGTGGGATTCAAAGTAGTCACTCGTCACGGTGACGATCCCGCCGATCGCCTTGAGCCCGGTGACGTAGTAGATCAACCGGTCGCCCGGTCCCATCCGCTCGGCCTTGCGGCGGTGGCGGGACTTCAGCCCCTGGACGGTGAAGCCGAGGTCGCGGCTGGCCCGGAAGTTCCCGATGCCGCTGACGATCAGCCAGTACTGCGTATCGCGCGCGCCGTTCTCGCTCAAGGTGCTGGTCTCCCCTACGTGGATTCATCTCGCGTTGGGTGGGGTTGCGGTCCTCAGAGTATGCCACGGGGGTCGGCGGGTTCTCGCCGGTTTGACGACCCGCTATTGCGCCAGTCTCCCGACTGCCCTGATACTCTCCTGACGTGACGACCATCGTTGCTCAGAAGAAGCCGCCGGACCGGATGTCGTCGACGATTCCGGCCGGGCGGCACGGGAATCCCCGCCATGACCATCGAAGAGCTCGTCCGTCGGCTGGCCGACGTCGTTGGCGCGAGAAACGTCTACCATCGCCCGGCCGACCTGATGGTCTACGAGTACGACGGCTCGGTCGAGGGAGCGGTCGATATCGCCCGCCCGGCCGCGGTCGTGCTGCCGAAGAACACCGAAGAGGTCGCCAGGGTCGTCCGGATCGCCAACGAGGCCGGTCTGCCGGTCACGCCGAGGGGGGCCGGTACAGGCTTGTCCGGCGGGGCGGTCGCCCAGCGCGGCGGCGTCATCGTCGCGATGAGCCGGATGGATCAGGTCCTCGAGGTCGACTACGTCGACCGGACCGCGCTCGTCCAGCCCGGTGTCGTCAACCTCGAACTGTCGGAACTCACGACCGCCAACGGCTACTTCTTCGCCCCGGACCCGTCCTCGCAGAAGGTCTCGACGATCGGCGGGAATGTGGCCGAGAACGCCGGCGGTCCGCACTGCCTGAAGTACGGCGTCACCACTAATCACATCCTCGGGCTGGAGGTAGTCCTGCCCGACGGGTCCGTTACGCGGACCGGGGCACTGGCCCGCGGGCAGGGCGGCTACGACCTGACCGGCATCCTCGTCGGGAGCGAGGGGATGCTCGGGATCGTGACGAAGGTGCTCGTCCGGCTGACGCCGATCGCCGAGCGGATTCAGGTCTTCCTCGCGGCGTTCCGTTCCCTCGACGACGCCTCGCACGCCGTCGGGCAGATCATCGCCGCCGGTATCCTGCCGGGCGCGCTGGAGATGGTCGACAACCTGACGATCCAGGCGGTCGAGCCGGTCTACCATGCCGGCTATCCGATGGACGCGGCCGCCGTCCTCCTGATCGAGCTCGATGGCCTGATCGAGGACGTCGGGGCCGAGGCGGTCGAGATCGAGGCAATCTGCCGGCGCTGCGGGGCCTACGATATCCGGGCCGCGACCGACCTGGCCGAGCGGGAACTCCTCTGGAAGGGTCGCAAGATGGCCCTCGCCGCGATGGGCCGGCTCGCCCCGAACTACTACCTGCACGACACCGTCGTGCCGCGCTCGAAGCTACCGCAGACCTTGCGTGAGGTCGAGCGGATTACCCGGCAAGCAGGGCTTCGATGTGCCCAGGTCTTCCATGCCGGCGACGGCAATCTCCATCCGCTGATGCTGTTCGACCGGACCGAGCCGGGCGCCGTCGAGCGGGTCCTGCACGCCAGCCACGACATCATCCACGTCTGCGTCGAGGCCGGCGGCACGCTGTCCGGCGAACACGGGATCGGGACCGAGAAGCGTAACTACATGCCGTTCGTCTACACCGGCGAGGACCTCGCCGCGATGGCGGGCGTCAAGTTGGCCTTCGACCCCCGCGAGATTTTCAACCCCGAGAAGGTCTTCCCGAGCGGCTACCGCTGCGGCGAGGTGCGGGCGATGCACAACCAGCTCAGGGCGCAGCAACTCGCTCGCGACTATGGCATCGTGCCGATCTAAGGAGAGGAGCGAGCCAGTGACCTTGCGCGACATCGACCGGTTCCCGATCGAGCAGCGTGATTCCATCGCGATCGATGGTGTCGTGGCCGAGCGAACCTGCCATCCGACCGACCCCCATGAAGTCGCCGATCTGCTACGTCAGGCCAGTGAGGATAGCTGCTCGGTCCATCCGGTCGGCAGTGGGCTCCACCAGCGGTTCGGGCGGACGCCGGACCGGGTCGATATCGCGGTCTCGACGCTGGGACTGGCCGGGATCATTCGCTACGATCCGGAAGACCTCGTCGTCTCGGTCGGCGCCGGCACGACGCTGGCCGACCTTCAGGCGGAACTGGCAACGCATGGTCAGTGGCTGCCAGTCGAGGCGCCCGGCGGCTCCCAGGCGACGGTCGGCGGGATGCTGGCGCTCGGGCTGACCGGGCCGCGCCAGCTTGGGTCGCTCTCGATGCGGGACCTGCTGCTCGGGATGTCGGTGGCGCTGACGGATGGGACGGTCGCCAGGTCGGGCGGGATGGTCGTCAAGAACGTCACCGGGTTCGACATGGGCCGGCTCCACGTCGGGGCGCGGGGGACGCTCGGGATCATCGCCTCGGCCAACTTCAAGGTCCTGCCCCGGCCGGAGACCGAGGCGACGCTACTGACCCGCTTCACCGCTGATCCCGTCGGGATCGCCTCCGCGATCGCGGCGTCCGATCGTCTACGGGCCGGTTCGCTCCGCCCGGTGGCGGTCGAACTGACGGTGGAGAGCGATTCGGTCGAACTCGCGGTCCGGTTCGAGGGACGCGATGGTGCGGTCCGGCGGCAGCTTCGCGGTGCCGCCGAGGCTGTCGGTGAGGACCAGTCGACCATCACCGACCCGGTCGAAGGCCAGGCATGGTGGAGCCGCCACGTCGAGGGGCTTGGCTTCGCGGCGACCGACCGGCCGGTGCTGCGGCTCGACGCTCGCCCGCGTGAGATCGGCGGTCTGGCCGGAACGGTCGCGGAGGGGCTGCGTAGGACCGTCGTACCCGGTTGGCGGGTCGTCGTCTCGCCGGGAATGGGTCTGGCCTGGGTTCAGCTCGGAACCGCACCGCGTTCGGCGGTCTCCGGACTGCTCGATGAGCTGGGGAATGGTCCGGCGGCGATCACGGTAATGAGTGCGCCGACCGGGTGGAAGAACGAGCTCCGGTCAGGGAACTCGACGAATGCCGTCGCCCGGCCGATCGACGAGGCACTTCGGAAGCAGTTCGACCCAAATCAGATCCTGAACCGGGGACGGTTCCCGATCGCCTGACCGGTTCGCGCAATGACAGGTCGCTGCAATCACAGAGGGATGAACATGGCGGTCGCGATGGAAGCGGATGCGGATCTCAAGCGACTGATCATGGGCTACAGCGGACCGGACCAGCCCGACGAGGAGCTGCTCAAGCAGTGCGTCCACTGCGGCATGTGCCTCTCGGCCTGCCCGACCTACCGGATCACCGGACAGGAGATGTCCTCGCCCCGCGGCCGGCTCTGGATGATGCGGGCCGTCGGGGAGGGGACGCTCGACCTGCTCGATCCGGCGTTCGACGAGCAGATGTACCAGTGCCTGAACTGCCGCGCCTGCGAGGCCGTCTGCCCGTCGGGTGTCCAGTATGGCGTCCTGGTCGAATCCGCCCGCTCGCAGCTGGAGCAGCACCGGCCGCGTCCGCTCTGGCAGCGGGCAGTCCGGAAGGCGGCCGTCGGCTGGCTGTTCGCGAAGGACGTCCGGCTCCGGACGGTCGTCTCGACGATCGGGCTCTACCAGCGGACCGGGATCCAGGCGGTCATGCGGCGGAGCGGACTCCTGAAGCGGATCCGGATGGCCGACCTTGAGGCGATGCTGCCAAAAGTCTCCCGGCGCCCGCTTCGCCCCGCAACCGAGCGATGGTCGCCGGCGACCCCGGAGCGGTCGGTCAGCCTGTTCAATACCTGCATGATGGGGACGGTCTTCGCCGACACCAACCGCGCCGCCGGTCGGGTCCTGGCGCACAATGGCTGCTCCGTTTCCCTGCCCGCCGGTCAGCAGTGCTGCGGCGCACTAGCGGTCCACGCCGGGATGATGGGAGAGGCGCGGTCGCTGGCCCGGACCAACATCGATGCGTTCGATGATGGCGACGACCCGATCGTCGTCACGGCCGCCGGTTGTGGCGCGGCCCTGAAGGAGTACGGGCACCTGCTCGGGCAGGACCCGGAGTATGCGGAGCGGGCGGAGCGGTTCAGTGCCCGGGTCCGCGACGCGACCGAACTCCTGACCGAGCTGCCGACGTTCCATCCCCCCCAGAAGGCCGTCCCGCTGCGAGTGACCTACCAGGAGCCCTGCCACCTCGCCCACGCCCAGCGGATCAGCCGGCAACCCCGGACGCTGCTGGCGTCGATCCCGGAACTCGAACTCGCCGAGATGCGGGAGTCGTCGCTGTGCTGCGGCAGCGCCGGGATCTACAACATCCTCCGGCCGCAGATGGCGAACGACCTCGGCGACCGCAAGGCGACCAACGCGGCGGCGACCAACGCCGAAGTCCTCGTGACGGCCAACCCCGGCTGCGCGATGCAGATGGTCGCCTCGCTCCACAGGAACGGCGTCGAGATGGAGGTCCGCCACATCGTCGATGTGCTCGATGAGTCGTACGGCGGCGAAGCGGCTGGCCTGGCGGGACGATGGGCGTGTGAGCGGCCAGTCACTGCGATCACCGTTCAATAGCATGATTGTCAGAATGGGCATCCGTCGAGCGCAAACCACAGGGCTCCCAAGCGTCGCCCCTGCGAGGGGTGCCGCGTGGGGTTCCGCTGGCGTTGCCTCAAACGTTTCCGGCCTCAAGGAGTTGGCGCAACTCGGGCAGCCCGGAAATGACGATATCCGGTTTGGCCTCAGAGTCGGCAATGTCGGCGAGGGATGAGACGCCCGTCAGGACCATCGCCGTCAGCATGTTGGCACGGTTGCCGGCCAGGATGTCAGTGTCGAGCCGGTCGCCGATCATGACGGACTGGGCCGGGCTGGCATGGAGTTCGAGCGCCGCCTGGATCAGCACTTCCGGCGAGGGCTTGCCGATGACGGTCGGCGTCACCCCGGTCGCGGTCCGGATCGCGGCGACGATCGTGCCGGCACCGGGCACGAAGCCGGTCTCGGTGGGGAGGGAGCTGTCGATGTTGGTCGCGATGAAGCGGGCGCCGGCCCGGATCGCGAAGAAGGCGGCCTTCAGCTTGTCGTAGGTGAATGTCTGGTCGAGCCCGCATACGACAGCGGCGGTGTTGGCGACCCCTTCGGCGGGCTCGGCCACGGCGAAGCCGCCGACATCGTGGATCTGCTCCTTGAGACCGGGCATCCCGACGACGTAGACCGCCGCCCCGGCCGGCAGGTGCTGAAGGAGGTAGTCGCGGGTCGCGGTCCCTGAGGTCTGGATCTTCGCCGCGCCGACGGTCAGACCCATCTGCCCGAGCCGGTCGGCGTACTGCTCGGGGGAGGCCATGCTGTTGTTGGTCGCGAGGACGTAGTCGGCGCCGCGCCGCTCGATCGCCGCGAGGAGTTCGCTGACGCCGGGGAGCGGGCTGCTGCCGCGGTAGAGGACGCCGTCCATGTCGAAGATGAACGCCTTGGCGGCGCGCAGGCGGGCGAGGTCATCGGTACGGTCAGTCGGGCTGGTCGTCGACATCGGGTCCCCGTTCAGCTGATGGTCGGCTTCAGAATCTCGTGCGGCGACACGATACCCCAACCGCCGTGCCTCAGGAGCCCAATGCCAGCGTCTCCGTACGGTAGTCGTGGTATTGCGACGACCGCGTTCGCATGTCGACGAGGAGGGCCGACCGCCCGTGCACCGGGGCGAAGGCGATCCGGACGTCGACGAGCGTCGCTCCCCAGATCGCTCTGAGCCAGGTCTGCCAGAGTTTCCCAAGCGTCTCGGGGTCTGGTTGCCGGCCACCGGCCCAGCCGATGGCGATGGAGTTACCTGATCGGGCGCTTGAGACGCCATCCAGAAAGCCCGGCATCCGGGCCGCGTCGTCCTCGATGAGGAGGGATGCGCTGAGGTCGATTCCCTCGCCACGAACGCCGATCTCGACCGCCATTCGGTCGCTGGGTGTGCCGATCACCTGAACCCGATCGATGTCGCCCTCGTTGTGGAGAACGAAGGAGGACAGCGAGTTCCCGCCGAACGAGCCCGCGGCCAGGACGCTCTGGCCGGAGAGGGCCGGGTCATGCGGTCGGCCAGGATCGACCGCATGACTGTCGTGCCGGACGCGTCGTTGCCGCAGGGCCGACAGGTCGCCGATGGCGTCGTCCGAACCGGTCACCATCGGGATGCCGAGTGCGGTGCATTCGGCCAGACTGGCGACCAGAACCGGGGAGAGGTCGCCGGGAATGATGAGGCTGATCGGCCCCTCACGCTGGATGGTCCCCGCCGCGGCGACGAAGGAATCGGCGCCCCGGAGCAGGGCGTACCGCAGCGAGACCGAGACGGCCGCTGCGAGCACGGTGGGCGGGTCGCCCCAGACCAGCTCCGGTGGCGCCGGCAGGATCTCGATCGTCCCCGGCACGGGCGGGTGGCCGAGCCAGACCGACCAGCCGTCGCTCTCGGCCAGCCTGTCCCAGGGGACATCGAAGGGAGGAAGGGGCGTCAGCAACTCGCCAAGGGCTGAGCCCTCCGGTAGAAGCTCACCGATGCTCCGCTGTCCGTCCGCATCGACGGCTCCTGCGCCATTGGTTGGCTGATCGCACACATGTACCCTCGCCATCGCAATGAAAGTGAATGTACGACTGCGCATCTCGCTCGTAGGGACAAGTCTTGCCTTGTCCGCACTGCAGGCGCAGTACCTGAATCCGCCGTCGGCGTACGCCGTCGGCGGGTTGGGATGTGATTGGTCGGTCCCGGAGTCAGTCTCGCCTGGCGGCGGAGGCCGCGGTGGCGGCCGGGCTCGTAAACTTCCCCCCGACGGACGAAAGCGGCCGAACTGATAGCCCCTCCTCATCCGCGGATGGGGAAGGGTTGGGGGGACGGCTCGCGAAGGAGGCGGTCTGGAGCTGAAGCAAGGGCTCACGCTGACGAGTACGCCGGAGCTTTAGGACTAGTTGACCGGCGCCGGACGGAGGGCGTCGACCAGGGCCTGGTTGAAGACGGGTAGGTCGTCCGGGACGCGGGAGGTGATGAGGTTGCCATCGATCACGAGCGCCTCGTCGACGTAGTTGCCGCCGGCGTTGGTGATGTCGTCGCGGATCTTGTTGACGCTCGTCAGCTTCCGGCCACCCAGCGCCTTCGCCGAGATCAGCAACTGCGGACCGTGGCAGATCGCCGCGACCGGTCGCCCCGATGCCATGAAGTCGCGGGTGAAGGCGACGGCCGCGTCGACGATGCGCAGGTTCTCGGGCGCGCCGCCGCCGGGAATGACGAGCATGTCGTACTGGTCGGGCCGGACATCGGCGAAGGTCGCGTCGGCCGGCAGGCTGCCGCCCTTCTTGCCGGCGATGTCGCCCATCTCCGCTCCGATGACCGTAACTGTCGCGCCGTGACCTTCGAGAAAGTCCTTTGGGCTCGTTGCCTCAACGTCCTCGTAGTTTCTGGCGAGGACCATCGCGACCCGCATCGTATCCTGCTGCATCCGTCTATACTCCATCGACGTGAAATCGGGAGACGATCGTCCTGTCGCCTCGCTGCCCGCAAGCGGTACGCCAGCGAGTAGGCGGCGACGTCAAGTCTCGACACCTCTGAAAGGACTATTGCCGGTGAGTGCCGACCTCGGACACGCCGCACGATCGATAATCGACCCTGAGCTCGCGGACCGGGTGCTGGCCCAGATCGATCAGGATGCGGTAATCGACTTCCTGCAGGGACTTGTTCGGATCCCGTCCGTCCACGAGCCGGGCGACACGCGGGAGGCGGTCACGTACTGCGCCGATCCCTTGCGGACGGCGGGCTTCGCGACCCGATTCGAGCAGATCGACGAGGTCAAGCCCAACCTGATCGCCGAGTACGGCGACGAGAGCAGCGGCCCGACGGTGATGTTCAACGCCCACGTCGATGTCGTCCCGACCGGCGAGCTGTCGGCGTGGAAGTACGACCCGTGGGGCGCCGAGATCGCCGACGGCCGCGTCTACGGTCGGGGCGCCGGCGACGACAAGGCCAGTGTGACGGCGCAGGTGATGGCCGCGATCGCCCTCGCGCGTTCCGGGGTGCCGCAGTTCGGCCGGCTGATCGTCAATGAGGTCGCGGACGAGGAGATCGGCGGCGTGGCTGGGGCGAAGTGGCTGGCTGAGAGCGGCATCCTGAAGCCGGACTTCGCCATCATCGGTGAGCAGACGATGAACCGGGTCAACGTCGGCGAGAAGGGCGGCGCCGGGCAGACGATCGTCGTCCTCGGCCGGGCCGCCCACGGGGCGCTGCCGTGGGAGGGCGCCAACGCGATCGAGGGCATGGCCGAGATCCTTGTCGCACTGCGACGAGAGCTTTGGCCGAAGCTCGACGGCCGGACGCACCCATACTTCCATCACTCCTCGGCCTCCCCGAATCTGATCAGCGGCGGCGTCAAGAACAACGTCGTCGCCGATCGCTGCGAGCTGTTCGTCGACCGCCGACTGGTTCCCGGCGAGACGGTGACCGGGACGCGGGAGGAAATCCGGGCGATCGCCGAGCGCGTCATCGCCGGAATGCCGGGGCTCTCCGTCACGGTCGAGCCGCGCTGGATGGGGCTGGAGGCGTCGCTGACGCCGGACGATCATCCGCTCGTACGAAGCATGGTCGGGGCGAACGAGTACCTCGGCTACGACACGACGATCAGCGGGTTCAGCATGGGGACCGACGGCCGCTTCTTCAGCCAGCAGGGCGTTCCGACGATCATCTACGGGCCGGGCGACCCAAAGCTCGCCCACATCCCGAATGAGTGGGTCGGGATCGACGAAGTGATGGCCGCGACCCGGGCCTATGCCCTGACCGGCCTCTCGTTGCTCAGCGGCTTGCAGGCCGACGGAGATCTGTAAGTGGAGCTCGACGATATCTCGACGTACGTGGACGATCATGCTGGCGAGTACATCGGCTGGTTGCAGACGCTCCTGCGGCAGCCCAGCGTCGCCGCCCAGAACCTCGGCATGGTCGAGACCGTCGGGATCGTTCGGCAGCAGCTCGACGTGATCGGCGCCTCGCCGCGTCTGGTCGACACGCGCGGTGGGCAGCCGGTCGTCTTCGGCGAGGTTCAGGCCGGCGCCGGTGTCGCCGAGCCGCGGACCCTGAGCTTCTACAACCACTACGACGTCCAGCCCGCTGAGCCCTACGACCTGTGGGACAGCGACCCATGGGCGGCCGAGATCCGCGATGGACACATCTGGGCCCGTGGCGTCTCGGACAACAAGGGCAACATCGTCGCCCGGATCGCGGCGATCCACGCCTGGCAGCAGGTCCGCGGCGACCTCCCGCTCAACCTGCGCTTCATCATCGAGGGCGAAGAGGAGATCGGCTCGCCGAACCTGGCCAACTTCACCGCCGACCACCCGGAGCTCTGTGCCGCCGACGCCTGCATCTGGGAGTTCGGCGGCCGGGCGCTCTCGGGTCAGCCGCAGATCCACCTCGGTCTCAAGGGCATGTGCTACGTCGAGCTCCACGCCCGTGGCGCCAACGCCGATCTGCACTCGTCGCTGGCGACGACGATCCCGAACGCGGCCTGGCGGCTGGTCTGGGCGCTGACCTCGCTCAAGGGTCCGGACGAGCGCGTTCGCATACCGGGGTTCTACGACAAAGTCCTGGAGCCGACACCGGAGGAACTCTCCGCGCTGGAACGGCTTCCGGACGACGACGATGCCGGGCTCGCCCACGTCGGGATCGACCACTACCTCCTTCGTCTGCGAGGGATGGAGAAGAGGATCCGAGACTCCTATCAGCCCACGCTGACGATCGCCGGGATCGAGAGCGGCTATACCGGCACGGGCACCAAGACGGTCATGCCGGGGGCGGCGATGGCGAAGGTCGACATGCGGCTCTGCGCCAATCAGGACCCGCACGAGATCTTCGAGCTCCTCAAGGCGTACCTGATTAGCCAGGGGTTCGGCGACATCGAGGTCCGGCTCCTCAGCGCGCTGATGCCGGCCCGGACGCCGCTGACCGCGCCGATCGTCGAAGTCGTGGCATCGGGCTACCGCGATCTCTACGGCCAGGAGCCGCTGATCTACCCGACCTCGGCCGGATCGGGCCCGTGGTACCAGCTCTGTGAGCAGTTCGGAATCGACGGGTGCACCGCCGGCGTCGGCAACGGCCGTTCCAACGCGCACGCCCCGAACGAGAATATCGCCGTCGATGACTTCATCCTCGGCATCAAGCACATCGCGCTGATCATGGAGCGGTTCGCCGCCGTCCCGGCTACGACCAGATGAGGCTCGTCGATCTCCGACCGTACCTGACCGATCCCGCCTGGTTCCAGCGCGAGCCGTTCGGGATCCATGGCGTCGGCCACGTCACCCGGGTCCTGATCTGGTCGGCGATCCTCTCGAACCGATTCGGCAACCCATCGTCGTTTCGCTCCGAGGAGTTGCTCTGGGCTGCCTCGACCCACGATGTCGGGCGTTGGGACGACGGGGTGGACTCCGGCCATGGCGCTCGCTCGGCCGAGTGGATCGGCGTCAACCTCGTCGCTCAGCGCCCCGAAGCAGGGAGAGCGGACATCGGCTTCGTCCGGGAGCTCTCGACCTGGCATCAGGTTCCGGATGACAGGATCGAGCACTGGAGCCTCGAACTCATGCTCCTCAAGGACGCCGACGGCCTCGACCGGGTCCGGATTTACGACCTCGACCCGCGACGGCTCAGGACCCAGCACGCCGCCCGGCTCGCTGATGCCGCTGAGGAGCTCTTCCAGACGACCCGACACCTTGAATCCGCCGACGCGGTCCTGGATGCGGCGATCACGCTTGGATTGCCCCGGTCCCTGCGGGGCCATTCGTCGTAGGGACATGGCTGGAATTGTCCGCGCGCCAAGGCGCAGTTGCGTTCACCAGACGAATGGTTCGAGGTTGCCAACATCGAGCGGCAGACGCCCGATTCGTTAGGAACGGACATCATCGAAGCATCATAGTTGTCCAGCCCGTGACGCCTGACGGCGCGGACAAGGCAAGCCATGTCCCTACACCGACTCGTCTCGGTACACGCCAATCGTCCCGAGATCCTCGTCCTGGCCTGATGAGGTCGGCCTGACGATCACGCGACGGTGACTTGCCCGGATCAGGACACCTCGATGACGTCACCCATAGGCGTCCGGTCGGTGGCGCTGACGGCTCCCCGCGGCTCGGTGAGATGGAGCGAGCGCGTGTCGATCACGGCCTTGGCCATGTCCAGGAAGTCGGCGACCGGCGTCGCGCCCAGATCTTCGCCGGATCGGAGGCGGACGGCGACGGCACCGGCCTCAGCCTCGCGCTTGCCGATGACGAGCATGTACGGAATCTTGCGGAGCTGGGCCGTCCGGATCTTGGCCTGCATGCGGTTGGACGAGTCGTCGACGTCGATCCGCATTCCGGCGTCCCGGAGCTGCTGGGCGACCTCGTTCGCGAACGGGATCTGGCCGTCCGTGATCGGGACGATGACCGCCTGGGTCGGGGCCAGCCAGGCCGGGAAGGCGCCGGCGTAGTGCTCGACGAGCCCGCCAACGAAGCGCTCCATCGAGCCGAGCAGCGTCCGGTGGATCATCGCGACCCGATGGCGGTCGCCGTCCTCGGCGATGTAGTTGACGTCGAACCGCTCCGGCAGGTTGAAGTCGACCTGGATCGTCGGTCCGGTCCACTCCCTGCCCAGCGCGTCGACCCACTTGATGTCGATCTTGGGACCGTAGAACGCCCCGCCTCCCTCGTCGATCTTCCAGGGCAGCCCGCGCCGTCCCAGCGCCGCCCTGAGCGTCTCCGTCGCCCGGGACCAGGCGTCCTCGTCGCCGATCCACTTCTCGGGGCGGGTCGCGAGGTAGGCCTTGAACTCGTAGCCGAAGATGTCGGCCATGTACTCGGCCAGCGCGATGACGCCCTCGACCTCGTCACCGACCTGCTCCTCCGTGCAGAAGATGTGGGAGTCGTCCTGCGTGAAGCCGCGGACCCGCAGCATCCCGTGGAGGGTGCCCGAGCGCTCGTAGCGGTAGACCGTCCCGAGTTCAGCCAGCCGGATCGGCAGGTCCCGGTAGCTGTGGACCTGGTTCTTGTAGATCATGATGTGGCCGGGGCAGTTCATCGGCTTGAGATAGTAGTTGACCTCGTCGATCGTGATCGGGGCGTACATGTTCTCCTTGTACGTCTCGAGGTGCCCCGACGTCTGGTAGATCTTCTCGCTGGCGATGTGCGGCGTGTAGACCAGCTGGTAGCCCCGACGGAGCTGCTCCTGCTGCTCGAACTGCTCGACGAGGTACCGGACCATCGCGCCGTTCGGGTGCCAGAGGATCAGTCCGGCCCCGATCTCCTCGCTGACCGAGAACAGATCCAGCTCCCGACCCAGCTTGCGGTGGTCGCGGGCCTGCGCCTCCTCCAGCCGGGCGAGGTGGTCGTCGAGCTCCTGCTGCGTGAACCAGGCCGTCCCGTAGATGCGCTGGAGCATCGGCCGCTTCTCGTCGCCGCGCCAGTACGCGCCCGCGACGGACTGCAGCTTGAACTTGCCGATCTTGCCCGTGTCCGGGACGTGCGGGCCGCGGCAGAGATCGAGAAAGTCGCCCTGCTGATACGTCGAGATCGTCTCATCGGCCGGCAACTCGCTGATGATCTCGACCTTGTAGGGGTTGTCGCCGAACAGGCGGAGCGCCTCATCGCGGCTGACCTCGTTCCGGACGAACGGCTCCTTGGCCTTCTGATGCCGCTTCATGCTCGCCTCGATCGTAGCGAGGTCGTCGGGCGTCAGCGGTCGGGGCAAGTCGAGGTCATAGTAGAAGCCGTCCTGGATGGCGGGGCCGATGGCGAACTTCGCGTCCGGGAACAGCTCGGCGACCGCCTCGGCCATCAGGTGCGCCGTCGAGTGGCGCATCCGGGCGAGGTAGAAAGCGTTCCGGTCGCCCTCGGGGATCTCGACGTCCAGGTCCTGGTTGGCTTCGATGTTGGCTTCGATCGTGTCCGTCATGGGGATGGTCCTCTGATCGGCCGACCGTAGTCCTGCCGGATCCGATTCATCTGGAAAAACACAGAGACCCGCGTCCGCGAAGGGACGTCGGGTCGACGTGGTTCCACCCCCGTTTCGACCCGCGGAATGCGCAAGATCGCTCGTTGGCGCCGATAACGGGGCGGAGCCGGAACGGTTTCGGCCGTCATTGACGGTGTGACCGCTCGCTCTCAGGTGGTGACGAGGTCTCCTGGCAGATGACGCGGCTTGCAGCCGGTGACCGCGTCTCTCTGGGTGCCGTGGGGAGTCGCTTCCTGATCAGGGCGTGTTCTTCGTGCTGTCCGGAAGGATAGGGCCGCCCGGACGGCGCTGTCAACGGCGCGTCGATTCCATCCGTTGCCTGGCCGAGCGGGCAGCGGAGGTTGCCGGCGGTCCCGCGGGCCGTGATGTCCTGGATGCCGATCGGTTGGCCGCGGGGCTGGCGTCCGTTGATGGACCGCTCGACCGCAGCGCTCCGGCTGGCGATGTCCGGCGCGGCTTGAGCCGGGTGAAGAGCAGCCCCGCGGCCAGCACGACCAGTCCGGTCAGACCGAAGACGAGCGCGATCCGGGCGATCGTCGCGCCGGTCCCGTCGCTGGTTCCGATGTCCGCCACCTGTGCGGTCACCGCGGGTACATCGGTCGCGACGTTGCCCGTCGTGCCCGCCCCATTCGCCGTGTCGTCGCCAGGGTTGGTCACCGCCGCCACCTCGTTCGCCTGAGAGGTGGTCGCGTTCGGGTCCGTGGCCCCGATCGCAGTCGGGTCGCCGCCCAGCTTCGCGGTGGCCGACGTCGTCCGATCGAGGACGGCCACGTCCGGGTCGCTGAACAGTGCCGTGCTGCCGTCCCAGGTGGCCGGTGCGTCCTTGCGGTCGGCGCGCTGCTCGAAACCGTAGTCGAGCAGGACCTCGTTGTCGTCGTACCAGTCCATGTTCTCGTGGACGCCGTCGAGCGTGACGGAGACCATCTGCATCCCGTCCCGCTCGGCGACCTCGACCAGGCACCAGCCAGCGTCCCAGTCATAGCCGGTCTTCCCGCCGACGAGATCGGGGTAGAGGCCGAGGAGCCGGTTGTTGTTGTAGATCGGGTTGCCGGCCGCGGTGGTGTATTCGGTGGAGGAGATCAGAGTCTTGAAGAAGGGGTACGTCATCGCATAGCGCGTGAAGGCGGCGAGGTCGTGGGCCGACGTGTAATGGCCCGGAACGCCCCAGCCGTCCGGCGTGATGAGATGGGTGTCCACCAGCCCCATGTCCAGGACGCGCTGGTTGATCCAGCCCATGTAGCGGTCGACCGACTGCTGCGGGTCGGTGTCGCCGTCGCGGAAGCCGAGGCTGCGGGCGACGGCGTGGGCGGCGTCGTTGCCGGACGGCAGCATCATCCCATAAAGCAGTTCCTCGAGGGTGAGCTCCTCGCCGGCATCGAACCCCATCAGGGAGTTGTTCGCCGGGTCCTTGAGGTCGCTCTCGTCGGTCGTGACGACCGTGTCGAGCGGCGCGATCTCGAGCGCCTCGATCACGGTGAAGATCTTGGTCAGGCTGCCGATCGCGACCTGCTCATCGGCATTACGCTGGGCGTAGACCTCGCCGGTCTCCGAATCCGTCACGACGTAGCGGTTGGAGTTGACCTTGAGCTCCGGCACTTCCTGGGCGGCAACACGTTCGCTGTCGGCCAGTCCGAGGAGCAGCGGCGCGAGAAGCGCGACCATGACTCCGAGCCGTCCGGCCCGGGACTGGGCAAGCAGAGCGGCAGCTGTCGTTCGGTTGGGCTGGGACAATCGGGTGCTCCATCATGGCTGGCGATGCGGACTGTTGGGCAGCCGGCAGTCGGACCCGGGTGGACGATCTCCGGAGAAGTGTACTGATTTCTCGCTCGGACGGCGGCCCGGAGGGGGCCCATCGAATCGACGCGTTGATCGATTGGGGGGAGCGGCCCCATCTCCTGAGGAAAAACGTGAATGACCGGCGCTGACTGCGCCGGTCATTCAACGGGGTGGTGGGCGATACTGGACTCGAACCAGTGACCTCTACGATGTCAACGTAGCGCTCTAACCAACTGAGCTAATCACCCGACGACGCGTTGCCGGTGGAGTATAGCGGTGGGCAGCAAGGTCGTCAAACGCCGGATTCGTTCCGACGGTCGCGCGATCGTCCGGGCCTTTCGACGGGCGAAGCCATCCTATACTTCGGTCATGCCAAGCAAGAGATCCCGCCGGATGCTCGATCTGGTCGAGACCCGGCTCCTGGGCGAGAAGGTCGACCCCGAACCCGTCGCGAGAGCCCGGCCGATCCGGCGTTCGGCGGGCCGGGGGTCGCGGTTCCTCGCGCCGGACGAGGATGCCAGCCCGCTGGAACGGGCGGTTGGCCCGAGCTGTCTGATCAGCCTGGTGATCGTCGCCCTGCTGCTGGTCGCCTTCCGGCGCCTGTTCTCGGCCCCGCCGATCGTCCTGGCCCTGATCGCCCTGGCCGTCTTCGTGGTCATCCTGATCGTCCTGCTCCGGATGCGGCCGCTCAGGATCGACGATAACGACCCCTACGACCGCTGAGCGTCAGGACCACCAGTGGTGGGTCAGTGACCGAGTTCCCGGTCGCTGCGGTCGCGGCGGTGCCAGACGAGACTGGTCGTTCCGAACGCCTTGAGATGATCGACGACCTGCTGGCGCAGCGGCTGGAGCTCGGCGTTCTTCACCTTCCAGGTGCCGTTGACCTGATTGATGACCAGCATGCTGTCGCCGCCGATCAGGACCGTCGCCCCGAACGCTTCCGGCCCGAGGTCTCGGGCCAGCCGGGCCAGGGCGGCGATCAGCGTTCGATACTCGGCCTGATTGTTGGTCACCCGGCCCTCATAGTCCAGTCGCTCCCGGGCGATCTCCACGTCGCCGAAGCGAATCAAATAGCTGCCGTAGCCCTTGCCGGGGTTGCCGAGCGCCCCGCCATCGAAGACGATCTCGTAGGACGCGACCGGGCCTGTTCGGGCGATACCTGTCATGGGGGCCCGGTTCCTTGTTCGTCGCGACGCGACTCGGCCCGGTTGGGGCGGTCAGACGGAAGATGGTAATCCAGCACCGGTGAGATGTCCCGTCGACGATGTCCGGAGCGTTTGTCGTCAACGAGCGAAGACATTGACATAGTGCTCATGGTTGCCGTGAGCGTCGCAAGGAGCGGGCGAGATGACGGAACGGCACGATGACGGGCTGAAGCAGGAGCTGCTGGAGCGAACTGTAGCCTACGCGGCGATCGACGGCGTGGCTGGTTTCGAGCAGGACATCGTCCGACGGCTGCGGGACGACCTGGCGCCGTGGGTCGACGAGATCATGGTCGATCCATTCGGCAACCTGATCGGGACGATCCACGGTCCGGCTGGCGCGCCGTCGCTGATGGTCACGGCCCACAGCGACGAGATCGGTGGGATCGTCAAGGCGATCGAGCCGGACGGGATGCTGCGGTTCGAGAAGCTCGGTGGCGTGATCGAGACGCTCCTCGTCGGGCGGAAGGTCCGGGTCCGGGAAGCTCGCGGGGTGATTGGTGCCAAGGCCGGACACATCACCCCTCCGGCCGAGCGGCTGACCGCCCCGCCGGTCCGGGAGCTCTACGTCGACCTCGGGTTCGACACCGCTGATCAGGTCCGCGAGTTCGGCATCACGGTCGGGGACCCGATCGCCTACGAGTCGGACGCGCACCGGCTCGCCCAGCCGGACCGGCTCGCCGGAAAGGCGCTGGACAACCGGGTCAGCTGCGCCCTGATCGTCGAACTGGCGAAGCGACTCCGGGGCACCTCGCTGGCCTGCACGCTTTATCTCGTCGTGACGGTGCAGGAGGAGGTGGGTCTGCGTGGTGCGATGATGGTCACGCACCGGCTGGACCCGACGGCGGCCATCGTCGTCGACACCATGCCCAGTGGGGGGACGCCAGATGTCTCCGCGACGAGAGACCTCCCGATGGTGATCGGGGCCGGTCCGGTCATCACCCTCGTCAGCCAAAGTGGCGGTGGCGGGGCGATCGGCCAGCCGGCGATGCGCGACCATCTCATCGCGAGCGCCGATGAGGCCGGGATCGCCTTCCAGCGCGGCGTCTTCTACGGCGGCAACTCCGACGCCGCGACCGTCCATCTCGTCCGGAACGGCGTCCCGACCGGGATCGTCAACATCGCCCGGCGCTACGCCCACTCCCCGGTCGAGGTGATCGATCTCAACGACGTCGTCGGCTGCTACTGGCTGCTGGAGACGGCGATCCGCCGGTTCGGTCCTGACACCGACCTGCGCTTCATCCCGGACTAGTTCACGGTCACTGGATCAACAGCACGTCGCTCAGAGCGATGTCGCCGTTGAGCGCGACGATGTCCCGGGCTGGCCGGCGCCGGTCGTCGCGAACTCCTTCCTGCAACAGGGCGATCGCCCGCAGGCCAAGAAGCGTCAGGAGCGGTTCATAGCGTCCAAGGACGGTCGAGGCGTTGACGAAGAGCGACGCCATCCCACCCGTGGTCAGGACCGGCGCCTCGACGCGGAGCTCGGACCGGATGCGCCGTACCGTGCCTTCGATCAGATCGAGATAGCCGGCCACCGTTCCCGACTGGACGGCGGCGGCGGTATCCCGGCCGATCCCCGGCGCCGGCGGGAACTGCATCGGCACTGTCGGGAGCTGGGCGGCCCGGGTCGTCAGGACATCGAGGACCATCGCTGCCCCCGGCGCGATCGCCCCGCCGATGAAGTCTCCGTTCTGGTCGATGACCTCGATGTTCGTCGCTGTGCCGAAGTCGACCACGATGCTTGGCGCACCGGCGATCGCCCGGGCAGCGACGGCGTTGGCGATCCGGTCGGCGCCGGTCGCCAGCGGACGTTCCGTCGCGACCCGGATGCCGGTGTCGATCGCCGCCGAGACGACGATCGGCTCCAGCCCGAGGCGAGTCCGGCACATCTCGGCCAGCCAGCGGCGGACATCCGGAACGACGCTGCCGATCACGACGGCGCTGATCTGCTCGCCCGAGCAGTCGCTCGAACGCAGCAGCGGATCGAGCAGCGCGAACCACTCGTCCGGCATTCGCGTCGACGAGGTCGAGACCCGCCAGGTCGCCATGACCGATGAATGGTCGATCGTGGGACCGGGAATCCGGCAGAGACCGATCAGCGTGTTGGTGTTTCCAACATCGAACGCCAGCAGCATTCCCACCTGAACTCCTGCTCGACGCCCTGGAAGACCGGAATCGGGGATGGCTCCGGCACAATCGTGTTCCGGCGTGAACACGCCGTAGGGCGTATCTTCCCATATGTCGCCTCAACGACCGACGATCCGAACATCAGCCACTGAGGTCCAACATCCCATTGCGCTGTTCCGTTCTCCCAAGAGGTTCCCGCATGTCCAGTGAAGACCCGCCCGCATCGATCGAGCACACCACGAGAACGGATGGCGGCGCCGACGTGCTCCCCGCCCGGGACAGCCCACCGGATCGACCGGTCGGGTCGCGCCGCGACCCTCTCGTCCGGGCGCTGATCGTCATGTGCGTCGTGCTGTCGGTCCTCGTCGCCTTCCTCGGTGGGGTCTGGTCGGAGCGGAACCTCGGTGGCGGCAACGGGGGTCCGGTCGACGCCGACCAGCTCAACGAGGTTGCCGAGCTGCTCGACGGCGAGTACTACCGCGGCCCGACCGACGACGCCAGCCAGCAGGCGTTCGACGATGGCCTGGAGCAGGGCGCCCTCGTCGGGCTGGCCGCCGGCGCCGGGGACCCGTACACCTCGTATCTTCCGCCGGACGACGCCGCGCCGCTGACCGAGCAGCTGAGCGGGCAGTACGGCGGAATCGGGATCACCGTCCAGCAACGGGACGGCAACCTGATCATCACCCAGGTGGTTGCCGGCGGTCCGGCGGAGGCCGCCGGGGTGCGGCCCGAGGACACGCTGGTGTCGGTCGACGGGTTCGCGCTGGCCGGCGTCTCGACCGCCGACGCCGGTACCCGGATCCGGGGGGAGGTGGGGACGACGGCGACCCTCGTCATCAGCCGTCCCGGGGAGGCGGCGCCACAGACGATCGCGGTCACGCGAGCCCAGCTCGACTCACCAGTGGTCGTCTACGCGCTTGACCCCGCGACGAACGTTGCGCAGATCCGGGTAACGGGCTTCACCGGTGTCACGACCGCTCAGCTCGACCTTGCGCTCGACCAGGCCGATACCGACGACGCTGCCGGGATCGTGCTGGACTTCCGGGGTAACGGCGGCGGCTCGGTCACGGCGGCGCAGGAGATGATCGGCCGGTTCGTTCCGGCGTCCCGGGGCCCAGCGCTCTTCGAGACGGTCGGGCGGCAGGGCGAATCCGGTGAGACCTCCACGCTGCCGATCATCGCGCGCCCAGACGGCGTCGTCTCGGAGCTGCCCCTGGTGGTGCTGGTCGACGGCGGAACCGCGAGCGCGGCCGAGATCGTCGCGGCCGCGCTCGCGGATTACGGCCGGGCGACCGTGATGGGAACGGCGACCTATGGCAAGGGATCGGTCCAGCGCGTCCACACCTTCGATGATCAGTCGATCCTGCGGGTGACGATCGCCGAGTGGATTACGCCGAAGGGCCAGCGGCTCGACGGGTTGGGTGTCACGATCCAGGTTCAGGTGGAGCCTGGAGCAACGTCGGACGGGCGGGACTACCAGTTGCTGGCAGCGGGGAAATACCTGCAATCCGGCGGGTCGAGTTCGCTGAACTTCGGCTGGTAGACGCTCGGCCGGTCGACCGGAGCGAAGCGTTGGAGACCAGTCCTACGTTGAGATTGTTTCCCGGACGAGAGAGTGGCAGGTCCGGCACTGCCAGTCGCGCTGCTCGACGAGCGGCAGACCGGGCAGTTCCTCGATCTCGATCCGAATGATGCCGACCGAGCGGCTGGAAAGACAACGGGGACATTCCGGGCGGGAGTGGCCGCGGCGCAGGGAGTCGCGGACTCGGTCGCCGACGGCCTGTCCGTACCGGAGCCAGTCGTGTGTGTCGATCATGCCGGTCCCTCTCGCGATGATCGCTGCTGGCCGAGCGTCTCGACCCACCTCAGCCTAGCCATCCGTGGGCGCGCGATGGTTAACCCGGTCGTAGGGTCCAGCGCAAGGGGCTGATTTAACTGCTCCGTTACCGTTCGTTAACAGCCGGTTCGCCGATCGGTCGCAACGCGCCCTTACCTTTGGGCGGGCATCCAGTCACGGTGCCCGGAGGGATGTGACGACGTGGTGACGGCTGAGAGGCGACGATCGATGGGTCAACCGTCCAGCGGCCCGGACGCCAGGACCGACGGCACCGCCCGTCGCGCTCCTGACGAAGATGCCGGTGAGGACGCGACCGTTCTCGTCATCGAGGACGATCCGACCCTGCTGAGCACGCTCGTCTACAACCTGAGTCGCGACGGCTACCGGGTGCTGACCGCGTCAGACGGTGAATCCGGACTGGCGATCGCCAGAGCCGAATCTCCCGGTCTCGACCTGGTCCTGCTGGACGTGATGCTGCCGGGGATGAGCGGGTTCCATGTGTTGCGCCAGATGCGGAGCACGCTCGACGTCCCGGTCATCATGCTGACGGCGCGCGGCGAGGAGCAGGACCGGATCGACGGTCTCGAGCTCGGCGCCGACGACTACGTCGTCAAGCCCTTCGCCCTGCGCGAGTTGCTGGCCCGGGTTCGGGCCAACGTCCGGCGTCGGGCGGTTCCGTCAGCCCGGCCACCGGCGGTGCTGTTCCGTGGGCCAATCCGGATCGAACCGGATCGGCGCCGAGCGACGGTCAACGACGTCGAACTTCAGCTTCGGCCGAAGGAGTTCGGTCTGCTGGTGACGCTCGCGATGGAGCCGGGGCGCGTCTTCGGGCGGCAGCAGCTGCTCGACGCGATCTGGGGCGAGGAGATCATCGTCGACGAGCGCACGGTCGACGTCCACATCTCCTGGCTGCGGACCAAGCTCAACGAGGCCGGGATCCGGCAGGACATGATCCGGACCGTGTACGGCGCGGGGTACCGATTCGTGGTACCGGACGCTGCCGAGCGGCCCTGAGGCGGCGACGCCCCCACCAACTTCGGGTATTCCCGTGGGCTGCTCGCCCGCGCGGTGCTATCGGGTGAAGGTCACTCGATCTGGACGATTGGACGCTTTCGAGAGGAGCTCCGATGTCGCTTTTCGCCACGATCCGACGGACGCTGCCGGTGGCCGCCCTGGCCGCCACCTTCGCGCTGACGCCGCTCGCGTCGGCTCAGGATTCCACCCCCGCCGCGGGTGGCGCCACCCCGACCGCCTACGAGGCCCCGGCCGACATCGGTAATCTGTCGGGAGAGATCAACGTCGACGGCTCGTCCACGGTCGGCCCGATCACCCAGGCCGCCGCCGAGACCTTCAATGGTCTCGCCCCGAATGTCGACATCTCGGTTGGAATCTCCGGTACCGGCGGCGGTTTCGAGTCGTTCTGCGCCGGTGATACCGACATCTCCGACGCCTCCCGCCCGATCAACGATGACGAGGCTACGGCCTGCGCCGACAGCAGCGTCGATTACTACAACTTCGAGGTTGCGTTCGACGGCATCGCCATCGTCGTTCCCGAGGGCAACACCTTCCTGACCAGCATCACGACCGAGACGCTCAAGTCCATCTGGATGGGCGACATCACCAACTACAACGAGATCGACCCGTCCTACCCGGATCTCGCGATCTCGCTGTTCGGCCCGGACGATCAGTCGGGCACCTACGACTACTTCAACGAGGAGATCCTCGGAGACGACGCCAACGGCGACACGATCACGCCGGCCGCCGACTACGAGCCGAGCGCCGACGACAATACGCTCGTCGAGGGCGTCTCCGGGACCGAGGGCGGCTTCGGGTACTTCGGCTATGCCTACTACGAGGAGAACCAGGACCGGTTGAACGTCCTCAGTGTCAGCGCAGATGGCGATCTCGCCAACGCCGTCGAGCCGACCGCCGACAGCATCCGCTCCGGCGAGTACGCCCCGCTGGCCCGGCCGCTCTACGTCTACGTCTCTGCCGCCAGCCTGAGCGAGAACACGGCCCTGCAGGAGTTCCTGCGCTACTACATCGCCGATGCCGCGACGATCGCCCCGTCGACTGGCGCCGTCGATGCTCCGAGTGCGGACCTTGCCGCATCCCAGGAGAAGCTCGAAGGTGCGATCGACGGCTCGGTCGCCCCGGATAGCTCCGCCGCCTAGTTCGGTTCGCCCCACCCGATCCGCGTCCTGGGTCGGGTGGGGTGCGTCCGGTGGCAAGCGCCGTCGGCTCGATCAGGTCGACGGGAGCGGTCCTTATCAAGAGCTTAACAATACGATAACGACCTGTTACTGATCCTGAACGCGGATGTTCCTATACTCACATTCTCATGATGTCATGGAGTTGCACGCTCGGCCCCGGCGACGGTCTACGCCGAAAGGGAAACCATGTCCTTGGATGAGACGTATCCACCCACCGCCACGGTCGAGTCGGCTGGTGTCCTGACGGCCCAGCGGTCGAAACCGCTGACGCTGACCGGTAACCGAAATCGAGCGGTTTCGGAGCGGATCATCGGTGTGCTCCTGTTCCTCTGCGGAGCGATCTCTATCCTTACGACGATCGGCATCGTCGCGGTCCTGATCTATGAAACAGTGGAATTCTTTCAGCGGGTTTCGATCGTCGAGTACCTCACCAGCACGAGTTTCGATCCGAATCGCAATGCAGCCAGTGGAGAGTGGGGCATGTGGCCGCTGGTCTCCGCGACACTGGCCTATGCGTTCGTCGGGCTTCTGCTCGCGGTACCAATCGGGATCTGCATCGCCATCTACCTATCCGAATATGCCCCGCGGAGAGTTCGGACGGTCGTCAAGCCGGTTCTTGAACTGTTGGCTGGTGTTCCGACAATTGTCTATGGGTTCTTCGCACTGACGTTCATCACGCCGGACATCCTGCAGTCGGTCAGTTCCCAGATCGGCATCTTCAATGTGCTTGGTGCCGGAATCGCCATCGGGGTCCTTACCATCCCGCTTGTCGCTTCGCTCTCCGAGGACGCGATGCGTGCCGTTCCCGGCTCGCTCCGGGAAGGCGCCTTCGCGCTCGGGGCGACCAAGTTCGAGTCCAGCATGCGGGTGATCCTGCCGGCGGCGATCTCGGGAGTCGTTGCGTCGATCGTACTTGCGCTTGGCCGAGCGATCGGCGAGACGATGATCGTCGTCATCGCCGGTGGCTCCCAGACCGGCGACGTGCCAACGAATCTGACCGGAAGTGCGCAGTCGATGACGTCGTACATCGTCAACGTGCTCAGCGGCGAAGCGAGCCGGTCAGACACACGGTATTACTCGCTGTTCGCAATCGGATTCACGCTGCTGATCATCACCCTGATTCTCAATCTGATCAGCCGGGCGTTCATCCGCCGCTTCCGAGAGGTCTACCAGTGAGTTCTGTCGCAGCCTCATCCAGGACCGCTACGCTCCCAACAACACCTCAGGTCAAGCGCCGGAAGACGGTCGGCGCGATCTGGCAGGGAATCTTCATTGCGGCGACCGTCTTTGCCGGGCTGGTCCTGGCCACGCTCCTGATCAGGATCTTCACGCAGGGCATCGATGCCTTCGGGCTCGATCTGTTCACGAACAAGTTCACCAGCCAGTCAGCTGTCGATCGGGGCGACGCCGGTTTCAGGACCGGGATCATCAGTTCGCTGTGGCTCGTGCTGATTGCGGCGGTCTTCAGTATCCCGGTTGGCGTCGGCGCGGCGATCTATCTGGAGGAGTACGCGCCAGACAACTGGTTTACCCGGATCGTCCAGGTGAACGTGTCCAACCTGTCGGGCGTCCCGTCCGTCGTCTACGGTCTGCTCGGACTCGGCGTGCTGGTCAGTTTCTTCGGAAACGATTTCCTCGGTCCCTCGGTTCTCGCGGGTGGCATCACGCTGGGCCTGCTGATCCTGCCGGTAATCATCATCGCCTCTCAGGAAGCCCTCCGCGCCGTTCCACTGTCGCTGCGGCAGGGCGCGTTCGCTCTGGGCGCCACTCCCTGGCAGGTAACCTGGTATCACGTCCTGCCCGCCGCGCTCTCCGGCGTCCTGACCGGCATCATCCTGTCGGTCGCCCGCGCGCTCGGCGAGACGGCTCCGATCCTGGTCGCCGGGGCGGCACTGTTCGTTTCCCGAGCTCCGAGCGGGCCGTTGAGTGATTACTCGCCGCTGCCGCTCCAGGTGTTCGACGCCCTCGGCCGGCCGCAGGCTGACGCCAAGGCCTTTGCGGCAGCGGGAATCATCATCATGATGGTTCTTCTGATCGCCCTCAACATGTTCGCCATCGTCCTGCGCGAGCGCGCCAACCGGCGCGTGCGCTGGTAACGCGGTCTCCGTCCTGTCAACGAGCGATGCCCTCGGGCCTCCAGGGAGTTAACACCATGTCCTCAGCAGCCACCGACGCCGGGAGCCGGGTCAACGTCGAGACGCGCTCCGCCGCCGATCAGCCGGCGATGAACGCGCCGATCATCACGCTCCGTGACGTCACCATCTCGTACGGGACGTTCGATGCCGTCGTCGGCGTGACCTGCGACATCCCAGAGCACCAGATCACCGCCATGATCGGGCCGTCCGGCTGCGGCAAGTCCACCGTGCTGCGTTCGATCAACCGGATGAACGACCTCGTTCAGGGCGCCCACGTCAAGGGGCGGATCGAGTACCACGGCGTCGACATCAACTCGCCGTCGGTCGACCCTGTCGAGGTCCGCAAGCGGATCGGGATGGTCTTCCAGAAGCCGAACCCGTTCCCGAAGTCGATCTCGGAGAACATCACCTGGGGCGCCCAGATCAACGGCTTCAAGGGCAACAAGAAGGAGCTCGTCGAGAGTACCCTCCGCCGGGCCGCGCTCTGGGACGAGGTCAAGGACAAGCTCGACCAGAGCGGTCTCTCGCTTTCCGGCGGGCAGCAGCAGCGGCTCTGTATCGCCCGGACGCTTGCCGTCAACCCGGACGTGATCCTGATGGACGAGCCCTGCTCGGCCCTCGACCCGATCTCCACCCTTCGGATCGAGGAGCTGATGCGGGAGCTGTCCCGGCAGTACACGATCGTCGTCGTGACCCACAACATGCAGCAGGCCGCCCGCGTCTCCGACCAGACGATCTTCTTCTCGCTGTCGGACACGCGCCACGGTGTCCTCGTCGAGGCCAGCCCGACCCAGCAGCTCTTCACCAAGCCGAAGGACCAGCGGACCGAGGATTACATTACGGGTCGCTTCGGATAGTCCGTTGACCTTCAATCCAAACTCGAACAGAGTAAGGGCCAGCGCCACAACGGCGCTGGTCCTCGTCGATTGTGACCTTCCAAAGCGTGCATCAAGGACGATCGTGTAGGGACATGGCTCTCACGTCGCTGGCCTTGCTCGATGCGCTGCCGGTGTTCGGGTTCGTGGCGTATCGTAAAGAGGTGCCGGTGGCGAAGCCGGTCTCGCCTGGCGGCGAAGGCCGCTGCGGCGGCCAGGCTTGCACGCTGTACCCCTACGACGACCTCGCTCCAACTTCCGGATTCTGTCGGCGAGGGCAGCTCTTGCTCCAGCCCGGCACGGAGACGCCCGGACCGCAGTGGTCCAGGCGTCTCCGAATCGAGGTCAGCGAACGATCAGGGGTGCGTCGGGACGATCAGCTCTCGGTCCGACCGCTGATCTGGTAGTGGGACATCGCCCGGACATAGATGTTGCCGTTCGGCACCTTCTGGCCGAGCTGGTTCATCGAGATGTTCTGCACCCACGGCTTGAAGGCGTTGAAGTCGACCCGGAAGCCGATCGGGATGTACCCGACGTCCTCCTGGATGATCCGCTCGCACTGCTTGTAGAGGTCCAGCCGCGTCGTCTCATCGAGCTCGGACTTCGCCTGGATGGCGAGCCGATCGAACTCGTCGTTCGCCCACGCCTGGCGCTTGTTGCTCGGCCGTGCGCCGTAGAACATGTCGTAGTAGCCGTTGTCGGCGTCCGGGTAGTCATACCACCAGCGGATCCAGACCAGCTGGGCCGTATTAGTGTAGAGCTCCGGGGCGAACGGCGTGAAACCGAGGGCCTGAATCGTGATGGCCATGCCGAGGTTCTGCTGGAGCTGATCGACGATGTCGTTGATCATCAGGTCGGAGTTGAACTGCTCCTCGTCGGCCCGCATCAGGACCGTGATCTCGGGCCAGTTCTGGCCGCCCTCGTAAGGCGTTCCGACCAGGGCGGCCATCGCCGCGTCAGGATCGAACGCCTGAAGCGCGGCGGTGCTGTCATCCTCGAAGTAGCCGAAGACTCCTGGCGGGATCATGCAGGAGGCCGGCTGAAGCAGCCCGTTGGTGATCTGGACCAGGCGGTTCCGGTCGATGGCGTGGCTCAGAGCCTTGCGAACCTCCAGACTATCGAACGGCGCGACGCCATTCGAGGGGAGCAGCATCCAGATGCCCGGGTAGGCGAACGGGCCGATCTGCTGGGACAGCTCCGGGTCGGACTGGAATTGGGGCAGGTCGGCGCCGCTGACGGGGGTGTAGTCGAGGCGCTGGTCGCCGGAGCCAGACAGGTAGTTCGTGGCGAGATTGGCGCCGGGGATGATCGGGTCGACGGCGTTCGTCAGGGTGATGTTCGCGGCGTTCCAGTGGTTGTCGTTGCGCGACATCTGGATGTTGACGCCCTTGTTCCAGGCGTCGACCTTGAACGGTCCACTGGAGACGATCGGGGTGTCCTCACCGAGGGCCCAGCGCTCGCCGTACTGCTCGACCGACGGGCGGTGAGCTGGCACGCAGGCGGTGTAGGCGACCTTCTGGGCGAAGTTGGCCCGTGGTCCTTCCAGCGTGATCTCCAGCGTCCAGTCGTCCAGCGCCAGGAACCCGAGGTCCTCTTCAGTCGGCACGCGACCAAGCGCATCGACGGTGGCACCGGTGCTGAACCCCTCGGCGTTCTTCACGTCGTACATGATGAAACCGTATACGTTCTGGCCGGTCGCTCCCTGAGGAGTTGGCGAGAGCAGCCGGGCGAACGACCAGACGAAGTCGTTGGCCGTGACTGGGTCGCCGTTGGACCAGCCGGTATTGTCCGGCCGGATGTGGAAGGTCCAGACGGACCCGTCCCCGTTCGGCTCCCAGGACTCGGCCCAGTCGGCGACCGCGACGCCGTCGGGATCGAACGTCAGCAGGCCGGACCAGCACTCCACCTCGGCGTTGCAGTAGAGATTCGCGTTGAAGTCGAACGACGACGGGTCGGTCGACATCTGGAAATTGAAGAAGATCTGCTGGGCGTCGAGCGTGTAGTCGCCCTGAGGACCGGTGCCCGCGCCCTCAGGAGTGGCACCCGGTGTCGCGCCGGGCGTTCCCGCCGGCGTCCCGACCGGCGTCGCATCCTGAGCCGAGGCCGAGAATCGGCCGACACCGGCCGCCGCGAGACTGGCGGCGCCGGCGCCGATCGCCGCACCACGGACGACGGATCGCCGGTTGATCGCGCTCTTCATGGTCGTCTCGTGCAGCTCGGCGAGCAGCTGATCCCGACGAGCGACGTCGCCTGCCGCGGACGGGGACTTCGGATCGGTCATTCCATACTCCTGAGGCCACGGGACGGCGATCGCCGGCCGGTGGCGCTTGGGGCGAGAGCCGGCTCCGGCCCATGCCGGAGGTGCCGATGGGTGCCGTCGAGGTCGACGGACGTCCGAAGAACCGGCTGACGGATGGCACCTCGCGGTGTGTCCGGCAGCAGCCTGACCGGCGACCGGAAGCGGTCACCGGTGTGAGCGTCTAGCGATCGCCCTTGACGTCGAGCGCGTCGCGCAGCCCGTCGCCGAGGAAGGTGAAGCCGAGCATCGTCAGCCCGACGGCCAGCACCGGGAAGAGCAGCATGTGGGGGGCGGTCTGGATGTAGCCGGCCACGCTGGCATCGCCGACCATCTGCCCCCAGGAGGCCTGGGGCGGCATGATGCCGACGCCGACGTAGCTCAGGGAGGCTTCGGTGAAGATCGCCGTCGGGACGCCGAACGTCGCGGCGACGATCAGGGGCGTGAGGCTGTTGGGGAGCATGTGGCGGAGGATCAGTCGTCGCGGCCCTGCCCCGGAGACCCGGGCGGCGCTGACGTACTCGGACTCGCGCAGGGTGAGGAACTGGCCGCGGAGAAGCCGGGCTTCGGTGACCCAGCCGACGACGCCGATGGCGATGAAGATGTTCTGGAGACCGGGGCCGAACAGGTTGAGGAAGATCATCACCAGCAGGATCTGGGGGATGGCGTAGACGACGTCGACCAGCCGCATCAGCAGCGTGTCCGTCTTGCCGGCGAAGTACCCGGCGAGGGCGCCGACGGTGATCCCGATGATCAGGATGATCGCCTCGGCGACCAGACCGACGGTCAGCGAGACCCGGGCGCCATAGACGAGGCGACTGAAGATGTCCCGGCCGTTCTGGTCGAGGCCCATCGGCCACGCCCAGCTGGGACCCACCCGCGCGAGCCTGGGGTCGACGACCTCGGACTGGCCGTACGGCGCGATCCAGGGCGCGAACAGGGCGACGAGGGCGAAGAGGGTGACGACGAAGAGCCCGATGACGGCCAGCTTGTTCCGGACCAGGCGGCGAACGGCATCGGTCCAGAGGCTGCGCTGGTTAGGCAGAGCGCGATCGGCCATCCCGGCCAGACCCTGGCTCGTTCCTCCGGCGGCGACCTGGCCGTCGGGTCCGACTGCCGTGGCGCCGGCCGGGCGTAGCTGTGACTGCTCCATTGACTGCCCTCGATGATCTCACGACCGATGATCTTTCGCGAGTCGGCGACGCTAGTAGCGGATCCGGGGATCGACGAAGCCGTAGACGATGTCGACGATCAGGTTCATCAGGGCGAGGAAGACACCGTAGATGAGGACGACGGCCAGCACCATCGGCTGGTCCTTGGCGATGATGCTGTCGACGAAGAACGGACCCATCCCGGGAATGTTGAAGACCTTTTCGACGAAGAATGACCCGGTCGCGACGGCGGCGAAGATCGGGCCGATCAGGGTAATGACCGGCAGGAGGGAGTTACGCATCACATGCCGGTAAATCGTCATCCGCTCGCTCAGCCCCTTGGCCCGCGCGGTTCGGATGTAGTCGGACTTCAGCACGTCGATCATGCTCGACCGGGTGTACCGGGCGATCTGGGCCAGCGGCGCGGCGCCGAGCGCGACGGTCGGCAGGATCCAATCCCGCCAGGTCGACAACCCGCCGACGTTGAACCCCAGATCGAGCCCTCGCCCCGGTAACCAGACCGCGAAGAGGAGGATCAGGAGGAAGCCCATCACGAAGCCGGGCAGGCTGTAGAAGAGGATCGCCGCGATGACCGAGATGTAGTCGATCACGCCGTTCTGGTTGACCGCGGCCAGGACTCCGAGCGAGATCCCGACGATCACCGCGAAGGCCGTAGCCATGGCTCCGAGCTGCAGCGAGATCGGGAACGTTCGCCCGATGATGTCATTGACTCGCTGGGGGCGGAACTGGAACGACTCACCGAAGTTGAAGGTAGCGATGTTCTTCAGGTACGTCCCGAACTGAACCGGGAGCGGGTCATTGAGTCCGTACCGGTCCTCGAGCGCCTCGATCTGGTCTTGGGTAATCGACTGGGTGCCGGCCGAGATGACTCCCGTCCCTGGCGTGAACTTGAGGATCATGAACGTGAGCGCAATCAGAACGAGAACCGTCGGGATGAACCAGAAAACCCGGTTTACGACGAAACGGGACATCGCGGCGGGTCCTTTCCCTGCGGTTCACTGACTCGACGGAGACGACCGGCTCTGGTCATAGCCGCCATGTGCGACAGGGCATCTGCTCGCATCAACTAGTGAGCGTATGGTTTCTGGTTGGAGACGCATGAGAGTGGCGGAATCCTAGCGACCACGGGTTATGAGTGTCAAGCACAAGTGGTTGGACGGACCAATGAGGAGCTGCCCAATTTCTTCGAACTATGGTGAAAGTGTCCAAAAGTGGTCTGTCGCTGCATCGTCTTGCACAACATGATCGAACATCTTTTGGCGATTGGAACTGCTCCACCCTTGAAGCGTCCGAAGCGGTCCACGCAGATGGCGGCGACGATCCGACAGGGCAAGCCTGGCTGCGTCGTCCCCTTGCGTGATTCGCTGTGCATGGTGACTAGACCGGCGTGGCCAAACGCGGCCTCGCGTCGAGGGCCAGAGCCGCCGCTCCGAAGAGGCCACCGTCGTCTCCGAGGGTCGCATCGACGATGCGCAGATCCTCCCGCATGGCGTGGAAGCAGTGCGAGCTGACGATCTCGCGGGCCGGCTGAAGCAGGTGGTCTCCGACCCGGGCGACGCCGCCGCCGATCACAACGAGCTGAGGGTTGAAGATGTTCGTCAGGGTGCCGATCGCGACGCCGAGCGCGCGTCCGGCGCGGGCTAGGAGCGTCCGGGCGACCTCGTCACCGTCCCGGGCGGCAGCGGCGATCGTGCCGGCGTGGATGGTGCCGCCCACCGCGGCCCGGCGGATCGCATCACCGTCGGCGGTGGCCGCCGCCAGTTCGCCTTCCCGCGCGATCGCCCAGCCGGCGACGTAGGACTCCAGGCAGCCGATCCCGCCGCAGGTGCAGCGGGGGCCGTCCATCGCGACGCACATGTGGCCCAGCTCCGCCCCGAGGCCGCGGATGCCGTCGATCAGGTGCCCGCCACTGATCACGGCGCCTCCGACACCCGTGCCCAGCCCTAGGTAGATGACGTCGGTGCTGCCTTGCCCGGCCCCGAAGGCGACCTCGCCCAGACCGGCGCAGTTGGCGTCGTTGGCGGTCACGGTCGGCCGCCCCGTGAGCTCCTCGATCCGGGGGCCGAGCGGGACGTTGCGCCAGCCCGGCAGATTCGGCGTGAAGTAGACGATTCCCTCGCGGGGGTTGATCGGCCCCGGCGAGGCGATCCCGACCGGTGCATCCTCCGGGAGCCCGGCATCCCTCGCGACCGCCTGAATCAGCTCGGCCATTCGGGTGAGGACCCAGTCCGGTCCTCGCTCGGCCCCGGTCGGTGCGTGCTGCCGGTGCGAGAGCGACCCGTCCGTGCCGACGACCGCGACCCGCAGGTTGGTCCCGCCGAGGTCGACCGCCAGGACCTGCCGTTGCGTTGACGAGTGCTCCGTTGCCACCATCTCTCGCTCTCTCGTGGGAAGCCGCCTGTCGGTCCGACCCGTCGCGGTCTAGAGGATGAAGTCGCTGAGGTCCTCGTCCTTGGCGATCTGCCCGATCCGTCCTTCGACGAAGGCCCGGTCGATCGAGACGCTGTCGCCGCTGCGGGACGGGGCGTCGAACGAGAGTTCCTCCAGCACCTTCTCCATGATCGTGTGGAGCCGCCGGGCGCCGATGTCCTCTGAGGTCGCGTTGACCTGCGTCGCCGTCCGGGCCATCTCCCGCAGGCCTTCCTCGACGAACTCGATTGTCAGGCCCTCCGTCCCGATCAGCGCGACGTACTGCTTGGTCAGCGCGTTGTCCGGCTCGGTCAGGATCCGGTAGAGGTCCTCCTCGCTCAGGCTCTTGAGTTCGACCCGGATCGGGAAGCGGCCCTGCAACTCCGGGATGAGGTCGGACGGCCGGCTGTTGTGGAAGGCTCCGGCGGCGATGAAGAGGACGTGGTCGGTTCGGACCGGACCGTAGCGGGTCATGACGACCGACCCCTCGACGATCGGCAGCAGATCGCGCTGGACGCCCTCGCCGGAGACCTCGCCGCCATACTCGCCGTCGCTGCTGATCGTCTTGTCGAGTTCGTCGATGAAGACGACGGCGGCGTCCTCGACCCGGCGGACGGCCGTCTCGATGACCGAGTCGAAGTCGACCAGGCGGTTGGCCTCCTGCTGGGTCAGGATCCGGCGCGCTTCGCGGACGGAGACCTTGCGCCGCATCGGCCGGCGGGGCAGGAACCCATCGAGGAAGTCGGCGAAGGTGTCCTGGAAGTCGTCCTGGGACATCCCGTTGAAGACGTCGATCGGGTTCGATTCCTCGTAACCGTCGTCCTCCAGCTCGATCTCGACGGTCTCCTCCTCGATCGCCTGGGTATCGAGCAGGGCGAGGAGGCGCTTCCGCTCGCGCTTGCGTCGCCGCTCGGCCGTCGCGTCTGCCTGCGGGTCATCGTTCTCGCCGCCGTTGGCTGCGTCATCGCTGTCCGTTGGCTTCGACCGGGCCGGGCGGCCGCGCCCATCGCGCTTCTCAAGGTTCTGCGATGTCAGGATGTCGGCCAGCCGCTGGACGGCGGCCTTGGTCGCCTCCTCCTTGACCTGCTCCAGGCGCTGGTCGTGGACATTGGAGATCGCCACTTCCATCAGGTCCCGGACGATCGACTCGACGTCCCGCCCGACATAGCCGACCTCGGTGAACTTGGTCGCTTCGACCTTGATGAAGGGGGCGTTGATCAACCGGGCGACCCGCCGGGCGATCTCGGTCTTGCCGACGCCGGTCGGGCCGATCATGAGGATGTTCTTCGGCTGAATCTCCTGCCGCATCTCCTCGGGCAGGAGTTGGCGACGATACCGGTTGCGCAGCGCGACCGCGACGGCGCGCTTGGCGTCGTTCTGGCCGATGATGTAGCGGTCGAGCTCGGCGACGATCTGGATCGGCGTCAGGTTCTCCAGCGCGGTCTGGCTGGACGGTGTCTCGACGCCGACGCGGGTCGTCGTCGTGGTACCGGCTGGTCGGGGGAGCTTCTCGGCCATCAGCCATCCTTCCCGTCTGGGGCGTCGTCCGGCTCGGCACCGTCACGGTGGTCATCGTCCTCTTCGTCGGGAGTGGGCGGGTCGGGCGCCACGAGCGGACCCGGCGCCATCTGGTCGATCGGCGTCGAGGGCTGGTCCGGCTGCTCGGCCGTCGGTCCGGCATCCGCGGCGGCGGGAATGCTGACGATGGTGAACTCGTCGTTGGTGTAGATGCACATGTCGGCGGCGATCGTCATCGCCCGCTCGACGATCTTCCGGGCCGGCAGGTCGGTCGATCGCATCAGTGCCTTGGCGGCCGCCATCGCGTAGGGCGACCCGGAGCCGATCGACAGTACCTCGTCGTCCGGCTCGATCACGTCGCCGGTGCCGGAGATCAGCAGCAGGGAGTCGGGGTCGGCGACAAGGATCTCAGCCTCGAGGCGGCGGAGATAGCGGTCGGAACGCCACTCCTTGGCCAGCTCGACCGATGCCCGGCGCAGGTTGCCGTCCCACTCGCGCAGCTGCTGCTCGAACTTGCCAAGGAGCGTCAGCGCGTCAGCGACGGCCCCGGCGAAGCCGACCAGCACCGCGCCGTCCGAGAGCGTCCGGATCTTCCGGGCACCCTGCTTGAGGACCATGTCGCCCTGAGTGACCTGGCCGTCGCCGGCGATCGCCACCTCACCGTTCCGGCGGACGCCGAGAATGGTGGTCGACCGTCGTCTAGGAATAAGAGAATCCGTCACAGTCGTCGCTCGTCCGTTCTGCTTGCCGATGGTCATGACGACGACGGCGATAGCGCCTGATTCAACGACACATTATACCGCTTTCCCCGACCTGACGTACGGTCCTCCAGCCCGGCCATCCAGTCAGGTCAGTCCGGCGGCGGTGTTACCATATCGCGAACGTACGCGGCACTCCGATGACGATGTCAGGGCGGTTTTAGAGCATGAAAGCGACCGAGAATCGTGGTTCCCAGCAGCGTCTCGATGAGCTCCGCTCGACGATCGACCGGCTCAACCACGCCTACTACATCCTGGACCAGCCCGAAGCGACCGACGACGAGTACGACCGGCTGATGAACGAGCTCCGGGCGATCGAGGCGAAGCACCCGGAACTGGCCTCGCCCGAGTCGCCGACGCAGCGGATCGGGACGGTCCTCGACGGCGGTTTCGCCGAGGTCCGGCACCCGGTTCAACTGATGTCGCTCAGCAACGTCTACAGCGAGGCCGAGCTGATCGCCTGGGCGGCGAGGGCCGAGCGGTTCGCCGGCGGCGAGACGCTCTCGTACGTGACCGAGGCCAAGATCGACGGGCTGGCGCTGGCGCTGACCTATATCGACGGCCGGCTGGATCACGCGGCGACGCGGGGCGATGGCTCGGTCGGGGAGGACGTCACCGGCAACGTCCGCACGATCCGGAGCATCCCGGTTCGCCTGCGATCGGTCGAAGGAGAGAAGCCGCCGGGCAGGGTCGAGATCCGCGGTGAGGTCTACATCGCCCGGCCGGACTTCGCCCGCCTGAACGACGGGCTGATCGAAGCCGGTACCCGTCCGTTCATGAACCCGCGCAACGCCGCCGCCGGGTCGCTCCGGCAGAAGGACCCGGCGATCACGGCCCGGCGGCCTCTGCGCTTCATCGCCTACCAGGTCGGCTACGTCGAGAACGGTCCGCTGCTGGCCTCCCATCACGCCGCGCTCGACTGGATGCGGACCCGCGGTTTCGACGCCTCGCCAGCCTATGAGGTTCACGCCGACATCGCGTCCGTCTGGGCGGCGATGGAGCGGTGGCAGGCGCGGCGCCATGATCTCGCCTTCGAGGCCGATGGTGTCGTCGTCAAGGTCGATGATCTCCATCAGCAGCAGGAGATCGGCTTCGTCGCCCGGGAGCCGCGCTGGGCGACCGCCTACAAGTTCCCGGCTCTTCAGACGACGACCAGACTGCTGGACATCACCGTTAACATCGGCCGGACGGGTACCCTCAATCCACTGGCCCACCTCGAACCGGTTCAGATCGGCGGCGTCATGGTCAGCCGGGCGACGCTCCACAACGAGGATCTGATCGCCAGCCTCGACCTGCGGATTGGCGACACGGTCATCGTCCAGCGGGCTGGGGACGTCATCCCGCAGATCGTCAGCGCGATCCCTAAACGGCGGACCGGCGACGAGGTCGTCTGGCGAATGCCGGATCGTTGCCCGTTCTGTGGTTCTCCGACAGTCCGTCACGAGGGCGAGTCGGCCCGGTACTGCTCCAATCCGGAGGATCCTGAGCGCCTGCGGCAGGAACTACTCCACTTCGTCAGCCGGGGAGCGATGGACATCTCCGGGCTGGGCGACAAGCTGATCACCCGCTTCATCGAGCTCGGCATGATCCACGACGCCTCGGACATCTATGCGCTGGAATGGGAGCGGATCGGCCACCTGGAGCGGCTCGGAGAGAAGAGCGCCTCCAAGTTGCGCGAGGCGGTCGAGGGCAGCAAGGTCCAGCCCCTCCAGCGCCTGATCTTCGCCCTCGGCATCATCCACGTCGGCGAGCGGGCCGCGCGGCTGCTGGCCGAGCGGTTCGGTTCGCTCCAGGCACTGGCCGCGGCGAGCGCCGAGGAGATCGCCGCGATCGGCGGGATCGGCAACGTCCTCGCCGACAGCATCGTCGCCTGGTTCGCCGAGGAGCGGAACCGGGCGCTGGTCGCCAAGTTGGTCGACCGGGGCGTCATGACCGACGAGCGAATCGACGGCGAATCGACCACGATCAGTCTTGCCGGGCAGAGCTTCGTGCTGACCGGGCGACTCTCGACGATGACCAGGCCGGAGGCAGAGGAGCGACTCCGTCGGGCCGGAGCCAGCGTGACCGGGTCGGTCTCGAAGCGGACGACGTATCTCGTCGCCGGGGAAGACGCTGGCTCCAAAGAGGCTCGGGCCCGGGAACTCGGGACGACGATCATCGACGAGCCGACCCTGGTTCGTCTGCTGGCCGGCGAGGACATCATCGCACCCGTAGAAGCCGAGTTGGGAGGGAAAATCCTGCCGGAGTAGCAGCCGATCCTCAGGACGCGATGTCGTCGAACGGCCCCGGCTGGAAGACGTCGTGGTCGATCTCGACGGGCTGTTCGCCCGGCTCCTCGTCGGGCTCGATCGGCTCCGGCATCGCCGCGACGATGTCGGCGAGTTCGAGCGCCAGGATGAGGTCGACCTTTCCGGCCCAGTCGATCCCGGCCGGAACGTCGACCTCCATCGTCTCGCCGATCGGGACGAGCGCCGGGTGTCCGGCGTGCTGATGGATCCAGCGGTTGAGGATGGCGTTCTCGTCGACGGCCGAGTTATCCAGCGGCGGGACGCCCGTCGTCCGGTACCGCTCCCACGATCGGGCCAGCCGATCGGCCGCGTCGTCGACTTCGTCCGGTCTGGCGGTGATCTGTGCCCAGCGGCGACCCTCGACGATCAGCATGACCTCGCGGGAGTCGGCCTCGATGCCCGGCTGGACCAGCAGCAGCGTGTGATGGACCGTGGCATCGTTCATCTGCTGTTGGACGCGAATGATCTGCTGGGCGCTCGCGATGCTGTTCCGGATCCGGGCGGCCCGCTCGAAGTCGAGCTTGTCGGCGGCGACGATCAGCCCGGCCTGGAGGCGGTCGAACAGGACGGATTCATCCCCTTCCAGAAACGCGACGACGTCGTCGACCAAGGCACGGTAGTCGTGCCGCGGGACCTTGCCTGTGCAGGGTCCAAGGCACTTCTGCAGATCGAGCTGGATGCATGGCGAGCCGTACGAGCGGGCGTCCTTGAACGAGCGCGGGCAGGTCCGTAGCGGCAGGACGTCGTTGAGGAACTCGACCGTCCGCCGGGCGCCGCTCGTGTTACGGTACGGCCCGAAGTAGCGGGCGCCGTCGTCGGGCCGGTCCCGGACGACGGTCAGCCTCGGCCACGGGTTGCTCAGGTCGACCCGAATGTACGGGTAGCGCTCGGATGACCGCAGCGCCGTGTTGTAGCGCGGCTGGTAGCGCCGGATCAGCTGCGACTCCAGCAGGAGCGCCTCGATCTCGGAGCCGACGACGACTGTCTCGATTCGGCTGAGGTGTTCGAGCAGGCCGTCCATCTTGCGGGTGTAGCCGACCGGCTGGCTGAAGTAGGAGCCGACACGGTCGCGCAGGTTCTTGGCCTTGCCGACGTAGATGACGTGGTCGTAGCGGTCGTGCATCAGGTAGACACCGGGTAGCTTCGGGATGTCCCTCAGCAGGCCTCGGTCGAGCTGCGTCCGTCCCTGGCCGATGCTCTCCTTCGCCCGGCGGGCGGCGGAGTTGGCGATGGCCTTGACGATGTCGATGTCCGAGACCCCGGCGTTGCGAGCGTGATCGACCAGCAGGATCGCCACCTTGCCGCAGAGCTCGGCGTCGACATCGGCCCGGTGCAGGTCGCGGCTGGGGATGCCCAGCGCCTTGGCGACGCGATCCAGACTTGGCTTCCGGACGCTCGGCAGGAGCTTCATGGCCAGCCCGACGGTGTCGATCCGCTCGTTGGCGAACGGCTGGCGCCCGGCCCGCCTGAGTTCGGCGTCGAGGAAGCCGAGGTCGAAGCCGACGTTGTGACCCGCGAGCACGGAGGCGCCGACGAAGGAGACGAGCTCGTCGGCAATCGCCTCGAACTCCGGCTGGTCGGCGAGGTCGGCATCATGGATGCCGGTCAGGGCAATGATCGCCTTCGGGATGCGTTTGTGCGGGTTGACGAGGGTCGCGAATCGGCCGACTTCGAGCCCGTCCCGGAAGCGGACGGCGCCGATCTGGATCACGCGCTGGTTGACGGGCCGCAGCCCGGTCGTCTCGACGTCGATCGCGACGAACTCACGGAGCAGCGGCCCGTTGTCGACGCGGGGCAGCTCGGCGAGGTCAGCGACGACCCAGTAACCGTCGACCCGGAGCGACAGGTCCGCGCAGGGGGCGAGCGCGTTGCGAAGCAGCGGCCTCCACATCGTGACGTGGCCCCGGTTACCGAAGACATGGACGATCAGCAGATCCTCATGGACGGCGCCGCCCTTGCCGCGGATAAAGGCGAGAGCACGCTCGATCAGGCTGCTGTAGTGCGTCGGTACGGTCGGTTCCCCGGTCGCTTCTGGCTGTTCCTGGGCTGTGCTCGTCCACTGGATGGACACGGGAACCTCGGTGCCGCCTGCGGGCGACCGTCGGACGCGACTCGGCTATCGCAGATCATGTGTTCGCGTATAGCCTACCCTGTCCGGACAGCCTGGCGCCGCTCCGGCAACGGACGATCGCTACCAGCCGGGATCGATCTCGACCACCTGCGGGACGACCACTGGCCGGCGGCGGGACGAGCGGCCGAGGAAGGACAGCGTCGACTCTCGAATCCGCCGGTTCAGCAGGCCGGGGTTGCCGGCCGCCGAGACGTCCCCCTCGCCGAGGGAGGCGACGAGGTGGTCCCGGATCCCCTGCAGCGTGGACTTGTTGTTCTGGACGTCGACGACGCCACGGGAGGTGTCGTCCGGGCCGCCGACGATGCGACCGGTCTGCGGGTCGACGGCGATCGAGACCATGATGACGCCGTCACTGGAGAGATAGCGCCGGTCGCGCAGGGTCTGCTCCGGCACGGCGTCGGCCCGCTTGTTGTCGAGGTAGACGCTGCCGGTCTCGACCGTGCCATTGATCCTGACGGTATCAGGCGTGATCTCGATCACCTCGCCGGTCGACGTGAATGTGATGTCCTCGGTCCTGAGCCCCCACTCGACGGCCAGGTCGCCGTAGAGCGCCATGTGGCGGGCCTCGCCGTGCGATGGGATGACGTGCCTGGGCCGGGTCAGGTCCAGCATGGTCCGAAGGTCTTCCTTGCTGCCGTGACCGGAGACGTGGACGAGCGCCCGCTGCGGGTAGAGGACGTCCGCGCCGAGGATGAACAGCCGGTCGATGATCCGGAAGACCGCCGTCTCGTTGCCGGGAATCGGGCTGGCCGAGACCACGACCGTGTCCTGGTCGTGGACCTTGATGTCGCGGTGCTCGCCGTTGGCGATCCGTGCCAGGACGGCCATCGGCTCGCCCTGGCTGCCCGTCACGACGAAGACGACACGATGGTCGGGCAGGTTGGACGCGTCCCTGGCGCTGATCAGGACCCGATCCGGGTCCTTCAGGAAGCCGAGTTCCTTCGCCATCGCGACGTTGCGCTCGAGACTCCTTCCGAACACGGCCACGTTGCGGCCGTGCTTGCCCGCGACGTCGATCAACTGCTGGACGCGAGAGATCAGCGAGGCGAAGGTCGCGACGATGACGCGGCCGGGAGCCTCGAGCACCACGCGGTCGAAGGTCTCGCCGACGACCCGCTCCGACGGGGTCATTCCGGGCGACTCGACGTGGACGCAGTCGGAGATCAAGAGCCGGACGCCCCGGTCGCCGAACGACTGGAGGCGCTGGAAGTCGGCCGGGCGGTTGTCGACGGGTGTCGGGTCGAACTTGAAGTCACCGGTGAAGACCAGCAGCCCGGCCGGGGTGTCGATCCCGAAGCCACAGGCGTCGGGGATGCTGTGGCAGACGCGGAACGGCGTCACGCTGAAGACGCCGGCCCGGATCGGACGGTCGTCGTCCGGATCGAACTCGATGATCTCGCTCCGGTCGAGGACGTGGACCTCGTCGAGCTTGACGGCGATCAGCGCCGCGGTCAGCCGCGAGGCGTGGACGGGGGCGCGGAGCTCGGGCAGCAGGAAGGGAAGCGCGCCGATGTGGTCCTCGTGACCGTGGGTGATGAAGATGCCGCGAATGCGGTCCCGGTTCCTGCGCAGCCAGGCGATGTCCGGGAGGACGACCTCGATGCCGGGCTGTTCCAGTTCCGGAAAGCCGATCCCGCAGTCGATCACGATGATGTCGTCACCACTTTCCAACGCCGCGATGTTCTTGCCGACCTCGTGCAGTCCACCGAGGAACATCAGTCTGACCGTGTTCTGTCCACCCTGACTCGCCATTCCGCCTCTCCCGTTGATTGCCAGCTAGAAGAGGCGCATCTGCTCCTGCTTCGGTCCGCTCCGCTCGCTCTCCACTTCGGCCTTCTGGTCGCGCTCGGCCAGAATCTTCGGTAACCGTGCGAAATCGTCCTCGATCGTACTCCGTAGCGCCGACTGGTGCAGGGCGGCGGCCGGGTGGTACATCGGCACGATCAGCCGCTTGCCGTCCTCGCGGGGTTCGCCGTGAATCTTGCTGATCCGCTCGTTCTGGAACCAGCGCTGCATGGAGAAACGACCCAGCGTCACGACGACGTCCGGGTCGATCAGTTCGAGCTGGGCATCGAGGTAGGCCGAGCAGGCCGCGATCTCGTCCGGCATCGGGTCCCGGTTGCCCGGCGGGCGGCACTTGACGACGTTGGTGATGAAGACGTCCTCGCGGGTCAGCCCCGCCTTGCCGAGCAGCTCGCCGAGGAACTTGCCGGAGTTGCCGATGAACGGCCGGCCCTGCTGGTCCTCGTGGTAGCCCGGCCCCTCGCCGATCAGCATGATTCGGGCACTGTGGTTGCCCTCGCCCGGCACCGCGTGCGTCCGCGACCGGCAGAGCTCGCAGGCGGTGCAGCCCTTGATCTGGTTCGCGATAGAATCGAGCGTTCGCTCGTCGGACCCAGATGAGCCCGTCGTCTCTTCAGCCATGGCCTTGCCCATCTCCTGTCATGTCGGGTACCGGTTGCGCACCATCGTTGCCAGCACCCGCGGTCAGTCGCCGCGACTGGGCGCACCACATCGCTCAATCAACCCCCATTCATAGTGCCCACCGCTTCGCGGCGCAAGGAGTCGTCTGAGAATGCCCGAACGTTGGATCGCCTGGTTCCGACCGCGTCTCCCCGGTCTCACCCTCGCGGTCGGTCTCGCTGGGCTCCCCTGGCTGGCCGGGGCGGCTCTGAGTGCCGCCGGGATCACCGTCGTCGAGGCCCTCGTCCTGGCCCTAGTCGCCGGAATGGTCATCCGGCTCCGATGGCGGCCGCCGGCACCCTTCGAGCCAGGCCTCGCCTTCGCCAGCAAGGGGTTGCTCGAACTGGCGATCGTCCTGCTTGGGGCGTCCCTCAGCTTCACCGATCTCGGCGGCGCTGGGCTCAAGCTGATCGGCTTCGTCCTGCTGACGGTCGGGCTCGTCCTCGGACTGGGTATCGTCCTTGGCGAGCGCCTCGGGCTCGGGCGACGCCTCTCGGCCCTGGTTGCGGTCGGCAACGCGATCTGCGGGAACTCGGCGATCGCCGCGATCGCGCCGGTCCTGCGGGCGACCCGGCAGGAGATCGCCAGCGCGATCGCGCTGACCGCGGCGCTGAGCGTTGGCGTCGTGCTGCTCCTGCCGCTGATGGCGCCGGTGTTCGGACTGACCGACGCCGAGTACGGTGTCCTGGCCGGTCTGACGGTCTACGCCGTCCCGCAGGTCGTCGCCGCGTCGTTCGCCGTCAGCACGGAGAGCGGCGACATCGGCTCCCTGGTCAAGCTGCTCCGCGTTCTCATGATCGGACCGGTCGTTGCGGGGGCGGCCTGGCTCGTCGCCCGGTCGGCGATGAGCCGGGCAAGCGAGGCAGCGGGGGAGGACCAGCCGGCCGTCCGGTTCCGGCTGGCGAACGCTGTCCCCTGGTTCGTGATCGGCTTCCTGATCCTCGCCGTGCTGCGGACAGTCGGACTGATTCCCGAGTCCGTCGGCAACAGTGTCCGGGAGGTGAGCCGGGCCATGACGATCGTGGCGATGGCCGCGCTCGGACTGACCGTCGACCTCTCGAGCGTTCGGCGGAGCGGCCGCGCGGTCGCGACCCTGGTCCTGCTGTTGACCGGCCTGAGCGTCACGCTGGGGCTGATCCTGGTGACAGTTTTCGGCGTCTGATGCGCAAAACTGGCGAGGTGGCGGGGGTTCCGTCTGCTACTCTTCCCTGGTTCAGGACTCGACCAGTCGCCAGCGGACGACGGGGCCGCGTCGACGTGCCCGGCCCTGAGGCACTGCACCAGTGAGAGGCGATCACCATGAGTAGTGGCTATACCCTGGCGACTCGGGAGGACGACCCGATCCACACCGTCCGCACCATCGCGCGGCTCGCCCAGATGGTGATCGAGCTGCGCAACGAGTACGTCACCAGCCCGAAGCCGGAGACTTTGCGTCAGATCGAGCAGCGGCTCGATGATATCCATGAGCAACGCGAGATCCTGCGGCAGAAGATCGCGCATTCCCCTGACGAGTAGGACCGGCCGTCTCTCTTCCGGGCAATCGTCAGGACGCCGGGACCGCCGTCGTCCCCGGCTTGACCAGCGGGACGCCGCTGGCGCAGAGTGGGCAGTTCGCCGGCTCCCACGTCTCGATGTCGACCGTCGCCAGCGCCGCCATCGGCACGCCGAAGTCGACCTTCCCGCCGCTCCGGTCGACGATGACACCGAGGCCGACGACCTCGACCGGGTGGGGCTCCAGCGCCGCCAGCGTCTCCCGCATCGAACCGCCCCGGGTCAGGATGTCGTCGACGACGAGTACGCGGCTGCCCGGTTCGAAGACCGTTCCCCGTCGGATCTCACGGGCCGTCCCGCCCTCCGAGGCCCGCTCGGCGTAGGCCGCGGCGATGCCGAGCTGCCGGGCGACCTCGAAGGCGAGCAGAATTCCGCCGGTGGTCGGCCCGACCACGATGTCGATCCGCTCGTCGCGGAAGCGGTTGGTGAACTCCTCGCAGAGCTGGCTCGTCAGGACGGGCTGCCGGAGCAGGTGGAACTTCTCCATGTACCCGGCCGAATGTCGGCCCGAGGAGAGCAGGAAGTGCCCGTCGAGCAGGGCGCCGCTCTCCTCGAAGAGCCGCATGACCGTTTCCTGGGACGACTGCATGCCGGTATTTTCTCCTGACTATCTGCCGGGCGTCAATCGCGACGTCCGACTGATTGATCTCGCGACGAAGGGGTTGGGAGTATTGCAGTTGGATCCATCAGGTCGGTCGGCACTCGGCGTCGGTCGGTAAGGGTGGGGCTTGCCCCATCCGGGCCGCCGCAGCGGCCCTGGCCTTCAGGCGAGACCGGGTCGACAACCGACTCTGGCGAGCGGAACCGGTCTGTCCGGTTCCGCTGGGCCCGCTGCGCGGTGAGGATGGGGCAAGCCCCACCCCTACCGGACAGAGGAACGTCCTGTTTCCCCGTCGACGGACCACCAAGGCTTCGCTGGACTCGATCCGTCCTTGCCAGGCAAACCCTAGCATGCGGAGGTGATGTCACTCCCATCCGTCCTCGGCCGCAGTGGCCTGCCAGAGTTCGCGCATCTCGGGGCTGGTCGCGAGGACGAGGTCGAGCGAGCCAGTGGCTTCGACCCGGCCATCCTTGAGCACGACGATCCGGTCCGCCTGGAGCAGGGCGGCGCGACGGTGAGAGACCGCCAGGTACGTCGCACCCGGACGAGCACGGAGCCCCTGCCACAGGGCCCGCTCCGTCTCCGCGTCGAGCGCGCTCGAGACATCGTCGATCACCATGAGATCACTCTCCCGAGCCAGCATCCGGGCGACGGCGGCGCGTAGCACCTGTCCGCCCGACAGCATGACGCCGCGGGTTCCGACCATGGTCTCCAATCCTGAGGGAAAGGTGGCGAGGTCAGGCGCGAGCATCGAACTACGGATCGCCCGGACAAGGAGCCCATGTTCGTCGGGCAGGCCGAGCAGGATGTTCTGCCGCAACGTGTCGCTGAACAGCCTCGGCATCTGGGCGGTGTACGCCGCCCGTGGTGGCGTGAAGAAGGCGGCCGGGTCTTCGACGAGGGTCCCGTTCCAGCGAACGTCGCCTGATCCACGGGGAAGCAGGCCGAGGAATGTACGCAGGAGCGTCGTCTTCCCCGATCCCACCCGGCCCGTGACGACGGTGATGGTGCCCCTTGGCAGGGCGAGTTCGATGTCCACTATTCCATGCGCGCTCCCGGGGTAGTGGTAGGTCAGGCCGGTGGCGGTGACCACTCCCAACGGTTCGACCAGACCTTGCTCCGGAGTCTGTGCGGATGGAAGGGGACCGCGGAGATGGAGAGTTGCCGAAGCGGTGAGCGCACCAGCCGGCGCACCATCCATCAGCATCGCGAGGCGGTCGAACGCAACGGCGGTCCGCCGGAGCTCGGCGAGATACCGGCCAAAGCCGGCGGTGAAGTTCGTGATGATCGCGAGATAGGAGACGAACAGGACGAACTCACCCACGGTGAGTTCGCCAGCCCGGAGCCGGCTCGCGGCGAGCAGCATGATGAGCCCGGTGCCGATCCCGCTGAGGTTGCCGGTGATCGCGTCCAGCAGCTGGGTCGCCACCCGGTCCTTGATGGTCAGGTCTCGTCGCCGCCGGTTGAGCCGGCCGAGGTGCGCGACCGCGCGCTGCTCGGCGCCGGCGGCGCGCAGGGTCTCGACCGCCGTCAGCATGTCGCCGATCGCGCCCGAGACATCGCTGGTGGCCTGGCTGCTCGCCGCCCGATAGCGACCGAGCTTCGCCCCGGCCCGTTGTCCCACGACGATGACCAGGATGAGCGGGACGAACACCACAAGGGTGATGGTCGCATCGGTGGAGACCAGGATGGCAAAGGCCAGTGCAGCGACCACCCCCTCACCTGCGATCTCGTCGGTCCAGTCCAGGTTGTCTTCCACCAAGTCGACGTCGTCGCGAAAGCGATTGATCGTGTCGCCGATCCCGAACGGAAGGGGCGAAGCGCCCGGTCGTTCGAGCAGAAGGTTGAGGAGGTTCCCCCGCAGCAGCGCGCTTGCGATGAAGCGGAACATGATCTCGACGTACCCGGCGACCATCCAGAGAACGGTTTGACCAAGGGCGAGGACGATCAGGAGGGTAATCAGTCCGGTTGTTCCAGACGGGATCGTTCCGTCCCCGATCAGATCGTCAAAGAACCACAGGGCGATGAGCCCAGGCAGCAACGCGGAGAGATTCAACAGCCCCCAGAGCGATGCGTGGGCGATGCTGAAACCGCGAACGAAGCGGGAGATCTGCCAGAACGAGCGCCAAGTCGATTGCGATGTCACGCGACGACACCCTCCTGATCACGCCGCAGCAGCGCCGCAAACCGGGAAGTATCGTCGGCCACAAGGGCAGATCGAGCACCGTGTTCCACGACTTCACCGTTCTCCAGGACGAGGATGTCGTCGACCAGATCGAAGGTCGAGAGCCGGTGGGCGACGACGACTCCGGTCCGGCCAGCCAGCAGCCGGGCGAGCGCCCGATGGACCAGGCGCTCGGTCGCCGGGTCGAGCTTCGAGGAGGGCTCGTCCAGGATGACGACATCCGGCTGTCGCAGGAGCAGTCGGGCGCACGCCAGGAGCTGGGTCTGCCCAGCCGACAGTCCGCTCCCGGCAGCGCCGAGGACGGTATCTAGTCCGTCTGGCAACCCACCCAGCCACCGGCTCATGCCGACGGAGTCGAGCGCGTCGATCAGGCGGTCATCCGGCACGTCACCGTCGAAGAGTGTCAGGTTCTCGCGAAGGCTGGCGTTGAACAGATGCGCTTCCTGGGTCAGCAGACCGACGCGGGTGCGGACCGCAGCGACCGGAACCGTTCGTACGTCCACACCTCCTAACCGGACCGTGCCCTGAACGGGATCGTAGAAGCGAGGAAGCAGGCGGGTCATCGTGGTCTTGCCGCTCCCGGTCCGGCCGAGGATGCCGAGTACCCGTCCCGCCGGGACGTGCAGCGAAATGCCGCGCAGGACCGGGGCATCAGGTTCGTAGCCGAACGAGACGTGCTCGAGGTCGATCGAGAGCGGTCCCGCCGGTAATCGATCGCCCGGACCGTCGCTCAGGCTTGACTGCCGGGCGAGCAGTGTCTCGACGCGGCCCAGGCTGGCGCCGGCCTGCTGGAGGTCCTGGACCTCATTCCGGATCTGTTCCGTCGGTTGCCGAAGCATCTCCGTGTAGCGGAAGACCAGGAAGGCCGCGCCGATCGTGAGTGAACCGTCGCGGTAGAGCATTGCGCTCAGGGCGAGGGCGAACGCGGTGCCCAGACCAAAGACCAGCGTGACCGTCGAGACCATGCCGTAGCCGCGCATCTGCGCTCCCAAACGGGTCGCGAGCCAGCTCCGCATCAGCTCGGCCCAGCGGCGGAGCACGAACGCCTTCGCGTCGCTGGACCGGACGTCTTCCAGCCCCGCCAGATACTCGCCGAGAAAACCATAGGTGTCGGCCGCTGCCTGTCGCTCGGCCGCGGAGTAGGGGGTGGCCCGGGCTCGTAGCCAGAGGACAGCGATCAGGGCGGTCGCGACGAACATGGTCAGGCCGAGCCCGATCCGCCAGTCGAGGGCGTAGAGCAGGACCAGGACGCCGACGATCAGAACGGCATTGCCGATGATGTAGACCGCGAACCGCGAGAAGAAGCGGGCGAGCGTACCGATATCGCCATCGACACGCTCGATCAGTTCTCCGGGCGTGTGGGCGTTGTGGAAGGCGGCGTCCAGATTGAGCAGGTGGGCGGCGAGGTCCTCGCGCAAGGCGTTGGTAGCGCCCCAGGCGATCCGCTCGGCGAGCCACGTTTCCGCGATCGCGATGCCCTGACCGACCAGCGCCAGGACGACCGTGAGCAGGGCCAGAGCGATCAGCGTCTCTCCGGCGGCTCCGCCGGTGGCGCGGTCGATGAACCGGGCGGCGACGAGCGGCGTCGCGAGTTGGATGGCGATGGTGATGGCGAGGACGGCCGCAAGGGAGAAGACTTCTTTTTGGAAGGGCCGGAGGGAGCGAACGAGCAGAGACCAGTCGAGATGATGAGATGAAGCGGTAGCCGACATACGGGCGAGACCCCTTGCTGCGTGCGAAACGACACAAGCCCCACGGGATGACCCGAGGGGGAATCGTCATTCGTACGCACACGGGAGAAGTCCGCGCCACAGGCGGGGAACGGAACCTCAGATCGCCGGGACTCGAAGGCGCCCGGCGACCTCAGGCAGTGGTCGAAGAGGGTGGTTGTCGCTTAGGAGAGAGGAGCGGAAACCGTCTTCCGTGCGCGGAGATCAGTCGTCAAGGTCATGGAATGCATCCTTCGGTTGATGAACGAGCGACAGGTGTTCTGGCGGCTACCGTTGGCCCACTTCGACCCTATCAGGTCCGTGCGCACCGCGTCAATCGTTTCCAGAAGCGCCGAACCGTCACGATGTGCCGGATGACAGAGCGAATCCGTACTCATCGGTCCGTAGGCGGCGGGGCGGCATTCCGTTTGGGAGCGCGGCGCCGACGATCTCGGCGAGGCGCTGGCAGCCGTGACCGTCCAGCCACCGGTCGAGCTCATCGACGATGGCAACCATCCGGCCTGGCTGGGCGAAGAACCCAGTCCCGACCTGGATGGCGCTGGCCCCGGCCATGAAGAACTCGAGGGCGTCGTCCAGACCCATGATTCCGCCCAGACCGACCACGGGGATGCCGACGACCTGTGCCACCTGGTACGTCATCCGGACGGCGACCGGCTTGATCGCCGGGCCGGACAGGCCACCGGTCCCATTGGCGAGGACCGGCCGGCGCCGCCGGACGTCGATACTCATCCCAACCAGTGTGTTGATCAGACTGACCGCGTCGGCGCCGCCGTCCTGAACCGCGAGGGCGATCCCGGCGATGTCGGTCGCCCCAGGGCTGAGCTTGACGATGATCGGCAGGGTCGTCGCGGCCCGGACGGCCGCCGTCACCTCGCGGCTCATATCGGCGTCCCAGCCGAAGCAGAAACCGCCGGCATTGATGTTCGGGCAGGAGATATTGACCTCGAGCGCCGCGATCCCCGAAACCTCGTCGAGCTGCCTCGCCATGCTGGCGAAGTCCTCGACGGTCTCGGCCGAGACGTTGACGATCGCCGGGACGGACCACGGCTCCCAGAGCGGCGGGTACTTGCGAATGAAGGAACGGATTCCAGGGTTCTGGAGCCCGATCGCGTTGAGCATCCCGCCCGGGGTCTCGGTGATCCGTGGCATCGGGTTGCCGGAGCGCGGCTCGGGCGTGATGCCCTTGGAGACGAACGCGCCCAGCTTCTGGATGTCGATGGTGCCCTGGTACTCCTGCCCGTAGCCGAAGCAGCCTGACGCGGCGATGACGGGGTTGGTCAGCCGGAGCTCGCGCGGGTTATTGGGCGCGAGATCGACGGAGAGGTCAGCCACCGGCACACCGCCGTCCTTTTGGTCGGCCCAGCGTGGCACGCGATCTCACCAGACGATCTCCTCGACCGGGAAGACCGGTCCGGTCACGCACGATGTCTGCATCCCACGGCGAGTGTCGATCACGCAGCCCAGGCACGCGCCGACGCCGCAGGCCATCGACCGCTCGACCGAGACATGGACGCTCGGCCGCCGTCCGACGCGGTTGAGTCTGACCACGTTCGCGAGCGAGCGCAGCATCGGGTCCGGGCCACAGGCGAAGACCTGATCGGCCCACTGGAGGTAGTCCGGCACGAGATCCGTCACGAACCCCTTGTGGCCCTGGGAGCCGTCATCGGTTGCGACCACGTACTCGACCTCGGCCGGCAACTGGCCGGCCGAGAGCAGGGTCTCGCCCGTCGACGCACCCATCAGAAGTGTGACGCTCTGCCCGCGGGCGAGCGCCTCCTCGCTGAGGTGGACCAGTGGGGCGATCCCGACGCCGCCGGCGACCATCAGGAGCCGGTCCGTGCGCGTCGAGACCTCGAAGTAATTGCCGAGCGGTCCCAGAATGTCGAGCGTCTCGCCCACCGTCCGCCCGGCCAGCCACTGGCTGCCGCGACCGAATGGCCGGACGAGCAGCGTCATCGTGTCGGCCGCGCCATCGACCCGGAAGAAGGAGTATGGCCGGCGGAGCAATGGGTCGAGCGAGAGGGCATCACGGCAGAGAACATTCACGAACTGACCCGGACGGAGGCGGTGCCCGAGACCGCTCGGAACCGAGAGCGTCAGGAGTGTGCAGTCACCCATCTCCCGGCCAACGGAGACGACCGTCGCGGTGAACTCACGGTGCCTACTGCTCCGGGTATCCGGCTCGACGGTCAGGTTCGTTTCAGGAGCGGCGGTTGGTTCGGACATGGACATGACCTCCGCGCCTAGTATCCGATATCGGCCTGGCGGTACGTCGCCGCCGGCTGGATCGAGTAGGTCGCGTTGTTGCGCCGCATCGCCCGCACCATAGCCCGGGCTGTGTCGAGCGAGGTGATGCAGGGGATGCCGCGCTCGACCGCCGCCCGCCGGATCTGGAGTCCGTCGAGGACCTCCTTGTCGGCCCGGCCCGGCGTGTTGATGACGCCGGCGACCGTCCGCTGCAGAATCAGGTCGAGGACGTCCGGCTTGCCCCGGCCGATCCGCTTGGTCGCCATCTGGACCGGGAGCCCGTTACGCTCCAGAAACGCGGCCGTGCCTTCCGTCGCGTAGAGCCGGTGCCCGAGCCGGACCAGCGCGTCGACCATCGTCAGGGCATCGGCCTTGTCCTCGTCGGCCAGCGAGAGCAGGATCGACGACTCCTTCGGGAGGGCAAGCCCGGCGGCCATCAGCGCCTTGTAGAAGGCGGGCTCGAACGACCGGTCGATGCCCATCACCTCGCCGGTGCTCTTCATCTCCGGCCCGAGATGGACCTCGACGCCGCGCAGCTTCGCCATCGAGAAGACCGGCGCCTTGACCGCGACCAGCGGCTGGCGCGGCCAGAGACCCCCCTCATACCCCTGTTCCTTCAACGACTTGCCGAGCAGGATATTGGTGGCGAGCCTGACCATCGGCACGCCGGTCGCCTTGCTCATGAACGGGACGGTCCGGGAGGAGCGTGGGTTGACTTCGAGGACGAAGACCCGTCCGCTCTGAATCACGAACTGGATGTTGATGATCCCCTGCGCCTTGAGGCCGAGCGCGATCCGGGTCGTGTGGTCGACGATCGTGTCGATCTCGGCCGGGTAGACGTTCTGGGCCGGGTAGACGGCGAACGAGTCGCCCGAGTGGACTCCGGCCCGCTCGATGTGCTCCATGATACCGGGGATCAGGACCGTCTCGCCGTCGCTGATCGCGTCGACCTCGATCTCACGGCCGAGCAGGTACTTGTCGACCAGGATCGGGTGCTCGGTGCTGAAGCTGGCGTTGGTTTTGACGTAACGTGAGAGCTGGTCCGCGCTGTAGACGACCTCCATCGCCCGGCCGCCAAGGACGTAACTCGGCCTCACGAGGACCGGGTAGCCGATCCGGTCGGCGACAGCCTGAGCGTCGTCAAGATTCGTGACGGTCGCGCCGAGGGGCTGCGGGATGTCGAGCCCGCGGAGGAAGGTACCGAATCGGTCGCGGTCCTCCGCGAGGTCGATCGAGTCCAGTGAGGAGCCCATGATCGGGGCCCCAGCCCGGGAGAGGGGAGCGGCCAGGTTGATCGCGGTCTGGCCACCGAACTGGACGATGATCGGCGGCATCCCGTCGCCATCCCCGTCCGGCTGGCGCTCGTGCCGGGCGATCTCGCGGACGCTCTCGGCGTCGAGGGGCTCGAAGTAGAGCCGGTCACTGGCGTCGAAGTCGGTCGAGACCGTCTCCGGGTTGCTGTTGACCAAGATCGAGGCGACGCCGGCCTCGTGCAGCGTCCGGGCGGCCTGGACCGAGCAGTAGTCGAACTCGATCCCCTGGCCGATCCGGATCGGTCCGGAGCCGACGACGATCGCACGGCGGCCGGTCAGCGGGGTGGCCTCGTCCTCCAGCTCGTAGGTCGAGTAGAAGTAGGGTGTCTTCGCAGCGAACTCGGCGGCGCAGGTGTCGACCATCTTGTAGACCGGGACCATTTCCAGCTCGTACCGCTGGTTGGCGACGTCGATCTCGGCCGTGCCAGCCAGGGTCGCGATCTGCCGGTCGCTGAAGCCGGCCCGCTTCGCCCGCCAGAGCCGATCGGGGTCCTGGTTGACGCCGCCGGTGAGCTCGCGCTCCATCGCGACCAGCCCGGCGAGTTTGTCCAGGAACCAGTGGTCGATCCTGCTCAGGTCGTGGATCCGGCTGGATGTCCAGTCCCGCCGCAGCGCCGCCATGACGGCCCAGAGCCGGAGATCGTTCGGCCGCTGGATCAGGTCGATCAGGATCGCCTCAGCGTTGGGTCCGGACCAGGCCGGCTCCTCCCAGCCGAGGTCCTTGGCGGTCGTCTCCAGCGAGCGGACGGCCTTCTGGATCGCGCCCTCGAAGGAGCGGTCGATCGCCATCACCTCGCCGGTCGCCTTCATCTGCGTGCTGATCGTCCGGTCGGCGCTGGTGAACTTGTCGAACGGCCAGCGCGGGATCTTGGCGACGACGTAGTCGAGGGCCGGCTCGAAGGCGGCGGTCGTCTCGCCGGTGACGGCGTTGCGGAGCTCGTCGAGCCGCCGGCCGATCGCGATCTTGGCCGACACCCGGGCGATCGGGTAGCCGGTCGCCTTCGAGGCCAGCGCCGACGAGCGCGACACCCGCGGGTTGACCTCGATCACGGAGTAGGCCGATGAATCGGGGTCGAGCGCGTACTGGACATTGCAGCCTCCCTCGATCCCGAGCGCCCGGATGATCCTGAGGGCCGACGAGCGCAGCATCTGGTACTCGCCATCGGTCAGGGTCTGCGAGGGGGCGACGACGATGCTGTCGCCGGTGTGGACCCCCATCGGGTCCAGGTTCTCCATATTGCAGATCGTGATGCACGTGTCGGCCGCGTCCCGCATGACCTCGTACTCGATCTCCTTCCAACCCAGGAGTGAGCGCTCGAGCAGAACCTGGCCGATCGGCGAGGCGTCGATGCCGGACCGGACGATCTCGTCGAGCTGCCGCGGGGTGAAGGCGACGCCGCCACCGGTCCCGCCGAGCGTGAAGGCCGGCCGGATGACGAGCGGCAGCGGGACCTCGCGGGCGAAGTCACGGGCCTGCTGGAGGGTCGTGACGATCGCGCTGGGGACGCTTGGCTCGCCGATCTCCGCGAGGAGGTTCTTGAAGAGCGAGCGGTCCTCGGCCTTCTGGATCGCTTCGAGCGGTGTGCCGAGGAGGCGGACGCCGTACTCCTCCAGGATGCCGAGGTTCGCGACTTCGACCGCCAGGTTCAGCCCCGTCTGACCACCGAGGGTTGGTAGCAGCCCGTCCGGGCGCTCGCGCTGGATGATCCGGCGGATGACGGCCGGGACGAGCGGCTCGATGTAGACCGCGTCGGCGACGTCCTCGTCGGTCATGATCGTGGCCGGGTTGGAGTTGACGAGGATGACGCGGATGCCCTCCTCGCGGAGGGAGCGGCAGGCCTGGGTGCCGGCGTAGTCGAACTCGGCGGCCTGACCGATCACGATCGGGCCGGAGCCGATCACCAGCACACTCCTCACTGGCGAGTGATCGGTTCGCTTCGGGGCGGGGGCGAGGATATCGGTCTGGCTACTGGTCACGCGCCGGCCTCCGGGGTGATGCGCTTGCGGTCGCGGACCGTCGCGAGGAACTGGTCGAACAGGCCGCCGTTGTCGAGTGGTCCGGGCGCGGCCTCGGGGTGGAACTGGACCGAGAGGACCGGCCGGGTGGCGTGGCTGAGCCCCTCGACCGAGCCGTCGTTGAGGTTGACGATGGCCACCGTCCAGCCGTCCCTGGTCGGGATCGTGCCGGTCTCGACCCGGAACCCGTGATTCTGGGCGGTGATGGAGACCCGGCCGGTCAGCGCGTTGCGAACCGGGTGGTTGCCGCCCCGGTGCCCGAACTTGAGTTTGGTCGTCTCGGCGCCGATCGCCCGGGCGAGCAGCTGGTGGCCGAGGCAGATCCCGAAGTAGGGGGTGTCGTTGGCAAGCAGCGACTGGACCACGTCGAGGCCGTCGTCCAGATTGGCCGGGTCGCCCGGCCCCGGCGAGACGATCACCCCATCGGGTTCCAGGGCGGCGATCTCCTTCGGCGAGGAGCCGTACGGGACGACCGTGACCCGGGCGCCGCGTTCGAGCAGGGACCGGATGATGTTCCGCTTGACGCCGCAGTCCAGCACGACGATGTGCGGACCGTCGTTCGGCCCGAACCGCTCGGTGGTCGTGACCTTGACCTGGTCGACGACGGCTTCCTCGCCAGGTAGGGGGGCGTGGCGGGCCCGCTCGACGAGCTCATCGTCGGACAGGCCGGTGCGGTCGCTGACGATCACCGCCCGCATGTCGCCCGAGGTTCGGATGTGCCGGGTCAGGGCGCGGGTGTCGATCCCGGCGATCGCCGGGATCTCCCAGCGACGGAGGTAGGCGTCGATCGTCCCCTCGGACTGATAGTGGCTCGGCAGCGCGGCGTGCTCGCGGACGATCAGCCCGTTGATCCAGGGTCGGCGGGACTGGTCGTCGTGGCCGTTGACGCCGTAGTTGCCGATCAGCGGGTACGTCATGCAGACGAGCTGGCCACGGAAGGACGGGTCGGTGCAGACCTCCTGGTAGCCGGTCATCGTGGTCGTGAAGACGGCCTCGCCGGCCGCGTCGGTGTCGGCGCCGAAGGGTGTCCCGCCGAAGATCGTCCCGTCGGCCAGCACGAGGGCAGCTGTGGTTCGTGGTTGGTACGTCATGCCTGCATCTTCTCCCGCTGACGATTCTGGTTCGTGTTGCTCGTCAATGGTGCGGCTCGGCTCTTCGTCACAGGCGGTGACGCTCGATCCCATCGACAAGGGTGACGGTCGCCCGCCCCCGGACGGTCAATCCGATGAGGGGCGTGTTGACGCTCTTCGTCCGGAGCGTGTCTCGCCCGACCACCCATTCGCGGTCGGGGTCGATGAGCGTCACGTCGGCCGGGCTGCCGGGCTGGAGTGAGCCGCCGGTCATCCCGAAAAGCCGGGCCGGTTCGGTGCTCAGCCGTCGGATCAGGTCGACCAGCCGGAGGTTGCCGGCCCGGACCAGACCCAGCAGCGTCGGCAACGCCAGCTCCAGACCGCTCATCCCCATCGGGGCGTCGGCGAACGGTCGGGCCTTCTCGTCCTCGGAATGTGGGGCGTGATCGGTGGCGACGATATCGAACGTGCCCCGGCCGAGATGAGACAGCAGGGCGGCCGTGTCGGCGGCGGTGCGGAGCGGCGGATTGACCTTGGCGAGGCTGTCCGGGGTCGCGACCTCCCGCCAGCCGGATGGGTAGTCGGTGTGCAGCAGGGTCCCGTCGCCGTGGACCCAGGCGTCCGTCATCGTCAGGTGATGCGGCATCACCTCGGCCGTGACGTTCGCTCCCGAGCGCCGGCCAGCGAGGACGAGGTCCGCCCCGGCGCCGGTGCTGACATGCAGGACGTGCAGCCAGCCGCCGGTCAGCCGGGCGAGCATGATGTCGCGGGCGATGATGATCTCCTCGGCCTCGGGCGGAATACCGGTCAGGCCGAGCCGGGCGGAGACCTCGCCCTCGTGCATCGAGCCGTGGGCCAGCGTCTTGTCCTCGCAGTGGACCATGATCGGCCGACCCGTCTCCCGAGAGGCGATCAGGGCCGTTCGCATCAGTTCGCTATCGGCGGTCGTGTCGCCGTCGTCGGAGAAGCCGAGCGCGCCGGCCGCAACGAGCGCGGCGAAGTCAACAGGCTCCTCACCGGTCCTCCCCCGGCTGATCGCCGCGATCGGGTAGACCCGGACGACGCCCGTCGCTCGGGCATTGGCGAGCAGTTCGGCGATGATCTCCGGGCTGTCGATCGCGGGGACGGTGTTCGGCATCGTCGCGATGGCCGTGAAGCCACCGGCCGCGGCCGCCGCGGTTCCGGTGGCCATCGTCTCCTTATGGTCCTGACCGGGTACCCGGAGATGGACGTGGGCATCGATCAGCCCCGGGCTGACGATCAGCCCGGCCGCGTCGACCTCCTGCTCCTTGTTCGCGACAAGGGAACCGCCGGCCGAACCGATCTCACTGATGTAACCGTTGGTGATGCGGAGGTCCGCGACGATGTCGACGCCGGAGCCTGGGTCGATGATCCGGCCGCGCCGGATCAGCCAGGATGCATCAGCCACGCTCTGGTCGCTCCTTGCCTGTTCCTGTGTCGCTCGTTGACGAAGTGCCGTGAGTGGTGTCGTTGGGGGTGGGATCGGTGCCGGGCAAAAAAAACGCCCGTCGGTCCCGGAAGGACCGCGAGGCGCCGAACGCCGGAACGCTCAGTTGTGCGGGGTCCGTGTCGACTGACGCCCAGCCAATCGGACCGACCGGGTTCCACACCACGCCACCTCATCGAAAACTCGGGAGAGTATAGGCGATCCGCTGTCTTCGTTCAATGGCTTACCGTGAGCGGGACCGCCTGGCTGTCCGGACGGAACGGTTTGCGTCGCGTTCTGGTGCGGACCCTGCATTGTTGGCTCGGACACCGCAATGGATGGGCGGATCGGCGAGCGGCCAGAATGAGAGAGCGCAGAGAGACCATGGCGACGACCGAGAAGAAGCGGACCGCGGGCCGCCGGCCTGGTCCGGGACCAAGGGAGGCGCCGGAAGCGACCCGGCTCAAGGCGGCGAAGGTGTTCGATACGCTCGAGGATGCCTACGGCCGCCACCGATGGCGAGCAAAGGGAACGCCCCTGGAGGAGCTGATCGGGACCGTCCTCTCCCAGCACACGTCGAACGTCAACACCGTCCGCTCGTTCCGCTCGCTCCGGGAACGGTTCCCGACCTGGGAGGCGGTCCGCGAGGCGCCGGGGGACGACGTGATCTACGCGATCCGGTCCGGTGGGCTCGCGAGGATCAAGGGGCCGCGGATCCAGGCGATCCTCGACTCGATCGACGAGCGGCATGGGGTACTGTCACTGGACCACATCGAGTCGATGTCGATGGACGAGGCCAAACAGGACCTGACGACCCTTCACGGGGTCGGACCGAAGACGGCGGCCTGCGTGCTGCTGTTCAGCCTCGGCCGCCCGGCGATGCCGGTCGACACGCACGTCCACCGCGTCAGTCGACGGATCGGCCTCGTTCCGCCGCAGACGTCCGCCGGGGCGACGGAGCCGATCCTCGAAGACCTGCTCGGGGACGACCGCGATCGGGTCCTGACCGCTCACCTCAACCTGATCGCCCACGGCCAGAAGGTCTGCCAGTCGCAACGGCCCAGGTGCGAGGCTTGTCCACTTCGGGACGAGTGCGACTATTACCGGCTGAACGACGGGTCGGGCGCCAGCCCGCACTGACCCCAATGAAGGAGTCGTCGGTGAGCGAAGCACAGTCGCCAGTCGGGCTCGATTCGGTCAGGATCGGTCACTGGACGGATCACGACAACCGGACCGGTTGCACGGTCATCGTGTTTCCCGATTCCCTCCTGACGACGGTCGACAGCCGGGGCGGGGCGCCCGGCACCCGCGAGACGGACGTGCTCGGCCCGGCCAACCTCGTCCGCCGGGCGGACGCCATCCTGCTGACCGGCGGCAGCGCCTTCGGACTCGCCGCCGCGGATGGCGTCATGCAGTCGCTTCGGGAGCGGGGCCGTGGGTTCCAGACGGCGGCCGGCCCGGTGCCGATCGTCCCGGCCGCGGTGCTATTCGATCTTGGCAACGGTGAGCCGGTCTGGCCCGATGCGTCCGCGGGGCGCCGGGCCGTGGATTCAGCGATCCCCATAGCGAAGGCCGAGCGGGGTCGGGTCGGAGCCGGGACCGGTGCGACGGTCGCCAAGATCGTTGGAGAGCCGAAACCCGGAGGACTCGGGATCGCGACCATCGCCGTTGGTGCGGGAAGCGTTACGGCGATCGTCGCGGTCAACGCGATCGGGGTCGTGGCGGGCGCGGACCCTCGACCCGCACTGTTGGCCGTCACGGCCAGCGACTTGCCGTCGGTGGGTGTGAACGAGAACACGACGATCGGCGCCATCATCATCGACGCCGAGGCGGATCCCGTTAGCCTGGCCCGCTGCGCCATCGCCGCCCATGACGGGCTGGCCCGGATGATCGTCCCGAGCCATACGATCTTCGACGGGGACACCCTCTTCGTCTCGACGCTACGGGAGGGTTCACCCGATCCGATGACCATTGCCCGGCTCGCGATGGCGACGGAACTCGCCGTGGAACGAGCCATCAGGGACGCCGTGGACAGCCATTCGCCCACGCCGAAGGCATGATTCTCACCGATCGGATCAGGATCGTCGGGGCTACGGTGCTAGACTGACGTCGTCAACGGACCCACCCGCCCCCTGGCAACGTCGCCTGCCCCCGACCTGGTTCGCTCCGCAACAGACCGCGGGTGAGATGCCCCGCTGGACAGGCCTCCCGATGTCCCAATGGCCGCTCGTCCCGTCCCTCGTTCTCTCGAGCCGCGCGAATCGCTGGCTGCCCATCGGCACCCTGGCCATCGCCGCCCGGCAGGCCGGAACGGACGGCCTCGATCTCGACCTGGCGACCCGTCCCGGCCTGACGCTGGGCGGATTCGCCAGTGGGGCGCGGGTCGATCCTGTGCCGGCCGCGACGATCTCCAGCGTCTGGTTGCCGCGCCCACGAAAATTCGTGAACATGGCCGCCCGCTCGGACCGATTCGTCGATGACTGGCTGGCTCTGGCCACCCGACTGTCCATCCGTCAGCTCATCGTGGATCGGGAGCCAGCCCTCCGGCCGATGGGTGACCGCGACAAGCGTCCGCTGCTGCTCCGGCTCCAGGAAGGCGTTCGTCCCGGTATGCGGATCGTGCTGGTGCTCCGGCCGGACGACCTCGAGGGGACTCGTGCCCATCTCTCGACGATGAGCGCCCTGCGCCGCACGGCGGAGGAGTGGGATTTCGATCTGGCACTCGATCTGTGCGGTGGAATCGATCCGCGATGGGAGGCCGAAGCGGCCATTCAGCGGGTCCTGCCTCGCCTGACGCTCGTTCGAGTCGGCACCTCGGGTGGCGACATCTCGCAGGGGACTCGAAACCGGCTGACTCGCCGCAGCCTGGCCTATCTCCTCGACCAGTCCTACACGGGAACGCTCAGCCTGACCCCGTCCCTTCCCTGGATGAGAGCGCTGAGTCCCGTGCTGCTCGAGCGCCGCACGCGAAGCGAGGCCGAATCGGTCGCCGACCGGCACCAGCGAATCTTCGCGTCGCACCTCGCGTCCGACCGGTTGCCGACCCGCCAGGAGCGGTAACCGGCCCGACGCCTCTCAGTAGACGCGGCGCAGCGCGGTGCCGGCCCCCCGGGAGTGAGGAGCCGCGATCGTCCGACGGCGCGGCTGGGGCCGTTCGATCATCTGAGTGAGCTCATCGAGTGTCGCCTTGAGTGACCGCATCCGATGATCGACCAGTCGCGGATCGACGCTGTCAGCCTGATGTCTGAGCTGGTACTCGACGGCGTCCCGCAGAATCTCGGCGTCGGACAGGTCGAGGTTCAGGCTGAGTGTTCGCATCCAGCACTCCACTAGGCAGGTCGATCGCGCCCTCGAACGGCAGGGGAGCCGCCATGTTATCCGCAATCCGGTTGGATGCCAACTCCTGGTCCAACTCCGTCGTGAGCGTTGTCGACGCCGACCGCCTTCCCGTTCGGACCGGCCGGGCGAAGACCTGGCTCCCCTGTGTCCCGTTCATCCGGGACCAGGCGAAGGATGTACTCGCGGCGGAATTCCGGTGAGCAGCTCCCGCAGGACCAGGTCCCGCGGACCCGTCGACGGACCGTCATCCCGCACGCCGGGCAGCGATAGAGATAGCGGGCCGTCCTTCGGAGTGTCGGCAGCAGGCAGCTCCGGATCTCCTGTAGCGAGGCGCCCGTCAGCGCCGAGACCCGGAGCGCGATCCGGTCGTAACCGTGGTGGCTGTGGCGCCGCCGGTCGCCGTCGATGAAGTCCCGCATGTGAACGAGCTCCTCGCAGACGACGATCTCCAGCGCCCGGGGAGCGGCCAGGTCGATCCGGGCCGCGTTGATCAGGACGGCGTGGGAACGGTGCTCACTGAAGAAGCAGTAGGCACCGCCGTAGTGGGCGGGGATCCTCCGGCCGAGCCAACCGGCGTAGACGGCCCGATCGTCCGTTACCCAGAGATCGTCCGTCGGCAGCGACAGCCGGACGAGGTATCGATCGACCAGACGAGCGATCTCGGGCCCGACGATCTCGATCCGTCTCATTGGGTTGTTCCGCCATCGATCTCGGTGCCAGCCCTGGTCTGGCGTGCCCGGAGGAGATCGATCGTCTCAATGGCGTGGCGGAAGTGGGGGATGACGATGCTCCCGCCCACGATGAGCCCGACGTTGAGCGCGTCGATGAGCTCCTCGTCGCTGAATCCCGCCTCGACGCACTGGCCGAGGTGATAGTCGATGCAATCGTTGCAGCGCAGGACCGCTGAAGCGACCAGACCCAGCAGCTCCTTGGTATCGGACGGCAGGGCTCCGTCGCGGTAGGCCGCACTGTCGAGCGCGAAGAAGCGCTTGACCCCAAGGTGGTCGAGCCCGTTGATCCGCTCGTTCATCCGTCCGCGGTAGTCCTCGAACTCGTCGAGCCTCGTCTTCGGGGTGACATCCGTGGTCACTGGCTCGGTCGCGTTGGCCTCGGTCATCGTGTCGGTCTCCATCGTCTGATCGGCATCGCGGGCGGCGGACATGATAGCCCGCGCGGCATCGCGGGACGGCGCTTCCGGCCCTGACCGGTCGGGCAGGGGTGGTTGGTAGACTGACGCGAGGCGACGGAATGAACCAACCGGGGGCGAGAACCATGGGCGACGGCGAGCAGAGCGAAACGGCCAGAGTGGGCCAGAGACAGCGTCCGCCCGCCGCGGTCTTCGGTCACGAGATGGGCGCCGCCCGAAAGCTGGTCCGATGGCCGGTGCTCCTCGACTATTTCCGGGACGTGGCGGCCGCGAGCGACCGGGTCCTGTTCGATGTGCTGGGGGATGACACGGATGGCCAGCCGCTCGTCTGTCTGACGATCTCATCGCCCGACAATCTGGAACGGCTGGACGAGTGGCAGGCGATCCAGCGCCAGTTGGCCGACCAGCGCGGCCTCGATCCGGCCGAGCGCGACCGGTTGACGGACGCCGGCCGGGCGATCGTCTTGGTCACCTGCTCGATTCATGGGACGGAGGTCGGCGGGACGCAGATGACCCCGGAGCTCGTCCACCGGCTGGCGACCAGAGACGAACCAGATGTCCTGCGCATCCTTGACGAGGTCGTGCTGCTGCTGATCCCGTCGCTCAACCCGTCCGGGCTGGAGTCGGTCGCCGACTGGTACGAGCGCACCCTGGGGACGGATCACGAGGGGACGAACCCGCCGGGGATGTACCATCGCTACGCCGGCCACGACAACAACCGCGACTGGTTCATGCAGGTCCTCGTCGAGAACCGGCTGGTCGTCCAGAAGCTCCACAACGTCTGGCGCCCGCAGATCGCCTTCGACCTGCACCAGATGGGGAGCAACGGGCCGCGCTACGTCGTACCACCGTTCATCGATCCGTACGATCAGAACGTCGACCCGATCCTGCAAGGGGCGGTCAACGACCTCGGGACCAGTATGGCGCTGGAACTGACGGCGGCCGGCAAGACCGGCGTCGCGACCGGCATCATCTTCGACGCGTTCTCGCCGTCGCGGTCCTACCAGTTCTATCACGGCGGGGTGCGGATCCTGTCCGAGGCGGCCAGCGCCCGGATCGCGACGCCAATGACCATTACCCCGGCCCAGCTGGTCGAGGCCCGCGGGTTCGACCCGAAGGTTCCGCTGCAGAATCACCCGGCGCCGTGGCCGGGCGGCGAGTGGTCGCTGCGAATGATCGTCGAGTACAACCTGGTCAGCGTCTGGGCCGTCCTCGATCACGCTGCCCGCTTCCGGGGCCGCTGGGTCCGGAACTTCGCGGCCGTCCAGGCGAACGGCCTCCAGCGTGACCGGCCCTACGCCTACCTGATTCCGGCGCCCGAGACCCAGCGCGACCCGGACACCGTCGCCGACCTGGTCGAGACCCTGAGGCTCGGTTCGGTCGAGATCCGGCGGATGACGGAACCGGCAGTGGCGGGCGAGGTGGAGTACCCTGCCGGGACGCTGATGATCCCGATCGCCCAGCCCTTCGGTGGCTTCGCGAAGACGCTCCTCGAAGTCCAGCGCTACCCCGACCTTAGGCTCTACCCTGGCGGCCCGCCCCGGCCGCCGTACGACAATACGGCTCACACGCTGCCTCTTCAGTTGGGAGTCCATACGATCGAGGTGGCCGAGCCGTTCGAGGTCGCCAGCGATCTGGTCGACGACGTTCGCCCCAACGGCGGCCGGCGCGGTGGTTCTGCCAGTGCCGGGAGGTTCGTCGTCTCCCCGCGGACCAATGCCGCGGTCCGGCTGGTCAACGCGGCCCTCGCGGCTGGTGCGACAGTCGGCCGCGTCGATGAGACGGTCACGGCGGGACCGGAGCCAGGGACGTTTGTCCTCTCCGGGCTCGACGCCAACGCCCTCGATTCCCTGGCGCGGAACCACCATGTCGCCGTCGAGGTAGCCAGCGACGACCTGGTCGTCTCCTCGCTGTCGCGGATCACCGCGCCGCGGGTGGCGATCTACCAGTCCTGGCGCGGGCAGGCAACGGACAGCGGCTGGACCGAGCTGATCCTCGGCCAGTACGGCTTCGCCCCGACCATCGTCCGGAACCGGGATATCCGGCAGGGCGGGCTCCGGGCGCGGTTCGACGTGATCGTCCTGCCGCAGGAGAGCGCGAAGGCGATCGCCGAGGGCAACGAGCCGGCCCAGTACCCGGCCGAGTTCGCCGGCGGGCTGGGCGATCTCGGTGCGTACCACTTGCGCAGCTTCGTCGACGACGGCGGCACGCTCGTCGCCCTCGACAGCGCCAGCGGCTACGCCATCAGCGCCCTCTACCTGCCCGTCCGGAACGTGCTGGAGACCACGACGCAGCAGGAGTTCTATTCGCCCGGCTCGCTCGTCCGTCTCCTGCTGGACCCTGCCCACCCGATCGCCTGGGGGATGGAGCGGGAGATCGCGGCGATGTTCGTCTCATCGCCGGCCTTCGAGGTCCGGAAGAGCAACGGCCTCCAGCCGGACGTCGTCGCCCAGCACGCCCAGTCCGACCAGTTGCTTTCGGGCTGGATGCATGGAGCCAGTCAGATCGCCGGTCGGGCGGCCCTGGTCGAGGCCCGCTTCGGGCGGGGCCGCGTGATCCTCTTCGGGTTCCGGCCCCAGTACCGGGCCCAGGCTCGCGGAACCTACCGGCTGCTCTTCAACAGCCTCTACCGGTCGACCATGTCGCGATGAGCGAGCCCGCATCCGATCGGCCGGCGGCGTGGGAGCGGGTCAACCAGCGACCGCACGTCGTCATCCTCAGCGATGACCCGGACCTGCGGGACTTCCTCGGGCAGGGCCTGCTGCTGGCCGGATTCTGGACGAGCGCGATCGCCAGCGGGATCCAGGCGATCGAGGTCTTCCGCATGCGCCGGTTCGATCTCATCATCATCGACGCCGACATCCGGGGCCTCTCGGCGCTCGAGATCATTCGCCGGCTGCGGGGGATCGCAAAGTGGGGGAGCGAGCCGCTGACCCTGATTCCGATCGCCATCATCGACGCGGATTCCGATCCAGCCGCCCGCGAGAAGTTATCCCGGGCCGGCGATGTCGAGTTCCTCGACCCGCCCCTTGAACTGGAGGACGTGGCCATCCGGTCGATGGCGTTGGTGGCAGCCTGGCGAGCGGCCAACCCCGGGGAACCATGGGCCGACGCGTCCGTGCCCCAGTCACGGGGACTGCGGGACGATTCGTCGATCTGAGCGTTTCTGGACAGGGGCGGGGGCGAGGTGCAGACCGGAAACCAAACTGCGACGAGAGGAGTTGCGCGCTACTCCTCCGCCCCACGCCACGACGTTTTCGGGGTCGCCCGAGTTCGCGGTCGCTGTCGGGGCGTCGCTGACTCCAGCTCAGGCGGTCTCGAAGCCAGTTGGACGTCGATCGCCGAAGACCCGAAGGGCATTGGCGGTCGTCGCCCTGGCGATCTCGGCGACTGACAGACCGCGAAGCCCTGCCAGCCGGGCGGCGATCACGGCGACATTGGCTGGCTCGTTGCGGTGCATCCGAACGCCGGTCGGGACGAGGAAGGGCGCGTCAGTCTCTAGCAGGAGCCGATCGAGCGGGTAGTCGCGAACGATCTGTCGTATGGCGTCACTGGCCACCCGCGTCATCAATCCCCCGACACCGATGTACCAACCACGGTCGCGGCCGGCGGCGGCGGTCCGTTCGCTGGCGTCGAAGCTGTGCAGAACGATCGTCTGATCACCGGGCCGACCAAGCAGGACAGCGAGTACTTCGTCCTCGGCCGCCCGCTGATGAATGATCGTCGGCAGCCCAAGTTCGATGGCGAGGTCGAGCTGGGCCCGGAACGCCCGCTCCTGCTGCTCCAGCGGCGGACCGTCCCGGAAGAGGTCGATGCCGGTTTCCCCGACCCCGACCGCCCCCCCGTCCGTGACTGCGACCCGGAGCCGGTCGATCGTCGCGTCATCGTACTCGTCTGCGTTCCGCGGGTGGACGCCGAGTACGACTTGCCCGCCGTCGAACGACCCGGCCACCGCGATGGTCCGATCCCAGATCGCCTGGCGATATCCGATCAGCACGATAGTACCAACCCCCACGATCCTGGCCCGCTCGACGACATCCGCGCGGTCCGCGTCGAACGCGTCATCGTCCAGGTGCGCGTGCGTATCGACAAGTTCAATGGGTGACGGTGACTTCGACGTAGCCTGCACGGGAAGTGGGCTCCAGACGCAAGAGTCGATCGTACGAGGACGTCCCGGACGTTTGCCTTGCCGGGTCGACAGCGACCGTCATGACGGCGGGACGACCAGCCGTGATGCCCGTCATCCCGACTCCATACCCGCCTTTGGGGCTACTTGACGGTGACGCTCTTGGCGAGATTGCGGGGCTTGTCCGGGTCGTAGCCGAGCAGCAGGGCGGCGTGGTAACCGAGGAGCTGGGCCGGCAGGCCGTTGACGATCGGCTGACCGATCCCGGCGTCCGGCACCTGGATGAACTCGTCGAAGACCGGGTCCGGCCGCGAGCCGACCCCGATGATCCGGCCACCACGGCTGCGAAGCTCCATCGCGCCGGAGAGGACGTCGGTCCGGGTCTCGTCGTTCGGCGCGAAGACGAGGCACGGGGTCCCGTCCGAGATCAGCGCGATCACCCCGTGCTTGAGCTCGCCGCCGGCGAACCCCTCGGCGTGGATGTAGCTGACCTCCTTGATCTTGAGGGCCGCCTCCAGCGCCGTCGGGAAGTTGACGCCGCGGCCAATCACGAACAGATGCGCCTTTCGGTGAATGCCGCCGGCGATCCGGGCGACATTCGCCCGCCACGCCTCGTCGCCCAGCATCGTCTGGAGTGCCGTGGAAGCGGCCAGCACGGCTCGCTCGCCGTCCTCTCGCCGGTTGACCAGGGCGTGGGCGAGCAGCAGGAGGGCGGTGACCTTGGCGGTGTAGGCCTTGGTCGAGAGGACACACTGCTCCGGTCCCGCCTGCAGGTGGACTCGGACATCGACCATCCGGTCGAGTGTCGAGTTGCGGGAGTTGACCAGGGCTCCCAGCCGGGCGCCGCGCTTCCGGGCGGCCAGCATGGCCTCGATGATGTCCGCTGTCTCGCCGCTCTGGGACAGGGCGATGACCAGGCTGCTGGGCGAGAGCAGGTGCTGAAGATACTGGAACTCGCTGCCGGCGACGACGGTGACGCGTTTGCTGGCGATCTGGCCGAGCAGGTAGGCGCCGGTCTGGGCCGCGTAGGAGGCCGTGCCGCAGCCGACGAGGAAGGTCTCGCTGGCGGCGTCGATCTCGCGGGCCAGCTCGTCGATGGCGCCGCCGGCGGTCCGGGCGAGTCGCTCGACGACGTCGGGCTGCTCGGCCATCTCCTTGGCCATGAAGGTCGCGTAGTCGCCGATCCCGGCGTCGGCCGTGCCGAGGTCGAGCGGGACGAACTCGGCCGGGAGCGATTCGTTCGTTCGCCGGTCGAAGACCTCGACGCCGGCGGCCGTCAGCCGGATGAGGTGGTTGTCCTCGACGTAGAGAACCCGCTCGGCGTGGGGACCGAGCGCGAGGGCGTCAGAGGCGATCGTCGCGCCGGCCGCGCCGAAGCCGACGACCAGCGGCGAGACGTTCTTGGCGGCGACGAGCTCACCAGTCTCGGGCAGCATCGCGATGACGGCGTTGAGCCCATCGAGCCGGGCGAAGGTCCGGGAGACCGCGCTCGTCAGGTCGTGCCCCTGGCCGAACTCCTCGCCGACGAGGTGGGCGATGACCTCGCTGTCCGTCTCGCTGGAGAAGACGTGCCCCTGCGCCTCCAGGCCGTCGCGGAGGTCGCGGAAGTTGTCGACGATGCCGTTGTGGATGATCGCGACCCGGCCGCTCGGGTCGATATGGGGATGGGCGTTCTCCCAGGTGACGCCGCCATGCGTCGCCCAGCGGGTGTGGCCGAAGCCGATCCCGGACTCGGGCAGCGTCGCCGTGTTGTCGCCGATCCTGCCCGTCTTCTTCTCGAGCTGGATCGCGTCGCCTACTCCGATGGCGACGCCCCAGGAGTCATAGCCGCGGTATTCGAGCGTCTTGAGGGCGGACAGAACGACGGTGCCGAGGTCGGCGTGGGTGCCGACGTAGCCGAAGATTCCACACATGTTCGCAAGCTCCTTCAGGGGAGCACCCGCTGGTTGAGCGGCGTGTCCCTCTGGGCACGCTGACATCGGGACGCAGTCATTGGGCCGTGGGGCGGCCTCGTTCGAGGCCAGCCGGACAGCGTTATCCTGCATCAGGTTCAGCACGAAGGGTATTCAGGGGCAAGCATCGATCTGGGAACCAAGGGACTGATCCGGACGTGAGCAACCGGAACTGGCCGGTGCGCCGTCCTGGACGGTTGCGGGACACGCATGGCAGGTATTGTCGATCGATCACCCGATCGGTTTGCGCTGCCACTGACGACCGTGCCGGCCGGAGAGCCACCCGCCGAAGAGTTCGATCGGCTCTCACCTCGTCAACTCGGAGCCTCTCCTCCGAGTCCTGGCGCTACGAACGCGGGATCGCTCCCGCGTACCTCCCGAACGATACTCACAGGCGAGTCTAAAGGCAGGGCAGCCGGTGCGCAATCCCGGACGGGTGTCCCGCCACGGGGCATCCGATGGGACGTTTCCGGACCGGTTGCTTCATACTATGGTTTTGCGGCGCTGGCACACCTGGACCAGGGCGAAGGCGATGTTGCGTCACCCGCCGCTCAAGCGGTCGGCGGGGGGCTCGCCGGGGTCGACCACGAGAGGCGGGGAATGATCGATCGGTACACGCGGCCGGAGATGGGCGCGATCTGGGGCGACCAGCACAAGCTGGACACCTGGCTGGCAGTCGAGATGGAGGTCTGCGAGGCGTGGTACCGCCGGGAGCGAATCCCCGAGTGGGCGATCGTCGCCATCCGGGGTGCCAGCTGCGACCTCGATCGGATGCGGCTGATCGAGCACGAGACCGACCATGACGTGATCGCGTTCCTCCGGGCGGCCGGGGAGACGGTCGGTGACGCGGCCCGGTTCATCCACCTTGGGCTGACCAGCTCCGATGTCGTCGACACCGGGCTCGCGATCCAGTCGCGGGACGCGGCCGCGCTGATCCGGCGGCAGCTGGAGCGCCTGATCGAATCGACCGGACGCCTCGCCGTCACACATCGCCACACGCTGATGATCGGCCGGACCCACGGCATGCACGCCGAACCGACGACGTTCGGCCTCAAGGTGGCCGTCTGGTACGACGAGCTCCGCCGCCATCTCCGCCGGCTCGATGCCGCGGCGGCGGACATCGCCACGGGCAAGATCTCCGGAGCCGTCGGGACGCATGCTCACGTCTCCCTGGAGCTGGAGGATGAGGTCTGCGCGGCCCTTGGGCTCGCAGCTGCGCCGGCCTCGACGCAGGTCGTCCAGCGCGACCGCCACGCCGCCTTCATCACCACGCTGACCGGGATCGGCGGGACGCTCGAGAAGATCGCGACCGAGGTCCGGCATCTCGCTCGCACGGAGGTTCGCGAGGTCGAGGAGCCATTCGACGCCGGAAACATGGGCTCGTCCGCGATGCCGCACAAGCGGAACCCGCACGCGTCGGAGCGGGTCAGCGGTCTCGCCCGCCTGCTGCGCGGTTACGCCGTCACGGCAATGGAGAACGTGCCGCTCTGGCATGAGCGCGACATCAGTCACAGCTCGGCCGAGCGGGTGATCTTCCCGGACTCGTGCATCATCACGGACTACCTGCTCGACCTCGTCGTCGACCTGATGGACCGGCTTGTCGTCTATCCTGAACGGATGGCCCGTAACGTCGAGCTGACCGGCGGACTGGTCTTCAGCCAGCGGGTGCTGCTGGCGCTCGTCGACGCGGGGCTCGACCGCCAGGACGCCTACAAGATCGTTCAGCGCCACGCCCTTGCCGCCTGGGATGGCGGCCCGACGTTCCGGGAGGCGCTCCGGGCCGACCCGGCCGTTGCGGCGGCTCTGCCCGGCGAAGCGCTCGACGGACTGTTCGACCCGTGGGATCAGCTCCGGAATGTCAACGGCACCCTCGTGCGGCTCGGACTGCTGGACTCGGCTGACGCTAGTTCGCCGACCGGCGGCAACGGTGCCTCCGACCACCGGCAGCCCGTCAGCGTATGACCAGTCTGGGAGGCCTGGAACTCTTCCGCCACGGCAAGGTGCGGGACACCTGGATCGTCGGCGACGACCTGCTCATGGTCGCGTCCGACCGCATCTCGGCCTTCGACGTCGTCCTGCCGTCCGTCGTCCCCGGCAAGGGCATCGTCCTCACCCAGCTGTCCCGGTTCTGGTTCGACCGGCTCGGGCACGTCGTCCCGAGCCATCTCATCAGCGCCGATCTCGCGTCTGTTGCCGACCTGTTGCCTGACGGAATCGCAGGTGACCCAAACCTGGCCGGCCGGTCGATGCTGGTCCGCCGGGCCGAGCGGATCGACGTCGAGTGCGTCGTCCGCGGTTACCTGTATGGTTCGGTCTGGTCGGAGTACCAGACGAGCGGGACCGTCGCCGGAGTTCGGCTGCCGGCCGGCATGAGCTTCGGAGAGCGCCTGCCGGAGCCGATCTTCTCGCCGGCGCTCAAGGTCGACGACGGGCACGACGTCAACGTCGCGAAGGCGGGCATCGCCGATCGCTTCGGACAGGAGCTGGCCGACGACCTGGAGCGGGTCAGCTTCGCGATGTACAGCGAGGCGGCGGCGCTGGTCACCGGGCGCGGTCTGATCCTGGCCGACACCAAATTCGAGTTCGGCATGATCGACGGGCGGCTGAGTCTGATCGACGAGGTCCTGACGCCGGACAGTTCCCGGTACTGGGATGCGGCCCTCTCTGCGCCGGGTCGGGAGCAGGTCGGCTTCGACAAGCAATTCGTCCGCGACTGGTTGCTCGGGTTCGGCTGGGACCGGAACCCGCCGGGTCCTGAGTTGCCGGCCGACGTGATCTCCGGAACGCGGGACCGCTACGTCGAGGCCTACCGGCGGATCACCGGTAGCGAGATCAACCTGCCATCGTATGCTCTGGCATCGAATGAGAAAGGAAGCTGCGCGTGACCGAGACGTCGACCGGACGAACCTGGCAGGTCCAGGTGACCGTCCTCCCCAAGCCCGGCGTCAACGACCCGGCCGGCGATTCGATCCGGGGCGGACTGGAACAGCTCGGCTACGCCGGTGTCAGTTCCGTCCGGGCCGGCAAGGTCATCACTCTCGCGGTCGAGGCGGATTCGATCGAGGCGGCGCGAACGACCGTCGAGCGGATGTGCGACCAGCTGTTGGCGAATCCGGTGATCGAGACCTACCGGGTCGCGGTCAGCTCAAGCGACGCCGGTCAGGAGGTCGGCTAGGCGATGAGTACCGGTCCCACCGTCGGCGTGATCACCTTTCCGGGCAGCAACGGCGACCATGACGCGCTCCATGCTATGCGGTACGACGTCGCCGTCGATGCCCGGTTGATCGACCATCGCGAGACGACCCTTGATGGCTTCGATGCCATCATCCTCCCGGGCGGCTTCTCCTATGGAGATCACCTCCGCTGCGGGGCGATCGCTCGGTTCGCGCCGGTGATGAAGCCGCTGATCGACTTCGCCAACCAGGGCGGTCCCGTCCTCGGGATCTGCAACGGCTTCCAGGTTCTGACCGAGGCTCACCTGCTGCCCGGCGCCCTGCTCCGGAACGCGAGCCTGCGGTTCCACTGCTTCTGGACCCACGTCCGGATCGAGTCCGACCGGACGGCCTGGACGGCTGGGATCTCCGAGGGGACGGTCCTGCGGCTGCCCGTGGCGCACGGCGAGGGCGCCTACTTCGCCGACCCGGAAACGGTCGCCCAGCTGGAAGCCAACGGCCAGATCGTCGCGAGATACAGCAGCCTAGACGGGACGGTCTCCCACGAGACCAACCGGAACGGCTCGGTCGGCTCGATCGCCGGGATCGCCAGCGAGCGGGGCAATGTCGTCGGGTTGATGCCGCATCCGGAGCGAGCATCGAACCCGCTCGTCGGCGGTGGGGACGGCCTGCGGCTACTTCAATCGGTCTTGAATGGGATGCTTGCCCCGGCTCGATAGCGAATGCTCGACGATCACGACGCGAGGTCCGGCGCTCAGTCGGGCCGGTGGAGGAACCCCTTTGGCAATCGCAGACGGCGCCTGGCGGGAAGTCGCGCTCAGTGACGGCGAGTGGCATCAAATCAACGAGCTGCTCGGTCGCGAGCCGTCCCCGGTCGAGCTCGGCATGTTCGGCGCGATGTGGAGCGAGCACTGCGGCTACAAGCACTCGCGCCCGCTCTTCAGCCGCTTCCAGACCACGGCCCCGTGGGTCGTTCAGGGACCGGGCGAGAACGCCGGGGCCGTCGACATCGGCGACGGGCTGGCGGCCGTCTTCAAGGTCGAGTCTCACAACCACCCGAGCGCCGTCGAGCCCTACGAGGGCGCGGCCACCGGTGTCGGCGGTATCGTCCGGGACATCTTCACAATGGGCGCCCGGCCGGTCGCGATCCTCGACGGTCTCCGGTTCGGTCCACTCGACGTCGCCCGGAACCGTTACCTGTTCTCCAACGTCGTCGCCGGAATCGGGGGCTACGGCAACTGCCTCGGCATCCCAACGGTCGGCGGCGAGATCTTCTTCGACCCGGCTTTCAATGGGAACCCGGTCGTCAACGCGATGTGCGTCGGGATCGTCCAGCACGATCGGCTGACGCGCGCCCGGGCCAGCGGCCCCGGCAACCTGCTCATGGTTGCCGGCGCTGACACCGGCCGGGACGGTCTCCACGGCGCGACCTTCGCCTCGGTCGACGACCCCGGCGCCTCGCACCGCCACGTCATCCAGGTCGGCAATCCGTTCCTGGAACGTCAGCTGATCGAGGCCTGCCTCGAGCTGCTCGAGACCGACGACATCGTCGCGATGCAGGACATGGGCGCGGCCGGGCTGACCTCATCGCTGGTCGAGACGACGAGCCGGGGCGGCGTCGGAGCCGAGATCGATGTCCAGCTCGTCCCGCGGCGGGAGCAGGGGATGACCGCCTACGAGGTCATGCTCAGCGAGAGCCAGGAGCGAATGCTGCTCGTCGTCCGGCCGGAGGGCGTCGAGCGCGTCACGGAGATCCTGACTCGCTGGTCGCTCCACGCCGCCGTCGTCGGCCAGGTTACGGACGATGGCTACGTCCGCATCAAGGACGGTGACGAGGTCGTCGTCAACGTCCCGGCGACCCTCTTCACCGATGAGTGCCCGACCTACACCCCTGACGCCGTCGAGAGCAGCGCCGTCGTCGCGGCCCGGGAGCGGCCGGTCGGGACGATCTCGGCCGGCACCGCCGATGCCGCCCTGATGCGGAGCCTGCGGCGGATGCTGGCGTCGCCCAATATCGCTTCCCGCCGGCCGGTGATCGAGCAGTACGACCACACGATCCTGACCAACACCGTCGTCGCCCCGGGTGAAGGCGATGCCGCCGTGCTGCGGGTCAAGGGAACGGCTCGCGGCCTGGCGATTTCGCTGGACTGCAACAGCCGCTACTGCTCGCTCGACCCGCGGCTCGGCGCCCAACACGCCGTCGCCGAGGCGGCCCGGAACGTCTCCTGTGCCGGCGGCCGACCGCTGGCCCTGACCAACTGTCTGAACTTCGGCAACCCGGAGCGGCCGGCCGGTTACTACCAGCTTCGCGAGGCGGTCCAGGGCATCGCCGACGCCAGCGCCGCCTTCACGATCCCAGTCGTCAGCGGCAACGTCAGCCTCTACAACGAGACGGCTCAGGCGCCCGTCCTGCCGACCCCGTCGATCGGGTTGGTCGGCGTGCTGGACGACGTCACCCGGCACGCGACGATGCGCTGGGGTGACGGCGACACCGTGCTCCTGCTTGGCTCGGGCGAACCGACCCTCGGTGGCAGCGAGTACCTCGCCGTCATGACCGGGGAGACCTACGGCGCCCCTCCCGCCCTCGATCTTGCTGCCGAAGGGACCCTCGTGACGTTCGTCCGGGACCGGATCGCCGACGGTGAGCTCCGGACCGCACACGATGTCGGGCTCGGCGGGCTGATTGTCGCGCTGGCCGAGATGGCGATCCTGAGCGGCGTTGGTCTCGTAGCTAACACAGGCGCGATCGGGGCGGGCGAGACGGCCTGGTTCGGGGAATCGGCGACGCGGATCCTGGTAGCCATTCCCGCTGAAGACGTTGCCGACCTCGATTCGGCGGCCACCGCCGCCGGCATACCGGTCCATCGGATCGGCATCGTCGGGGGCACGGCGATCACGGTCGGCGACGCCGCTGCTCTGCTCGAGGAGATCGGCGAGATCTGGTCCGGCGGCCTGCAGGCCGTCGTGGCGGGGACCGTTGGCCCGTCGTTGGGACCGTCATCGTAGCGGCGAAGTTTACGAGCCAGGCCGCCGCACCGGCCTTTGCCATCGGGCGAGCTTGGTTTCGCCATCGATGGATCATACCGACACCTGGAGTTCGCGAGCCTTCCCTTCCCCCAGCGCAACCCCACTGCAGTGGGGAGGGGCTTCGTCCGGTCAATGGCGTCGTTCCGTTGGGCGGTCCCTTGTGGTCGGCCCGGCCGGCGCAGCGGCCGTCGACCCGAAGGCCGAAAATCAGCCCACGACCGACGTGTCACATCGAGACCTGACGTTCGCGAGGCATGGCGCCTTCGGCGCGGACAGGGCAAGCCATGTCCCTACGCCGATGGCACGCCAGTTGTGAACCTGACGCAGAAAGACGCCGACTTTCAGGTGAGCTTCGGACATACCGCATCAGCTCTGCCCGACTTACGAGTGGTACGTTCCCGCCGGTCAGTGTTATCGTCATGTTGTACGTTCACGCTTCTCACCACCACGCTGGCAACGTCCCAGCCCAGGAGAGCCGCATGTTGGATGACCGACTGGACAAGCCACGCGAGGAGTGTGGCGTCTTCGGCATCTTTGCTCCCGGCGAAGACGTCGCCCGGATCACCTTCTTCGGCCTCTACGCCCTGCAGCATCGCGGCCAGGAGAGCGCCGGCATCGCGACCAGCAACGGCCGCGATCTCTTCATCCACACCAGCCTCGGCCTCGTCAACCGCGCCTTCGAGCCAGATGATCTCGAGCGCCTGCCCGGCGAGATCGCGATCGGCCATTGCCGCTACTCCACCTCCGGCGGCAACACGGTCTCCAACGCCGGACCGATCTCGGTCGAGAGCCCGATCGGTCCGCTCGCCGTCGCCCACAATGGCAACCTGACCAATGCGCTGCCGCTCCGGGCCGAGCTGGAGGAGAAGGGTGTCACCTTCACCTCGACGACCGACAGCGAGGTCGTCGCCCGGATGATCTCGGCCGCGCCGGGCACCGACATCGTCCAGAAGATGCGCCGGGCGATGGGCCGGATGATCGGCGCCTTCAGCCTAACGATCGTCACCCGCGACCGGCTCCTCGCCGTGCGCGACCCGCTCGGCGTTCGTCCGCTCTGCCTCGGCCGGCTCAACGACCGCTGGGTGGTCGCTTCGGAGAGCTGCGCCCTCGCAACGGTCGGGGCTGACTTCGTCCGCGAGGTCGAGCCGGGCGAGATCGTCGAGATCACGGCCGACGACTGCATCTCCCACCGGATCGAGGAGAAGGTCCCGCGCCACGCGATGTGCCTGCTCGAGTTGATCTACTTCGCCCGTCCCGACAGCCTGCTCTACGGCAAGCGGCTCCACATGACCCGGCAGCGGATGGGCGAGCGGCTCGCGATCGAGGCGCCGGCCGAAGCCGACCTCGTGGTCGGCCTGCCGGACTCCGCGACGCCCGCCGCGATTGGGTACGCCCGCCAGAGCGGGATACCATACGCCGAGGCGCTGATCAAGAACCGCTACATCGGCCGGACGTTCATCCAGCCCGACCAGCGGCTCCGCGAGATGGGCGTCTCGCTGAAGTTCAACGCCCTGCCGGAAGTCCTGGAAGGGAAGCGCGTCATCCTTGTCGACGACACGATCGTTCGGGGGACGACGAGCCGCCCGATCATCGAGCTGCTTCGGAAGGCCGGTGCCCGCGAGGTCCACATGCGGGTCCACGCTCCGCCGATCATGTGGCCCTGCTACCTGGGGGTCGACCTCGCCAAACGCGATGAGCTGATCGCGGCCCGGATGACCGTCCCCGAGATCGGACAACACATCGGCGTCGACAGCATCGACTACCTCAGCCTCGAAGGACTCCTCGAAGCGATCGATGTCGGCCACACCGGTTTCTGCACCGGCTGCCTGACGGGCGACTACCCGGTGCCGGTCCAGCTCGGGATGGACAAGCTCTACCTGGAGCGCCCAGCGCAGGAGCGGCCGGCCCAGGTCCAACTGCCGATGGCGTCGTCGAGGAACCGCGTCCCGGTCACTGCCGGCGATTGACCGTTTCTGGTACCGTCCGTGGTGCCAGCGACGGTCAGAAGGATGCCGCCGTGACGACCCGACCCTTCCCGACAGGAGACGAGACGTGACCCCAGCTGACCACGCCCCGGAGGCGACCGTGACCGAGCCATTGCGCCGGACGCCGCTGGCCGATGTCCACCGCGCGGCCGGTGCCCGGATGGTGCCGTTCGCCGGCTGGGACATGCCGGTCCAGTACACGACCGGCGTCCTGGCCGAGCACCGCAAGGTCCGGGAGTCGGCAGGGTTGTTCGATCTCGGCCACATGGGCCAGGTCAACGTCTCGGGGCCGGACGCGCTCGCCTTCCTTCAACATGTCACGACCAATGACGTCAGCGCCCTCGCCCCCGGCCAGGCGCAGTACTCGCTCCTGCCGACCGACGCCGGGACCGCGATCGACGACATCCTCGTCTACCGGGCTCCGGACGGCGCCGGCGCCACCTTCGGTCCGGCCGGGGTGGCGCCGTACTACATCGTCGTCAACGCCAGTAACGCCGATCGGGACGTCGCCTGGCTCCAGTCCCAGCGTCAGGTCCATGCCTCGCTCGACGTCGAGGTCGAGGACGTCTCCGACCGGATCGGGATGATCGCGATCCAGGGTCCGCGAGCGGTCGCGATCGTCCAGAGCCTGACCGAGACGAACCTGGACGACGTCGGCAACTACCGCTGGGCACCGGCGACGGTCGCCGGACTTCCGATGATGATTGCCCGGACCGGCTACACCGGGGAGGACGGTTTCGAACTGTTCCCGCCGATCGGCGATACCGAGGCCGTCTGGCGGTCGCTCGTCGCGGCTGGCGCCGAGCACGGACTTTGCCCGATCGGACTCGGTGCTCGCGACACCCTCCGGCTGGAGGCACGGATGCCGCTCTTTGGCCAGGAACTCGGCGAGGACATCTCGCCCTACGAGGCCGGCGTCGGCTGGGCCGTCAAGTTGAACAAGGGCGACTTCGTCGGCCGCGATGCGATGGCCGAGGTCAAGGCGAGCGGTCCGGCCCGGAAGACCGTCGGCTTCCGGCTGCTCGGCCGGTCCGGCGCCCCTCGATCTCACTTCCCGGTCCAGGTCGATGGCCGCGAGGTCGGCTACGTCACGAGCGGCGCCTTCTCACCATCGCTCGGCGCCAACATCGGTCTCGCCCTGATCGAAGCCAGCGAGGCCGGGATCGGCCGCCCGCTCCAGATCGTGATCCGCGATCGTCCCGTCGAGGCCGAACAGGTCGCCGTGCCCTTCTACCGGCGCCAGAAATAGGTACAGTTCACCCGATCAGGACGAACCGACTCTCCCCTCACCCCTGGAGCAGACCCGATGGCATCACCGACGGACCGGCGCTACACCCGAACCCACGAGTGGGTCCTCGTCGAGGGCGACGTTGCGACGATGGGCGTGACCGACCACGCCCAGAACGAGCTCGGGGACATCACCTATCTCGAACTGCCCGAGCCGGGGACCGAGGTCGAGGCGACCAAGCCGCTCGGCGTCGTCGAGTCGGTCAAGGCTGCGTCGGACGTCTACTCGCCGGTTGATGGAGAGATCGTCGAGCGGAACGACGAACTGCTCGACGCGCCTGAGACGGTGAACACGGCGCCCTACGACGGGGCCTGGCTGGTGAAGATCCGGCTGTCCAACCCGGCTCAGGTCGAGGATCTCATGGACGCCGCCGCCTACGACATCTACGAGCTGGAATCGGCGGTCTAGGCGAGGTCCGACATGGCCATGTTCGGCGGCGACGTCCGGCGACAAGGTCCGGCCCTGAAGGGACCGGCTGAAGAACATTTGATTCTTCGTTGAGCGCCACCTTCAAAATCCCGATTTCGGGGTCGTCGTCTCGCTCGTCAGGTTCGCTACCAATGTCATTCAGCCGGTCCCTTCAGGGCCGGTGAGACTCCGGAGAATCGACCGATGGTCTTCAATCCCCACACCGATGCCGACCGCGCCGCGATGCTCGAAGCCGTCGGCGTCGACTCGATCGCCGATCTCTTCGAGCCGGTCTCGCCGCGGGTCCGCTTCCCAAATCTCGACCTGCCCCCCCTGCTGACCGAGATGGAGGCGACCGAGCGCCTTGGCGACCTCGCGGAGCTGAACCTCGCGCCCAAGGCCGGCCGGTCCTTCCTCGGGGCCGGAGCCTATCACCACTTCATCCCGGCGACGGTCGACCAGATCCTGCGGCGGGGCGAGTTCTACACCGCCTACACGCCGTACCAGCCCGAAGTGGCTCAGGGCACGATGCAGGTGATCTACGAGTTCCAGAGCATGGTCGCCTCCCTGCTCGGGCTCGAGGTCGCCAACGCCTCGATCTACGACGGCGCCACGGCCCTGGCCGAGGGCGTGCTGGTCGCAATGAGCAGCGCGAAGAAGCGCCGCAAGGTCGTCGTCTCCGGCACGATCCACCCGGCCTACCGGGCCGTGCTGGAGACGTACCTGTCGGGCGAGGGGGTCGACTTCATCGACCTGCCGATCCCGACGACGGGCTTCGTCGAGGGGCTGGCCGAGTTCACGCCGCACCTCGACGACGACCTCGCCGTCGCCGTCATCCAGTACCCCAACTTCTTCGGCGGGATCGAGGACGTCTCGGCGATCGCCGAGGCCGTCCACGCCGCCGGCGCCCGCCTCGTCGTCAGCACGGCACCGGTCCCGCTCGGAATGCTGACCCCGCCGGGGCACCTCGGTGCCGATGTCGTCACGGCCGAGGGCCAGTCCCTCGGAGTGCCGCCGAGCTTCGGGGGGCCGTTCGTCGGGCTGCTGGCCGCGAAGAAGGAGTACGTTCGCCAGATGCCGGGCCGGCTGGCTGGCATGACGACCGACTCCCAGGGCAAGCGCGGCTTCGTCCTGACGCTCCAGACCCGCGAGCAGCACATCCGCCGCGAGAAGGCGACCAGCAACATCTGCACGAATCAGGGTCTGATGGCGACCGCGGCGACGGTCTACATGAGCTCGATGGGTCCGGCGGGCTTCCGGGAGGTAGCCAACCGGAGCTACCAGAACGCCCACTACCTCGCCACCCGGCTGGCCGAGCTGCCCGGCTGGGAGGTCGCACTCGACGGACCGTTCTTCCATGAGTTCGTCGTCCGGACTCCGGAGGACGTCCCCGCGATCAACCGGCGGCTGGTCGAGCGGGGCATCATCGGCGGCTACGATCTCGCTGAGATCAGCCCGAAGCTCGAGCGCCACATGCTGATCTGCGCGACCGAGCTCAACGGCCGCCGCAGCGTTGACACCCTGATCGCGGCGCTAGCCGGCTGACCGGAACGACGTCATATCCGGCCCTATTGCTATACTGTCGGTTCTGGCGACATGCGTTGACCGGCACGGCGTGCGGCTGCCCGAGGAGACCCCGGAGGGCGGACCGTCGCCGGTGCGCGGCTGTCCGGACGGAACCTCCCGATGATGGCCGCGTCAGATCCTGACATCGACAATAGTCCGTGGCGTAGCGTGGGGTAGTGGGAACCGGTGAGCAAACCGATTGTGGCCATCGTTGGCCGACCGAATGTCGGCAAGTCGACGCTGTTCAATCGCCTGATCGGCGAGCGGCGGGCGATCGTCGAGGATATTCCGGGGACGACCCGCGACCGGCTCTACGGAACGGTCGAGTGGCAGGGCGTCGAGTTCACGGTCGTCGACACTGGCGGTCTCCAGGACGACGAGGAGATCGACGGCGAGTCCCTGACCACGATCGCCCGAGGGACCCGAGCCCAGGCCAACAGCGCCATCGACGAGGCCGATGTCATCCTGTTCATGGTCGACGCCAAGGTCGGACTGAGCGGCGGTGACCACGATGTCGTCGACCTCCTCCGCCGGACGCACAAGCCGACGCTGCTGGTCGCCAACAAGGCCGACAGCTCCGAGCGCCGGGACAGCGCGGTCGAGTTCTACGAGCTCGGCTTCGGTGACCCGTTCGTGATCTCCGCCTACCACGGGACCGGCACGGGCGACCTGCTCGACAAAGTCGTCGAGTCGCTGCCGGAATCCGAGGACGAGCCCGAGACCAACGGGCCGCGGATCGCGATCGTCGGCCGCCCGAACGTCGGCAAGAGCCGGCTGCTCAACGCGCTGTTGGGCCAGGAGCGGGCCATCGTCAGCGACATCCCCGGCACGACCCGGGACAGCGTCGACACCGAGATCATCTGGGCCGGCAACCCGCTGACGCTGATCGACACGGCCGGCATCCGCCGCCGGGGCCGGATCGAGCAGGGGATCGAGCGTTTCAGCGTGATCCGGTCGATGAAGGCGATCGACCGGGCCGATCTCGTGCTGTTCGTCATCGACGCGGTCGAGGGCTTCACCGCGCAGGATCTCCACATCGCCGGCTACGTCGAGGAGCAGAAGAAGGGCCTCGTCGTCGTCGTCAACAAGTGGGACCTCGTCGAGAAGGACGCGAACACGATGGACGAGTACCGCGAAAAGGCTCGCGAGGCACTCGACTTCATGCCCTACGCGCCCCTCGTCTTCACCTCGGCCAAGCTCGGCCTCAGGGTCCAGCAGGCGCTCGAAGCCGCTCTGCTGGTCGTCGAGGAGCGCGAGCGCCGCGTCTCGACGGCGACGCTGAACCGGCTGCTGCAGGAGGCGGTCGCCGCCCATCCGCCGGCGTCCAAGCCCGGCAAGTGGGTGAAGTTCTTCTACGCCACCCAGGCCGACGTCTCGCCGCCGATGTTCGTCTTCTTCGTCAACGACCCGACCCAGATCCACTTCAGCTACCGGCGATACCTCGAGAACCAGCTCCGAGAGCACTTCGGCTTCAGCGGCACGCCGATCCGGATGAGCTTCCGGAGCCGCCACGACTCGATGTAGACAGCGGCACTCATCGTCACCGGCCATGGCCCGTTCCGGTCAGGAGTCGCGATGGATTTCGGCCAGCATCTCGGAGGACTGCTCCTCGTCGTCGCGGCCTACTTCGCCGGGGCGATCCCGTCGGGCGTCGTCCTCGGGCGGCTGTTCACGGGTGTCGACATCCGCGGTCACGGCAGCCGATCGATCGGGACGACCAATGCCCTGCGGGTCTTCGGCTGGCGGATCTCGGTCGGTGTCCTGCTCATGGACCTCGCCAAGGGGGCGCTGCCGGTCGTCGTGGGACGGCTGCTCGATCTGCCGATGTGGTCGATCGCCTTTGCCGCGGTTGCCGCGACGATCGGTCATTGCTGGTCGGTCTTCATCAAGGGGACCGGAGGCAAGGGTGTCGCAACCGGCGGGGCGGCGATCATCGCCCTGACGCCGTGGGCGCTGCTGACGATACCGGTCCTGATCGTGATCGTCGCGCTGACCCGATACGTGTCGCTGGCGTCAGTCGTCCTGGCCGTGCTGGCGCCACCGTTCTTCGCGGTCCTCGCCGTGTTCGGGCTGCTGAGCTGGTGGGTCGTTCTGGCGACAGCGGTCATCTCGGGAATCATCCTCTTCAAGCACTGGGGTAATATCGAGCGCCTCCGGGCCGGGACCGAGCGCAGGATCGGTGAGCGAGCCAGCACTGCCATAAAGGCGAACGCGAGCCAGGGTGCCAACGCCCGTCCGTAAGGACATGGCTTACTTCCGCGCCGTCGGTCGCCAAACCGCGCAGCGGTGCCAGTGCTCGGAGACAGCCGGGTCGAGGTGAACGGGTAGGCGGCGACGCCAGTCCTTTCCCCCCGACTCGTCCCCCGACTCGGATCGTTGCTTCGGCGACTCACCACCCGGAACGGAGGAGACGGACCCGCCCGACACCTACGTCGTACGGACATGGCTTGCCTTGTCCGCGCCGAAGGCGCCATGCCTCGGGAACGCTGGGTCTCGATGTGTCGCGCCGATGGCGAACCTGGTCTCGCCCAGCGGGACAATGGCCTCTGCGGAGGTCAGGCTCGTAAACGTCGCCCCTACGACGATGGCGTCGACCCGAAAAAGCACCTCACCAGAGCAATGGGGGTGTTGGATGGGAACTACTCGCGACCGATGGGTTGTATTGAAACCCGTCGGTCGCGATGCCTGCTATCGCTCTGCGGGACGATGTCCGCCTCGGCGGCCTGGCTCGCCATCGAAGCGTGAGCTTCGCCCCTACGAGATCGGTGGCTGTCTCCATAGAAATCGCCTCGGTCCCCGAAAGAGATACACGGGGTCGACAGGACGGCGAAGCCGACCAGCGGGAGCCCCTCTCCGGGCGGTGAGGCACCGCCGTGCTGAAACCGTGTCGGGGATGGGACTGCTCGCCGACCGCAAGTTCGCGAATCGGTATGATCTCGCCTAGCGGCAAAGGCCGCTGCGGTGGCCGATCACCGCCATCGAAGCGAGAGCGGATGACCCTGCGGCTGGGCCGCTGCGGCCGTTGGAACTCACATCTACTGGTCGGAGATCAGCCCTCGTAGCCACGTGGGTTAGCTTTGAACCACGCCCAGGCGCTGGCGACCATCTCGTCCAGCGTCGAGCGGGTTGGTTGCCAGCCGAGGACCTCGCGGGCGCGGGTGCTGTCGGCGATCAGGACGGGGGGGTCCCCGGCCCGGCGTGGCTGCTCCTCGAGCGGGACGGTCCGTCCGGTCACGCGCTGGACGGTGTCGACGACCTCCCGGACCGAGAAGCCGCTCTTGCTGCCAAGGTTGAACGCGCCGAGCGGCTCTTCGCTCTCGGCGAGCGCCTCGAGGGTGAGCACATGGGCATCGATCAGATCTTCGACGTGGACATAATCCCGGATGCAGGAACCGTCTGGAGTGGGGTAGTCGGTGCCGTAGAGGCCGAAGACCGGCCGGCGGCCCATCACGGAGAAGAGCGCCATCGGGATCAGATGAGTTTCCGGATCATGGTCCTCGCCATGAACCGCCGTCGCACCCGCGACGTTGAAGTACCGCAGGGAGGCGTAGCGCAGCCCCCAGGCAGCGGCGTGGGCCGGCAGCATCTCTTCGACGATCAGCTTGGAGCGGCCGTAGGGGTTGATCGGCTGGAGCGGAGAGGTCTCGTGGATCGGAATGGCCTCGGGCTCGCCGTAGACGGCAGCCGTGGAGGAGAAGACCAGCAGGCGGACGTCGTGGTCCTGCATCGCCGAGAGCAGGTTGTGGCCCCCGACGACGTTGGCGGCGAAGTAGTCCCGTGGACGGACCACCGACTCGGGCACCAGCGTCGCGGCGGCGAAATTCATCACTGCGTCCGGTCGAACTTCGCCCATGACGTCCGAGACCTGGGAGGCGATCAGCAGGTCGACCTGCCGGAACTCCGCCCGGGCATCGACGGCCAGCCGGTGCCCCCGCCAGAGACTGTCGGCCCCGACGACATCATGGCCGGCGTCGAGAAGCATTTCGACCGCTACGCTGCCGATGTACCCGGCCGCGCCGGTGACAAGTACCCGCATGGGTCACCTCCTGATCCGATATGCACGACAACGGCGTGACCGGGGGTCACGCCGTTGTCTCGATCATTCGATCTCTACTGCAGCAGCAGGTCGAACGGGGGCTGATCGTTCGGATTGACCTTCCGGGAGACGCTCCGGAACAGGCCGGAGATCGCTTCGCCGAGCAGTCCGGCGACGAGGGAGCCGAGGACCGTCCCGGCAACGCCGCCGATCAGCGCCCCGAGCAGGAACGGCAGCACCGGTCTCGGCGCCCCGGTCGGGGGAAAGGCAGTCAGTTGAAGGCCCGTTCCCGGCTGGAGGTTGATGCTCTTTCCTGCCATGCTCGCCCGTGTCTCCTTGTGGCGCGTCCGGTGTGTGGGTTACTCGATCGAGAGTACCGTCGTTCCGGCGGCCCAGCGGTCCTCGAGGCGGTAGAACGCCCGCTGCTCGGTGTCGAAGATGTGGACGACGACATCGCCGTAGTCCAGCAGCGTCCAGCCGGAGAGTTCGTTGCCCTCGGTCCGGCGGGGGACGTGGCCCGCCTCCTCGATCTCGTCGAGGATCTCGCGGGTGATCGCGCGGAGCTGACGCTCGTTCTCGCCGGAGCAGATCACGAAGAAGTCCGCCCAGGGAGTCAACGTGTGGATGTCCAGCACGAGGGTGTTGATGGCCGGCGTCTCGGCGATCACGTCGGCGATGCGCAGCGCCAGCGCCCGGCTGTCGGCGAGCCCTTCGAGGGTGCCGAGGTGGTCGACCATCTCCTCGTCCCCGGCGGGGTCGAGGTACTCGCGCCTGATCGGTTCGTCCTGCGTCATGGGTGCCTGATCGGTAATCGTGCGATCCTCTCATACTGGGGTGACTCGCCTGGTGGCGGTGCCGCGAGTCGGTCCCTGTGCCATCGTCGAATGGGTGGGCCCGGCAGGGATCGAACCTGCGACCCTGGGGTTATGAGCCCCGTGCTCTACCGCTGAGCTACAGGCCCTTTCTGCCCGGTAGTGTATCTGACCCTGACCGGGTGAACCACAACCGGCGCTTGACCTGGCGCAGTCGTCCGGACACGCATGTTGCAACCACGCCTTGGACGTCGCAACTGTGTGACATCGTGAGTCGGACGACTCTCCGTGTCGAGGATGGATCCGACAGGAATGGCTGAGCCGTCGCCTATCTACCGCACCCGTGGTGGCCGTGGTTCCTGCCCGTGATGATCCTGCGACCCGACGTCCAGGTCCTGCTCGTCTCCCGCCTGCTATCGGAGCTCGGGATGGCGACCCAGACCTAAAGGGCGATGGTCCTGCTCGGGATGATGGGCTTCGTCGCGCCGTATCTGGCGCCATAGAGTCAGCTGCGTCTGCTTTCGCCGTTCGGCTTCGCGTTCAGTGAGCCCGTCCTCGCCGACGGGCTGATCAGCATCCTGGTCAAGTTCGGCGGGGGCGCGGCCAACACGGCGGTCCAGAGCTTCATTAACCGCCGGGTTGGATTCGGGCAGCAAGGCGCTGCCTTCGGGATGCAGAACTTCCTCCAGAATGCCCTCGGGGTCGTCGGGACGCTCGGCTTCGGCTCCCTCGCCAACCGCTACGTAACGGATTTCGTCTTCATCGCCGCCCCGGTCGCGGTCGTCACTATCGTTGCCATCCTGATTGTACGGAGCGGCGGGACCAATGGGACGGCGACCGAGCTGAGGTGGGGCGGTCGAGATGGAGTCCCGGTAGTCGAACAACCGGACTCCGTCTCGTCGTTGGGAAGTGGTTTTCCTTGTCCGCGCCTGGCGGCGCGAAACCGCGGAGCCGTCCCTATGTTCGCAATCGATGGGTTTAGAAATGGAGGGGCCAGTCTTGCCTGACGGCGAAGGCCGCTGCGGCGGCCGGGCTCGTAAACGTTGCCCCTACGAGACGGCGCCACCGACGGGACGAAGCCCTTCTCCACCGCAGTGGGGAGGGGTTGGGGAGGGGTTTGCCCGCGACCGAGGAGGTTCTCAGGAGCGCCTACTTCACGGGTCGCTGGCTTCTCGAACCTGTCGCGATTCACGAATGAGGGCAGGAGCCGGCTTGACAGCGTCGAGCGATTCCGCGAACAATTCCGAGAGAATAGGTAGGGTATCCGTTAACAAGTACCGCCGGTCCCGCCGCCCGGGAGTTCAGCGCCGCCATGTCGATCTCCGCTGCCAGTCCGAGCCGACGCATCGCTGGGAGCCATCCGTCACGCCGTCCGGTCAGGCTGGGCCGAAGCGCCCGCGCTTTGGGTCTGCTTGTCGGCGCGGCCCTGGTCGTTCTGACGGCCCTGCTCAGTGTTCGGTTCGGGGCGCACCCGGTTTTAACGAACGCGGTCTGAAACGCGCTGTTCCACTACGACTCGACCGTCCACGACGAGGCGGTCGTCCGGTCGCAGCGCGTGCCGCGGACGGTGATCGCGCTCGGCGTCGGGGCCGGGCTGGCGGTCGCCGGGGCGACGATGCAGGCGATCACGCGAAACTCGTTCGCCAGCCCGTCGATCCTCGGCGTGAGCAGCGGCGCCTCCTTCGCGGTCGTGACGGCCGTCTTCTACCTCGGGTTGAGCAGCGTCCGGGAGTACGTCTGGTTCGCGTTCGCCGGGGCGATCGTCGCCTCGGCGCTGGTCTTCGCCGTCGGGTCAGTCGGTGACGCGAGGAACGCGCCGGTCCGGGTGACGCTGGCCGGGGTCGCGATCTCGGCGATGCTCGGTTCCTGGACCAGCGTCCTGCTCCTGCTCCTGCTCTCCGAGGAGACCTTCGACCAGGTCCGGTTCTGGTTCGCCGGCTCGGTCGTCGGCCGTGACCTCGACACGTTCGTGTTCGTTTCGCCGTTCCTGCTTGGCGGAGCGCTGGTCTGCGCCGGGCTGGTCGTCCTGATCACCGGCGCGGCTGTCTCGGTCGCCGGGCCGATCGCCTTCGTCGGGCTGGCGGTGCCGCACATCGTCCGGGCGATCGTCGGGCCGGACTACCGCTGGGTGCTGCCGTACTCGCTCCTGGGCGGCGCGATCTTCCTGACGGGAGCCGACATCATCGGCCGGCTGGTCCTCAGCACCGGCGAGATCCAGGCCGGGATCGTGACCGGCCTGATCGGGGCACCCTTCCTCGTCTATCTGGCCCGCAAGCGGAGTCTGGCGAGCTGATGGGCAACCCGACCATGCCCGGCGCGGGTACCTCCGCTTTCGGCCTCCTCATCTTCCGCCGAGGCGACCTGTCGGCCCGCGTCAACCTCCGCATCCTTGGCCTCAGCCTGATCACCCTGCTCCTGATCGCCCTCACCTCGGTTGTGGCGATGATGCTCGGCTCGCTCGGCATCCCGGCGATCGACGTCGTCCGGTCGCTGTTCGGTCACGGGGCGGATCAGCAGCACATCGTCGTCAACACCCAGCGGCTGCCGCGGGTGCTACTGGCCCTCCTGGTCGGTGCGGGGCTGCCGGTAGCCGGGGCGATCTTCCAGGGGCTGGTCCGCAACCCGCTCGTCTCGCCGGACATCATCGGGATCGACAACGGCGCCAACCTCTTTGTGACGTTCTGGATCGTCTCCGGGCTCTCCTGGACGTTCGTGCCGGCGGCGGCCTTCGCCGGTGCGGCCGCAGCGGCGATCGTGATCTCCCTGCTGTCCTGGCGGGGCGGCGTCGCGCCGAACCGGCTGATCGTGGTCGGCATCGGGATCAGGGCGGCGCTCTCCTCCCCGACGACCCTGCTCCTCGCCAGGGGGACGATCGAGCAGGTCCGGCCGGCCCAGGTCTGGTCGATCGGCTCGATCTACGGGGCGGACTGGGCCGATGTCCGACTGATGGGGCTCACGCTGGCGGTGCTGCTGCCGGCCGCGGTCGCACTGACGTGGCCGATGCGGATCCTGTAGCTGGGCGAAGACTCGGCCCGCTCGCTCGGGCTCGGCGTCGAGCGGCTCCGGCTGGCGATGCTCCTCGTGGGCTGTGCGCTGGCGGCGGTCTGCGTCGCGCTGGCCGTGCCGATCGGCTTCGTCGCCCTGATGATCCCCCACATCGCCCGGCTGCTGGCCGGTCCGCTCTCCGGCACCGTCGTGATCCTGACCGCCCTCATCGGCGCCCTGTTCCTGCTGCTCGCCGACATCGTCGGGCAGCACCTGCTCCCGGTCACGCTGCCGGTCGGGATTCTGACCTCGGCGATCGGTGCGCCATCCTTCCTCTACCTGCTCTATCGATCGAACGCGAAGGTTTTACCATGACCCGATTGGTTGCCGACCGCATCGACCTCGCCTATGGCGATGAGATCGTCGTCCGCGACCTCAGCCTCAGCATTCGCGATGGGAAAGTCACGACGATCATCAGGCCGAACAGCTGCGGGAAGTCGATCCTGCTCCGCTCGCTCTCGCGCCTGCTGCGGCCGGCGGGCGGTTCGGTCCTGCTGGACGGCCAGCTGATCCACCGGCTCTCCAGTCGTGAAGTCGCCAGGCGGCTCGGATTGCTCGCCCAGCACTCCGCCGCGCCGGAGGGTGTTACCGTCGAGGAACTCGCCCGCCGGGGCTGCTTCCCGCATCAGGGCTTTCTTCAGCCGCTCTCCCCGAAGGACGACGAGGCGGTCGAGCGGGCGCTGGCACTGACCCGAATGACCGATCTCCGGCATCGGCCGATCGACTCGCTCTTCGGCGGCCAGCGCCAGCGGGCCTGGTTCGCGATGGCGCTGGCCCAGGAAACCCCGATCCTGTTCCTCGACGAGCCGACGACCTTCCTCGACGTCTCCGCCCAGATCGAGATGCTCGACATGGTCTGGCGGCTCAACCGGGACGAGGGCCGGACCATGGTGATGGTTCTGCACGACCTCAACATGACGGCCCGCTACGCCGACAACCTGATCGCGATGCGGGACGGGAAGATCGTCGCCACGGGCCACCCGTCGGAGGTCATCAACGCCGATCTGCTCCGGGAGGTCTTCGGCGTCGAAGCCGGTGTCAGCCGCGACCCGCGGACTGGCCGGCTGGCCGCTCGTTCTTGCTCGGTCGTCGGCTGACTGTCCAGCTACTTCGCTTTCAACCAGTATCTTGTTCCCACACGATGTCAGAATGGCAATCTGACCGACGGGAACTGGTCTGCTTGCCATTCCAGCTCTGAGGGAGTCCAGATCGGTTCTCGACGACTTTCGTCATGGCGGTGGAGTGCGACAAGGACCTCTGATTATCACCATCCGAGGAGGAAACTCCGACGAGGACGATTCGTTCGCACGATGACGACACCTGGATCGATTCAGGTGTCGTCATCGTGCTGGCGCGGATGGAGGAGAGACAACGCCTGTCCGTGTTTCCGTCGTCTGGCCAATCCTTGTCTGGGTGGTGGATGCCTTCTCGTGTCGATGGCAGGTTCCCGTGCCTATCGAGCCGACACGAGATGGCTTACGACTTTCCTACCCGTTGTCGCGGGTTGCCAGGCCGGAGCTGAGCGGGGCGAACGGGTTGATCGGCAGCCCGCCAACGGCGGTGATCATCGTGAGGCTTCCGTCATCGCCGACCGCGAATCCCTTGACCGTGCCCTCGAAGCTGTTGATCGCGTAGAGAAAGCGGCCATCGCTGGTCATCGCGATGTCGGAGAGGCCGACCCCCACGTCACCAGCCTGAGGATCGAGCGGTTCAAGTACGCCATCGGTCCCAATCCGGAAGCTGGAGATAACGCCCCGACGTGACTCCTCAGATGCGACCTTGGCGATGGGGCCAGGACCGAAGGCGGCGACGTAGGCAAACTGGCCATCCGGCGACACGATCACCCAGCATGGGTCGGTCTCGCCGTATTTGACGGTCGCCCCGACAGGTGTCAGGCGGCCGTCCGCGCCCACCTCATACGATGCCACGCCACTCTCGCCCTCGAGCTGCTGGAAATTCTCGCTCGTGATCAGTCGTCCCTCGGCGTCGAACGAGAAACCGAAGGGACCGAAGCCACTCGTCTCGTTGACGATGGGACCTTCGGCAACGCCGTTCTCACCGACCGTGAAGGTGTCGATCCGGTCGGAGATCCACTGCGAGACGATCAGCGTGTCGCCAGCCGGGTTGAACGAGATCTGAGCGCAGGCAGAGGAGGCTCCGCCGCTCAATTCGCGGGTCGAGCCTGGGATCGGCGAGAGCTCGCCGGTATCGGCGACGGTGAAGCCGGTGATGCTCGGTAATCCGCCCAGACAGAGACCGGCGCCCGTCTGGGTACCACCACTGTTCAGCACGTAGAGGATCCCATCGTTGAGCGTCAGGCTCGTCGGTCGCTCCCCACCCGAATCCTGTGCCTCGATCAACTCGAGCCCGCTGCCAGCGACACTGAAGACGGAGATCGTGTCACTGCCGGCGTTGGCTGCGAAGACGAGATCGTTTCCTCCCCCAAGGTCGACCGGAGAGGACTGGCCATCGACACTGCCGACGATCAGCATGCCGGACGATGCCTCGTACGCTCCACTGCCCTGACCGTCGGTGTCGAACCGGCCAGCCGGTGACAGGCTTCCATCCTCGGCACGATCGTAGGCGAGGACCTCGTTCCTCGTGAAGTTGTTGGTCAGCGTGTAGACGGACCCGCCAGGGATCACCACGTCGGGCGTGTTGTCCTGCGCGAGGACTGGCAGACTTCCGCCAAGAAGGAGCGCGAGCATCAGCACCCCACCGAGCAGTCTGTAGGGTAGTCCGCCGAAGCCGTGTACCAGATGCGTTTTCACGATCATTCCTCCTGAGATCTTCACGTTGGCGCGGATCCGACTCGTAGGCTGGACTGCCAGATCGAGCGATCCGCCAGAGCTCGACGTTCACATCGCGTCTCACGTTGGCTCTGGGCCGTGCCGTCCTCATCGGCTACCCAGAAACCTGTCCGACGCCCTCGTCGGCTCCTTCTAACCTAGCCGGATCCCGTAAACGCGCAGGTAAATCTGAGGAAACGAAACGGCAACAGAGTGGTGAATCCCGGTAAACGGCGCTCAGTGGTCACCCGTTCAGGCTCGTTGGACCGTTTCTGGAATGAGTCACCGAATCGGTTTCAAGGCACTCGTTGCGTCTCGGAGACTCTCCGGAAGCGCTGATCTCGTCCACGGTGACGGAGATTGATCTCGATACATTGGGAGGAACTTTCGGGTGACAGCGACGACGACGGTCGTCGGCGGTGAGTTTAGGGCCAAGCAGTTTTCGTCCGCGTTCTTCGTCAACTCGTACCCCGGCTACGAGCGACTCCGGAACGAGGATCCGGCACTTGAGCCAGAGCCAGTGGGAAGGCTGGTGTCGCGCTACGAGGAGGTCGCCGCGGCGATCCGCGGGCCGCGCCTGTCAGCGAGGTCCGACGATTCAGGGCCGCTCTTCTCAAAAGGAAGCCCGACAACGTGACATAGACGAACCACTTCACCGCGATGGGCAAGCATCAGATCACCTTCACGACGCTCGCCGTGTTCGATCGACCGGAGCAGGTCGTCGAGGTCGTCCCGACGTGAGACGAGCTGTCCGCCTTCTGCCCGATCACCAATCTGCCGCACTTCTATCCATACGAGGTGCGCTATCGCACGGTAAACCTCTACATCGAGTCGATGACGTTCAAGCTGCTGGTCGGCGCGTTCCGGGACCGGGCCGCCTTCTCGGACACCCTCGTGAGCGATTCCGCCCAGATCGTCTTCGACGCCAGGCAGGCGGATACCGACGTCACCCTGACCCAGCCGGTTCGTGGCGGCGTCCAGCTCAGAGCCAAGAGATCGATCGTCCGAACAACAGAGGATCGACTCTCGCCAGCCGACATCTGGCGGGATGCTCGGGACGATCGGGTTCCCAAAATGGAACGAGCCTGACGAGCGATCTGCTCACCGGGCTCGTCATGGGGCAAGATTCGTCGTCCGCTCAGGCGACCTCGCGCAGGGCGCCGGTATGGACGTCGTAGACGAAGCCGCGGATGGCAATGTCCCGTGGGATCAGCGGCGAGGCCCGGATCGAGGCCACATCGTCACGGACGCTGAGGTCGAGGTCGTGGAACGGCTGGAAGTCGATCTCGTCGGCCGCCCGGCGGGCGTCGGGGCCCAACTCCTCTGCCAGGAGTTCGCGAATGCCGTCGTTCTCGAAGGTCAGCATGCCGCAGTCGGTATGGTGGATGACGACGATCTCGCGGGTGCCGAGCAGCTTGTGGGAGATGGCGAGGGAACGGATCGCATCGACCGACCGGCCGCCGGCGTTGCGGATCACGTGCGCGTCGCCCTCCTCGAGGCCGAGCGCCTTCGCCGGGTCGATCCGGGCGTCCATGCAGACGACGACGGCGACCTTCCGAGCGGGTAGCAGCGGTAAATCGCCCTTGGTGAAGCTGGCGGCGTACAGCTGGTTGGCGGCGATGAACTCGTCGGTGACAGGCATGTCTCTCTCCTCGGTGTAGGGCCAAGAGATCTCGACGAAACCACCGCGTCCCGTCCATTCTTTGAATCTAGATCCAAATAACTCAAATCGTCAACTTGGAGTGTCATGCTGGCCACGTTCATCGGCGTAGGCCCGTCGACTGGCGCCATCGTCGGGCCCGGCTCGGCTGGACGCAGCTGTCTCCGCTTCCCGTTGCGCGTTGCTAGAATGCTTCTCCGGGTTGATTCGCATTGCGTGTCCGGCACCACCAATCAGGAGGACGTGGCCGCGTGACAACGACAACGAGGGTCGTCGACGATGAGCTCGAGGCCGAACTGCTCGATCCTGCGTTCTCGGTCAACCCCTACCCGGTCTACGAGCGGCTCCGGACCGAGGACCCGATCCACTGGAGCGAGAGCCAGGGGGCGTGGCTGGTCACGCGCTACGAGGACGTCGCGGCGACGATCCGCGACGCCCGCCGCTTTTCCAGTCGGGAGCGCTTCTCGGCCGTGTTGGAGCCGCTGGCGCCGGAGGACCGGGCCCGTTTCGATCCGCTGGAGCAGCACTTCTCCGTCGGCCTGCTCGGCTCGGACCCGCCGGATCACACAAGGCTCCGGCATCTGATCAACCGGGCGTTCACTCCGCGGGTCGTCGAAGAGCTCCGGCCGCGGGTCCAGGTCCTCGTCGACGAACTGCTGGACGCGGCGCAGGGTCGCGGCGAGATAGATCTGATCCGAGACTTCGCCTATCCACTTCCGGCGACCGTCATCGCCGAGCTGCTCGGCGTTCCAGCCGAGCATCAGGACCGGTTCAAGGTCTGGTCGGACGGCATCCTCAGTTTCCAGGGGACCGGCCGATCGACGGTCGAGACGCTAGCCCGGGCCCAATCCGACCTGCTGGAGATGCGGGCCTTCCTGACCGATCTCCTCGATTACCGGCGACGGACGCCGTCCGACGATCTGCTTGGGCGGATGGTCGCGGCGGAGGAGGCCGGGGACCGGCTCTCATCGGCGGAACTCCTTACGACCTGCGTGACGCTCCTGACGGCGGGTCACGAGACGACGACGAATCTGATCGGCAACGGGATCAACCTGCTGCTGCGACACCCGGACCAGCTTCGCCGTTTGCGGGACGACCCTGCGCTGATGCCGGCCGCGGTCGAGGAGATGCTGCGCTACGACAGCCCACTCCAGCGCAACCCGCGCCGCGCCGCGGAGGACCTCGAGTTCCGCGGCCAGAAGCTGCGGCGGGGCGACTTCGTCCTCCAGATTCTCGGTTCGGCCAACCATGATCCGGAGAAGTTCCCCGATCCAGAGCGATTCGACATCGCCCGGACGCCGAACAAGCACCTCGCATTCGGCCACGGGATCCATTTCTGTCTGGGAGCGCCCCTGGCTAGAGTGGAAGCACCGGTCGCGATCGGGACCCTGCTGCGCCGGATGCCGGCGATTCACCTGGCGAGCGACCAACCCGTCTGGCAGCAGCATGGTCTCCTGCGTTCGCTCGCAACGCTTCCAGTCAGCTTCTGAGCACGGCCGGCGCGGCCTGGCGTCCCGGCGAGCCTGCCCAACTCCCGTCTAACGGTGCGATAATCGGCGGCGCCGCCGGCGGGGTGGGCACAGCGAACGACGACGCACGCGACCATTGCCGGGCGGTCTCGCTGGTGAGGCCGTCCGAGGCAACGAGATCCACGCCAGCAATGCACGCGGGAGACAGGCGATGCGCAGGAATCACGTCCGGGAGCGGCTCCAGGCCGGCGAGCCATCGATCGGGACCTGGCTGGCCCTGCCGAGCCCGGAGGCGGCCGAGTACGTCGCGACCCTCGGCTTCGACTGGCTGACGGTCGACGCCGAGCACAACCCGGTCGATATCCGGACGCTGTCGCTGATGTTCGGGGCGATCGCCGGGAAGGGAGTCGCGCCCTTCGTCCGGATTCCCTGGAACAGCGGCGAGAACATCAAGCGCGTGCTGGATGCCGGCGCGTGGGGCATCGTCGTGCCGATGGTCAACACGAGGGCCGAGGCCGAGGCCGCCGTCGCCGCGGCCCGCTACCCGCCACGGGGCGTCCGCAGCATCGGTGGTGGGCTGACTGGCGTCCGGTTCGGGGCATCGGGCGGGGAGTATCTCCAGCACGCCGACGACAACATCGTCGTCGCGCTGCAGATCGAGCACGCGATCGGGGTCGAGAACGCGGACGCGATCCTGAGCGTGCCGGGCGTCGACGCCTGTTTCATCGGGCCGAACGACCTGGCGGCCTCGATGGGCGTCGGGAACGGGGTGCCGCTCGAGAGCGAGGACCCGCGCCTGATGGAGGCGATCGCCGAGATCCGGGCCGCCTGCGTTCGCAACGGCGTCGCGCCCGGGATCCACACGTCGGGAGCGAACGGGGTCAACCAGCGGATCGCGGAGGGGTTCCAGTTCCTGGCGATGGCCAGCGAGTCGAGCTACCTGCTCGGTGGCCTGCGCTCCGACCTCGCGGCCCTGAACTGGTCCGCGTCGCCGCGGGACGGGGCGGCCGGCGCGGTTTCGAGCGGCAGCGCCGTGCGATATTAGCGGCAACCCTTTTCACCCGGCCCTAAAGAACCGGGCTCAGGGACGTCTGGTTGACCGGAGGCGGATTCTGCGACGTAGGGGTGATCCCTTGTGGTCGCCCGGCCGCCGCGTCGGCCATCGCCCCGCAGGGCGAGGTTGTGCTGAACGGCGAGCAGGCGATCGGCGAACGAACCCCTCCCCGGCTCGGATCGTCGCTGAAGCGACTCACCGCCCGGAGAGGGGGAGACGGACGCAGACGATGTCGACTGTTCCCGGAGAGCTTCAGCTCGACCAGCATGAAGTCCCTCTCCGGGCGGTGAGGCACCGCAGTGCCGAAACCGGGCGAGGGAGGGGTCTGTTCGCCACCGACCTACCAAACGGAAGCCGCTTTGGTTCGCGACATCGGTGCTGCGACAACGCCCCTATCGCCGCGGAAAAGGCAAGCCAACTTCCTACGTCCGGCAGCGGTACTCACAGGTCGGGCCATGTCATTAAGCCCAGTCCCTTCAGGGCCTGGCCAACGGGCCGGACAGTCCCGAATCACATAGGAAAGGCGACGCAGACAATCATGAAGCTGGTCATTGCCTCGGCCGAGGGCGAACACTATTTCCATCTGCTCGATGACGTCGGGATCGAGGGACTTCGGGTCGTTCACGCTGCCGGGGTCGAGCAGATCGGCGCCGAGATCGTCGACGCCGACGTCTTCTACGGGTTTCCGACCGGTGCCCAGTTCGCCTCCGCCAAGGCGTTGCGGTTCATCCAGTCGCCGGGGGCCGGGGTGGACTGGATCGCCCGGGTGCCGGGGCTCGCCGAGAGCGATGTCGTCGTCGCCAACACCCGGGGCGCCCACGCGCCGTCGATCGCGGAGCACGTCTTCTCGCTCCTGCTCGCGCTGACGCGGGACCTCCCACAGATGATCGACTGGAAGCGGGAGCGGCACTGGGGCCGGGTCGAGGCCTACAAGAGCCTCCGTGAGATCAAGGACAGCACGATGGGCATCATCGGCTACGGCGCGATCGGTCGGGCGATCGCCCACCGCGCCGATGCCTTCGAGATGCGCGTCCTCGCCGTCGACGTCAACCCGGTCCAGGCCGACAGTCCCGTCGAGGAGGTCTGGTCGACCGACCGCCTGTCGGATCTGCTGGCGCAGTCGGACGTGGTCGTCGTCGCGGTGCCCTACACCCCCGAGACGCATCACCTGATCGACGCGGCGGCATTCGAGCAGATGCGGGCCGACGCCAGCCTGATCGTGATCTCAAGGGGTGGGATCGTCGACGAGGTGGCGTTGGACACGGCGCTGCGAGCCGGGCGGATAGCAGGGGCCGGGATCGACGTGACGTCGGTCGAGCCGTTGCCGGCCGACAGTCCGCTCTGGACGACGCCGAACCTGCTCATCACGCCGCACGTCGCTGGAGCGTCCGGTCCAAAGGAGCGCCGCTGCGTGGAGATCCTGCGTGAGAACCTGATTCGCCTTGCCAGCGGTGACGAGCCGGTCAACCTGATCGACAAGCGCCGCGGGTACTGATCACGACGTCACACCCATGTCTTCGCCCGACTCCTCTGCTCGACGATGACAAGAGAGGGACACATGAAGATCGCGCGATTACGCTTGCGGGAGCTGACCGGCTCGTTCACGACGGAGTCCGAGTTCTGGGAGGAGCGGCTCCAGCGGCCGATCGACGTCTACCCGGAGCACCGCCGGGAGGGATTCGCCGAGGGGACGCCGATCGCGGTCGGCGACAACCAGTACCGGCTCCGCTGCATCTTCCTGGAGATCGAGACCGACGAGGGCGTCACCGGGCTGGCCGGACCGGTCTCGCACGATGTCGCCTACATGATCGCCCGCCAGTTCGCCCCGCTGCTGCTCGGCGAGGATCCGACGGCCAATGAGCGGCTCTGGGACAAGATGTACCGCTACGCCGTCCATGGCCGCAAGGGCGCGGCGATGATGGCGATCAGCGCGATCGACTGCGGCCTCTGGGACCTCAAGGGTCGGTGGCTCGGCCAGCCGGTCCACCGCCTGCTCGGTGGTCCGGTCCGGGAGTCGATCCCGGCCTACGCCAGTGCGCTTGGGTACTCGCTCGAACCGGAGAGGGTTCACGCCCAGGCGGCGACGTTCATCGCCGAGGGTTACACGGCGACGAAGTGGTTCCCGCGGGGGGCGCCGACCGACGGCCGCGACGGCATCCGGCGGAACATCGAGCTGGCGAGTACGCTGCGCGACGCGATCGGGCCGGACAACGACTTCATGCTCGACGCCTGGATGAGTTGGGACGTGCCGTACACGGTGATGATGTCGGAGGTGCTGGAGGAGTTCCGGCCGCGCTGGCTGGAGGAGCCGGTGATGCCGGACATGATCGACGCCTGCGGCGAGATTCGGCGACGATCGCGGCTGCCGATCGCGACCGGCGAGCACGAGTACACGCGCTGGGGGATTAAGCAGCTGCTCGACGCCGGCGCGGCCGATGTCCTCCAGCCCGACACCTACTGGGCTGGCGGGATCACGGAGATGGTCAAGATCGCGGCCGTCGCCTCCTGCTACGGTATCCCGGTGATCCCGCACGGGCACTCCGTTCCGGCCAACATTCAGCTCAGCGCGGCGCTGCCGATCCCGTCGGTGCCGATGGTCGAGTACCTGGTCAAGTGGAACGCGCTCCACCAGCACTTCTGGGCGGAGCCGATCGTCCCCGTCAAGGGCATGGTGACCGTCCCGACAGTCCCCGGCATGGGCGTCGAGCTCGATCCGGCGAAGATCGACGGGGAGCGTGACCTGGAGTGGGGGTGAGGGGGAGACAGCTCGCCGCTGGGACTCGCTGTTCCCGGAGAGCTTCAGCTTGACCAGCATGAGCCCCTCTCCGGGTAGTGAGGCACCGCAGTGCCGAAACCGAGCCGGGGAGGGGTTTGGGGAGGGGACTGCTCCGCCACCGGCACGAAGCCATTCCAAATCCGACTGCGAGCCCTCAATACGCCAGCCGGTGCAGCGCGGCGGCCAGGACCTCGATCCCGGCGACGCAGTCCGCGAGTGACGAGAACTCCTCCGGGGTGTGGCTCCGGCCGTTTCGGCTGCGGACGAAGACCATCGCGACCCGGCACAGTGCGGCCATCCGCTGTGTGTCATGGACGGCGCCGCTCGCCATCGTCAGCGTGGGAATACCAAGGTCAGACGCCGCCCCTTCGAGCAGCCCGACGGTCTCCGGATCGCAGATCACCGGCTCCAGGTCAAAGGTGAAGTGCCAGTCGATGGTCAGGTCCCGCCGGGCGGCGACCTCCCGCATGAGCGCCTCATGGCGGGCATAGAGCCGCTGCCGGACGACTGGGTCCGGGTGGCGGGCATCGACCGTGAACGTGATCCGGCCGGGGACGATTGCCGGGCCGTTCGGATCGACTTCCATCCGGCCGACCGTCGTGACGGCCGGGCGGCCTATTCGGTGGGCGGTATCGATCACGCCGGAGATGATCTCGGCCGCACCGGCCATCGGGTCGCGGCGCCGGTCCATCGGGAAGGCGCCGGCGTGATTCGCCTCGCCCGTCAGCGTGACGACGTAGTGGCGGACGCCGGTGATGGCATCGACGATCCCGACCGGCAGCCCGACCTGTTCCAGGATCGGACCCTGCTCGATGTGGAGCTCGACGAATGTCTCGATGTCGTCGCGGGCGGCCTCGGGGATCCGGGCCGGGTCCAGGCCAACGGCCCGCATGGCGTCGGCGATCGTCTCCCCGTCGTAGCCGATCGTCGTTTCCGGGTCGTCGGGCGCGATCCCCCCGGTGATCGCCCGTGAGCCCCAGAAGCTCGCCGACGGGAAGCGGCTGCCCTCCTCCTCGCAGAGCGCGAGCGCCTCCAGGGGGCGCTTCGGCGAACCGAATCGCTCGCGGAGGGTCCGGACGGCGAGGAGGGCGGCGATCGCCCCGAGGGCGCCGTCGTACCGGCCGCCGGGGCGCTGCGAATCCAGGTGCGAGCCGGAGACGACCGCCTTCCCGCCCTCGGTCCCCTCCAGACGGCCCCAGACGTTGCCGACCGCGTCGCGCCGCACATCGAGCCCAGCCTCGGCACACCACGCCGCGTACCGATCCATCGCGGCGACCCACTCCGGCGAGTAGACCGTCCGCCAGACGCCGGTCTCCCCGTAGGCGCCGTCCTGGGCCAGCTCAAGGATCATCCGTTCGACCATGGCGGGGTCGACCGCGATGCGTTCTGGTTCGGCCATGTGTCTCCCTCGAATGGGACTGGATCCGCCTCGTATCCGGTCGAGCTGTGGTTGCCAGTCGATTGGGATCATACGTGTCCGGTGGGTGTCAGCGACGGGCGGGCATCTGGCGGAGTAATGGATCGCGTCGCTCGCCATCCCCTCGTGGGTCGTTCGGCAGCCCAGGCGGATCGGCCAGGACCAGTTCTACCCGCTGCCAGGCATCCGCCATGGGTAAGGAACACATCACGGGGCGACGGTACTACGAGCGGCTTCCGGACAGACGGCTGGACGGCGCGTTAACCGACGGTGAGATCCTCCACGACGTTCCCAATCCCCTGGTCCTTGAGGAGCCTGTGGACGGCGCTGCTTGCCACCATTCTTGAGGTTTCCTATAGTTGCCCGACTGATCGGGCCGAAGTGGGGCTTGCCGCGATCATCATGCGGAAGGACCCGGCCGGATGACACTGCATCGACGTGAAGAGCGTGGCCTTGGAGCAGTTCAGTCGCTGACGGACCTCTTGCTCCGTCAGCGGGCGGAGGATCCACTCGCCGGCCTGTATGACGCCGGCGATGTCCAGTGGTGGTGGAAAGACGAAGCATCGCTGCATTCCGTCCGAACCTGGCTGTGGTCGGATGACACGGGGACCGACGTCGCCTGGGCACGGGTGGCCGAACGGACCGGGCCGAACGTGGCCGAAGGTCGGACCGACGCCGACGCCGGCTGGCTTGCGAAGGCACGGGAGCAGGTCGTTGCGGACATCGTAGCGGCCCTCGGCGGACTGCCAGCCTCCTCGACCCATCCAGTCATGACGGTGACTGACGAGCGGGACGAGGATATTTCAGACCGGCTCGCGGCCGTTGGGTTCGTACGGTTACCAGACCAGGACTATGTCCAGATGTGGCAACAGCCGGCCACCTCACCGGCTGAGCCCAGCCTCCCGACTGGGTTCCGGTTCGACGACGACCGGTTTCGGTCTCCAGGCTCGCCCCACCACCTTGCCCAGCGCAATGGGCGGGACGTAATCGAACGTCTTCAGGAGGTGTCGCTCTACCGGGCAGATCTCGACCTGTGTCTCCGAGACGTTGATGGCACGGTGGCCGCCTACTGCCTCTGCTGGCTGGACGTGGCCAACGGGGTTGGCATGTTCGAGCCGGTGCGCACGGAGGATGGCTACCAGCGCCGGGGACTCGGTCGGGCGCTGCTGGCGGAGGGTACCCGACGGCTGATGGCGAATGGAGCCACGACGATCAAGGTGGCACGGGAGGCGGACAACGCCGCATCCGCCGCGCTCTATCGCCGCAGTGGCTTCGCGGACGCCGTCCGGAACCTGGCCTGGCGACGCATCGGCTGACCAACCGGGAGGCAGGGAAGCAACTGTCGACCGGCTAACGGTCCGGGTCCGCTACCAGACAAACCGCCACGAGATCCGGGAGCGCACGCGCTGCTACCACAGTGACTAGCGGAAAGAGCATTGCGAGCGGTCCTAGAAGTGGGGCGCGACCCACGTCGAAGAGACACGGGCGTATCTCGCGGAGTACCGGGAGATGAACTGCGAGCGGATCAACGCAGCCGCTCGCAAGTACCGACGCCGGAAGAAGCGGTTGGAACGTCTTGCCGGTCCATGCGCATGACATAGCTTGCCTTACGACCTGGGACCGCATCGAGTGTCTTCACGAACCGAAACCCGGCCTTCTCATAGGACCGGATCGCGGGCTGGTTGGTCGGCTCCGGATTGATAAGCACGCTGTGTTGTCGGTCATCGGTAAAGACCTGCTGGACGACGAACGTCCGGACCACTTTAGGACCCAGTCCCCGACCAACGTAGGCGGGGTCCCCGATGAAGACGTCAAGACTACTGGAACGACGTGCATGATCGACGTCATCTGCGAAGTCGCCCGCATAGGTCAGCAGGTCTTCAATCCGGTACGTCTGAATGTACGCAACATCGGTCCCGTCGACCCGGGCAATGAAGGCCCGGACTGGACCCAGGTGCCGAGACCACTCCCCGAAGTCCCGTTCCGTGTCCGCGATGGAGTACCCGACTGCCGGGTATCCGGACGATCCGAACCACCCGTCCCGAAGATGAGGCGCGTTCAGCCAGTGATGAAGCAGGGGCAGATCAGTCGGCATGAGGAGACGGAAGGTAATCATCCACAACCTTTCAGACTATGGAGCGAGAGTTATGTTTCGGGCACCGCCGCAGTATCAGTGATAGGGACTCGCGCTCCGTCGACGTCTCCGACCATCGGCTTTCGGTTCGTCCGCTCGACTGCTACTTCACGGGCAACGTCTCCGGGCGGAGCGCGAGACCGTCCAGGTTTGCGGGACTAACTGATACACTCGCGTATGTTCTGCCCGACTTCGCCGGAGAAGGGGGATCCCTATACCACTCCCAGATGACATCGACTGGTCCCGGTTGTCTTTCGAAACGACGGTCCAGTTAGGTGCCTGCGGACCTGTCGTCTCTGCGATCGACATCGCTCCGCTTATGGACGAGATGAACCGTCATTATGCCTGGGTGCGTTCGTCGGTCTCCGCAATCACGCCGCCAGCTGCCGGATGGTCCGAGATGGCGCTGGTCGTCACCGTCGCGGCCCCCACGGTGATGTACCTGAAGTCGTTCCTCTCAACATGGGCACAAGACGACGCCAAAGCGCTCCGGACGCACCTGTATAGCTTTATCCGTCGCCGTTGGTTTGACCGACAGGGACGAGCCTACGTCCCACTTCAGGTCCTTATCGGCGGGGTCCGGTTTTACTTCTGGGGCGAGATGTCCGACGACGAGTTTCGTCGTCGTCTATTGGCGGCTCACGCGCTCATGGACCAGTTGCCTGACCATGTGGTTGAAAGCACTCCTGGTCCGTCGGAGATCGGTTACTTCTGGAATGCCGAGACAGAGACCTGGCGCGGGACGGCCTGGGCGCTTCAGGAGCCTGAAGCGTCGTTCCGTGCGGTCTACAATCCGACCGATCTATTTGACTGGATGAACCGGAAGGACTCGGAGTGACCTGGACCACGACCGGACGGCTCTGAGACGTCCCAGGACAGGGCGTCGAGTCGCTCACCTGGGACGATGGAACGCGATCCCCGGACCGGTCTGCGCTGGGCGCCCGGCTGCGGTCCATTGGAACGAGCTTTACCCGTCGTGGTCGGCGTGGACGTAGGGCAGGTGAACGATCCCACGGCTATCGTGGTGGCCGAAGCCGAACCCGATCCCAACTACGCGGGCCGGTTCCGGTTCGACGTGCGATTCCTGCAACGGCTGCCATTGGGGACCAGGTACCCGGCGGTGTCGCAGCGCATTGTCGAAGTGGTCCTGAATCTGCGCCAGCGGGACCTCGTCGCGATCACCGATCTGGGCGTGGACGTGAGCGAACCGTTCCCGGCGCGGTACGTCATTGTGTGCGTCGATGTTACTGGGGTCGGACGGGGCGTCTATGACCTGATCGCAGACGATCTGCGGGGGCTGGGCGTCAAGGCGATCGCTTGCACGTTCACGCACGGGGAGCGGATCACGGCCAGTGGGACCGAACGCAACGCGGGACTTTCCGTCGGCAAGGGGGCATTGGTCAGCCGGTGCCAGGCACTGCTCCAAACCGGACGACTGATCTTTCCTGCCCGGCATCCCGAAGTGCCCGCGCTAATTGGGGAACTGGAAACCTACCAGATCAAGGTTGACCCGAACGGCGACGCCAAGTTCGGCGCCTTCCGGACGGGTGCGCACGACGATCTGATAACGGCGTTGGGTCTCGCGGTGCTGCTCGATCCGGTGCGGACGCAGCTGGCGAAGGTCACGCGGGTGGCGTGACCGTCGCCAGCGTTAGAACAGGCCAGCAATGGCGATGACGATCGCCGCGACGATGACGATGCCGATTATCAGGCCCAATAGGGAGCCGAAGATGCGAAGAGGCAGCAGGATGAGGTTAGCGAGACAGGACATGGGGCTCCGATCAGGGCCAGCGTCGTTCGGCGATGGCCCCCTTGGCGTCGCGCTCGATAGCGTCCCGCTGCCACTCAGGGTATTCGTCCAGATGAACCGACCGGTATTCCGGCGTGTCATTCGGGTCACGGGGGATCAGGATCGGGTTGCTGCTGGTGAAGCGGTCGGCTCGCTGCTTCCGTTCTTCCGGCGTCAGGTCTTCCAGGCGCTTCTGGGCCGGTCGGGTCGGATCCTTCTGGTCACTGGCGTCGTCGGTCATGGCGAACTCCCCCTGCTAGCCGGACGGTGACGCCGTGTCGATCCGGCCCGTGCGACGCTCTCCTGATAGGTTCCGAGAGAGCATCGCACGCTGCATGGTCCAGGACGCGCTAAAACAGGCGGCAAGCGCCGAAACCGGCGATGAAGAACACCAGGCCATATAACCACAGAACAGCCGTTCTAATGGCCACGTAGCGCGTCACGTCCCACCTGCTCATGCGGCCCACCGTCCCGGCTGGCAGGTGCAGGGAACCGTCGGATAGTCGGTCAGGTGTCCGCCAGTGCTGATCCGAGCCGAGCCGGTGCCGAGACAGTCCCGGCACTCGCGCTTGATGACCGGTTCCGGCGCTGCCACCGGTTCCCGACAGGACTGGTCCTCGAACGGGGCCAAGCCGAGATGGGACCGGACCGCTGCCCGGTGTTGGCAGACGGGATCGCCGTTGACGGCAGCCTCGCAGGCGCAGCGGGTGGCGCCGACCGGGTAAAGGGTGTTCGGGTTGCGGCTGCTGGTGGCGTTGAACTGGCCGTCGTCCGAGCGGTAGAGGGTGATGTTGGCCCGCGCCCGATCCAGGGCGGCGTACCAGCGGGCGACGGTGTTGGGCCGGGTGTGGCTGGCGGCGTCATTGTCCGCCGCCTGCGAGACGACGGACGGAACCTCGCCCGTGATCCAGTCGATGAAGTCCTGCGGCTGATGATCGGTCATGGTAGATGTCTCCTGTCGGTGCCCATTGGTTCCTACACCGCCGGGCCGCTGATCGGTTGAGGCGTTCCGTCCTCTGGCTCAATTATACTGCTTAGTTACCACATATGCCACCTAGTTAGTGGTATCATTATCACAAGTTACCACGAAGGAACGACAGGAGGACACCCATTGGAACCTTCACCAACACCACGAACGCTGCTCGACCTAAGGGCCAGCCGGGCATGGAGCATCCGGAGGCTGTCGGAGGAATCGGGGGTCGCTACCAAGACGATCATGCGAATGGAGACCGGGCAGGATGTCCGGATGGCGTCGGTGGCCCGGATCGCTGCGGCTTTGGGGGTCGAACCGATGGCGATCCGGGAGTACGTAGATCAGCGGGCACGCACGGAAAGGCCGTGACCGGGAGAACCCGATCACGGCTTGGAACGCCTCACCGGTAGGACAGTGAGACAGCAGGGAGTGTAAGGCAATGGCTAGAGGAACGATCATCAAGCGGCAGCGGAAGACTGGACCGGTCTACTTGGCTCGCGTGGACATTGGGCCGGACCCGATCACCGGGAAGCGGCGCCAGCCCAGTGAGACCTTCGCCCGGCGCAAGGATGCCGAGAAGCGCCTTGCCGAATGGCTGAACGAGATCGACCGGGGGACGGCCATTGAGCCGAGCAAGATGACGGTCGCCGATCTGCTCCGATCATGGCTCGATGACGTGGCGGCGCACCGGGTCCGGCCGACCACGCTGGAAGGGTATCGCTGGCAAGTGGAGAAGTACGTCATCCCGGCACTTGGCACCGTCCCGGTCCAGAAGCTAACTGCGGCGAAGATTCAAGCGTTCTACACCGGCCTGCTTGATCGCGACATCAAGCCCAGGACGATCCAGTTGTGTAATCTCCGGCTGAAGCAAGGATTGGCGCAGGCGGTCAAGTGGTCAATCATCCAGACGAACCCAACTGATTCCGTGGACGTGCCGACGGTCCGTTACAAGCGCAGTGAAACGTGGGATCGTCGGCAACTGAAACTATTCCTGTTGGCGGCGGAGAACGACAGCCTAAATCCTTTATGGCTACTGCTGGCTACGACGGGGATGCGGCGCAGGGAAGCTCTGGGCCTGCGCTGGCGAGACGTTGACCTCGATCGGGGCCGTATCACTATCCAGCAGAGCGTCGTCTCGTACAAAGGTGGCGCCATCATCCAGGAACCGAAGACGGCAAGCGGACGGCGGACGATCCCAGTCGATCAGGACGTGGTGCAGGCGCTGAAGGCGTTCCGGAAGGAGTGGAATGCGACCAAGCTGGCTGCTGACCCGAAGCTCTGGGAGAACCATGACCTGCTGTTCTGCACGGCGCTGGGCAAGCCGCTCAATCCGAACAACATCGCCAGAAACTACGAACGGATCATTTCAAAGCTGAACGCCGAGAGGAAAGCCGACGATCTACCGGAGGTACCACGCATTCGTATCCACGATTTGCGGCACACCCACGCGAGCCTGCTTCTTCAGGAAGGCGTGGGTGTGAAGGTAGTCTCGGAACGGCTGGGCCACGCGAACATTGCGATCACCCTGAACACCTACGCTCACGTCCTGCCCGACATGCAGGATCAGGCAGTGGCGTTGTTTAGCGCGATGCTAGCGCGGGTGGAGTGACAGGCGTGCCAATAGATACGTTTCCAGTTCTCAATTCTATTCAAGCCCTACTCTGTATCGGTTCAACATCGTTTCAACTGTGCCCAACATTTTGCCGTAGTCCCTCGCCTGAGCATCCGAAGCAATCGTCGTCAGAAGTTCTTGAAGCGAGCGTCCTTCGAGAGGATATTGACGCGGGAAAGATCTCTCAGAGGACGAATGAATCACCTGTTCGAAAAGATCATACGTGGCGGCGATTTTCTCTAAGTCTCCGCTCCTGGAAGAGATCTCAATTGAACGAGCTGCGTTATCTAGAGCGTCTGAATAATCGCGAACTTCCAGCGCGATTCGAGCAGCGGTGTGATAGCAAATCGCCACTCCGCCTAGATCATGGCAAGACTCGTAGTATTCTCTGCTTAGATCGTTATAGGTTCGAGCATCCGCAAACATCTGTCGGCGGATTTCGACCTCGCTCAGTCTTCCGGCAGACACGGCAGCGCCCCTGATGTCGTTCTCGCGTTCTCGGTGAGCGAGACTCGCGATGAGAAAGGCTTTAGCTTCGTCATATCGAACCGCTTTTATAAGAGCTTTCGCCGATAGATTCCTGAGTAACGCTTGCTTGGTATCGGGTGTGAAGTGTGGAATTATATGAACTAGTTTTTGTGCCGTTTCTAGTAGGTAGCCAAGCTGCGCATCATTAGAAAATTCACCCGCGAGAATTTCGATAGAAGTTAGAGCACCAACGACATTGTCAGCCTGCATGTCTGCCTCAAGACTCTCTATTTCCAGCGACCAAGCGCGGAGCGACTGACCTCGTTTTCGAGCTATTGAAGCTAGATTTGAAGCACAAGCAGCTACACCAAGGAGGCTACTGTGGGGATGGTTCTCTTCAATGTACAGGCGCTTGGCTTCGACGTACTGAGTTTCTGATTCGAATAATTTTCCAGCTTGGAGCAATACTTGACCAAGCTGTCCAGTAAGTTGAGCAATCGAGACGCCCTCTTCCGTAGAAATCGCTAAAGCCAAACCCTCTCTCATTGCGAGCTCGGCTTCGGGGTAACGATGTAGGGCTAACAGATTATTTCCGGTAGCACATTTGATCGCTGATACGGAGACGGGCGCCTCGGCCCTGTGCTCAGTTATTTCTCCCGCCCTCGCGAGGACCGATATGGCATCCTCAAAGCGTCTCAGCTTCTGAAAGACGTTAGCTTGACAAAAAAGCAGCAGTGCAATGAGATCTGGATCGCCAAGCGATTCTGCCAAATTCAATGACAGACGAACAATTTCATCAGCGGTATTGACGAAGGAATCGTTGGTCGAATAGTGGTCCAGTATCCCGGACGGACCACACAAAGCTGTGACGATGCCTACTATAACCACAACGTTTTCAGATGATACGGATGGCGCTTCTGAGCGTACAAATGCGATCACGTTGTCGATGTTTTCCATCACTCGACGACGATCCATTACTCCGGTGTGGTCGTTCGGCAGCATCAGGGACATCACAGCGTAGTTTACTCGGCTCCGAGTAAACTCTGATAACTCAGTGTCTCGATGTCGAACACTACTCTTAGTTAGCGCATGTAAATGGAGCAAGCCGGTCGGTGATCTCTGAACAATTGAGCGTCTGGCAAACTGGCCAACCTGGTCCTCGCATTCTTCCTCGCTCAGGTTCCGCGCCACTGCCAACAATTGAATCGTTGTGTCGGCCTCGAAGTAGGCCAAAGTGGTAAGCGTGGTGACCAGTTCGATGGGCAGAGTCTCCATAGACACCAGCAGTGAAGCTCGGACACTGGTCGAAGGGGTTTCCGGTTCTCCAACGTATCGGAGAGTGTCGAGCCTATGTTTCTCGTCGACTATTCGTCCAAGCAAGCGTTCAAGCGGTAACTCTCCGGCTTCGTAACGGCCTGCCAAGACGACCAAAGCTAGCGGATGGTATTCCACTAAAGCGCAAATCTGTCGCACGATTTCGTTGCTCATATCGGTGCGAGCTAATTCGCTAAAGACTGTTAGTGCCGATCCTTCATCTAGCGGTCCGATCTCCATTCGCTGATGAAAACCAGTTGCTCTCGCTTGTGACGTTACGATTGACGCGATCCCAGTAGAGGCGAGGCGTTGGGAAAGTTGCTTTACTCCTTCCAAATCGGTCGCATTGTCAATTACTACTACGTCTATGCTTTCGCGATAAAGTCCCGAAATTCCATGCATCTCGAAGTGATTCGGATTGAGCTTGGCGATGTCTGAAACGCCATATCTCGAACCGATGGCCCAAAGCAAGTTTGTAAGCGATTTGCCGGTTCCATCCAACCATATTGCCCTGAGATTCGGGTCACGATCTGCCAGGAGGGACATGGCCTTTGAGACTAATGCGCTCTTGCCGATCCCTCCCATTCCATGGACAAGCAAGGAGGACCTACGCGTGACGCTGTCCAAAACCGACTCAATCTGATCGGCGCGTCCTGCGAATGCGAGTGGAGGAAGTGGGAACTCCGAGAACGCAGGCGAAGCAAGCGAATCGAGGAAGGGAGCAAGATCGCTGTGATTTGAACCGTATCCCACAAGCTGAATTCGCCATCTGTTCAAAAAGATCTCTGACGATTCCGGCGTTATAGAGTCATTTCTCACCAATGCATAATGCTTGGCGGTCGAATGCGGAAAGGAATTTGCTGCCCAGTTGAGAAGTGAGCTGAAATCGGGATCGTTCATTCCGTCAAAACTGCATCCAATAAAGACAAGCGTTCGTTCAACCCAAAGTGTTCTTAAGAACGTTTGATAAACATCATCTTCCAAAATCGCGTCGTAATCGAGTGACCCAAAGACGACTGACTCAGGCCTGTCCCAGACTCCATGAAGATGAACCACTCGGTCGTCGCTATGAAGCGCCGCCAATAGAAGATTGCGATCCTGCCAAGTGATTGATTCCATTCCCAACTTCGTTTTCGAAAATAGTTTGTCGTAGTTTGTCGTAGTAATGAGACTAACGTTCAAACTATGAATTGCTTGAAGAACTGAGAAATCCGTTACGGACGAGAATGGCACGTCAAACGTTTCTTTGAGCCACGTCGCGAACTCGCCAGAACCCAGACTTGAGCCGGTCAGTAATACTCGGATTTCGTGTGCGATCCAAATCATCTCATTAGGGGAGCCGGCGTCTTCAAGCCTCTTCCACAGCGCAGACAAAACGCTACGGACGATCGCATCTGTGGTCGTTAGTTGAGACAATGCAGATTCGACGGCGGCTCGCCATGTCAGTACTGAGGCAGATGCAGCGGAGATCCCGGCTCCCACCACAACGACGACTTTTCCTCGTTCAAGGGTTGCCTTAAGAGCTTCCAAGCTTCAATCCTTTCCGATCTCGTGAGATGCAAAAGCGGGCAAACTACCTCGGCCCGGCCACAGGTGTTCGACATATCGGGAAGGTCGTTTCCAGGATTTGTCTACGGCGAAACTCACACGAGTTACCGGTGCACCTGAACGCGAGTGCTCCAAGAAGCAGGTTGAAGATGCAGTAGTGACGGTGAGTCCATCACGCATTGCCAATATGGAGCGGCGTTTAATCGTCGAGGAAGTGGAGAACCTGTCTCAAGGCATCTGAAATCAGATTACGACGTGCACCACCTGTGCACCAGTCCAAATAAGCAAACCGTTGAAGCGGAATGCCCCGGCGGTTTATGGCTTCAGGAAGACCTGTTAGGGGAGCGGGGGACCGGACTCGAACCGGCGACATGCTGCTTGGAAGGCAGCCACTCTACCAACTGAGTTACCCCCGCGGGGCCGAAGCGCCGCAGAACCGGGATCGCATCGGTCGGGGTGATAGGACTCGAACCTACGACCTCAGCGTCCCAAACGCCGCGCGCTACCAACTGCGCTACACCCCGGTGTGTGTGACCGGCACTCTAGTATAGAGTTGAAGCGTTCAACTAACAACACCTCGTACCAAACAGGAATGACACGGCGATGGGCTAGACCGGCCCTGAGGGGACCGGCTGAACGACATTGGTCGCGGAGCGGTCCGCCTGCCCCGGTACGACCATCCCTCAGGTTTCGCCCTGCGCCCGGCGTGTTGAATAAGATGTCGTTCAGCCGGACCAACTATGGCCGAGCCGCGCCGTCGGGTTCCGCCGCTCCGATCAGCGGGTCGGGATCGTTAGGAGACCGGGTCGATCTGGGCCCGCTGCAGCTTGCCGCTGAAGTCGATGTAGAGGCTCTGCCACTCGGTGACGAAGTCCAGAGCCGCCGTGCCGGCCTCGCGGTGGCCATTGCCGGTCCCCTTGGTTCCGCCGAACGGCAGGTGGATCTCGGCGCCGATCGTGCCGGCGTTGACGTAGAGGATGCCGGTGTCGATGTCCTGCATCGCCCGAAAGGCCGAGTTGACGTTGGCGGTGAAGATCGAAGCCGACAGGCCGTACTGAACGCCGTTGACGACGTCGATCGCCTCGTCCAGGCTGTCGACCGGAATCACCGCGCTGACCGGCCCGAAGATCTCCTCCTGAGCGATGCGCATCGTCGGCGCGACCTCGTCGAAGATCGCCGGCCGCAGGAAGTGGCCACCGCCGAGCCGGCCGTCGCTGGCCCGGGTGCCGCCGGTGACGAGCCGGGCGCCCTCGGCAGTCCCGATCGCGACGTACTCCTCGATGCGGTTGAGCTGCGTGGCGCTGACGACCGGTCCGACGTCGATCGACTCGTCCAGTCCGTCTCCGAGCTGCATTGCATCGGCCCGTGCGGCGAGGCGTTCGACGAGCTCCTTCTGGATGGCGCGGTGGGCGACGATCCGGCTGGCGGCGGTGCAGCGCTGGCCGCTGGTCCCGAAGGCGCTCCAGATGATGCCGTCGACGGCGAGGTCAAGGTCGGCGTCGTCCATCACGATGACCGCGTTCTTGCCGCCGAGTTCCAGCGAGACGCGCTTGTTGTGCTGGGCGCCGAGGACCGCGACCTTCGTCCCGGTCGCGTTCGAGCCGGTGAAGGTGATGAGGGGGACGTCCGGGTGATCGACGATCGCGTCGCCGACCTCGGCACCGGTCCCGAGGACGACGTTGACGACGCCCTCCGGCAGCCCGGCCTCGATCAGGACCTCAACGAAGCGGATCGCGCTGCGAGGGGTGTTGGTCGCCGGCTTGAAGACGACCGTGTTGCCCGCGATGATCGCCGGGAGGATCTTCCAGGACGGGATCGCCATCGGAAAGTTCCAGGGGGTGATCACGCCGCAGACGCCGAGCGGCTTGCGGACCGACATGTTGAACTTCTCGCGCAGCTCCGACGGCGTTGTCTGACCGTACAGGCGGCGGCCCTCGCCGGCCATGTAGAAGGCCATGTCGATCGCCTCCTGGACATCGCCTCGCGCCTCGGCGACGACCTTGCCCATCTCCTCGGTCATCTCGCGAGCGAACTCCTCCTTGCGGTCGGCCAGGATCTGCGCCGCCCGGTACAGGATCTCGCCCCGCTTCGGCGCCGGGTAGAGCCGCCAGGACGCGTAGGCGCGCTTCGCGGCCGCGACGGCGTCCCGGACGTCCTCGGCGGTGCTGCTGGTGTAGGTCGCCACCAGCTGACCGGTTGCCGGGTTGCGCCGCTCGAACGTCGCCCCACCCTTCGCGTCCCGCCACGTCCCAGCGATCAGGTTCTGGAAATGCCCCTGCGTTGCCATTCGTCTGCTCCTTCGTTTGGTTGATCGTCTGACAGTTGTTCTGAACGCGGCCAGCTTACTTCGATTCGCGCGGTGCCTGACACACCGCCCCTCAAGGGACCGGGTGGACGACATTGGTCGCTCACCAGCGCGCAGATTCGGATGACGCGTGGTCGGCACATCGCCATGCGCCCGCAACGTCGAATCCAACGTCGTTCAGCCAGTCCGTTGACGGCCGGCCGGGCGACGAGCTGGCCAGACAAGCGCGAAAACGAGAGACGCCGCCGGACGTTTTCGGTCCCGCGGCGTCTCTCTGGACTCTGTGGCTCCGGCACGAGGACTCGAACCTCGAACCTACCGATTAACAGTCGGGCGCTCTACCATTGAGCTATGCCGGATCAGAAGCGTTCGTGTCCGCGTGAGATTCTACTCATGGTCGCCGGGCTTGTCCACCCGCTCCGGTCGCTGCTCCATCTGCTTTAGATGCTCCTCCGGGGCAGTCGCTCCGATTCGTGAACCGTTTCAGAGCCGATGCCGGCGCCCGGTGGGGTACACTATCCGCTGATCTTTACGGAGGAGCCGGTCGAGCCATCGCTCGCCTCCGGCAGGCCGTGTGTATGACACCCATCGACGACTGGGTGAGAGGGTGTCATGACGGACACAAAATCAGAGACGACAAGCGGGCCAGTGCGACTGTCGGATGACGACGTCGCGTTCCTGCTGATGATCCTTCGCAACTCCAGTCGCCCGCTGACGATCAGCCAGCTGGTCGACGCCTTCCGTGAGCAGTCGGGCCGGGACTAGTGCGGCCACGCCTAGCGCGGGGCAAACCGACAACCGGTCCAACGACCCATTGAGCACGTCGAGAGAGCGGCCGGCCGACTGCCGGGGATACTAGGGAGAGCAGGGCAGGATGGTGAACCAGGTTGCGCCGCCGACGGTGGTGATGAACGGGACGGAGGACGAGCAGGAAATCGGCGGGAACCTGCTCGGGATGTTCCAGGCGCATGGTCGGTTCATGTCGGCCGATAAGGTGATCCGGCTGTCGGCGGCATCCCTTGCCGGGGCGACCAGGATCACGGCTGACCGGGTCGTCGAGCTGGCCCGGATGAACCCGGCCGTCTTCACGATCGAGGACACCGCCGATGACGTGGTCATCTCGACGACCCGCTTCGGCAAGTCGCCGATCGAGCAGACCGCGCCGACCCGGCACGGCTTCGCCGAGCGCCTGATGGTCCCGGTCCCACGTCTGGCCGGTCAGCTCCGCGGTGAGGTGATCCGGCTCGACACCGGCTGGAACGCGCCGATCTCCGGCGAGTCCGTCGCCTCGCAGTTGTTCGACGTCGAGCGCCCGCTGCCCGCGGCGATCATCGTCGAGCGCCACGTCCTGCCTCCGACCCGCCTGGCCGGCGACGAGGAGGCCGGCGAGCAGATTGATGAGACCGGCCTGGAGCCGATCGACGTGGAGACCACCGACATCGACGAGACCAGCACCGCCTGGAACCGTCAAGTCGTCGTCGAGCAGCCCGCGCGTGCGGCTCAGCCCGAGCCTGAGCCGATCGAGGGCCAGCTGGTCGTCCCAGTCTACGACGACCTCGCCGCCCAGATCATCGCTGACGAGCCGATCCCGGCCATCACAGAAGAGCCGGCCGTCGAGTACCTGCCCGAGCCCGCCGTCTCCGAGGCGGAGCCGGAGGCAGAACCAGTCGCGGCCGAGCCAGTTGTCGTGCCCGCGCCCGTCGCGCCCGTCGCGCCCGCCCCGGAACCCCGCCGCGCCCCGTCGATCCGCGTCACCGACGTCTCCGGAATCGAGGACGACGCCCTGGCCGCGGCGATCGTCGCCCGGCTTTCGGCCGACGTCCGGATCGCGAACTTCAACGACCAGTGGATGACCGAGGACCGTGTTCCTCGACTTAGCCGTGGTGACCTCCGCCGGATCAAGGAGTACATCCAGGAGCAGGAGCAGCCGCTCACCGACGATGTCCTCGTCCAGGACGTCATCGGGGTCCGGACCAACAGCCCGGACTTCGACCTGATGCGCTTCGCGATCAACTTCCGCCTGTCACGGGAGCACCGTGACTTCGACTTCGTCGGGACCAACGAGCAGCGCTTCTGGAGCACCAGCACGCTGCCGCAGATCGGCACGACCCGGCGCAAGCCGAACGAGCTCGGTACCGACTACCGGTTCCTGCTCGATGCCGCGCCAGCCGACCCCGCCTACCGCTCGGTCGACTCCGTGCTCCACGTCGTGACGTTCTTCGAGTATTACCACGGTCTCCTGCCGTACGACGCCGAGATTCAGGCGTTGCTCCCGGCCCCGGTCCTCCTGGACCAGCGCACGGCGATGCTGACCTTCGAAACGCCTCAGTCCTATACGACCTTCCTGGTCGAGCTGCGCTACCCGACCCCGAACCGCGGCGGCTTCATCCTCGGCCTGGACGACTTCTTCAGCGAGAACCTCATCCCCGGGGCGCTGATCCAGATCCAGCGAACCGACAACGACGGTCACTACCGGGTCGAGTTCCTGCCGGCCGGAACCGAGACCGCTCGCCTCCTGGAACTGGACGAGCGCCGCTCGCAACGCTATGTCTTCCATGAAGTCCAGTACAACTGCGAAGTCGAGGACGCGATGGTCCTGACCGAGGAGCGGTTCCCCGGTCTCGCCAACGAGCGTCCGGTCGACGAGAAGGTTCGACGCCGGCCGGAGGCGCTGGTCTCGGCGATCTTCGAGCGTATCGGCGAGAAGGTCGGGCCGGGCTTCACCGCTCCGTTCGATGACCTCTACGCCGCCGTCAACATCGAGCGGCCCTTCTCCGAGAAGTTGCTGCGCCGCGTCCTCGATACGGATGAGACCGGCGCGTTCGCCAAGGATCCAGACAACGACAATGTCTACTCGTTCGTTCCCTCCACGACCTGATGACGCCGACGACCGCTTCGACCTCGATCTTGATCTGAGCTTCGTGCCGGAGCAGGACGAGGCGGAGGTCGACGACGACGAGCGCCTCGAGATCGTGGTCTCCGAGCGCGGAACGCAGTGGTCTGACGGCGACGACCCGGACGCCATCCCGACCGACGCCGATCTGCTCGCCACGCCGGAGACGGTGTTGCCGGGTGGCAACCGGGTCGCCCGGTTCCTCGGTCAGCTCGACCGCCGATCTGGTGTGGGTGGAGACGTCGCCCTGCTCTCCGACCTCGACCGGGAGGGGCTGGCGGCCTTCCGGACCGTCTGGCCGGGGATGACGGGTCGTGCTCGGGCCGCGATCGCTGGCCGGCTCGTTGCCGCCGCCGATGAGCGCTACGACCTGCAGTTCGCCCGCATCTTCCTGGACCTGCTCTCGGACGGGGACGCGGTCGTCCGGCAGTTCGCCGTCACCGGTCTGGCCGAGGAGGATGGTCCGGACATCGTCGAGCGCCTGGTCCGGCTGACCGAGGCTGACTCCTCGACCGACGTCCGGGCCGCTTCGGCCAGCGCCCTGAGCGAGTACGCCACGGCCGCCGCGGCCGGTGAGGACATCGGGATGGATGCCGACGAGCTCCGGGATGTGCTGGAGACGATCGTCGTCGACGAGGATGAGCCGTCGCAGGTTCGCCGCGCGGCGCTCGAGTCATGGGCCGTGTTCGGCTCCCGCGGAGCCGAGGGCTTCTCGACGACCGTTCCCGAGGCCATCGCCGAGATGTACAACGGCGGCGAAACCGACAGCCAGGCGTCGGCGCTGATCGCGATGGGCAGAACCCTCGACCTGCGCTGGCTCTCGTTCGTCGAGCGTGACCTCGCCAGTGACGACGCCGAGCTTCGCCTCGCGGCCGTCCGCTCGGCCGGGCAGCTCGGGGAGACGACGCTGGTCGAGCCCGTCACCGAACTGACGACCGACGACGACGAGGAGGTTCGCCTGGCCGCCGTCGTCGCCCTTGGCCAGATCGGCGGCCCTGGCGCCATCCGGGTCCTGCGCAACCTCGCCGCCGACCCGGAGCGGACCGACCAGGACGCCGTCAACGAGGCGATCGAGGAGGCGAACCTCGCCGCTGAGGCGATCTAGCCTCGTCATCAGTCCGGCTGCCCCGGACCTGAAGGGACCGGCTGAACGACATTGATCGCGAAGCAGGCGGACAGGAGCACGACTTCTGCGCCGAACAAGGGCCAGGGGTGGCAGCTTCTCTCCGTGACAGTCTCAGGCAGGGGGGGGCGAGGACCCGATTTGGCGTTTCGGTCGGTCCACAATCGGCAACGAGCCGCCTCGATTGACGCTTCCGTGCGACCGAACAGGTCGCTTCCTGATCGCTTCACCGGCAGAATGATCCCACCAGCTCGCCGTTTTTCAGGGTACGAGCAACCCGTCGGGGAGAGAAGGGTTGGTAGCCATCGCCGGATCCAATGTCGTTCAGCCGGTCTCTTCAGGGCCGGGTTTCGCGGTTGGCCATGGCGATGGCGGTACCGCTTCTCGCCCATCACGCCGTTCCCGAAGGGGGTCCTCGTGTCGCTCTCGCTGCCTACCCAGGCCGACCGCCGTGACGCGGCGACCGCCGCCGCTCCGACCCGTGAGACCTGGGACCACTTGCTGAGCCAACTCGGTGGCCACCCGCTCCAGAGCTGGGCCTGGGGCGAACTCAAGGCCCGACACGGCTGGCGCGCCGAGCGGATCAGCTTCGCGGCGGACTGGGGGAGCGGCATGGCGCAGGTGCTCTTCCGGCGCAAGGGACCGGTCAGCATCGCCTACGTCCCCCGCGGCCCTGTCCTGTCCGGCGACGTCGAGCGCGGCTTCCGCCAGCTGACCGCCCAGATGGATCGCGTCTGCCGCCGGAACCTGGCCATCTCACTGATCGTCGAGCCGGCCGGACCGCTCGGCCTCGAAGGGTCGTACCGCTCCTTCGGCTACGTCCAGGGGCCGGCCGCGATCCAGCCGGCCCGGACCGTCAGCGTCCGTCTGCTGCCCGACGAGGCGCTGCTTGCCGGGATGCACGGCAAGCACCGCTACAACATTCGCCTGGCTGAGCGGCGCGGCGTCACCATCCGGGCCGGCTGGACCGACGGCGACCTCGGCGCGTTCTACGCCCTCCTGCGCGACACCGCCGGCCGCAACGAGTTCGGCATCCACGGCTTCGACTACTACGCCGACGCCCTCCGCCTGTTCGGCGACGACGCCCGGCTGCTCTTCGCCGAGATCGACGGTCAGGTCGCCGCCGCCGGGATCGCCGCCCGGTTCGGAACGCAGGGCGTCTACCTCTACGGTGCCTCCTCGACGACCGTTCGGGCGGATGGGGCCGCCTTCCTGCTCCAGTACGAGCTCATGCGCTGGGCTCGGGACCGGGGGGCCGCGACCTACGACCTCTGGGGCATCCCGGCGACCGAACCGGAGCCGCTCCCCGCGGACGCGACCGGCATGACGCGGAGCCGGGGCGAGGACCAGCGCGGACTGCTCAGCTTCAAGACCCGGTTCGGCGGCGACGTCGTCTCCTTCCCGTGGCCGATGGAGCGCCGCTACGCTCCGATCCTCTCCGCCGCCGCCCGCCGCCTCGGGCTCGTCAATGGCTAGATCACCGACGATCACTTCGATGGGCTTGGCCGACGCCACAGCCACGGTGCCCGGTGCGGTGATCACCGGTGACGCGAGGACCCGATTCAGCGATATCGTCTACGACTCGCGAGACGTCACACCCGGCGCCCTGTTCGTCGCCCTGCGCGGGGCGGACCACGATGGTCATGCGTTCATCGAAGATGCAGCCCGGCGCGGAGCGGCGGCCGTGTTGGTCGATCGGCAGTGGGACGAGGCGGCGGCGATCGACCTGCCGACGATCCGGGTTGCCGACACGAGAGCTGCGCTGGCGCCGGTCTCGGCGGCGTTCTTCCGCCATCCCTCCCGTGAGCTCCGCGTTGTCGGCATCACGGGCACCGACGGCAAGACCACGACCGCCTATATCGTCGATCACGTGCTGACCGCCGCCGGCCACACCACCGGGATGGCCGGGACGGTCGCCGTCCGGGTCGCCGGGGTCGAGGACCGCCACGCCCTGCGCCAGACGACGCAGGAGTCGGTCGAGAACCAGCGGCTCCTCCGACGAATGGTCGACGCGGGCTGCGACGTCGCCGTCCTGGAGGCGACCTCACACGGCCTCGACCTGCACCGGCTGGACGATATCGACTTCTCCGTTGGCGCCGTCACGAACATCACCCACGAGCACCTGGAGCATCACCGGACGATCGAGAGCTACTGGCGGGCCAAGGCGATCCTGTTCGAGCGGCTCGGTCCCGACGGGACCGCCGTCGTCAACCTCGATGATTTCGGCGCCCGGTCGGTCCTACCGTTCGTATCGCCCGCCCGCCTGATTGGGTTCAGCCGCCTCAGCGCGAATGACGCCGATCTCCGGGTGGACCACGTCGAGCTGGGCGATAGTGGCTGCCGTTTCGACCTGGGCTGGCAGGGCCAGACCGTCCCGATCGCGCTGCCGCTGGTCGGCGGCTTCAACGTCGACAACGCCCTCTGCGCGGCCGGGGTCGCGCTCGGGCTTGGCGTCCCCCTGGCGACCGTCGCCGACGGCCTCTCGACGGCGCCAGCGCCACCGGGCCGCATGGTCAGCATCGATGAGGGCCAGCCATTCGGTGTCGTCGTCGACTATGCCCATACGCCCGAGTCCCTGACGAAGGTCCTACTCCTGCTCCGCTCCCTGAGACCGACAGGTCGCCTGATCGTCGTCTTCGGCAGCGCCGGCGACCGCGACCCGACCAAGCGCCCGATCCAGGGCGAAGCGGCGGGCCGCTACGCCGATCACGTCATCGTCACCAACGAGGACCCGCGCACCGAGGACCCCGACTCGATCCTGGATGAGATCGCCGCCGGAGCCCATCGGGCTGGTCGCCGCGACGGCACCGACCTCGACCTGATCGTCGATCGCCGCGACGCCATTGCCCGTGCGATCGCCATTGTTCGGCCCGGCGACACCATTCTGCTGGCCGGCAAGGGCCACGAGGGCAGCATCATCGTCGGCCACGACAAGCTGCCGTGGGACGAGGAGCATGTCGCCCGGGAAGAACTGCGGGCGGCCGGTTTCGCCGGTCGATAGAGTCCGCAAAGCGGCCGTAAATGGCCCGGCCGAGGAACATTTGTCGCGGACCATGCGTCCGGAAGTACGGCCCCGAGATCGAGATCGAGACGGGCCCGGAGCCACCGGTCGTCGAATCCAGTGTCGTTCAACCGGCGCGCTTCGCTGCCCTTCAGGCCGGACGTTCCCTGGAACCGCGCGAGTGTGCCTAGCTTGACTGCTCGATCGCCTCGGCGGACGGGTTCGCGATGGCGGCCCTGCCAGGCTTGAGGGTCAGGCCGAGTTCGTCCAGCTGGGAGCTCTCGACGGCGGCCGGTGCCTGGAACATCAGGTCGGTGCCGCGCTGACTCTTCGGGAAGGCGATCACCTGGCGGATGTTCTCCTCGCCGGTCAGCAGCATGAGGAGCCGGTCGATGCCCCAGGCGATACCACCGTGGGGAGGGGCGCCGTACTCCAGCGCGTCGAGCAGGGCGCCGAACCGCTCCGGCAGCACGTCTGCCGGGTAGCCCATAAGTCCGAACATTCGCTCCTGGTCGGCCCGGCGGTGGATCCGGATGCTGCCGCCGCCGACCTCGTGTCCGTTCGCGACGAGGTCGTACTGCCGCGCCCGGACCCGGCTCGGGTCGCTCTCCAGGAACTGCTCGTCCTCGGCGTAGTAGCCGGAAAAGGGGTTGTGGGTCGCGTCCCAGCGCTGCCCCTCTTCGTCCCACTCCATCAGCGGGAACTCATAGACCCAGAGCATCGCCATCTCGTTCGGGTCGGCCAGGTTCAACCGGTCCCCGAACGCCAGACGCAGCATCGACAGCACCTTCGCGACGGTGGCCGGCTGGTCGGCAACGAGCAGGACCAGGTCGCCGGGGCCGGCGCCGATCCCGGAAGTCAGGGCGGCGAGCTCGGTCTCGCTGAGGAACTTGGCGATCGGCGACTTGACGCTGCCGTCCTCGGCCAGTGCGATCGTCGCCAGCCCTTTTGCGCCGCTACGCCTGGCGAGATCGGTGACCTCGTCGATCTCGCGCCGGGTGTAGCCGCTGCAGCCGGGGACGACGATCGCCTTGACCTGCCCGCCGGTCTCGAGGACGCCGGCGAACGCCTTGAACCCGGTCGTCGCCAGCGCCGGCCCGACGTCCTGGAGCTCCATCCCGAACCGGATATCAGGACGGTCGTTGCCGTAGCGAGCAATGGCGTCGGTGTAGGTCATCCGCGGAAACGGCTCGCTGACGATCGCCTTTTCCGAGTACCGCTCGACGATCTCCATGAACAGCGCCTCGCTCAGCGCCATCACGTCTTCCTCGTCGACGAAGGACATCTCGACGTCGAGCTGGGTGAACTCCGGTTGCCGATCGGCCCGCTGGGCCTCGTCGCGGAAGCAGCGCGCGATCTGGAAATAGCGGTCGAACCCGGAGACCATCAGGAGCTGCTTGAGCTGCTGGGGCGACTGCGGCAGGGCGTAGAACGTGCCGGGGAAGCCGCTGCTGGGCACGAGGAAGTCGCGGGCGCCCTCCGGGGTGCTCTTGATCAGGAGCGGCGTCTCGATCTCGAGGAAGCCGCGCTCGTCGAGGTAGTCCCGAATGAACTTGACGACCCGGTGGCGCAGGATCATGTTGCGCTGCATCGTCGCCCGGCGCAGGTCGAGGTAACGATGCTGGAGCCGGAGTACCTCTTCGACGTCCACTTCCTCGTTGATGTAGAAGGGCGGCGTCTTCGAGGTATTCAGAACAGTGATCTCGTGCGCCTCCAGTTCGACGTCGCCGGTCGCCAGCTTCGGGTTGACGGTCCCCTCGGGCCGGTGGTTGACGGCTCCGGTGACCTGTAGGACGTACTCGCCGCGGACGTCGCTCGCGACCTGATGCGCCGCCGGAAATCTGTCCGGGTTGCAGACGACCTGGGTGATCCCGAAGCGGTCCCGCAGGTCGATGAAGATCAGCCCGCCGAGGTCGCGCCGGCGGTTGACCCAGCCCGACAGCGTCACGGTCTCACCGACGTTGCTGGCCCTCAGGGAGCCCGCGGTCAGCTTGCCGGTCACACTCGGGTCGACATCGTGGCTGGCGGTCGCGGTCGGGCTCTCGATGGCCGTGGCAGGTGAAGTCACGTGGCGCTGGCTCCCTGATGACGCCCGAAGGCGAGTTGGTCTGCGGTTGGGCGGAAACTGCTGGACAAGGCTACACCGAAGCGGCGACCGGGCGGTTCATTATCGGCTTGCGGACGATCAACCCTGGACATCGGCCCTGAAGGGACCGGCTGAACGACATTCGTTGCGAACGACGCGACCAGGAGCACGGACAGGATCCCAAAGACAGAATGGGTCAGCTAACACGCAAAGTCGAATCCAATGTCTTTCAGCCGGTCCCGTCAGGGCCGGAGTGCGCAATGAGGCTCCCGGTCGCGGTCAACCAACGTGTTTGCTGACCATTGGGATCTGTCGCAGCCCTGATCGAAGCTGGTCAGTCGCCGCTCGGACAGAGCGACACGCCATCAGTCGGTGTCAAACCGCGCACCCGCGTCGTTCGCGAAGGAAGTCCGGAGAATGTCCCGCATCTCCGCCTCGGCATCGTACCCGTCGGTTCGCCGGCCGACGTACCAGCCGATGAACCGGTCGACTACGAATCGATCCTGCTCGGTCGACCGATGAGGGTCCGGGTGACGCATCTTGCCACCATCGAAATTGAGCTTCTGGGAGGCAAGGAGTCGCTCGATCACCACCGTGGTCGGCATCGAGGCCGGATAGCGGGCGAGCGGGTCGTCCTTGCCGGACGGCTGCTTCCCCGTCTGGACCTTCTCGTCCGCCTTGATCCGGTTCCAGTTGGCGACGATGTCGTCAGTGCCGGAAACGACGGTGTCGCCGAAGACGTGCGGGTGGCGCCGGACGAGCTTGGCGTTGACCGCCTCGTAGACGTCGGCGAGGGAGAAGCGCCCGGCGTCCTCGGCGACCTGCGCCTGAAGGGCAACGGCCATCAGGACGTCCCCCAGCTCCTCGGCCAGGTTCCGGTCGTCGCCGTTGTCGATCGCGTCCATGACCTCGTACGCCTCGCCGGCGATGTCGTCCCGGAGCGACCGGCTGGTCTGCTCCCGGTCCCAAGGGCAGCCGCCGGGCGCGCGAAGCCGGGCGATGATGCGGCTCAGCGTCTCGGCCGAGCGACCGGCCAGGTACTGGTCGGCCGCCGAGACCCAGACCGCCGCCTCGGTGTCGCCCGCAACAAGGGATCGAAGCTGGTCGAGGTCGGCCGCCATCGGCGGCTCGTCATCGACGGCCGTGTCGATCAGGTGACAGTCAGCTTCGGTCCCGTAGGCATCGGCGAGGAACCGGGTTACAAGGTCGACGGTCTCGGCCCTGAGGCCAAGGACGAGGGCCGGCCGGGCCGGGTCGACGGAGATGAGACCGCGCTGCCACGGCGCCCGGTCGAGGGCCGCGACGATCGCCGAGCCGTCGTAGAGCTGGGCCTGGCTGGCGATGAGATCGATCCTCAGGCGGTGGGCAAGGCGGTCGAGCGAAGCCATGTCAGCTCTTGCCCGCCGTCGTCTTCTCGTCACCGAGGCTCAGGACGGCCATGAACGCCTCCTGCGGAATCTCGACGCTGCCGACGATCTTCATCCGCGCCTTTCCCTCCTTCTGCTTCTCCAGCAGCTTGCGCTTGCGGGAGATGTCGCCGCCGTAGCACTTCGAGATCACGTTCTTCCGCATCGCCCGAATCGTCTCGCGGGCGATGATCCGGCTGCCGATCGAGGCCTGGATCGGGACCTCGAACATCTGGCGCGGGATCAGCTCCTTGAGCTTGTTGACGAGCTCGCGGCCTTTGTAGAAGGCGTTGTCGCGGTGGCAGATCAGCGAGAGGGCGTCGACCGGCGCTCCGTTGACCAGCACGTCGAGCTTGACGAGGTCGGCGGGCTGCATCTCGGCGAAGGTGTAGTCCAGCGACGCGTAGCCCTGTGTCCGGCTCTTGAGCTGGTCGTAGAACTCGACGATCACCTCGCCGAGCGGCATCCGGAACTTGAGCTGAGCCCGGTCTTCATCGAGGTAGTCGAGATTCTCGTACATCCCGCGCTTGCCGGTAACGAGGTCCATGACTGAGCCGATGTACCGGGACGGGACGATGATCGTCACATTCATCCACGGCTCGAAGATCGTGTCGATCTCGCCGGGGTTGGGCAGGTTGGTCGGATTGTCGATCTTGATCCGCTTGCCGCTATTGAGCTGGATCTCGTACTCGACGCTCGGCGCCGTCGCCAGCAGGTCGAGGTTGTACTCCCGCTCCAGCCGCTCCTGGATGATCTCCATGTGGAGCAGGCCGAGGAAACCGCAGCGGAAGCCGAAGCCGAGTGCCAGCGACGACTCCGGCTCGTAGGACAGCGAGCCGTCGTTGAGCTTGAGCCGGTCGAGTGCGTCCCGGAGGAGCGGAAAGTCCTCCGAATCGACCGGGTAGAGGCCGGCGAAGACCATCGACTTGGCGGGCCGGTAGCCCTCCAGCGGCTCATGGGACGGGTTGCGGACCAGCGTGACGGTGTCGCCGACCTGGCAGTCCTTGACGTTCTTCATGCCCGTCGCGAGGTAGCCGACCTCGCCGGCCTGGAGCCGCTCCGACTGGACCAGGCCGGGCGAGAAGAAGCCGAGCTCGATCAGGTCGGCGTCCTTGTTGGTCGCCATCATGTGGACGACGTCGTCCTTGTGAATCTCCCCGTCGATGACCTTGACGTAGGCGATCACACCCTTGAACGCATCGTAGTGCGAGTCGAAGATCAGCGCCCGCGTCGGCCGGTCCGGCCGGCCGGTCGGCGGCGGGATGTGCCTGACGATCGACTCGAGGATCTCCTCGATCCCGATCCCGTTCTTGGCCGAGGCGAAGACCATCTCGTCGTCGATCAGGCCGATGAACCGGCCGACCTCGTCCCTTACCTTCTCCGGCTGGGCGCTGGGCAGGTCGATCTTGTTGATGACGGCGATGATCGCCAGCTCGTGCTCGAGGGCGAGGTAGACGTTCGCCATCGTCTGCGCCTCGATGCCCTGGGCGGCATCGACGACGAGCAGGGCACCCTCGCAGGCGGCCAGGCTCCGGCTGACCTCGTACGAGAAGTCGACGTGGCCGGGCGTGTCGATCAGGTTGAGCTCGTACTCCTCGCCGTTCTTCGCCGTGTACCACATCCGGACGGCACGGGCCTTGATCGTGATGCCCTTCTCGCGCTCGAGGTCCATCGAGTCGAGCAGCTGCGCCTGCATGTCCCGCTTCTGGACGGTGTTGGTGAACTCGAGCAGGCGGTCGGCGAGCGTGGACTTGCCGTGGTCGATGTGGGCGATGATGCTGAAGTTCCGGATGTTCTGGTTCGCGATTGGTTCCATGTGGTGTCGGTCACTCATCGGTCGGGACGTGGCCGGTTGGAGCGGCCGCTAGAACCATCAGTATAGTCGTTGGACCGGGGCTCACGGCGCTCGCGCCGGGTCGGGGTGTACCACGAGGGCATGGTCGGTTGTTGGGCTGAGCGGAATGGCGGCCGTTCGGGCGGAACGGGCCGGCCGGGCCGGCGAGTGGACCCGTTCGGAATGTCGCTCGGTGGCCGTCGTCCGTTGCCGAATCGTCCGGTCCCGGGCCGCTCATCGTCGTCGTCCTCGAACTCCCGACCTTGCCGCTCTGAACGATCCGTGGATTGCATCGGGCGCCACTGGTCGTGGTCGTCCCCATGTCCGGCGCCGCTGGCCGGAGCGGGCGGAATCGGGCGGGGGCGCCGGCGGCGCTCGTCGGTCCGGCTGGCGGGTTGGTCGTCTTCGCGGTAGAGCCAGTCGCGATCGTCGCGGTAGCCGTCCCGGAGCCGGTCGCTGCCCGGACGGCTCTCCCACTGGTCCCGGCGCCGCTCGTCTGTGGGCACGGGATCATAGGGATACTCCTCGTCATCCGCTTCGATCCCGCTGGGAGCGTCCTGATCTGTCCCCGGCCGGTCGAACGCCAGGCCGCGACTGGCGCCGAGATCGTCGACGATGTGCGCGGGGACCAGCCGACTGAGGGGTACGGCCAGCTCGACCAGCCGGCGCTCGATCGCCGCCAGCTCGGGAATGGCGGTTGCCCAGGCGATCAGGGCGTAGGGAGCCAGGACGAGGACGACCGCGATCACGAGCAATGCCGACCGGACGATGAACGATGATCCCGACTCTGCCCAGAGCCGATCGAGCCCGTTGGCCGTCGCCAGCCCGAAGGCGAGCGAGACGACCGTCGCCAGCGCCACCCGGCCCAGCCACGGCAGCCAGGATCCGTCCGCGTGGACACCCAGCGACCGGAAGCGGGCGATCAGCACGGTGATCAGGATGATCGCCTCGACGACCGTCGAGACGCCGAGGGCGAGCCCGAGAGCCAGTCCGTCGTACCGGTCGATCGTCAGGGCGGCGACCAGGATGTTGATCACGATGATGATCAGCCCGGCGATGACCGGGGTCCGGGCGTCCTTCATCGCGTAGAACGCACGGGTCAGCACCTCGACCAGCCCGTAGGCGATCAGCGCCGCCGCCAGCGCCGCCAGCGGGGCCGCGACCGCGACGGTCGATGCCCGGTTGAAATCGCCGCGCTGGAGGAGGGCCGCGACGATCGGCTCCCGGTAGAGGAACAGAATGATGGTGATCGGAATGCTGAGGAAGATCAGCGGCCGGACCGCCTCGCTCAGCGTCCGGTTCAGTCCGGCGACGTCGGCCCGCTCCCACTGGCGGGCCATCGCCGGGAAGATCACGGTCGAGATCGACAATGCCAGGATGCCGTGCGGCAGCATCAGGAGTTGCCAGGCGTAGTTGATGCTGGCTGGGCCGCCCTCGCCGAGCGACGAGGCGAAGTTCGTGATGACGATGAAATTGGCGGCGAAGGCGATCTGGCCGACGACCCGCGGGACGAGCAGCCGGGCGACCTCGCCCAGCCCATCGACGGAGCGGGAGAGCGAGACCTGGAACCGCAGACCACTCCGCAGCACCGCCGGCAGCTGGATCAGTGCGTGGCCGGCCGCGCCGATGATGACGCCGATCGCGACGCCCTCGATCCCGGCCGTCGGCGCGAGGACGACGATCCCGACGATGATGCCGAGGTTGTAGACGAGCGGCGCGAGGGCCGGCATGAGGAATTGGTCCTGCGCCTCCAGGATGCCCTTGGCGGCAATGCCGAGGCCAAGGAGCAGGGGAGAAATGACGAGGATCCGCATCAGATTGGCCGACAGATCGATGTACTCGTCGGCAAGATTCGGGGCGATCAGGTAGCGGATGATCGGATCGGCCAGCACGAAGATCAGGACACCGGCGACGACCGTCAGGCCGACCGCCCAGGTCAGGACGGCGTTGGCGAGATTCCAGGCGCGGAGGTCGTCGCCTCGGGCGAGGAAGCCGCCGAAGACCGGGATGAAGGCCGAACCGAAGCCGGCCGACATCACGACCAGGAAGAGCAGGTCCGGCACCCGGAACGCCGCGGCGTAGGCGGAGGCCTCGCCGCCGGTGCCGAACTGGTTGGCGATCAGGACCTCGCGGGCGAAGCCGAGGAGCCGGCTGGCGATGAAGGCGAGGGCGACGATCGCCGTGTTCCGGGCGATGCTGCTCCCGTCCGGCCGATTGACCGCGTCGGCCAGCGTCTCGAACTCGACCGCCTCCTGTTGAGTGGCCGTCGTCAGCTCATGGGCAGCCGGAGCCAGCGCCTCGTAGTCGCCGGCGCGGTGTGGGACCGGGGGACGGTAACGCGGTCTGCGCGACGCTGGCCGCACGCGTAGTCCTTCCATCAGGATGAATCGAAGGATGGGTCGGTTGAGCATTACCCCGTTGCAACGATGAAGTATACGAGGGCCGGGACGAAGGCGATGTCATCGGCGCGCTTGGCGTGATCGTGATGTTTTGGTATAGTTGTCAGTAGATTGTGGCGCCGAACACCGGCGCCAATTGCTTGTGCAGCAATCCAGACCGAATTCAGTTCTGAGAAGGATGGCACCGATTGGCCAACAGCAAGTCCGCCCGCAAGCGTATCCTCGTCGCCCAGCGCCGCCACGACAGCCGGCGACCGTACATCTCCGCCTGCCGGACGCTGGTCAAGAAGGCCGTCCTGGCGATACAGAGTGGCAATGAGACTGCCGCGACGGTGGCCGTCGGCAACGCCGTGCAGATGCTGGACCGCACTGCGGGCAAGGGCATCATTCACCGCAACAACGCCGCCCGGCGCAAGTCTCGCCTCCTGAACAAATACAACAGCCGGGGCTGATCGCCACACAGGTGCCAAACGACTTCGATGCCCGACGCCCTCCGCGTCGGGTTTCTGGCGTTACTGCGCTGTCGTTCGTAGCAACTGTCGTTCGTAGCGGCGAAGTTTACGAGCCAATCCTCCGCGGCGGCTCGTTCGTTGGGGGCGATTCCTTGTGGCCGCCCGGTCGCCGCAGCGGTCTTCGCCATCAGGCGAGACGGTCTCGGCCGTCGAAATGTACTGATCGCGAGCCGTCCCCTCCCCAAACCCCTCCCCGGCTCGGTTTCGGAACTGCGGTGCCTCACCGCCCGGAGAGGGGCTTTTCGGGCGGCTTCGCCTTTCGGCCGGACTCTCCGACGACGATTGCCTCCGTCGTGGGCAGGGCCAGCGCAACGAGGGCCCTCCCGGGCGGGACTCGTTACTCCTCCATGGGCCACGATCTACCGACCGGACCCCCCCAGATCGGCCAGGCAGGCGTAGAGGGCATCGGCTGGTGTCCGCAGGAGACCGCGCTTGGTCGCCCGGTCGGATTCCAGCGTCGCCGTCAGGATGTGGGTTGGCGCCTGGCTACCCCGCCGCATCGACGCTTGCAGGGCACTGACTCGGCCGGAGGTGCCCAAGGCGAGGTCCTTCGCGATCGTGCTGGCCGGTCGGCTGCCGGCCGCGTCGATCACGACGCCGAGCTCGGCCTGCTGGGCCAGCTGGGCGCTGAGCCGAGCCGGTTCGTCGCCGGCGTCGAGCAGTCGGGAGAGCTCGGGCAGGGCCATGCTCAGGTTACCCTGCCCCGCGGCGTCGCCGAACCTGAAGATCTGGTCGGTGTCGCCGTTGATCGCCATCTCCTCGATCGTCGCGACGGTCACCGCATCCGGCCAGGCCGCGCTGACCAGTTTGGCGATCTCGTTGCCGAGCAACTCCATGTCCGGTGGACGGTCATAGCGTGGGTTGTTCGGGGTGCTGGACCAGCTCTGCGGGTAGAGCCGGGCCGCGAGCTGGCGCGCTGCCGGGGCGTCGATCAAGCCGCCCTCGGCCTCCGTCCGGACCTGGATCCAGCGGACCAGGTCCTGGCCGCGGGGTGGGTCGCTGATCGTGATCGAGGCCGTCGACGGGAGTGCTTTCGAGACGGCCGCGGGAAGCGTCGCAGTGCTGCTCTCGAGCAGAATGAGCAGATTATCCTCCCGGGTCGCCGAGACGATCGGCCCGATGTCGACCACGCCTTCGTCGCTGCCGTCCAGATCGGCTTTCCTGCCGCCGCGTTTGGCCCGGGAGAGGAGGTCGGTCACGATCACAACGCGGCCTGGGCTGAAGAACCCGGCCGCGGCGACCTGCCCGATGATCTCGGAGATCGACGCGTTCCGGCCGTCGAGCCGCGAAGTGCTCTGGCCCGAGGGATCATGTTCGGCCGCAAGGCGGTGGGCGTTGCCGCGAGAGGTCGCGCCGTCGAGTCCAGCGAAGACAGCTATCATGCGGACTCCGGTTCGCGTTTGAGGTCGAGAGTGGAGTGAGTTACCAACTCCGCCTGTGCCGTGTGTGACGGAGCCTTGAACCTGCATGGCAGGTGGGCACCAAATCCTCACCGGCGAACCGATGAGGAAGCAGCGCCCGGCTCGGAGTTATTGGCTCAAGACATCGTCAGACATCACGAACACCGCAGAGCTGGCCGGTTGAGAGCGTAGCATGGTGCCCGAACGCGATTCCAGCCCGATGACCATAACGGAGAGACAGATGACCAAGCCCCGGCGAATCGTTGTGACCGGTGTGGGCGCCGTCACGCCCCTGGGAAACGATGTCCCAACATTCTGGGCGGCCGTCCAGGCCGGCGCGTCCGGCGTCGGCCCGATCACGCGGTGGGATGCGGCGGCGTACGAGACCACCTTTGCCGCCGAGGTCCGGGACTTCGATCCGGCTGCCACCGTTGGCCGCAAGGAATCCCGCCGGATGGACCGGTACAGCCAGTTCGCCGTGGCGGCGGCCCGCGAGGCCGTCGCCGATGCCGATCTTGTCATCGCGGAGGGCGAGGCCAGCCGCGTCGGTGCGATCATCGCCACGGCGATCGGCGGACTCGAGACGATCGAGGACGGGATGCAGACCCTGCTTGAGAAGGGGCCATCCCGGGTCGGACCGTTCTTCATGCCCATGATGCTTCCGAACATGGCCTCAGGGAACGTCGCCATTGCGATCGGCGCGACCGGCCCGAACTTCGCCCCGGTCTCCGCCTGCGCCAGTGCCGCACATGCCATTGGCGAAGCCGCCGAGATCATCCGGCGGGGCGACGCCGATGTCATGCTGGCGGGCGGTTCCGAGGCGCCGGTCACGCGGCTGAGCGTCGCCGGGTTCGGGGCGATGGGTGCATTGTCCCGCCGCAACGACGACCCGGCCCGGGCCAGCCGCCCGTTCGACGCGGGCCGCGACGGCTTCGTCCTGGGTGAGGGCGGGGCGGTTCTCGTGCTGGAGAGCGAGGAGCGGGCACTTGCTCGCGGCGCCATGATCCTGGGCGAGGTCGCCGGCTACGCGATGACGGATGATGCGTTTCACCTCGTCCAGCCGGGACCAGGCGGCGAGGGTGCCGCCCGGGCGATGAACCTCGCCCTCAAGAAAGCCGATCTGCGGGCCGCGCAGATCGACTACGTCAACGCGCACGGTACGTCGACGCCGCTCAACGAGAAGCTGGAGACGGCGGCGCTGCGCAGGGTCTTCGGTGATTGGCTGCCGCGGGTGCCGGTCAGTTCGACCAAGTCGATGACCGGCCACCTGCTCGGCGCGGCCGGCGCGATCGAGGCGGTCATCAGCCTGATGGCGATGCGGGACAGCGTCATCCCGCCGACGATCAACTACGAGGCGCCGGACCCGGACTGCGACCTCGACGTCGTGCCGAACGCCGCCCGGCCGGGATCGCTCCGGCACGTCATGAGCAACTCACTCGGTTTTGGTGGACATAACGTGTCGCTCATCTTCTCGCAATACGAAGAGACGCCCGCCGGGTAGGCGGGCGTTTCGTTGGTCGAGCTGATTGATCCGTGTCTGCTGGCTACTCGAGGTAGCCCTGGAGCGTCCGGCTGTAGCTCGGGTGGCGGAGCTTGCGGAGCGCCTTGGCCTCGATCTGACGAATCCGCTCGCGGGTGATACCGAACTCGCGGCCGACCTCTTCGAGCGTGCGGAAGCGACCGTCCTCGAGCCCGAAGCGCAGCAGGATGATCTTGCGTTCCCGGTCGCTCAGCTTGTCGAGCGCCTCGCCGATCTGGGACTTTAGCAGGTGTTGCGAGGCCAGCTCCATCGGCGTCGGAATCTTGTCGTCTTCGATGAAGTCGCCGAGGAAGGCGTCACCTTCGGCCCCGACCGGCGCTTCGAGACTGATCGGGTGGCGGGAGACATCGAGGACCTGCCGGACCTTCTCCTCGGGCAGGTCGAGGGCGCGGGCGAGCTCTTCCTTGTTCGGCTCCCGCTCCAGGATCTGCTGGAGGCGGTGGCTGGTCTTCTTGACCCGGTTGATCGTCTCGCCAACGTGGACCGGCAACCGGATCGTGCGGCTCTGGTCCGAGATCGCCCGGGTGATCGCCTGCCGGATCCACCAGGTCGCGTAGGTGCTGAACTTGAAGCCGCGCTTGTAGTCGAACTTGTCGGTCGCCTTCATCAGCCCGATGTTTCCCTCCTGGATCAGGTCCAGGAAGGAGAGGCCGCGCCCGACGTACTTCTTCGCCACCGAGACCACGAGCCGCAGGTTCGCCTGGATCAGGTGATCCCGCGCCCGGTCCCCGTCCTCCTTGTCGGCCAGCAGTTCGAGGCGTTCGGACTGGCGAAGTTCGGTGCTGCACAGTCGCTCAGCCGCATTCAGCCCGCGCTCCATCCGCTTTGACAGCCAGACCTCCTGCTCCATCGTCAGGAGGCTGGTCTCGCCGATCTCCTGCAGGTAGAGACGGACGCTGTCGCTGACTCCGACACTGTCGGTCTCTTGGCGCTCGGGCAGCGGCTGTTCGGTCCGCTCGACCAGTGTCCCGGAGGAATCGACGATCCGGCCGATGCCGGTTCGCCCCCTCCGCACGGGTCGCCGGGCGGGAGCGGCGATGTCCGGCGTTGCTGGTACGGCCTCGAGAACATCGATTCCGGCGGCGACCAGCGACGTGTAGAACTCATCGAGTGACTCGATGTTCTCCTCGGCGTTGGGGAAGGCCGCCATAATGTCGTCGGAGAGGAGGTAGCCCTGATCCTTGCCCTTGGCGAATAACGTGGTGACCATCGAAGCGTTTTCACCTCACCTGTGGTTGAACGATCGATTCACGGGCGTGGATCGTGCCGGCCCCGGGGAAACGGCACGCTGACGTCCGGACAGCATCGGCCGCTGTCTGCGACTCCGATGGCGGCTGTCTGCGGGGAGGCCCGTCCTTTCGGCTGTGGGCTGATACGTTGAATGGTTGAAGGGTAAAGGAATAGGGATACCGTTTCAAGTAACTTGGCGCATTCCCCTGCCGCTTCCCTTCATTTGCTCCCCCATTTCGACGTCCCGCGCCACTTGCGTTCGTACACCAATGTGAATAACGCTGAGCACACGGCGCTGGCTTTGCGTTCCGTCTTGCATACCGCGTCCGGATCGCCCGTTGGTCCGGTGGTATAGTCCATTGACGTAGTGACCCGGGCGGAGCACTGGTCAGTTCCTTCCGGATCGATCGGTCCGAAGAGATCGCCCGCGTCGCTCAGCGAGGAGTTCACGTCCATGTCTGGTCATTCCAAATGGTCGACGATCAAGCGCCAGAAGGGCGTTGCCGACGCGAAGCGGGGGCAGCTGTTCACCAAGCTCGCCCGTGAGATCACCGTCGCCGCCCGCGCCGGGCTGCCGGACCCGGACAGCAACCCACGCCTGCGGCTGGCGGTCCAGCGGGCACGTTCCGCGAGTATGCCGAAGGACAACATCGATCGCGCGATCGAGCGTGGTGCCGGTGAGAGTAGTGGCGAGAACTACGACGAGTTGTTCTACGAGGGGTACGGGCCCGGCGGGACCGCGCTGATGATCTACGCGCTGACCGACAACCGGAACCGCACCGTCGGCGAGGTTCGCGCCGCCTTGACGCGGGCCGGGGGGACCCTCGGCGAGTCCGGCAGCGTCGGCTGGATGTTCGACCAGGTCGGGCAGATCATCGTCGAGGCCGGAGGCGACCGCGGCGATGAGTTAACCATGACCGCGATCGACGCCGGCGCGTCCGATGTCGTCGCCTCCGACGGGGTCGTCGAGATCTACACCGAGTCCGCCGATCTCCACCGGGTCCAGGAGAGCATAAGTGGCGCTGGCTACGAGATCGAGAACGCCGAGCTGATCATGCGGCCGAAGACGATGGTCGACCTCGATGTCGACATCGCGACGAAGGTTTTGCGTCTGGTCGACAGGCTAGAGGAGCTCGACGACGTCCAGACCGTCTACTCCAATCTCGAAGTCAGCGACGAGCTGCTGGCCGAAGCTGGCTAGGGGATCGCCCGCCGATGTTGACACTCGGGGTCGACCCCGGCACCGCCCGGCTGGGGTACGGCCTCGTCCGGTCGGCGGGTCAGGAGCGCGAGGCGCTGGCCTATGGCGTCCTCGAGACGTCCGCCGCGGTTCCGATGCCGGAACGCCTGCTGACACTTCATGCTGGACTCCGCGAGGTGATCGAGGAGTTCCTGCCGTCGAGCATGGCGGTCGAGCGCCTCTTCTTCGCCCGGAACGTCACGACCGCCCTGGTCGTCGGTCAGGCCCGCGGGGTCATCCTGCTGGCGGCGGCCCAGTTCGGCATCCCGGTCTCCGAATACACCCCGGCCGAGGTCAAGCAGTCCGTCTCGGGCTATGGGAAGGCCGACAAGGGACAGATGCAGGAGATGGTGCGACTCGTGCTGGGGCTCGATCACATCCCGCAACCCGACGACGCGGCTGACGCGCTCGCGATCGCGCTCTGCCACACCCAGTTCGCGCCCTACGCCCGCCACGGGCTCGGCTCATGACCGCCAGTCCGGGCAAGCGGCGGCGTCTCGATGAGGAGGTCGTCGCCCGAGGGCTGCTCGAGACGCGGTCCCGCGCCCGCGCCTTCATCATGGCCGGCGATGTCCTGGTCAACGGGCAGAAGGTCGTTCGGGCCGGTCAGCCCGTTGCGACGACGGACCGGGTCGATCTCGCCCAGGCACGCCGGTTCGTCAGCCGGGGAGGCGACAAGCTCGATGGCGCCTTGACGACGTTCGGCATCGACCCGGCGAGCCTTATCGCGGCCGACTTCGGCGCCAGCACCGGCGGTTTCACCGACTGCCTGCTTCAGCGCGACGTGGCGCGGGTCTACGCGGTCGATGTCGGCTACGGGCAGCTCGACGAGCGGGTCCGGCGGGACGGGCGCGTCGTCGTAATGGAGCGGACCAACGCCCGCCTCCTGCCGGGCCTGCCGGAACCGATCGACCTCGTGGTGATCGATGTCTCGTTCATCTCGCTGTCGCTGATCTTCCCTGTCGCCGGGAAGCTGCTGCGGAAGGGTGGGACGGTCATCCCGCTGATCAAGCCGCAGTTCGAGGCTGGTCGCGGGGCGGTCGGCAAGAACGGTGTCGTCCGGGACGCGGAGGTCCATCGCCGCGTTCTTCGGGAGGCGATCGCATCCGCCCAGGCTAATGGGTTCTCAGTCCGCGGACTGGTCGCGTCGTCGCTGGTCGGGCCGGCTGGCAACGTCGAGTTCCTCGCCCACCTCGTTCATGCCGAACCCGACCCGACGCTGGATCCGGAGCCGCGGGCGCTGATCGACGCGGCGATGCTCACGCTGCCAGTCGGACGGTCCGACGACGAGCCGCTCGCCGTCGCCGGTGAACCGTTTGAAGAAGGCGATGACAGTGATGCCTGAGTCGAATCGCGGGCGCCCGTTCGACGACATCCGTCGAGCGCTCCAAATCGGGCCGCGAGGAACAGCGGCGACGGGCGAGGGGACAGCGGTCCGGAGCGATTCGGGCCGTCTGCTCCGAACGGGCGCACCCGAGATCGTCTACGGCGCCGGCAAGACGCCGGAGCAGGTGGTCACTGCCCTGACTCAGCTCATCGGGGCGAGTGGCCGGGCGATCGCATCCCGCTGCGACCCGACGACGCTGACCGCCATCGCCGTGCTCGACGGGGACGATTGGCGGGTCGAGATCGAACCGCTCGCCCGGATCGCCGTCATCGCCCGGCCCGGCAGTCCCGTGCCTCCGGCCCTCGGTCTCGTCGGGATCATCGCGGCGGGAACCTCCGATCTGCCTGTGGCCCGGGAGATCGAGATCGTCGCAAGGGAAATCGGCTGCGGGACCCGCCTCGTCGTCGACGTCGGTGTCGCAGGCCTTCACCGGCTCGTCGGGCCACTGGAGGATTTGATCGCCGACGGAGTGGATGTCCTGCTCGTCGTCGCCGGGATGGATGGAGCGTTGCCATCGGTCGTCGCCGGGCTCGTTCGGGTCCCGGTGATCGGGGTTCCGACTTCGACCGGATACGGGCTCGGCGGCGACGGGACCGCTGCGCTGATGGCGATGATACAGAGTTGCGCCCCCGGCCTGACCGTCGTCAACATCGACAACGGGATCGGCGCTGCCATCGCCGCCGGCCGGCTCGTTCAGGCTATTCACGGGACTGTTGCGCGACGCCGCGAGACCGGGGATCAGGTGCCAGACACCGGCGCGGGATCAGCCGAGTAACTGACGCGCCGCCTCCCTTGGAGAGCGTCGGCGGGACGCGACGTCATCGATCAGATCGGGGCCGGCGGTCTCCATCAGCATCAGGACCTGGCGTTCGAGGTTCGCTCTGAGCAGGCTGTGGACAGCGACCGTCGCTCGGGCCGTGCGGCGCCGCTGGCCCTCCGCTTCCTTCCCGAGGAACACACGATGCTCGGCGATCGCACTGAGTAACGCTCCCACGTTCTCTCCATTCGCCGCCGACACAGGAACGACCGGAGGGTGCCACGCCGTCTCGGGTCCCGTCGCATCGAGCGCCAGCATGGCCAGCAGGTCACGGCGCAGCTCACTCGCGCCCGTTGAGTCGGACTTGTTGACGACGAGGATATCGCCGAGTTCGAGGATCCCCGCCTTGAGCGTCTGGATGCTATCGCCGTTGCCGGGCGCCTGAACGAGCAGGGTCGTCTCGGCCAGTGCGGTGATCGCGGTATCGCTCTGGCCGATCCCAACCGTCTCGACGATGACCGGGTCGAAGCCGGCGACATCGAAGAGATCGACCAGCCCCATCGCCGCCGGTGCGAGTCCACCCGGCTGGCCACGATTGGCCATGCTCCGGACGAAGACCCCGTCGTCGGCGTGATGGCGCATCATCCGGTAGCGGTCGCCCAGCGTCGCACCGCCGGTCACGGGGCTGCTCGGGTCGACGGCGATCACGGCCACGCGCGATCCGGCCCGGCGGTAGCACGTGACCATCTGATCGACGAGCGTGCTCTTGCCGGCACCGGGCGGACCCGTCACGCCGATGACGTGAGCATGGCCCCCGCCCCGGTACAACGCGTCCAGCAGCTCACTCGTCTCGAGCTGTCCACGTTCGATGGCGGTCGCGACCCGGGCGATCAGCCGGCGGTCACCGGCGGCGATCCGGGCGACGGTCGCTGTCGTCGTGGGTGTCGGTTCTGGCGTCCTGGTCATTCGACCACGAGGTCGCGGGAGCGGGGCGCATTCTCCCGGATGTAGGCGACGATGTCGGCGAGGCGGGTCCCCGGACCGAAGACGCGGTCGACACCGAGCGCCAGGACCTCGGCGATGTCGTCGGCCGGGATCGTGCCTCCGGCGACGACGAGGACGTCCGCCAGATCCCGACTGGCGAGCTCGGCCATGATCCGCGGGAAGATCGCGAGGTGCGCCCCGGAGAGGATGCTCAGGCCGATCACATCGACGTCCTCCTCCAGAGCGGCGCTGGCGATCATCTCCGGGCTCTGGAAGAGGCCGGTGTAGATCACCTCGAAGCCGGCATCCCGGAACGCCCGGACGAGGACCTTGGCCCCGCGGTCGTGGCCATCGAGACCCGGCTTGGCGACGAGGATTCGGATCGGGTGCTGCTCAGTGGGCGGAGTAGTCATGGAACCCCCTGCCTGATTTGCGTCCGAGATAGCCCGCCGCGACCATCTGGCGAAGCAGCGGGGACGGCCGGTAGCGGTCCTCACCGAGGTCCCGGTGCAACGTGGTCATGATGTCCAGGCAGACGTCCAGCCCGATCAGGTCGGCGAGTTGCAGCGGTCCCATCGGATGACTGGCGCCAAGCCGCATCGTCGCATCGATGTCGTCGCGCTCCGCCACGCCATGGTCGAGGCAGGTGATCGCCTCGTTGATCATGGGGATGAGGATGCGATTGACCACGAAACCGGGAGAGTCGCGGACGACTACGCCGGTCTTGCCGATCGTCATCGCGAGTTCGCGCAGCCGCTGGATCGTCTTCTCGCTCGTTGCCAGACCGCGAACGATCTCGACCAGGGGCAGGACCGGCACCGGGTTGAAGAAGTGGAGCCCGGCGACGCGGTCCGGGAAGGCCGTCGCCGCGCCGAGCCGCGTGATCGAGAGCGACGACGTGTTGCTGACCAGCAGCGCCTCGGGTCCGAGGACGTCGACCAGCGATGCGAAGACGCCGCGCTTGGCGTCGAGGTCCTCGAAGACTGCTTCGATGACGACCGATGCGTCACCGGCCGCAGCCATGCGGGTCGAGGTGGTCAGTCGGTCAAGCGTCGCATCGGCCTCGGCAGGGTCGAGCCGGTTCCGGTCGACCGAGTGCCTCAGCCTCGCCGAGATCCGGTCAATGGCGCCGCCAGTGGCCTGCTCGGAGACATCGATCAACGTGACGGGGTAGCCGGAGGCGGCGAAGACCTGGGCGATGCCCTGTCCCATCGTCCCGGCGCCGATCACCGCGATCCGTGCACGGGGTGCGGTCGCCGTCATGAGGCATCCGCCTGTGGCGTCGGTACCTTCTCCGTACTGGCGGTCGCCTTCATGTTCACCCTGTTCATGCTCGCCACGATCCCTTCACGGACCCAGAGTTCGGCCGTGTCCGCCGCCTGCGCCAGGAGCAAGGGGAGCTCGGCTTCCTGTTCGGCCGTGAACCGTCCCAGGACGTGGGAGTAGGCGGTGTTGCTCCCCCGGCCGATCCCGATCTTCAGCCGTGAGACCTCGTTGGTCCCGAGCAGCTGGATGATCGACGCGAGACCATTGTGGCCGCCGGCCGTCCCGAGGGCCCGGAGCCGGAGGGTGGCGAACGGCAGGTCGAGGTCATCCTGCATGATCAGCACTTCGTCGCTGTCGAGGTGATACCAGCGCAGCGCCTCGGAGACGGACTGGCCGCTCAGATTCATGAAAGTCAGCGGCTTGAGCAGGATGACCTTCTCGGTCCCGACCATCCCCTCGGCGACGAGTCCCTTGAAACGGGCGCGGAAGCCCGGTTCGCTAAGACGGCGGTGGAGCTCGTCGACGACCATGAAGCCGATGTTGTGACGGGTGCGATCGTACTCGCGTCCCGGGTTGCCAAGGCCGACGATCAGTCTCATCTGCTTCCTCATGCGACTCCGATCCCACGCCGTCGGGGCGCCGGGAGCCGGTGCTATACTTCCGGCGATTCTGCCACAGGCGATAGCCTCCGCGACGGTCACGTGATTCCGGCAGGGCGGACGGTTCGACCGCTGCCAGAGCGAGGTTCCAGATGCCCATCCCCGGCGTAGGCTTTCAGGAAGTCGTCATCATCCTCATCGCCGCCCTCATGATCTTCGGTCCGGCCAAGCTCCCGGAGTTGATGGGGCAGGCTGGAAAGGCGCTGCGCGACTTTCGCAAGATGACCGGCAATCTCCAGGGCGAGTTCGAGAAGAACCTCAACGATGCCGCCGGGACCGACGTTCGCAAGACCCTGAGCAGCGAGATCGCCAACCTCAAGGGCGAGGTCGCGAGCGCCACCGCGAGCGTGAACGGCAAACCGGCCGCCAAGACGACGGCTCGACCAGCGACCACGGTGGCGAAGCCCGGCGCCACGACCGCCGGGAAGACCGCCACGACGGCCGCCGCCGCGAAGAAGACCGGGGCCGCCGCCGGTAGCATCGGCGCGACCACGACGTCCGCCACGAAGCTGCTGGCAGGCACCGCGGTGGTCGAGCTGGCACCGACCGACGAGATCGAGTTCGTCCCCGTTCGGACGACGAGTCGCCGGGGGGGCTCCGCCTCCGCGGCCCGACCAGCCCCCGCGGCAGCGGCTCCCGTGTCGGCTGCGGCATCTCGATCGAACGGCACCGTCTCGATGACCCGACCGCGACCGTCAGCCGCCCCGGCGCCGGATAGCGACGCGACGGACCCGTTCGCCCGTGCACGGTCCCGTCGGCAGACGGCTGGCTATCAGCGCTAGCTGCATAGTTCACCTGGTTCCTTTTGACCTGCCTGATCGATCGATCGACCCAGACGAGTGGCCGCGACAAGCGCCCCGGCTCCGGGTCGTGGGGGCGCTCGTGACGCTGTCTACCGCAACGTTCCAGTTCGATCTCATCGGAACGGACAGCCAGAGCATGGCCCGGCGGGGCCGGATCACAACCGGCCGCGGGACGATCCAGACACCGGCCTTCATGCCGGTCGGGACCCAGGCCGCCGTCAAGACCCTCAGTCCCGACGAGGTCGCGGCGACCGGGGCTGAGATCATTCTCGCCAACACCTACCACCTCATGCTCAGGCCAGGAGCCGAACTCATCGCCGAAGCCGGCGGCGTCCAGCGATTCATGGCCTGGGATCGTCCGATGCTGACCGACAGCGGCGGCTTCCAGGTCTTCAGCCTCGCCAGCAACGCGGTGGTGAGCGAGGCGGGCGTCCAGTTTCGCGCCCACACCGACGGCAGCCTCCATGCGATGACGCCTGAGAGCGTGGTCGATCTCCAGTTCGCTTTCGGCTCCGACATCATGATGCCGCTCGACCACTTGCTCGGCCTGCCCGCGACCCGTGCCGATCTTCAGACGGCCGCCGATCGGACTCACCGCTGGCTGAACCGGGCGATCGCCCATCACCGGGAACGCGACGGTCAGGCCCGAGGGTCGGCCCTCTTCGGTATCTGTCAGGGCGGGACCGACCCGGCGCTCCGGCGAGAGAGTGCGGAGCTCGTCGCGGCCAGCGACGTCTCCGGTTGCGCCATCGGCGGCCTCAGCGTCGGCGAGACCAAGGAGGCGATGGCGGAGGCGATCGAGATCGTCTCGCCACTGCTGCCCACCCACAAGCCGCGCTACCTGATGGGGGTCGGCTCACCGGAGGACCTCTGGAACGGGGTAGCGCGAGGAGTCGATCTGTTCGACTGCGTCCTCCCCACTCGCCTCGCCCGGAACGGGGCGCTGTTCACGCCGGACGGCCGGCTCAACCTTCGCTCGGCCCGGTACCGGCACGAGCACCGCTCGCTCGACCCGACCTGCGATTGCGAGCTCTGCACCCGCTACACGATGGCCTATCTCCATCACCTGTTTCGCGCTGGCGAGATCCTGGCCCTGCGGCTCGCTTCCGTCCACAACCTGCGCTTCCTGGCCCGGCAGACGGAGACGATGCGGGTCGCGATCGCGTCGGGCACGTTCTCGGCGGCCAAGGCCGACTTCGACGCCCGATATCGCCCAGTCGGTCTCGTGGCACCTGGAGACGAATGACCGTAGCCAGAATCGTTGATCGCCATGCCCGGAAGACGTACGGGATACCTGAGCGGGGACTGCGGCGATGACCGGGACAGACGAGCCAGTGGGAAACGCGAGGAGGCCGACGATCTACGTGCCGGAGTATGACTCCGAGCGCGTCGGGCTCGTGTCGACGGGGATCGACGTGATCGAGATCGCGAGGATCCAGCGGACGCTGGACGACTTCGGTGAGCGCTTCCTCCATCGAGTCTTCACGGCCTATGAGCGGGAGCGGTACCGGGATCGCGTTCCCGAACTGGCGGCGCGGTTCGCGGCCAAGGAAGCGACCTCGAAGGCGCTTGGGACCGGGATCCGCGGGATCCGCTGGCGCGAGATGGAGGTCGTCAGCAACCGGCGCGGCAAGCCGATCCTCGTGCTGCACGGACAGGCCGCCGAGCGGGCGGCGATGCTCGGCCTCTACTCATTCGACATCTCGTTGACGCACTCGAGAACCGAGGCGATCGCGTTCGTGGTGGCGCTCCGGCGTCCCACTGTCCCATAGTCTTCCGCAAGATCAGGATGGATTTTCGACACCGATGCATCATCACTCAAATGAGAGGGCCGGAATGGCAAGCAAGACCGAGACGTTCGACGGCAAGATGGCGCAGGCAGTCCTGCCGCGGCGGGACGAAGGCGCTCACAAGTGGGGTGTCGGTGGCGTGTTCTTCATCGCCGGCGCCCCTCAGTACGCTGGTGCCGTCGCCCTGAGTGCCCGGTCGGCCGGTCGGAGCGGCGCCGGGATCGTCACGCTCGCCCTGCCGCGCCAGTTGATGGGGACGATCCAGACGATCGTGCCCGAAGCCACCATGTTGCCGCTGGCGGATACGGACACCGTCGCGGGAGCGCGGCGGGCGATCGAGTCGATGACCGAGCGGGCCCAGCACAGCAGGGCCTACGTCATCGGACCCGGCCTCGGCGATGACGACAGCGTCAAGACACTGCTCGCCACGATCTTCGGAGTCTCGATCCATGCCTCGTCAGCTTCCCCGGCGCTGGGCTTCGCGGTTCGTCAGCCCGAGTCGACGAGCGCTCGCCACGGCGACGGGTCGTCGGTCGAGCTGCCCGACCGGCCGATGGTGCTCGACGCTGACGGTCTCAACTGGCTGTCCGAGCAGGACGACTGGCCGGCACTGCTGAAGGGGCGCACGGTCGTCCTGACGCCTCATCCGGGGGAGCTGTCACGATTGATGGGTCAGCCGGTCGAGGAGCTCACGAAGGACCCGGTCGCCTCTGCGATCGCCGCGGCGAAGAGGGCCGGCCAGGTCGTCGTTTTCAAGTACGGGCACACGGTCGTGACCGACGGTTCCCGGACGCTGGTCGCCGATCAGGCTCCGACGTCGCTCGCCACGGCGGGGAGCGGCGACGTCCTGGCCGGGTCGATCGGTGCGTTCCTCGCTCAGGGACTCTCACCGCTCGACGCGGCCGCGCTCGCCGTCCATGTCGGCGCCAGGGCGGCGAAGCTCCGGGCTGGGCAGTTCGGTGATTTCGGCGTCGTCGCGAGCGACCTGCCGGATGCCATCGCCGAAGTGCTGGCCGAGTTGGGACGGAAGTAGGGGATGGAGAACCGTACCGCAGGTCAGGGCGACCCCGCCGTGACCGAATTCATGACGGCGAACCCGCCGGCGCTGAGCCCGACCGACACCGTCGTCGCGGCCGCCCGGATGCTCGTCGACTCCGGACTGCCCGGTCTGCCGGTCCTCGAGGACGGTCAGCTCGTCGGCATCCTGACCGAATCCAACCTCATCGCAACCGAAGCGGAGGTCGAGACCCCATCCTCCCTCGGCATCCTCGACGCCCTGTTCGCGATCGACATCGGCCGCCACTTCGACGACGAGATGCGTCAGGTTCTCGCGACGACCGTCGACGGGCTGATGACGACCCGCGTGACGACCGTGCTGCCGGAAGCGACCCTGACGCAGGTGGCGACCGTGATGGCCGATCGTCACATCAACCAGGTTCCGGTGGTGGACGAGAACGGGACGGTGGTCGGCATCGTCACCCGGCGCGACATCGTCCGGGTGATAGCCGCCCTCGATGAGCGGGCCCGGTAGATCGATGGCGACGGCGCGGGCTGGAACCCGACATGGCGCCAGCACGATGTGGTGGCCAGAGACCGGGCGGGCGACGCACGCCGTCGTCGATCTCGACGCCGTTCAGGGCAACCTTCGTATCGTTCAGCACGCGGTCGCACCGGCCGGGGTGATCGCCGTGGTCAAGGCCAACGCCTATGGCCACGGAGCGGTAATGGTCGCCGAGGCGGCCGTCGAAGCCGGAGCGATCATGCTGGCCGTCGCGGCCGTCGACGAAGGCGTCGAGCTGCGGGACGGTGGGATCTCCATCGGGATTCTCGTCATGGCACCGGCGAGTCCGGCGGAGTATGCGGATGCCCTCGAGCATGGCCTGACGCTGTCGCTCGCCGAGCCAGAGCAGGTGCTTCTTGCAGCCCGGGCCGCCGGCGAAGTCGCCCAGCCCGGTTGCATCCAGATCAAAGTCGATACCGGGATGCGACGCTATGGTGCCGAACCGCGGTCGGTTGTCTCGCTCGCGCGTCAGGTCCGCACCTATCCTCAGCTTCAGCTCACCGGGATTTACAGCCACTTCGCCGATGCGGACGGCGACGATCCGTCGTTCACGGACGACCAGCTCGCCCACTTCCAGTCCGTTGTCGTCGATCTCAAGGCGGCGGGCATCGAACCCGGTCTGGTCCACTGCGCCAATTCGGCGGGGACGCTCCGGCTGTCACCATCAGGTCACTCCGCGGTTCGGCTCGGCATTGGGCTGTACGGGCTTCGACCGGACGAGCGGATCCCGCTGTTGCCCGGAATGCGACAGGCGCTCACGCTTCGGAGTCGGGTCTCGCAGGTCCGGACGCTGCTCGCGGGTGACACCGTCAGCTACGGCCGAACCTACACCGCGGATCGGCCCGAGATCACCGCGCTCCTGCCGATCGGCTACGCGGACGGGCTCCGGCGGGCGCTTTCGGGGACGGGGTGGGTCGACATCGATGGCTCCCGGGCGCCGATCCGTGGTCGGGTCTGCATGGATCAGGTGATCGTTGGCGGGTGCGACGATTCGGTCCGGACCGGTGATCCGGTCGTCGTCTTCGGCGACGGCTCCGACGCCGCGCCGTCGCTGAGCGATGTCGCCCGGCTCGCCTCGACCATCAACTACGAGATCGCGACGGGTATCGCTCACCGGGTCCCTCGCTGGTACCTGCGGGACGGTCGCCCGGTCGCACGTCTGCGTGGCTCCCGACTGGATCGTTTGTAGCCACGCTCCGATGTGTCGTCGTACCGGAGACATAACGATCCGGCCAGCGGAGCGACCGAAAACGCCGAGAGGGATGCGGCGCGACATCAGCGTCGCGCCGCGTCCCTCTCCAGACGTCAGATCAGCTGGCGCCGAGTTCGCTCTCGACGCGCTTCCGGTTGTCGATGTCCCGCCGGACGACGAACGTCCGGCCGCTCATCTCGTCGCGGACGTAATCGAGGGACCGCTCGTCCATCCAGCGATAGATGGTCGGTCGGGTCACGCCGAGCGCCTGGGCGGCGTTGCCGATGCTGATCAGTTCGCTCGGCTCATAGGCACGGTACTTGGCCTGCGCCAGGATCCGGCCGAGGTCCGAGTCCCAGAACGAGCGCGGAACCGAATAATCCTCGGCGCCGATCGGCCAGAAGAGCAACTGAAGGACCGACTCGATCGCCTCTAGGACGTCTTCCTTCTCCTCGCGGACCTTGCCGTGGGCCATTAGCGACAGGCGAGCCAGATCACGACCGAACTGCCCATCGCGGAGCTCTTCCATGGAGATCTTCTGGAAGGACTCCGGTGAGAGTTGCATCGCCAGGCGATGATACTGGCTATAGACCAGTTGCAACGCCTGATCGACGACCTCCCGGTCATCGCGAACCTCGGCTTCCACGGCCGGCCCTCCTCTAGGACGCCTGTCAGATGATGAATCGAATTGTGCGAGGACACGGGGTGGTGGGCAGCAACATCCGGCGGATTGGCGTCTCTACCCGTACGAACGGATTGTACGGGCCGTGTCGATACACTGTCAATACTTTGCGCAAATAATGAGCAAATCGTCAATGTACGCGGAACCACGTTTGTGAACGTAGAGCCGGCTCGTCTGACACGTCGCCCTCCAACGAGACGAATCAGCCTGTTCGGCGACCAGGCTCAGCCTCCTGTTACGATTGCCCGCACCGCGAGGGCGGCGATGAAGAGCGCCGCGGTGCTGCAGAGCAGCAGTCCCGGCCGAGGGTAGCGGTCCCGGACGAAGGTGTAGGCGAACGGCAGCAGCAGAACGATCACCGTTCCATAGACATAATGAAGCGAGGCCAGCGGCCGGCCACCCTCGAAGACCAGGATCAGACCGATCAACGCCTGAGCCATCAGCAGGCCCTGGCCGATGACGAACGCGCCGCCCAGACTTCCGGCCAGCTCCTCGCCGCGAAAGAACGAGAAGAATCCCCAGAGACCGAGCACGACCATGAAGAAGATGACCGCGTTCGAGAGCCGGTCATGGATCAGGATGAGCGTGTCCACCAGTGACCTCCGGGGCGGACGGTCCAGAACCATCGCCTGACAAACGGATCGAGGGATGACCGGAGTATATGGTTCCCCGGTTCGTGAGGGACCGCGGGAGCTACCTGGCACCACCGGAGGTGGCGCATCCGTTCAGCACCGGTTCGCTGCTCCCGTTCCGACGGTCATGGTCAGGTGAAAAGGGGAGCCTGCACCGCCGGGCGCCGCTCGGGATCGGACGACCAGCCGGGGGTCGCTTTGCCCCGGTTGAGCGCGACGACCGGAGCGACCCGACCGATCCCGGCCAGCGCCGCAACCGTCGCCTGGACCGCGAGGAGCGGCCGGTTGTTCGTGTCAGACAGGTGCCCCAGCCAGATCGTCGGGATGCTCCGGCGCTCCCTGAGGGCGCGGACGAGGGCGTCGGCCGCGACGCGGTTCGAGAGATGGCCGAGCGGGGAGGCGACGCGACGCTTGAGATGGGGAGGGTAGGGGCCGCGCCGGAGGAGGTCCTCGTCGTGGTTCGACTCGAGGATGATCAGGTCGGCGGTCGTCAGCCAGGGCAGGTAGGTATCGTCGAACTGTCCGAGGTCGGTCAGGAGCAGGATCCGGGCGTCCGCGTGCTCGACGACGTAGGCGACAGGTTCCCGGGCATCATGCGAGACGGTCAGGGCCGTCAGGGTGAGATCACCGACGCTGATCGACGACGATCCCTGGATCGTCGTCCGCTTCGACACGTTCAGGTCGATCCCCGAGGCGGTCCCGGCGGTCGAGATCAGCGGGATTCCGGCCCGGACGACTGGCCCGAGGCCTCGAATGTGATCGGAGTGCTCATGGGTGACGGCCACTGCGTCGAGCCGATCCGGCGCCGTGCCATACTGCCGGAGTCCGGTCGCAAGCGAACGAGGACCGATCCCGGCGTCGATCAGGATCTGGGTCGTCCCGGTCTGGATCAGGGTGGCGTTGCCAGAGCTGCCGCTGGCGAGGCTGTTGACACGAACGGGCATCGAGCTCTTTCCGGGAATCGTGGGCGCTGGCCTCCGGCATCGCTGCCGGGATGCCGCGCGGGCAGGCGGGAAGCGTAGCAGAATGACTCTCGCCGGTAGCCGTGATTCGCGGCGATGTCTCGTCGATTCCCGTTCCCGGCCATCCCGTTGCGACGCCGGCGAGCGGGTTCTTGCTAGACGATCGAGGGACAAGTAGTGGACCGTTTCAGCGACTTTCAGCGACGACCCGGTGGCATGGGGACGGGCGGTTCCGGCGGCTCGGGCATCCCGGGCCTCCCCCGGATCTCAGCCTCGACCCGCCGGATGATCATCGCCGCCATCATCATCATCGTGGCGCTGATCATCGTCTCATCGACCGCCTCGCTGTGGGTGGACTGGTGGTGGTTCGGCAGCACCGGCTACCGCGAGATCCTGACCACCCGCCTGGTCTCCTCGACGATCCTGTTCGTCGTCGGTTTCCTGATCGCGGTGCTGTTCGTCGGCGCCAACCTCGTCCTGGCGCTTCGCCGGACCAGAGGCACCCGCCCATCCGGCTCGCTCTCGATCCTGACCGGCCGGCTCCTGCTCGGCGTCCTGGCCGCGTTCACGGTGATCGTCGCCTTCGGGGTCGGCTCAGCCGTCTCCTCGAACTGGGAGCAGTGGCTCTTCGCCCTCAACCGGCAGACGTTCGGAATCGACGAGCCAGCCTACGGCCTGGATGTCGGCTTCTACTTCTTCATCCTGCCGGTCGTGCTGCGCGTGCTCGGGACCCTCACGAGTCTCGTCATCCTGAGCCTGCTGGCGGTCTCGGGGGTCTACCTGCTCCGCTCCTCGATCTCGGTGCAGTCGTTCCGGATTCCGGACCGGATGCGCTCGCACATCCTGGTCCTCGGTGCCCTGCTGCTCGTCCTGATCGGCGTCCGCTACTGGGTCAACAACTACCTGCTCGTCTACTCGAATCGCGGTCCGGTCACCGGCGTCACCTACACCGACGCCACGATCCAGCAGTTCGCCAACTACGCGCTGGTCGTGATCAGCATCGGCGCCGCGATCGCTCTCCTGGTCAGCATCCGCCGCTTCCAGTTCCGCCTGCTCGTCATCATCGCCGGCGTCTGGATCGGCGCCCAGCTTCTGCTCGGCGCGATCGTCCCGGCGATCGTCCAGCGGACCTTCGTCGAGCCGAGCCAGCTCCGCCGGGAGACGCCGTACATCGCCGACAACATCGAGATGACCCGGACCTCGTTCGGGCTCGACCTGGTCCAGCCGACCGATCTGTCCGGCCAGGGGATCCCGACGCGGGCCGACCTCGACTCCAACGCCCAGACGATCGACAACGTCCGGCTCTGGGACTACCGCTCCGCCACGGTCGCGTTCCAGCAGCTCCAGGCGATCGAGCGCTTCTACGTCTTCAATGACGCCGACGTCGACCGGTACATGATCAACGGGCAGGAGCAGCAGGTCCTGGTCGCCCCGCGCGAGCTGGATGTGAACGGCCTGCCGGACAACGCCCAGTCCTGGACCAATCTCCATCTCCGCTACACCCACGGCTACGGTGTCGTGCTCAGCCCGGTCGCCGGAGCGACGAACAGCGGCCAGCCCGAGTTCACCATCGCCGGGCTCTCGAACCTCGAGAACGCGGCGGTGCCGATCACGCAGCCCCAGATCTACTTCGGTGACAGTGGGCTGACCTACAGCGTCGTCAATACCAACGTCGCCGAGTACACCGAGGGCAGCCAGATCGCCGAGCCCTACAGCCGGGCCGCCTCCGGTGCGATCCACCTCGACGATACCTTCACCCGGCTGATGTCGTGGCTGGCGCTGGGCGACCGCAACCTCGCCATCAGCGGCGAGATCACCGGTGACTCCCAGTTGCTGATCCACCGGGACATCCGCGAGCGGGTCCAGAAGGTGGCGCCGTTCCTCCAGTACGACAGTGACCCCTACATGGTGATCGCCGATGGCCAGCTCGTCTGGGTGATCGACGCCTACACGATGTCGGACCGTTGGCCGGGGGCGAACAGCACCGGGGCGATCAACTACCTCCGGAACAGTGTCAAGGTGACGGTCAACGCCTACGACGGCACGATGACCTTCTACCGGACCAACACTCCGGATCCGGTCGCCGACGCCTACGGCGAGATCTACAACGACCTGTTCCGCCCGATCGCCCAGGCGCCGCCGGCCATCGCCGAGCACTTCCGCTACCCGGAGCTGCTGTTCGAGGCTCAGAGCAACATCCTGAACCGGTATCACACGACGGACCCCGGCACGTTCTATGACGGCAACGACCAGTGGGCGATCCCGCCCGGCGGCGCGACCGGCGACGCCCCGCTCGAGCCGTACTTCGTCACGCTGGCCTACCCCGGCGAGGCGGCGGCGGACTTCACCCTCGTCCGGCCGTTCGTCCCCGGCGCCCGGCTGGCCCGGCAGAACATGGCCTCCTGGCTGGGGGGCCGGACCGATGCGCAGGGCAACAACCAGCTGACGCTCTACCGGTTCCCTCGCGACAATGCCCCACTCGGTCCCCAGCAGATCGAGGCGAGCATCGACCAGAACCCGACGATCGCGCAGGAACTGACGCTGCTCGGGCAGGGCGGGTCGCAGATCATCCGGGGCAACCTGCTCGTCATCCCGATCAACGACACGATTCTCTACGTCCAGCCGCTCTACATCCAGGCGGTCAACTCACCGGGCGCCTTCCCGCAACTCGGCCGGGTGATCGTTGCTGGCGGCGGGGCGGTCGTCATGCTACCGACCTACGCCGAGGCGCTCGACGCACTCCTGGCTGGCCAGGGCGAGCAGATACCGGTCGACCCGGCGACCGGGACCGCCCCGGTCACTGAGCCGCCGACCGGCGCCGCGCCGCCGCCGGTCCCCCCGATCTCGATCTCGCCCGAGGAGCAGACGCTGGCCGGTGAGGCACTGGCCGCTTACGAGCGGGCCCAGGCCGCCCTCGCCCAGGGCGACTGGGCAACCTACGGCGAGGAGCAGGGTCGTGTCGAGGTGATCCTGGGTCAGCTGAGCGGCACACCGGTCGCCGCCCCGACTACGACACCTTAGCGCTAGTCGCGCTCAACATGACAAGCGAGACGCCGACCGGGCAGCCCGGTCGGCGTTTGGTTTGCCGGCGTAGACCGGCCCTGAAGGGACAACGTGAACGACATTGGATTCGGCGGTGAATGGGTCCGACTCCGTCCCGAGGTCGGACCCATTCCGATCGCGGGGCCGTCCTCCTGGTGGCCGGGTCGGCGACCAATGTCCCTCAGCCGGTCCCTTCAGGGCCGGGAATCGTGGTCGACCAATCTTCCTCGGCGAACGCGCTACGGCGCGAAGATGGCCCGGCCGATCCGGATCGACGTCGAACCTTCCTCGATCGCGACCTCGAAGTCGTTGGTCATGCCCATCGAGAGCGTTTCAAGTGACGCATCCCGAAACCGTGACTGAAGGTCGTCCCGGAGCTCTCGTAGGGCGACGAACGTCGGGCGGGCACCCTCCGCAGTTGGGACCAGTGGCGCGATGGTCATCAGGCCATGCAGGTCCAGTGTTGGTGCCGCAAGGAGCGCGTCGACCAGCGCCGCTGCGTCCTCGGGCGAACAGCCGGACTTCTGTTCCTCCCGGGCGACGTTGACCTGGAGCAGGACCCGCAATCGATCCCCGGCGGCCAGCTCTCCGCGGTCGGCCAGCTTCCGCGACTCGGCTTCCAGGGTGTCGATCAGACCCATTCGGTCGACCGACTCGATCTCGTGGGCGATCTTCGCGGCCGCCCGCGCCTTGTTGGTCTGCAACTGGCCGATCAGGTGCAGCCGGAACGTCGAACCGTCGAGCGGGGCGAACTTCCGGGTCGCGTCCTGGACCCGGTTCTCGCCGAAGTGGGTGAGACCGAAAAGCTGAGCATCGGCGATGACCGTCTCGTCAACAGTTTTGCTGACAGCGACCAGGCGGACGGAGCCGATGTCCCGTCCGGCACGGTGGCAGGCTGCCTCCATCCGCTCCCGGAACGACGCTATTCGATCCTCAAGATCCGACATCTCTGGCTCCGTTCATGAATGCCCCGTGGAGAGTTGTGACGAGGAGCCTGCTCTACCTGATCGCGATGAACGCGCCGAACCGGCCTGTCGTCGGACCCTGGGCGCGATGGGAGAACCAGTCGCCCGCCGATCGCCAGGTGCAGATGCCGCTGCGCTCGATGCTGGCCGGCAACAGACCGGCGACGAGCAGTCGGGACTCGTTGGCGATGACCGCGTCGAACTGCCAGCGACCCTTCCGGCCGGGCCAGAACGCCTCCGGCGAAGCTCGCTCGACCTGGTTCCAGGCCTCGATGACGTCCGCGCCGACCTCGTAGTGCTCGCCGGAGATAGCCGGGCCGAGAAAGGCGATCAGATCGGCAGGATCGCTGCCGTAGCGCTCGGTCATTGCCATCACCGTCAGACGGGCGATGTCAGCGACCGTTCCCCGCCAGCCGGCGTGGACGACGGCGACGACGCGCTGGACCGGATCGGCCAGCAGGATCGGCAGGCAGTCGGCGTGGAGCGAGAACAGCACCGGCCCAGGGTCCTGCGTCATGGTGGCGTCGGCCAGCCCGAGGATCGCCGAGCCGGGCCGGGCCCCGCGGCCACGATCGCTGCCGTCGACGGGCAGGACAGAGCTGCCGTGGACCTGTCCGGTCGTCGCGATCGCATCGGGGTCAAGACCGAGGGGCGACAGCCACCGCTGCCGCATCACCCAGGCATCCGTCCGGTCGCGTCCGCCGCTGTAGCTGACGTTGCCATCGGCCAGCCCCATCCCGGCGACGCGCCGGGTGAAGCCGTACCTGAGCCAGTCCTCTGTCTCAAGGAGCCGGGAGGTGATGATCGGGAGCATGGACAGAGCACTGTTCGAGATCGTCATTACTGGCCCTCCCGGCGCCGGGCCTCGTCGAGGATGATCAGGTCGACGACCTGCTCCAGGGGCGCGTGATCGTCGGTGAAGACTTCGCCGCCCGGATCGATCAGCCGGATATCGCCTTTCGCGAGCGCTTCGCTGGCCGTGATCTGGAGCGGGCTGCCGGGCGCCAGACTCGCCGTCGTCGTCATCATCGCGCCGATCCCGTCAACCGACATCGAGCCGATCAGCAGCGTATTGTCGTACCGCGCCGTGTCGATGGCAAAGACGTAGGGGAAGACGTCATTCATCGTCGAGGCGATCGTGTCGACCAGCCGGTAGTCGGTATCCGTTCGGCCAACGTTGATCGCCGCCACGCCGCCGGGGCTGAGGTGATCGGCGATCTCGCCGAAGAACTCCGTCGTCGTCAGCTGGAACGGGATGTACGGCTGATGGTAGGCGTCGACCCCGATCAGGTCGTACCGCTGGTCGTTGGTCCGGAGGTAGTACCGGCCGTCCTCGATATGGACGTCGAGGCCGGGCGCCTCCTCGCTCATATGGAAGTACTCTTCGCCGACGCGGGCGATCTCGGGATCGATCTCCACCCCGTCGATCGGGATCGGCCCGTAGGCCGCCGTGAGTTGTCGCGCGATCGTCCCCCCGGCAAGCCCGATCAGCATCGCGCTGTCGACCCGCGGCGAACCACCCATCCCACCGAGTAGCGGTGCCACCATGAAGTAGTCCCACGGGCCGCCGGTCAGGAGCTGATCAGGGTTATAGACGGAATGTACGGCGTGGCCCTCGTTCAGGATCAGCGAGACGGTGCCGGCCTCCTCGACAACCTGGATGTAGTTGTACTCCGACTCCGTCTGGTAGAGCAGCGTCCCGAACTCGGCCGCCCGGACGTTCCGGGTTTCGCCGAACGTCGCCAGAACGAGCATGACGACCGCGAGTATCGTCACCACCGTCGCTGGACGGAACTGTCGCAGCGCGATGAGGCCGACCAGGGCCGGGACGAGCAGCAGCAGGGCCAGCACGACGAAGGTCCGGGCGGTGCCGAGCGTCGGGATCAGGACGAGGACCGGGAGGAAGCTGCCGGCGATGGAGCCGAGGGTCGAGATCGCGTAGAGGTTGCCGGCCGTCTTACCGGAGCGGGTGAGGTCGTTGACCAGCAGCCGGATCGCGTAGGGCGAGACGAAGCCCAGTAGGGTGATCGGCACCCCGATGATGATCAGCGTCCCGAGCAGCGAGCCGTAGAACGCGCCGACGGCGACGTCATCGAAGGCGCTCAGGGACACGTCCAGCACCGGGCGGGAAAGCAGCGGGATGATCCCGGCGAACCCGGCGGCGACGCCGACGATGAGGAACAGGAGGGTCGCCGAGGGTCGCCGGTCGGCCACCTTGCCGCCAAGCCAGTAACCCAGCGAGAGGAACGCCAGGGTCAGGCCGATGATGTTGGCCCAGATCAATGTGGAATCGCCGAAGTACGGGGCGACCAGCCGCGAGGCGGTGATCTCGATCCCGATGCTGCTTATGCCGCCGAGGAAGACCGTGGCGAGGATGAGTCGACGTAACATTGATGAGGTGGGCGACGCCGGCAGGACCCCCTCCGGGCTGGATATCTCGGCAGCGACCATCGTCCTCCGCAATCACTCGTGGTCGGGCTCGGACGTGCTGACGCCGAACCCAGGTTTCGTCTGTCGTGTCCGGACTGTATACGAGTCAGCGTGATCGCCACCCTCTGAGACGCTGAATCGGTGGACGACCCGACTGCCACCAATGGTGCGACCAGGGAGTTTCTTCGTATTATTCGTTTCTTTCGTACTCACGAGCACGTCATTGCTCCTGATAGAAGCGTCTCTGGCGTCTCGCACGACAACACCAGATGGCATGTATGTCGGATGAATCGTGTCTTTTGTACCGCGACCGGTGCGAGAACGGATCGCTCGTCGAGGAGCTACGCCGACGAATCCACCTGGGGAGTTCTTTCGTTCTATCGTCTTGGTTAAGTCCGAACCGATGAGGGGTCGACTCATCAGATCAGCGTCCGGAGGAGTACGAAAGAAACGAATAGAACGAAAGAAGTCTGCTGGACGGTTTGTTGATCGTACCACCGGTCGGCGCAGCGGCCAGAGCACTGGCCCTGATGGGACCGGGTGAACGGCATTTGAATCGTCGTCGGTGGCCGCCGGCGACGCATCGATCGTGCGGTGATCGCCCTGGCTCGCCAACACCGCCAACCCCGCCACCAATGTCGTTCAGCCGGTCCCTGGTCCCTCAGGGCCGCTCGTCAACGCCCTCGGATTCAACGGGGACGGTCCATCGCGGCCTGTTCCATAAACAATGACGTGGTTCGCATAATTAGAGTTATCCGCATTGAATCGGGGTAAGCCAATCCGAGGATCTCCGGGACTGTGTCCCTATCGACCGAATTGCGGGTGGTCGCCCGAGACGGCGGCCGAGGCGTCTACCGAGTCGCGCAGGCCCGCACCGTGGCCCCGCTGTGCACTCATCGACCGATAGCAGGACGTCCTCCGCGCGTTCGCGCAGGGGACGTGCCGGCATGCGTTGCCAGAGCGAGCAGGACGCGCACTCTCCGACTCCACGTTGGAACGCGGACTGCTGACTCCCATGCGCCGTCTCACCTGGTGGCGTTCTCCGCCATGCTCGACATGAATCTGGGCAGTCGACCGGCGCCGAAGTCGTAGAATCGCACCCATCGTGGCGTGATCCTGATGCGCGCCATCTGCTGGTACATCTCGCGGACGTTCCGTTCGAACTCGGCGATGCCCGCCTCACCCAGCCCTTTTCTCGATCCGTCGATGTACTCAGAAGGCACACCGTCGACGATCTCGACGGAGGCACGTCCCCGAATCGAAAGCGCTCGTGCCGTGGCCGGAGTGTCGCCGGCATCAATCGTCAGAGCCACGTCCGGACGGTCCGAGAGCGCCAGGACCTTCGGAGAGGTCACCGCTGTACAGATGACGATCTCATCACCGTTCCAGAAGAACCCGACGGGAATGACACGCGGCAGATCATCCGGTCCGTTGTAGGCGAGCCGCACCAGAGACGCATGCCCGAGCAGCTCCTGGGCGGCCGGATGCTCAAGCTCCTCGGCAATCCTTTGTGCATCCACAACGCAATCCTCCCTTGACGCCTGAAGTTGTCAGGCAAGATGTCGCATCTCGACACGCGATTGGACGCCCTGTGGGATCCGCCCAGGCGGCCCGTTCGATCGTCGATCTCCTCACCGGCTGGCTGGAGCTGGTTCGAGGTACTCCCCGAGGGAATCGAGCGCCTCCTGCCAGTCGTCGTAGAAGGACCCATCGCCCTGCGTCCCCTCGACGCCACGCAGATCGAACGTCAGGCGCGTGCGTTCCC